>Ga0228698_1000013_pt1 | contig 217973 bp, 231 predicted proteins | sample McNCre117_Aug_MG_FD_178015 | JGI IMG/M metagenome (GOLD analysis project Ga0228698, IMG submission 178015) | Freshwater microbial communities from McNutts Creek, Athens, Georgia, United States - 1-17_Aug_MG | ecosystem: Environmental > Aquatic > Freshwater > Creek | place: USA: Georgia... | reverse complement strand
TGCAGCTCAAAGACGTAGATAGTCGCTGGCAGATCATGAAGTACCAGCTAGCTACCAAGCGCGCTGAGCTCAGCAAGCTGACGACTGCGTCATACTGGGCATCTAAACTGGTTAACTTCCCAGATGCTGGCCTTATCCGTGCCGTCATGCGCGGGACAGACAAAGAGTAAGACATACCCTCTGTACGCTGGGAGTAATCCCAGCGTACAGAGGGCTTATGGCGCTTTTACCATCAGGTATAAACGAGCGATCTCATCTTTGGTATTCACGAATGGGAAGTCCTTAGCGACCGCGTACCAATACTTCTCTTTGGCAGTATTGCTAGCCAAGTCAAAAGTCTCTGGGTCAGCGCCGTCAATGTCGTAGAAGATGTTAGTGGCTTTGGCTTTGAGTAGCTTCTTGAAGTCATCACTGGCGTAAGCGATATCGGCGCAATCACTCCAGCCAGGCTCACCGTTGCGAGTAAACAAACCCCAGGTAGGATGGCCTTCTAAGAACGAGCTCACGACTTCTTCGTATAAATCGATGTAGTCGATACTGTCTTCATTGGTGGGGATCTTGTAGTTATGCAAGAACACACGAAAGAAATCTGGGTCAGTTCGGTTGATGAGCTTAGCGTGCTCCGAAAAGCACAGTGCTTTCAAGCCGTCGATATCTCCCGCTAACTTGATGTGGGGGATCATGTTTTTGACGACTTGCAGCAATGTATCAGGATGCAGTAGAGGTGACGACATGATACATGCCAACATCCCTGCGATCTTGTGCAACTGCGCTAGCTTTAAGAAGTTCGTCGTGAACGTAATGGTAGCAGCCTTGTCTTTGAGCAAAGGTGAGCACATCGTCCCGTAAAGACTGTTGACCATCTTCTGCATTGCATCGATCGTCGGTGCAGCCAAGCTATTGATATACTTGATCTTGCCGTTAACGATTTGCTGTACGTTTGATACATTCTTCTTGATGCTGTACTCACCCGTAATAACCGACTTGAGCCCTTTATCTAACTGTGAAAAAGCAGCAGCTGCACCTGAGTCTGTCAACACTGCTTTCTTAATGGCGTCGCCCGTTAACTCAATTGTCTTGGTTTGTCCCCAGTTATCTGGGGGCACTTCTTGGGCTGGGGTGACCGCTGGCGGAGCATCCCACTTATTGCCAATCCCTGAGTCTACAGAAATCAAGTAGTCATCGATCTTTTGTACTGTAGAGATAGCTTTGACCTTGGTCGGGTCATCTTTGTAAACATCTACAGCTGCCAGGTTTTCTTCTGGACCAACGATGAATAACGGGGAAGTAGAAATAGCTGGCATGGTAGCTCTCCAAAGAAAAAAAGAAAAACAGTCATAAGAATGCACATACACTACCTGGATGCGATGAGCATCCAGGTAGTGTAGCACAAGTGCTTAAGGTTTAAGCTTTGCCACCGTGCGCAACAAACCGGCTATCCAACCGGTGCCGATAGTTGTGCCAGGTGATTGCTGCCAGAAAACCAAAATCGGGCTCGATTTGGTTTTCCGGATTGGCCAGGTTGTGTCGCACAACCCGCTGGCACTCGTAGAGCATCGGCACGTACCAGATTTCGGCTGACACGGTGCGCACATCGAGTTGGCTGGTTTCGCTTTGCACGTAGTGGCGGAAGGGCAGCCATGAGTTGGCCAGCCGCTCGGCCAAACCAGGCAGTGTCACGATCTTGCTGTAGGTAGCGGCTGCCACCAAGATGCGCCAGCGGGGGTCGGGGCGACCAGTGTTGGAAGAGCCGTAGCGCGAGCGGGAGCAATCTTGGCCAACGGCAGTGCGGTAGTAGTCAGCTTGACCATAGGACAGCCAACTGTAGAGCCCACCCACGCAGGCAAACCGCCCGAGGTTGTCGAACTCGAAAGCGTAGGAGTAGCCCATGGAGAGCTGCTTGCCCAGCTCGGTGATAGCGTCTTCGCTGACGTTGATCTCGGTCTCACCGTCGTTGTAAACAGGGCGAACCGTCTCGTTGATGATGTCTGCGCAAGCGGACATCAAATCACTGCCGCCGATGGTGTTGCCGATCGTGGGGCTCGGTGTGCGAGCGCCCCAGCCCTGTGCCAGCCGGCGGGCCTTTTCACGGATGTCGCCACTGAAACGCTGTTGAACTGGAGGTGGGATCTTGTAGCTGGGCAAAGGGGCTGGCTTTGCTGTCGGGAGCTTTGGCCAATCGGTGGGGGTTTGCGGATTTTCAGCCAATGCTGCTTGGACGACTTCGCGCTGCTCTTCAACGCTCGGCAGACGCAGGCCATCTTCAGGCTGACCTTGGGCCAGAGTCAATTCCACAGCCTCGCCCGGCTCGGCTTGGGAATCACCAGACTGATCTTCAGTCACCAGCAAGATTTGAGAGACGGGAATGAAATCGTTGTCATTGCTCATTTTGAGCTCCAGTAATGTTGATCATCATCAGAACCATCAGTGGCTTGTTGCTCACTAGAAGGTCTTTCAACTCTTGAATGGAGTCAGTCTTTTTCCAAGAATACCAATGCTTTCGCGTGGGTAGTCCTTGGAGGTTGTACTCTCCAAACAATGTCGAAGGCAGGTATTTTTTCAGAGATTGGGGCAAGTACGACTGCTCGGGGTACGGCCCGTCGATACAAGCAGCAGTGGCCAGTGTCTTTGCCAAATTGTAGATGGTGTCGTCATCCCCCAGCCTGGCAAAGAAATGGGTGGTCAACGTCATGAGGAATTCATGGATCTTCTCTTCTGCTAAGATTTCCCGGAAGATGTCCTCAATGGCTTGTCTGGTAAACCAAACTGAGACCGGAGAGGCACTGTATCTGCTGAAAAACACGCGTGTCTTGTGGGCTAGATCTGTGCTAGGGATCTGTCTGTAAGACATCTGTAAAAGCGTGTTGAAGAGGTGACAAACCTCATTCATTTTTTGGGTCGTCAACCCAGGGTGGTGATTCATCACTGACTACCTTTACGAAATCATCATCCGGATCATCGGGACTATTATCCACGTCGGAGAGATCGAGCTCCCCGTAAGTGATGTGAGAGCGACCATTGGCCCACACCCACTCAAAAGTACATTTGATCTTGACGACACCGAGGATGCTTGCACTGGAGCATAACACCTTCCACGTCATCGAGTTCGCCACCATCGCTCTAAGGCGGTTATTGCGCGCCGAGCTATCACCGACCACACCAGCGTTTTTACGCTTAGCCGAGTCTTTTCTAAGCCACACGCTCAGCAGCGAAGTAAACTTCGTCGGCGTTACATTGGCCTGGAATAACAGCTGCCGCCAGGTGTTGGCTAGAAAACCTCTGACGCCACGGCACTCACCAACCCCTTTGCTAGGACTGCTGAGTAAGTGGACAAAGTCTTTCTTTTTGTTCATCTTAAACTCTCTTGCTGACTTAAATAGACTATAGTGCTCGTTTATTTGGTAATCGCTACATGGTAAGCCTCCATCAGTTGGTAGCAAAAGGCTAAAACATTGCCAAGCCTGATAGTAAATAACCTGACCCTGGAGTCGCTGTGCTGATGCAACTCCAGATAGACGCTGTGGCAGCGCAGATAAAGCGGGATGAAGCTAGCTAGCGCTGTCACAGTCGTGAAGTCTTTGAGGTTTTGTTCCAGAGAGATGCTATTGATCTCCATAGGCACCGTCAGGGTCATGTTATCTTTATGGTGTCGCCAGGATGCCACAACATCCAGTGTCGCTGATAAACAATAATTCAGCGCTGCTAACGTCTCAAACTCTTTGGTTTGAAAGGTCTCGGTCTCCATTGCAGACAGTGGGGTCTTTAAGATCAAAGCAGGATCAAAAAGACTTTTAACCAAGGTTTCATGGCGCTTATCTTTGAGTAAGCACTGCTTGGTAGTGTCTGATAACACCATCCATTTGAGCTTAAACCATAGGAGATTTTTCCAGTAAAGCATTGCATCTTTTCCTAAATAAGCGCGGATGTCCGCATGTACTATATTGATGATATGTGAGCGTAAAAAATATGAGACTTTTTAAAGGAAAACCATATGTCTGAAGAAAACAAACCCAGTGATGAACATGAGGTCGCGCTAAGGACAAATGAGCAAACGCGCGCACTGTTGTTAGGGGCGATCATGAAAGGCGGTAAAGCGCCTGATGATCTCGACAGTATCAAGGTAGCAGCTAGCTTGATCAATGACTCTGACCGCCAGCACCTGACGCGCAAGAAGATCAAGGTCGATGCCGACAATGGCAATAAGGCTGCTAACGCCGCTGTGCTCATTGCGCAAATGCTCAACGATCCAAACATCCGGGGTATCAAGCCGACAGACAACCCTGGGGACTACGTGCCTAAGTTGCCCGATGACTTGCCACTGCCAGAGATCGTGCCTGGTGAGCTCGACACCAATGGCTCTATGCTCGATTACAAAACATTCACTGGGAAATGATCATGCAAGCTAGTTTTGATCACGAAGAATTTGCTGCTTGCTTGACGCTTCAGGTAGAGAGCTTGCGCGAGTGCTTGGACTTTGCTCAAGGCAAAACACAGCACATTCCGAAAGTAATGTACACTGCGTCACATCGTCTTTACAATCCGTGCTTGGAGTCCATTGGGTTGAGCCAAGAAGACCGGATCTATGTGGCAAGAGAGGGTGTTGGCAGCTACATTGCTTCACTGTGGAAATCGATTGTCAACTTGGTCAAGCGAATTGGTGTGTGGTTAGCAAGTCGGGTACTGGGTTTGCCGATCGGTGTTGGCCCTGGCGGCAACAAGATGCTCGATCACTTGGCTTTCTTTGAGAAAAAGCTCGCTGTGGTGGATAAAAACAAGAAGGCCATTATCGACAAGATGGCGTCTTTGTCAACCCGGCATAAGCCAGAGTCCGATGATGCGCACGCCATTCAGATGTACAAGATTTCCCAGTCCCGGCAAGTCGAGATCAGCAAGCATGACGCTGGCTATCTGTGGGGTAAGTTGCACAAAAACCTCACGCCATGGGAAGAGGCTAAGCGCAGCATCGAAGTCAGCCAGCGCGTGAGTGGGCAAATCACCGAGACCATCAAAAAGCTCTCACCAACAATCAATTCGCTCGACTTTAGTCGCCGCGACCAAGAGTATTGGCAAGCGTTAGGCTCGATCAAAAACGACACTGATGAGAATGGCACGCTCGCTAGCCACATCGTCGATCTGGCAAAGGACTTCAAGCCGGAGAAAAAAGGCACCTCGACTGTTTATGTCTACAGCCCTCCTACTGGTTTGCACTGCCTTATTTTCGAGGTCTCTTCGAGCAAGCTCGTTGTTCGCAAAGGGCCACACGGACAAGACTATGCGGACATGGTTAAAGATTTGGCTGCTGCTAATAACGGCCTGGCTGATATTGAAGTCAGGCTGATGACCATCGACGAGTTAGTCAAGTTCGCAGAGTTTGCCAAAAGCTTTAAGAGCTGGGCTGAAAAGGTGGTCGAAGAGCGCAAGCCCATTACCACGACACTGCAAGGCTTGATCACAAAGATCGAGAATGCAAAAGACCCCGCTGGCTGGAGCGCTGACACCTTAGGGTATGTGCGCCAAGTCATCGGTCTTTATCAGTTTTTCATTCACGCTATGGATGAAGACGCTATCGCTGGACACACCTCGGTGGCACTGTTGTCGCAAGCCATGAAGTCTGTCGAATTTTACTACGCTCTCCAGCACATCTGAGTAGCAGTGGTGCGGCTTCGATTTAAATTGGCACACATCCCTACTACCGGTGGCAAACCACCGGTAGTAGGGCTTATGCCTCCAAAAAGCTATCTGTGTTAGCCGGAGTGTCTGCACAAAAAGCACTCACAGGCAATAGACTGAGTTGGAAGCACTGGCTGCATGTCAGCTCGAACAAGTTAAACACATCGCCACTGTAGGTCGCTTTGGCTTTCTTAACCTCTTCGAGGTGGTCATTGTTTTCCAAAAGTCTGGGAGCAAACACTGTGAAATCGATGTTTGGAGCACTCTTGATCAGAGCTGAAGAATTTGTATTGACCCAGTTCACCGGATCGTACATGATCAAAGCTCTAGCATGTGCCTTTAGCCACGCCGGGGAGAGCTCAGAATCTCCCATGTCCAAGGTACTGACATCGTAGAGAGCTCCCGTCAAATCACGCATACCTGCGATGAGGCTACTCTCCTCTTTCTCAGTGAGCGAATACCCGTGGATATTGATACAGATTTCTGGATCAGCATGAATAGGCGATCGAAAAGAGCCTTCTCGCACCTTCGCACAGCGACTCACGATGAACTCGTATATCTTTGTGCGCATTGAGACCTGCCAGATTGCCGCTGGGTCTTTGTTAAGGACTTTGCGGTAAATCTCCTTTGTCAAGGGGCCTGCTGGAGTCGTGATATCTTGATAAGTGCGGGTGTAGTAGCTGGCGTCTTTGGTCGCTTCAAACGCTGCCTCAGCTCCCAGGAGCGTAATCAACACCCCTAAGCGCATATCAAACAGTGCCTCAATATCGACAATGATCTTTTTGGTCTCTCTTGCCATGTTAAGCTTTCTCTATAATGCGTACACGTCCCGGACAGATCACTGCGTCACTGGGCGTGGGTTGCACAGCGATTGTTTTGACTTGGATCGTTTGTCCTGACTCGCTACAGATGTCAATCATGTCTTTTGTACCCCTTGACACTCCGTCATAGAACGCCAACAAGTACGTGATGACATCTCGCATCTGTCGGTTTCTGAGCATACCTGCGGGGTTTTTCTTACCGGTGCGCTCAGCGAACTCGCGGTAATCATTCCACATCGCTGGCATCTCGATGCAAGGATACCCCCAGCGATGACACCACTCAATGATCATGCGATCAGCTCCATCAGGCGCTGCACCACTGACGAACAAGACCCCACCTTGCGGATCGTAAGACTTGATGTCTTCTAGTAGGTCACAAATCTCATCGTGAAAGCGGAGCTTGTTTTCAAGAGTAGGCTTCCATGAGCGGGACCCAGCTACGCAAATGCGGTGATCTGGATAGTCTTTTGGGTTGAGGCTGGTCGCGGTGGCCTCTGGGGGTTTCCTGAGATTACGCATCTGTTGCCGATTGTTTGAGAGTGTTTTGCAAGTGCATGCCAGACAAATAGACATACACAGTGTGTGTTGACTTAACACCACCAGCAAATGGGGCGATACTCTTTAAACTTACCCGACCCGAGCGCTCAGCTTGCATATTCATCGCTCTAAAGCCCTTAGTATCTCCACCACGGTACTTAAACAGCTCTAGGAGCGCGTCATCGTCCTCACGAGCTCCCAAGATACCTGCTTCCGTATTGCTGACCTTACTGCCCTTAGAATCACCTGTAGGCTGTCCCGTCATGTCATCGACACTTCGGTTATGCGTTGGCACAGAGATCTTCTTGGCCAGTAGCTGTGCTTGACGGCGCAGAGGTGAGTCCCCCACGAGGTACTTGATAGGTGTCACGTAAGCTGGCATACCACCGATAGCCGGGACATGGATGTTTTGGTAAAACTCATACCCCCACTCCCGTGCAGTCTCGACGTTGCGCACCGGGTCAATCGGAGCCCCACTCATATTGGGCTCGTAAACTACCAAGTACCGATTATCCCCGTCGATCGACTTCATGTACTCTTCAAACTCCTCGTCATCCAGATTAGCAAACATCTGGTTATAGATTTCGGCATTTTTGCCTCCGTCGTTACAGATTTTGTTGATGACGTAGATGAGTTCTTTTTCTGCTGCTTTTCTATCACCGGTGACCATGGTCATTCTGCCTTGTGTGTAATGAAGGGATTGTCAATGATGGTAAATCCTGCCTGGGTGAGCAGGGCTGCTGCATCTAAGCTTTTAGCGATTTGCGTCTTTTGATACACATGATCCATCACTTCTTCCATGCCATTGATTTCGACGTTAGCATGACCATCTTTCAAATGCCTGTTATTCATCCAATAATCAATCGGAACGATTGCCCAGGATTCCTCGGCTGTCATGTTCTGGGTTTTGAAGGCGTAGTAGCCTGCGCCAGGGAAGTTAAAAAATAAAGACATGATGACCCCAAAAGAAAAATAGGTACTCACTATTGGGACTAGCCCAGTGAGTACCTGTGACACAAAATGACATCAGTCTTTCGGTGCTTGCTGTCGAGCCCATTCAGCTTGCAACCACGCTTCTGCCTGTTCATCGGTGAGGAGCGTGTCATTGGTTGAAGCATTGTGGACAGTGCGTTGTTCGTAAACCGACTTTCGGCTACAGGCGATTGCCGCTACCACGATCTCTAACATCTGATCAGCCATGTCACAGGGTAGTTGTTTCATTTGGAACTCCTTGGATAGAGGGGCCATAGATGCTACAGCAGCAGACAGTGTTGGCTGTCTGCTGCTGTAGTCCAAGAGGGTGATATAGGACTGAGTTTTACTCAGATTTGTTTGATGACTGGAATGACATAGCGCTGGAACTCCAGTCGCCACACTGCATCGGAGACAGCGGTAAACTCCGAGAGTGCTTTCATGGCATCTATGACGCCTTTACGAGCACCGATTTTACGTCGCCAATAGCTGTTGATCACACTGCGCTGCAAGCGCGCCGGATCGTTTTCAGCCTGGACGATTTCTGGGTCATTCAAAAAGCCCTCGATGACGGTGGCCTGCACGTTTTCACTATCCAGCAAATCACGGATGTTGGCAATCAAGTTGTCTTCACCTTCTTTGCGCTCACCGTAGAACACGTTGGGCATTTTGGCCAAGGGATTATTGCTGTCTTTGATTTGAAAGGGTTTCATGGTGGTTTTCTCCAGTGTTAAGCTGCGATCAGTTCTTTGGTGTCAGCGGTGATGATGGCGCTCTTCAACGGAATAGACAAACCGTCCATCGATACAAAAGCATCGTCAGGTTTGCGCTTCATCCAGAAGGGGTGGTACTCTTTGGTGCGCATGCGCAGCAGGTCCATGGTTGAGAGATACGGCAAGCCAGTGGTATCGTTATCAAACGTCCAGTGTGAGCGGGTGTCAAGCAGCTCATCCATCTGATAACCCATAGCTACCAAATCAGTGTAGAGCTGCTGAGGCGATACTTTGTACTTGGCATCGATACCTTGCCAGAGCCAGCGAATCTGGGTGATCTCACTGGCCAAAAGCATAGCACGGCGCAGGCGGCTATTGGTGTCGAGCTTGGTGCGCACCGATGTGCGTTGCAGATTGACCTTGGGCAAGAAGCAAAGCTGGTAGGACTTGTCATTACCAACAAATGCCCAGCGATAGTCCTTATCGTTGGTCTTGGTGTAGACAAACTCTGTTAAGCTAGGCAGCACGCCTTCTGTTTGGCTCACGATCAGTTTGGCTGTCACTCCTGAGCGACCGAACTTGTTGCGCAGATAGATGATCGAGAGCTCGTTGAGGTCAGTATCTTTGACCATCGTGTCATCGGTGCTGCGCGGATAGGTGCAGGTCTTAGCTGCTGTGTCATACATCGGTGAAGCTTCAACACACTGGATGCAAAATGTGGTGAGGTAAGAGAAGCTACCTGTGACGCCCTTGAGGTCATCGCCGGCAGTCATGTACTGCAAGCGCTTTTCGGGCGCTGCGTGCATGGGCTGATCGATCGTTGACATCTTGCCAATGTGCGAGGTCAAGAAGATCGGATTGTTGATGCGTGCAGCCCACACAGGGATCTCGCTCAAGAAGCGCTTCTTGCTCAATCCTTGGCGCATGTAAAGGGTGTTGCCGCCTTTCTCGCCAAGATCATTTTCATCGATCATCTTGACCACATCAGAGGTCATCATCTCAGAAAAGCTATCGGCTGCTGAGACGGTTGGCACGGGCAGCATCAAAAGGGTTTTGCGGTCTCGGTCAAGAAACGGAGATTGGCGCAGCCATTGCTTGAGATTCTTTTCCTTGTCCTCAAAGAACTCTTTGAGCAGAGCAAACCACTGATCGCCCCAGTAGCGAGTCTTGTCGGTAATCAGCCAGCGATCAAGACCATCAGGGTTGAAGAAGTCTTCTGGGTTGAGTCCTTGTCGCACAATGAGTCGCAGGAGTTCTTGCTCCTGGATGTTCATCTCGGTGTCATATGTGTTAGCCAGTGCTTCGGGGAAGGTGTCTAAGATACGAATGATGAGGTAGTTCATCACGGTCGACTTAAACCGGTTTCCCTTACCAACGATCCCTGTGATCAAGCCGACACCTGCATTGAGCAAGGACTCACCGTGGCGTCCTAGGTAATACTTGCCTGTGGGGATGTCGAATAGAGCCCCTACGTTCGTCGCTGCCTTGATGGCTGGGATCGCTTCGAAATTGGGGCGCATTTGGTGGGCCATTTGGCTTTTCCTGGATGTTAGAGATTAAAAGAGATAGACCAGGCCACTGCACAAGGCCTACATATCTATCTCTACGGAGAATAATAAAGCAATCACATATCAATTTCTATAGATGCCTAGTGTAAAAATAGGCGTTTGTAAACCCACTTCTTGAAGGAGCTTAAAATGCCCGCTGATTTCGTTACGACGACCGCCCTGACACGCGACTTTTTGGCGCTGGAGTCTTTCAACCTAAAACCCATCGCTGCTAAGTTGATGGAAGCCCTGCCCAACATCCGAGGAGCTTTCTCGAAGATGTTTGGTTTCATCCAGGATGAAAAGCCTGTGGCCAGTGCAGGACTCTTGGCCGATCAGTCCAAGGTCATCGACATCGCTGAGCGAAATACCTACATGGAGATTCGCCACATCAAAATTCAAGTCCCGCAAGGCTTGGAGAAAACGCTGCTGCAAGCCCTACAAGCCCAGCTAGCTATGGTCAAACACGTTCAAGGAGCTTATCATGATGTACTTCAGCCTTACGTTAGCTTTTTGGCTCAAGTGGCCGGACATGACGGCTCTCGTCTGGCGTCGAGCTTTGACACCAAGAAGTACGCACAACTCGAAGAAAACCGAGAAGCCATCATCAAGCAAGTAACTGACTGCTTTGGCAAAACCAATCAGGCTTATACACGTCTGGGTGATGTGATCTCCCGTAACGCTGAGCTGCCTGAGATCTACCGCTTGGCCAAGGAGTGCTCTGATGGGATCAACTCTATTACGCCACAGCAAGTCAAGCAGCTCGTTCGCCAAGCTGCCGATTACTTGGATGTGCTGATGGAGAACTTAGCAACCAGTGATGACAAGAAAGCCAGTCACGAGTTTGCGCTCTATCTCTCCGAAGGCGCTCAGCAAGTGGCCAAAGAAATCGAGCTCTATAGCCTGACACATTACCGAGTCTTGGCCTTGGTCAACTGTGTCGAAGAGCTGGGTAAAACGCTCATGAAAATCCACAAGTAAAACACTTGGGTACACTGGGGACTGGCTAGCCAGTCCCCAGTGTACCTTTAGCGAGCTTTGAAGCTAATCAAGCGAACGACATCGGCGTGCATGACAGGTTGCGAAGCGTATCGCAACCAACCGGGTGTGACTTGCAAAATCTTGTCAGCGATGAGCTTGAGTGAAGCATCGCTTGCTGACTGTGGATCTTGACAACTCGCCCGTATGGTTCGGGTATTATCTCCCCAAATCACCGTGTGGATGCGGTACGGCCCTCTGAGGCTATAAGGGCGCATGCCAATGTCAAAGATCTCAGAGATCCGTCCAACTGTCGTGACTTCATCGGCTGGTTGCTTGGCGATGACTCCAGCTAGGGAAGCTAGGAAAATGGTCTTTTTCAAGCGCTCATTGAACAACTTAGACAAAGCTGCTTGAGACAGTGTGTGAATGAAAGAAAGGGCCAACATGTTTGACTCCGCTGTAGGGTGAGGGGTGAGAAATTCGTCGCGCAAGTCCAGCGCTCATAAGAGTGGTTTTATTCCACGAACATGACATTTGAGTGGGCTGCTGACCAAATGCCCCAGCCTTCGTCAGCCAGTCGAATCACCGTAGCCCAGCGAACCATCTTCTCACTCTCTTTCCAAGTCAGTAAGAAAATCTGGGAGTTTGTCGCTTCCATTTTCTTGAGTGTGGGTCGCATGACCATGTCAACACCCATGCACAAACTCACTTTGATGTCGCGCAGCTCTTGGCTGTCGTTGCTCACTCGGTACTTACCTACACACTCGATTGTAGACAAGCCGACAACAATGAAGGGCTTGAGAACCAAGCCTTTCTCACCTGTATCAAAAACAGTTGAAGTGATGTCAGTCACGGTCACCGCATTGGTGTTGCCTTCTTGCTGAGATAAGAGCAAGCCCTTGAGTTCATTGACATGCTCAATGAGTCGAACACTTTGTCGCCATGGCTTGCACTCAGAGCTGATACGCGTTCCTGTGGTGGTGCCGTCAATAAAGACCTGTGAGACACTGTCTGGGTCTTTCTCAATGCACTTGTCACCAAACAAACCCTGGGCTCTCAAGTAAGCTGGCTCATAGAGCTTATGCACGTAGGCGACCACAACGGAGTCATTGCCATAGCAGCGATCGATATGCCATTCTCGCAACTCCTCAAGCTCTTCGATGGGTGTGTTGAGCTGGACGTACCCACCTGCTGCATCAGCGTTTTTGCTGCCATACATGTGCTCGTCTTTCAACTGGTTGCACATGTAGTACTCTCCGCGTGTAACTTTCGCGGGGTTTGTCCAAAACACCATCCCCGGCAGACTCAAAAGAGCGTGTCGGTCACTGACAGGATTCCAATACCCTTGAGTAGGAGAGAGCGTCGCCATGCTAAAGTGAGCGACTTCTTCTGTAGCGGGTCGGGTGGTCTTCATGAAATCACTCAGGCTGGGGTAGCGCTTGGCGATCTCTTTGACACCGATGGTTGCGTACTGATCTGCCTGGGTGTTACCAGGTAGGCCTTGGTGGGCTTCGATCTTGTCAGCCTTGACCTTACATCCACTGGCTTTGAGCTCATCGATGGTTTGCTTGAAGTCTTTGAGGTATTCTGGATTGGAAACCGGCTGACCATTGGACTTCTTCCATCCTGCTCGCTCCCAGTTGTCAAGCCAGCCTGTGATGCAGCTCACAATCAGCTGTGAGTCAGCGATCACAATGACTTCTTTGACGCCCAGCTCTTTAGCCTTCATGAGCGAGCGATGTGCAGCAATGATCTCTGCGACATTGTTAGTTGCAGGATAAGTCAAACCGCCTGTCACGTCCCAATAGTTGATGACTTCAACTTCTTTGATCTTGGGATCTTCTTTGACTTCAGGTGTATCATCCTGATCTGCTGTTTGATCTTCTTCCGTGCCCTTGGGTTTGGCCTTAGGCTTATAGCCCGTCTTCGTTAACTTCTGGGTGGTATGGCCATTACCCTTCTTGGGCTCTTCTTTGGTGTAGATGTAGCCATGGGCTCCCCAACCGCAGTAACCTGGATTAGGGCGTGCACCGCCGTCTGTATAGACAACCATCCCGTGTGGGACTTTGATTTCAGCGACCTTGACGGTCTTGGTAGATTTCTTTGACATAAGTTACCTGGTAGTTAAAAACAGAAGTTTGTGCCAGTTTGTGAGGCGACTCATAGATCTGGCACAAACTTGTTTTCTTAATTGCACTCAGCGGCTTGTCGGATACGAACCACGTAAGCTCGCAGTACCTTGATGTAGTCCGTCAACTGCTTTTCGATCGGCTCTTTAGTGGTAATCGTCGGAGGGTTAGGGATGTCCTCCACGGGCATGCCGGCACAGCCCTTATGGTTGTCAACAAACTGCGCGTGGATAGCGCAGCCGTTAAACAAAGTGCAGGCAAGGGCAATGGCTACCATTCGTTTGACCATGATTTTGATCCTTCGGGTTGAATAGGGATTGGTTTAGCGAGTTCTTGTAAGGCTCGGTTGACTTCGTCGGCTGTCAAAGGCCTTTGCTGATGGCTGGTTTTGGGTTTGGTCTTTTGGCTCTGAGTAGGTCTGTTGGGTGGTTGTGGTGCTGGGACACATGTAGGGGGTTGTGCTGGGGGATCGGGTGGGAGAATCGGGCGCTGCGAGAGCTCAGTGAGCTTTTTGTTAAGCGCTACTTGCTGCTTGGCGAGTTGATAAGTCTTTTGCATCAAAACGTAGTTAACGATGAGCGAAGACACGATGATCGCAATCAACACCAAACGCATCCACTTGGTTGCCAGTACCCGCTTGATAAATGGTGTCTTATTTTCCTCTTGTGGGCCCTTACCAAAGATGGACTCAAAGAAAAAGTACAACAAGAACACAAGCGTCTTAATAAGCTCCATGAAAAACACTCCTCTTTAAGGAAGAAAAATAAAGTTGTCAATCCCAAACGACATAGATAAACATACCCTGTGTCAAAGAATGAATTCTATTATATCACCGACGCGAGCGTTTTGTCAATTATTTGACCACTACCCTCACATTTACCAGGAAATAAGAAATGGCTACGAACTCTTTAGCGACCGATCCAGCAGAAGTCTTGCCACGCCCAGGAATGACTGGTTCGTGGTTACTGGCAGTACCTTATACCACCAGTGTCAACCCGAATGTCGAGTACAGCTGTACATCTGTCAAGACGATCAACTCCCTCATCGCAGAAGGCGTGGATGTCAAAGCGCTCTACTACACCCCATACGGTTTAGGTGAGACAGAGTACCAAGCTGATGTCGCTTTGAATCACTGCATCATCGGTATTCAGGCGATTACAGGTAAGACAGTGAGCTTTCCTTCGAGTTACTTGCTTGGCTTTCCTAATGCCAATGCCGTCGTCTACTCGTGTCTGATCTTGAGCATTGCGCTCTCACCGATCCCCGAATCGATGAACCTCACCAGCTTGAAAGCTGATATCGCCGATCTCGTACTCTCTCGCACAGGGATCAAAAACGAAGTCAAGATCGCTAACCACTCAGCCCCTCACCTGGTGAGTCAAGCCAAACACACCTTACTAGAAGCAGCTCGCTTAGCCCGGATCACTGCTGCCAAACCAATGGTTGGACAGATCCAAGCTTTACAGCAAGAAGTCCTTAACCTCCAGCAGCAAAACGCAGTGCTGGCGGCTTATATCGCAGCAAACGTCACACCGTAATCTATGCACTGGAGGGAGCCAAAGCTCCCTCCAGTGCATAAGCGGTTTATGTCCGTATGAAAGTGCTAGCGTACATGTTTCCAGTCGCTCTACTCACAGTACACTGTATCTCACCGCTCACACTCATGCTACCACCGACACTGGTTCCACCAGGTAGGCTGCAAGGCTGCCCCTGAGTCACTCCTAATCCACCAGAGGCTGTCAAGAGCTTTGTCACTACCAAAGTAGAGTCTATCGTAAAGGAGCCTGACTTGTGTGTCGAGCTACCAGCACAGGTGACGTTGTAGCTCTTGCATTCCAGGTCGTAAGCACCCGTCTTTAAGCTGATCGAATCCAAGGTCGTCAAGCTCGCGCTTTTGCCAATCATGTCAAACAAAGACTTTGAAGCATTTCCGAACTCAATACGCTGCTCCGCACTATTGAGATGGATGAAGTTACCTACATCGTCTTTGATGGTGAAATAGCCTTCTTTGGTATTGAGCTGGAGTGTATAGGCAAACGCTTCGCCATTGGCCTTACTGGTGTAGAGACCAACGACGCCTGTGTGCGTGCTGATCTCAAACAAGTACATGTTGTCTGCGGAGAGTGTAGCGTTGTGATCGGCTGTAGCACTAAACCCATAGATCACAGTCTCTAAGCGCCTCAAGTGGTTGTCTTGGTAGAGTGTTGTCCAAAAGTACCGAGATGAGTCACCGAGCTGGTAAATCATGAGTCGCTCACCGCGCTGGATATTAGGCGGTGTCAGTCGGTTGCCGTTGTTGATGGGCAGCCAAGCGGCTGTGATGGTAGAGGTGACTTTGGAAGTCACTGACTTGACTCGTCCCTCTACATCTTTAGCAACAGTCGTCACCTCGTCGTAGTTATCAGTAGCTTGTCCGTCAAACTCTGACATGTCTTCATAGGGGATGACCTCTAGGAGATTTGAGTTGATCGGTTTATTGTTCGCAGCTACTGCTCTTGAGTACCAGCGCAGCTTGGATACTGGAAGAGATTTATGGTCAAAGTCTTCGTTAGGGTGCAGCATGATTGGGTGTGGGTGAAAGGGTTTAAATACAGATATTCTATACAGCTTATAGTAACCACCTGGAGGGTCATATGACCTATCGCAAGCTCATTCTTAAAGGCTATCACCGGTTAGCTTTATCGGGTATCAATGACATCGAAATCGAGTTTAATGACCCTACCTTACTGATACTGGGTACGAACGGTTGTGGTAAGTCTAGTCTACAGTCAGAGTTCAATATGTTGCCTCCTGATGCAGGTGACTATTTGGAGGGTGGCTACAAGTATGTCGAGCGAGAGTTCAATGGCAGCGTTTGGGCAGCGGAGATGACGAAATCCCCCAGTCCCAAGTATCAGTTCTATAAAGACGGTGTAGGTCTCAATGAGAGTAGAGGCATTACCATGCAGCGAGAACTCGTTCGCATGCACCTAGGCCTCACTCCTGAGCTCAGCCGACTCATCTCTGGTAAAGAGCTTTTTACTAACATGGATACTGGCAAGCGTAAAGAGTGGTTCTTGCGTATCTGCGACGCAGACTACACCTTCGCTATGAAGCTCTATAAGGATTTGTCAGGCCAGCTCAGAGATACCAAAGGCGCTCTCAAGCTGGCAAAGAAGCAGTTGCTGATAGAGACTGAGAAGGTGATTTTAGACGAGGAGCAAAAGAGACTCCAAGCAAAGTCTCAAGAGCTCCAAGAAGTCATTCAGATCTTGCTGGAACACAAGATGCCGATTGTGCAGTCCTTGGCACAAGCCGGGGAGAAAAAGCGCTCAGTAGAAGTAAAAGCTGCTCAGTTGTCTAGTGCTCTTGACAGGGTGTTGTCACAGATCGATGCCAACGGACTGACTGCTGATGACTATCTCGGTGATCAAGAAGCTGATTTGCTCTTGCATAAATACACGGCGGACAAAGCAACCTTGCTGAGCCGGGCTGACACGCTATCCCGAGTGCATCAGCAACACGGCGAGATCATTCGCGCACTACAGATCGCTAATGTAGAAAACACCTCGGAGCTCACAGCGAGCTTAGAGAGGGTGCGCAGCGAGATCGACACGCTGGATGGTCAGCGCAGGTTCAAATCCATCGAGCACGATTTGCAAGCGGTCTCTCTGAGCTTTGATCACTGCAAAGTCACTCTGATGGAGTTAGCTAACGCTATCCCTGATGACATTCGCAAGCAGCTCAACCCGATCTACTACCAAGAAACCTCTGAGAAGTATACAGCTGCATTTACAAAGCACCAAGCGCTATCAGCCAAGCAAGTCCATGACCAGCAAAAGCTAGCAGCCCTAGAGTCTCACAAGCATGATTTAGACGTTACCTGTCCCAAATGCGATCACAAGTTCTCATCCATTTATAGCCCTTCAGAGGCTGAGAAACTGCGAGTTAGCATAAGTTTACTAGCGATAGAAATAAACGCGACTGAGGCCGTTATAGAGAGTTCTAGAGGCATTCTAGAGCAAATTAAAGAGTGCCGGGCAACGGTCAAGAGAATTTCTGATCTGATGGCAGCAAACCCTGTGCTTGAGTCTTTGTGGAGTTACCTGAAATCTAACAAAGTCATCACAGAAAAGTCCCTGAGTATCTCTGATGTCATCAACGCTTTTGACGAGCATATTCAAATAGAGACGCGGCTAAAGGCCCTGAGTATAAAAGCAGCAGAGCTCACTAAGCAAATGCAAGTCTTAGTCAGTGGAGCGCAGCAGTCACTTGACGACTCTAAGAAGATCTGTGAGCAAGCTGAGCATGACTTGAAAATAGTCATGCAAGAGATCGACCAAATCGATCGGTTTGTCAAGAAGGTCAATCAAGCCAGAGTCGCTAAAGCTGCGCTTCAGCAGCGCAGGACTGAGATGGTCAAGGTCTACGAGGAGTATAAGCAAGCTTGTATCAATGAGCTAGAAGTCAAGCGCCGCCTAGCTTACAACAATCTCATCAATGAACTCTCCTCCGAGTTAGGTAGTATCGAGGCTCAGATCAAGTCAATCAATTCACAAAACCAACTGATTGCAGCCATTAAAGCTCAGATCAAGTCTTACGAGGACAATGAGAATGGATTGACAGAAATCTGTAGGGCTTTGTCTCCGACAGATGGATTGATTGCGCAGGGTATCTACGCTTTCATGGAAGGCTTTGTCAATGAAGTCAATGACGTGATTGCAAAGGTTTGGACATATGACCTGCGGGTGCTGCCGTGTCGCTATAGTGGCGAGAGCGTAGAGCTAGACTACTGTTTCCCCCTGAAGGTGCCTGACTCCCCTGTACGCAGTGATGTTAGTGAAGGCTCTGAAGCTATGATTGAAATGGTTAACTTTGCGTTTCGCTCAGTAGCCCAAAAGATCATGAAGTGCAGTCACTGGCCCCTCATGCTCGATGAGTTCTCTCGCAACTTCGATGACTCTCATCGCAACCGAGCGATGCATTATATCTCTGAGCTCATTAACACGGGTGAGTTTTCGCAGACGATCTTGATTTCTCACTACGAGGGTGTTTATGGTGCTTTGCAAAATGCAAGCATCTGTCTACTAGACGATAGCAATCTGGTATTGCCAAAGATGAATAGACCCATCAATGAGTTCGTGAAGATAAACCAAGCGGCATAAACCCTGTACTGTGGCTTTGCGGCCACAGTACAGGGCGTGTGCTTATGTCGGGAAACCTGTGACCAACTCAATGAAGCTGGCCCCGTAATACCTGACAGGGTTAGACGGCTTGTTTAGCTTAGGCAAGTACAGCTCATCGAGAAAAGACTGTGGTGAAACAGCGCCTCTAGCCGCATATGCATAAGGATCACTGAACCAATCTACAAGCCTACCAGCGCCCCACTTCAGGGGGAGTGCCCTGAGCGTAGGGGTTCCGTAGTAGTCTGAGATGGGTAGTGAAAAGCTACAACCATCTCTGCCTTCAAGCTTGACTGCTTGCTCTAAGATTGTCACACGGTCAGTGAGAGCGATCACAAAGCTTTGCTTGAGTGCCAATACCTCAGCGATGTCTTGCTGGGTGAAGGTGTAAGCATCGGCTAGTGCTAGTGGGTCAAAGCTGAGGCTACTGAGGTCTATGATGCTACTTGCTTCATAGAGCTTCTTGGCCATGTCCATGCGCCGGAAGTCCATCTGAAGCGTGCCGTTTTGTGCGATACTCACCCCTGGGCTGTCCGCAGAAAAGAGATAGCCTGCCACGCTAAAGAGTACTCCGGCGTAAGGAGGTAAGACCATATCAGCCGGATAAGCGTGATAACTCGCGTAACACTTGTCTGGCAAAATAATGATCCCGAGCTGCTCTTGTTTGGATTTGAGAACAGTCTTATTGCCATCCAGAATCACGAGGTCTTTCTCTACTCTAAAGACTGGGTGGAGCAAGCCATTGACCAAACAGAGTTGTTTGCGATAAGCTAGGTTAGCTGCTTCTTGTCCGTAGATAGACTCGAAAGCATAGCTAGCTAATCGTAAGTGATCAAAGTCTGGACGTGCTTGATTGACAGAGTATTCACCGGCTTGTGTACACGCTGCTGCGCAGTAGCCTAGGCTACTGGCTGGCATGTATGTCCCTCGTCGCAGGGGTGGTGTGTCAACGATGGGAGATAACACTACCTCGGCTGGAAAAGCGTCGATGAGCTGTTGAGCTGTCCCACTAAAGCCAGTGTGACCGGCTTTGAGTACAGATAGGTCGATGAGCTTTTGATCGCTAGTGAAAGCGTAAATGACGCGAAAGATATGCCACAAAACTGCGCACGGGTAGTTGATGTGGTCGAGGTACTCCCACTCTTTGGTCAGTCCGTTGCGAATCCCTCGCATGGAAACGATTGCCGGCATGTCAGGCCTTCGCTTTCTTGTAAGCGTCTTCGTAGGCTTTGAGCTCGATGAGGTTCTGGTAGTAGTAACCGACCTTATCGATCCACTGGCGCGTCTCTTTCATTGCTAAGAAGATCTTCATCCACATCTGGATAAAGGCGTTGATACTGCCCAGGTCTTTGACGTACAGACCAAGCAGAGCGTTGACCTTTTCTTTGGCTCCAGCGACTTCCCCTAGCTTAGAGACGACGTTGTTTTGGATGACGCCCTCGATACCTTTGAGTGCCTTTTGAGCTTCTCTCACTCCTTTGGATTCCTGGGTGTACCAGTCCTCGAATTGGCGCAACTCTTCAAGAGAGCTTTTGAGTGAGTCTGCCATTTTCTTGGTGTAAGCTTCCGCATTGTCAAGGGTGATGTTTTCGTCACGGATCTTGAACTTGCTCACTGCGTCAGCCATGATGGTGTTGGACAACCAGTCGAGCTTGTAAGAGGGGTAATCGACGCCATGCACCTTAGTGAACTCGCGCTTGACGCAGTGGTAACCATACCCGTGCCAAGTCTCATCGCCGTCACCATTAAAGGCCATGATGTCGATAGTCTCCAGTCGCATCAGTTCGTCTTTTGTGAACGTATTGTAGTGATCGTTCGTGATATCAGTCAAGGACTTGTCTCTGATCTTGACAATTTGAGACACCGTGTTGTTAAATACCTTACTATATTCGTCCGTTACTTCACCGATCCGGCTAGCCCCGCGTGAGCCATCCTTGAAAGTTTTCAAGATGCTCTTATCAAACAACTGGTCGATACTGAGTATAAAACCACTATGGCCCATCCCACAAGCAAACACGTCACAGGCACCGCTTTGATGGTGCTGCGAGCGTCTGACCTCGATGAACTCGTTGATCTCTTGCAGGTAGTTAGCATGACGCTGCTTCATGCCATCGATGGTATCTTTCAACTCCTCTTTTGTAGACTTCTCCACTCGTTCCTTGAGACTACCGATCTTTTTGGTGGTTTGCTCTTCGGCTTTCTTGACCTTGGCTTCATCATCACCCTGCCGAGCAGAGCCTGTTTTACCAGAGCCGGTAATCCAGCTAAAGAACTTGCTGATAGCTTCACCAATGCGTTTGATGATCGCCCAGATCGTGGAGAAAATCGAACCGACGAAACTGCCGATCCCACTCTCCAAGCTACTGGCTACAAAGCGATTTGCAGCTGCTGCATTCTTGCCGACTTTGAAGCTCTCCTTGCTGGGCATCAAAACAGTAATGCCCAGCTTAGAAGCCAAGTGCTCAACTGCGGTGAGCAAGATGGTTGTGTCTGTGCCGTCGGGCTTATCAAACACAGTAGCGGTCTCCGATAGGATGTTGGCTGTGTCGATGTTCTCGGCTAGCTCCTCAATCATGCGCTTGGTAGCAATCAAGTCCGCATCGTGATCAGGGATAGGAATCGCCTTGTAAGGCTGCTCCGGCGCTAGCAGTCCATCCATTTCTTCTTGCACGAGTTTGTAAACCATGATGAAATATCCTTCAAAAGTTACTTAGACCAAATGAAACAGTTGTCGTAGAGATCTTCGATGATCTTGGACTCTTGGCGGGTTTGCTCACCGCGCTGAGCGTAGATGATGCCAGTTAAGCCGACAGGCATCTTGGGCATTGGAGTCAAAGGGAATGGATGCTCAGGTGTGGCTTCCAAGTCGATCTTTACCCACTCATGGAACTCTGGCTTACTGGCCCCAATGTTTTCCCTGTCTTTATAGAAGAAATCAATTTCCCACTTAAGACCAGGGTACTCAGGGATGGCAAAGCAAGCGCGCAACTTGTACATCCCTCGGTCACTCATCCACTTGTACTGATTGAAACAGTCAGGTGTGACGAGTGTGTTACACTCTAGAGGCACAATGCTTTTCATCCCCCAGCAGCGTGACTTGTTTGTTTGCACAAACATCTCTTGGTCTTCTTTGTAAGCGATTGCGCCAAGCGATGAGATCGTAGCGGGTCGGGTGCGTCTGACGCGCTGACGACCCCTTAGATCATCGCCTTTCATGATACGCAACTCCCACTGCTCTTGCTCTTCGAGCGAGTCAGCTAGTCGCAACAGATCAATTGAAGCTTTGGCGTAAAACACTTTCTCAGGTTCAGGCCTAGCTACGCCGTCATTGAGATCCTCTGTGCTGATGTCATAGCGCTCATCAAAGAGTTTGATACGGCTCATGGTGAAGTCCCTGTGTTAAAGATCACTTGCATGGTCTTGAGAAAGTCACCAACCAAGTTGTAGTAAATGGCCAGGACTTGTTTATCGTTACCTGTAGCGATTGCTGCGATGATACCGATCACACACAGCAGCAAACAGCATGCCACGACAGAGAACCAGCCTTTGAGTAGCCAAATCTTTAAGCGTATCTTCTCACGCTTTTCGAACACTTCGATCGTATCGGAGTCTTCTTTGTTTTCACTTGACAGGGACATAACAACCACCTTTTTGGATATCTGCGTAAGTTTTGCAGTGCTTAGCACCCCGGCTGAGGGACAACTCATCGTTGGCCTGGCTGAGCTCGATGACTTGCTTGGCCACGATGGACTGCTTAGCTAACAAGAAAGCGATGTAGCTCTCTTGAATGCGCTGCGTTTCGATGACTTGTTTGATCTTGGCGAGATCTTCGGCTTGTTGGAGTTGATAGGCTTGTTCTGCCTTATATGCGTCAGAGCCTTGGAGGAGGCGCCGAATATCCTTTTCTGATCGCACGGCCATTACCAATCCGGTCATAAGGAGTAAGCCGAACAGAGCCGTCAAACCGATTTGTCTCAACAGTGTCATCATTTTACTCGGCTCGGCGATCAGGTGGGCGATGTATGCAAAGACTCGCTTCGTGACTTGCTTCATTTCTTCTTCCTTTTTACAAGGGTGGTTTTCTTGACTTTCTTAACGACAGGTGGTGGTTTGAGGCTGTCGCCTTTGCGGATCTTCATGAGTGCACAGTAGCCAATGGCGATAGCGTCATGAGCGTGCTCACTGAGCGTATTCAAAGTCTCCTGTGTGGTTTTCACAATCTCTTTGATCGCCATGAGACCTTGCAAGATCGGTGTCTTGCTAGCTCCACCACTGACACCGATTGCGTTTTTAGCGACACTCGCCCGAATCATCCCAACAGTCATGAGAGGCCGGTAGCGCTGACAAGTCATGCGCACACCTGAGATGCACTCAACCAGTGGCTCAAAAGCACTGGGCCGACCAGGGTTCCAGAAAGCATCTTCACACACCACCACATTGGGCTTATAGATGTAGAGGATGCCTTCTAGAGCTAGCATCAGTCTTGCGATGCGAGCTGGCCTGAGTCCAATAGCCTCGATACGGTCGGGGTCGATATCGAGTTTAGTCGCATCGAGGGTGAAGCTGTGGATACTGACGATGTCAACTGTGCGGGGATCGAATTCGAAAACACTGATCCCCAGATAAGTTGATCCTGGGTCAATACTCAAGAGCTTTGGGTATTGATTTTCATCCATGATCACATGACTCATTTCTCAAACCGGGTTGAGGTTTATCAAGGGCATGGACACCGAGATTTCTGTCGTAATGCGCAGATCGGTAGAAGGTGGCTTGACCAAACTGTAGTACGCCATATAGCCCGTGATGACGCAAGCTATCGCCTCTGTAAAGTCGTTTTGAGTCGCCCCATCATGCTCTGTGATTTGAATGATTTTGTCGATCCCGGAGACGTAGCCAATTTCCGAGATGATAGCGTTATCTGTACTACCATAGATGATCTGACAAGCTTTGGCAAACTCTGCAATAAAGAAGCTGTTGAGGTGAAGCTCGTAAGTCAAGAAAGTGCCGATGTACTTGTTTGTGGTACTGACCTCACCGCCGATTGATGGCTTAGGTGGAGTTTGCTCAGAGGAGACAGGTACATAGTTAGAGCTAAATACCAACTCATTGGTATCTGGGTCAATTTGACGGATCTCTTGTGTAGGGGTCAAGGCGAGGCCATCGATGCGCAATGCATAGTAAGCGACGTAGTCCACATTGTTAATGCTGACAATAGCCCTCAAAGCAACACCTTCTCGCTCCATCGGTGTGAGATCGTTGTTAAGGGGGCGTAGAACAATCGGCAGTAGATTGTAGAGACCTTTGTAGTTAGCCGCATGATCGTATATCGTCGGGCCAGGGCCACTACCGTTGGCATGGCCACCGTTGCCAAAAACGATGTAGCGGCTGACTGGATACTTACCAACAGGGATGTTTGCCGTTGGTAAGATGTTCAGAAACTGATTGAGTGTGGAGTGGGCGCGAGGGGTGTAGGGAATACCAAAGCGCTGGAGCATGGTAATGTAGGCCAGCTCTTCAGTAGGTACAAGGCGTGTCATGATAGGATCTCGGGTTGTTAAAGGAGAGGATGTACATCTATATTTATACATCCTCTTGTTTTCTATTCTTAAGCGTGCAACAAGTAAGCCAATACTCTCACATTAGCAAACTTATCGGGTGATGGTAGATTCGGACTGTCTACGTTTGTAAACAACAATGCTCTATCCGTCGCGCTAGCCTGATACTGAGAACAATGGCCACTGATGACAACTTGGTGATTGACGAACAACTTAAGGCTCACACCAAGGTTACCTGTCGCATCAATCTCAACAGAGATGTTAGTCCAGTGATCAAGCAAGTCTTGCGGATTGACATAGTACTGACCGACATAAGTTTCTCGCACATAAAGACAGAAGTTACCACTACCCCAATCATACCAACAAATGACGCCACTACCACTACCTGTTACAGTCCGTGAGTCAAAGTAGATACTCGCCCCATAATGCGCATTGGTGGCTTTCCAATCCATCGTGATCGTGTGCTGACCAGTACTGAAGTCAAACACCGTTTGGGGTAGAACCGTTAACCAGCCATCTAATCCCTCTATCACTGGGTGGCCATTATACGTTTCACCATTCCAAACAATACCACCATGTGCACCAAAGGTAGTAGTACCGCCTGAGCTGTCTACAAAGGAGGTTGTGCTTGAGCCTTGCGCTAGCGCGAATACGGTCGCCAATGTGCGAGTAACCCCGGCAGTAAAGCTAGTAACGCTCTGTGCTGCTACAGTGATGCTCGTGTCCGACTGATAACTGACATGATAACCCGCAACACTTGTCACTTCAACTGTGTACGTCCCAACAGGAATCACAATGGAGAACTCACCTATAGCGGATGTGGTCGCTGCGATAGAGTGCTCAGCTGAGGTAAAGATAACCTGTATGTTTTCAGCACCTACCTCTAAGACATCTTGTATTTGGTTGTCGTTGAGGTCTTGCCAAACCTTACCATCTACACGACCATTACTAGGTGGGGGTACATTAGTCGCTACAATCTGGAAGTTCGCAAATTTATCCTGGGTCGTATTCCCCCATGTCCAATCTAGATTTGTGAACAAGGTGGTTCTATCAGAAGCGCTTACGCTAGTGATACTAGCGCTGGTTTCGATGATCAAAGCCCCGTTCAGGTATAGTCGAATAGTAGCTGTCTGAGCACCGACCACTACGTTTACATTCACCTCTAGTTTACACCAGGAGATGATCGACAGAGGATTTATAGTAGCTTCAGCTATTAGGCCTGTGCGTGAGCGTATCTCCATCTTACCTGTTTGCCAGATGTACTGAACCATAAAGCCTTCTTGCCGTCCAGTATCTGAGCGACTATCGAAAAATACCGTACTACCTTGGCGATAAACAGGGTTCCAATCCGTACTTACTGTGTGTTGGCCTGTGCTGAAGTCAAATAGCTGGGGCGATGATAGAAATACAAAGCCGCCACCTGCACTCATCACTGGCGCACCAGCATATGTTTCACCATTCCAATAGAAACCGCCTTGACTAGAGAAAATTGCATTTGAGCCAGAGGTATCTGTAATGCCATTAGGCCCATTTGGAACCATGTTCATAACTACCACAGTGCTACTGGCTACGCATGCACTGAACGTGGTCGTTTGACCATCTATGATCTCAACACTGTTAATAGACTGATAAAAGACTTGCTGACCATGTCCCGGTGTCACGCTGATCGTGTAAATATTAGGCGGCAGAAAAATAGAGAAGTTTCCGTTTATATCAGTCGTCGCAGTGTGGGTATTGTCTGCGGTTAGGAAAAGGATGTTGATCTCTTGAGCGCCTTGCTCACCAGGGTCTTCTGTTTGGTTGTCGTTGAGATCAATCCAGACATGCCCATTGACAAAACCACCCACAACGGTAATCAAAGTACTGCCTGTAAGACGACCAGACCAGCGCATGGGCAAGCTCTTACTATGGGTTAAGCTCATCAGTTGAGGCGGGGCAGCTTGTGCATATACGCTGCTGACCTTACGAGCGCTTGATAAGGCAATGTCCGTGGTAATCAAAACAGAGTAGGAACACAGCTTAGAGAGCAGTCGCATCATCCTGGAAGCTTTATCCTGGATCGTTACCCCACCCGTTTCTGTTCTGAAATTGGTACACGTCAAAAACAGCTCATTGGCAAAGAGGTAGTATTCTGTCAACCCCCATGCGGAATCATCGATCCCGAGGGTACTCAACAAACTCGCGTAGACAATACTCGTGTCTATTGCCAAATACCGACTACTGAAGATCGACATGGCTACTGTTTCCATGTACATCCGAACGTCGTATTCAACCTGGGAGTTAATCAATCGTTCTGTTTTGACTTGTCCAAAGTGGATGGCTGCACAGGCTTGTTTGAAGCCTTCCACATCGGTGTAGACCGCTTCTAGGAAAGGGTAGTTGTTGCGCATGGCGTTGATCTGACTGCGAGGCAGTCTGCGCAAACAAACCTTATCTTCAATCCCAGCTAAAGACAGAGGCGTGCCGGAGAAGATGTTGTTAATCGTCGTAGCCGGGCGATTAACTAAGGTAATGCCCTGCATCTTCGCTGAGCAGTACAGAAACAGCGCCGCTGCATTCTTAATCGTTGTGGCAAACTTTCGACTGCGATTAGGTAGGGTAAACGACAGCGTAGCTGTGTACTTGCCAGACTGTGCCCACTGGAGCCAGTGAGCCAATAAAATGCTCTCCAAGGGATACGACGCATCGTCATTGATACGTTTGGGCTCAATGGTAACGATTTTTGTCTTGATGACGCTCGAAGGTGAGCGCACAATCACATCTCGGATTGCTTGCGCATTCGTACTCTGAAACTCAGCAGTCGACTGCGCGCTGTTAGCGATCAGTGAGAACACGTAGTCCTGTGTAAACAAAGTTCCCGTAGGAGTCGATCCTACGATGGCTTGTTTCGTATAGGTTGGCGTGGGGTGGAGATCACTGATCTGAGTAGTCGCTAACTGATTTCCTGTGTAGTGTCTGGCGGTGAGTCCATACACATCAAAGTCACTACCACTTACCAAGGCTTCAACGACTTCGTTGAATGTCTTGTTCTTGCCAATGTTGGCAGCGATCTGTGGTAGGCATGAGTACAAGTAGAGTTGTTGCTGGCGTGTGAGATCGGTGATAAACTCATCAATCCCACGGTTGCTAGCTAGGCGTTGCTGAATGTGAAAGCTGTGCACTTGGGCAGTGGCAGCGAGGTCTTGGCGGATAGCTAAGATTTGTTTGACAATCCAGCTATAGATCCGGGCCACCTGTACCGTGATGTAGAGGTCATTGGAGATGGCAAATGACGGCATAGCCCAGCGCTCGTAATTGGCAAACAGCCGGCTTTGCAACTCGACCATCAGTCCTGGCTCACTGCTCTCGACTAAAGACGCGTCGTAAGCCAAGATGGTCATGTCCTCACTAGCGATAGCCACCGAGATATCGCAAGGCATGACAATGCCGCGAATCAGCTCTATCTGATCGGGATGAGCTAGGCATAGGGCGTTGAAATACTCACTGTCAAAACCATAAGCCTGCTTTGTCAAAGGGTGTGTCGATGCCTCACTAAAAAGCGACTTATCAAAGGTCACATCAGTCTCAATATCTAACGACTTGATCGTGATTGTGGGGTCAGTGATGTGTGGTATGCCTGCGATGTTTTTGTAATACTTCCAGGATGCCGGATCTGTCTCATCGACGGCGCTGAGACCATGTTGTGTCACTAATCCGGAATTGATCGCTTTAGCGATACCATCCATTTTGAACACAACGCTCTTAGCCAACTTGATGCATGCGTCCAGATAAGGCTTGGTGATGATTTCTGTGGTCATGATGATTCGATTCTATGTATTGGTTAGTTCATTGAAAGAAGGAATAAAGAAATGGCTACTTCACGCTCAGTGTCCGGTGTTGGTGCTAAACCCATTCACCGTCGCGCCTTTGATCCCAATCTAGCGGCTGTAGCTGCAAAGGCAGTTTCACCAGTGATTCAACCAGGCTACGCTAATGACGGTGAGCGCAGCTTGGAAGGTAATGCGACTTATGGCTTTAAGCCCTCGCTGGATCGGCGTGCGCAGCGAAATATCAGTAATGAACAAGTCATGGAGATTTTGCCGGATCAGGCTTTCTCTCTGAATGTGCTGGTATCGGCAATTTTGTCTCCCAAAGACTTGACGACTTGTGAGATCAACTACAAACCTCCCAAAGGTGTTTTTTCATCAGCACTCTCAGCAGGGCTCATCAAAGTCACCAAAGAGTATTTTGATGAAACGTGTGATGTCAAGGCCAAGTTGCCAGAAATCCTGACAGAAACACTTGGGCCCTATGGGTCTTACACCTTGGTGGTACTGCCAGAAAACACCATTGATGATTTCATCAATGGGGATCGCCGGGTCAGCTTAGAGAGCTTTACCGACATACAGAGCGAGGCTGTCAAGCCCCTGGGCCTACTGGGTAATCCTGTCACCAAAGACAAGGGCAAGTACAGCCTGGAGTCTTTTAATAGCATGGAGCCTTACGACCCTAAGCTCAAGCTTATCTTCAATCAAGAAGGCGAAGAGTTTCGGGTCGAGTCTTTAGAGTATGTGAGTGTCACGGACAACATCAATGCCCTGAAAGTGCCTCGCATCAAAGACATCTACCGCAAAACAGCCATTAGCGCTGCGCTGGAGTCTGCTGACAAGTATACGCAGTATGACAACCGCAATGGGGCAGCCAATATCAGTCAAGCAGCCATCGACAATTTGCTCTACCAGCGTAGTGCTCCAAAAACGGAGTACATCGCCAAGCTCAAGAAGCAGTCGCAGCTCAAGCGCAAATCAATCGGTGAAGGCACAGAGATCAAGATCCCTAGTGAAGCTGTGATCACGGTGTTTTTACCTGGGTCGATGAAAGACTTGATTGGTGCTTTCATTGCCATTGATGAGAATGGCAATCCGGTGAGTCGTCCTCAAGAGACAGCGCTGGGCGCACAGGGTACGTCTTCTCTGAGTAATAGTATCTCTGCCGGCATCGTTAACCGTATCGCTACTAACTTAGGGGGCTCGATCAACAAGGTCGATCCGACTGTGAAAGCGCATATGGACTTCATCTATCGCATCGCTGCGGACATGATGGAGCAAGACCTGACAGCCCGTCTTCGCAATGGAACAATGGCTACAGACGCCACACTGGCTAAGAACGATGACTTCTACCGGATCATGATGAGTCGGCAGTTAGCCAAGAAATACACACAATTGCTCTTCATCCCACAAGAATACTTGACGTATTTTGCCTTCGCTTACACCCCCGATGGCTTAGGAAAAAGCATTCTTGACAGTGGCTCACAAACGAATGTGATGCGCGCTACACTGCTTTACGCAGATGTGATAGGGTCGATGAAGAACTCGATTGGGCGCACACTGCTCAATGTCAACGTAGATGAAACCGATCCTACTCCGATGCGTACAGCTGAGCGTATGGTGCAGGAAATGGTCGAGAGTCGTCAGATTCGCTTTCCTACGACCATGGGCAATCCAGCTGAGCAGATGGACTTGTTGCAGCGCTCAGGCATTGAGGTGAACATCAAATCACCTAACATGCCCGATACCACCGTGGAGTTCCAAAACACACAGACCAGCTACAACAAGCCCGACCAAGACATCTCCGATAAGTTGCAGCGCCAGAGCATCATGCGATTTGGGATGACACCGGAGCTGATCAACTCACTAGAGCAGCCAGAGCTAGCGACCTCTGTGGTGAGTCAAAACGTCATCTTCGCTAAGAACGTGCTGAACTTTCAGATCATGTTCAACCCACAGTTGACGAACTACTTACGCATGCGTGCTCGCAACTCTCAGGTGTTTAAAACCATCTTGACGGAATTGCTGGAAAATGGGAAGGATCAAATCCTCCTAGACAAAGAAGACGTCGAGTCCATCTACGGGATTAACATCACCGATGAGCAAGTTCAGCGTTTGAAAGTCACGATCGGACTACACATGTTCTTGTCGGGCTTTTCTGCTGAACTGCTTAAGCCTGTGAGTGTGAACTTGGAGCAACAGGCCCAAGAGTTTGATAAGTTTTCCGAAGCGGCTAAGAAAGCCATTGAGGCACAAATCAATGACTCGTTCTTCAACGCTGATACTGCTGGCAACGTCTCTAGTAAGGTGGAAACCTATAAAGCATTGGCTTTGTCTCAGCTACAGCGTGACTGGATGGCTAGTCATGGGTACATGCCTGAACTCTCAGCACTAACAGCTGTGAGTGATGACAACAGTGATCAAGTGGATCTGATGAGAAACACAATGGTCCATGTGAAAGCACTGGTGCGTACCTGTACTGCTTTGTCAGTTGAGATCCAACCTATGATTGCTGCCTCAAACAAAGACTTGGATAACAACCAGATTGATGGTGATGGTGCTAGCTCACCAGAGCCAGGTAGTAGCGGTGGTGGAGACGAAGGGTCGACAACAGGTGAAGAGGGCAGCGGTGATGGTGAGACACCACCAGCGGACACAGAGGGCGAAACACCGACTGGTGAAGACGGTGGCACGGGAAAAGAGGATACACCACCTGACTTCTTATAAGAAAAATAAATAGAGGTTAGCTCCAGGTGGGGACGCGTAAGCGTCCCCACCTGGAGTTGTGCCGTTTAACCGAGCAATTTAAGCAGCCTTCTCAACACGCATAGCAAACGGAGAGTCTTCCAACACGCCACGGTTGACATGGACTGTGACACCGTCTTCCAGCTGGATGATCAAACGCTCACGCGTCTTCATGTCTTTGCGCAACGTCGCAAACAGTTTGTTCAAAACCGGCATTTCGTTGGCGTTGATGTGGCATACTTCATGCGGCATGACCATACCGTTGAAGAACACCGTCGATTCGAACCCGATCTTCACCAAGACATAGCTCGACGTGAACATCACCACCGGTGGTTTCTGATCGGTGGGTGTTTCGCAGCAGAGGCTGTAGAGAATCTCAGAGATCTCATCGGACCCATGCACCCGGCTGAGTGCAGCCGAGATGATCTCTTCTTGGTAATCCAGCAGCAGACTACCAATGCTGGGCATGTTCTCTGACAGATACGCCATAAGCGCACCGCCGCCGTTGGGATCGAGGAAAGAGTCGATCGTGATGTCCACACCGATCACGTTCTTGAGGACGTGGCTGATCTCGTTGGCTAAACGCTTGTCGATGCGGGAGATCACTTTCTCGCTGACGAGTGTGGTGGGAATGCCGCATTGCAGCTTATCGAGCTGCGTGGTGATGGCTGTTCGCAGTTGGGAGAAGTCTTTCATATTCCCCAGATGATCGAGCCAGGCTGAGTCGGCTGAATCAATCACCGTGTCAGTCAGTGAGACTTTGACACGTACTGCGCTGATGGTGCTGGGTTTATCCAGCTGCTCTTTCATCACACCTGCGGTGTGGTCTGCGATCAACCAGCCTTGCGACAAGTCGCATACGCTGTAGACTCGGTCTTTCATGGGTATCTCCTCTGCCGGCACACCGGCAGCAGCGTACTCATTGGCTTCGATCACGACGATGTCAGTGAACAAAGCTTCTTGAGCATCGAGGCTCTCGGTGATAGAGTCAAGCAGCTTTTGCTGCTGTTTGACTTTTGCTGGCTGAGGAATGACCGCTTGAACGTAGTTGGCGGGTTTGCCCAAGTGTTTTTCTGCGTCCACGTCGAATTCCTCAAAAGCTTTCACGGTGATAGGACACATGGCCCCATCGTCTTTGATGATGTAGTAAAGAGTGTGGGTCTTCGCGTTGAATACAGGGATGAACCACCACTTGTCAGTCGCAACAAACTGCACACCTGGGTCATCATAGCGTTGAACGTCTACGACAACTGTTCCATTTTTGGAGACGGCCAGCGCCAATTCGCGGCGCATTGCTTTGTCTTTCTCTGACAGCTGCAAATTCGTGCAGCTAGGCAGGTCAGCGACCACGGGTTGTTGGCGCGGAATCGCTGCTCCAGCGCGGATGACTTCGAGTCGGGCTGTGGGCGTGCGCATACGTTGCTCGTAGGCTGGATCAGGTGTGTGCACCGGCGGCACTTGTTCGCGCGGATTGCCAGCCACGCTTACACGAGGCGGTGCAGCTGACACAGTCGTTGGTGCGTATACTGGCGCACGAGCAACAGACTGATAAGAGCGTGGCAAACCACCACGATCATCGTAGCCTCGGCGATCGTCGTAAGTGGGAGTATACCGAGAACGCGTTGCGTCGTGATAAGGATCACGCTCAGCGCCGCGCGCAGGGGTGCGCAGACGCACGCGGCGCTCTTCTTTGGCCATGTTAATGCCGTTGACCACATCCTGATGAAGGTCACGCGAGATGAACTCAAACAGATTAAAACGATCTGCATTGAGTACGTTTTCCCAGTCCGTAGCCAGCTTGGCGCAGTCCTGTACCAGGCCGACAGGTACTCGCCGATAAGTCATGATCTCGGCGTCGATCAAATCGAGGGTTGTCTGCACCAGATCGAAGAAGTCACGGTTATTGAACCCGTTATCACTCATCTGGTTGAAGAGGAACATCCGCAGGCCGCTATTTGCTGCCTCACGCTGGATGATCGTAACCAGCTCCAGTGCCGCTTCTTCAACCAAGTCCCGTGTGGCTTCTGTCGGCCGGCACAGGATCGAAAAGGGAAAACCCCGTGCATAGTTGACAGGCCGCGACTGAGCGCGAGACATACTAAATTGTGGTTGCATCTTATTACCTTCTGCTGAAGTATTGTTCAGCTTCATTCAAAATGTCGATATAGCGTGGATCGCGCACGATCAAGCCGGTGTCGGTGGTTTGTACAGCGAGGTTAATTCTACCACGGCCTGACGGATCTGCTTTTGGCAGTGCCAGGTAGCATCCGGTATCAATGGTCGACGGGTGGAGCCGTTGTGACGGATCAGTGGTCGATGTCCGGTCAGCACTGGTGCCAGAAGCACTCTTGGCTTGCGGAACAATGATGGATGTCATGCGTGTAGCTGGATTGTCACCAGGACACGAGGTGGTCGATACCTCACCGTTTCTTGTCACCTTGTAGATCACACCCGGCGTCAAGTGCTGGAGTGCTTTCTCAACGCGCTGTAGGGTGAGCTCTCTGTGCTGGCTTGCATTGAGCTTGAAGTAAAGCAAGTGAATTGCTTCGATCACCTTGTAATAGATGAACGGCAACACCACCAACTCTTTATTCCACATAGAGTTACTGGTACGGCTACTTTCTTGCAGCCACTTGATCATGTTACTGATCACGTAGCCAAACAGCTCATAGACATCCTGACAAGGCACGTTAATCACACGCAACTTGTCAATGACCATGTTGTCGACATACTCATCTAAGCTGTTGAAATGGTTGTTCACATTCGAGAGGAGCTTGCCCTCGTTGACTGTGCCACTCCAGATGAGCAAGCCCAACATCACGCGCCAAGTATCGATGTTATCGATCTCTCGGGCTAACATGCGCTGGGGGAAATGGTCGACCACATAAAACAAGCCAGCTAACAAACACCGGGTCATGGTGTTGAGCTGATCGATCCGCACGGCTACACGAATGTCAGAGGGTTCGTAAAAGAGCCGGTAAGTCTTGGGTTTGATTTGAACCGACGTACAGATCAACCACTTGTCAGGCGGGTACATCTGTTCCGTGATCTCAATGCCACCGACCTTGATCTCCGCATGAGCGAATTTGCGGAAGGCTTTGGTGACCCCAAACTTACAAAACAAGTAATGGGCCAGGCACGTCTTAGCTGTGATCGGGTTGCGTGGAGCGCCAGGCGTAGAGCGTTCATTATAAACGTCAGCCCAGGCGACATAAGCGGAGTCCCGAATGCCAGCGGCCATCCAGTGATAGGAGAGCTGCTTGACAATGAGCTTGGCTTTCATCAGCTTAATGAAGACGTGGTCTTCCATCACCGAGAAGACTTGGTCTGCTAAGACAGGAGAAGCCAGGAATTTTGATCCTGCGATCTCAAACCGTCCAGCGCCACCAATGCTGCCGTGCAGCAATTGAAGTGGTTTGTCGATCTTGTGGATCTGACCGTCGCTCTGATGGAATTCAAACATGTACAAAAACATGCGCAGTGTCGAGTTAGCGATGTCCAGAGTCGCAGGCGCTTGGGCGCGCATACTCGTGAGCTTGGCAAACTCTTCTTCGGGTGTCAGTGGGCGATAGCCGGCATAGCGCACACTCGAAGGAAATCCTCGGGCCACACTCTTTAACACCTTGTCGATGTAGGTGGCCGACTTCTTTAGCTCGTGGGTAGCCAACCCACTAGCGATCCGTTCATTGAACGGTGTTGTGATGCGGTCGATTTCATCTTCGATTTCCTGTGGGAACATATGTTAAGATAGGTTGGTGGTTGAACACTCAGTGTTAAACTCAGGCGCTCTTTGTGCTCTTTCCGAAGAAAAAGGCAATGATAGTACCTATAGTCATGATGAGTGCGGGGATAATTTTAATAGATTCCGATGCGTCTTTACGCGCTAGTGAGCGGGCTTCGTAGCTGTCTTTAAGCTGTGCCGCTTCACGCTTGAGTTGATCAGCGTGTTCGTCGCGTATCTTCTTGAGGGTGGCTTCATGTTCGTCACGCATTCTGGCTAACCTCTCGTCTTGTTGGCGGGCTTCCCGTTGCAACTGCTCGTCTTTGGACTTTCTATCTGCGTCGATACGCTTTTGTTCGGCCAGTAGATTGGTGAGCTCAATCTCTGACTTGATTTGCGCGGTCTTTAACTCTTGCAAATCGGATTGCAGTTTGATAGCGTGTTGCTCTAACGCTGCTTTTTCTCTGGTTGCTGAGATCTTAAAGAGATCGAGCTCATGGTTCTTCATGGCGAGCTCGTTGCTGCGCAGGTCTGCTGACTGCTGAGCGGCCTCTTTTTCTCTGAGGGTTTCTAGTTTAAGCTGCTCGATCGCGTATTGAGCTTGAGCGAGCTTTTGCTTTTGAGATGACTCGATGTCTCCGTGACTCCTAGCCATCTCATACGAGTCGAACACCCCGATTTCCTTTTGCGCTTCTTCAAGGGTGTAGATGATTGAGAAAATACCCGAAACATTGTCCTTGCTCGACGTGTGTACGAGCTGGATATACTCCCCCATTGGCTTTGCACACCAGACGCCGTCTGTAGTGCGCATAACCATCGTCCTAGCCGGTGCTAAGCGCTCTGGGTAAAGAGTATAGACATGATTGAGTATCTTGATATACCGGGGGCGAGGATTATCTTCGTGGCTGACATATCGAACACGGTGGTTGATAGCCCGCTGGACGGTGAAATACTCTTGCCTGCCAAAGCCGGTTAAATCTTTATTGCTTTGTCCGTAAGGATGTAGGGGACTCTCATCTACATCGCCGATGGACAAAACCTTATCGGTCTGAAAATGATAGATATACCCACCAGCTCTCTGGAGGTCTTCTATCGGGATAAGGTACTCTAGTGTAAACTCTAAGTAGTGGGCGTTGAGCTTGCGAACGGCGTGTAAATTCTGACGCAGTCCATTGAGTTCAGGCTCATCAAACACTTCCTTGCTCTGTAGCAGTTTCACCAGTGACTCAAATCCCGTGTATCGCATCTTAAAACATCGCCGCAATACAAAATGGCGATTGGTGACCTTTGGCGTGCTCTTAATCTTAAAAGCAATGCCAGTGCGGTCTTTGATGGTGATGTCTTTGTTTGTGTAATTTACATACGTCCAAGTTTCGCTGACTTCGCCGTGGGCGTGCTGCTCTTGTTCAGCCGCATCAAAGCTCAGTCGAGTCTGGTTGTTGATCCCAACACGCGCGTTGTTGAAGATCCCAATGAAAGCCGCCGTATTTTTTACACACGGTGGCAGGATTTCGCTGATAATCATTGCTAGGCCTTAAGCAAACTAACTTAAGACTCAAGGGTTCTATGCCTAGTTAACCTTTGAGGGTGTTGTTTTGTTACCCGTAAGCTTACGAGTAGTCAAGGGGTTGTGATGGAGCATCGTCTTGCCCATTTTGCCACAACCCTTACCGTCCATGACTCAGTTAGATAATAAGTGACTGAAGAATAATCGAACATGCGGCATACTCAGCAACTACCTACTGGCCTCACCGCCAAGTAGGTAGTTGCTGAGTAATGACATTTGTCTAGAGTCTTGGTTGGTTCGAGTTACTGGTGGCTAACCAAATCACCCTACACCAACCAAGACTTGTCTGAGACTGTCTTACGGCGTGATGACCGTGTTGTTGACGTTCATGCTCACCTTGCCACCGATGATGGACTCGATGCCAGTCACGGTCATTTCGACCATCAGGGGCAGGTTGTTGATGTGACGGAAGCAAGGTTGCACCGTCAGTTCCACCACGTTGGCGTTGTTGCGCACCATCGGCATCACCACAGTCAACTCGGGCTTCCAGGCCATGTTGCCGAAGTGCAGCCAGTTGGGCGCACCGCTGGTCATGGCTTCTTCCAGGCCCAAGGTGATCAGCACACGGCCGAACATGCGGCTGTCCAGCGAGCTGACGATCTTGTAGTCGAACTGATCACCAGCCAGACGCGGGTCACCGTTGATGGTGAGGTAGCGCTCGATGATCGGGTCGGTGGCGATGATCACCACGATCTTGGGCGGCACGCCGTTGTATTGCAGACGCAGCGCGTTCAAGTAACCGCTGTTGTAGGCCATGCGAGCGGCCGAGTCACGGATCTTGTTGATCAGCAGCGTTTGCAAGTCAGCGATGCGGGCCGACGAAGTCAGCGAGTCAACATTCGTGGCGACGTTGAACGCGCCGATGTTGTCGTAGAACGGCTTGAGCACGTAGGAGGCAGCGCCCAGCACCACCGGCGAGTTGCCGAAGGTGTCCACCGACGAAGCGTAGGTGGCCAGGGTTTCGCGCAGATCCAGCACCGAAGTCACGGCAGCGTTGCTGGTCTTGACGTGGGTGGCGTTGATCAGCACGGACACCTTGGCAGCGTCTTCGGCATCGTTCTTGCCAACCGGGCGCAGGGTCGACAGCGGGCTCAGCAGAGGCACCGTGTAGAGCATGTTCACGGTTTGCGAGTCCAGCAGCTTGCCGCGTTGACGACGGGCCGCGTTGGTACGCCAAGCCAACAGATCGTAACCCACCACTTCAGCAGAGGCGAGAGCAGCCACGATGTTGGGGTCAGCCACTTGCGACTTGTCGGTGGCGGTGATGGAGGCGACGGTCAGCTTGGCGGGGTTCACCACAGTGGTTGCGGTGTCCAGGGTCACCTTGCCGAAGATGTCCACCTTCATGTGCACGACGCGGTCGGTCAGGGCGGACAGCAGGGCACTGGTGGTGCCGGCGACGGTCTTTTGACCAGCCACAAACTTCAGAGCCGAGGTTTCGAAGTTCAGGGTCATCTTGCGGCTGTTGGCCTGCGTCGCGCCGCTGAAGTCGTTGAACGGGAGCTTGTCGGTGGGGAAGGAGAAGTACTCTGTGGTGTTGCCGGAGTGCAGCTTCACGTAGATCTTGCTCAGTCGGATCGATGAGTCCAGATCGTCTTCCACGCCGGATTCACCCAGCGCCAGCATGGCGTTGGTTTGGCTCAGGCCCAGCAGATCGTGTTCCACGCCACACAGCAGCGGCTTGGTGTTCACCATCTCGTTGCCGACCTTGACGGTCTGCACACCGATGGCGTCCAGGAACTTGTCGCTGTTGTCCACGGTGTCATCGCGGTACACGGGCACGCAGCGGGTCGATTCATCTTGCAGGATGTTGGCATCGGTGTAAGCCCATGCCACGTTTTTGCGGTTGAACAGTGCCAGTGCACCAGTGGTTTGGCGGCGCACGTCGTCTTGAACGATCGCCAGGTTGATCGACACCATGTAGCCATAGTGCTCGGGAGCCACCACCACCGTGGGGTAGAGGGTTTCGCCGAACAGGTCTTGACGGCTGGCCAGTAGGTTGTAGGCCACCGAGTATTGCTGCACACGGGTGTTTTCGGTCTCTTGGAAGGCTTCGAGCTGCCACTCGCTGGAGCGGGCGTCCAGGGTGTCGGACATGCCTTCAGCGGAAACCACCAAGGTGTTTTCATCAGCAGCAAACACCGAGCGTACTTGCGCCAGGGTTCGGCCTTGGTTCTTCACCGCAGCGGTGGGGGCTTCGCTATGGGCATGGGCGTAGGCAGCGGCCTTGAGCGAGGCAGTCGAGGCGGTGGGCAACTCACGCTTGAGGCGCACCAGCAGGCTGTCGACGCCGGACTTCAGCGCAGCGGTGTCGGATTCCCGCATACCTTCCATGGTGAAGGTCTTTTCAGCGAGCTCACGCCCATAGGCTGGACGGCCAGAGTTCAACTGCGCGACAGCGCCGATGATTTGCTGCACGGGCAGTTGCTTGGCTTCCGGCAAAGCGCCGGAAAACAGGATGTCAGAGACGGACATTTTTGTATCCTCAAAAAGAAAAGTGTGAAAGGCAGACGCCGAAGTTGTGGTCGATCAAACCGATGAAAAAGCTTTTTCACACGACTTCTGTACAACAAACTGGTGGGCCAGCGAGTGCACAAATGTCGTCACAGCATTTATACAGTTAAACCGTACAGGTATGTGTTGAAAAAATCTTTTTTTGCGGCACTTTCAAAATCACTGCGGTTATACTCCTTGATGCAGAGCTCTCGGCAGAGGTTGAAAGTGTTGGTTTTGCTCAGGTTTGGGGAGAAATGACCAGGGTAGATAATCACTGTCCAATATTCGGTGACCAGGTCTTTGATTTCATAAGGGATATCTCCTTCGGGTGGGGCGTCAAATAAACGTGTCAAGAAAGAAGGCATGTTCAAGCGAACAGCATCGAACAACTCTTCTCTCAGATACTCATAAGGCTCGATGGCCAAGTCGGTCGCGTAGAGTGTGCCAAGGATTCGGTTTTGCTGATCCATGATGGAGACCAAGCTAGCGAGGTCTTCTTGAGATAGTCGTGACTTCATGGCATTCCAGTCATGCAAGCTCTCAGCTGGCAGGCCACTGCGTTGCACCGCTCGCCAAACCCAAGACGGAATCAAACTCACTCTTTTTTCAGGGGCGTACATGGAACCCTCATGTGTGTAAATGGGACTATTTAGCTCGCACATAGGGCTCACCCCTAGGCTAAAAGCAATAAACATAACATATCAAAAGAAAAATAACACACCTACCTTTTACATTTGAAAACGCTCTTTGATACTATGTCTGACTCCTGAGTCAATCCCTACCAACCTTTGAAAATCATAGCAAGTCAAACGCCATGGACTCACGCATTCTGCTGGTTAAGAGCATTACTCTTTTGTATCTTGAGAGTCATATCACTGGAGCGACTGATAACTCTGCGGATATGGTTCGCAAGGCAATCAACTCGATCAAATTGCCTGAGACAGTGATGACGATTGACAACGAGAAAGAGTTGTTGATTGCGCTCAAAGAGACCGCGCTGTACATGGTTGAGTCACCTGTCGGTGTTGAGCATGATAAGATCGATTTGCTCCAGCGTCTACAAGTTAACTGTGGTAACGATGACAGGCTCTATGAGAGCTTTTGTCAAGTCATCGATACCGATTTGACACAGGAGCAAATCAAGAAGACAGCTATCAGCATCAAGAACTACATTCGTGCGCAGTTCAATGATGCTGAGATGATTGACATCGTGCAGAAGATGGCCCATCAGTTGCGGTTTAAGCGCGATTCGATCGACGATGTCGGCAAATACATCGCCAACGAGATTGAGTCCAAGCTAGAGCCGCATTTGCTCAAAGACAATAAGGCCGACCCCAATGTCGTCGCTTCGGTTGGTCTGGATGATCTACAACTGTTTGAAGAGATTTACGAAACAGTTACAGACTCCAGTAGCTCTCGCTTTGTCATGCAGACTGGCTTTCAGGCTGTAGATGACGCTATGCAAGGCGGAATGCGCAAAGGCGAGAGTTGGGTGTTCCCTGCGCTACAGCACCGCTATAAGACTGGCTTTAGTCTATCAGTGTTTGCTGAGATGTGCCGGATCAACACACCTGTCCTCAAAGATCCGACTAAAAAGCCCTTGATGCTGCGTATCTCGTTTGAAGATAGCTTGGTCAATAACTTTCGCTTTTTGTTCAAGTACTTCTGGATGTGCGAGTATGGCAAGAATGCCAACTTGAAGAATTTCACAGCCAAGCAGATGGCTGCCTATGTACAGAAAAATCTCAAGGCGACAGGCTACCATGTACAGTTCATGCGGGTCAACCCGTCGGGGTGGTCATACCGAGACATTGCTGATCAGATCGCTAAGTATGAAGCTGATGGATATGAAGTCCATGTCTTGGCGCTAGACTATCTCTCGATGCTACCGATTCCTCACGGTGAGCCCAATACCAGCAAGTTCATCCAGGAGCTCTACAAGAAGGTTCGCAACCTTTGCTCCTCTAAAGACATCATCATGTTTACGCCGCATCAATTGAGTAGTGATGCCAAAAACCTCATTCGTGAAGGGGTCACTGACTTCGTCAAACAAGTCGAAGGCAAGGGCATGTACCAGATGTGTAAGGCAGTGGACAATGAGGTCGACGGTGAGATGTACATCCACATTGAGCGCAAAGGCGGGTCAGCTTGGCTCACTCTGCTGCGCGGCAAACACCGTGGCTATGACGAGATCCCCGAAGATCAAAAATACATTGTTTACCCTTTCCCACCGACAGGCCCAATTCCAAGCGATCACGGCAAAGAGCGCTCAAATGTAGCACGCGTGGGTCTCATGGCTGGTCAAACCACTGATGACCTCGAAGATGAATTTGCATAACTGAAAAGGATACCTCCATCATGAAGAACACTTTTACCAACTCCGAGTTGCCTACCTACCAGTGTCACAAGAAGGTCAAAGCTGCCAAGATTCTCTTTATTGAGATGGGGCCACTGTCTAACTACATGACGCTGGAAAATGTCGATCCCGATAAGGAGCCCGTGATCATCACGGTGACCTCAGCTTACCTGGAAAAACACAAACCTGTTGCAGGTGGGTATTACGTGATCTATGAGGACAACTACGAGTCCTTTAGTCCTGCGGCCAACATCGATAGTGGTTACTCACTGATCAAGGAGTAAAACAAAATGGATTCTCTATCTGCAAAAGGCTTTGGTGAGAACGTCAACAAAGTGCGAAAAGCTGCTCGCATGTCGGTACTTGATTTTCGAGCTAAGTCGCGCATGACAGTTACTCGGTTGGTGGAGATCGAGAAAGGGCGCTTAGCGCCTGTAACACTGCCGGAGATGGTGACGATTGCCAAGACACTAGGGATACAGCCTGTAGAGCTGTTAGAGCCTTGTAGCGCGTGTTGCAAGAAGTTCGATACCTGTGAGAAGGCCTGTGTGAATCTAAGCAAGCATTGGAAAGAAAAGGCTTTGGCTAAAGGAGATAAGAAATGACTGAGTTAGAAGAGATCGACCACTGGATGCAATTGCAATCACCTCTAGTGAGAAAGAATGCCAAGATCGTTACACCTGAAGACCTTGGCATCAAGCACTTGTTTCGCATTGACAAGGAAGTGCAAAAGGTCTACATCCCGCGACTGCCTTACACCGCCGCCAAAGATGAGGTAATTGAAAACGCTTCGACGCCACGCATCTGCATGGGACGCAGTCTGATGGGGTGTGTAATTGGATACAATCGCTGGAAAGACGATATCTATAATAGCATGGGAAAAAGTACGACCAAGGTCACTGGCTACCACGGCGGCTACATCGTACAGACCATCCCGTTCAACTACGCTATTACCATCAACAAGAAGTTGCTCTGGGAGTCTGAAGCTACGGGTGAAGTGTGGCTCGTGGCTTACAACAAAGCGACTGCGACGTACAAGTCTACAGCCATCGGTAAGCTGTTTTGTACGTCCTTAGAGATTGCTCCTCGCGCTAAGAGTGATCCTCTGATGGTTGCTGAGTTTTACCTGGAGCACGACTACGCTGAGGGCTTGCCGTTTCTCGACGAAGGTGAAGCTAAGCCCAAAGGCTTTTACCGCATCAAGGCTAAGTTTGATAACCTCGGGGTGTCAAGCATGGTTGGGTGTAATGCCAAGGACAAGGAGATCTATGAATTCACCGAAGTCTCTGAGGCTGAGTACAATGAGTTTAAGAGTCTCACAGCTTCTTTATTGAGTCTTGGCAAGCCACCCGTTCCCTTGAATTGGTGAGAAAGAAAAAAAAAGAAAACACTGCGCAGACTGGTGGGGTAATCCCACCAGTCTGCGTATGCCGTTAATAGAGGTGTTGGTTTAGAAGTGTGAGGCGAAAGCAGCCAAGAAAGCTTGGTTCTTCAGCGACTCCATGGTGAGAGGATCATTCCGTTTATGATGATAGGATTGTGCGTGGTACAAGAAGCGCTGAATTATCTCCTCGACCGTCTCTTTTCCACATAAGCCAAGGTATTCAGTCTTGGCATTGAAGATCCGCTCTAGGCGCTTAAACACCTCTTGACGGTCATAACGATCGAAGCAAATCGGATCGACATTGCGCCAATAAGCATCGAGGCCAGATAAGTAAACGATGACTTGCTGATGCAGGCGCACCTTCATGAGCGAGCCGTTGTAAGTCCAGAAAAATGCAATCTGGCTATCGTTTTCAAAGAAAGCTGGTGTAGTTTGTTTGACCAGTTTAGCGCTTTCAGACGGGATGCCGCGCTCAATGTCTTTTATCAGGTTGACGCTATCAGCGTTTAGTTTACTCGGCAGTTCATCTAAGTCCCCAAGGCCCGTAGTGATCAGGCATAGTGAGATGCTGACGAGTGACTGCCAATCGATCAAGTACTTCTTGTGCTGGCAAGAGATACTGATGCCGTTTTGTTCAACACTGAGGGTGATTTCTTTCAAGGATGTCATTTCTTATCTCCTATATCAGGCATGGTGATTTTAAACTCAGGCTTAGGTGGTTTAACCAGCTCCCAGCGAGTCTTATCTGGCGCCAGTTCGATGGTCGGCCAGGCCACAGTAGCTGGTCGTAAAGCGGCCAATAGGTTGAGCAATAAGGTATTTTGACTAACGATGTCGAACACTGTTTTAGTGAGCTGGTCTAACTCACCGTCTGGTAAATCGTTTTCTACAGCGACCAGCTGCTTAATCTCACTCAAGACTTCTGGGATGGTTGGCTTTGCAAATGCTTGAGACAGTCGCACATGCCGCCAGTTGTCTTTCGAGTAAGGTATTGTGGTGTAGGGTGTGTGATCTGGTATTTGTTTGTTCATGGCGTTTCCTAGTGGGTGGGCTGTTACGCCCACCTATAGTTAATCAGGCGACCAAGTAGGCGTGACAGATGCGCTCCATCTCATCAATCATTTTGCTTGGTGGTTGGATGTTGTGAGCATTCATCCAGTTGAGCTGTTTGGTCAGCTGACGATAACGCTCCTTAACACGAGGTGGGGGTGTCTTGGCCTTGATCTCCTTCTTTGACATCGATCGGCAGAAATCTCCATCGTGATCTGCTGCCAAGGCACTGGATTTAAACACAGTCTGAGCAGAGGTGATGCTGTCTATGACACACTTGCCTGAAGTACTGGACAAGCTGATGTAGTCACGGAACTGGTGTATGTCCACAGAGGTAGGGAACGCAACCAAAGAATGTTTGAGGAGGTCACTCATGCGCCAAACAGTACCTTCGTTGTAATCGAAAAAGTGTTCCCAGAACTGGTTGCGCATCTCCGTGTCTTTGCTCAAGTCAATCACATTGCCTTCATAGGAGACAAGTCCTTGGACTGTGAATGGCTTCTTAACGGTTACGGCTACGCACTCATCTGGAGCAAATTGGAGTACCCAGTTACCAGACTGTATCAATGACTCAATCCTGACTCCTTTTGGTAGGGGTGCAGTGTAGTACGAGCGGAAGTAGTTCGTCAGGCAATTAAACCCGGCGATCTCCGCTGACGCTGTGCTGATTTCTGCCGGATCAAAAGTGTACGTCGCAAGGGCTGGTTTGCGAATATGAGCGTTGGATACTTCCTCGGCAATTCGATGCACTTCGTGATAGACCTCCTCACACTTTTTGCCTACGACAGCTAAGCAATGGTAATAGAGATCGCGCGACATTTGGCCGTTGCGTGACAGTCTAACATAGCCTGGATACCACGGTGCTTTGGTGCGATCTGCGGCCACGCTACGCGCGGGCACGATTGGCAAGCACTGATCTGCTTCTGGGGTGATGTCGCGCAGGTACTGTAAAACAGCCACCAGGGTAGCCTCGACCCACCTTACGAACTGTAAATAAGTAGTAGGGGAAGATGTCGCACTGAGCGCATGCATCCAGGCCCATTCCAAAAAGTCCTTTGCAACGAAGTCGTACTTGATCTGGTCTGCGTTGGCTTCGATGAACGCCATAGCGCTAGGAAACACACCGTAGAGAAAATTCAAGTGCTCGATGATCGTCTTACTGGCGTCTGGGTCACATAGCGTGAGCAAAGGGCCATATTTTCCACGATTAGCCTCCAGCTCGCACAACTGAGCGATTTGTCCCACTAGCATGGTAGGTGGGCACCTTTGAAACTGCTTCATCAAACCGGGCACATGTAAGAAGCCGTCCTTGAAAAGGCCATTGCGCACATAATCTCGCAAAGGTGAGGCAATGTCAATCTCGTCTTGTTTGAAGAGTTGAGCGTGAGGGTAACGACTTTGGCTGTCTTGAATGTCTGCAATAACCTTGGAGAAGCTATAGCCTTGTTTGTCTTTCATGATGGTCTTTCTTTCGGTGAGTTAAGGGGTACACTAGCTCTGGACGTTTATTCGTCCAGAGCTAGTGATCAGGGGGTTTTAGGGAGTTTGGGCCATTTCCAGCGAGGTGTCTTAACCACACTGATGATCCAGTAAGACAATACATTGACTTGGAAAAGCGTCAACGGCTTGTCCAGGGGTATAGGCATGGGTGGTAGCCAGCCTTTGTAACAGTCGATACCATGCGTGTTTTTGAGGATGTACTTGGCTGCCTTGACAGCAAAGCCAGCAGTGCTGGTGACCTCGAATAACTCACGGTCTTGCATCTGGCTGCGCTTTAAGCCAAACACGTCCAATATGGCTTCTTGCAAACTGGAATTGATTCGACCATCCCAAGCCTGATCTATCTTCACCAACCAAGGTCTGGCAAATGGGCCGAGGACTTCGCTGGTCTGGTCAAGCAAAGCTGCTTGCTTATCTGTGTACGACATGTTTGCCTTTCATGAGTCCCGGTAGAGTTGACGCAGTTCGTTAACACGGCTTTCGTCGACAGGTTTATGCCCACCATGCATAAGGCGTAGCTCCGCTACTATGCGGTCGAACTTAGACCGCTTCCTCCTGTATGCATCAATTTCTTCTCTACTGGTTTGTTTCAACCCACGTATGAATTTCAAGTGATGTGAGCACTCTTGGGAGCGTCTTACAAAACCTTGAGATAACTCAAGTATCTCTTGAGATCGATCAAGGTCAATAGCCATGAGATGTCCTTTCTTCGGGGGTGATATAGAGCTATCTTTTTATTCGATAGCCCTATAAGAGTGGGCTTACTTCATGCGAGCTGTCACGGGCTCATTGCCCTGGCCTTGGTACTTTCCGGCGCGATCCCCATAAGTGACAGATGCGTTAGCACTGCCACGAAGGAAGATCATCTGGGCGCACCCTTCACCAGCATGCAAGACGACGGGTAGGGGTGAGGTGTTGGAGAATTCCAGGGTGAGGTGTCCGCGCCAACCGGGCTCAGCAGGTGTCGTATTGCAAACGACACCCAGACGAGCATATGTGGACTTGCCCAGGCAGATACCCAAGACATCGGCAGGCATGTCAAACACTTCCACCGAATTGGCTAGCACCAAGCCGTGAGGTGGGATGACGCAGCACCCTGCTTGAAACTCAACGTAGGCTTTGTCGTTAGGGACTTTGGCGTCCAGACGACCACCGTATGCTTCGGTGAAGACCTTGAAGCGATCACCACATGTCAAGTCGTAACCATAGCTCGACAGGCCCAGGCTGATGATCTTTTGGTCATGAGCGTCTCGGGTGATCTGCTTGCTATGAAACGGTGTGATCATGGGCCGGTTGGGTTGGTGGCACACTTCCAGCTCGATCGTCTCTTCGTTGAGTAAGCTGTCGAAGAGGTATAGGGATGTACCACCAGGGGTCTGCTCGGCGTGCTTGGTAGCTGCTCGCAGCACTGCTGCTACTTGGTAGGGTGTTTTATCCAAACCAAAGGACAAGAGTGCTGAGAAGGCGCTCATCTCGTTGATATGAGTTTGTCGCCCCAACCCAGTCCCACTGGGAGTGATGGTGTAAAAGGTAACTTCTTTGTCTTGGCACAAGGCGTCGATTTCGAGGTCGCTGAGGATGGTCATGGTGGCTCCTTAATGGATGAGGGTGTTAGATGAGTAGAGTCTATCTACCTGGAATGTGGATTGTTCTTTAACGACGATGTAGGTGACATCGATCTTAGAGGCGTTGGACTCGATGATGGTTTCGATGTCTCCGTACAAAAAACCTTTGTAGACTTTACCGTTCTCCAACTCCCAGAATCCGATGTAACCATTGCTGTCGTCTTCATCGGTTGTTGGTTGGTCATAGTAGGCGGGATGCAAGTCTACACCGACACGTTTTGCTTGAAAGCCCTTTAATCTGGAGACAGCTTGCTCTGGAGAATTGTTAAACTCATCTACCAGCTTGCGCTTGCGGATGTCTTGTAACACCTCGAAGCACAGACTTTCAAACACAGTAGTAGCTAAATCAGAGATCTTTTTCTGATCATCGCCAATGCCTGTCAGATCAAACTGCTTAACTTCGACTTTAGTTGGATTGGAAATCAGCTTTCTAACCACCAGCGTGTTTTCGAGTTTGCAGATACTGATGTAGCCACGCTGCTCACCTGTCGTGAAGCAAGTCATGTGGAAGTCATCTACCGCATATATTTCAGGGATGTCGATTTGATGATCTCGCATCATTGAGCGAACAATGCGGGATACCTTCTTTGGCAAGTGGTGTGACTTGCTAGGGATGTGCTCCTTATGGCACTCCTTCCAGTAGCTGACGTATTTGTCCAGTGCGTCGTGCGACCGGGTGTCATACTGTTGGAGCAGTTTATCTGTAGTCAAGTAATAAGTCTTACCTAAAAACTCGACGACGCCTTTTTGCTGAGCTTTGTCGTAGTAGCACAGCAGTGGTTGTGCTTGGGACGACGAGGCTGGCATCAAAACGAACTCGACTTTTGCTTGATCGAGGTCGTCGGATAGCTCACACCCAGGAATGGCGTAGGGTATTTTGCCATTGATGTAGACCATGGCCCACTGTAAAACTTGGTTAAGGTTTTCATCCATTTGCGGTATCCCTCAGATAAGTCATGCGCATATGCTTGACAATGACTTTCAGGCAGTCGTGGTTGCCCATCGTAAAATCTCTGGCGAGCTGTTGCCAGCAGCCAGATTGCCACAGGTTTAAGCAGCATGCCTGATCGGGCTGTACAGCGGCCTTGGCGTAAAGACTGCCATTACCCCTGCCAAGCACCTTAACGATGCTGATGTGGGCCTGCATGTACATACACGCATCAGTCGGCAGTTGTTGAGCAGTCCTAGCTTCTTTCGTTGCAGCTACATAAGCCTTAAACACCATTGGACTATCTACGGGGCGAACCCCATAGCTTTCGAACAGATTGATCAGGTTTTTGCGATTACGAAAGACAGGAAAGACTTCCAACACCCTCTCACCGTCATAAACAGCGGTGCAAGTAATGTTTTCGGGCTTTCGCATCTTATCGTAGTAATCGAGTAGATCGATAGACATGATTTCATTTCCTATATTTTCTCGCGGGTGATTGCCCAGTTCTGAGGATCTTTTTCGATGGCTAGGAAATCATCCCAACCCAAGAGCATAAGTTTTAAATGTTTAGCTTTATCTACCTTAGCAGTCGTTGGTTTTTCACCAACGAACACTGCATCAGTCTTAGCGCCAACCGAGGAGCTGACCTGCGCTCCGTTTTCTTCCAATACCTCTTTCATTAACTCCCTGGGCTTAGGAAAGCTGCCAGTCATTACAAAGCGCATACCTGCCAATGGTTTAGCTAAGTAATTACCAGATCGCTCCCACCAGGTCACACCAACGTCTCTCAAGTCATTGACAAGGTTGATGTTTTCTTGCTGTTCGAAGAAGTGGAAGATACTCGAAGCTGTGGTCTGGCCGATGTCAGGTATCTTCTCCAACTCAGCTTGAGAGGCGTTCATGATGTCATCGAGATTGCCGTAGTGGTTAGCTAGCCGTTTGGCTGTGCCTTCACCGACATAACGAATGCCCAGCGCGTACAAGAACTTTGGCAAGGTCGTTTTTTTGGATTTCTCCAAGGCCTGAACAATCTTGACAGCAGTCTTGCTACCGCAGATGCCTTTGGTGACAAGCGTGGTGATTGCGGTAAGCTGGGTCTGTGCGATGGTCAAGCACTCACTACTATCTTGCCCGATGCTGTAGAGATCAGCCACCGTTGTCACTAAACCAGTTTGCAGCAGTGAGTCGATGATGTGCTCACCAATTTCATCGATGTTCATGGCTTTACGACTAACGAAGTGCTCAAAGCGCATTTGCACCCGAGACGGGCAGCTCTTGTTCGTGCAATAGTGAGACTCGCCGTCGACCACCACAGTCGATGAACACTCTGGGCATGCTGTAGGCATCTCGAAGGTAACTGGATTGACTGCTTTGACAGCCACACCGATGATGGCTGGAATCACATCACCACCACGGTGAACGATGACCGTATCACCAACACCGATCTGTAGTCGAGAGATCTCAGAAGCATTGTGCAGCGTTGCGCTGCCAACGATGGCCCCACCTACACTCACGGGGTCAATGCGAGCCACGGGTGTGATACGACCTGTGCGACCTACTTGTAAGTCAATGCTGAGCAAAGTCGTCACGGCTTGTTGGGGTTCGAACTTGTGCGCAAAAGCCCATGTCGGCTCACGCCCACTGGCTTGGGGCATCAGGTGACGCTGTTGGTAGCTGAGTTTGAAGACAACGCCGTCGATATCGAAATCCAGTAATGGTCGCTGACGCTGACCGTTAATTATCTGATAAACCGTGTGACACTCTTCGACACTGGCATGGAAGCCCACAGGATCGAATGCCAAGGACAGGGTCTTGCTTTTTGGGGCGATTAACTCATAAAAGCTATGAATGTCCTCGAAACGAGTCTCTAGATCTGTTGAGCTGTGGAGCAAGACTTCATACGGGATGAACACCAACATGTCGAGCGATTCCGTCGGGCAGTCGAATGTGCGTAAAATGCCGGCCGCTGCATTGCGACAATTCGCGTAAGGCTTCTCACCACGGAGTGCTAGCTCCGCATTGACTCGCTCAAAATACTTCTTGAGCATGACGACCTCACCGCGAATGCTCATGAGTGTAGGTAGCTTAGCATCAGTGACGCCTTCAGCTAAGCTGATGAACTTGTCAACCCCAATAATCCGCTCAGCATTGACCATCACGTCTTCACCGTAGAGGCCGTCGCCGCGTGTCAGGCTGTTAGACAACACTGCTTCACACCCGTCTTCACTATGGTAAACCAAGCTGAGGGCGACGCCGTCATACTTGTACTCACTAAAGACATGGGGGTAAGAGATGTTTTGTTTTGCTATCCTGTCAAAGAAGTCACGGATGGGGGTGATGGAGGTATCTACTTCGGTGCGCAGACTCAACATCGGTGTGAGGTGCTTGACGATGTTGAACTTACCTTGGCGAATCTGATGCAAGTCTGACCCAGGGGACTGCGTAGGCGAGTTGGGCAAGATGTACTCAGGGTGCTCTTTCTCGATCGCCAGCAAAGTACTGTAGAGGCCATTATAAGCATCGTCGCTGATCACAGGCTTATTGAGCACGTAATAAGCGTAGTTATGCGCAATGATTGTTTGGAGTAGCTTGCTGTAAGTGTTCTTATCCATGGGGAGTTCCTTTAAAGCATTTCTCGAACAGTCTCGGTGATGAGACCTAAGTGATTTTTACCGTACTTATTAGGGGGAGTTCCCCAATAGAGGTCTTTGTAGCTGAGCTCAAATATCCTGGCTGGGTAGGTTTGTTTGAGTAGCTCCGCTAAGTCTGGGTGTTGTTTGTACTTATCGTACACGACGCTGAACATCTCAACCAAGCATCTATCGTTATCCCAATTTGGGACTTCAATAGGGTAGCGATAAGCGATCTGCTTAGCCATGAAAGGATTGTCAGCCTGCGCGATTGCTTGTTTGATACTGAAGGTGTTAAACTTTCTGGACTGATAAACGGCTTCACTGGCACACATTAGCAAGCCAGTCACCTGGTCTACCATGGGCCTGCGGTAGAAGTTCTGCATATAGCCGTGCGGGTCTTTTGTTTTACAAAACCATATCTCCATCATTTGCTTATCTCCTTTAGACACAACTGCGTTCCATAGGGATGATATGTGTCCGTATCTAAATAGACAAAAAGAAAGGTAAGCAGACTGTGGGCCTAGGCCCACAGTCTGCTTACACAAACTTCACGCCATCAGTCAGCGGTACTTTGGTCGCTCCAAGACAGGGTGGGGCGCTTGACCCACTTGCGACCCTTTGCCAGATCGCTGCCCTCTTGCCAATCGAGCTGGGTTTCCGGGTTTCGGATGATGAGGCTCACCACGTAAATCAACGAATCACCGCTTGAGATTATGGCATTCATGGCCTTCAGCTCTTCGTAGATCTTCTCGACGTGTTTCGAGGGGTTGATCAAGCCGAGGTACGTGGCGTAGTGAATCGCCACCTTTTCCGTCATGATGCGTAGAGGGTCGATCGTGCCATCGATGACTTTGGGATCTTTCGTGGTGATCTTCCAATCCTTCCAGTCATCAGTACTGCAACTGTAGTCTATGCCGTCCACATCTTTGCTCAAGACAGGGTTGACCTTTACACGGCGCACCGTCACACCCGGTGTACCATTGACAGTGCCACTGATGACCCATGACAAGGTGCGTTTTCCCTCGGAGCTCACCACCACAAGCTCATGCTCTTCGACCTCGGGTTCGACCTCATCGACCACCGATTGAGTGGGTAAAGACGAGCGCATCAGTGCATGATTTTGCTTGTACATGGTTTGCTCATTGAAGCCTCCGGTGTGTGAGTCCATGACCTGCACGAGAATTCGGGGCAGCATTGTTGGGAACTGCATGCACAGCTCAATAACTACTGACGGAGGGAGCCAGTGATTTGCATGAGTCTTCACAAAGTCACCTTCATTGGCATTGAAGATGACGGGGATGTAGGCCACGTCATGATGCATGACGATTCCGTAAGTACGGCTGTCAGACATTCGGGCCGTCAGACCATTGGAGAAAGCAGTGATGCGGTCGATCCCCATGGACGACCGCATCTTCTCCATCACTACCTCCATAGCGACGTTGGTGATGCAGGCCGCCGTGTAACCATCGCTGAAACCGCTTTCCGACGTGCCGGCGCGTGATGTGATGTCATCAGACACGAACATCGTGGTGCTGCGTGAGATGTAGAGTCGCAGGTCATCGTCGAAAGCCGTCATGGCGATCTGGACGGGGTAGCCCTCGGACATATCTTCACCCGGCTTGCGCCACACCAAACTGCCGCCGCCTTCTGTCGGAATGTAGCGCAGCTTGGCACCGGCTTCATCGATGGCTTCTTTGACATCGCGGAGTTCTTGCTTACCCACGTTCTTGGCTACTTCTTCGGCGTAGTCCAAATCACCTAGGATCATTGGCTCAGGTGGCTTGGCAGTGGCTTTGACTTCAGGCTGAGGTGCTGGTGTGGCGACAGGTTGTGCAGCCGTGGGAGTGCTCATGGGTTGCGTTGCTGGGATTTCTCGCAAGGAGATCAGGTTGCAAACCGGGTCTTCACTGTCGGCGCTTTGATGAGGGATCATATCTTCACAGAGGCTCATACCCAGGCGCAAGCTGTCGATGAGCTCATTGTTGATCGGCGTTCCTTTCGCCAATGATCGCTTCTGAAGCACAGCCACCATGTTCGGGGGAAAGTACGTGGTCATCGGGACGCCCCATGAGTTGTCTTGCTCACGCAAGACTTCACGTATGGCTGCTTCAATCTTGGCGTGCAGACTTTCTTTGAGGTCCGGGCGATGATGCATGATCGCATAGAGTGCCATGGTGTCGCTCATCGAAGCCGTCAATGTGATGTCATTGCGGTAAAAGTTCAGCTCAGTGATTTTGGAGGTCATGATATTTCCTTTATTGAAGGGGTTAGCAGAAAATGCGCAGGCTTGTTAAAAACTTGCTAAGTGAGGATGGATTGTGTCACGTAGATCGCTACGCGCTGTACGTCTTGCGGCATGTGTGGTAAGCTAATGACGAAGCTATATGCGCCTGTTGCGACTGCGCTCAGTAGGGGCGCTGTCTTAGCCGGGAAGCTGACGAAGTTGCGATAGGTCAGTGCGTCAATCAAGCGATTGAAAGCTCCGAGAGAGGTGAGAAAGAAAAGTGCGGACAGCCAAGGAATGGCAGATAGCGTGTATAAGCATTCCAGATAAGTTTGAACTTGGGTCATGGGAGTGATGAAAAAATGATTAGTGGGAATGCCTCCTGAGACTTTACTCGGTCTCAGGAGGCATTGGTCAGGCTGTCTTGCCACTAGGCGTTACGGCCGTGGTCGGTTCACCCCGGTAGACATGTGTGACACATCCTGACTGGGACATCACTGCAATGACAGCCAGCAAAAAGGCCACCACAGGCTTGGCCTTAGGTGGGACGATGACAGGTGGGGACTTAGCCATTTTGGCTCTCCTAGATAAGTCCAGGACGAATGCCCTGGATCACAATTGTTATATGTGCTTGTGTTTTTATGGGATGTGGGCTCGGCGACACTTGGTCACAGTGTATAACACCACGAGATCGTAGCTAGCTGGACACTGAAGGTAGTTGACCTGCTTGCTGGGTGGCACCTGATAAGAGCAAAGTGCGTAACCGTCGTGGTCAAACTGAGCGAAGCATTGTGCGTTCGTCGCTTCCTTAGGGATAAGATCACTGTAGCGGATCGCGCCAATCAGGTTGTGATTAGCTCGACGCATTCGTGCGTCTTGTCCATCCGTCGAAATCGATGCGGCAAATACGGCCAGCATCAAGGCTACAAAACAGGCGATAGCCAGTAATGTAAGGCTGGTTGACTTAACTCGACTTTTCACGGTATCACTCCAAAGTGGTGAAGTTGCATCAAAGACACTGTGTACAATAGCACACAAAACCTGTGCCAATATCGGTGGTAACCAGATCCTACTCAATTCATTCGTTGTCATAGAAGGCATCTTCGTTATTTTCTTCTAGGCCAAGACGTACTCGGTCCCAATAATCACAGACGTGTAGGCAATCGACAGAGTTTCCATGATCATCGGTTATGAACCAATCACCAATCCGGTCGCCTGTTTCGAATGTGTATGCATAAGGCGGATAGAAAAGGTACGTGCCATGGTTGTACTCGATTTTAGGTATGTTGTAAAAGGGTCGTGGGTTGTTAGGAGCCGGGCGGATATCCCAGAGGAGTCCTAACATGGTGTCACTACCTACAGCTGCGTCTAACTTCAACTGCTCAGCAAACAAATCAATCCATCGCTCTGTGCTATTGTACGGAGCTTTGAAAAAAGCGGCCAGCTTCATAGCGTCCAGAACACCGAATTGCCGCTTGGCTGAAATACCCTTTGTATAAAGGTGGGCTGTCACGAAGCCAGGTAGTCCTGCGAGAGTCTTCGTGAACTCTTTACAAGCATCGAGGACATGCTTGCGAACGATGTCGTAAGGCGAGCACTCGATCTCATCGAGTGGAGTGTTGAAATCATACGTCATTGAGTAAACGTCTACTTTGATCATTTGTCTGTACCTGTGAAATTGATGAGTCGTGCGATGTGTGCAGCTCTAGCGTCGATGGCTAGTTGAGCGGCGCTGATTTTGGATGAGATGGTTTCTTTGGTGCAGCTCTTGGTCGTGCCCACGTTAAACACCGCTTCTTGGGCTAAACCTTTGGGCAGTATTGCATGAGTAGGGAGTTTGACAACCAAGTGAATGTTGCAAGACACATTGCTGTTGGGTCGGCCTCTGCGCAAGTACATGCCTTTAGGCAGGGTGATGTCGTAGAGTTTTTGTAAGTCCGAGCTGCGCTTGGGTGTCGTTTGATACACCGGCAAGTCTTCTCGGAAGATGTTGAGGATCTTTTTGTCTGACATGTGGGGCTCCTAGAAAAGGGTCATGTGGTTTATGACCCTTGGGGGTTTGCAATCAGTTAGTTCCGACAAAGTCTTCGGAGACCAGCAGGCCCAGTTTGGTGAGCTCTACTATCAACTCGTTGCCACGGCGTTCGTTGTACGCTGGGTCACCGTCCCAATCATCGGTACTGGGATAGCGCTTGACCAAACCGCGCAAGAAGTTGCATGACAAGGGCACATAGTGCATCGGATTGCCGGTAGTCCGGTCGATCAGAGCGACAAAGTGCATGTCCTTGCGATACTCGTGCGCAACGATCTCAGCCCGGTAAGCGGGTGTGCACAGCGTGGCTGATACCATCTTGGCCGGTGTGTAGGCATCGCCCCAAGCTTCCGGTGAGGTCAGCACACTCTTGAAGTAGTCAAAGTGCGTGTTCCAGTCAAAAGCCGTGAGTTGTTTGCCTAAGCGCGACTGCTCTTCTTTGACCTTTTCAGTCAATGAGCGAATGAAGGCCTTACTAGCTGTACCCAGGCTAGCCAGGCGTTTGTCATTTTTACCATCTGGGTTTTTTACCAGTACGAAGAAGCGTTTCATGGTGTTTCCTTTTGCTTGGTGATGAATTGGTCTAGGGCTAATAAAACAATGTTCGAGAGTGCATCGACCCCTTTCAGGTTGTTGTTTTTGGCCCAGCGCTGGAGAGCGTCATACTCACTGCGATCAATCATGAACGACATACAAGGCACATCGAGGCGAAAGCTCACTGCTTCGGGCGGAGCGCCGTCTACAGTTGAAGTAAACAGCGTACAAGGCCCATCTACTCTATACGGTGTGTTCATACATAAAAACAGCATAAACCTCCCTAGGACGCTTTCACGTCCTAGGGAGGCGTTAATCGGCCAGCTCCAAAAGCTTGGGTAGTGGATCGATCACGTCTGTTTTTTGCCACTGCCGCAGAGTCGTTTCAACGACTGCTTTAACGGCTTCAGATGGCGTGAGATGGTGTTGTTGCATGGGGGTGTGGTTTTGTTGAACACACTATGGTGAGGATTTATCTTTTCTTCCTCAGCCACCGGTATCTTGAAATTGATGGTGCAGTCTTTTGTACCCCCAGCACTAGCTTCCATGTAGCTGTGTAGGATACTGATGGCGACTACCGCTAGTCGGTCTTCTCGGAACTCGACAAGTGGTTGTTGAGGGGTTTGTTCCTCCATCGGGGTGCGAGGATACATAGCCTTTTGAAAGCACTCTTTTGTAGTGGGAGTGCAGCCATGGAGAATAGCTTTTCCCAGGGCCAAGAAGTATTCGTTGGGCGAGTAAATGCGCCCAGGATTGAGGGGTGGAGCTGAGAACATAGCCCCAGGCATATCATCGCCGTCAAAGTCAGCCATTATAACTCCTTTAGAGTTTAGAGAAACGAAGGGGTATCAGAGATGGGACAAGCTTTTCCATTCCAGACGATATAGGGTCTGTCATCCAAGATGTCGATACGAATGTCTTTTGGGGTTTCTTGCGATTGGACAAATGCATTGAAGGCCATGAAAAGCTCATTGCTGGGATCGGGCTTTTCCTGGGTGAACAATGCGTGACTGAGCAAGTCCTTCAAATCTGTTACGCTATAGATTGCTTTTTCTTGGAGCTGTGTCAACCACTGTTTGTTCACCGTCAGTGTAAACGTGAAGCCAACTGTCGATAAGTCCTCTGGATTATGCGGTGTATGCCGGTTTACATAACAGTCGCGTAGCACATGGGCGATGTGTTCAACGAGATCCTCAGCTTCGGTGTCCTGTCTTTCACACGTCACCAGAGAGTAATTGATCCCGTCGGCAGGTATCTCATCTAAGTCATCGAACAACTTAATACCCAACTTGATATATTGGCTGTTATCACAAGCCAGATGTGTGCTAATAGAGTGGTAGGTCTCTGATTTATCACCATACACGAACTTACCCTTCTTATTTTCATTGTCCAAGAAGTTACCTACAACACACCGAACAACCGATTGGGTTAGTTCATTTACAACAATGACCATACCAACCGTGTTATAGAGATGGCGACCAAGTTTCCAAGTTGCGCGGTATTCCAGACTTGGCGCTTTAGTGCCGGGCGGTGTAACGATGATGACAGCAATGTCTGCCGGGTTATGGGACAAGTGGCTATTGTCAGCTTCGAGTACACTAATGCAGTTAAGAGGGTCTGACATGTTGACCACGATGATTCGGTGGTCTGACATATCCACCATCTCTCGGCGCTTGCGGTTATTGTCGAGAATGCTTCGCGTATCGTCTAAGTAAACGATTTCTTTGGTGTCTAAGAGGCCATTTACTTTCTGAATGTCAGCGGCGGTGCCACTGATGGCATATTTGGGTGGGCGCGCAAAAGAGTTAGTCAGGGGCTTTTTGTTACGGTTTGCCATGATGATCTCACAGGTAAGGTTGGTGACACAAGGGTTATATGTGTTTAAGATATTTTACATGGCGGACATACCCCACACCACTACATCCATTCAAGGTGTAGTGGTGTGGGGTATGCTCAAGCACAGGTAATCAAAGCGTTTGTCGTCTCGGGGGTGCTCTTATTTCTGGCAGCATCGCCTTGTTAGTGGCACACAACAATGGTCGCATGGCCTGCGACCACACCCACCCAAACACTGGTGCCGGCCGCAATCCTTCTATGAAGGTGTGGAAAACGGCAAATGAATGTAAAGCGTTTCTGATAAACGACTTAATCTTTTCAACGATCAAGTCGTAGATTTCCTTATACCGGCTTTTTGGGATCTGGGATACATCCATCAGCGGGACGTGTACCACCCCGAAAGGAGGGTGTTGCATAGCTCTCTCCTCTCAAAGTGGTTAAAGGGTGTCACGCGACTTGGGTACATCGCATTGTTGCTGATGTGAAGGATTTTCTGCTAATGGCCGTACCTGCCGCGTGACACATAATTGGCATATGAGTAATTTTTTACAGGTTTATGCTATGTGTTCTTCCCTTCGCTTATGGAGTATTTATCATGTCTTCCGTCAATAGCTTCTTGCCTTTCACTCAAAACCAAGGTATCTTTGACACAGCAGGTGAGCCCAATCAGCAACTCATCACTGAGGTGTTTCGATTGGCTGGGCCTAGCGTGTTTTTCAAGCTCGTAGGGTTGGAGCAAAACACCATCAATGCCACTTTGATGGTGACCAACAACTACGATCCGGCTCGCTCTTCGGATACCAACTGGGAGCCTTTGGCTGAGATTTCGAGTACGTCGACTGAAGACCAAGCCACCATCGCTACACCGTTCGTGTATGGGCGACTCATCATTACTGGTGGTAAAGGCCGGCTGGATGTCTCAGTGAGTGACTCAGCTGCTCCGGCTTCGAGTGCCAGCGTACCCACCGTTGTGACAGCCAACACCGCACTGCCGGTGAAGATCAAAAACCATGTTCAAAGTGAGCAAGGTGATGCACTGCTTGTGCAAGTGTCCGGTGCGCAGACGACCCGTGTGGCTGGGCATGTGGCGGCGCAGCAAGGCGACCCATTGGTGGTGGCTACCGTTGGCTCTCAACCAGTGGCTTTGAAGGGGCACGTCGCTAGTCAACAAGGTGACGCGCTGGTGGTGACTGGTACTGCTGATGTCAAGATCAAAAACCACAATGCAGCAGAGCAAGGTGACCGGGTCACTACCGAGCCTCTGGGTCGCTTGGGAGTTGGTCGGCAAATCGACGTCTCCTCAGGTGGCAATACTGTCACCCTGACTAGCACCTGCACACGCTTTACTGTCTTGGCGCGCGGCGGCGATATCCGCATCGCCATGGGATCGACCATCCCCAACAGCTCCACTGGAGCGCTGTTGATGGAAAATGGTGAGCGTGACTACACCTGTGCTGCTGGTTCTTCGATTTCTGCAATCAAGGCTGCACACGAAGATGCCGCTACCGTGGTTCTGGAAATCATCGAACTGATCTGATCTAACTACTAAAAAGGAGTTATCATGCGTTCAACCAGTTCCGTCACTTGCGCAGGTGGTCGCAAGAAGTCTAACAGCTTGTTCACACAAGATCCACCAGCGCCAGCGCGTCGCGTTCTCTACGATCGCTTTGTCGGCACACCTGGAAGCAAGGTGTCAGATCGGCCTGGTTGGGTGTGTGTAGCTCCTGCTAGTACGTTGGCCACAGCACAAACCAAGGTCACGATTTCCGCCAGTGGTAAAGGGATGGTCTATTCTGACACCACTACGCCACTGGCTCTGACATATGACACCCAGTCGCTGAGCCACTCCGTATCAGTGCGACTGAACTTTACGACATCCTTTAGCATTGTTTTATCGGCAGCTCTGGACGCTTCGGGTAGCAGTATCGTCAACAACGGCGTGATGATCCGGTATAGCGAGCAGTCAAGTCGTTTTATTATTTACTTTATTATCAATGGCGTGACTGTCAAAATCATTAACTTGGTCGGCTCGGTATTTACTGCTTTGCCGTTCCGTGTAACACCTTTGGCTGTAGGTGAAATCTTTAAATTTACTTGGGACAATACCAACTCCAAAGTGTTGATTTACAAGAACGGTTACCTCGTCTATACGAGTATTGCGGTTCCAGAACTCACCGTGCGGACTACCAAGGTAGCTTTTCTCACCGATCAAGGTAGCACTAACACCGGTGTGGTTGGTGTGGTTGGTGGGTTTGAAGAAGTACAAGCGGAGGATGCGAACACCTCACGAACAGTGACTGTAAAAGGTCATCAGCAATTCTGGAAGAAAGATGCCGCAGGTGGGGTACGAGCTCCAATTCAGGGTAGCTTCACAGGGTTAAAGCCGCAAGGAATTGAGTACCGCGTCCTTGGCAAAAATCGCACAGTCTTTCGAGATTGGGATGATTTGACTTCGGTCGTCATTACAGATAACTCTTGGAGTGGTTTCACCAAGCGCATTCCTGACGGTGGTCCTTATATCTTGGAGTTCCGGGGGAAGGGACGTGTCGGTGAACAAGATCTCTGCGGAGTGAGTGTACCGACTTATGTCGGTAATGTTATTGCTATGTACGGAGGGAATATTTCTTACGCCTTCGCGGCAGCGGTAAATACTTCTTTATCAACGACCGTATGGCCGGGAGCGATCATCTGTATCGGCGACAGTGTATCGGGGCAGTTCGCTAATTCTTCTCTGCAAGCAATGTGTAATGCATTAACGATCGTTAGTGGTGCACCCACACTGTGCTATGTAGTAAATACTTATCTAGGTGGATTAGCCATCACCAATTATGCTCCGGGTAGCACTAATTATAATTACATTGTTGGGCGTATCAATTCGGTTACTGGAAACACTGGCTTTACAGCACTGCACTTCTTTGATAGCACAGCTGACGCAGCGACCGATCCAACCTCCTACCGAGCGCAGCTCACTGCGATGGTGTCAGGGCTGTATGCGGACTGCGGCATTCCAAGCACTACACCTGCTGTGCTCAGTCCGATCTTCTCCGCACCTACCGCTAATCAAGTAGTGGCTGACGACGCTTACCAAGTAATGCGCTTGCAGACAAACCCTTCAGCAATTGCTGATGCTGCGAACCGCTACCGTGGGGCGCACAGTGTGGGTCTTGCGCGAGTTAGTAATATATCAGTGGCTACAGGAGTACCGCAAAACAAGTTTGCAGTGATGTTAGCTCGCGCTACATTGCGTGCTGTTGGTTTTGCATCCGGTATTAATTCTGTCACAGCGGCACCAACGAGTGCAGTCTTATCAGCCGATGGTCTCACGATTACGGTTGGTCTTGACATGCAGGACTATAAGAGTCTATCAGATGCTGGCGCTGAGTTGACAGGATGGGAGGTGGTGAAGTCGGGCGCGTTTGTGACGATCAATAGTGCACGCGTGAGCGGCAGTAGTATCGTCTTGACACTGGCTTCTTCGCAAACTGCTAGTGGCTTGAGTGTGCGACATCTGCATAACGCGGTGCCTAATGTGACAAACATCGCTACGGTATCGTCTAACTGGTCAGAGTCGCTCTTCCCGCTCAATCCGGAGATGCCACTAGACCCGGCTGTTTTGACGGTCACTCAAGGCTAAGCAAGAAAAAAGGTGGTGCATACTCCCCCAGGCCTAGGCCTGGGGGAGTATGCTGTTATGGACTGATCTGACTAGCAATGACACACTCTAGTAGTGCGTTCAAGTCTTGTGGGTCTATAAGCTTTGCTTCAAGGGTTCTGTCAGCATCGCTTATAGATAAAATCTCACCGTAGTACATCTCCATTTCAAACTCAACACCTTTGTTAGTGATGAATCTATAGGAGTCGTAAACTTTATGAAAGTCAGGGTCCTGGTTGGGGAGGAAGTGAATTGTCTCCTCACCTTTGATTATTTTATCTATGGTGATAGACAGGGCTCTGGTCATGCTGCAAGCCTTTGTTTGGCTTTTGATGCCATCACACCTACGACTACTTGGGTCGTGAGATCGTGGTAAGCTTCATTCGCAGGGTGTCGGCCAGTGCGTTGCATATTAGCCATCACCTGGACACGTCGGGCGAAGCTGGTGCTTTGCCAGAGGTAATCTTCCTCGCTCATGTACCAAGGTACGGTCGCTGCCAAACCATCGTCTACGACGACGGTCACGGTGTGGCTGTTGAGCACAGCTTTGTCAGCTAGGTTCAATGGCCACGACGCCTTCTCATCCGCGCCGTGCACGTAAGAAGACAAGATCAGCTGAGTGAGCTGTTTCATGACCCCACTGGCATGCAGCTCGTGGCGCTCACCGGTCAAAGTAATCTCAGCGGGCGTCGAGTAGACGCCCCTGAGTCGCAGGGAGCTCAGCTTCTCGTGAAGCAGAGCGTTGCTCTTGATGATTATTTTCACTTTCTCAGTCCTTCAAAGTAGTGTACCAAAAACCATTCCTGGTACACTAACAGTATATGTGACCGAGTTATTTTAGTTTAATCACCACATCAAAGCCTTAGGTGTTTGTCCCATCGTGACTGTAAACGGCTCCACTTCTTTACTGGTTTCCCAGTGGTTTTGGAAGTCGTGATACCAACCAAGAGACTCCATAGCTGGGTCATTTTGACTCTGGAGCGTCGTGATATCGAAGGGGGACTGCACACCTGTGATGGCTTGGACTTGCTCTTGACTCCATTTGAGGATGTCAAAGGAGCGCGACGAGATGTTAATCTCTTCACCTGTGTCAAGGCTCACGAGGTAGACGTACACCTGGGTGATTTTGTGCCCAGGGCGAGAGTCATCGCGGTGAATCCGGGCGATGGCTTGTTGCAAAGTGTAGTCTCTGAATGGTGCATCAAAAATCACAGCTACGTCTGCCGCTGTAAGTGGCACAGCAGTCGAGAGAGTCTTGTAAGTAGCAAATAGTGGGTTTGCATTCTCATTGTCGTAGAACTCTTTGACAGTTTCGTGGAGTTTGCCTGAGTTTTCTGCGTAAGCGCTCAGTGGAGTGTAGTCAGTATTGTTTTTGACGTTTTGCAGTCCTTCCAACAACACCTGAACGTAGCTTGTGAACACCACTGTTTTCTTAGTAGTGGTCTCGCAGATCGACTGGAAGTCAAATACCTTAGCCATGTCAACAGCGCACTGAATACGCAAGCCCCCCACTACACGGCCCAAGCACTCGCCCTGGATCTTGAGCTTAACGTACTTGATGACAGAGCGAACATCTTTGAACATCTTGCGCTCCTCATAATTGAGGATAGGCATGATGCAGCGTGTTTCAAACTCATTACAAGCCCTGATCTCATCGCTGGCAATCGCAGAGCCACTGGAGCGAATCACGATATCTAAAGACCTGCGATAAGCTTGGTACTCGCTCTTTTGCGCAGCTGATTTAAGAGTGGCTGCGTAAGTGTTCAAGATCCCGTAGAAAAACTCCTCGTCTTCTTTGCGACGTGAGGCGTAGTAGATCTCTTGCTTTTGCGTAAACTCTATCATCGCCTGCCGGATAGCTGGCAAGGTGTAGTCCCTCGCATTTTTCAAGACGACTTTGACATCTTGGAAAATTGGAGGGGCTAAGTTCAAGACATCCTTTTTGACATACATCGAGATGATGCCAAGGCGGTGTTGCAAGATCTCTAGGGCTTGGTTAGTAGCGCCTGCATAAATGCGTTTAAACCGGTTATAGCAGTCGTCAGTGAACTTTGGATCGATGCAGCGGATGAGTGGTGCTGCTTCGATCGGGAGTGCCTTGATGGGTGTTCCTGAGAGCCAAAGCACATCCTTGCAATTAGACTGGCTGGTGAGGTCAACGTAGAGGTCGCTGCGCAGTGTGCCAATCGTATTGAAGTTGTGCGACTCATCTAAGATGTTCGTCACTTTGCGATGACGAAACTTATAGATCATCTCCAAGAGCTTCTTGAGGAACTCATAGTGGATGACAATGACATCCTCATCGCCCTTGGGCTCCTCAGTCATGTGTGAAGTCCATACCTTCACAGGCCTTTTAAAGATACCAGTGAGCGTTTGCACCCATACGTCTTCAATGGCTACCTGTGGGACTGTGACGATCGCTAAATCGTTTTTCAAGCAGAGGTGGAGTGCAATAGAGGTAATCGTCTTGCCAGTACCCGGAGCTGCGCCAAACAAGTAGCCTTTGAGGTCATAGAGGTCTGTGTTCTTGGCGTAGTTTACCAGCAAGTCGCTTTGGTAGTCTCGCAGAGTTACATTGAGTAGCTTTAGACGTGAGTAATCAAGTCGGTCGTGGTGAGGTTGCCTGGTCTTTTTCAACCAAGTGTTTTGCAGCAAACCCTCTACGATTTTGGAGATCGTTCGAACCCCTGAGAAAGCTTCTGGCTGTGCGAGCATTCGCTCAAACGAGTAGCAAATGTCCAGAGCATAAAAGGAAGGAAAAGAAAAACTAGAGAGGTCTTTATGCAAAAAAGCATTTGCACATACACGCGATGTCCGCCAGAGGTTGTCGATGTTGTCATGCATGATTCGGGCATTAACGCCCTCCACATAAACAACACCGTCTTCCTCTCGGACATTTACAAAACCAAACATCCTTCGAGCAAAAGTAGACATGATAAGTTTCTATGTAAAAATTTAAAGGGTAGGCAACATAGAATTCTAAGGCACACTGTCTTGCCGGTAGTCGTGTAAGACGTAGGTTAGTTGATCGCTGAATTCAGCCTCTATTTCTCGTTGTGTTTGTGGCCATGGGAGATTGCCTAATTGTCCACCAATCCTCGGGTAGTGAATCTCTAAGCGCCCTTGCTGGTACTTCAGATTGTAGTTGGTCACGAGTCTGAAAATCTTCTTAATAGCACCTAAACTGGCATAAGTCACATTCGGGTCATTACCGTAGTACTTCTGGGATACACCGCTGATGACAATTAGGTCTGGAGTAATCTCACTGACAATGATACTACCGAGCAACAAGCCGTGTGTAGCTTGTCGGTTCATGTAGTCTTCGTAAACGACAGGGTAAGCTTGTCTGATTTGTTTGGCTAGGCCTTTATTCATCTTACCTTGTCCATTGACTCCGTGAATGATGATGCCTTTTCTAACCGACATAAGGGATTGGTCTGTTACGATTTTCATAGTGTCAAATAAATAATTGGATGAAAAGAGTTGTCCTCACTGATGCGTACAATAGCATCAGTGAGGACGTGTGCTTACTTCCGTTGACGAGGTTGACCCAACCACATCAGCGAGATGGGGCAGCGCTGATGCAAGTTTCTCGCAGGCACCCGCAAATACGTCTGTGAGTTAAGCCGGTACATCAGCAGATACAGTGTTTGATCTTTCCAATAGATACGCACTGGCAGCATTGGTTCACGATCGGCTTCGTCTTCGAACACAGAGGCTAAGATCATCTCGGGTGTAACGCACTTAACTCCCTTCAAGACCATAGCCCCGTTGTTCCCAACTTCATGAGACGCTACTGCCGGCTCTAGCGCGGCCTTGTGCAACAGTTCATTGAAATCCTGGTAGTTCTTCTTTGCTACCTTGTCGTACAGCGTCAGGTACGCCCAAAGGTTCCCAATCATGGCGTCGCATACCCGGCCAAGATGATCACCGTGTCCAGACATATAGGGATAGCCTTCGATGCCGGCTTTACCTTCTAAGTTGACGTACAGTTTGAGCACTGGATTGGCCGTAGGGATATCAGCCAGGGCGAAGGTGTGATAGCAGGCTGGCGCTACTGTGCGCAGAGTGAAGGAAACCTTTCCAAACAGTGTCCACACCCAGATGTCTGCTACCATGGGCTCACCCAAGGTGATGGGATGCAAGCGAAATGAGTACCACCGGTTATTCTGCAAGAATGATGGCTGATTGATCTTCACGATGTGTTTTTCCACCCTGTCCAAGATATAGAACAAGGCAGTGAAGATGTTAAACGCTGGTAAAAGGCTGATGAGCAACATGCCCCACCACTTTTTCCCATGCAGCTTTTCAGAGATGACGGCTTTGACCGAGATAAGGGCCAGTACCACGTAGATACTAATCCCGACGATCTGCTTAGTTTCTAACTCTAACATTTTGGTTGTTCCTTTTTCAGGGCAAGTTGGGTTGGTAGGCCAGTGTAGCTTTGTACTCATAGATCCGCCGGCCAAACGTAAATCTCATTGGGCTCAAGGCAACTCGGAAGTCACGCAGTTGTTTCCAGTCTTTCTTGCCGTTGGTAACGTCGTAGTAATGCATGCCGAACTCCTGGCGGCTGCCGACCTTTTCCCAGCGCATTTGCAGCGGGATCACCAGAAGGACTTGCCGACCCCGGTGAATCTGAATCTTGATGAAATTGGTATCAATGACGGTGGAAGTATCGAGTCGACCTGCGTCATCAAAGCAATAGTTATCAAGGGTGTTAATGACCCTGTATGTCCCCTTTTCCGTAGCCTCACTTTTAAACAAGTTATCGGTAAAACGCCTGTATCGCTCGACCAAATAATCCAGATGGCTGTTGATTAACTGCTCAGTCGTATGGCTTAACATTCGCTCCAAGTTTTTCTTGGGGATTCTTACCACAGAGTGCTTATCACCGCTGCAAATGCAATAAGTGAAAGCGATACTATCATTTCTGCGCCACTCTTTAAATGTGAGTAAGGAGTCAACCGAGGTCATGATCATCCAGCCAGCGGGAGTGTGGGCTGAGACGGTCAAGCGTCCATCCGCACCGAAGGTAGTCACTGTGTCACTGATAAACCAACGAGGCAGGGCTAGCTGCTTAGAGTGGTAGTACGGGGCCTTGAGAAAGTAATCAGTTACATCGGCAGTACTGTACAACATAATAGGCCACCATGCACTACCGCCAGCGTAGAAGTAAGTGCCTGCTGAGGCGGCTAGAAAGATTCGCCAACCCAATGGCCTTTCAGATAGAAAGCCGACGTAGCTGATCAGCAGGAAGTAAAACAAACTAACAATGAAGAAGTCGAACATGTTTATCCTTTAACGCAGACGATAGGTGTCGTTGATGAGGTAGAATTTCATTTTGATCACATCAGAGAAAGCGATATTGTTTTCCTTTACATGTTGTCTGAGCCATTTTGAGGCTTGGGTATAGAGCTTGATTTTGTCTGGGCTTGCGCCATCGTTCAACATGCGCACAAGCACGAGATCTACATCACCATCTACCTTTATCAAGCAGGTGAGAAAAAGAGACCAAGAGATATCGAGAATCTCGGTAACGACTTGCCATCGCTGCTTGGTCATTAAGTCTCCTTTGGGAGACCGGAATCTTGTCCGGTCTCATGGGCATTGGTTACTTGAAAATGCGCGAGAGGATCGGGAAGTGGTTCGGATCGAGCTCGGCGTAAGTCCGTGGGAACATGCGTTGCTTGCCGCAGTACATGTGAGTCTTGCCTTTTCGAGTCCGGCGGTACTCGATCACCTTGAGGGATGTCACCATGTGTGGGTGATACTTCTCTGGGTCTGTGCAAATGTAAGGCGCATTACCGCGATACAGGTGCTCACCACGTATCTGCACACCATGAACAAGTTCGGCTTGTGCCGGTGAGTGGAAATTCGCAGGCCGGCTAAATCGGAAGTGATGTGCAAGAGCGTGACGATACACTTTGCACAGCTCTTCGATGATGCTGGCGACACCGTTAAAGGTATCCCAATAGATCTCTTCGTTAAGCTGGTATTGGACGTAACTGAGGGCGTCAGTGATCGCAGGGATCACAAACTCACGGTCATGGTCAATGACTTTGGCCAATACTTCTTGGCGAAACGCCGAGCGCGAAGTGGTGTTAAACGTGTTTTGTTCCATTTTCTAAATTCACCAGTATGACTTCGTTGATAAGATCGCTCTTGGGTGTACCAGTCACTCGCTGTATCCAGTACACGAATGACAAAGAGGAGCGGTTCAGGGTTTCATCGATGTGCTCGTTGATAAGTCGCAAGATGTCGATGACCAGCATTTTGCTAATGTCACAAACAATCCCCGGACGACTCATCAGAATCGAGAACCGCTCGTTGTGCATTTTCTGAAACATCATGCGGTGACGCTCATAGTCAAAATAAGAGTCACCTTGTGAATCAGTATTCAAGTACATGAGGTTCTTGCGGATGTCAAATTCTTTTGGAATTCCGGTCAAAGTTTCGAACGTCCTCCCATAGAGGATCGGGTTGCGCAAGATGTCCCTTGCTGACAACTCATCGAAGAAGTAGTTGACTAAGTCTTCAACAGTATAGTCTGGCTTTTTAATGACTTGGCGCAAGTCAGTTACTTCAATTCCCATGGTTGACAAGTCCTTTCAGGCGAGTTAGTAAGGTCTTCTTGACACGCTTTTCTTGGTAGTGGTTGATCACGTACATCAACATCCACAAGGGTGTGCTACGGAGTGTGGTCGCAGAGATTATTGGGGCATACCCCGAGAGATTCCAGGCGTGTTGCCATAGTAGCTCTTCTTTGATCATGATCAGGCCACGAACCTTGGCTTCAGCTTCACTAAGGTGATTGAAGCGATTCTCAACCTTAGCTTCGATCTCAGCATAGCTGCCGCCACGCAAAAAGTTAGGTTTGCCTTTGAGATCACCAAAATGCGTGTCAAAAGTGATGTGTTTTTGTGAGAGAATATCACCGGCGCTTTCCTCATCGAAGGTTCGGCGGATGACTTGCTCGAAAGTGACGGCGTCACCTTTGCATGCGAGTTGTCGAATGTCGGAAGGACATGAAGCGTACATGATTGACTCCAGATTAGTTAAAGCGGTCGTACCACAGATTGGGGCAGGTCGGTTCTGTCTCGCGCATGCGCTTGGAGATGTCATCATCGTTGTCACGAATGCTCGGACCAACAGCCAGCCAAGCGACAGCGATAAGAAATAGCAAACAACCTAAAAAGACGATGATTCCAAAAGACATGGTGATCTCCTTCAAGCAAAAGCAGAGGTGGGGCGATGTGGCATCAAACCACGCAACCAGGTACGCGCGGACATCAGTCGACTTGTCAACAAGTGCATACTGGCCAACTTGTCAACACAGGAGTAGATGACGTTTCCGTCTTTTTGCAGTGACGCTTCTGCGATCTGTTCGTCGTCAGCGCACAGCGTCGTTACGACCTCACCATCGTCTTCAAACATATGAAGGGCAAGTTCTGGCATAATAAACACGACGCAGATGCCTGCTTTGTTTTTACAGAGTTGTTCTTGCACAACAGCTTCAGCGACATTAAGGCTAATCACTGTGCTGTATGTGGCGTCAATGTATCTACAGACTGCCTGAATGTCAGCCGAGCGAATGCGGTGAGCGACACCGCAGACTTCGAAATGGTAAAGGCCCTGTGACTTATGGGCCAGTACGGGCTGTCCATTGCGCGTGATAATGACGACGGGGTAGCCTTTAATGAACTCTTCGAAATCTTGTTGCATATTTGGTTTTCCTTTTAGAACAGATCAATAGTGATCCTAGTTGTAATAAGTGGTTAAAATACTCTACAAACATAATCCCAGGTAGTATTGCGCTAGCAATACTACCTGGGCTATGCCTAAGCATCAGCGATTACAGCGTGCACATACCGCCAACACACGCCAACTCCTGTGCACCAGAAGTCATGTCTTCGCTCTCGAACGCAGCCATCTCATCCCAGTCAATGTCATCGGGGAAGGCTTCGTTGCAGACGCCGTAGTGCGACTCATCACAGTCTTCAAACGGCAACTGCTTGTAAGAGCTGTTGTCCGAAGGCAAGAAGCTCACACCGCCGACCTTCTCGAAGTGCTTGTACATCCAGTGCCCAACTGTGCCAGGTGTCTGGGAGTCGCCCCACTCGTGGTCTTGCACATACACCGTCATGCTCGGATTGTGGTCACACCAGTTCTCACGGATGATGAGATAGTGTTCGAGCTGCTCGATGGCAGAGCGATGGTGGCGCAGCACAGCGCCTTCGGGAGCTTTTACCGGGAAGGCAATCACGTCACTGATAGCTGGCTCGTAGTAATCGTCCTTGATCGGATAACCCTTGGCACGGAAGAACTTGGCCAGAGGATCAGTCTTGGCGATCACCTTGTGACGGATGTAGTAGTCGTTGTGACGGGTGTGTGCGCCCGATGCTGAGTCCACCAGTTGTGACACAGTGCCAGAAGGCTTGACACAAGTCGCTGCTGCGGCAGGCCGGATGCCCAGCTTAGCCGCCCAGATGACGTTGGTCGCTACCACCACAGCGTTGAGTTCACGCAGCCAAACTGCGGTTTCTTCGGTGGCTTGTTGCAAGACCTCGTGATCCAAGATACCTGTCAGGGACACGCCCAGCAAGCGCTCTTCTTCTTGGTTCTTCTTCCAGTTGGGGTCGATGTTGTCGCGGTAGTTCGACAGTGTCGCTTGGAACGTGCCAAGGATGGCTGCAACACGCACCTTTTCCTTGAGCTGATCGAGTGTGTCGCCAGCACGCACCACGGCTTCGGTGAGGTTGCACAAACCATCGGGGCGCAAGAAGATTTCACCACACGGATTGAGACCACCTTCTTCCACTAGGATGGCCACGTCACGACGACCCAGCTGTTGTAGCATGGCGACCATACCACCACGGTTGAAGAAGCCACGCTCACCAGTGCGAGAGGCCACCAATGCAGCCCACTCTTTGTCGAAGTCTTCTTCGGTGGGAGTGTTGTCGTAGACAGCACTGTTGTTGGCCAGGCCACGTTGCGGGTTTGCCAGCCAGAAGTTCTGGGGCTTGGCTGTGCGCATCAGTTGGTCATCGAGATCCGAGATGGAGATCAATGCGGAACGACGCACACCACCAGAGACGATCGAGCGAGCCACCTTGCAAACGATGTCATGGCATTCCAGGGTGGTCAGGCGGCGACCGTGCGCTCGGCGGAAGATCTTCTTGGTGAAGTAAAAGAGCTCTTCAAGTGGGATGGGGCCAGAGGCTCGACCACCAAATGTTTTCAAGATCGCACCCTTGGGCCGTACCTGACTTGTGTCCCATGTCGGGATTTGTCCCCGGTACAAGCACTGGATCAAGCGGCGATAAGCCATCTGCCAGCCGTCTTTGGAGTCCTCGACGACGATGACTTCTTTGTTGCGACGCATGTAAAACGGCACAACCGGTAGCTTGTTGACGTGCTTTTTCTCTACCGAGAAGCCAACGCCCGTGCCACATGAGAGCACGTACATGATCTCGTCGAACTTCTTCGGGTCGTTGATGGCAGTAAACGAGCAGTTGAAAGCAGAGATCTCGTCGCGGTCAAGCGCTGGGCCCGCTGTCCACAGTGCCCGCATACTGGGCATGCTCTTCAGGGTGGCGATGTACTCGTATGCTTCTTCCGTGGGGAAGATCCCTGGAAACCGCTTTTCGAAGAACAGACAGTAACGCCCAGCTGTTTCACGCCAATTCTCTCGGCGCTTATCAGGGTACAGCCAGCGGGCGTAGTGCGCCTTGTGCATGAACTGCTGGAAGACCGTGGGGAGTTTGTAATCTTTGAAACGCTCGCGTGAGGCCTTAGCGTAATCGAAAGAGGGGTCTGCGGTGATCATTGGGTTGACTAACAAAAGAAAAGATGGGGTCGGTGTTGTTCCGCTTAATGCTAAGGGCACCGGGCTAATAAATTGGGTAGCAGGTAGCTCTAAGCAGTCCCCGCTACAAAGAATTGACTGGTGTGCCTGGAGGATGTTTTCGCATATATTGGTCGATTAAATTGTGCCTGCGGAAGGTCGTCACTGTGATAGCTAAACCGCGCAGTTTGTGAAAACCAACTGGGTCACAATGCGCTAACACCTGTACTGGGAAAACACTATCGCCTACCACGTTTTTGTCGATGGTCGTGATGTGTAGCTCGGTAGCTAAATGCCCAACACTCTCGTAGACTTGCGCTCCACCAATGATGAATAACTTAGGGGTAGTGGTCTGCGCAATGGCTTCTTCCATGCTACTGACTATCGTGGCTCCATTCAACAATACCCCTTTGTAACGCGATAAAACCAGGTTGGTGCGATTTGGTAAAGGCCTGACAGCCTCAGGTAGCGACAGCCAAGTTTTTCGCCCCATAACCACCGTTTGTCCTGTGGTGATTTTCTTGAAGTAATTCAAGTCCTCGGGAGCGTGCCAAGGTATTTTTCCATTGTTGCCAATGACAGCGTTTTTTGCCATGGCTGCAATCAGGCAAATCTCAGGGGTGTTATTCATACGGCGACGGGTGCTTTGATTGCGGGGTAATGATCGTAGCCGATCAACTCGATGTCTTCCAAGTTGTAGCTGTTGATATCTTGCTTTTTGGTGATCTTGATTTGGGGAAGGGCTAGTGGGTCCCGAGAGAGTTGCTGGCGGATTTGATCCAAGTGGTTGGTGTAGATGTGACAATCCCCACCCGTCCAGATGAACTCACCGACATCCATATCCACCTGCTGGGCGATCATGTGCACAAGCAGGGCGTAGCTAGCGATGTTGAAAGGCACTCCCAGGAACATGTCTGCACTGCGCTGATAGAGCTGACAGCTGAGCTTGGCTCGGCTAGTGTCAGTAGCTGGGGTCACGTAAAACTGAAAGAATGCGTGGCATGGCATCAAAGCCATCTCGTGGAGTTGGCCGACATTCCAAGCACTCACGATGATTCGGCGACTATCAGGGGTGTGCTTGAGTTGATGGATAACAGCTGCGATTTGATCAATTGTATTACCGTTGTTACAAGGCCAAGAGCGCCACTGCACACCGTAGACAGGGCCAAGATCGCCCTTGGCATCAGCCCATTCATTCCAGATGTTGCAACCGCGCTCTTTGAGCCAGTTGATGTTGCTATCGCCGCGCAAAAACCATAGCAGCTCTAGTACCACGGCTTTGAAGAAAACCTTCTTCGTGGTGACAATCGGAAAGCCTTTGGCTAAGTCAAAGCGCATGTTCATACCAAAGACACTGATCGTGCCAGTGCCAGTGCGGTCTGTCTTGACAACGCCGTTGTCCAAGATGTGTTGGTAAGCTTGTGCGAGAATTTGCATGATGAGCTCCTAGTTCAGTCAAAATATGTTAGCTGAGAGAGAAAAGAAAAAAGAGTCCTCGGGCTCTTTTGGCAGTTTCTCCGGATCAGGCGTTAAGCCAGTCCAGGAAACTGCGTGGGCAATTGTACCCATCAGGCATGGTGCTCAGCACCCATGTCGCCAGCTTAGCCTTTTCAGGCTGACGAGCCACCAGCTCGTCGTCCCATCCAAAAGGCTCCATGGCCATTTGGATGTACTCATGGACATGGGCTGCCATGTCCTTGTAGTCACTGCCTTCCGGCAGTGACTACTTGGCCTCGTTACGCAGGCCATCCACCCAGGCCTTAGCCTGGGAGATCTCTTTCTCAGACAGTGCCATTTTGGTCCTCCCCATTCAAGTCATGCACCGTGAGGTGCTCTGTAAGCCACTTCACGCCGCCCAAGGTGTGGAAGTGGCGCTGTTGGGCCTCGGTGAGGCCCATGCTGCTCAACGCAGCAGCCACTTTCTTCGGTGGCAACTTCCCGTACACGCCACTGGCATGTAGGTGTTCATCGACAGCTTTAACTGTCGAGTGGCCCACGGCATAAAGCCGCAGGATTTTCGGCCGTTTGGCCGGATTGAGCACGTCGCTGAGCTCGTATCCAGCCGCAGCCAGAATACGAGTTGCACGGGTGATCAGGTCACCCTGTGGGTGCTGTTTGATCATTGTCACGATATCAATCTCCTCGATGCAGTGAATGAGACAAGTTAGCTTAGCATTATTACCAACTCACTAAGAGCATATGTGACTGAAGAAAAATAGAGTCAAATAGATACGCAGTGGTAGGCAGTCCCAGCTGCCTACCACTGCTAAAGGACCGTTAGGACTTTATTTTAGTCCACACTTTGAGGTGGCTTAAGCCGTTAAGAGTATGAAAGCGTCTCTGCTCAAAGTCCGTAAGACCTAGAAGCGTCAATCCATCAACGATGTGCTTAGGCGGTAGCTCGCCGTGTACACCGTTGGTGTATAGCCACATATCTATCTCGTTAAGTGTCTGGTGATCGACTATGTCTTCCACGCGGTGGATGAGGAATCGTTTATTCGGATCGAGTACATCGACGAGTTCGTATCCTGCTGCATTTAAGTCTCGGGTAACCTTTTTGATCAGCTCTTCAGCCATGGTAATCCTCTACATTTTGTTAACCACATGTCGGCAGGTAGGTCTTTAACCTACCTACTAACTATCACTGCCAGTGCAACAACAACTTACCGACTGGGTTGATGTCTCGAATACGGACACTTACAGTGGTGTAATCTCCTTTAAGCTCACCATTGCGATTAGCACGGACAAAGCTTTTGCTGGTGTTGGATTCGTAATTCAAGGAGCACGGGGCTATTCGCAACCCCGATCCAGAGTCGATAGCAGCTGTCACAGCTTGGGCATAGGCTTCGATCGTCTTGCAACTGAGCCATACCTCATACTCGTTGCAAGTCTCCACCAAGCGGCTGATGGTGGCTGTAAGATGGACATCTTCCTCATCGATCACCAGCACACTTCGGAGCTTGTCATCGTCGCTCAGGGTGGGGTATTTGGGTGACAGGATCGATACGCGGTGCGATGTCTTGTTGGCTTGTGCACGCTTAGCCCATTCGACGACACCGGGGCGCATCACCAAACCAGGCATGCACTCAAACTTGTTGATGCAAAACGCCAGGAACTCGAACTCAGTAGCGCTTTTTCGCTCCAGAGTCGTGTAGATTTCCTGCGCCATGCGGTTTTGAATGTGTGCAATGGTCAGCTGCTTGGTGTCAGGGTGGTTCGCATAGACACTGATAGCTTCTTCTGTGAGGTAGCCCACAGTGTCTTTAGCTGACGCACCCCAGACTTTGGAGAGTTTGTGGATACGCTCACCGTGCTCCCACGCAAACTGTAGTGGGTGGGTGAGTGCGTAGGCGGTATGGATGAAACGAGCGGCCCCTAAGGGATTGCGATGGTCCATGATTAACCTTTCACGAGGGTCAGTTTAGGACGGGGTTTGGTAGTCGAGGGGTTTTCACCCGGATGGGGCTGATCGGTTGGTGGGGATTGCGTAGCGAAGGGAATCGGGTCTTGTAAGACAGGGATGAAATCCAGGCCCTCACCCGTTTCTTTGGCAAACACCTTCAAGATGTGGGTAACTGGGATGACGATGTGGTGGGCTTGGCCATTGAAGCGAGCTTCGAATGCCAAGTAATCGTCGCCCCAAGTCAGATTGTTTACCGCACTGGGCAACACATTGAGCGCGACAGCGTTGTCCTTGACGTACTGCATGGGCACACCCATTTCCGGTGTCGCAATGAATGCGACGTGAGGTGTGAAACCTGACGCGAGGCACCATTCGTAAATGGCGCGTTGCAGGTAAGGGGCTGGATTGACTTGCTTGTGTGACATGATTGGTATCCTTAAACCGTGAAGTAGATGGGTTGGTCTTCTGGTGGCGTGTGGCGGGCTTTGTACTCAGCGATAGCCTTGTCCAGCGTCGCTGCTTCAAAGCCGTCTTTGTGCATAGCTTTGCGAAACAGCTCAGCCCCCATGTAGGTGCAGACCTGATAGCCTTCTTGTCCATTGAAGACGGCCTTACTGATTGCGCCAATCTCCAACAAATCATCACGGGCAGACTTGCTGAGTACAGAACCATCTTCAATGGGGCGGCGGCTCTTGATGAGTGAGTAGAGCTGCTCGATGTGCACAGGCTTCAGTTTGGCAGCGAACTCTTGGAGCTGCTGATCGTAAGCGAGCTCGCCTTTGGTCATGAGCTCGGGGTGATCGGGTTTCATATCAGTCCTTTTTCAAGCTGGTTTTCCATGCGCTTTGTAGTGCGTCATAGAGCTGCGGGATGCGAGTGGTTTTGAAGAGGTGATCTTCGTCTCGCTTGAGGGTCACTTTGTTTTCTAGCTGGTGGCCGGGAGTGTAGTCAACGGTGATCTCGTCGGGGGCGATGATCACTACAAATGGAAGCTCCAATGTGCGCGTGGCACAATTGATCTTGATGACCTGGCCAGGGTAGCGGGCGCTAACGATCTCTAGACATGAAGCCAGGTAATCGTAGGGCCTGCCTTTGTTAGCGAGGTTTGCGTGGTGGTGGGTCTCACCATCTACAACGACGTAGCACGTCGAGAAAATGGTGGCTTGAATGATTTTGTCAGGTTGTTTCATTAGAACTCCGAGATTTCGCAATTGGTCATGTCAGCAGTGCATTTGCCCAGATTGAGTCTGGCCGGCACACCGATCTCCATCAGTGTACCTTCCGGAGAGATGGCTGCGTACTCCGTCACAATGGCGATCCAGTCAGCGATGGCTTGACATGCTTGGTACAGGCCATGGTCAGCTAAGAAGTCGGCATTGTGCTGGTGGGGCTTCCATAGCTCCCAAGTCACCGAGAAAGTGTAGGCCTGGAGTTGCTTGCTGTTAGGTACTGCCAAATCACCACAGACCGCTTTGACAATGCTGACGTTGCTGTCAGTCATTTCACTGGGAGTGTAAGTAATCCAGATACAACCGTTGGGAAAGGTCTTCCTGAGCTTCTCACAGTCCACAATGATAGACAAGGGGTGTTGGGTTTGGTGCAGCTTGTTGGGTAAGATCTGGCAAAGAGCTTCGTAGCGCTCTTTAGATCCGGCGGCGTGGGGCTGGATCGACCAAACCAGGTCTGCTGTTTTCACTGCTACACTATTGTCGTGTGGCAGATAAATGTAGTTCTTAGGCAGAGACTCAGTGATGTCCACCAAGTAACCACCCTGCTGGGTTTGGGCTGGGTCACACGGCTTAGGCGAAGCAAGCTGCGTTGCTGCTCTCTGTCCTGCCATTGCTTGAAACTCTTCCCACACCCGAGGCATGTAAGACTCCTGCTTAGGAATCCCGGACGGCGTGTCATGGAGTCGGCGCAGGCACTCCTTGACGACTTCATTGCCAGTGTAGTGCCAAGCGCCTTGCTCGTACTGTAAGCCCTCATAACCCAGGCTAGCCTTAGGCGGGGCTTGATTGACTTTCTCAGTCTTTTCCGAGGGCTTGGAGTAGAAGTCCAGCTTTTTGACCTGATCTTGTAACTCTCTGATCCACCTCCAAAATGTATCGTCGTTGCCAATTGTGTCTTCGACTATTTTGTCGATAAGAGATCGTGTAGGCTTGGACTCTATCAGCTTTTCAGCTACAACGAGCTTAGAGAGCCGGTTCTCGGTTTTGGGCGTGTTGCAGACGGTCAGTAAGTTATCGCAGTGGCAAGCTTTGGGTTTACAAAAGCAAACGAGGTTTTGCCCTTCTAGGTCGGGTTTAATGTCCTCGACGTACTTAGGGTGTTTTTGCAAGTAGTCTTGATGGAGCACCACTGCATTACCACGGCCAAACTCCTTAGTGCCGTAGAGATTGCCATAGATGGAAGGACGACCGCAGTAAATACCATCTATCTGAGCCAAGTCCATCTTGTAAATGTTGAGAACTTTGGGTTCTGGATTTGCAGGGCGAATAGAGCTGAGGAAAATGCGAACCTGCTCGACGCTGAGTAGATCCCTTCCCCAGATGAATTGCTTTGATGACGCTAAGAGCTTTTTAGCTAGCTTATCATCAGGAATCGCTGCGATGTAGTAGTCCGCTACAGACTGCAAGATATCTGAGCGTCGAATGCCTTCCAAGACATCGTCATAGGTCTCCAGATTTTCAAAGGTATCCCAATCACGACCTTCTAAGAGATCTGCCACCACTGTATCGCTATCGCTATGGGTATTAACAGCTAGGTCTTTGGCCACAGCAGCTGTTTCTCGCAAGGTGAGGGATATCTGCGTGTGGCTAAAGATCATGTATGAGAAATGTCCAAGAGCATTCAGGTGCTTCGGGTTCATGAGCAACTCCTAAAAGAAAAATGTAGCCACCCTGGTTAGAGTGGCTCTAAAAGATGTTGAGCTGGTTTGCTTATTTACTTGCCCGGCTGCAGATCTGAGCGATGGTTGTCTCTAGCACAGAGATCGCGCTGCATAGCGTGTTGATGTCATTGCTACCATAGACATACTCTTGGAGGCTATCTATAACCTTTTGCAAGGCCGCAGGATCGACATCGAGCATGCTCTCTTGGGTGAAGTGCTCGAAGTAAATCGGGTAGCTACTGGCAATCGCGCGTATCGCCATCAGTCGCAGGTCAGGTGGGACATCGATGTGGTAGCGCTTTTGCATGACATCGTCTTTGTTTGCAGCGATGTCATAAATCCAAGTATCAGGCGGTGGGTTATTTGCCGTGTAGAACGTGTTCATGTGCATGAGATGCCATGCCATGATGTCTTCGTATGCCCTCTTACAAATAGCGGTATAACTATCACCACCCCGTAGGTGCTTAATGGCTAGTGCTTGCTCTAATGTAGTCGGCAGCTTTATGGCTGACGAGCTGGGCTGACCTTGCGTAGAATGATTTTCCATGATGTTCTTTCCAAACAGATTGTAGAGTGAATTTGAACAAACAGTTGTCATCTTGGATGTCAGATGATTCTTGCTCGGTGATAGGTGGGTCAATGGTGGCTAGGTACTCGGGTAGTGTGAGTATGTGGTTGGGGTTGAGGTGTGGGTTAATCTCCAATTGCACTTGGGAGATGCCTAAGGTTTGTAGTGGCATGACGTGATCGCGCAGCAACTCACTGAGTGCGCAGGGTTTGCTCAGTGAGGATATCTGGTCTGCAAACCCGTACTCTATCAAAGCCATAACGACCGCAGTGTGAAAGTAGTCACCACCCCCGGTGTAAGTGCTGCCGGACTTGTCGTTGACCACCATACAGCTGGAGCCAGGGGCTACAGTTAGACAGGCGTTTAGCTCTGAGTAACCGAAAAAGGCCAGCTTCTCGCACATGGACAAGATGGGTTTACCTGGCTTCTCTTCGGCTTGTTTTTGCTCTAGCTTTGCCCGCAGGTGAGCCACTTCCTCGTGGTCATGCGCTGCTTGTAGGCCAACGAGTTCGACAAAGTCTACCTCGACCGAATAGTAATCAGACTCACCTAACCAGCGCAAATGCACATGGCCTTTGATGGTAGCAAACTTATAGTAAGTCCACATGCTCTTGGTGTGCGTATCTGCCTTCTTACGAGAGAACTTGTAGCGGTTAGACAGCTTTGCTTTAGACTGCACTGACTCCGCTTGCAAAAGAGGATGCCCAACCAAGTCTTGTAAATCACCGACGATGTCGATGAGCTCGGGTGCAGAGCAATCGTCTGTGCCCAAGCGGAAAGTGCGACCACAGGTTGATTTGAAGATCAGCTGATCAAAGCTGGCCCAATGCCTAGTGGATTTCTCGAAAGTGACTTCGGACATGATTAGTCCACGCATGATGCGGACATCGAAAGGTTTTTGCTTACTCATGATTTCTCCTATTGAACTCAAATAGATAATAAGTGATTGTAAACGAATACAAAAAAAAGAAAAGGCCCTGAGGTCTTTTCTCCCACCGGGATTAACCGGTGGGTTTATAAAACAGCGAGCTCCTTACAGAGCCGCTTGACCAGCTCTGCTTTTCGCTGGTTCAGGCAAGAGCTGATCCTGCCGGTGCGCAGGTACTTGACAGTGGCCTCAGCCAGCTCGTGCTTACAGGGCCACCGGCTAGTGGCCAGGTGCTTTGCTTGCGCTGGCGTGAAGCCCCGCTTAGCAAAGAAGTCCACCTGGCCTTGTTGCCAAATCTGCCTGTTCTCAGCAGACTTGGGCTTTATGACCAGTCTGTACTTCTCAGCACCGGCCGGGTCTTGCTGGCCGGGGATCAAGATTGACTTGATCTCCCAACCGTGTCGCCAGGTGGTCGGTATTGTGGGAGGCTCTTTGCAGAAGCCTTCCCACAACACTCCCGCCTTCAGCAGAGCAGCATCCTTTAGCTGCTCTGCTGTCCAGTTATCAATGGAGAACATGTTGCCCTCCTTCGATAACTGGAGCACCGATGCGGTGCCAGATATCTTCAAAGACATCCGGCCCAACCACGCCTTCCGGCGGGATCGGAGCCAGATGCTCACTAACCGCCCAGATAACCGGAGGCCACGTCTCCTTGGTTAGCTGGGCGACCTCACCCGCCACGGTGAGGTACAGTCTACCCTCCTTGAGGGCGATGGCCCACAGGGCCTTCTCTGTGCGGCCACAAGCCGCTGTGCCGGCTTTCAAGCCGGCTGCTAACAGTGCTGGATTTTGCAGGGCTGTGAGCCCTGCAAAATCCACTACACCGTCCAGCTGACCATCAAAGAATCCGGTGATCTCATATACTGCTGCGTGGTGTGTCATAATCAATCTCCTAAGTGCAATTAAAGATATGCCTTGACTAGCACCATTGCCAAGTCACCAACGATATATGTGACTGAAGAAAAATAGGATACAAAAGAAAACACATTACTCAGCCCAACTAACCTACCGTTTTACAGGTAGGTTAGTTGGGTTTGGTTTATGCTTTCTTAGGATTGTCCTGCTCGACGTGCTTTGGCTCTTTTTTCATCGGCTGCCGTGATAGCCTCGCATAAACTACCCACATCATCGCCTCTATCAAGGCGCTCCACAGCTAACTTCTCCGCATGATACAGAGAGAGAGAGCTTTCAAGCCGGTGAGCGTGGCTATGAACAACTCATGATGGAGTGGGTCGGCTCCGAGGACAGCCCTGGTTATCAGGGCCATGTCGACAGCGCGCCGCTCCCCATGTATCTTAGCAGCTACTGCCAGCATGCCAACGGCGCGAGCCTGGCACTCTACTGGGTCGGCGGCATATGCGGCCTCATCCATACTGCCGTCTTCACGGTAGTATGATGGGTCTACACCTTGCCGGAGAATCGGTTGGTGGTGGTGGCATAGCTCGTGCCACAATGAGCTCTCGCAGCGCCCAGCATACATTGTGATGGCGCTTATCCTGCCGTTCACCAGTCGCCAATCGGCAGCGTGTCCGACATACTCGTCAGTCACTCGGATGATCGGCATATCGATACCCCTTTCGACCTCATAGCCGAGATAGCCCATCATCTGGGCCACCATATGGGTATTTGACACAGTCTCCTCAAACTCCATGTATTCGAATTCCATTTTCATTACTCCTAAAGTGCAGTTGGTATATGAGATCACTAGCACTATTGCAATCTCATTGTCGCTATATGTGACTGAAATAAACTACATTCTAAAAGAAAAATAAGAGGACTGGTGTATGCCCTCTTATTTCCCTCACGTCAGCTCAACCGAACCTGAACATGAATACATTGCTCATGCCTTCCACACAAGCGCTCCAGCCAGCGTAATCCAGGCCGATCGCTGTCTTCAGACGCGCTGTATAATGAGTGCCTGGAAATACCTTCCAAACATCCTCGAAGGAACTAGCGAAGGGACCATAAGAACCATCTGAGCATGCCTCCTCAAGTCTATCCCTGATCTCTGCCAGCACAGCCTTTGTAGCTGACATGGGGAAAGCCGGCTTGCCATCAAAGGTAATTCCGGCTACTACGCGGTCATCCACCACGCTGAAGTATACAGTGGCTTGCTCAGTCACTACCTTGATATCATTAAATTCCACGATTGTCTCCTTTAGTTTAACACTTGAAAAGATCCGGTCAGCGGGATTGGGTCCCATTGACCATCGAACTTACTCAGCGCTTCTTCAGCGATGAGTCTACCTGTTTTTGCAGGCAGGGGTTTGAGTACCCAGAGGGTGATGTGGAGTGGGCCTGCGGTGGAGCGCAGAGTGTCCACACCTTCGAAAACGATCTTGGCAAAGACCGTCTCTCCATTAGGTGCACTGACCTTGTTTTCGGATGCATACACCCGGAGGCCTTCTGTCTCCTGCATACGGTTTAAGTATGCCGCACGAGACTCATGCGCAGTCGTAGCACCCCACGTCAAGTCAATTGTGACGTGGTGCACGTAGACCTTTGTCGCCGGGTCTTCCACGACTCCATGCTTAGCCATCAGTCGAGAACGTGTCTTGTCTGATAACACAAATGCCAAATAGGTCATAATCCATCTCCTAGATGCAGTTAGTGATAGTGAGCCTTAGCATCATTTAGACTCACTGCTGGTATATGTTACCAAAGAAAAATAGATTATAGTCGAGAGGTGTGCTGTACAGCACACCTCTCGACTATCTCGCTCAGATACAAGCTGATATGGCTTGCTCTAAGTTGCCCAAGCTAGTCTTCTTCTGGCAAGCTACCGCTTTCGCAATTGCCTCGTCCAGACTACCTAGCTTGCGGGCTAGGTAGTACACAGCAGTCACAGCGCGCGCTTCCTGCTCGGTTCGGGATGTCGAATAGAGCTCTTGGTCTATGACGCCCAGAGAGGTGTAGTAGTCCACATGCTCGGCATCAGGTTGCCCCGCGTGCACGGCTTCATGCCACATAGCGGCTGTTGGGGCCCCTAAGGTAAGGTATATCGTGTTGTCCTTATGGCTGTAACCAGCCAAGACCCCACTTTTACCTATTTCCATGACGATCCGCACCCTGGGGGTGCCACGCAGGCGGTATTCAAAACCAAGCGCTTGCATGACCTGTGTGACACAAGTCAGGACACGAGGCAGCCCGAAGCTGCTATTATCACCGAGGTCAACCACAGTAACTCCTTTTGATGCAGTTAAAGAGATGAACCAGTCAGCATCATCGCCGATTCATCTCCGGATATATGTGACTGAAAGAATCTGGTTTAAATCTCCAGGCTCAGCAGGTAGTCATACGCTTTGGCGATTTGCTCAACACCGTCTCCGATGTCAAAGCCGTGTTTTATGGCAAAGGGGTGGATTTGGTGCGGGTGGAACCAAGCGTGTAAGCAAAACTTCTCTGGTTCTCTGAGAGTGACTTGTTCGGGCTGTTTAGTCCTGGCGACATACCACTTTGCAAAGGTGATGATGTTCGGGTGCTGTGTGTGGAAGTAGTGCTTCTCAAACGCACCGATGTGCTGAGGTAAGCGGTGGCTGTACTTGACTTCGTAGTCCTAGATAACTGCGTCGTCCGGAAGCTGTATTTCTTCTTGGACTTCTCGTTGCATCGAGGCATCGAAGTCTTCTGATGCATCAACTCCACCACCCGGAGGCAAGAGAATGCCTAGGTGCTTTGAACCCCTGACCATCAGTAGGACTTGGCCTTCTGGGTTAAATAGGGCTAAGCGCGTTCTGGCACTGAGAAACGTCTTCATGGCTAATCCTTAAACTACAAACGCTTTGTCGGCTTGAAAGTGCGCTGTGAGCTGACAAGCCACACATTGCTGGTTATGGTACTGTGGCCCTGTGAGTTCGTAGTGATGGGTTTCTTCTTGGTCGAGCATCTCAGGGATTTGCAAGACCTCAGGGTCAGCGATTTGCTCACACAGCGTAAACAAGTCCGGCCAGTTTTGCACACACATCTGACCCCATGCCACCATGAGGGCTGGGCCCCAGTCCATGAAGCTCACATCGCGCCACCAGTGACGCAGTGCAAACTCAACTGGCGTAAAGTCTTGAAAGCGCCCACAAGGGGTGACCACGCCATCTTCGCCTTTGGTGTAGTCCACACCTTCGGTTGTCTGTAGACGCCAGCGGGCTTGTCCACCCATGGTAGGCTTATGGCTAAAGGACTCTTGGATGAAAACGAGGTTGTCTTCGAGGATGACAGCCTCTACTTGGAGGTGGGTATGGCCTTCGTTCTCACTATGGGTGATCTTGGTGATGGTGGCTTGACAATAGTCATAGGCTGCAAAAGCAGCGAGCTCTGGTTTGCCTTCATCGTTGAGATCACGGATGTGCTCATGGTAACCTGGGTGCTTAAGGGCAGTTGAGCAGATGACGATCTTGTCACCGACGTTGTAGTTGGTAGTCTCAGATTTCTTGACCGTGTTTTCCATAGGGGTTCCTTGATTGGGGGGCGACTGGAGTCACTTGACTCCAGGTAGGGGATATGTGGTTAAATGTTTTTGGGAGATGGTTGTTTTGCCTGGTTGTACTCAGATTCAAGCATAGTCCGGACCTCGGCGGCCGTCACATTTAACCTGACATTGAGCTTATCAAGTGCCTCACGGGTCACCTTCGTGCGCACAGTGTCACCCGACAAAAACTTAGTTGATATCCTACTTAACTCCCAATAGCCATACCGATAGAAAAACGCTTTAGCCTTACCATCCACCAAACCAATGTCTTCGGGCTTTAACTTTTCCATATTTGTATTCGTATAGACCATGTAGCTATTGAGGTCTTTTAGTTGGTCACCTAAAGGCTTGTTCGCAGTGAAGCTAATACTGGGGCGGCAACAAAACATATAGACCTCCGCCCAATTGGCTCCACTGATGATCGCCTCGTTGTAAAGAGACAAACTGCTCATGACTTTCGTGTATCGCAAAAACATCCCAACAGCCACCGCTTGGGCTTTGCCATAAGTATCATGGTCTAGGGTTACTGTAGGTGCGCTCACACCCAAGTATTTGAGAGCTAGGATGATGCTCATGTTCAAGATGATGGAGTAGTTGTCCTTGTGTTTGTTGAGATTGATGTCTTGCCAGGCGTGAGGCTCTTTGAGCTGACGACGCATCTTGACGTAGTAAGGCTCAGGGTTGACAATGGTTAAACCAAAGTCGTCCGTGATGACAAACTTACAGATGCTCTGTAAGCTGATGTTGAGACTGCGATAGAGGTCTAAGCGCTGCTTAGCGCAAAGCTTCTCAAAGGGCAAGTTAACGTGTGTCATAGCTATTCTCCGGTTTGACTAAGGAAAGGTTACACATATAAAAGACTCGTTTGGTTAATATGTACTATCTGTTATATTTTTACACTCCTTATCAATTATAAACGCGCGCACACGCCCGCGCGTGTACTCTATTAACTTAAAAGCAGTATTAAAAACAATGTAGGGATAAGTAGTTACGCATGTATACCTACTACCCTACGAGTCACTACCTACTCCTACCTAAAGGAAAATAAAAGCTTTTTCGTTTGTTATTGGGCTCCTTTAGAGCAATCAGAGATTGCTCTAAACACTTCTTTGTATTGTCTTACTTACTACCTACTTATCCTCTTTTTAATAACCAACTTCTACCTCCTAATAGTGTGAGTGAAAAACTCTTGTTTATCTATTTCTTTTCTTTCTACTTTCTCTCTTTTGGAGAGGAGGTAGGAGGGAGATGATTGATGATGATGAGAGGTGATAGGAGTTGATTGGGGGTAGGGGGATAGAGAGGAGAGGTTTAAGGAGAGGAGAGATAGGGGGAAGGGGGAAAGAAGAGGAAAGAGGAGAGAAGAAGAAGAAAGAAGAGGGAGGAAGGAGGAGAGACTTTTCTCTCTTTCTTCTTTCTTTTGAAATATGAAATCTCCCTACTCCCCTCCTTAAACCACCCTAATCCTCACCTATCAATCCTCATCGTAACCTGGTAGTCTCAGCGTCAATACTCCTGAGACTACCAGGTTAGCTGCATCGGGGATGATGAGCTTACCCAGGTCCATACCGCTCTTCATCTCAGAAGTGTACTGACTGTAGTCATGCACAGGCTCATCGATGTAGAGAGGTAGGTTATGGCTGTAGTGCCACAAAGCCTTAGGGGTGTCATGCCACACATGAGGGAAGGCTGCCATGGCTTGCATCTTGAAGACAGCATCATTCATGTAGTAGCTAATGCCTTGCACCTCACAGTGCAGGTGAGTGGGTTTACCATCCACTAACTCCCAGACGCTTGATGCGTTGTGAAAGATGACATTCCCATAGTCAAAGACATAGCCATCATTGCCATCCTTATCAGGCAAGCTACCACACTGCCAGTACACCCGTCCTTGCTGATCAGAGTAGATGAGACCTTTCCATTTCTTTGTAAGGACTCTACCCATCTGCACCGGACTTTCTTTATCTGTAGGACTGTGATAATCAATCTGGCAGTCAAGATGGCCCGTCACTGTGAGTTCACGAAACTCGACTTGTCCACGTAGCTGATCTTCACTATCAGGGATACTGGCGACAATGCGCTTAGCGCCGATGGATGCCAGAGGATAACGCAGTCGGGTGACTAGATCAATTTCACTGCTGACTTGATTCATTTGAAATACCTCTTTAAAACGTGTTTAAACCACTCTAGCAGGCCCACTAAGGCACTGCTAGAGTGAGTATAGGGGTTTGTGTGCCTTAGCTTAATTCAGTGTCTAAAATCGCTGTAACGTCTTGCCACCCAACCACGTTAGGCCTGATGGTAGGGCGCTCTAAAAAGTAGGATTTGAGCCCACGGCGCTTGAAGCCTTTAACTCCTGAGGATTTTCCTGCCAGCTCAGGGGCCTTTTGTTTCAAGATAGCTTCGATGTCTACTGCCGGCTCGTCGATGTAGAGCGGCAGGTTATAAGCATAGTCCATGTGGGCATGATCGATCTCTTGAAAGACCTCTGGGAACAACACCATCGCTATGTTTTTGAATTCATTTTGATACCAGTTGAAATCAACAGCTTGGACTTCAACGGCCTCACCAATGACTTCACCATTCTTTACCACCTTGAGCACTGCACAGCTGCTGAGGGTGTTGTGACGACCATACAACAGGTATTCACCTTCACGACCGAAGATGCTGTTGCCACCAGGGATGTAAGCGAGCCCTTCACTATCGGTGTAGATAGGATACCGAGAGTTACTGTTCATGATAGACGGTGAAATCGATCTCTTGTCACCTAGGTTAACCGCTTTGACGTGCGTGTACTCCGTCACAGTCAATACTCTGTAGTCAACCCCCGTGATGACTTTATTAAACCACTCTCCTTTTTCAGTCAACATGACGGCCACACGCTTAGCGCCAATAGCCGGTGCTGGTATCTGGTTCATGTAATCGTCATAGCCAAAGTCCAAGACCGCTTGAGTTGGTTGGAGGTTGACAATGTTGGATAGATCTTCGGGATGAATAATGACCTGGTGCAGGTATTTAGGCATGTGATAGTTTCCTTTAATCGATATCTACGAAATGAATGTGGCCATCCACCAGGGTTTTGATTTCCTGAGGGCTGCGAAATACAATAGCTTGGGTTAGCCCTTGCCAATTGTATTCTTTGTTGGCGATATATGGTAAGGCATTTGTCCAAATGTCTGTACCACCTTTGGTCTGTATATGAAAACGACCCGCGTATTCTACTGGATGCTCTTGGCAGTACCAGGTTTGTTGATCTGGCACCCACGTACCTGCTTGGTAGTAATCGACTTGCTCTTCGTCTTGCAGATGTAGGCCCTCATCCGGACATACCGTGTGCATATTTTCATAGAGCATCGGCACATAGCCAACCACTGTGAAGATTTTGAAGGTATAAGTATTGTCAGGCAGCGCGAGGCGTTTAAAGCCAATGATGCGACTGCCGATAGACGGTTGTTTGAAAATTGACATAAAAACTCCAAGTACAGGGTTTATTGGGTTAACCAGATGTCGCTACCGTCTTTTGTCTGTATCACTGAAGGCCCGGCGCAGCCAGTAGGACAAACCCGGTAGAACCAGATTTGTTGATCTTGTAACCAAGTGCCAGCCTGGTAGTAATCGACCTTTTCTTCGTCTTGCAAGTGCAAGCCTTGCATCTGTCTTACGCCTATTTCAAACGCGCACATCATCGGCACATAGCCAACTACTGTAAAGCGCTTAAAAGTAAACGTATTATCGGGAGTCTGAGGGCCTTTAAAGCCAACAAAATGACTACCGATAGCCGGAGGTGTGAAAACTTCCATATAAAACTCCGAGATAGAGGACGTACACTAGGTGAGTAGACCCTCACCTAGTGTACTGGGGTTCAATCAGTCCTGGGATGTATCGGGCGTCGATGTGTCGCTTTGCGATGAGGTATCACTAGACTCCTGACGCGGCAGCTCATCAGTTTTCAGATTTGCCTCCTCGTAAGCTTTTGATGGATCGAAGAAAGCGCTCAACCCCGCGACCACCGGTCTTTGGTTATCAGCGCTTTCACGCGCCTGCTCTAAAGTGGTGGGACAATCGAAGCGATGCTGCGCAGCAAACGCAGACACTTCTGCCGGCGATTCAACCCCTACATCTTCACCACTGGCTGGCGACTCATTTATTTCAGCGACGACAGCCATGGCCTCACGAATACCTCGGAAATCATTCGGACAACCGCTATGATCACCTGGGCAAAACATGGTCACTTGTTGCACGCAATCTGTACACTTGAAGGTATTGGGCGCAGATGCGTGTTGTGAGGAAGGCACCAAGCCAGGCAAGCGATTGACCCAAGCGTGATGGGAATACTCCTTACCATCCCCCGTAGGGCCAGCACGGTTGAATTTCCCTGCCGGAACGACGCTCATGTCAGTGGGGCTGCTCCGACCAAATGGGTCAGTAACCACCAGGCCTTGTTTGTTATAAGCCTTAGGTGTGTCAGTGGGATGGCCACCATCCCAGCTTTTCGTACTGATCACCAGTTTTTCAGACACGGTATCCCCGCTGCGCAGGGCTTTCAGGAGTTCGAAATCAATAGGTGTCTCGTCTGCGTAGCAGTTCAGGCAATAAGCAGCGCCCAACAGCTCATCCGGCACAGCTTGCCAAGCCTGGGGGAACGCTTTGATAGCCCCGATCATCAGCTCACTGTCGTAGGTGAGGTTAGCGTACATCTGTACTTCAAACCAGATGTCACCATGATCTTTCTCTCGGGTAATGTCGTAATGGTTACTACAGATGGAGCGACCATAAATCATCATCCATGTCTCGACCCCATCCGTTTTAGAAGGTCGCCCACCAAGGATATAGATGTCTTGCTCGCACGATCCTTTCAAGATCGCTGCCATTTTAACCTCAGGCATTGGAACAGATGAGTGAATAGCTGTGTGCGACATGGCCACCACGGCTCGGTAACCAATGACTTCGAACAGCTTGTAGATGGGTTGCTTGCTGTTTTGATCATAGCGAAAGCCGACACGGTAGACGGTCTTGCCATTTTGCAAGTTTTCCATCAGGGATTGCGTATTGATCATGATAAGTACTCTCACAGTGATAGTCTAGATTAGACCACGTAGGTGATATGTGGGTGTAGATGAATCGAAACAAAAAAGAAAGAGCAGCTACGGGTGGGCCGAGGCCCACCCGTAGCTAGCCCACCAGACTTACACGTAGATCCGGTGGGTGTCCAAGAACAGGTTCAGCTCGGCTTGGAGCTGCTGCGCACCTAAGTGCTCCACTGGGATGTGGAGTAGCCCCGCCGTTTCAGTGTTGGGCTTCACAATGTGCGTCAACCGCACAGCAGCCATTTTGTCCACCAGGGTGTCACCTTTGTAGATCATGAAGTGGACAAACAGCTCTCGCTGTTTATCCGGCCCCTTATGCTCAGACAAGAGCTTCTCGCCCGCGTCGGCGGCCTTGCTCCGCAGAGCTTTCCATTGGGCAAGCCGAGGGTACTTCGCCAGGTTTGTCCCCCAGTCTTTCGGGAAATTCTCCACCGACCCATAGATCGCAATGCAGATGGCTTTCGCTAAGGAGGCCGCCTCCATCAGGCGAATGTATGTGTCGGCGGGGTTGCTGTTGGACTTGCGCATGATAAATACTCCAGGGTGTATGTTTCAGATAGGTGAGTCCTTTAACACCATCAAAGACTCACCATTGATATATGTGACTGAAGAAAACTGGGTTAAGACGCCAACCTGGTGCGTGCACCTAGTGTATTATCAATCTCACCGCTTTTTGAAACTGTCCAGCTAAAGATACAGATCTGAGACTCCAGACAAGTAGCGAGGTCCCGGTAATGTCGAACTGTGTCGTAGGACGATTTAAACTCATACTTGGTAGTGCTCCAACCCAGCATTAGTTTTTCACGGAGCTCATCGACGGTGTTAGTGCGACCATGCTGAGCTGCTGCATATATGGCTTTTAGAGAGGCGATACCGCCTAGCAAAACATCAGCGACCTTTTGTCGGTCTGCCGGATGTACGCCAGACCAACCATCTTCGCTGTAGCCATCTGCGTTAGCAACTACTTTGAGGGTATTTTTAATCTGTTTTTCGAAGCTGTGCAACTGCTCTTCTATTGCCGGGTTGTTCATTTGGCACTCCTCTGGTAGCAAGATATCCGTGGTGATCCCCAGACCACACATTCTGTTTGACTGGCGTCCTTACATCTGCGCTCAGTGTATTTGTCACAGGTCATACCTGGTTGACTATCAGGTAGTCTCTCAACTACGTCGACTCGTATAGGGTACACATGGCGATCAGATTTTTCTGCTCCAACCATCAGTAAGATAAACAGCAATATAACAGCCACAAGGATGACTGCTACTAATTGGGGTGGTAATGAAGAGAATCCTGTCTCAGTCACTCTGTTGTTAGGCCGGGTTGGTGGTAGCGGTTTTGGAGGTAGAGGCGGCTTTACCTCTATCTCTTCATCTCGCACATAGGAGCTCTCGGGAGGTTGTGGTTTCATTGTCTTTCAATCCAGTTGATTGCGCTGCGCAGTTGCTCGATGAGTTGTCGCTTGGTGAAGTCACGCGTGTAGCATCCATCACAGGCTTCCTCCAACGTGTAGGTATCGTCTGTGATCTTGAAAATGCTAAAGATACCAAACCCCGATTCGTCGACCAATGTGAGAGAGGTGTCACTGATATTGTGGCCCGGTTTCACATTGTTTTCAGTCCAAAAAGATGAATCGATTCCTGGATTGTTTTGCCGAGCAGCCTTGGTCAACGTACCTATTTCGTGTTTCTCAATAGGCGCATACGCCCCACTCAAGCCGGAGTTCTGGATCTTCTTGATCTGATCTAGGTACAACAGATCAAAGCCATGCAAAGTGACCAAATCTTTGTGATTCAGACATATGGACTCGTAGAAACGGATTCGCTCTTGCTGCGGTCTCCACATGGCGATTTGCTTTGCAGACACAAAGAAGCGACTGTTAAGATCGTGTACTGTGTTAGGATTGGTATTCCAGATAATCCCGCGCTCAAGACTGTCTAATTGCTCTGACAAGAGTACTGTTGTAAATATAGACCCCACATTTTCTACGACAGCCTCGTAGTGGGCAATTGCTCTCTTACTGGGAGTGCCGTCCTGGTTTGTTGTGGCAATGCTAATGGTTTTGATCACGCCGCGATAGACCTGGATACGAGAATCTTCAGAGCTTAGGGAATCTTTCGTGATGAAAAGACGTGTGCGACCATCGAAGTATTGATGGACATGAGCTTGTTGTTGAGTGAGTCTGCGCATAAAAATCTTTCAATGAGAGTGGTTAGACAGTGTGTACGGGTGTTAACCGTACACACTGTCCAGGGCTTATTTCTTACCCAGGTACTTATGGGCGTACCAACCCACGACACCGCCAGTGCCCAAGAGGGCAGTCACCACGACAGCGGCACCGATGTTGGCCAAGAAGGTAGGGATGGTGAACATGTCAGATGCGCGGCAGGGGGTCAGGCAGTTTACCGTCTTGGCATTCTTGCGCCTCGGTGGTGTAGTTCGACTTGCGAAACACGTCGTCCAACATGCAGCCGCGAGACTTGTCAAACGTGCTGCACCACACCGAGATACGGTGGATGACGGGGTTGCCTGTGGCATCTTTCTTTTCTTCATCCGCTTTGGTGAAGATGACTTCAGCCCAGCCATGACCAACCGAACACTTGGAGCCAATCGTGGAGTCCGCCCGGTCAATGAAGTTGTAGCCCTTCAAACGCGCAGAACTGGATCGGTAGGCGTTGGCGTTGATGGTGAGGTTGTCACGACTGGCCGCAGAGTTCTTGCTCCACGTCTCGTAAGGCACTACCTTGACCTTGGTTTCGGGTGCACTGGCTGCCACGACCACAGGGATCTCGGGCGGCTTGCTCTGCCCACAGGCACTCACCAAAATACAGAGCACCAACCCCAGCAAAATACCCACGATATTCTTGAACATGATAGTAGCCTTTCTAAGCTAAGAAGGTCATAGCACTGCGCCATGACTACTCAAGTGATATGGTGCTGTGATAAAATAGAATCGACAAAAAGAAAAAGCACCCGCAGGTGCTTCTCCTCGCGTAGTGACCCGGTTAGGCCATTACGCGAGTGATGATGAAAGCGTCAGTGCTGTCCCAGCTACTATCTAGCTTGATGAACAGCTTGTCCACCTTGCCGATAGGAGAGATGTGCTTGACAGCTCGTGTGGTGTCGAGCCGGTACAGACGCACTGACGGGGCCATGATCAGGAAGTCTAAGACACCATCTTTAAGAGGCTCAAAGCTGTGCAGGAATCGTAGGGCTTGTGAGGGTGGTGTCACCTCACGCCACTCAAACTCTACACGGTCAAACAGAATACGGCTACCTTTGTATTTGCACGAAGCAAATGAGGCAAGCAGCTTAACGCTACCAGACTCGTCCGCAAAGAACAACTCACGGGAGGGCAAGTCAGGAGATGGCTCCATGACAGTGAACTGTCCTGCGAAAGGGTAGCCTGGCACGTAGTTAGGCTTACCTTGGAGAATTCTGAGGACTTGTTTATGGTCCATGTTGTTAACCTTTTTGGTGTAAATGTTTGAAGTGATAAGCGCAACACCATTGCTCATCAAGGTGAGTATATGTGATTGTCTATATCTCGAATGAAAAAAGAAACCGTTTCCGGTTTCTCTGATTACAGTGGGCCTAGGCCCACTGTAATCACTTCAGCACGTAGCGCTGGCGGATGGCATCCGCCCGTGCCACAATACCTTTCAGCATGGGTTTAACCATGCTGAATACTGCGTAGAAAGCCTTACCGATCGCAAAGATCGCTTCGGCGTTTTCCAGCATCATCGCACCAGAGATGCGCAAGGCATCTTCCGAGACGTAGATCACGAGGCACTCAGTATCCTGGTCTACCCAGGCGTCAGCCCAGGTAGACTTCGTTTTCGATGACAACTTTGCAGCCACTTCTTGCATTGAGATCTCCTCACCTTTGAGGTCAATCCCAAACTCTTTCTTCACCAGTGCTGCCAGCGCAGCATTTTGTTTGGCGAACAGAGCGAACTCAGCTTGGGTAACAACAATACGCATGATCAATCTCCGGGTGTAAAATAGAAGCGAGTCAGCTTAACACCATCACTAACTCACCATTGATATATGTGACTGAGATTTTCTAGGATCGAATAAAAAGAAACAAACCGGCACTGGGGTGAGCCAAGTCACCCCAGTGTCAGCAGCTTACACCTTCTTCACAAAGGTGTTCTTGTACTTGGCCGGTAGCATCGAGCGCGCCTTAGCGATCGCGGCTTTGCTAGGAGCAACAGGACTGCCCTTCTCATCTAGGCAAGCTGACACCAACTCATCGAGTGCAGTCGAGAGTACATAGATGATCTTCTCATCGACCATAGTTTCTAGACGCTCAGGTGGTGGTGACGGACGGTATTTAACTCGTTGGTTCTTCAGCGCAGTAATAGCCTTACCCTGAGCTTGCGCCACTTCTGAGGTCCAGGCAATCGGGATGTTTTGCCATGTGAACTCCAAGGAGTAGAGACTAACCAATTGTTCTTCGGAAACAACTGTGTAGCCAGCTTCAAACTTTTCCACAACGATCTCTGACTTCTCCTTATCTTTATCAACAAAAATGATTTTATCATCTTTGAAGCGGTAATACACGTCGACCTCTTGCTTACTAGAGATCTCCATGTAGCGCGCCTTACCATTGTCATCGGGTAGTCGCTGAAAAAGAAAGATGTCAGCGCGCTCCGTCGCTAGTAAGCATTGACCGACTTGTTCACCGATCACATATTCTTGTTGGCTCATAACAGTTCTTTCTTGCAAGAGGTGGTTGAGATAAGTAAGATAGGTGGCTCTTTGAAGCCACTCACACGAAATGTGTAGACTGCGCGGTACGTCTTGCCGTTGTTTTCAAAGTACTGACCGAAGATGTGGCAGTCAGGTAGTATGGCCCGGATAGCCTTTGTAGGGTCGGTAGCAGGCTCGGTATTGGTTTCATTGAATAGTTGTCTAACCAGACTACCCTCAGCGATCAAGACATCGAGGTGTAGGTACTTTGAGCACACAAAAACGCCAGAGATGACCGGGCGCTCATCTACAGTGATTCTACCTCGCCACGCCATGTGCACAGAGCGCATGAGCGCGTTGTAAAAGCTGCCAGCCCAGTATAAGCTACTCAACTCACAAGCCAGTAGCTCAGGTTCGACATTTTCATCAATGGGCTTAGCCATCAACTCTTCTACCCGCTGGCGCACCTGTGCTAACTCACTCGGGTTGAACTTTTTCATTGTTAACCTCTGCGAGCTGTTTGGTTATTTTAGTGGTGGTGATCTTGATGCACCAACGGGGGTGTTTGCAAATACAGCTAGCCTCGTTGTTTGCATCGTCGAAGGCCAGATAAATCCGTGTATTGCGCTTAGGCATCCTGATGAGGTATTGAAAGATTAACTCATCCTTGCGGGTCGTGAGAGCTTCCTGTAAGTTAAACCCTTCGTCACTATGCGTGAAAGAGATCTCGTTAGTAGCTCCAACTGCGTTATTAACATACTCGCATTTTACACGGTAGCGTGTGCCATGAAAGTCAACATAATAAGTCACAGCGATAGCGCCACTACCATCAGCTGGCTGGATTAACTCCTCTTGTTCCATCTGAGCCAATTCCAGAAATGCTTTAAAACCAGACATGTTTATCATCCTCAAAAAAGAGCGCTGTACTGCTTGGTATTTAGCCAAGCAGTACAGCGCAGTGGTTGTTGTTTAGCCTTGTGACGGCGGGTTCTTACGCCAGGCCAAGAGGTTCTTGATGATCACATACCACATGAAGGCGTTGAGCAACAAGAACCCGAAGTTCTGAGACACCACCATCCACAGCAGCCAGCCAAACTGTCCACCCAACTGGAGTGCCCAGCCAATGGTGCGCAGCTTGCCGACGTAGTGCATGCTGAACATGGTGTTGACGCTCAGCACGTAAGGCATGATGATGGTAATGGCCACGGCCCAGCCACCGGCTTGGATCTGGTGGTACTGGGAGATGTAGAACGCAGCGATCGTTTGTGCAAAGCTCATTGCCAGACACTCCAGTCAACACCGGGATTTTCTGTCCTGATGTTCTTGAGAACTGGATTTTTATTGCCCATTAGCCAAAGGTACTGGCGAGCATCGGCCCAGTAGTCTTCCTCGACATTGGCGTCTTCCCAGCAAACCTGATCGGCCCCAGGGTGTGCTGTGGTGTTAAGTCGAACCAGTGCGACAAAGCTCGGTTCGTGGCCGACCTTTTTTGATGCCGTAAAACGCACATATGGTGCGTCTAGCATCATTAGCGTACCATTTTGCTTGACACTGGTAAAGATCTGTGCCGATGTAATCACGCCTACAAACCGCTGACTTGTCTTTTCTGGGATTGTCTTGCCAGAGGCGTCCACCAGCACCAGCTCCTTGCCAATTCCATACACGTCGACAAGACGTGGGTAATCAATGGGCAAACAGACATCATCATCCTGTTTTTCAGGTGTACTTTGACGAGACTGCGAGAGCATGTAGACGTAATCAGCGTAGTGGCTATAGCAAGCAGTCAGTGCTTCTGCTAGTGACTTTTGCGAGTAAGAAACCTGAGCAGAAGTGGCTAGTGCAATGATGGCAGCCTTGACATCATCACGCTCAAAATCGGACAAGAGCGGTGTGTAGTAATCTTCACCATCTTGATTAACACGGCGGAAAACAGCAGGACCACCGATGTCTTTAAGAGTGAGTTTGTACAGCAGCTCTGTATGCTCATCCAGCCAAACACCTTCTTTGTTTTCATCGGCCCCATTGGGAGGGATTTGCACAAACAGCTTGACACGCACATCATCGCCGTTGTGATACACACCAAACAGGTATTGGCCGATTTCAGTACCAATGACTGGTTTTTCCATTTCAAACGCTCCAGAGTAAAGAAATGGGGGCCTAAGCCCCCGGTTGATCAAGCGAGGTAAGACACACGCCCATCGAGAGCAACGCTCACCAAACTGCTGTATTGTTGTAGAAGCTGCGAGAGGTCCTCCGTTGAAAACTTCATGCCTTCGATGTCTTGCCAGCGCTCTTTGTTGTTGATGCTGCGCACCCAATAAAGCTGGACAGGCTCCAGCTTATTGGCATCGATGAAGGTTTCGAAATTAGCAGCAGGTTTGTCCGTGGTATTGTGACGACCCGTCAGCGCCATCACCCGTGTATCAAAGCAGTTGCCGAGACGCACAACCAACCCATTCGGGAGTGTGATGGTTTCTTTATGCTCCGCGCTTAAGACACGAATGGTGATGAACTCACTGTCCTTGTACAGCACCCGTGTGCACATGAGCATCTTTTTCACCAAGACATCAGCACGCCGGCGTTTGAACGCAGGCTCCGCCGGTGTGGGCTGTGTATCGGTCGCAGCTGCGGGTTCCGGCACCGGTTCTGCTTTTTCCTCAGCAGCAGTAGTTACTGCGACATATTTCCATTGCCGCAGCATACACCAACTACCACTGTGCGTGACGGTGAGTTTGTCGAACTGCTTCATGTAAATCTTCTTGGCCTCACCAAGAATTAGCTCGATGGTTAGCTCTTTCGTATCGATGGCGTGGGTGGTTTCTTCCATCCATCCTGCTGGGCAATCATTGGACTTGGCCACACAGCTAATTTGTGTTTGACCCAAATAGATGCCAGGGAACGCCTCTTTGATCTGGCTTTCCAAAGCAGTGAACCCCAACTGTTGGTCGGCGACCAAATCCAGCTTGGCAGGATATGTCTGGGTGGGCGGTGCTTGCTCCACCACGTTCGATCCAGTGGTGTACGTCGGGTTATACCGATAGGCCTCAACGCTATATTGGCCGCTACCGTCATCAATGCTGAAGATCACACGGTGGAAATGCTGAGTCCACACCCACATGACGTAGCGTTCGATATCAGTGCCATTCAGGTTTGCGCGGTCCAGAGTGTGCACCTTGCAAAGTTCTTGTCCTTCATGTGGATTGACTGTAGTGTCCACAGTAATCGAGTCAACGCCCCCGTTACGCATGTCTGTAAAGGCTTCGAGCACCGCGTTGATAATAACGCTGTTGACTATCTCGGGGTTTGCAAACAGCCGCACTAATCGTTTGGGTGCCGCTGGTTGATTCATGGTATTAGCCAGGGTATTTTCAGGCATTTCGACTCGCTTTAGTAAAAGGAAGGTGTCGCCGGTAGGGGAGCCGCCCATATTGGTGACGACCAAAAAGCAGTCTTTATCATTTCGGACTCGCTTAACCAAAGACCCAACAACTTCCTCCAATTGATTCAAAGTACCGGAGACGGTTACGCTGTATACAGGCTTGACGAGGGTTTGGTCGCTGAAGGTGGTGTGCCCGAGTACTACACAGGCTTTTCCATCTATCTTCAGATGCTGACTCATGGCGTCAGCCATAAAGCATGTCAAGTTTTCCACCGTAGCTTTCGGGGAAATGTAGATGTATCGCTGCGGCGTGATCGTAAAATGGGAGAGGGGTTGCACGCTGTTTTCTTCGACTTGGGTATCAGGTGTCATGGCTTTTTCAATCAGGTAAATGGTGGTGTTGAAGCCGGGGTTGTGCAGGATGACCAGACCTTGGTGACGGTTTTTCAAAATGTGATCAATAGCTTCGAGCAGTAGTGGCGCTCTCATGTTCAAGTCGACGGTATTATCAGCCAGTACGACGTGGCGAACAGGTTCGTTCACCGGCACGTTTTCTATCCCGACATAGATCTTTTTCACCCCGTGATTTTTGATGGCATCCGTGACACGGTCTGCTGTGGCCAAAACAGCATTACAGAGGCGGGACACGGGACTCAGATCGATATAGAAATGCTCGTCACCGTTGGTGAAATCGTTGAGTGGTATCAAAGGGAGTGTGCCAATAATCCCCACGGCCTTTTGCAAGAATTCTTGATATGGGAGCTTTTCAGATTCGGTAACAGACATTTGTTTCTTTCCGTTGTGAGCGACAGTGCTCAAAGGGATGATATGCGGGTGATATTATTTTGATCAAGAAAAAAAGATAGTACAGACAGGGGCTAGCTAGCCCCTGTCTGTACTCAACGCTTCACGTACACCACTCACCGTCCCAGCCTAGCTCCAGCCACCAACCCGTCAACTTGGTCAGCACGTTGACCAGGCTTGCGGTAATCAGTACGTTTTTCATTTCAATCTCCACGATGCAGATAAAGGAGTGTGTCAGATTAGCATCATCACTAACACACTGACGATATATGTGACTGAAGAAAACTGTATTACAACACCGCGCCACTTTGTTTTCTCGCACGAACTCGCTCACGCAGCAGCTCGAAATCCTTCATCAGTTTGTCTTCATACTCCTTGAATTTCCACTCAAAGTAGCTCAGTGTGCGCCGTAAGTCTTTGGTTGTAAAGTCCACAGGCCAGTGGTAACAGATCAGACACTCCTTACCGTCTGAATAAGCTTGCAAGCGCTTAGGGATGTGGCGTGACACCCGTATGAGCTGTGCTTTTAGCCGGGGGTTATTTTGCTCAGAGATCGTTACACGGTAGCCACTGACTTGCACACCGACTTTGTCAAGCATCTGCTTGGTAAACGTATCTGTTTTAGCAAACACTCGGTTAGGTGTGAGCTGATTTGCTTGCAGATAGGCTTCATCGACTGCTAGCTTAGCAGCCATATCGGTGTATGCATCAGCGAGATCTTCTCGTCGCACACCGATTTGTTTGACCTTCAGAGTGTCATAAGCAGCGTTTGCTGTACTGATGTGAATGTAAGCCCTCTTTCGATCTGAGCTCACGCTCAAGCTAATACCCATTGGCAAGACATAGCTGTCATCACCGATAAACCGGTTGATGAGAGTAGGCGGAATTGAACGCCAAGGCATCAATGTAAAGAGGTCATAGTTCATGCATCTCTCCTATCGTCATGGGGTTTAACCCTATGGTGTTTATCTGGTGATGACTGTGGGATCGTTTCTGAGCTGCTCCTGGCTTTGTTTGAAGTCAGCCAAAAGCATTTCGATGAACGTCTTGTTAAGTTCTGCAAACAAGTCTAGGATTTCTTGCATGTGTGCAGCTTGTGCTTGGGGTTCATGCACCAGGGTCTTTTTGACATCTATATCTCCTCCGTTATACTTTCGAAGACGTACAGGTACATAGTAACGAAGCGCCACATGCCCTTTATGTGACCGAGAAGCTATAATGCCAATCCCTTCAGGCTTTACAACACCGAACGAAGCAAAAATCTCATCGCTCTTATTAAAAGCAACCTTAGGACCGCCCTTGATGCGCAAGTGGTTAGCGCTCAAGTAATCTTGGTTATGCCGGATTTTGTTTGCCACATACCGGTACAACTGCGCGACGGATTCAAACCGACTATCGTAAAATCGATCCTTTTCGAGTATGTTTCTTAGCTTTACGTTATTAGTAGCATCGATGCAGTAGATGCCACGGTGTATACGGTACAAGCTCAAACCAGTTGGCAAAACAAAGACATCATCCCCAGCAACGTATTCAGTCATTTGGGGAGGAATAGAAGTCCAGTCCATAAGGCTAAAGAGATCATATTTCATGGCAGTTTCCTAGTTGGCTAGTACGGTGGGATTGTCCCACCGTACTAGCATTGATTAGACGATTCCGGCTTTTTCCATTTCGCACCACATGCACTCAAGGGTGTCTGAGAAACTCCACCATTTCACCGGTGTGAACCCGCAAGATCTCGCTTCCCACAGGCCACTTAATCACGTCTTTACAGATGGTTTCGTCTTTAGACATTTGTCTACACTACCTTTCTGAGTTAGTCAGTCAGTACAGATGGATTACTTCTTAGCACGCTTAGCGTTAAAGTCTTCAATCAACCGCGTGCACAGGTCGTTGTGAATCTTCTCCAGATGAGCTAGCGCGTTTTGTACGCCAACGGCACCATCAGAACAATCACAGCGCCTGCAAAAGTTCTTCTGACCATCACAGTACTGCAACAGTCGCACCGGCACACGGTAGATGATGTCGTAGTGTTCGCCGTTCTTTTTGATCAGAGTGGGCATCTCTTTGATGCGGTTAATACCCAGATCAGTAAAGATACGTGACACCGCAGAATCTGCTTCGGGGAATTTATAGCCCGCTTGCAGTAGGTGGTTGTGGTTGAGAACTTCAGGCACATCTAGCTGCCAAGCACAGCTGCGATACAGCTGTGTCATGCTACCGTGTTTCTTATAGCCAATGCTTGTCTTGCCTAGCACTTTATTGAAGATGCTAGACGGCGTCAAGCCCAAACGCGCGTTAGCTGCGTAAGTGGCATTGACGAAAAACATTCCTACTGGCATGACATAATCGTTGCCTTCGTATTGACGCACTTCCAGTGCTGGTGGGACACTGCCCCACTTCAGGTGAGTGTATTCGTCGTAATGCATACCAGATACCCTTTCTAACTTACTGAATCATTCCAAAGAACCGATAACGCTCTACATCGGCTTGCCGGCGTTTGAAGTCCTTGAGCAGCGCTTCGCATGCGGCATTTTGAACAGCAACGAACTTGTCAACTGCTGCCTGGGCAAGTGGGCCGACATCAGCCCCGAGTTTGAAGGTATAAGCAAGTCTTTGCAAGGGACTCAGATACGGCAACAACCGCACAGGCGGCGCATAGCGCACCGTGAGCCAGCCTGCCTTGCGACCAAGATAAACCAAGATAGCACTGTCAGGGATATTCAGGCCCAGGTCGACTGACAGCATTGCGGCTATGCTAGACGCCCTCGATTTTGTATGTGCAATCTTCAGGTGATTTGCGCTCAGGTAAGTTTGACTTTTTCGGCACAGGCCTACTAACGTGTAGTAGACTTCCCGGACCGTCTGGTCTTTTCGAACACCTAAGCTTTTTACACCGACGTAGTCATACACTGTCGATGATTTGCTGACCATGAAGCGAGGCGTGTTGCGAGACGCCCTGCCTGACACAGTAACACCCGCTGGTAAAACACATATGTGCTCGTCAAACCGGTACTCTTTTAGCACCGGTGGAATGCTTGCCCAGGGTAGAGTCGTGAACCCATCGTATTTCATTTCTTAGACTCCTCGAAGATTTTCAAAGCCAAGGCATTGCAGTTTTCACGCATGTATTCGTAGGCGCGATAGGTCTCGCAAGACATAGGTGGTCTGCTATCTGCCCTATATGGTTGGTAATCATAGAGGTGACCAGCGTCAAAGCCAAAGTACCACAGACCCTTGTCTTCGAGCATTTGCACGTCTTGACAGTCCCACATGTGAGGCAAACCAAAGGAGCTGTTCGTCAACCCTTTATGTACCCACATACTACCAATTTCAACTGTGCAATAGTCCTTCTGGTACAGGGGGTTATTTGCATCCACTCCCACATACCCTGCCCAAAACAGGGCGTCAGGATGCCGGGACAAGATGCATTGTAAGCCTGTTTGCTCATTGACCCAGTGGGCGTAGTTAGGCTCGTTGAGCCATGGTTGGTCGGGTTTGTTCATTTGGGGTATTCTATTGGGTTAAAAGAACAGCTGGTCACCGGGCCTGGATTTGAAAACCAGGTTGACATTGGTCAGCCCAACCACAATGGTCAGGCTAACTGAGGCCAGGCTGAGTAAGTGCGGCGGTTGACAGCTTATAAACTCATACACCTTGAACTGATGGGTCGGGATGTTGGGGTGTGCTTTAGAAAAAGCCGCTTTTACCTTTTCTGTGCGCTCAGCAGGTATTTCTGGTGAATCACGGAAGACATAGCCAATAACTTTGTACGGAGTGACAACAGTTAAATAAGTTCTTGGCAAAATTACGAATTCCTGGCACTCGGACGGTACGAGCGCCTTACTCTTTTGCAAACTGTAATCTCGCCATTCCAGGCCATCAGTAACCAGGCCTAGGAGAATGTCGTACTCCTCTTGAGTAAGTTCTGTATTGTGACTATATTTTACCGGGTTATCAGTGAGAATTATGTCGGATAAGTGTGGCATGATGTTTACCTAGATAAGAGTTAATCTCTGGGGTGTGAGGTGGGTATTGATATCTTTACTTCAGTTTCCTTTCGTCAAATGACTGAGAATAGGCTCACCCATGCATTTAGCCTTAACAACAAACACGTCGAAGCTAGATGTACCAACTCTTCTTGAGAATCGGTAAACTAACTCATCTTCGCAATTGAGATAAGTGTTAGTTACGACTTGACAGCCTTTAGGCAATATCTTCGGTAGTAACCGACTCGCTATATCTAGAGCTTTCCGATAATCGGAGCTTAACTCCGGCGTGGGGATTGCTTTGCTCGTAATAGCGGCTGGCAAATACTCAACCCAACCGTAGTGAGAAATACAGGCTACGCTCCAACTACCATATTCAAGACAATTGCCTTTATCAGTCATGAGGTGCATGCGATTCATCAGTGCGCTTGTACCCCACCACCTGCCTGGTCTAGCGGTATCTTTGTACACCTGTGTGTCTGGGCCAATCACGCGTAACTTCTCAAGAAGAGCCATGTCACATTCATGTACAGTGTCTGTATTTGGGAATCTCATCATCAACTCCTTTTGGACTACGCTCGGTAATCAGTTAAGTGCGTCGGGGTTTTTGCAAACAAACACATCAAAGTTCAGATGCATAGACTCCATTGAAAACTTATAGATATTGTCACCAGGGAGATGGCTGCTAGTCACAATGGTGTCTTTGGGGAAAAGACTAGGTAGTAATCGCTTGACTATAGTGAGCGCTTGATCAGACTCATCTTCTTTCTCAGCTGCTGTATTTTGCTCACCGTAAAAGTAACGCACAAACAGAGGGTATGTATTACACACCACAGCCCAATCACCATAGGTGAGTCTGTTTTCTTTGTCTGTGCACAGATAAATACTTGAACCATAGCCCGGAGCAGTAGCCCAATGGCGACCAGGTGTAGCCGCCTCGGTGAGCATTTTGGCCTCAGTATCTGTCAAGCCAAGCATTTCGATAAAGAACTTCAAATTGACTTCATGCATGGGGGTGGGAGTGATTTTCACAACGATTTCCTTTTAAAGGAGTTACAACAGAGCACTGGCTTAGATCCATATGCTCAGCTGTAATATGGGGTTGATATTATCTTGTTTGAGGGGTCATCTCTCTAGCAAGACGCTTGTCTCAGGTAATACAGGCACATCGATGTCTACGACACGGCTCGGGTCTTTACGCAACCAGTCACTCATATCGGTGAAACCGGCTTTCTTACCTAGCTCAATGTCAGCCCAGCTTAGCTGTGAGTCAGCATCAAAGTGCTTGCGCAACCAAGCATCAATCATTACGACCGGAAACCTATTGCTTATTTCGGAGATAAACTCTAGAGTAGCTCCTTTGTTAGTAATCTTGCCTCGAAATCCCCCGGTGTCTGGACATACAAAACCGAGTTTACTCAGGGCCGATTCCAGACGTGTGCCCTCAATGGTTTTTGAAAACAAGGGCGAAATACAGCGCTCACCCAACGTATCACCTTTTGTCAAGAAATGACATCTCTTATCGAGCACCAGTTTTACCCAGTACTCGACATAGTAACCATCTTCAGTGTGAGCTGTTCGATTAGCCCCATCAACAAAGAATCGATCGACATACCTCTTACCCTCTGAATAAATGGTTGTGTAGTTGCAGTAGTGTCCGAATGTGTTAGTACTGTCTAGGCTCTTACAGACATCGGTCAATTTAGCCAAGTCTGGAGACACGTTATTGCGACAAAGCTCATGGGCGATAGCACCTGAGAGACTTTTAAAAGAGGGCTTACAGATTTCAAGCATAGTCTTACTCCAAATAAAAAGAACGAAAAGGTTTCACACCACAGCAATTTAGCGCTGTGGTGTGAAAATAATGCTTACATGTTAGCTAACTCTTCGAGTCTTGCTTGCGCTTGCTGTGGTGTTTTACACATCTGGTAGACTTGTTGCACCGCTGCGGGTTTGATAGGCGTTACCACTCCAGTTACAGGTGTGTCGTAGTAGAGCTCGCTCAGGCTCACTTGTTGCTCTTGCTCCATCAGTCCGATGTAGAACTCACGGTCAATGCGACCTGGGCGCAAGAGGTCTTTATCAAACGCGTCAGGGTTGTTCGTATTGATAAAGATGATCTGCGCCTCTGTGCTCGCTGGCCCGTCAAACGCTTGAAACAACTCACTCAAGCTAGGCCCTAACACTTCTTCAAGCATACCGGTTTTTGTTGGGCGGAGCTGATCACGGTCGGCGTCTTCTATGAGTACGAAGGAGAATGTACCAATGCTCGTCAAGGTATACGCTAACTTTCCGCGTACAACGGTAGACAACTGAACTATGCTGACATCTGTCTTAAAGTGGTTGGCAAGCGCCAATACCAAAGAAGTTTTACCCGTTCCGCTTGGGCCGTGGAACATGTAGTTTCTACGCCACGGCGTACCGCGTTTGTAGTACAGATCAGGAGAGTTCATGAACTCCGTCAAATCTCGAATGATCTCTTCTTTAAGACCTTTCTTCAAATACAACTTACTCAAGTCACGCGTATTCGGAAATGTTGTCCAGTTGGAATTTGTGCCCGGTACTTTAATCCTAGACTCACTGTTTTGTCGATTAGTATGGATGCGGTGAGCAGCTCCTCTATTAAGCATATGCTCTATCACACTCTTAGCACGTTGCTCATCGAGTGTAAACACCGTAATGCTAATATCCCCCATCGAGTCCGAGCGATCTTTTTGAATATCGGACTTGATGAACACAAGAGTCGAGAGCACACGCATGTAGCCTGATACCTTAGCTGGAATAGGCTGTACATGTTGATGAAAACGACTATTGTCATCACCATCCCGGTTCCAGGTCGGATAAGACCCTTTAACCGTTCGAATGATTTTTGTGTTGTAAGCATTGACAATACTAGGATGGGTAGAGATATACCAGACAAGCTGGCTGTGCCCATCTTCACCTAGACAGATAGTAAAGCGCTGAAGAAACCGTTCAGATATGCTTATAAACGCTTTGTTGATATAAGACCGGCCAAGTGTCGCAAGGGACATGACAAGCCCACCAGCTAACAAAGACACAGTAGGCAGACTGCTTAACGATTCTATCATTTCTAATCCTTCTTAACAAAAATAAGCGTAGTAGCAGGGAGAGGTCAAGACCTCTCCCTGCTACTACTATTCCTTAACCAGCCCAGTACATCCAGCTGTGCACGAACTCATCTTCTCGCCCAACATACCGGGCGATGTCCTTACACTGGTTGAAGGACATCGCATTGACCAAAACAAATGACAGGCGCGCCAGATGTCTGCGCTGGCCCTCGTCAGTTATTTCTGATCTCGGACTAAACAGCCTCAAGATGGTGGGCTCTGATTCTTCACACGCTGTAAAGAACAGAGTTTCGATGCTTGAAGCAGGTAGTTCGAATTGACACGAATTTCGCTGTGTGGAGACTTTGGCATATAGCTGCAAGAATAGCGGTGTATTAGTAGGACATGTACAAAAGGCAACGCTATCCAGCCCGTATTTCAAGGCATCTTGGAGCAGGGTGAGTTCCCGGTCCATCATCTCGATGATTTGCTTATCCATGACTAACCTTTCATGACTTGGGTTGTTTTTCTTTACGAGCTTGCTCAGCAAACTCACCGACTTGTTTATCTGTCAGCGGCATAAGTACTGTAGATTTTTGATGCACCCCAAACGCTGCTGTTAGATTTTCAACAAAGTCGCTATCCAGCAACTCACCCATTGTCAATTTGTCATGGTGGTGAATTTTGCGCCATAGACCCATTCTCAATCTCACAAAGAAGTCTGGAAGATACTTCTTTGTGACAGCTAAGTACGCACCTTTGCCAACTGGGGCGTTGATGTAGTGAAAGCCGGTATGGTCGGTGTTGTGGCTATAGATGTTCATACCTAACAAGTGATCGAAAGCATCTTTAAAGAAATGCTCAATGACCACCGATGGAGCGGTAGTGAGCACATCTATCGTCTCAGAGCCATCCGAATATGGCGAACCGCCCATGAGGATTTTGAGCTCCTCGATGCGCAGCATCATCCGGTAGCCTTCACGCGGCTCACAAAAGAACGGCGCAGCGGAAGCCAACTCTAACCCTACTACCATCCGGTTGTTGTAGAGTAGTTGGGCCGGAGCTCCATTTACCATGGAGTCGATTCTTCCACACATCTGCCGGAACTTACCGAACGCTTCAGGGTTATCTTTGAAATATAATTCGCAGAAGGTGGCCAGGTTATTAAACGATGGCAGGATATACTGTTTCATGATGTTTAACCTTTCACTGGTTTGAAGCAAATGTCAATGGCGATAGTAGTGCATAAGATCACTAAGAGGATAGCCTCCTCGACTTGCTTTGTTGCAAAATAGTACTCATCCAAGATAGTGTCTGATATCTTATCCAGAAACCCAGAGCATGGCCCAAGTCCTTTCTTTAAATCATCGCTGTATTGGTTTTTAGGCCAATTTGTGATGCTGTAGTAGTCGGCATGGTTGTAGTGATGAGCGAACATCGCCTGCTGACGAATGTCGCTGATGGACTCGTCACGACTGCTGACAATAACCTCACCCTTGTAACCATCTACAAGTGCCGCCAAGTCAAACGACAATTTTGCAACAGGCAGTGCGTCAGTTTCTGGCGCACTGTTTGGATAAAAACGTGACACATCGATGTTTTGCCAAAGCACGAATGACTTGTCAACCGGTGTAAGCAATAGCTTACTGAGCAAAAGCATTTCTTGCTCAGTAAGTCGTCCTAAAATATCAGTCTTATCAACGCCTGCATCACGCAGTGTTTGCAGGTATTCAAGGCTGTTTTGCACGTTTGTTGGGTTTTCCATGTGTCCTCAAAAAGAAAATGAGTGGGGTGGTGCTAGATTATAGCACCACCCTGAAAAGACTTACTCGCCAGCAGTGTCCTTAGCACGAACCCGCACGAAGCACGACTGATTGTCTACCAAGTTCGTGCGGCCAGCCGGTGCCAGACGATACTTCGGGCTTTGCTCGTAAGCTCCATGTGGCCAATCAGACATTTCTGCCGGGTCGAGCTTGCGCCAGTAACTCACACGCAACTCAAGCCACACATCGTCCTTGTGAAACAATATACAGCTTTCATTGATCCCGTAGTCCTGGGGCGACAAAACCACAGCATCATCGATACTGAAGCCAAGCTGCTGCAAGCGCTCAACCCAAGCAGCACCAAACTGCAAGAGCTTGTGCTTCCAGATGCCGGTGCTGGGCAAATAGGCATCGCCTACATTACCCACCAAATGGGGCTCAGCCGTATAGATGACAACAGCGCTGCGCTCAAACAAGTCGCTAGCTTCACCAACGCCTTGCTGTACAGCGATGTTGCTGTAAATGCCGTCAGGAGCGTCTTCGATCTCGTCGAAGAGTGAGTTAGCGGCGCTCTTGAGGTCAGTACAGATCGTGGTAGCCACGGGCCTTTTGTAAATATTCCCCAGGCATTTGCCGATGGCATCCAGCAGCTTGACCTTAGCCGCTTGAGCTGGGTCGTGCTGGATATGGTGGGCCAGGATGTCGGTGTGCATTTCGAAGAGTGATTTCATGGCATTCCAATCATGAAAGGTTGTGAAAGGACAAGAGAGTCCGGGTTAGTTATATGGGCCTGATTATTTCTACAGTACAACTATATCCTTTTACGCTGATGATTATCTCGTTGTCATATAAGACCGCTTTCGACAGATGTATTTTACGTTTGCTGTGAAGACGGGTTAACTTTTTGTGCAACAATATGACCTTCTTAAGCGAAGCTAAGTCGATTTTACATGATCCCTCCCAGGCGTAATCATAAAACAGCTCTCGTAACTGTTCAGCGATATTGTCGCCTGGGTTATGGTCAAGCGCTTTAGCAAACCGTTGGAGGAGATAAGCCTGTGCAAAGTAAGACATGAAACTGCCACTAAGCCAGCCTTTGGACATCCTCTCGTCTTGGTCATAGACCGAGATATATCGCCTGGCAAAACCAAACAGTGTCGCAGCGTTTGTTGAAAAACGGGCGATGATTTTGGGGATCGTGTAGTCCGGGTTTAAGAGCGTATTGCAATCCAAGTACCCGTTGTTGAAAATGATCTTGTTAGCGATCGATTTACGCCGAGCAATGAGTTTGTTTTTCATCAGTCAAATCCGTAGATAATGCGCTCTACACCGAGCGCTTTGAGAGCTTCGAGTCGCTCAAAGTAGCGCTCATCCAAATACTGCCGTAAGGTTTCTTTTCGCCCAACGACAGCATCGAACTCCAAAACACCACCTCTCATCTCGCCTTTGCAAGACACTATACTTGTAGGTACTCATATGCACTCCTTTAAAAGTTAAGCTGGGGATTGAGCAATCCCCAGTTGTTTTTCCGATTAGTCCAGCTTGACCGTGTATTCTTGCTCGTACCCGATCCCTGGGTTATTGACGACCTCCACCTCCAGTGCAGCTTGAGCCTGCTCAGCACTCTCTGCGCTTCGAACGATCTCTACCACGCGAGAAGGCTTGATATATGCATCTACCCCTGGAACTACCGTATCGTAGTACATCGCAGCGATCTTGCGTTGCTCTTCTTGACCAGCATTGCCAATCAAGAACGCTTTGTCGATGCGACCTGTGCGAACAAAGTTATCCGACAAGCGATTGATGTGGTTAGTGGTGATGAAGATGATTTGTGCTTCAGGGCTATCGGGGCCGTCCAGACCTGTCAAGATCTCAGCCAAGGTTGGTTGTCTTAGCAGTAAGCTTTCGCTCGCTTTAACCGACTCTTCGCTGTCAGACAAGTCAAGCCCAGATGAAGTGATGTCATCAATCAGGATGAACTTAAATTTCCCACACTGGTTGAGTGTTTCACTGAAGCTACCACTTCTGATCAAGCCCATCTGGATATAGTAAATATCACTTCTGAAATGGTTTGCTGCTGCCATCGCCAAAGAAGTCTTGCCAGTGCCGCTAGGACCGTGCAGCAGATAAATACGCTTCCATGTACAGCCAGTGCGATGATAGGTATCTTGTGCATCCATGAACTTGCGAATGTCAGCGATGAGCTCCTCCGTGATGCATGCCTTTACTGCTAAATTTTCAAAGTGGCGGAGATTCTTGCGCTCTCTCACGTTTTGATCCCTTAGGATATAAATTGCACCTTTTGAGTTACAGTATTTCAATGCTTTTGATTCACGCGCCCGATTACGATTATTTACCTGTTCAAATATGAGTTTAGCTTTTTCCAGGTCACTGGTGAAAGCGGTAATTGTAATACGTGTTTTCTGCGTGGTTAAAGAATTTGTTCCTGTGCCGGCAATCCGAGACTCAGTAGCACTAACACGAATGATGTATAAAACACCGCCTAATCGCAAAATACCGGCTATATTCTCAGGTATTAAGTTAACGACCAATTCACGATATTCAAAATCATTTGTAATCCAGTTGCCGTGGGCTACCATATCTCCAGCGAAAAAGTTAGTCACCTTAAAGCTGCGAACGCCGCGCACATTTTCCTTGATATATTGAAGCAGGCTTGAAAACAGCACATTGTCGCTGTCGATGCTAAACTCGTGTTTATACAAGCCCGACAACTTACTGACCGCCATGGTTAGAAACTGCCGACCCATCCCGATGACGGTGACACTGGCCATACCAATCGCAGCAGAGAGGGTGGGGTATTCTTTGATCAATTCGAACATTGTTAATCCTTCTTACAGGGGTAGAAAATAAATGAGCTAAACACTCACTTGGTGCATGTCTGCGCGACCGCACCAAGTGAGTGATATGTGGCTTAAACTTTTTGGGTGTTAGCCGTGACGCTGCTTGCAAGAGCTGCACCGGGTATCAGGCGGGCAGTCCAGTCGCGCATGCTTGCGATCAACGTCGTCTTCGGCGAACAGCTTCCAGCTCCACTTGTGCCAGCCAAGTGCACACTTGATGCGATCAAGCAGCGATGGTTTCACATCACCAATAGTGACAGCGACCATGTTTTCCCGGCAGAACTTGGGGCTCCAGCCGTAAGGCTTGCTGCCGTCATCCGGGTAAACCAACCAGTAGCCACCCTCCCAGTTTTCACATGTCGCCGGGCTGTACTCGATGGGTCCTTCTTGCGTCTGGGCAATAAAGGGCTCGGTGATGAACACGGCATGCGCCAGAGCTTTCTTGCGAAAGGTAGTGGTGTTGCTGGGTCTGTTTTCCAGGGAGAAGGTTTTCATGGTAAAGACTCCTAGTGAGTGTTGGTTGGAGGTTGATAAAAGCTACTTAAACTACATTACACCGAGTCTAGTACCTCGGCTGCAAAGCAGTCTAGTTGCACTACGATCCGAATGGTTTTCAGATCGAGTACGAAATACACATACTCTAGAGCTTCGAACTTGGTGAGCACATTTTCTTTACGGAACCAAACCTTTTGTTCTTGGCTGGTTCCTTTGGTGTACTCTTCTAACTTGGCCAAGCAATACTTGAACCAGCGGTGTGCCGTACTTGGATCTAAGCCTTTGAGTTCTTTGACAGTTTTTGTCGTACCCCCCTCCATTTCATATTCTATCCGTTGGCTATCTTCGTACTGCTCTAACGGATGTAGTCTCAGGTAGTCTAGCCAACCCAATTTGTAGTAAATATGACCACCACCATAGTCGAACCAATGCTTAGGTCGCAAATGCCAGTCAATCGACTCACCAATGATGTTGCGTATCACCAGCTCTTCTTCATCGTCACATTTGGCAAAAATAGACATACCGGACTGCTTTGCCAAGATGTTATCGAGCAAGCGCCGATTGTGTTTGGCTATTTCTGGACAAGCCCGCGCCTTTATCTTGCGCAGATAGAAACGATTGAGGTAAGCCAACACCTCTTCTCTGGCGTGCTTATTTTCAGTAAAGCCAAAACTATCAGCTGTTCTCTGACAGTAGTCAGCAATTCGGCAAAAGGCAGCGTCTTCTTTAACGAAGTCTTTCTCTAGTAGTTGCCGGGGCATTTTTTCGGCAACTAACCGATACCGTTTTAGTTTTCTTATCATTTCGTGACGCCGTGCTTCGTAATCAACACGTTGTTGATATAAGTGTTCTTCAGTCATTTTCATGTACCTCAATGTAGTTTGAAACAGTGGTGAGGGTTTCTCCTCACCACTGTGGTGATATGTGCTTTAAGCCATCTTGGTTAGCTCAGCCCACCAGTTGTGCGCGATACGCACAATCCCCGGTGTACAGTTGCCCCAACCAATGTCCGTGTTTTCCAGCTTCCACGCCTCTTCATCGTGGATGTCTTTACACACACGACCCACGAAGACATTTCGGTATTCGTAAATCAGCTCGTAGCCATTGTCTTTCATCTTCTGCGCGATCTCAGACATGCGCATCGGTGAAGCAGCTTCGGTTACGAACCGATTGATGGCTTCCACCTTATCTTGGTTCTTCGCATCCAGGGGTCGTACATGCGACTTGCTGTGCTCTTGGCCCTTGACCTTGAAAGTGATGTCAGGCCAATCCCCACCATCAGGCACATTGTGCCAAACGATGCCTTCACCCACGCCGTTGATCCCGTAGGTAGCTGCCACAGGACACTCTTTCTCGTAAGCCTGGGTATAGACTACCAGTTCGTTTTGGATCGCATCGGGCTTTGTGAAGTCCACCTCGACTTCCAGGCAAGGGAACTCGAAGATGTGCCTTGCACACGGCAGCAAGTCGTCCACCGCGTTGATCCAGAAATCGTGGTTGATGCGGTGGAACCACTCTTTCAGTGATTCCTTTTCACCTCGGTCAGTGATGAACGCACCGCGCAAGAGAATGTGTGTCTTGGGGATCTTGGAGATGGCGGCCTTGTTAAACAGCGCTTGAACACCAGCACCAACCCACTCACCCCACACACCGACATGTGTCGCATTCTCACTGTGTGGCAAACTATCCACCATGGCTTCGAGATAGATGCGATAGAAGTTTTCGTTTTCCTTGAAGTGAGCGTAAAAGCCACCCAAGGGGAGTTGGTCACTGAGGATTTGCTCACGAGAGACCGCATAGATCTCTTTGGTTCGCAAGCTCATCAACACCCCCGCATTGGTTCCATGCAGCTTAGGGGTGCCACGAAACCGCTGAACGGGCAGAGGGATCTTCTTGTACTCACAATACTTGCGCATATCACGCTGAGCTTTGTAGAAGTCGGGGATCTTGGGGAAATGGAAGTGTTTTTGTTCAGACATAGAGAACTCCAGATTGGGCTTTTCTTTGTAGCCCGAAAAGTGCATTTGATTAAAGCTGTTTACTGCCAGGATGTACCCGATGAGCACTTGTAGCTGATGGAACCACTCCTCAGAATGTTTGTCCTTTTGGAGTTGTTGTCTGGATAGTCGCAAGCCCTCAGCCAGATACCCTATCAATGGTCTGCCGTGTGACGTAGTAGTTGGATCGCTAATGACTCCTTCACTTTGACAGAGTTTGATCTCGTGATAACACTGGGGTTCCAACCACTTCAACCAGATCCAGCCATCTTTAATAAAGAGTCTCGGATCACTGAGGTTAAAGGGCTGTGGCTTTATTGGAAAGTCTCGCTCACTAGACTCATCAATGAGTTTGTTGGGGTTAAAAGAGTAATACTTCACTCCGCTTGAAATCAGTGCCCCAGCGTAGTCGCCTGCGAGAATCACTCGCAGAACCCCATCTGTAATCTGTCGATCTTTGTTAGTCGACAGTCCTCTGAGTGAGGAAAAGGTGACCTCTGTTGGCAATAAAAGAGATTCCATTTTATTAACTCCTAGCGGTTGTTGTCGTAACCAATGACGATGTGAGTTATCCCACTATCTTTCAGCTTTTGTAAGCTGTCGAAAAACAAGTCCGGAGTCAAGTATTCTCGGTAGGTCATGGGTGGGAGCGGAGGGCCTTCACTGGAGTCATCGCTCGGGATGTGGGCTAGTGGCTTGTCGTAATCGAATGCCAACAAATCACTTGCCAATACATATCCAACACCCTGACCCGCTCGCTCTAGGAAACCCTCTCGGTGCTCCAGAGGCATTTCTTTAGGTAGGCCTTCATGAAAGAACCCGCAGTTCACAATGTCATCTCTGTTTTGAACCTCATTGCCTAGAAAAGCAAAGGTGCGCCGCCAGCATTCATAGAAAGGCCCGCGCAACAACACCAAAGATGTCATCGCATCGACCTTGGTGCCATCTACTCTGTAGCCGATGGAGTGAATATCAACACCCATAATGAATTCCTTCAAAGTTGTTGAGGATGAGAATGGCCCTTATCAGACTCCAGACCATTTCTGGATCTACTTTAATGCCACCTTTGATTTGCTCACGAGTGATGCGCAGAGCTTCGCGCAGGTGATCAATTTCCTCAGCTTGTGCGCTAACACAGCTCTGCGCAGGATACTCATCTGTCACTCGGAACAGCGGAATGGGACCTAGGTAGATGTGGCGGTGTCGCGCATAACCACCTATCTCCACATAAGTCGATGGGGCGTTATCTCCATTCGGCTTTTCAATCGGGTACAGCTCTTCGTTCAATAAATCGTTCGGATTCAAAGAGTATTGGGTGGGCCACGGACTCCTTAAAACAACCCTGAAACCCTAGGCCACTCCTGCCTAACAAGATCAATTTAACTTCGTCGCTATTGATAACCTGTAAATCGGAGTCAATGCCGGTGATATCACCGGTAAAGTAACAAACGTCGTGCAGTAGTGCGGCCATGATTACCATCCTTTATCAGTTAAATACTCAGATATGCCAGGTACTCTCTTATCTAGCGCGTATTGTCTGAGCTCATCGAGAGTTTTGAATTTAGGACTTACTGCCCCGATACCACCGTAGTGCAGCAAATACACTGAACTGTTTAAATCCATGGGCGGTTTGACGTGTCTTCTTAATTCGTGGTCGTAATAACTTCCACCAGCACTACCATTTACCTGAAGTGCTATCCTGGTGCGCAGGCCGATGTCTCGGCGCACACGTATGATCTGTACCCAAACCCGTAAGCCTTGCAGTTGGTTTTCGATGCTCCGCAGGTTAAGAATTTTGCCGTGCGGATCTTTAATCACTGTGACTTCACTCACATCGTGGCGACGATGTAGTCGGTGAAGACTGTGTAAGCGCACTAAATCAATCGGCCCTTTGGCTTCATTGAGTGCGATCGTCATAGGACTAAAAGCATTGGTAGTACATTTAAATGCTGACATGATTGTCTTTTTTCCTTTTTACAAATACGTTTTTAGCTCACCACTCAATTTACTGGTTCCTTGATTAAAAACACATATCGTTTCCCTTCCTCTCAATAGCTGGAGTTTAAAATGTTGACCGATAAAGACCTCGTTGAATTCGCTGCCCTTACCCGCTACGATGAAACCGGAATGCTGAGCCGTGCTAAGCAAAAAGGCTGGCAAGCCAGTGTGATTGAATCCTCACAATCTGACTGCCTCGTCGCCACAAACGGCAAAGAAAATGTCGTAGCCTTTGGGGCTTACAAAGATGAGTACAGTGATATCTGTGACTTTAGCCTTAACGATCACTTCGTCAAGTACGGCACCTCTTTGCCGAGCTGTCAAGTCTGTGATCCTGTCTATACAGCACTCATGCAAATCTACACCGCGATTTGCTTAACGCTGCGTCAAGGAAACCGGGACCTACCACTGTACGTGACAGGCCATTCAACAGGTGGCGCACTGGCTTTATTCTTTGCGATGTGTGCACACTCTCACCCCTCACATCCTTTGGCCTTTCAGGTCACGAGAGTGACGACGTTTGGACAACCGGCGTTTGGTGACAAGATACATGCCCAGCACGTTGAAAGCATCTTAGGAGATAAGTACCATCGCTATCAGAACAAGGGAGACCTTATCCCTTACTTGGGTAGCTACCATCATCCTCGTAAAACCCCTACATACTGTCTGGACGGCAGTGCCCAACCGATAACACTGTCACGTACAGCCAAGGCTATACTACTGCTAGAGATGGCAATCGACACTAATCCTTGGCGCAGAGACCAACACAGTGTCTGCACCTATGTCCAGAGAATACAAGCCCTGGCGTAAGTCCTGTACTGCTGTGCCTAGGCACAGCAGTACAGGACTATGTCGGCTATTTACCGGCGCAAGAACCACTTATCGGGATCGGTGTGGTGCAGGCCGCTTGGCAACAAGACGCCACCGTCGGGGTCGCTATAGATCCCATACACGTTGCGATCATCGAAGTATTTCCGCAAGTTATCGATACCGTTGGTAGTCACCAGGTTTTGCAACCCTGCTACACTGACACTTTCACTATTCATGTAGCGTTGGAGAAAGTGCAGGTTGATAACAATCGTGAGGTCTTCTGACGGAAAACCATTGTTGATCAAGCTCATACGACCATAAAGTCCTTGCGGAGCGTGGAGCAAGATCTCTTTGGTGTTATAGCGAGGCTGGATCGCATCAATGGCACTCATCAGCGCAGGGCTCTCAGTCATGAGCTCGCACAAAGGTGCATGCATGTCCTTCCAAGGCGTGCGTGCGTAATTGCGTACACCGTGCCTCGCACCCATGGGTGGATACACTTCGATGGAGCTCAGCACCAAGCTACCCCAATTTGTCTTGGATAGCAGACGTGGCGCAGTCGTTTGAATGCCGGTGCACACAACACCTTGGTCACCGCCTTCTTTTACCGCAAGAACGGTTTCAAACACAGGGGTGACGTACTGCACTTTGGCAGGTGGGGCCTTGACGACATCAGTGAAGATGTCATCGAGTGCATGTGCAATGTATGCGATCTTTTGATCGCGGTTGTGTTCGTATTCAACACTATCTGTTTCTTTGAAAGACAGGTGAAAAGGAATGAGGGAGCGGAAAGTGTGGATCATGCTTTATCTCCTTTAGAGGGGCCTGTTGCTTCGATATAGTCCGGCCAAAATTTGAAAAACTTCAACAGCGGTTCTCCGTGATCTGATGGAATAAATTGAAACGATGGGCTTTGTCTTGCGTCTGCGTCATAGCCATAGGCTCCGGCGATTTTTTGGGCTAAGTGATTGAGGGTAAATGGCATTCCTGACTGCGCGCTACGGCGCTCCATCGGGATCGTCGCAGTGAGCTCTTCGGGATACTCCGCCCACAGTGGCAAATCATCGTGATATGGTACATAGGGGCAGGGTGTACCGTATTTGTAGCCACCAACACTGCCTTGAGCTTTAGGAAACAGTGTTAAGGCAAAAGCGTCACCTACGTCCTTCATGTGGAAAGAAGTACCTAGATCACCGACTGGTTTTCGCTGCTTATTCGCAACAAGCTTGAAGTCCAGTTTAGAGTCAGGTAAAGGCTTGCGCAAATCTTCCCAAAGGAAATCGTAGGTATTTTCTGCCAACTGTTTACGGCGGTGGTAATCACGTCCACGGTAATATAGTCCCGATGATTTAGTCAGTAAGCTTTCAGTAAACGATGGTTTAATGCACGCCATCGGTGGTTTGGGATGGATAGTCAGAGCCGGTGGTAGGGGTTTTTGTGAATCAGTAGCCGTCCATATGTTAAAGTAGTCTGGCTCGATATCCGGAGTAAAAGAACCAGACTCAATCATGGGGGCCCAAGGGATATTGCGTAAAGCTTGCTCAAGCTGTTGGTGACTGATAGGCAACTGCTTTCTGTGGACGCTAAAGGCGCGCATCTCTTCCGGATGGCCGACTTCACCAACGTACAGATTCGGACGGATGCTGCCGTTGGTATGGTAAAAGATGATCTTGGCAATAAAGTCATAGCACTCCTGCAAGTCAAACCCAGTCAAGCGTTCTGCGCCTTGTAAAGAGATTTCAAAGAGGTACTGCAAGATTTCAGGCATTTCGACACTGCGAGAGCCCCAGATAGCATCGGCGGATTTTTTGCTCAGTCGCTCGAAGGACAGATCGTCAGCGAATGCTTGGATGCTACCAGACTCGTCCCTGATAGCGACGAGTCTGGTAAAGACTCCAGTCCGCTTAGCCAACACTTCTTTGACGACTTCACGACTCTTGTCATCGATGTAGGTCGTTTCCATAGAAAAAGAAGTGCCCGTAGTAGTGATCACCAAGGTGGCTTCGATCACTGTAGAGCGGTCATGGTCGTCAATGACGAAGGGGATTTCTCTGATGGTGTGCATAATAGCCTCACAGTTGTTGGGTGGTGCGAAAAGCGTACATGTTTTTCATGACAGCTCGGTAATCTAGCGTTACAATCATAATCAGTTTTCCTACGGTGATTTCAAACCGTGAGAATGTCGGGCGCAGCAAGAGCAGCCGGTCAATCTCTTTTGTAATCCCATAGGCTTGCGCCAGCACTTGCGATTGAAGCTGATCCGGACACACGCTGTTGGTGTTGATCCAGCTCTTATGAAATGTCTCTGTTAGCTCTCGTAAAGTCTTTCGCGGATCTTCACTCCTTACCAAGCCCAATACGCGCTGAGCAAACCCATTCATCAAAGAGATATTCCAAAGAATACTCTCGACCCACCACAGATGTCTGGGATCGCTTATACCCAAACCGGTAAAAGGAGCGTGTTTAGTGTATTGCGCAAACAGATTGCTTAACCTGGTTGTTTGTTCATGTAACTGTGTAGATAAATCGATCTGTTTATCTAGCTTATCGTAGAGTGCAATGATTGCTGAAAACATGGTACGCCTTTCGGTAATGGAGGGCCTAAGCCCTCTGTTGTGGTTTAGTTTGCTACCGTGAGGTAGTGCAGAATGTCTTGCGGCTTATCCTTGCGCTTTTCTTGCAGAACTTCGAGCAGTTTCTCCGTAGCGCCAACGCGACCGCCGAGAGCCACGTTACGCAGTATCTGATACGCGATGCGACACTTCAGGTGAGGTCTGAGAACAAAGATGGTTGCCGGTCTGTCCAGGAATTCGCCGTACAACCATTCGTCACGGCCAATACAAAGTTTGCTAGCCAGCATATTCGAATCGGTGAGGGCTTCCTCCAAGTCTCGGTAAGAGATGTCTTCAATCCCAGAAAACACATCTTCACGCAGATCTCTATAAACATCCTTGTACAACCCCACTGAAAACCCGCTCTTATAGAGGCTCTTGGGGTCATTGTCTAGCGGCACTCCTTCCAGATCAACGATAATGACAGAGAAGTCGATTTTATTCTTGTCTCTCAGAGAGTAGGTAAAGAAGCTACACCCAGCATACGTGGGGTCGCGCAGGAGGTTCAGCAGATTTTGACCTTTACCAGCTACGCGCTCAGCATTAGCAAAAGGATCGCTGTCCAGAGGCTTTCGAATCACCTCCACGCACAACTGAAGCGCATCGATGGTGATATCCAGATCTCTTATGGAGATGTCCTGAGGAACGCTCAGCACTTTGTCTTGTCGATCAATCACGGCTTGGTAAATGTGTTCGGCCAGCTCCTTATAACCGATCTTGTCAGCCATGGAGATGACTTGACTCACTCGCGTGATAGAGTCAATGCCGTCGGGGCGGATATCTTCGCTGGAGAAGATGATGCCGGATTTAGCAGTCACGGTGGCAGATAAAGTCATTTGAGATCTCCTATAGATGGCACATGCGTAGGTTAAAGTCTTACGCATGTGCTAGGGTTGTCAGTGGTTGTCGATTAGCAGAAGATGATCTTGCGGAAGCACTCGTGTTCATACCCCCGGAGCGTGTCGGCGAGGTACTGACATGCTGGGCCAGGATCAGCCTGATCGTAGCCGGGGTAACCTTCGAAAAACTTGGTCATGTTAGCCACCACAGCTTCAAAGCGCTCAGCTGGTTGACTCAGTTCTGAACTCTGTTGAAAAATATCCACGATGGTGTCTTGGTGATCACGCAAAGCATTGAGCTTTTCCCCAATAGAGGGCAGTGGTACTTCCACAGCTGTCACGAGTGTAGAAGACAACAATGTCGTCAAGAGGGCGTCATACCCACTGACAATCAAGAGAATGATGTTCTCTTCTTCCGTCAAGCCGGCATCAGGGATGGGTATGAGCTGTGGCATGATAGGGGCTCGGTTGGGATCGTTAGGGTAATGCACCACAGGAGTTTTCATCACAACAGTGATCCCGTCTTCTTGAGTCAGGCGAATGTTAGCGGTACGGTTCATGGTGGTTTTCCTATAGAGGTGAAAAAGGGCATAGCTCTCTACCCTGACAATAACGCGTCAGGGTAGAGAGGGAGTTGATTAAAGAATAGGCATCTTGGGTTTGCCAGAGAGCTCATCGCTCAGTCGCTCTGCTGCCTCTACGGCGACCATCACACTCAGTGCTGGCCACAGCCAGGGAGTGAGCATGACATTCATAAAGACATAAGGGTTGAAGATACTGACCATGATAGTCTTTTCCTTTTGAGTAAGGGATGGATAGGTAGTACACCTGTTTGTGTACTACAGCATGATATATGTTTAAAAAGATATGGATACGTGCATTGTTATGTCTTGTTAACTCTCTTCTCATTTGTAGGAGTGGTTGGTAGGTGGGGTAGGGGTTATGTGTGTGGATAAACTCTTATTTATAGGAGGGGATCTCCATCCCCTCCTCACTTCTTAGTCTCTACTGGAAGTCACTCTTTGATAGACAAAGAAATAAGTAAGTGGTAAGGAGTGTACCTACCCTACCCCAGTTGGATAGTAGTAGGTACACACAGCCATTCACACGACCCTTACACCTTCGTTCTGATCAGTTGTACACCAAAACCACCTGGATCAGGGACAATAGAAGAGAACTTAGGAGGTAGTTTCATCTGGTGATTGATACCAGCCAGAGTGATGTCCATGCGGGTGAATACACTCGCTAGGATGGTATCGAGATAGGCTGCACACACTGCTGTATCCGTGGTGTGAGCACTGGTGCGGTAGATTGCCTGATAAAGCAAGGAGACGGCGTAGCGATTATCCATCTCATAAGCTAAAGGACTCCAATCCAGAGCTAGTGCCTCGTTGATTTCTTTTTGAGTGGTGATGGGGTGGATGATAGGGTTCTGTGTCCGATCTTCAAGGGTTTGCACAATGGGAGTATTAGGCCATTGTAATAGCATAGCACGAGAGATTTGCATACTCTCGTCATAGAAGACGTACAGGGCTGTCGTCTTACACGATGAGAAGTAAAACCGGTGAGTATCACTCTCAGTTAGGATACTAGGATCATCTATTAGTTTCAGAGGTTGGCATGCGATGGCTGGTATTTGCTTGATCATCTCCACGTAATCACTTGTCAAGCGATTATAATCGAAGTGTTGGAAGTCTAAGACCAAGGCACCGAGTCGATTACCATAGTCACTAACGGCGGTGCCAGGTAGCGCAGTGGCGTGTTCGTAGAAGTGATGAGTAGCACGCAAGATGCGTCCAAAGATATGGTAGCGATCAAGAGCGTTGAAGTACTCTAGCGCAGTCAGAAAACACTTGGTGGTGTGTAGGGGTGTGTTTTCATAGTTGTCGATGGTGAGCTTAGCCCAGTCGTGTTGGAGAGTGATGGTGTTGGCCATGGTAGTGTCTGCTTTCTTAAGGGGTTAGGCAACGAAGTGGCGCTGATGGATGTTTGCGCAGTTGTCCAGACCGAAGATACGGTTGACCACTGATTTCGTGAGCCCCGCACTACAAGCATTGCTCTCTTCAAACCGTCGCTCACCAATGGTGGCTTTTTCTATACGCGCGTGGACTAGCACGAAGGTATCCATGACGAAGTCGCACACGGGTTTATTGTCCTTGTTAGCAAACACGCTGCGCGCAATGATCTGGCAGATGGTTTCAGGCGTGGTTTGAAACACGGTATCGAAAGCGCTGGCTTCAATGTCGTTAGCTGGGTTGATGGGTTTGTGAAAGAAGTTTGACAAAATGGCATTGTCGATAAGTGCCGGGATCAAACTATGATCGGTGTCGAGAAGTCCTTGATCGGGAGCTAGGATACCCGTGATGTCGTAGTACGACACTATGTTTTCTACATTGGCAGCATCGTAATGGATATAGGCCCCGACACTACGATCTTTAGTCATACATAGGTAGTGCCTGTCTTCTTTGGGGAGTTGCTGATTGGCTCTGGCGAGCTTGGAGTTAAAAAGAATCTCTCCAAAGACCATTGCTGGCTTGGAGTTATGTTTGAGGTGTACGCCGACGATGTCCATATAGTCTTGCAATCCTAGGTTGATAGTGATTAAAGAATCGGTTTTAAAGTGGGAGATGAATAAGTAAGGGACTTGGGTGTGCCTGACTTGATTTTTGGTCAAGTGCATTTTAAGGACTCGAACGATATCCATTTGAGCCAAGGATTGGAATATCCCGTAAGCTTTATGGATATCGTAGACATCGTCCAAAACTTTATTACACACTTCATGCGGATTTAGGCCTTGGCTAACAGGTGTCAACTTCTCTTTAACACTGACACGATCAGATGTAAATGAGAAGTTGAATGTGGTGGGGGTTTCCATGACACGTCCTCCTTAGTTAGGCGATTTTACGGTTGCGAACGATTGCCCTGACGACCTCAGCATAGGGCTTCATCGCATCTTCGGTAGGTGAGTAGCCGCCATATGGATCGTCTTTGACATGTACCGTATTAGCGACCATGAAAGGTGCCTTAGTGAAGGGCTGACCACAGTGACCAATTGTTAGCTCAGGTGCACAAAACTCCTGCGCCGCATCACTATTACGGACAATACTGCTAGAGGCACGCTTTGTTGTTCGGATGTAGAGATCATTGAACAAAGTCCCACGGGACTTCAGCATGTTTTCGTCTTTTGACAGGTGCTGGCCAATGATGAGAACATGATCAGCGACTGGTAGCATAGTTTGCATCAGATCAATCAAGGAGTCGTGACGATCCTCATCGCACATCAGTAGTTGAAACCAGCACCGTGACAAGTAGTTAATGCAGACGAACAAATCGGTACGCCGATGCGATTCATTGGACAACATTTCTAGCCTTACTGTGATATTGGCGAGCATGTTGAGAAACATAACCAGCTCTTTGCTAGGCCCTTTTTGTAAGACGGGTGTCGCGTCTTCCTCCATAAAGTCATAAGAATCAAGGCTGAGTTTAGGGATACCTCTCGCCTCGGGGTCACTAATGATCTCATCACGCAGCGTCATGGCTGTCTGAATGGCGAGTGCTTGGCTGGGACTTTCGATAAAGAGAATGGTCTTTTTCATGATTTGCTTTCTTGAGAAAAGAACTCCCTTGCCACTACCGCTGTTTGATGGTAGCAGCAGGGGATAGGGGATTTATGGAGCTTTCTTTTGATGGGCCACGACTTTAGTTTGATTTTGATTCATGGGATAACTCATTCAAAAGTTGGGTGATGAAACGACTTTTAGCTTTGTTAAAGCTCTCAGCCTCTGGGTCGTAGCAAAACACTTTGGTGCCGGTCTCAGCAATGTAGTCCTCAAAAGCGTTATCACTGCCAGGATTGCCATAGTGAAATATCCAGTCAAAGCCAGGTATATCGACCCCTGCACGCGACAAAAACTGAAGCATATCGGCCTTTTGCATACAGCGGTAATCAGGCAACTTCAGATCACGGTAAGTCTCAAGGTAGTTGTCGAGCACCTGAATGTAAAAGATTGTCTTGCCACTGTCACGGTCAGTAGATGTGCAACCAATGTCAAGGCGCAGATTCAAGACAGCTCGTATGAAAGCATCCATGCCTGTGCCATCTGTCCATGCAGTGGGCACGACCCTGGGCTCAGAGTAAGGAGTTGCACACCGACACGCAAGATCAAAGCTGCCTAAGGTCGTAGCCAGGGACTTGGCCATTTCAGCTACCAGACTTGTATTATGTCCACATACGAGGATTTTCAAGCCTTTAGAGGTGCTGGTATTGATTTCTTCAGACATGGTCTGTATCGTCCTATAAACGCGTTTAAAAGGTATTCTGGATGGGTTTATCCCCTACATCCAGAATGTTTGCCGAGTGAGTGGATTAACCACCCTGAACAGCATTGCGCCACTTGTTATAAATCAAGCGAGCAATGGTTTTCAAGTCACGATCTAGCGGCCTGCCCTCCACCAATGGATCATTTCGCACGAGCAGATGCCTTGTGTTTTCATTACCAAACATATACGTGGGCATCCAGTCCACTGCAAACTGGTAGTAGCCTGTACTCAGTGTGTCATAAGCCTCGTGGAGCTTTCTGAGTTTGGCTTCATCGGTGTGATGCACTTCGAATTCGTTGTTATCGCTACGCCCGCGTGTACGCTCCATGCAAGTCTCAAACTTCGCGCGTACATGGATGTAGTAATCAGGAACCAGCTTACCACTGACAGCTTCCAGTTTGGCCACATCAAGTGCGTGATCACCGTAGATCCCTTGGGTCGCAAACGTCGAGATGTCCCAGCGGTCGCTGATAACGACTTGTTTGTTCCCCAATCGAGGCAAAATATCACCGAAGTAGCTCTTGCGACGAGACAGGATCGCTAGCATCGCTTGATCCACAGGTGACTCCGTGCTGTCCGGCGCAAACGATTTGAGCAAAATCTCTCGGTAGACGCCTTCTGGTTGCCGGGTGGTATAAACATCACACGCCTGTAACGTACCATCCACGCGCACGAGAGACATCTCTGAGAGCATCTCTTTGAGCTGCTTAACGATTGTGGACTTGCCACATCCATCAGGCCCTTCGACGACGACAAAGGGAGCACGCAACGAGTTGACTTGTTTCAGATCATCCATTTGAATTTACCTCATAAAAGTACCCACTGTACCAGTTAGGTAATATGTGGACACAGATTTTTAGATTCATCAAAAAGTAACTACCTTGAGTATAGTTTGTCTACCACCACACTTACCTTAAAGGAAGTTATCATGAGCTCAGTTTCTTCTTTGCAAGATGTCACCAAACGCGTTCAAGATGAAAAAGACTACATCGACAAGAACATCGCTCGCCTGACATCGTTCTTGGAAAACAAAAACAATGTGGTTTCAGCCACCCAGCTGCTACTGATGAAAGCTCAACTGGAAGCCATGCAAAAGCTCAGCTCGGTTTTGGGCCAACGACTGAGCGATTTCGACAAGCAAAAGGCCAAGATGGTGGAGATGCCAGCTACCGAAGTCCGACAGGTGCTCAGCCCAGAAAAACTCAATACGCTAGCTGACCGAGCTAGTGAGATTCTGAACATCTTAGGGATTTGTCCTGACTCTCTGCAAAACAAGTCGATCTGGGCACGAGCACGGTTGTTGATGGATTCCATCATGGAGGCACAAGGTGAACACAACGCCGCCAGTAATTACGGCAATGGTGAGCGCCGCACTGGTTACTATGTCGAGAGTCTGGTTGAGCGTGGAGAAGGACAACCGCATCCGATGGACTTCCTCGTCAATTCTGAGACCAACGCGGATCGTGGTCCGAAAGTCATTTCAGCTGGCTTTACCGCTACAGTTTCACAAGACCCCGACACCAAGACGATCCAAATCCAGCGGATTCAGCCAGAGCAAGGCTGCCACGACTGCCCGCGTCAAAACAAAGAGCGCACTGTCGTCGTGGCCGAAGCCACCTCCCCCGAGCAAGCCCAAGACGTTATCACTCAGGCAGTAAAGGGACGAGAAAAAGTCATGCTCCTGAGAGAGCTGAATGTGTTTCTCACCAAAACTCTGATTGAAGTGCGTGGACGCATCGATCAGCTATCACCTCTACCTGATCGTGATCTTGATGTGGAGAAGCAACAAATGTTTCAAGCAGCTATTGCTGTAGAGTCCATACTGCTGAAGTTCGGGTTCAATACAGCCCTGTGACCGAATAGCAGGCACAACGCACTCTCACTGGTACATGGCTTACGCCATGTACCAGTGAGAGCTATGCCGCCTCAGAGGGCCTAACAAACAAGTTCACAAAACTATTGACAGATGTACCACTGCTATTCACACCCCCTAGGTTTGTGCTAACGTGAGTTACACCTACCACCACACCATCTAGCGTCTGAATGTCTTTCTCATCAAAGTAAATCACCTTTGCAGCCATGCCAGGTAAAAGCAGATCACCTTGGGAGTTTTCCCAAATGAACTTAAACAAAGCACCTGTGCGAGCCGAGAGCTGGGAGTAAATCTGGTAAGGATTAGCTGTCGCACTGACTGCCGCAGCCGGAGCGTAGTTAACGCCATTCTCCCGCTTTGTCGCTACGAACGCATTACTGACTTTAGACTTGTCAATCGTTGTCTTATTGCCCTTAGTGACAATCAAGTCATCTTGAGCTTCTAAGTCAGCAAACCGCACTCCGTTACCGTGATTGAGTGCCTGTGTACCAGCATCATCTCTGAATGCTGTTTCACTGGTGGTGACAATTGTCAGACTATTCTCAGAAGGGATTTCATACGTGACCTCGATACTGGAGAACTTGTTCTTAGGCAAGACCAATACGGTTAGTCTCTGTGCCCGCTCATTGAACCTGGTGGTATCAAAAAGTGGATAGGTGTACCAGACTTGGTTTTGAATGAATGTACCAAGCCCAGCACTATAGACGCCGCAGCGAGACTGTAAAAACCGAGGGATCTCGTAGACTGGTAGTTTCTGCGGGATGGTGAGCTGCTCGATTTTAGACTTGTTGTTGGGTGTATCGGTTTGCACCCTGTCAATGAGAATCTTATCATCGGCCTTTAGAGACTCCACTGTTTTGACCACGTACATCTGTAGGATTTGCTCAGGTGTGCTTTGCCTAGGCACGCCTCCGACATAGGTAGCTTTCAGCCGCTCAATCGCAGGGTCGATCAACTGAAACATAACCTCAACGATTTGTGTGTTGTTCAAAGCGTCTTCGTCGTCAGATTCTCGGCCCTGCCCTACGGTAGGGTTTTGTCCCTCATCTGCTAGAATGGCTGTAAACTCCATGGCCTGTGTATCGGCAGTATCATCCGTGGTGCGAGTTAGTGTTTTGGTAAACACTTTCTTCACACGCATTCTCAGGTTGGTGCGATTGGCTAAAATGCGTTTAGCGTAAGTACCTGCCCCAAACGCCAGCGTTACACTGGTTTCATCGGCGTAGCCATCGACATAGTCACGTCTGACGATTTTATTCGTTTGGTAGAGCGGCTCAATCTCTTCAATCGGTGTGACAAGAATGTAGTCTACCTTGACGTTGGGTGCCGTAGCGGTGTTAGAGATCACACGCATGGCATCCAAGTAAAGCGTCGTTTCGTTAAACTCCATGATCAAACCTTCCAATCGTTCCTGCGCGCATTAAGGTCTTAGCCAACTCTTCAGCTTGACTGGTGTGATCGTCGGGGAGCTCGCGGCGTGCTAGCTTCTTCTTAGGTCCTACTCGGTACGCTTCGATGCTCTGCCCACGCAGTCGGTCTGCCAAGTTACTACCCGTCTTGACTTCCATGTAGGGCTTGGCGTGAGGGTATAGCGAAGCCGCAAACCTGTCTAAGCTCATCAGGTCTTCCGCAGGCACAGGCCTGCGGTTTAGCTCCGTTCGCTCATGATCGAGCCACGCACTGATGTAGTTGATGCAGATCTTGTAAATCAACTCCGTATCCGCAGGGTTGACAATGTAGACCCGCTGACCCTCGTTAAAGCGCATGAGCATTTCATTGATGGTGATTTGCACATGTACGAGAGCTGCCATGGTATCTTCATCGAGTTCCCGGTCCCCGCGAGTAGGCAGCCCCATGGTAGAGATCTCTTCGCGGCTGTACATGTCTCGCTGATGCAGCTTCACCCGGAAGATTGCATGAAAAACTTTACGGCCCCAATACTCGATTGGGTCATCATCTGCTCGCATTGGCTTCATTACAGTGCTCCGTAAATAGCTGACTTCATCAGTGTTAGGATGATAGGGCCGTAGTAAAACCGCTCGAAAATCCCCCACTTCTTAAACGACTGCCCAGCGTCTAAAATCTGTGCGATGTCTACAGGCTCGTTGTCAATATAGTCTTTGACCATTTGCTCAAACGCTGTCGTAGGCTCACCGCTGTAGAACTCACTGGACAAGACGTAGTAGTCTTCCAAACAAGCTCGGTTAAGAGGCACGCGACTTGACCCAGCAAGAACTTGTAGGTTAGCTGGAGGGATCACGTCATTGACTTCACCTGTCACCAACTCTGGGTGTGTCATGAGCATGCTCAGTGTTTGGCCATCCCAGTGCTCTAGCACGGTGTCAGTGCGTGAAGCAGCGTCTTGAGGGTATACACATCTGCCTACACCACAGTAGCGAATCGAAGACTGTAGAGGGTCTTTACTGAAATAGTCTACAGCGATAGCAGATATTTTGGTAAAGCACTCACCTAAAATGACCGCATCGCGCTTAAGGATAGCATCCCAAACAGAGGGCGTGTCGTACTCCTGTCGGTGACCTGGCCTTAGGTAGATGATCTCACTGATAGCGCGGTGATCCATCTGGTTAAAGGTTTGCAGGAAGTAGTGCGTGAGGAAAATCTCGTAAGTCTGGTAAGGCTGTCCTGGTACGAGAAAGCAGCGCCGCTCTTCACTCAAGAACTGACGCAGATAGCTGGCCATGATCACTGGAAACAGCTTTTCCACCTTCTCCTTGTTGGCAGCTGTACTAGGCAAGATCAGTGGATCAAGTCCGTACTTTTGCAAATCAGCTTGGTAGACAAATGTGGCGATTGTCTTTTGCAGCAAGTCTTCCAGGTTGACAGCATTGTCAGTGATCAAGACATAGTTGACTTCATACACACTGGATTTAAAGTGTGACTTACGCACCGTCGAGGTGACTTTGAATACACCCAGCCGGCCTTCACCGATATCGGAGACAAACATGTCCCCCTCATTAGGAACGACACCTTGCGGGATGACTGAGGTGCCACCGACTTGCATGGCTTTGGTTTGCTCGTCTTGACTCTCCGATAGTGCGGATGTCACCTTAAACGGCAGTTTCTCGATACAGCGATACGACTGATAAGCCGCGTCACGCCCGAGCTGTTGACCTGAGAGCTGAGAGTCGGTATTGAGTACTTGGGAGAAGTACTTGTCAACGACCCATGTAGCGCCCTCGGAGAAACTCCCTAAGTCAGACCGGCTGATCCAGCGAGTGTCGACATAAGTCGATTTAGCTAGAGAAGATTCGACAGCGATTGGGTTGACATCTAACGCCACCTGAGAAGCACTACTGGGCGTCAGCAAGGAGGTAGGAGGTGTTCTTCCGTCGAGTAATGGCATGATGATTATCCTTTATGAATTTGGGTCATGAGGGTTGCAGTCAAGGATGGCAACCAGTTGCAGTAAGTCGCAGCAAACACCGGATCGATAGCTTCATCAGAGACATCTCTCCATCGCCCTTCGGTGCGGGTTTTCCCACCTGTTACCAAGCTGTAAGCAGTAGTAGGATCAACACCTAAGCGAATCAAATCCCTGTAGTCGAGCTTACTCTTAACGATATCGGCATCACCGGAGCAGTTCGCAAGCGCGTGACTAATGGCTGCTATCAATTGATCACGAACGACGGGTTGACTCTTGATGCGACTAAAGGCAGCTGTAGCGACCAGTTGTAAGTTAGTGATGAGGCTCAAGCGAATGTGATAAGTCTTGCGAATATTCAAATCAGTTAAGCTCCTGATTTGTCCATTGGGCAGTAACTCCAGAGCTTGGCCTGGTTTGAAGTCATTGCCTTCATACAGACTCAGATTGAAGATAGATTGAAACGGTGAGCAAACGTGATTGCGCTCAGCCCCCAAGAGATAATCCAGTACCTCTGGACGTAGCTCCCAGTCTACAATGTCTGTTTTGATGTTGACCAAGCTGCGCAGGTCAGTGGGTGTAATCCCAACTAACATTGAAAATACCTTGACACTCGACGGTAGCACGTAGATAGGACTAAACTCATCAAACCACGGGATCGTCACACTTGGAGATATTTGCATGGACTTTGCACGTTGATCGTTTTCAAAGTACATGAGTGCTTGCGTTTCAAATCCGCTGGCTTTATGCCTGACTTCTGGAGCGCGAATCGGCGTGTACCGGTACTCGGGGTTGACGAGTTGGTTGTGTACGACGTTCGGATAAAAGACCTGGTAATCGATGGGCTTTTCAAACATGAACTTGTAAGTAAATGACGTGTCAAATACTTCTGTATCTCCAGCCTTAGAAGGCTTATCTGGAAACACATCAAACTCAAACCAGCCTTGTACCCGTGTCTGGCGTTCAGCAATCACCATGGTTGCGTTCTTGCCCGAGCTATCTGTAATACATGTAGCAGAGCGAGACAAGTGAGCTTTCACGTAATCTTCAAACGTATCGCCCCAGCCACCTTGGTTTTCCCTCAACTCCCAGCAGTGGTGAACGAGTTGGAGGATTTGTTCAGGAAACTCGTAATGGTAGGTGATATCGTGGTAGCGCACCAGCGCTTGATTGCCTACCATCGAAGCCATGCGCTGATGCCAAGCCTTGGCACTAGCCCTGTCTTTGGCAGAGTATTTGAAGTTGATCGTGATACTCTCCATAGCGTAGATCGGTTTGACAACGAGTCCAATTTGATCGTCACAGAACGTGAGCGCACTATTCACGTAGAGCCCACTGATACGACCAGCGTAGTCTTTATCGAGCTCAGCTTCAATCTCGATCGTTACAAACTCATCACTGGGCCAAATGTTTTCTTTCATGTAGTCTTTGGTAATGAGACTACCCATTTGAGCGGCCTTGGCTTCATCGCCTAGAAAACGAATTGGAGTCTTGCTAGAGATATGGGTCACATCCATGACTTGCCTGACCACATCAAAAGTGACAGGGCGATCAATAGAGTCTTGAATGTTGGAAATAGGGAGTACAGCAGATGGCATGATGGCACCGAGGCAGTGGCTTAAACACATGATGAATTACTAACAGTAGGTAGGGATGGGAATTACCCCATCCCTACCTACTCAGCTCATTCGTACTTCAACAAACTGGCTTCACAGTAGTCTAGGATACGCCCAGCAGCCCGCACGTCGTAGTTGTAGAACAAGTCCACATACTTGGCCATGGCTGTGAAGATCGAGCGCAAGAACTCCAAGCTGTACATGTCTTTCTTGGCTTCTTGCGGCTTAGCCTCGATCATCTTGACCAAGTCGTTAGTGGCCTTGTTGATCGCATTCTCGATCTTGTTGACTTCACCGACGATGGTGTCATGCTGCTTATAGATGCCGTAGGTAGCTTGCTCCTCGACTAGCTTAGCGAGCATACCGACCTCATTGGCAGAGAGCACATCCAGACTCTTGTCTTTGACTTGGCCTTTGGTCTTGACATCTTGCCCCAGCATTTTCATGCTGGTTTGTTTGCCGTCTTCAATCTGTATCGTGCAAACAAGCGACTCATTGTTAAACGGCAGCTTGTAGCTGATGATGTGATTGTTGGCGTCGCTCTTTTGGTCACCAAAACCTTCTTTGAAGTGCTTGAGCAACTGATTGCGCAGATCTGTGATGATGGGATCGATCTTGCCAAGGACTGCTGCTTTGTCCGTGTCTTTGGTGACTTCTGGGATCACAGCCAAGACCTGGTCACCAGCACGCTTGACGAGATCCACACCAAACGTACCGCCGATCTCTGAGGTGTAGCGCTTATACTCCACAGCGATGTGATCGCTCTTGATGGCTGTGCCGTCAGCGGAGAAGTAGCGCAGCAGGGTATCTGAAGTCACCGCAGCGTCTTTGGGGAGCTTCTTGATGATGGCATCCTTGGCATCGTCTTGAATGCGCTTAGCACGCGTGGCGATGCCCTCGGAAGAGGTGCGAGCCTTTTGGAAAAGGTTACGCACCCAGATACCCACCTTCTTGATCCACTCAACGATGTGGCGAACACCGGCGATGATCAGATCCGACATGGCTTCAAACGACCGCTGTAAGACTTGTCGCTTATTGGCCAGTCCTGCATACTGCTCCATGACAGGGAAGTAAGCTTTCTGCGGATCGATGGTGCGCATCAGCTTTTCTGTCACAGCTCGCAAGGCGTTGTAAGCTGATGCACCAGTGTCAGCTGGGTTCATTTTCTGGATGTCGCCAGAAGCATCGATTAGAGCCCCAGTTGCATCGACCACTTCCTCAACCCGCTCAGATTCTGAGTCGAAGATGCTCTGTGCTTCTGGGTCTACCAGGTTGATAGGGACTTCACCGATATTTTCAGGTTCGGTGTAGAGGCTGGCTTTACCGTTAGGCGAATCGAAGTCGCTTCCGGCTAGTTCAATGAGTGTTGGCATGTCACTTGTCCTTGTAAATGATTAGCTCTTCTTAGCTTCTTCTAAACTAATATGTAAGTTACGCAGCGCGACCCCATGGCCAGTGATTCGCTTATCGAAGTCCATCAGGTTGTGGAACGCCTGTAAAATATTTTGCATTACTTTAAGGATGTTTCGGATTGCCCCCTGAACCACATAGGTGGAGAATTCGATGACCTGCTTGTATCGTCTATTTGGCAGCTCATCTTTAAACTTAGTGAGAATTGCATCAGCATCTGCTTGCATTTTATCACTAACACCATTTAAATCTTTTAAAGACACGCCGATTTTAGAGCGAAGCTTTTCTCGCTGGGTCTCTACGTGTGAGTAGTTATCCGCACTAAAGCTATCGTGGTCGAGTACAGCGACGTAAGGTATTTTTGGCTCGACATAAGTGCTCTCTACAGATGGAATTTTCGAACCATTTTCTAGTGGCCGTGACTTCATCTTTTTGTTTACTTTGAAACCTACGAATATGTCTAACTCCATAAAAAACTTAGAGGCTATTTGATCGATGAGTTTTTCGTACTCGTCTTTAGTAGTTACGTCTTGATTAACGTCAGATTTAAACGCCTTAAATAAATCGGACTCGATTAGAGCGGTGGTCGTGTTTTTGCCTAACTCTACTAGGTAATTGTGACCAAATAATTTAGTTTTATCCATAAGCTCTTCAATACTCTTATACATCTCCGAAAGCTGTGATACCCCTATTTTTTTGTATAAGGGATTACCATTCTCATCTATCGGAGCGTTACTACTATAAAAGTCAGCAAAAAGTTCGTTGTTGTTGTTAATAGCCTTCTGGAAGCCAGATAAGTAGCTTTGCTTGTGAGCAGCTTCAACTTCAGCTACGGCCTTGGCAGCGTCTTCCTCTCCCTTCTTTGTCTCTTCAAGCCGTTTTTGCAATTCGGCGATGTCTATCTTTGGCTTTCCATTTACCGGTGGTTCTGTACCGGCTTTGCTGATCTGTTCGACAGTTTTGATGACTTCAGCAGGTTTAGCAGCCGATGGCTTACTGACATTTTCTTTGATGACCTGTTGCACTGCCACTTCAGCCTTCTTGACCTCAGTTGAAGACGAAGATATAGAGCTACTATCCTTACCAAACAACCACGCCCACACTGACTTGAAGAAGTTACCGATCTTCTCGACGATGGTCTTGATCAGCTCGATCAACCAATCCCAACCAGCTTTCAATGCACTACCTACGCCTTCTTTGGTGTACTTCAAAGCTAGTTGAGACTTATTACCCATGTAGCTCTCATAGGTGGGTACTTGAACAGAAGCATGTAACTTAGTGACAAAGTGCTCGATGACTGCCCCCAGAGCAGCGATCTCTTTACCATCGGTGATGGGTTCGAGATCGTCTTTCAGATCTTGGACAGTACAGATGTTATCGAGCATTTCCTCGGCTTCTTCAAATGAGCGATTCAAAGAGATGCTCGTTTCCACGATGTTCAGCATCGTGACAGTAACAGGATTGGACGTTTCTTGCACAAGCTTGTAGGCCATGATAATTCTCGCAAAGTTAGGTGGTGAATCAAAAGATAAGAACATGCGGCATAGAGGCAGGGGTTTGATCCCCTGCCTCTATTTAGGTCTGTAGGGTTACTACAGGCTCATCAGTCTTCCAGCTTGGCCAGCGAAGCCGAGCAGTAGTCAAGAGCGCCCTTGGCGGTCTTGATTTCCCAGCTCTTCAAACCGGCAGCCAGTTGACCCAGCAGGTTCTGGGCCACCTTGGCGGCGGTGGAGGCCAAAGGCGAGTTTTCGGCAACGACCTTTTGCTTGTCTTTGTCCTCCCCTCCCTTCTTGGCCGCTTCGTTGCAGGCTGCTTCCAGATCTTTGCCCATCTTTTCGATTTCAGCAACGACCTTGGTTTCACCTTCGATGCCTGCGCATCCTTTGGCGATGTTTTCCGCCAACGACTCGATGGTCGCTTGCGGCAACGGGGCCACTTCACCGAACTTCACATCGTCCTTGAAACCGTCCTTCTTGCCGATCGTGATCTTCAAGCTGTTCAGAACTGGTTTCAGAGCAGCTTTGGTGAACGCCATCGGATTGATAGCGTAAATGGACATGTCGCCCATCGCCAGCTCTTGTTCGTAGACGTTGCAACCAGCAGGCGCGGGGTGGTCTGCTGACTTCGTTTGCTTGGCGCTGGCCATGGCCAGCTTGGTGCTGAACAGCGAGAAGGCTTTGTTGAGCTTGCTGTCGAAATCGGCTTCGACATCAACGCTGCCAATGGCGTCTTTCACCGCAGTGGAGAACTCAGCGATGGATTCGACACTGGCTTTCTTGAGAGCGCCCTTGTCACCCATGGAAAAGCCACTTGCCCACAGCGAAATGGTTGCGACCTCGGCCAGCTTGTTGTTTTTGCGCAGGGGTTGGCCAAAGCTGTCGGCATCGACCTTGGCTTCAGCACCGTACTTCTTGTCCTTGAGCTCCACAGCCTTCTTCTTGATGGATTCGGCGCGGTTCTTCAGCTTGGTAGCCGAGTTGAACAGGCCCTTGAAGAAGTTCTTGACGGCTTCGACGGCCTTCCAGAAGTACTTCTTGACCGATTCCCAGATCTTCTTGATGCGCTCACGCAGACCGTCGAGGGCTTCTTTGGTTGCTTGCACGCGAGTGATCGGCAGCTTGTGGCCTTCACGAGCGATCTTGAGCGGAGCTTTCCACACACCCACACCGGCGCAGATCTTGTTGGCCAGGCGTTCCAGCGCTTGTGCGGCAGGTTCGGTCAAGCCTTCGCCGCTGTCCACCGAAGCTTGCACGTCGTCAGCGGCATCGGTCAGCACTTGGGCGGAATCGATCGACTCGTTCACGCCATCGGCCAGATCGTCGATTTCTTCTTGAGCGGTGGCCATTTCGGCCATGTCGTTTTCGGGCAGTTGTGAGGAATCCTCCACCGCGCCATCGCCGCCCAGGGGTTCGTCCAGGCCTTCGGTAACCAGTTTGATTCGAGCCATGATAGTGTCTTTCAGAAAAAGAAAAGTTGGATTTTCAGCAGCGCTGTTGGAAATCCACGAGTAGCCTTCTCGTGGAGATGCAAGCCCAGCGCAGAAAAGCAGCAGGAAGTCAGCTAAAACCAGGTGGTGAGACCCGGTATAAAGCCAAATGAAGCCGAGGCGTCGCCCTCTGCTTATCTCGCGGGGACAATACACACACTATAGGTAAATTTTTAATTCCGGCTAGCAGCACCTGCCTTGATGTATTCTTGCTTGACCAGCTTCAGGAAGTAGTTCCAAGCCAAGCAAACCCCACGGATGTACTTGCCGATCTCAGCGATGGCATAGTTCAAGTTGCTGATCACTGTGTTGATTGCAGCCACCATCGTGTTGACGTACTTCAGACTCTCAACACCTGTTGCATCCAGCTTCTTGGGATCAACGCCAGCCGCTTGTACCTTAGCTTTCTCAGCGATTGCCTTGAGCTTTTGAAACACCCGCTCTACGCTGTCGGGATTTTTCTCAAAGGTCTCCAGCTCACGCAGCGCTTTGACTTGCAGCGCCGTAACTTCTTCTAGCTCAGCCGCTGAGCCATAAGGGAACCAGCCGTCTTGCGTCTGTGCGAAGGTGTTGCGCACACACTTGATCTTCCAGTCACGCAAGAACTCCAGGCCCATGATCGTATCGAGGTGATTGCGCAGGCTAGGGTTTTGGGAAACCGTTGCAGTGTGATAGCCGATCACAAAGTTGCCGGGCATGTCGATGGTTTCCATCCAGCCGTAACCAGGCAGCGCCTTCTCGCCGTTGAACTCACTGTTAAACGTAGGATTGCCGCCAGACTGCTTGAGTTGCAGGAGTTGATCTGTCAGCGTGTAAGCCTCGGCATCCGGCAAAAAGCGACTCTTGAAACCCGCCAGAGACCCACCGTCTTTGGACAACACTTCCAGATGTTCTTCCAAGATCTCCATGAACTTCGGTGCAAAGTTCTTCTCAATCGCAGAGTAAGTCCGGGAGAGCTGATAGACGTTCTCGAAGTGCGTCTTCAAGTTCGGGATGGTGTTCTCAATTGAGAGCTGCATGAACAGCTCAGGTGAATTGATCCAGTGCTTCTTATCAGTAGGGATGATCTTCTCCCCATTGATCTTGTCGAGCGCCTTGATCTCACCCATCGTGTCTTTGGAGACTTCGATGTCGTTTTTCACCGTGAAGAAGTACTTGCTGATGAATCCCTTGAACCAAGCGATCGCTTTGTCCACCAGACGCATACAAGCGTTCCAGATCTCTTTGAGCGTATCGACAAAGCCTTCACACATGTACTCAGTTTCACGAGCCTTGCGAGCTTGTGCAGCGAAGTTCTCCACTGTGTACCAATACTTCGTCTGCAAGCCGTTTTGCTTCTTGACTTGCTTGAGATACACGTCAGCTTGGCGAGCTTGGTGGTAGTCTGCCGCCCGACCATTGCCCATGGTTTTGATCAAGCTCTCCAGCGAGGTAAGCAGTCCTTGGGTGTCCACCTGTGCGTCCTTCAGAGCGACTGTGCGCTGCTCTTCAGGAATGCTGGCTTCAGTCATATCCTTTTGCTGAGTCTCCAGATCCTTCTTGATCTCATGCTCAGCTTTGGCGACTTCATTGACGTTGAGATCTTTCAGATCGGGGATGACAATCTTGTCATCTTGTTGAACAGGATCATCCCCAACAGACCCACCATCATCGGTGCTGGTGTTTGCGTTGTCGGTTTGATCGTCTTCTACTGCGAGGCGGTAGCGTGCCATTTTTCAGTTTCCTTTTTCAGTGGTAAAGCAGTGTGAGGGGTTTGGCCACCTCACACTGCTAAGTTTGGTTTTCAGTCAATTTTGACGTAGCGGCGTGTAGACTGCTCGACGTATTTGAGCATCGCAGTATAGACCTTGAATGCGTACACATCAAGTCCACACTGGCCCATCTTCGTCAGGTTGATCAAACCTAACACGATCTCTTTGAGCTGCTCAACACTGCGACCACGGTAAGCGTCAACAGAATCAAAGCCTAAGAGTTCGACATACTTGTCAAACCCGTTAGCCCGATCACCCCAGTTTCTATTGAGAACAACGCCTCGCCAGTTCTCCACTTCATCGATGCCTTTTCGCACACCAGCCAAAGAGGATCGAATCTCAGTCGGCGTGAGTGTGTGAAAGAGCATCTTGTCAGTGATTTTGATGGTCTTGCCCGGTGGTGTGGCCTTACCCCAGTGATAGCCGATCACCTTCGCGCCGACGTAAGCGATAGGTGCAAACAGAGGGACTTTTCTGTCTGTACCAGACCACACTTTGTCAATCGCGTTGGCTATGACCGTCTGACATGTCCACACTAGGAATGTCAATGCGATCTGCTCTGTCAACTCAACACGCGCTCGGTAGAAAGCCGCCGGGTTTTTGATGTCAAGGAAGTAGTTGACTGCCTTGATCGCGGAGATAGCATGCAGCCCCGTCTCTTTAACCCGGTAAGCTTCTGTGTACAGTGACATACCGCCAGGCAGTTCCCGACCTTGAAAGAAGACATTCTCACCGGTGGGTACTTTCGATCCAACGGATTGCGTGTAGACCTTCCCACCGCCAACGACAAAGTCACTCGGATCGAAGCCTAATGTATCGATGACTTTGTAATCACCCTCCATCATCTTCTTGCCGTTGTCAGCTACCCACTTGCGGTACTTGGTATTGGCTGCAATCACAGTGTCAGCGTGCTCTTTCAGCAAATCTGACACAGCTTCAGGCACACCTTTGAGCCCCTTGATGAAGCCTGAGTCAGTGTACATTAGCATCTCACACCAGTGCTCTGGTTTGATGTAAGCTGCCACTGGTGTACCAGAGGGATTGACTGCTGCTACTTTGGTTTCGACACTGGTTTGCAACTCCCGCAACTTAGCCAAAGCACGTTTGTACTTGTCTAAGTAATCAGTGATGCGAATCATGGTCACAGCCAAGCTGTTAGAAACAGCCGCCTGAGCCACGCTCAGCGTTTCGCTCAAACCCTCAATAGCCACGCCAGTATCAAAGACTTGTTTGTTCTTGATACCTTCCGTGCTAAACACCATGGGGCGCTCCAAGAGGTTGAGCTTTTCTCGCAAGCTCTCAATCCCGAAGTTAGCCCAGTTTGCAGCCTCGGCTGATAGCTGTTTGGTGCTGCGCAGATGCTCCACCACGGCTTGTAGATCAGCATCAGTTTGCGTGGTTTGCTGAAGGTAGTCACCCACCTCGCGCAAACCGCTTGCAGACTCACTGAGTTCTTCGATCGCTAAATCGACACCTGTTAGCAGCCTCGCATTGCTTTGGTCTTCCATCTCGTCCACGGTGTTACCCTTTCATGGTTTAGCGATCACCGAACAAGACTGACAAACTGGCTTGCAAGTCACGAATGCCACCAGGCTGCGTCACCCACATGGCGATGAGTTCCTTGAAGGTCAAACCAGGCTGGTTCTTAGGGCCGATCACTGGCAGTGAGCCCGCATTCAACATCCCTGGATTGTTCAACCCTTTTAGGAAGTGATCCACAGTCTTGGACGTATTGCGATTGGTCAGCACATTATCACCCACGCGCAAGATGGATTTCCAACTGTGCGTGGACAAGCGCCGCCCCGTGCCAGTGAACACAAAGGTCAGAGTTTCATCGATGAACTTGCGGTGATTGTCTCCGTATTCCGTGGATTGGGTCTGAGCTTCAATCCACGGCAAAACAGCATTCGTGCCAAAAGCCACCAGCGCCACCTTGAGTACTTTCTCGCAATACTCAAAGCTGCGAGACTCTTCGGTATGGCTGACGCTGCCCAAGTCCAAGTCTACGACATTCAGGTTTGCCGTGTACTGACTTTGCTTTTTGGCCATACCGCTCTGTGCCAACTGGCGCGACAGAGCGATCAGATCGACAGGAGAAGTCTGAGGCTGCGTCGCACTCCCCATGAAACCACTGGGGTAGATTTTCAAAGCACCGGTGTTTTCAAGCATTTTGACGCTCCTCGTTGTCGAGCTTCAGGCGCAGGTTCGAGCAGCGTGTTTGCAGGCTGTCGATTTCTGCGGCTAGGGCTGGGTCATTGACACGCTCATTGAGCCGCTCCAGATAAGCGGCGCGCACTTGCAACAGCTCCAGCTCAGCTTGGGCCTTGCGCGTACTAGCGATGTCCCAATCGGCGACAGCAGAGCGCACCCACCAGAAGGGACTCCACTTGATCGAGATGTTGCGCACATTGAGCGGGTCGAGCTTGTAAGCCCCCATGGTGGCACTATAAGTGTCTTCGCTCACACGCGTCACCACAGCGTCAGGCAACTTGGTCAAGTAGTCATCCAAGACCTTGTAGTCCATGCCCATGGCATTCAGACAGATCAAGAAGTCGTTGAACCCGTTGACCACGGTTTTCTGTTCACGCTCAGTGGGCTTGCTGATGTCGTCGTCGAGGTCTTTGATGGACTCAGCCACGTAGCAAAAGTTGAGGAACTCACGACTGTATCGCTCAGCAAACTGCGCGCACTCTACCAGACGCAACAGCGTAGCTTTGCTGTAGGTCAGGCCTGCTGATGTTTCCTTGGTGTTAAAGAGTGTTGCAGACTTGTCGATGATCTGTTCGAGTTGTTTGACGGAGTTCATCAAGCGCGAACGAATGACACCGAAGGAGCCGGTCGAGCGTGCAGTCACTGTATCTACCTGGCGGATTGCTGGCAGATAGCTCTTCAAGACATCCGCCTTGGGATCGCGGTTGGCGTACAGGTTCACGGCCAAGTCATAGGCCGGAATGCTGTACTTGCGCAGATTTTCACTGACTTTCTCAGCCCGCTCTTTGATGGTGTCTCGCTCGAAGATTTTGGGCAGCGAAGAGACAAAAGAAGACAAACTCATGATGTGCTTTCTCGGTAAGTGATGGAGCAGGACTAAAAAGCCCTGCTTGTTGGTTTTTTGAAGTACGCTCAGAACGCCGGTGCGTTGCCTTGCACGAAAGCTCGGAACAAGTCACCGATGTTGTCACCACCTGACTTGTTAGCGCCCTTCATGTCTTTCAAGCTCACAGTCGTCGACGAGCTGATTTCGCGGTAGTAGATCTCGCAGCGATCCATGTCGGTGTGCACGACACAGATGATCATCAGGTTGGTAGAGTCAAACAACTGATTGCGAATGCTCAGGTTGTGGATCGATCCACCCAACTGAGGTTCGATCTCATCGAGCGTCGTGGAGTTGATCACCAAGATGTTGCTCATGGTGGCCAAGCTAGGCACACGACTGATCAGACCAGCTACCAGATTGCTGCTACCACGCTGCAAGATCGCCTGGAAAACACCGCTCTTGTCTTTGAGTGCGATGCGCTTGCGCTTTTTCAGGATGTCGCCGAAAAAGAAAAACTCATTCCAGCTCAGCCGCCCGGCCCACGTCGAGTACCAACGCTCTTTGATGTCCATGTCAAAGACATTGGCCGATGTGGTGATGTCTTTAAGCAATCCTGTGGGAACCAGCGAAGTCAGCAGCCGAATGGCTACCTTCACCATGGCCTTCTGATTGTTTTCAGAGATCGTCACCTCGATGACCTTACCCACCGATAAGTCAGTGCGGGTGTTGATAGCATCCATCGCTTGCTTGATGGACGTTCCGGTCTTGTTACTCGGCTCAGGCTTATCACCGCCGTTGGCTTCTAGGCTGCGCGACACACCTAGTTGGGGCAAGCCGTAACGGTACTGCTCTTTCATCATGAACTCAGGCGCACAAGCCACGCGCTTGTTACCCCCGTCACTGATACGCTCCATCCCAAACCCACGGTTAGGGTTAAGAGGCGCTAGCTTTTCACCCACTGTGACATCTGAAACAGTGGTGATGGCATCCACAGCCAGCATCCAAAACGCAGAGAAGTTGGCCAGCATCGAGTGGCTGATGACATCAAGCCATTCCAGGTTGGACAAGCTGGCGTCAATCAGCATGAACGGCTCAACTCGCGTAGCCGCACTCACACTGGTCAGAGAACCACCACCTTGAGCGATCTTGCCGTAGGTTGAGACAGTACTCTTGATGTTGCGCAGCCCGTTGGCGACTTGGTCAAAGACATGGATAGCACCCATCGTAGAGGTGCCAATGGTGAGGGGGTCCATAGTGAAAAGCTCCTGGTAAAGAAATAAAAACAGATATGCGAAAAAGAAGTTTACCCTGCACATCTAGCCTATGAGATTTGAACACTCATAGGCTAGATGTGAAATCAGTGTCATATATGATTCATTTAACATTTTAACCCCTTATTGCACGGTATCATGACCACAAAAATCAACCTAACACTCGACGAAGTGTTCCGCAATTCACCGATTGGGAGTACCAATCGCTCGATTGCAAACACCTTGTACGGGATTAACCACCGGCAAGTAGCCAACATGACACCTTCCAATAAGGAGGTGTTTGGTTTGACTTTCATGACGCGCCCAGCGTTGAACTTAACGACACAAAATGTGCGCGCCGACCGCCGGCTCATACCCATGCTCACCCTGGAGCAAGCACATTATCAGCGCTATATCCGCTGCATGTTAGACCCTCGGCTTAACTACGTTGACCGTAGTTTCGAGTGCAGTCTCATTGACCATGACAACGCGTTCATCCCACTGCTGAGCAATCAGATACAAAGTCTCTCTGGATGGCCTGACGCTTCCTTAGACACCTTTACATCAGCCAAGGGCGTCTACAATGAGCAGTTCTCTATCGTTGACTCAATCATCGATATTTTCTGGTCATACGACATGACGGCCACTTTTCGCAGTGTGGCTGGTGATCCAATCACCGCGATGATCTATTCGTGGCTACTCTACATCAGTAATGTCTACAAGGGCATCATGGTGCCCTATATGGACATGATCGCACTCGATGAGATCGATTACCAAACGCGCATTTACCGCTTAGTATTGGACCGAACAAAAAGGCGTGTGGTCAAGCTAGCTTGCACAGGTGTGTCTGTTCCCATTGCTATCAATATTGGGTCGAGCTTTAACTTCGAAGCAGATAAGGTTTACAACCAAGCCTACGATACCATCGAGGTGACATTTCGCAACTCTGGGGCGCGCTACAATGATCCGATCATCGTTGAAGATTTCAATGACTTAGTTGGTATCTTCTGCGAGTCAATGAAGGACGCAACGAGAAAGTCCAACATGCAGAAGATCGATATCTCTGTACTGGACTTCTTTAACTTCCAGGGCTACCCACGGATTGATCCGAGTAGCTGGGACTTAGAGTGGTACGTGTATAAGAACACGTATGACAACGTAATGCGCGCATTTGAGCGCCAATATAAAGCGCTCTATACCGGCAACACTTCTCCACCCGATTACAGGAACTACTAAAATGGCTGCATCTAAATTTAGCGATTATGTCGGTGACTTGGCCAATTACAAGTATAACCCACTGAGTATGCGCGAAGTCATGTTCAAAGCACTGGACAAGGCTAACGCCGGTGAGATCGATATCGTCGATCCCAGCAACCCTGTGGTGTTTTTGCTAGAAGCCTTCACCGCTGGCACAGCTGCTGTGTGCGATGAGTTGCAAGCCACCTTGCGCAAGACACATCCTCGCTTAGCCACCACCATGGAAGAGCTCTATCCGCACATGTCAACCCAAGACCAGATTGGCCTGTGGGCCAAGCCGGCTTCCACTTGGGTTTACTTGATTTTGCGCAAAAGCGATCTTTTGGCTAACTTTGTAGACATCCCCAACACAGCTTCTCGTAAGTTAGTGATTCCACGGGACTCATGCTTCAAGGTAGGCTCGACCACGTTTTCGATGCAATACCCGATTGTCATCCAGGAAACTGCTAGTGGTGCGATTGTCGTAAAGTGGGATCTCGACGTTGTTTCCCCATTGAAGTCTTTGAGTACCAATGAGATCGAGACACTGGCATTTACTGCCACAGATAGACAAGAGTATTTCCAGCTCAAGATCCCTACCGATCAGTTCAAAACAACAACTCGTTTGGTAGACTTGTCGTGGACATCTGGACTCAAGACAGATATCACCATCTCTGACAAGCCCTACGCTGTGCGAGTGTGGCAGGAGGTCTCAGGTGTTTGGAAAGAGATTCAAACTACCTCTTCGACCTACCTGTATGACCCCTTGGTATTGACAGCGATCGTTCAGTACAGTGATAAGAAAGTCACTGTGATAATTCCTGTCAACTACATTGCCAGCGGCTTAGCATCGGGGCGTATCCGCATCGTGGTGTACGAGACCTTGGGCGCTGTCAACATGGCTTTGTCAGCGTACAGCCCGAGCGATTGGCAGTATGAGTGGAAAGCCATCGACCCTTCGGATTCGACCGTTTATACCGCAGCGTTTGGTAATATCGATAACGCTATGGTTTACTCCACTGACGTTGTCACGGGTGGTAGTGACCCCGATAGCTTTGAGACTATTCGCCAGCGTGTAATTGATCGCTCACTAGGTGTGCAAGACATCCCCATCACAGACGCTCAGCTCAGCACAGCACTTGAAGAACAAGGCTTCACCTTGGTCAAGGATGTTGACACTGTGACGAGCCGAGTTTACCTGGCTACGGCTGGCCTACCGGCACCAACAGACAACCCGCTGTTAGGCGCTGCCTCCTCGTCGCTAGCGATGTGTGAGATGACGCTCAAGCAAGCGATGCTCGGCTACGGCGTCACTGACCACAGCGACAAAGCAGTGACACTCTCGCCTAAGACACTTTATCGCTACGACAATGGTGTTTACACCATGCTCGATGCACAAGAAGTCAATGCCTTGCTAGCACTAACTCCTGCGCAACTAGCAGAGCACTTCAAAACAAACGCTTATGCATTCTCACCGTTTCACTACGTGATCGATGCGCAAACAGATGTTTTGTCTGTCAGGCCTTACTACCTGGAAGCCCCTCTGGCGGTGACCAAGAGTTTTGTAGATTATCAAGATGAATCCATCTTGAGTGTCGCTACGGCAGGTAACTACATCCTTAAGCGATTCCAGCAGTTCTACACCTTAGATGTCTACACGTCTTCCAATGATTTCTTCAAAGCAGAAGATGACGCCAACCTGAGTGTGTGGTTGTCATTTGTTTCTCCAGCAGACGGTGTTCGCTACCATATTGAAGGCAGTCTGATAGCGCGCATCTCCAGCAGCGATGAGCGCAAGTACCGGTTCATTCTGAGTACAGACTTCTTCATCGATGCCAACGATAGACTGTTCTTGACCGATGTGACACAAGGCGGTAGTGCATCCACCGCTTACTGTGATTTGCTACAGTCGTTTGACTTGGTGTATAGTCACAAATCTGTCGACACACCTTTGCCCAGTAGCTTTGATGCATTGTTACCCGACGATCAATTGACACAAGGGTTTCACGGCCTCACACACGAAACTATACAGCTCAAGTTTGGTACTGCACTCAAGAATTTGTGGGCTCAGCACCGCAGCAGTGTATCTGTGCAGAACTACCTGCGCAGAACGGCTGACATCGTGCTGACATATGAGCAAGATGTGTATCAGCTAGACCCGACCACAGGCTTGCCATTTACTGTAGTTGATGGCGTGTTGACATGGAATCAAAAGCTCCATAGCGCAGGCGACGCTCAGTTAGATGGCTCAGGTCAGCCGATTTACGCTTACCGAGAGGGTGATGTGATTTTGGACGCTAATGGTGTACCGATCCCTGACCCCAATTACCGAGCTGCCTTGGTTCGCCATATCGGGGTTACACTGATCGACGGAGCTTACTACTTCGCAACTGACGCATCAGCCACAAACTACCTGAAGACAGCTATCAGCACGATGGTGGATTGGATCACAGACACCCTGGTGGAGATGAACAAGCGCGTGCTTGACCGCACAGCTATTTACTTCCACCCGAAGGTCGACCAAGGTCAAGTCAATGTGCTGGTGGACGGTTCTACCCAGCGAAGTGTGAGCGCAGCTCAGTCATTTACCGTCAAACTCTATGTCACGGAAAAGACTTACAACAACACCGTGCTTTGCTCAACGCTGCGAGAAGCGACCATCAAAGCAATCAAGCGTGGTCTTGATAAGAGCATTGTGAGTGTGAGTGCCATCATTGCAGATATCCGAGATGTCTTAGGTGATCTGTTGCACGATGTGGAGATTAGCAAACTGATCGACGATACTTATAGTGTCGTTACGCTAGTGAGCGACTCAGACCGATTGTCTCTGAAGAAGCGCTTAGCCGCATCTACTGATGGCAGACTGACTGTCGAGAATGCCATCGACATTAGTTTCAAGATCGTGTCGAAGAAATAAAAAAGAAGTACGGGCAGTACAGCGAGTGGCTTACGCCACTCGCTGTACTGCCTATGTCTTAAGCCAACATCGACAGAATGCCGTGCCCATATTCGGTACAGCGCCCCACCTTAAGCGCCCCACCCCACTCGATCTCAGATTTAGTGAGCCATTCGTAGCCGGCGTGCTTAGCCACCTCTTGGGGTGGCATGAAGACTTCCCCATCCCATCCCGCGCTATAGAAGCTAAATCGGGTATTCTCATACCCTTCATACGCGCCTGGCACACAATGATCACCGATGTGTACCGGGCTTTTCAGCCGTAACGATACTTCTTCTTGCACCTCGCGGTGCAACGCTTGCAGGGGATCTTCACCCTCTTCCACGCCACCACCCGGCAGGCACATGATCACCTTCTTTTCACTGTACTTGCGGTACAGTACGAGATACTTACCCTCTTCGTTTTGAAGGAAAGCTCGCACACGAACCAACTCTTTCTTAGCCATATCTATCTCCGTGATGCACATTAGTGAGTGACTCAAGCTAGCATCATTACTCAAGTCACTAACGGCATATGTGACTGTGTTTTTATAGGTTCGAACTATTCTTCTTAGTGAGGTCAATTGGGCGATGTACAAACCGGCGTGTCCTAGCATCATCCCACGGTAAGCCAGCGATGTCAGGCCAATACTTGCGCAAAGCCAGCATCTGGTTTACCGACGGGTCGACACGAATGTGAACCATACAAAAAGCATCATTGAACCAAGCAATTTCGGCAGCCTTCGGGATACCTAAGTCTTTGATCAAGAACGTCTCTAAGTCAGCCTGGCTGTCCATCAGCACTTCTGGATAACTCAGAGAAATACCATCAGGGAGCTGTTCCACAAGTGTCTTTGACTCGGGGGTGTGTATGAAGATCGTAAAACGGGTGATCATGTCCCTATCCTCACGCTGGCTTATTGTACGAGTCGACGGCGCGTATGATTCCAAACGCAGCGATGGTGTGGGGGCAGATCATATCTGCCCCTGTGATGACACGCCACTCTTCGAGTGCTTGTCGTATATCACCTTTTGGCATCTCGGCGTAACATGTGCCGCCCGGCAAAGCCGGGTAAGTAGACTGAGAAGACTCTATGTAGCAATGCAGCTCAGGTGTGTATGCCACCGTCTGGAACGGGTTGAGTTTAAAATCCTTGGTGTTTCGCTTAAACCAATCATCCTTAGGACCATAGGCAGTTGTATTCATGTACAACTTTCGGATGGGTACGGCCAGCGGCAAAGCGGCCTGTTTTCTGACTTCTTTGGCAATAAAGGCATCTGTATTTGCGATCTTATCGTTGTCGCCAGGTAAGCTTACCTTAGGCAGACCCAAGACTAGCAGACTGCCTTCATAGTGGGTTGTGAGCAGGATTGACTGATCTGTGTAGCGGCGAAAGAAGAGCAGGGCTTCGCGGATTTTAACGGGTTCTTTTTTGACTGCTTTTGCCATTTTGAATTCCTTAGTTAGAGGCACCTCTAGAGGTGCCTCTGGGGTTACTGACAGTTGGCCAGGATTTTGACTTGTTCGGTGAGGCGTGGTGTCAGAGCCTCAAGCTCAGCTGCCGGGCAGACCTTGATCGTCAGCAAGATGAAACGAATCATGGCGATCAGCAGCAACAAGTGCATAGAGGCACTGATGGTTTGCATGATCGCTTGACCATCATTATCTTCCGTCACCATGACGGTATAGATCCCTGTGCGAATCAGGTGCAGGCGCTCCCAGACGACCTTGCTCATCTCTTCACCATTCGATTGGATCAGAGAGGCCAGGTTGAAAGAGAGTGCGGTGTCTGGGGTCTCTTGAGGCAGTATAGAGATCAAGTCACTCGCCAAGGCATATGCCGCAGTGCGATCCATCCCCGCCAAGAAACCGTCGACGTAGTCCGAAAACTTCGAGATCAGCTCAGGGTCTTTATTAAGAGACCCAACACGCCGCATGTACTTGATTTCCTGGATGGTGTCGCTTGCCAAGTACAGCTGTACTTTGGGCAGGGGGCCGTTCGCGCAGATATAAAGCAGCGGCGTGACAAACTTGAACATTTTGTTATCGTGCCCCCACATCCAGTTGGCGTGGAACTCCAGGAACTCGCCCCTGGGCGGTCGAATGACAGTGGGCTTTTCCGCATCATCACCGAGCATTTGCATTGCTTCAGGATTGTTGCGGTACTTTTGCCGGCGAGCGAAGTTCAGATGGTTAGCCAAATCCTTAGCGGCGTTCACCATGAACTTTACGACAGAAGGCGGGGATCTATAGTCACCACTCAACAATACGATCTTGCGATCGTGCTGATCCCCACGGTAAGGCGAGATAGGAACTCCGTTACTGTTGAGCCCGTTGTAGTCGTTCTTACGCACTACAGCGACCTCAGTACATGCGGCGTAGGTGGTGTAAACACGCACACACCAATCACACAGAGGGTGATGGTCTGGCAAGGCTTGATAGTGGCGAATATCGAACATGGTAGACTCCTTATTCCTTATTGGGAACGGGTTTGTGGTGACTGTAAAAATTACCTACTTCAACATTGCTACGCACAGTGTGGCAGTAGAGCTCATCCGTTGACCGGATTGTAATAGCGTAACGCACCCGGTCAACGGACAATATCAAGCAGAATTCAATCTTGCTCACCGATACAAAACAGTAAGCTATCATCACGTTAATACGACCAGATGCACCTGACAGATGCGCGAGAATATCATCTGTCAGCAACGACCATAGCACACGTAAGTAGTCATTAAGTGCTGTGCCATAGCCCTGGATCAGCGTATCTGGTTCGAGAACCCTGATCTCGGTTGGTTCCAACCTGACCTTCTCAGGCCACTCTGGGCTAGATTTAAGCACACTTGCAGGTGTCTCTACGATAAACTCCGGCGTCACCCAAGCCCTTAGCTGTGCATCGTATTTTGCGTGACGATTGGCACATGCGGCACTCATGGCTTCGATGTAGTTAGCTTCCTGTGTCGTGAAGCGGACATCGAGACTTGAGTAGGTGTACGCCTTAATATCCGCTGGCTCAGTGGCCCGTAGTTTTTCCAAGAAACTCATCGTTTTTCTCCAAAGTTAGAGGGTTGGTCGCCGATAAACTCCGACTTACTTTTGGCGTAGTCGAAGGTAGTTTTTGAATGGAAGGGCACTAAAAACATCATTGACAGGCGTCCGTCTGGCAAACCTACCACGCACTTAGGGTAGGTGATCTTGGCACTGGTCTCTGTTGGGTAATCTTTACGAGACACGATAAACTCAACCAACATACCAGTGTTGTAGAACCCAATGCTCCTAGGCTGACTTATTGCCATTAAACTTAAAAATGCCATGGCAGCGTCTATAGTCGCTGGCTCAACCGCATCGGTCAAGATACAAGTCTTGACGACTATCAATCGCTCATTGATGCCTGTTAACATAGTGTCCTTTCTTAAGACATTGTATTGTTGTGATATGTGTTTGTAAAAAATTGAGGCATACTCCTCACTACCTGAAACGGTAGTGAGGAGTAGCGATCAGGCTTTGTTGATGAAGAACTCTTCACGCATCACCATGGCAATGCGGTTGCAAATACTGGCGTAAGCCAGAGGGTAAGCGTTGAGCTTGGCTTGTAGCTCTTGGCTCACAAACTGGGAAGCCCCTTGGTAAGACTCCAAGAAAGACGGCTGTTTGTCCCCTTGCGCACCAAAGGGTGTCAAGCAGATGTTGCAGTAAGCAGCTGTGTAGCGCACCATGTAGAACTGCCGAGCCGTGTCAACAGCCAGGTCAATGTCAATGGCCATTTGCTCATTGAACAATCCCAGCACCCGCCGAGCCTCATAAGCGACACTGTCTTGCCAATGTTGCTCGATGTTGTCCATCTCACTGGTCGGCAAAGGAGCCAGGCGTGACACAGCGATGCCAGCGCAGATGCCTACTGTGTTGCGGAAGTTGCCTGGGTTGGTGACCTTGCTGCGGATATATTCCTCAAGGTTCATAAAGCGCGTGTTGATCATTTTGATCTTCCTTTAAAAACAGTTACATGGTGGAGAGTTTAGCAGACTTGATGAACAAGTCGTTGCCAGCCAAGAGTTCCAAGTCCTTTTGGAACAACTCCATTTTCTTTTCTTTGCGCAAAGAGGACTTAAAGAACAGAGCCATCTTTTCAATGAGTCCGTCGTTGTCATCGTAGAGCTTCAAGATACCTTCTACGTTTTCAATCTCTTTGGTCAACTCCGTCTTCATCTCACTATCCAGATCGTCTTGCTTGAGTGCTTCGACGAGCTGGAGCTTCATGCGTGTAAAGCGTGAGCGCGGGCGATCATAGTCATCTTCACGCGTCGTGCAAGCGATCAAGATGATGAGCAAAATCCCGTAAGTCACAACCGTCGCACAGATCAAGCTAACGAATGCAACAGCGTTAGCGAAGAACCGACCAACCGAGCCAGCGCTGCGCATGCCGTAGTACGACAAGATCTTGTCCAAGCCAGAAGCCAGGTAGGAGCGGCATCCCATGCGCATAGCAAATTGATCGGCCAGCGCTTCACAACTCGTGGTGTCGTAAACACTCTCACCGAGCTCACTCTTAGAGTGATCAATCGATGCGTTCACCACCACCACACCAAGAGCCGTCTTGTCCTTGATCACCAAAGCATCTTCAATGTCTTTCTCAGACATATTGATCTTTTGGCCAAACTTGGTGAAGACGACCTTGCGTTGATCGGGTGGCACTTTGCTGTTTTGAGCCGCGATCATGGCGTGCAAGATTTGGTTGGTCTTGATCGTGCGATCGACATATTCGAACGTCGTAAACAAGTGCCCAACTTCATGCAAGATGATGCTGGTGAATTCCTCATCGGTCAGAGCTGACGGCGTTTTCTTGCCGAGCAATTCATCGAGAGGCAGCAGCATCACGCAAGGAATTTCCAGGAACGCCCCCGTGAGTTTGGCTGTGCGAATGTCAACACTGCCGTAAGCCATCTCCTTTTTGTCACGGTTCAAAAGCCGCGACATATCTGAGCTTGCATCGAAGTCAATGTCGGGATCGACACTAGCTTCCTTAGCGAAGGGGCTCAGGAAAATGTGGTTGCGGTTGATGAGAGGGAGGAACGCGGTGGGAGCGCCATCGAACAAGTTGATCTTCTTAAAGCCAAAGCTTTTCTCGATAACCTCGGCAATCAACCGGGGCGCACCACTTTCGTAGTATTCCTTGATCTTTTGCCCATTGCGACCTTTTTCACGACAAGCCTTCACCGCTGCGCACAGCTCATTGAAAACTGTGTACGACTGAAACTCAATGCTTTCCATCGCTGAGGTATAGCCCTCAGATGCTAAATTTAAGCGCATGTTGACACCAAAGAAAAATAAATCTGAACATGAAAAATGCTTTAAGTCCAGCTTGAGTGCAAAACTTAAAACAACGGATACATCTAATAGATCACCAATCCCCACCCTATTCTAAGTTAAAAACATGTCAAAAATCGACCCATCTCGTATTCGCGGCATTGAGTGCCGCTTTGCTATTTGTGTAAAAAATAAGGAAACAGACGACGATGTTCATGTCGTCAAAGAACAGATCCACCTAGACGATGGCACCATTGTGCCTTACCTGCGCAAGATTCTAAACTATAAACGCCCATACTACATTACCAAGAAAGGCTTTCGCAATCACGAGGATAAGAAAGAGTGGGAGGAAATTGAGAGACTCAATCGCTACGAGTCTACTCAAACCAGGCTGGTGCGCTCGATGGCTACCTCTATGGAGATGCCGTGGTTTAGAGGCTCACAGCGTGACTTACAGAAGTCTCCCTACATCTACGGCGCAGACATCAGCTCGACATCTTTGCTCAAACAGTCTTACCTAGACAAGTACGGCCTTAACACGGCTTATACTTTTGCGGGGTACGACACCGAGACTGATGTCGTGCACTACGACACCAAGAATCACATCTTGATGGCTTCTATCAGCCATAAGACAAATGTCTACACGTATGTACAAAAGCGGTTTGTAGCAGGCTACACCAATGTCGAAGAGAGATTACGCGCCCTAGCTGCTGAGCACTTAGGCGACTTGATCAAGCGGCGCAACCTTACGCTGCACTACGTCTTCTGCGACACAGAAATTGAAGTCGTTCAAAAGTCTATTGGTAAAGCGCACGAGATCAAACCAGACTTCCTAGGTATCTGGAACATGGTCTTTGACATCAGGCGTATTCAAGAAGCATGTGCTCGCGCTAACGTCAAGCTAGAAGACCTCTTTAGTGACCCAAGCATTCCAGCTAGCTATCGCTACTACGAGTTCATCGAAGGTAAAGCTAACCGCATTACCAACGCTAACAAGCGCATGAACTTCAAGCCCGTGCATCGCTGGAACACAGTGATCGCACCTGCGTCGTTTTACATCATCGACCAGATGTGCGGCTACTATCAGTGCCGTCAAGGCTCACCTGAGGAGCCTAGCTATGGCCTAGATGCCTTGGTGAGAAAGAACACCAAGGCCAGCAAACTTGAGTTCGAACCAGCTAAGAAATACCAAGGGTTGGCTAAACACCAATTCATGCAAAAGTACCACCCACTTGAGTACATCATCTATAACCAAGGTGACGTAGTCATTATGGAGGAGCTCGACGATGTCACCAAAGACATGGCTATTCAGCTCCCACTGTTTGCAGGTTGTACGGACTTTGAGAAGTTCCCATCTCAGCCTAAGCGCACCATTGACGCTCTACACCACTTTGTCTTAAAGCGCGGCCACGTCATGGCCACGACCTCTAAAGAGATGGCTGATGAGTTTGACGATGAGACACTTGGCATCGATGGTTGGATCGTTATGCTACCGTCTCACATGGTGGCAGACAACGGGCTCAAGTGCGTCTTAGAAAACCAAAACTTGCGGACTAACATCCGTATCTTTGTGTTTGACTTAGATGTCTCAGGCAGCTACCCTAATGGGCAGTGTGTGTTTAACATGTGTAAGCAAACGACTTCTAAGGAGCCTATTCGTATCGAAGGCATCTCTGAGGATTTGCAGCGCATGCAGACCATCAATCTGTCTGCTGGACGCACTAACGCTGTTGAGATTGTGACACTGATCTGCGGAGCCCCGACCCTTGAGCAAATCGTACAAGCCTATGACAAAATGATTGCAACAATGTAAGAAGAAGAAAAAAAGAAAACCCGCTAGGGTTTTCCTCACAGCTACAGGGGCAATCCCTGTAGCTGTGAGCTCAGGCTGCTCGGTCATGCTCACCGTCGAGCGCGCGGACGATGCCGCGCGCGATGTAGAAGATGGCGGCGTAACACACCGCAGCGACCACAATGACTGTAACCACTTCACCGAGTGAAGTGGTCGTAGACCGAGTGTAACCCCGGCTCGATGGGGCTGGCACTGCCGGCACATCCCAGCTAGGACTGGCCTTCAGCCATGCGATGAGTGGAAGGTGCACTTCAATTGTGCCTGCTTCCACGGGGACGGCTTGGACACCGACATCACGCAGGGCCTTCAAACGCGCCGGCACAAATGCCGGCAAGAGCACCACTCGCAAAGCAGCGTACTTCTGATGGAAGCGGGCCGAAGCCTCGCTTCCCATTTCCACGGTCAGATTGACAGCAGCGATTTGCTCTTCAGACAAGCAGAAGTCTGCTGCACTCAGGGAAAACTTTGTAGCCATGATAGAACTCCTTGATGCATTAAAGGATATGAGTCAGCGTAGCATCATTACCAACTCACTACCGATATATGTGACTGAAGAAAAATAGGATCAAATAAGTCACTGATACCTCGGCTAAGTTAGCCGAGGTATCAGCACCGTGAGTAATTACGCTTTGGCTAATTGCTCAGCTAGGGTATCTACATACTCCCCCATAAGCGTAGTCGCCAGCGCTTCATTGTTGTTGGTCAGGGTATAGACCATGAACAACATATTTCGAAGCGCCTTCCCAACACGGTTGTACAGACTCTCTATTGTTTCATCATTGGTTTGTTTATCGCGCCACACAGCGTAAATATGGTTGTAATAATCAGATAGCTCCTTGCGAATATACTGCCCACTCACTAGAAACTTGTCAGCCACACTCTGTGTTTTAGCATAGCAACTAGCTAACCAACTATATCCAACCGTTGCGTAAGCAGAGATTTCAATCTCATCCCATTCATTTAGGCATAAGAGAATTTTCCCCACGGCGTCTAGCGCATTGCCTTTGATGAGACTCTGCTGAAAGTCAATCGCAGCACTTCTCATCTTTGGAAACATAACTTCGGTAAGAGGTAGTCGCAGAATAGATCCCATGCCGCAGTCCAGATGAGGTAACAGCCAGGGCGCGGGACCACTAACATCACTAAAATATGAGACATCAATAGTGCAATTTAGATTTCGCATTTTCTTCCTTTACTACAGTAAGTAAGCACAGTTACCCATGTGCTCACAAGAGTGATATGTGTTTGAAATATAATGGGCATAAGTACAGGCAGAGGCGCTAGCGCCTCTGCCTGTACAGTACACTACCAGATCGGCTGGATCAGTTCTTGAAGTACGAGATCACGCGCATCTGTGCTTCTTCGCTCAGGCCAGCGATACAGCGGCCCAGGTTCAGGCTCTTTACGGCCAAGGCGTAGTCGCTGCCGGTGGTGCGCATCAGCAGCATCAGCAGGCGCGTGAAGCTGTCTTTTTCACTGGCTTCCAGATCCATGTTGGCCACAAAGCGCATCGCAGCGTCGGAGCTGAAGATGGTCTTTTGGTGATGAGCAAACACTTGGCGCACGTAGGTGAAGGCGGTGCGGAAGTCTTGCGAATCGACACGCTCAAACAACTGCATGATGGCGCTGAACAGCGTGTGCTGATGGGCTGCGCCAGTTTGAGCGTTTTGGACGTTCTTGAGATCCATGCCCTTGACGTATTCGCGCAAGCGCTCAAAGAGATGGATCACTTCGAACTTGTCGCTGCCTTGCAAGCTGTCGAGGTACTCGTTGACAGCTGCTGGAAACTCATTGTTCTCGAAGACTTTGGCAGCGACTTCTACAGCGGCTTGCACGGCTTCTTGGGCCAGGGCGGCTTCGACTTCTTCGGGCTGGGTGAGTTGTTCAGGTTGGTTCACGGTAGTTCCTTCAGATGGGTAGGGTTGAAAAGGGGATTCATCGATCTGTACGACGTGCGGAGTCAGGCCACGCGCATAGGCGATTTGGTCTTCAGCCGGCTTATCGGCGGTGGTAAACTGCGGGTCATCCGAAGTCAGTACAGGCGCAATGTTTCCACGGGGCGAGAAAGGCGGCTCGTCAACGGTTCCGGGTACAACCACTGGCTGACCGGTTTGTGAACCAAGCTCAACTAGCGGCCTCTCACAGAACCACTTGATCGTGTCGACCACAGACTGTGGGAGCTTGATTTGCTCTGGTTCACCAACCACAGGGAATTCTACCCTTGGAGTCAGTGTTTCTTCCGGTGCTGTAGCTTTTTCAAGCTCTTCGGTGGACATTTGTTCGATGTCGTCAGAGGATTCAGGCATGATCGTTCTCCTTGTAAAACGTCTATAGAATATCAGTGCAAGATATCTTTTAAATTAAAAGACTCTGTCACCGTAGACTTGCCGTGAGCCATCGCCAGATAGATCGACAAGAACGTAGAGCCCATGTCAGAACCAGCAATCGGTAGAGCCATTGGGTTAGCAGCCAAGAGACTACCCACACAGACACTACAGAAGTCAGTCACACCAAACGAGCAATACTGCGGAGAACGCACCATCAGCTTCTTGCCGATGTAGGACTCAGCTTGTTGCTGGTTCTCGACAAACACCGTCTCACTACCGTCGATCAGATACCGATTGACCAAACGGAAAGCGTTATTTGCATCAGCAAAGAACTCCAACCCCACGACAGTTTTGCAGTCACCTTGTTTGACACGCAAGTTAGCCAGTGCGCGCAGCAGCTCTTTAACCGACACACCACCAAGCACCGTTTGCGCACCACGGTTAAAGGAAGCCGCCCGCAGTGAGTTGATCTTGACGGGGACATCCTTGATATCCACACCTTCAATCAGACTGTTCTTGATGAGTGCAACGCGAGTCACATCGTCAGACAACCCGGACTCAGCGCCACCCATCAAGAAGAGTTTAGCGCGGTTGACTTCTCGTGACTTCTTGCTGAGATAGAAGTCCTCACATGGGTCGCCCTTGGTGTGCTCTTTGTCGAGCTTGATGAGCTCAGCTGAGATGAAAGCGATGACGATCGGATCGTCTAAGCGACCTTCAAATTGTTTGAACAGCTCGGCCTTTCGCTTAGGCACATCGGGGTGAGTGGAGAGCGACTTCTCCGTGCCAGCCCAGCAGCACACCTGCGTTAAGCCCCGCATGAAGTCACAAGCTTCGCCTAACTTCAAGAACTCATCGACATAAAACTCAGTTTCTAGTCGGTCAGACTCTTTATCAGGTGTTGTCTTGAGACGACCCGCAATCAAGTCTTCGATGTAAGGGATATCGAAGTACACGTTGATGAATTCTAACTTATTGCCAAAGGGGTAAACCAGAGTCAAGTAGTTCAACAACAAGCAAGCGTAATCTGTCACGATCGGTTGTTTGACGATGATGCACTCCTCGGGACTCACAGGGAGCTCTTCGTACAAATCGATCAGTGGTTTGGTTGGATCACCTCCCTCAATCTGCTCTAGCACACCTGTCGTTGGGTGTACAAAGAACATTCCGGTTGGCATCCTCACAACGCGGTAAGGATAAGGGTTGCCCTTCCAGGATTCTGGCTCTTCTGACGTGACTGCAAAGCAGGAGATGAGCCATGGCAGATTCATGTACAAGCCACTCTTTAGGGCTTGCTTATAGAAGTCTTGCTTAGTCACGGAAAGCCTCCCCGCAGATCTCGCCAATGCGCACACTCAGCTGTGTGGTCAAATTGATGTCAGGTGTGATTTGCTCAACAGCGTCCTTAGCGACTTGCATGGGGTTGCTATAGCCTTCTAAACTCAAACAAGCCAGCGCCACCAGATCACTAGCCACCACGCCTGTGTCAACCGGATTCATCTTGGCCACGACATGTTGGAGATAGAGCTTGAGATAGATATCAAAAGGATGCCCAATTGCATCTGGGTTGACAGTATAAATGTCCGCATAGCAAGGCTTTTGATCTAAGTAGTTTTTGTACTGACTATAGACCTTCACACACTGATCGATCACCTTGATCCGCTCTTCTGACATCTCTTCTTGCACAGTCCCATCGCCGTTAAGCAATTCGATGAGCCGCTCGATCACACTGTCTTCTACCGTCTCTAACACTGTCAGTGTTTCTTCGATAGAAAGAGAAGCCGATACCTTGAGCATCTCGGCGAGTGTCTCATTGGCATTGAGCGAGAGCGTCGTGATCGCCAGGATGCTCTCTTTGTCTTCAAAGTAAGGCAGATCAAACACAGCGTTACACAGATCGATGACCTGGTTCCATAGTGCCTCATCACTGACGGTGATGCCCTGTATGCGCAAAAGGCCTTTGAGAGTAGAGACCGTCAATGCTCGAAAGCCTACGATGAAATCTTCGTTGGACTTGTCCTCACTCTCCCCAACCATCATGTCGTACATGTCCATGTAGTCGGGTAAGTTATACTTGTCAAACACATCGAAAGACGCACGCGTCAGCACCATGTCCGTGTCATCTGTGGCGTGTGAGAGGTAAGTGAAAAGCTCTTCGCGGTCTAACATTTGGAGAGTTCCTTCGCAGTGGATGTACTATAAAAAATTAACCAAGCACCAATCTTTTGGTCTAGGTGTACGCGGATTGCGCGTTTTACCTCTTTATTTTAACTTGGAGTTTACACACCATGTCTTCTCGTATGTCCAAAGTCCATCAGCGCGTCCTCCAATCCAAGGAAGAACGCCCTCCCAAAGAACAAGTCTACACCCGTGTGAAAATCTGGGATGAGGTCAATGGCCTCAAAGACATCCAGATGGAGTGCTTCTCGCGTGTGACCGAATCCCTGATGCTTGCGTGTGATTTCATCAAAGATCAGGAAGTGCTTCCCCTCATCACCAACGCACAAGCTCTGCGTGAAGTCGTCGAAGCGCTGGACGCTCAGTATGAAACATACCGAGACAGGCTGTACGCCTTGCGTGACAAACACACTGACCGCAAGGGAGCAGCTGTCAATGCCGACGAGAACATGGAGGCCCTTGCATTAGGCCAAGAATACGCCGACCTGCAAATGTTTTATAACTCAGTCATGCATCCGTTGACTGTGGATCTGACGCGGCAACTGCTGATCGTTGAGAAAACTGTGGCAGCCACCAAACGCGCCAAACAACAACCCACTCTTTTGAGCCAACTCTGATCAGGAGAACGTCATCATGAACAATCAAACCGATACCAACACTGTGCCCACTGGCGACGATACACCGCCCATCGCCGAAGGAAAGAACATCACCTGGAGCACGAAGACGCCACTGTTTTCCGATGATGTCAAGGGTGTCAAGGGCTTTGAAACGCTTTTTATTCCCACGACCTCTGAAACGCGCTACCGTGTGCTCCTGGGCAACACCGCTTTGCTCGAAAAGCTCGGGCGGACGCAGGATGGGCGGGAATGGATCAGTGCTGTTAACAACGGCTCCTACACCACCACCCACGCCGACCGATTCGTCAAATCGGCTGAAGACAAAAACAGCGACTGGCGGCAAGAGATCGAGTACGAAGGCGACCTCATCCAGATGCGCAGTGTCAACACCTCAGGTGGGACTGGCTCAGTACAACTGGCTGACATCGTCACCAAGCGCCTGGGCCTGGGCACGCCCAAGTGGACACCCCTGCCTCATTCGGGCTTTTGTGTCTCGATCTTGCCAGCCACTGAAGGTGAGCTGCTGGAGCTGCATCGCCTGATCGTCGAAGAGCGCGCTACGCTGGGTCGCCAAACCTTTGGGGCGATCTTCTCCAATGTGCGCTCTTACTTCAGTGCAGAAGTGATGCGATTCATCATGCGACATATCAAGGAGTCTACCTTGAATGTCCCGGTGGAAACACTGATGAGCCACATCAAGCTGCTTGATCATGATGCCTTGGTGACTGCCATTGCCGCAGCGACTTGGCCCAATGGCGTGAAATACAGTCGAGCCTGTACAGTCGATCCCGACAAATGCACACACGTCTCGACAGGTAAGATGTTCCCGCAGCGCATGCACCAGATCGATCTGACAGCGCTCACCAAGCGTCAGTGTGCTCAACTGGCTCGCCGCACTTACAACTCCGTCACGGTAGAAGACTTGAAGTCTTACCAAAAGGAGTTCCTGCGTGGCCAACCCCGCATCATCAGCTTGGGTCAGGACACAGGCATTGGTCTGCAACTGCGCATCTGCACCATCCAGGACTACGCCGACAGCGGCTACCGCTGGGTCAGTGAGCTGGAAAAGGCTTACACGGAAGCGCTGATCGCGGACACACAAACCCGCAACGATTACCTCTTCGATCAAGCCAAAGCCACGGCAATGCGTCAATACGCGCACTTCGTGGAAGCGATCTTGGTGGATGGTGAAGTGCGTGCGACGTGCGAGAAAGAGCAACAAGAAGCGATCGAAGAAACCCTGGGACGCTTGAGCTGTGATGATGAGTTGCGCAAGGCTTTCACCACGGAAGTCGGCAAGTTCATCGACGACTCCACGATCGCCATCATCGGTGTGAATGCCTACAAGTGCCCTTCTTGCGGCGGTGTGGAAAAGATCACCGACGCATCTCCGCGCTGGGCTGATGTCATTCCGGTGGATGCGACGAAAGCTTTTTTTACCCTCCTGGGGCAGAAAGCAAAAATCATCAAGGAGACCCGGTAAGGGTCAATCACATCTGTAACGTCGACTTCGGGGTAGAAGCTACCGGAGAGAGCGTTATAGAGATCTTGCTACAAGGCGATCGGATTAAAACCTGGGCAGAAGCTAGGAAGTTACTCGGAGATGCTTACAACACACGTTACGGCATCTTCGATCACATTCAGCAAGAAGCCCTGGATGATAATCCCGCCGTCGACCCAAGCTTGAAACGACCCTTTGCTTCGTTCGAGATACACCCTGCTGAAGAGTACACCGAACACAGCCAGCTGTTCAAACTACTGGATGTTTTCCCAAACAAAAAGATCGGTGAACTCTACAACATCAGCTTTTTGGACTTCATCAACTGCCCCCCTGAAGTCGTCGAAAAGATGATCGCGGTGTGCGACAAGATCATGTCTTCAAAAGAGGCAAAAGGCAGAGAGGTCTTAGACAACTTGAAAGACTCAATGAAGGACTTAGAGTCCTAAGAGAAAAAGAAAATATGTGCCCAGGTACTCGTGCGCAAGCACGAGTACCTGGGTATGTCCATCTTAAATGGTAACGCCGGAGTGATATTCTCGCACGCTCTTGGCTCTGACTTTCAACATCTTGAGCTTGTTGTCGTGGTACTCGCAGTGCTTAGCGACATCCATACAGACGAAGTAGTAAAACTCTGTCTTGTGGTCAGCCAGTTTGCGCAGCCGGCCAAACGTCTGGATGTTTGCCTGGGTCGAGTTGATAGCGATCGTGAGGTAAACCGCTACCAAGTCCGGGATGTCTAGCGCCGTACCAGCCGATAGCACAGTGGTCACTAAAATGTCACATGAGTAGACATTGTCGACAGAGTCATCTTCCACGTAACGCTTAACCACTTTGTCTGGAAAGCGCTGAGAGAGATACTCTTTAAGCAATGTACACATGGCGATACTGGCTGCAAAAACGGCAGCTACTTTCTTTGGCCTGGTTAAGCCAATGTAAGTATTTTGAACAATATCACCAATCATCCTGAGATAGTTCTCTCGCCACTGTTTGTGGCGCATGATGCTTTTCTCAAAAGCGATGTGGCTGTAGTTGTTGCTGTTGAGCTCCGTCGTGCGCAAATGCCGACTATCTGACGCCTTATAAAACACAGGGTAGGCGTCAGCGTACTTGTCGATCTGGATGTCTTTAAGCCGGGTGCTGATGGGGTACGCCAGCTTCATCATGCGCTCTAAGAACGGGTTGTCATTAGAGTAAGTCGCAGACAAAGAAATGCTGTTAGGCACATGCGTGTAGCAATCGAGCTTGATCTGAAAGTGCAGCTCTAAGTGGACTTCGTCGTTAAGGCGTGTACCTGCCTTGAGGTGTTCGAAGAAGTTCTCTGGCAAACATGCATAGCCAAGATCGAGCGTGTCTTTACCAAGTTCTTCATACTCTTTTAACCAATTGAGCATGGTCTTGGTGCTAACGATAGCGATATCCCAATCGGCCTGGCCTTCTGCATCGAGTTGGAGTAGCGCTTTGAGTGACTTACTGCCCGCGACCATGAGCACACGGTTCATGTCCATGTCGTAAGTCTTCTTGATATCCTCCCACCACTTCTCCATGTAAGCGGGCTTACAGATGTTGATCCATCTGTGGTTTCTTTTACTCAACTCCCTCAGAGCTGTGTAAGTCTTGCCCTTGCCTGTTTGAACCGTGATCAAAACACGGCTCGGTTTTGTGACAGGTTGCGGCACATGGAGCTTGTCTAAGATCGGCTTTTGATCAGGTAAGTCTGTCCATTTATCAAACACCGTAAATTTAGCAGCAGCAGGCTCATAAAGCTCACAAGGTGTAAACTTGTAGTCTTTACCTTCCGTGTAGCCGTGATTCTTCAAAAACTTCAGGAAGTCAGGCAGAGTTGACTGCATGAATCTAAACTCAGTATGTCCACTGTTAGACGTGGCATACACGCGCTTCATTTGCCGAACGTAGTTACCGCCCTTGCGCTGCAAGTCGTACTCAATAAAGTCTCGGCTAAACGCGTAACAAATCTTTCTTTCTTCAGGTGATTTTATCTTAACAGTGAAGTTGTGAGACTTCTCCTGGATTTCCATTGCAATCATGATGTACCTGCTTGTAGTTAGAGGCACTCATTTTGAAATAAATGCCGGCGGACATAGTCAAAAGATAAAGGTAGCTTGTGTTGTTATACACAAGCTACCTATGTCACCGACTAATCAGTCGCGTTTTAGTCCACGTCAGCGTAAAACCGGCCGTACTTACCACCGAGCACCTGTTCAGGCAGCAAGAGTGCGTCCATCGGGTGATCTGGGCGCAGATCTGTATTGACAAACTGTTTAGGGTCAGTCAAGTACGTCTGATGGCGCTCAAAAGCACATGCTGCTCCTGCTGAGCGACCTTCCATGTTGTGCCTTAAAATGCCTAGCTCCTTTGTCGTCCAAGGCTTGGGCAAACGGTAGTCAGCTTTGGAGTTGCTGATCACCATAGAGCTGTAGACGATGAGGTCAAGCACAGCCATGTTCACCAGTAGTCGACCACGGTTGATGAGGTTGAACAGCTCAGCCAACAGGGCTTCGGGAGAAACCACATTGGAGCGCTTTTCCAAGTCACTTACTGTAGACTCCAGCAAGCCAGCGATTTCGGCTTGGTGGTCACCCATGTTGACTTGACGCATCGGCAGCGACAGAATCGGTTGGCTATAATCCCACCCAGCCATATCGACTTGGTAGTAGCCACCTTCTGCCACTTCGAAGCCAACCTTCTTGATGTGAGCAAGTAGTTGGTGCGTCATGTTAGACGCATTCTTATCAACCGTTGTGTTGAGAGGGATTTCTTCCGGGTTACCAGATTTGTCCCACACCACCAAGCGCAAGCTGGAGATCTCACTCACCCGGCTGGCGCTCAACAGGTTCACATCGTCGATGGTGAACACGTCAGGTAGCCCAGGCGCTTCATCAGCGCACAAGCGAATCTTGACTTTGCGGTTCTTGAGGTCTTGCTGTAAGTAGTACAGACTACCACCTGACGGGGCAGACAAGTACTTCTTCTCAAACAAGGATAGCACAATCGAGCTCACCACTGCACTGCCGTCAAAGTGCTTGTTAGAGATCACGATCTGTGAGACAGGCGCTGTCATGGTAACACATGACTGGTGCCCACCGTTTGTACCATCATCAATCCCTAGTGAAGTCTCACCGTAGCAGACTTCACACACACCGTTTGGATCGGGGTGAGCACAACCAGCGACAATGCAACGGATTTTAATCGTCGTATTGATCAGCTCTTTGTTCCAGGGACGAATGACTGACAAGCCACCCGAAGCATTGACGAAGTACTTCCCGTCAAGTGCATCCAGATCACTATTGCCAACGGCTTTGCCTTCAGCATTGATCTCTGGGCCTTTGACATGCCAGGTCAAATACTGAGTCGAGCCACAGTCACCACGGTGGATGCGCCAAACATTCAAACAAACGAGCTGCTGACGCCTGGAGAAATACTCAGCTTGCTGTAGTGGAGTCTTTGTAAACGATAAGGACTTCGCTGAAGACCTTGACTCCATAGCTGACCAAGCGATTAAGCGTACTCCGTGAAAGAATCCCGTTAAGATCGGGGCCGGAAACACAGAAGAATCTGTCTCTGTGCGATAGCCAACGGGACCAATTGCTTGGAGTACCTGGTCGACACGAACTGTCTTGCCACGCACTGCACGAGCCAGTGAATTGTAACGCAGCTCCGGTGCTGTGTTGAGTGCGTTACGAATCGTGGCATGGCAGTTAGCGATACTAGCGGGCGTAGGCTGGATACTGATCATCGACTGCCGAATTGGCTCAAACTGACAGCACTCTAAAAAGTCGAGTAAGTCAATCGAGCTCACGTACTCAGGTATCTGGACAGAAAACCAGTTGTACATGACGTTGGTGATGACGTAAGCCTGCCTCTTGAGATGATCTACCATCTTCATGCGGTCATTGACACGACTCGCATAACTATCGTAGATCCCGAACAACAGATGTCCCAACAGTTTGGTGTGGGTGTTGTTATCGATCTCGGTGTAAGGCTTGCTAAAGCCTCTCAAGTGCATCATCTTCGTGATGGGTGTTTCTTCAAACCCACGTAGAAGATCCCACGTAAAACGTGTCCAGATGGTATCACGTCCAGTGCAAGCGACCGCCCCGTCACTGCAAACGACTTCCATGTCGCCTTCAATCTTTTTCCACAGTGCAGTGGGAGCGATCCCGCGAATTGTTCTGGCATCAAATCGCATTAGCATGTTACAGTGGCCTTTCTATAGGCAAATTCCCAACCCATGCACAGGTTGTAGTGGTGAGCCATCTGAAGCGACTTAGCTCCGCCATATGGGTGCTTGTTGCGATCTACCAATTGTCCGATGTTGCCGACTTTTTCAGCTTCAAACAAACCTCTGGTAATGAGCGCATGGGTCTGGGGGTTAGAGTTTCTGTCAATTTGCTCAGCCGCCGATTCAGGGCCTGTGTAGCTCACAAGCAATCGGACCTCGGCTTCACCGGTTGCACGCACAGGTGTTTCGCGCGCTGGGTTGCGGTACTTGTCACCCATGCTCGTTTGAGCAGGGACGCCGTGGTAGTGTGTCTTCGTACTAGAACACGCTGACCAGTCATCGCCGATCTTTTCAAGCAAGATGATATACATCGGGCCAATGCGAATAGGCAGCAGGGTTCTGACAGCTCTGCCTTCCACTCGGTAAGAGATGGGGGCATGCAGTGGCCTGAACTCACGCTCCAACTCCAGCGCCATCAACGGGTTATCGACCTCGTTATCAGTAGGCCAGATCAGGTTGACTCCGTAGGCTACGATGGTCGCCAAGAAGTTGCGCACATTCGGTGTATTCAGAGCCGCTTGCGCTGTTTCTTGTCGGGTAATCGTGTAAAAGCGAATGAGTGTCGCCCAAACCTCATCAATGATCGACTGATCGACTTGTTGCAGGTGCTTGACAGCTCGTGCAAACACTGTCTTGGGAGTTATCCCTAGCGCTTGACATATCTCGCGGTGAAGTTGTACCTGAACCGATCCAACAAACTGCTCGTAGATACGTGACGAGTTGTTACGACCCACGGTAGAGTCTTCAGATGAGATGAAGTCAGCCACATTGCCGTGTTCGTCGACAGGCATGTCTTCATCGGCCACGATCTTACACATGATCGACTTATCGCCGCTGAGACCAGCCATCTTAAAACCGATGTTGGGCTCGATGTCATACTCGACAGTGACGACGATGCGAAACCGATCGATCGGAGTGCGACGGTGAATCAGCCTGGCCTTTGTCGGAGTGATGACCGACATCGCTTCTACGATCAGGTGATGGAACGCATCCGTCATGCGCAAGCCATCTCCGCGTGCTGCACGCAAGCGCTTGTAATAATCGTAAATACTCTGATAGTAGCGCTTACCAGCCAGGTAGTACTTCAGCGCCTGCTCATCCATTTCCGGTTGAATGTTCTTGTCGTCCTTCATGTCGTGGAAGACTTGCACATCCACCACTGTACCACCTGGGCCAACGAACACAGTTTCATCAAACTCATCGATCGTTGCCATGGCTTGCGTGCTTTGCTCAACGAACGACAAGTGTCCTTCGTCATGCTGCCCTAGTGCACACAAATAGCCATGCTCAGCGACCTTCTCACCGATGTCAGGCATGAACTTAAAGCGCCCATTCTTGCCGTACAAGTTCTTCGGAAACGCTGTCTTGCCATATTCGAAGACGCGTTGGCGAAACATCTTGAATCGCATCTTCTTCAAAAACCCAGCACGCACCAACACCGAGTCTTCAGCTGTGCCTGGGTGGCTAAACAGAGCCATGTTGGCTGTCACACCGAACTTCCAACCACCGCGCTTAGACACGAGTGGGGACTTCAAGAACACATCACCTTTCTTGAAGTCGCGGTCAGGGGCCAGATTGGACAACTCAGCGCCAGCTTCGTAGCGAAATCCAAAATACTGATGCTCGCTGCGGTAGTCCGTTAAGTTAAAGTATCCAATCTCACCTTCTTCAGACTCGTAAATCACCGTTGTCAGCGGGTTGTGCTGGATGGAGTCCGCCGCAAGCCCAGAAGAAGGGTACTTCTTGAAAATCTTCAAGATGCGACCATTCTCCGGCATGCTCACACTGAAAGAATACTTTGCATACTCTTTATCTAGTGTGGTCTGAATCATGCGCTCATCAGCGCCTTCAATGGGTAAACACTGCCCAATGTGCTGGGACTCCATTTGGAGCCGTGATGAGGACACATTACCTACAAAAGGCTGTAGGCCACACACGCCCATCCAAGCATTGTTGAGCTGATTGGGGTAAATCAAGCTCAGGTCATAAGGAGTAGCTGGCTTGGGTTGTGGAAAAAGTTTAGCGTACTTGGGATCTAACATGTGTTTTTCCGTAAAAGATAGAGCCATCAGCGAGGCCCATGTTGATGATATATGACTGACGCTGCTTTGGTATTTATAACCCTCTTGAGAAAGCAAACTTATGAAAATCCTCGACTTCGATCAAGCAAAAGTGGCTGCTGTGTATCAGTCCCGAGAGTTTCGGGCAGTGATCCAATCCAGCAAGCCTTTCTTAATCAATCACAGGGAGACAGCTGATGTCCCTCTGGAGGAAAAAGATAAACTCGACTACGAGCGCAACTTTTACTCGCTACTATTTAAGATGAAAATCAAGCCTCAGCTACATTGGACAGTCATGCAGCTCGCAGGCCTGTCTCACCCGCAGCAAGACTTCTCTCACATCACGACCATCAAGCTACCTACGACTGTCGCATTAGAGCAACTCAGAGCAGCGTTTAAAAACACCGGAGTTATCAAGCTATAATCCAAAAGAAAAAGAGGAGCTGTCAAAGGCCCCTCTTTTTCGCATGGCACTTATGCCGACTTACAGGCGATCAAGCCCTGGTCGGTAGCCACGCCGATCGTCATCGTAACCGCGACGCTCGTAGGGATCTGGCTCCACTCGGCGGATACCGCTCCAATCGCGTGGCTCTTCACGACGTGGTGGGGGTGGGTCGTAACGACGATCATCATAACCCCGGTCATCACGCGCCCGAGGCAAAGCACTGACACGCGAGTCGTAGCGATCATCCTCATACTGGCGCGGGGCGTAACCACGGCGCTCGTAGCGAGGATCAACGTAAGCAGGTGGGGCTTCTGCCATCAGCTCGGCGATAGTCTTGGACTTCTTGCCCGCAGTTTGCTGGGTGGTTGGAGCTGGGGCTGCCATGGACATCGATCTGGCGGGAGAGTCTTCCGCTGGTGTCGCAATGATCCGTGTCAACTTGGCGTAGTTGTCGGGGTTGTCCATGACCTCACGCCACTCATCACTGTAGGCAAACAGCTTGTGGTCAGGGACGTGATCACCGAACAACGATACGATCGTCGTGACACACCCAGCGATCTTGCCAACACAGCGCAGCAGCGCATCCAGAAAAGGCGCATCGGGATGGAGTGAGCCTTGGTTGTAAATGGATTGCTCCGATTCACCGATGCCAGGGATCATGTACTCCAACACCGCCAAGATCGTCGAGCGATCTTTTTCCTTGACATCGACGCCAAAGATCTTGTCTTTCTTGCCTGCTGCTTTGATGGCCTCGTACAGCGGCCAGCGCACGATCGCGCCACGCGTGTACGTCTTGCCACGCACGATCGCATGGCGCTTCAAGAAGATACTGACAAAGCAGTTCTCCCGCACCTGGCCTTTCATCACCTCCAGCAACTTGTTGACCACTTCCATGGTCTTTTCCGTTGCTTCAGGTGTGGCGTTGATGAGTTGTCGCTGATCGCCCACCAGTGTGGCGTGCAAGGCAGTACTGGTGATGAGAGCCACCAGGGAGCCAAACAGTGCACACAGCTGGAAGTTCAGTCGGGCCAGTTGTGCAATGCGCAAACGCGACAGCACTGGTGACTCGGACTCCATCAGACTGCTTTCACTGAGTGGGTGAAAGACGTGGTTGTTAGCCAACACTGATGGGTCAGCCAGGCGTTCACGAACTGGCAATACCCAGCGCTTGCCTTCCGTGATGAAGGGCAAAGGCTTGTCGCTGCCGACGATGCTGATGTAGCCATCGGCAGATGCGATTAATCCTGCATTGGCCAGAATGGGTGTGTAGGCCTTTACGACCTGGGCATAGATGTCTTCCATCTTTTTTCCTTACAGATTTCCAAGCAAGCGCGCTGCTTCACGCACAGGTGCTCGGGTGTTGTGGCTGGCCACATAGTCCTGCACGACCGTGTACAAGTCATTGAAACCTGCGGCCAGGTTTTGCAGGTGATTCGGATTGGTCGTCAAGACCGGCGGGAACAGGGAGTCTGCCAGCACTGGCGCAGCGTAGGTCAAGGGCGATGCGCCTTCGATGCCCAACTTGCAGCGGAACATGCCGTCGGCGCTACAGAACACTTCCAGGTGATAGCCGATCAGATTAGACCGGCTGATGGCATAGAGCTCCATCAGGATGCGGTTTTCGAACCCCGTAGCCAAGCGCAACTCATCGAGACCCGGCACCGACAAGGTCGGCGCTTGTGACCAAGCAAAGTAAGCTTGGCCGTTGCCAGTGTCATAGTTAGACACTGTGAATGCCACCGTGTTCAGGTAGTACTCACCCATCAATGCCGGCAAGCTTTTGAGGACTTGATCTGCAAAAATGGTTTCTGGCAGGGTGTTGTTCCAGCCCTGGTACATGCCAGGGCGATCCAAACCCATGCGCTGGCGCGAGTCCAAGTGCAAGACGGTCGTCACGCGTAATGCGTTGGGGATCTTGTAGCACAAATCACCCCATGTGATCTCATTACAGCGCCTGTTGTAATTGAATCGATCATCTCCATTGATGTAGCTGATGAATTGGTCAGATGTCACGCTCGTGGAGCGCATCTCGGGCAGCGCTTCCTCGATCAGGTTATACGTCTCACTCGGGCCCTCGGGGTTGAGCGTTTGAGCAAAGAACGGATTGAGTGTCCTGACCAGCATGCTGGAAGCCACTTGGTTTGAGCGGTTGCTCAGAGCGCCCTCAGCGGTGATCTTCGATGTCAAGTCCATCGCCATGGAGATTTGCCCATTGCTGCGCTCGTCGGGCGAATCTCCAATTTCCAGCAACTGCACTTTTCGTGCGATGTCCTCGGGTCGCAACGCATAGGTGTCTTCTTCACCAACTGTGTTGACTGCCTGACACGAGTTGAGCACACGAGCATGTGCTTGTGAGCCGGTGGGAGTTCGCCGCACCGACTTATAGAGGTTGGTCAGGCTATTGATGTGCAAAACCATCTTGGGATCGATCTGGTCTCCCATGTCTGTGATCCCAAGGTAGTCAGTATAGCCCTGGACTTCACAGTAGAAGATGTCCCCATCCAGCCGTTCCATTTCGAACGTACCGCAAAAGCGAAAGCGCTGGGTTTCCCAGCCGTTGGCAATCTCAGCCGCACCATAGGGGCGCACCGAAGGCTTGATAAGGTGGTGTGCGACGCGAGCCATTGCACCGACGGTGACCTGGCTCGCGCCGCCCAGGGCATCGACAAACGCACCTTTCTCGCGTTCGCTGTAGGCCATCTCCCATGGGCGCAAGTAAACCGGATCGTATCCGCCGATTTCCTGAAAACTGATTGAGACAGCAGTAACGCTGCGAATACCATAGGACATTTATTTCTCCATAGAGGCTGAGTGGATGCGAATAGCTAGTTGGGCTAGCTGTACGCGGATATCGCTGGGGCAAGGTAGTCTGCGCTGTTCAGCGCGACCTGTGACTTCTTCCAGCATGTTTTTGGGGAGGTTGATCAGCCACTCGTATTGAGTGAGCTGCTCGGTGATGTGAGCGATGTCTCTTGAGACGGGTGGGACTCTCCTTGTGGCACGTTGGGAAGCATCTTCGTTTGCTTCGTATTTCTTACGGGTAGGCGCAGGTTGCCCGTAAGGATAGATGTCTTGGAGCTTGGCCATCAGCTCGCTAGGGATGTTAAAGCACGTCCCGGTGGCAGCCATCATGCCTGCATCATTAGGGACACTAGCGCTAAGCAAGCCAGCCAGTTGTTTGAATCCCCAATGCCACAAAACGGCTTGAGCTACACTGATGCAATTGATGACATTGCTCTTGTCAATGTAGGGCAAATACCTCGCTGACATGGCTTTGTGCACGACATAGCTCGTCAACAAGACTTGCACATCTTTGATGCGGTGTGATGCCCCGATAAGCCGTAGATTGTTCTGGCTAAACGTCTCAAGTAGTTGGGGTGGACAACTCTTGTCAATCTTTTCCAGGACATCGAATGGCTTGCTTGCGTAATAATTGGCCGTGACAATGGCACTCGAAGGGATCTCCATCTGAGCACGCATCGACTCAATACGTGAAACAGCCAGCGCACCGTCGCCGTCTTCTGGGAAGTCCTTCATGCGAATGTCGTTGTTACGAAACAACGCACCATTGTTCACACCGCTTTTTGTACCCAGCGCATTGAAGATGATGGTCACGAGGTTAGTCTCATCGACGACCTTGCTAATGTCACCTACGGCGACTTTACCGATGAGCAGTGTCGCTAGCAGCATCGTCGGATACTCCTCAGTGCTAGCGCCTTCCAGTGTTGCAGCCGCATTGGTCTTGTCCTTGGGCATGTTGTGCAAAACGTATTGCGTCAACTTCTCCATCGGAATACACGTCATGATCTCGGCTGAGTCCACCAACTGCAAAGCGTAGTAGCTTTTCCAGGAGTTGCTGATCTCGCTGTTGGTTCGAAACAAAAACTCACCCCACACCGGAATCAGTGACCGAAGCATAACGACCATCGCTGTCAACTGCGTGTAGTCCATCGCAGTATAAGTCTTGGCAGCTGTCTGCATCCAATCACTATCAGGATTGAAGCTATTTTTCATGCTCGCAGGCACGACAATGTCTTGGCGCACACTTGCCCATTTCCAGATGTCGTCAAATGGGTGCAAGTTGATCAACTGACAGCAGGGGTCCTTGAGTTCACAAATCAGCGCATTGACACTGAACTCTTGGACACTAAAAACGTCGCTGGCTCGGTCGAAGATCTTGCGAATGGTTCTGTAAACCTCAAAGATCTGATCTTGCCTTGCGCTGGGTAAGCTCGCCCAATAGGCGTTGATATGTCTGGAGAGCACATCAGCCTTGAATGCACGGAATGGAAACTGGGAAACATCCCACTCCAATACCAACCCCTTATGCATCAGGTGCGCGGTCATGCCTTTGCTGGCAATAGGATCTTTCGGTAGATTGATTTGCATTTGTTCTCTCAGTTGTCTGTCAAAGGGATGATATGTGAGTGTTTTTGCTTTGAGTAAAATACACTCTTACAAACACATTGAACCTGTTATGGTTCAATGTGTTTGTAACGATTTATCCGTATACACGTATTTGGATGGGTTGAATTTTGTCATTTTGGTAGAGAGTTAGTTAGACACTATATTGTACTGTTGTGTAAATAACAAACAGCGGCCGTAGCCGCTGTGGCGTTTTACGTCAATGCCGCTTTAGAACGGAATGTCGTCATCGAGTCCGAGGTCACCATCGGATACATTGGCCGGCGCACGCTTGGGAGCCCCACCTGAGTTTCCACCACCGCCACCGCCACCGCCATTGGAGCCCGGAGGCGAAGGAGGTTGCCACTCTTGGACCATCACCGCAGGAACCAGAGTCGACCAAGCTGTGTACCAAGAGCGAGCGTAGGCGTTGATCACCTTGGCTGGCGGCACCACTTCCCCTGTGGGAGACAGTACGGCAAACGTGCGGCGATCGGGTGTGCCAGGGTAGTACCGCAGCGTGCCCAGGCCGACATTGGTCAGGTCTTCGACTTCGATGTAGACGATGAGCTTTTCGTTCTTGCCAATCGTCAGGCGGCACACGGGTTCAGGATCTTTGGTGCGCTGACCATCTTTCCAGACCGTGTCGCTCAGCTGCATGGCCACTGAAGCTTCTTTTTCCGACTTGATCATCTTGTCGAACTGATCCAAGATAAACATGAAGTCGACGAAGCTGATGTTGCAAGTGATCTTGCCGAAGTTGCGCTGCTTGTTGCGATCAGCAGGGTTGTTGGTGGCTGCTTCGAGCTGCACCATGTTGCGATTGACGAGGAAGCGAATGGTAGCCCAATGACCATCGGCTGATTTGGAGCTGAAAGTTTGCGGGCGGCCATTCAAAATGCTGCTGGTTTTCTCATATGCCATGATGTTTTCCTAAAAATAAAAGTCAAAGGTAAGTGGCATCACCTCTGACTCAATAGATGTAGCGTGTGTTGAGTTTAAAACATGAGTTTGAGCGTCTCTCCTAGGAAGCGGTCGGGGAAATCAGACAGTGTGTAGCGCATGCGCTCCAGAGTGGTTAGAGCTGTCCAATCTTTTTCTTTGGCAAAGTCTAGAAGCATCTTTCTAGCCTTGTTAGGATAAGGACTCACTAGCTGTCCATCCCCGAAGAATTGCCAAGTCACTCGGTTAAACGCAATACGCTCAATCCCGTCGCTGACAACAGACTTTGCAAACTTCGTATACCAGCGCGCTTTGGACTTAAGCGCCCCGGTGTGAGACTCCAGTAGGTCTAGTGTGTGGAACTTTTCATGACTGAGCAGATCGTGCGTCATATGAGTGATGATGATTGCCTTCTCAAACAGATCGGGACTGAGAAACAAAGCGAAAGTCTTGACATCGTCTTCGGCGATTGTCCTCAGATATGTCTTTAGTACCGATACGCACAGTTTGTCAAACATCACTTGGTTGGTGGTCTGACTCTCTTTTGGGATGGCCCGAGGATAGTTGCTTTTGATCCCGTCGTAATCGCATTGATAGAAAACGACTTTGATGCCTGGCGTATTCTTGGTGAAGATCTCTTTGATCAAGTCACACTCATTTGCCATCACATCAACGATGTCTCTGACGTGCAAAGCTTTCGCATCAGCCGAAGGCACACTACTGTAGATGTTTCTCACAACTGTCAGTAGGTTGATCCAGACAGAGCCGTACTTGGAGACATCGATGACTTGCGGGATGACTCGGTTAGGATCAAACGGTGGTTGTGTGCCTTTATAGCAAGACTCCAGTGCTAAGCTCGTACCAATCGAGATGGGAAAAGCCGAAGTGGCTCTAGAAGCTAAGATAGATAGACTCATATGCGTCCTAGTGTTTCATCGATGAGGACAGAACAATGGTGAATGACTTCTTTGCTGACTCCATTGACTTTTAAACGATCAAGGAGCTGTGCACGAACTGTGCTGCGGTTAATGATAAGTGACTGGGTTAGTCTAGACTTGCTGGCGTGCTCTCTCGTTTGCTTTTCACCGGACTTAATCTTCTCAAAGTCCCAGTGCACAAGAGGGTAGCGCTGCTTGAGCAGACGCTTAGCCAGTAAGATCGGCTTATCTTCCTGTGCTTTGATCTTCACAAAGATCCTACCTGTCTCATTAGCTAACATCTTATCGATGTAAGTAATGGCTCGGTCAACCTCTGAGTGATTACAGGTCAATGTCTTATAAGTCTGAGCTTGTGGATTTGTCACAAACTCTACACTGTTGATCGCACTACCTGGCCCCAAGTTAGCCAATGCAAACCCTTTGTCTTCTTCCTGACCGTGAGAGAGTCTATCGAAAGATCCTTGTGCAAAGATACGTCCACACACGGTGTGTGTATGCACATGCCCAATAAAGAGCTGCCCTTTGACAAAGTCTTGCCAATCGTTTTCATCGAGGGCTTGAGGACTCACCGCACAAGCCGGTAGCTGAGACTTGAAGAACCCATGCATGATTGCCAAATCAACACCATCCCAACCCTCTGATAGCGCTAACTGCTTTGCATCTCTGAGAGTCTCTACGCCCGTTGGCCTAATCTCATCGGGGACATAGAGCACCTTCAGATCAAACTCAGGAAAGTACTCTAGAGAGATGTCGTTGAAATACTTAAAATCGATCTTGCAGTTAAAGTGCTCATTGCACAACTTGGCGATTGAGTCTACCCAATCAGATTGATCTCGGTCATGGCTAGGTGTGCCCTTGAGTAGGCGAAACTTAACACGGTACTTTAAGCACAGCGCCAATGTCCTAAACAACCAAGCCTGTATCTCAGCGATCTCGTCTTGTGTGAGTAAGAGCAAATCATCAAACAAGTCACCTGCGACAAAGAAGATGTCGAGTTTGGAAAACACCTTAGGGCACGTCACATGCCGGTTGAGGTTTTCAACGATGTGACGCGTAGGCGTATTGCGGTGACCTAAGTGTAAGTCACTCACCACCACAATACGCGCTGCCTGGGCTACTGGTGTGAGCTCAGTATTCATCATCGGTAAAAGAAGCCTGTACGGGAGGTGGAGCTACTTGCGTGCTTACAGTACCTGTGTTGGGCGTAAAGCTCGGGTCGTAGCTCTTCAAGATCGCATGGATCTTCTTGACGTTCTCTGGCACCTCTATTTGTTCTGTCGTACCGATGGCTGCGAGGGTTGCATCCACTAGGTCAGTAACAGCTTGAGCCGCTTGCGCAGGGGGTTTACCGACAGCCAAACTCGCTTGATGGGACAAAGACTCCAAGCTGAAGGAATCTCGCCGCTCAACCCGGCGCACTGAGATGGTGCTGAGATCGAAAAACATCGGGAACTCTAAAACACTCCCATCAGGCTTTACGATATCGACTGCCTTGTAGGGCCCACCACTGATGCGATACCAGCGCCCTAAGCGTTCATCGTGCTCCTGGGGTGGTATCTTGCCGGTGAACAAAGGCAAGAAATATTCAACGAATGCAAGCTCAGAGATACGTCCCTTGGGCACAGGAATATCGCCCAGGAAGTCCCGAATATTGTCGCTATTGCGACGCAGTTGTTGGATCTGATTGGCTTGAATGAAGTTGGGTGGGGTGCTCATGATTTGGCTAGGTGGGTTAAATGCACAAAATTTGATGGGGTTGTCTAATTAAATTCACTGACTAATCCGCAAGTAATTGACGAACTTGGAGCCCTCACTGCTAAAGAGATACTCAAATGTCGAAGTGTCATTTTTCTCATACACCCCAATGACCAAGTTGATTGTCGTAAGACTACCTCCGTCCGTAGCATCTGTCAAAGAAGCTGACACTGTGACACTATCGAAATAGCATGTCAGGTAGCGGGTCAATGCTTCTTCTAGCAAAGCTGGTGCTGTGTCTAAGCGTGAGCCAATCTGCGCAAAGATGTCGGGCACGCTGGTGATCTTGCCTTGGTAATCGTCGCTCTGTGTAGACTCACACATCCAGGCATTGGCGAGCAAATGGTCTAGTCGCTTAGCGGTATCGTAAACCCAACCATCGGTGCTGAGCGTAGGTACAGGTATGGTCATTTTAAACTCCTAGATATCGAAAAAATAAAGCAGTAGGACTGAGTGATGGGGCTAGCCCCATCACTCAGCTACACAAGATCAGAGCATTTCGCCTACTGGACTTGTCGGGTCATCTTGTTGCGCAGCCAGCAACGCATCAGTTGCAGACCAAGTCATCAAGACAGCACACTTATCTTGGAAGGACAAGTGTGCATCACCGTCTCGCAGATCATCAAAGTAGCGGGTGAGCTGCATGCGCCCGTCCTTTTCGATGAACATACAATCCGTAGCGCGGCGATAATCGTAGTGATCATCACCAATTGTGCCAGGATCGCAATCCATGTAACTACCCGCCCAGCCGTCGATAGACTGCTGGTTGTACATCTTGCGAACGGTTGGGTTAGCCACCAAATAGCGTTGCATGATGACTGGTGCGTGCCGGATCTGGTCGAGCGTCGTCAGCTCCATGATTCGCTCAACGGTGACACGCTTGTTGATCTTTCCTAGCGCCGAGCGAACAATGCTCAAAGTCTGTGAGGAGTTGAAATCCTCATAGGCTCTCCTGGCGGTTTCTAAGACCAGTCGTTGCGTCTTAGAGGCGTACTCAGTTACCCTGTCCCACTGTGAGCGAACGTGCTCAGTGAGCCTGGGCGATGGTGCACTGCGCGTAGCAGCGTTCCATACGTGGTCAGATGCTGTCATCAGCTCCATATTAGTCCTTCATGCGGATTGATTCCATAAACTCTAGTTGCTCGGCATTAGGTTGCTGATCAGGCCAGGTCAGCCAGACGTTTGTGGTCGTCACGACAGGTTTTGGCATTGCGGCAGCTTGGCTCAAGCGACGCGAGTGGTTGATGTTGATCATGCTGGTGTGAGGAGCCAGAGCCATCCATGACAGTGCAGTTGCATTGTCTAGCGCCAAGATCAAGTTCATGGCATCGCCGTCAAAGTCGGCATTAAAGCCACGCACGACCAAGATCGATAGCGAGATCGTCGGGTCTCGCGGATCAGTCTTGACGCGTGTAATTCTTAGACGCTGTGCAGAGTTCTTCTCAAGGCTTGGGTTGCGCTGAAAGATACAGACCAGCCCACCTTCTTCAGACTCTGCAATGATCTCTTGGAACAACTTATCGAGATCCGCGTCATACGTGTATGTCGCAGAGCGAATCTTTAAGTTGGCCTCACGGGGACTGAGCTTGTAAGGCGCGCGCATCAGCTTGTTGAGCAGATGGATGCGCAGCATCGTCACCCCGACGCCCCAGCTGATGTGCAGCTCGTCGTACTCATGTGGGTCAGTGATTGAGCTGATCACTGCACGCGCAGAGTACATGTTTCTGCCGCCGTAGATGTGCTTGCGGTACAAGCCACCCTTCTTAGCAAAAACTGTTTGATTCAGACCCGTGTAAAAATCACACAGTGTCAGTAGTGCCTTAGCTGTCGTGTTCTGTCGCTGACGCTCATTGCGGAACTTCAGTGGGGTGTCAATCCCCGTCAACATGTTCACTGCATCTAAGGCACCCAAGATGACCGGATCAACCCAACTACCAGTTGAGTTGTCCTCAACCACCATCAGCGACCGATTAGGCAGCGGAATGTGTTGAGAAAATATCCGGTCTTTAAACAGATGGATCTCCTTATAGAGATCGTCATCCATTAGGGATTTGTTGCGGGTTAACTTCAGGGAAAACAGTTGGTCAATAATGACATCAAAGTTTTGAATGAAGTTATTGTAGCCCCGCTTGACGCCTTTATCCATCAACACGACTACGTCAGGGGGTAAATTGATCCCTGGCCTATAATCCGTATTGAGCAACCAGTCAATGATGCTAAATCCTGACTTGGTAAACTTTTGCCGCAATTGCAGCAGCACGATCGGGTTGATCAGCGCTAGCACCTGCTTAGGCGCTCTCAACCAGACCAGAGCTTCGAGTCTCTGATCCATCGGATCTTTGACAGCATACCCACAGATGTTGCAGATCTCGCCTAACCGGTGAGCGTCTTTGGTTGCGCCGCACTCACACTTAGGCACACAAGACACCAGCTCAGAGCCAAATCGCTGAAACAACAACTTCGAAAAGATGCCTTTTTCGCTCTCTGTTGTGATCGAGACATCATTGACCACAACAGCTTGTGTCTTTAGAGACTCAAACACTTTGTCCAAATAAACGAGGCGCTGGTATACGGGCATGTGTTGTTACAAAAGGAAAAGGTTGATCAAACGGCATAAAAGAGGGGAGCGAATTCGCTCCCCTCTTTAGCCACTAGCGCTTAATTGCTTAAGCGTTGCGGAAGGCGCGACTGCGCAGGCTCAGCGTGCTGCCACCACCGTCGTCACCACCACGACCACGCCCGTAGGTGCGGCTGTCCAGCAAGGCATCACCCCAGCGAGCACCTTGACGGCGCTGATCGATGGCAGCCAGGCCAGGAGCGATGACACGCGGGCTGACCTTGGCGGCGTCCATGGCACGTTGTGCGGCGTCCAGAACATGGCCACGCAGCATCACGATGGTGGCAGTGCCACGCACCTTGCTGGGCACACCCAGCACCGTGTCACGGATCGTCGCGCGGCTGGCTGCCGAGCGGGCAAACGACGTGTTGGCGTCGTTGACGGCGTTCATCCAGGCCACGATGCCGTCAGGCTGCTGCTTGCCAAAGCGGGCGCAAACGGCGGTCAAGTCAACGTCCTCGATGGGGCGTGGCATGCCATCACTGCCGGTGTAGGTGCCCGTTTGCACCTGCTCGGAGTAGGGTAGGCAGATCGAGCCACCGTCGTAGTAGTCGGCGAACTTGTTGTTGGTCAACCAGTTCAGCAACCCTGCGATCAAGGCATCGCTGTCGGGATCGCCCAGCGCTGAGCGCAGGAAAGGATCGAGGGCCCAGCTTTCGGGATCAGCCGCAGGCACCAGCAAGCCGATGGCCAGACGTTGCTGAAAGCTGGCGTTCATGAAGAAATCCCACTCAGCGTCGCTGCCCAGGCGTTGCACTTCGCCATAGGGGATGTCACCCATGGCGGTACGCGGCGTCATCCGTTCGGCCAGGTTCACCAGCACATCCAGCGCGCCCACGTTCGTGGCGTCCTTCACCGCTTGCGTGGCATTGTAGCGCGGCTTGAAGCCATGCCACCAGATGCTGCTTTGACGCATTACCGCTGCCGTTGCCACCGCCAACGTGGTGAGGGACAAGCACTTGGCTTCGGTGCTGACGAGGTTGCTCAAGATCAAGCGAGCCGCCAAGGGGCGCGGCAAGATCCGGCCTTCGGAGTCACGCACGACCTCGCCCGTTTCAGGCATCCATTCGGCTTGGAGCCAACCACCGATCGACGCCAGTGTGCCGCCGCCCTTGGTGGTGTTCAAGTCCATGAAGTCGAACCCGTCGCGGTCGCGTTCACGCACAGCTGTGCGACCAGTCACCGCAGTGCGCAGGTCGATGATGACATCGGTGCGAGTGGGCACGCCGAGGGCATTGGGGCGAGGTTCGTTGCCGAACGAAACAGCGGCTTCCAGGATTTCACCTGGTTGCAACCATGTTGCCAAATTGATGGGCTGCTCGCCGCGTTGCTCGGTGAACTCAGCGGCCACCGCTGCGATGGCGTTGACGATCAGGCCAACCACCTTGGTGCGCACGTTGACGCTCGTGTCCGCGCCACAATCCCACTCACGCGGGACGTAGGTGTTGCCCACGTAGATGAGGGTGTCACCGTGGGGCAGGCCAGCCAAGACATGGTCGGTCAAAGTCTTGGCATACTTGCCGCCCAGTGCGTCCATCGGGCCACGGGCCACACTTACTTCGCCGGAGTTGGCCACTTTGACGACAGCGTCGGGGTAGCGACCATCGGCGAAGCTGCCTTCAGCAGCCAGCATGTACACCGCATGGCTGGAGCCAGCAGAGAGGCGCACCACCACCGTCGAGAACAGCAGGCCGTAGGTCGTGCCAGAGACCAGCTCGGCCGAGAGCTTGCAGCCAGGGATGTTGTAATCGCTCATGACCTTGCGGGTCAGCTCCAGCAGGTCACCGGCTTGCGCAGATTGGCTGGGGGTGCTGATGGCTTTAGCGCGCCAGTTGGCGCGCTGATCGAAGTCTTTGTCTTTTTCCATTGCATCTTCTCGCTTACTGTAGGCGGGGGAGGAAGGAGCTGCGGGTGCAGCGGCAGGGGCGGTGGTTACAGGGCGCACCAAAGGGGAAGCGCCACCGATTTTGATCCCAGTGGGAGTCGACATGAAAAATCCTCTTGCAAGAGTTAAAACGACACGACACGGATGTCAAGTCATAAGGGTGATATGTGGGTCAAATTTTTTAAGACCACAAAAGACAACACAGCTTCGCTTGACCAGCTTACGCCGATCAGTGTGAAGACGCTAATCTTCTACACACTATAGGTGATTGTGTAAAAAATTAATGTTTGCATCTGTGTCGGACATCGTATGTCAACGCGGCGTAAATATTCATACGAAAAGCTTTTAAGGTCATCCACATGTTCGATTACTTTACCTACTATAGTCCAATTGTGTCTGGTGTACAGCATCCGATCATTTGGCCTTATGTGCGCCGCATGATGCGCCAAAACATCGCTACGACGATTGACTACTACCGCAAGCACGTCTTTGTGGTTAAGTCAGATCACCTGCTTGTACGCCTGCTGAACTCCGTGCCAACACCACCTACACAAAGTCCCTATAATTACATCGACGATATCGCACTTAACGCAGTCTCTATGACTTCGATGCTTGGTTGGACTGGGCCTTACAATGTAGGTAGGGTCTTTAAGGGTCTCTTTTTTGGTGCAGGCTCAACAGAGCTATTGATCAGTGTCAACGAGTCTTTCAATCCTAACCATGATGAAGCCCAGTGGTGGAATGTACAAGCTATCAAGGTGCTGCGCTCCCCTAAGTCGGATCTAGCGCTGATGCTAGCCAATGGGCAAGCATACTCAACACAAACCGGGCTGTCTATCTTCCAGATCGATATCCCTCGCCTAGCTCTTCAGTACCGCTCTTATAAGAAATGGTGCTCAGCTAATGACTACGCTGGAACGACCACACAGTTTGTTGCGCGGTTTGTCATTCCAAACATTCTCTATAGTCAGCTCGATAATGCGATTATCAAAAGACTGATGCGTTTGCACTACGGACAAAACGACTACACGGACGTAAGCTTCAAATACCACCCTTTTAATCTAGCCAATCACACAGCGCATGTGGACAGAGGCATCTCTAAGATGCTTGGCAACATTCGTTTGGCTAAGGCCGACTTTGATGCAATGCTAGAGTGTATGGATTTGATCACACTCACCAACGCAGGAGAGTTCTTAAAGATACCGGAAGTGTCTCTGACAAGGCAAATCAACTGGGCACTCCAGCTAGCTCGGATTGATGAAGTATTATTCTTGATTGACTTAGGTCAAGTCAAGAGCTCAGCGGCCAATCGTCACGACATTTACCAGATGGCCAAGTCCATCAAGTCTGACAGCACCATCGAGATCATGCAAGAGGTATTGCCTTCTGATTTGTTTTTCGAGGAGAAGGCTAAGTTTTCTAAACTACTGGGTTATCTGTAAGCCACTGGTACTGGAGTGTAAACTCCAGTACCAGTGGCCAGAGCCTTAGCTCTATAGTTCAATTTTCAGATCGATCTCTTCAAGGGGATACATGTCTCCAATCAAACGATCTACTTTCTTTTCGCCTTGGGTAAATACACCTAACACTTCCATCAAAATGTAGAAAATCTTACTGATGTCCTTAACGATCTTGCGCATATCGAGTACAGGCAAAATCTCTACAGGAAAACCAGTGTTCATCATCATGACAGTCGGTAAGTTCAGAGTCGTCAAATGTGTTTTACCATTCTTAGCCATGTACGTCTCAAGGCGCTTGCGTACACTCTCATCTGCGATGGAGGCTAGCCAACGCTTTGTGTCAGTCCTGTTCTTACAAGTCAGTGAGAACTTCAAGGTGTCATATGGGGGTAGGGGCATTTCACCATACTTCTCACCGAAGACTTGGTTCCAGAAATGGTGCATCTGGAAAGGCGACTTGCTTTCTTCCTTGGAGTAAGTCTCGGCGTCTTTGATCTGACCAGCTCGCAAGTAAGTGAACTCACCAGCAGCGATCGAGTGCTCAATGAGCTTTTCTACATTGGTCACAAGACGAATGTACTTCATGATGCTGATCACACCTGTTTCCATCAGCTCATTGAAGATGTCTTTCATCATCTGCACAGCCCGCACACGAATATCTTCAGGCAGGGTAGAAGACTTAAGATACACACCCTTGATATCGAGCACCATGTCTTTGTAAACAGCGCCTTCTTTAGCGCCCATGAGTGCAGCGTAGTGTTTACCCAAATGAGTCAACAGGTAGATCGGATAGAAGAACTCATTTTTCATAGCGATTTGGTACAGACGCTTTTGTACCACACCGTAGTTCGAGCTCATGATGGCCAACAAGTGTGTGATTGTCGCACTGGCAAAAAAGCTCATCCCCGTAGCGATAGACACAGCTTCGTCATCGAAGCAAACCTTGTTCTTAAACCAAAGCACCCACTCTTGTACGGTGAAAATCGTTGAGTCAGTATCACCTGTCACCACCACACGCCGAATACTGGACGGGAAATACGCCATACTCGCAGGCATATTGGGCGTCGTGAGAAAGGCACGTATCAGATCGCTGTGCGCGTTGATAACAGACTGGATGTTTTTGATCGTGCTCGCCAAGATAGCTCTGGCTTGCTCGCCCATCTGAGAGTGCTTCTTGCCATGCCCCATGGTCTCTTTGCGACAAACCAGCTGAGCAAAGTTAAGCACGTCTTCATTAGCTGACTTGATGATCGCATAAGCGACCTCATCAGTGATGTCACCATATGTCTTTGCTGCCAAGGTAGACAAGAAGTTGCGCATAAAGGCTTCATTGAAAAGCCTCAAGTGGTACAAGTCACTGACATACACAAACGCAGCGCGCTCAACGGGCTCTAGCTTAGAGACTAGCTCATGAATGAAAGCCATCTTGCTCTCATTGCGCCAATACAAGTCCGTCGAGTAACGAATCACTTTCATGACATCGTCTACACTAGGCACATGAAGCTTATACTTCTTCATCACAGCACTAACAGCTTGCAAGTCTGTCAAGATGCTAATGGAGATGATATTGTTGACTACAACTTCACTTGACCAATAGTGACGATTGCCAGCTAGTAGTTTTTCGTTATTAGCGTTACCGTTACCAGCTGTAGAGCGACAGTTAGAAGTCAGTGTCGAGTGGGCAGTCGGGTTAAACAAAGGTGTAGACTCTGTGCACTGCGCTCCTGAGCCAGCGTTGTTTGTACGCTTAGCACCAGTTTGCTCGCACTTCTTGAACTCCGCCATGAACTTATCGCCAACCGCCTCTGCTTCATGCTGGGCTTGTTTGGCGCTATTGCGCTTGGCCACGCCAAAGTCCATGAACTCCGAGAGCAAGGAGACTTTAACATCAGGATGGAGATAAGTCGCCAGACTCGGAGATATCAATTCACGCTTTTTGACAGAATCCTTGATATAAGCTAAAAATGTAGACTCACGCTTTTCACGGTCTCCATTTTCTTTGCGCTGGAGATAAACGATCTTCGGGTCTTTAAACTCAAAGACACCACCGGGCTTTAGCATCGAGACCACGATCTCTTTAGCTTTGTCTAAAGGGATGTTGCGCATCTTGCTCAAACCGAGTGCTTGATTCTCGATATAGTGTTTGAGAGGATTGATGTCACGGACATACTCGTGGGTTTGCAACTGAAAAGGATTTTCGATGACTTCTGACATGGTTTTAAGAGGTAAGAGTTAGCTCACAAACAATACAAAAGAATCATGGTTTTTTAAGCCCACCTACTCACAACGATCTGTGAGTAGGTGGGCTTAAGGGTTAGTTAGACAGGGTGTAGTCAATGACTTGGCGATTGTTTTCTGCGAACATGGCCATGTAAGCAGCCACATCGGAGGCACTACCCACGCAGCGAAACACAATGACACTCGTACCACTCTCAGCAGGCTGGTCAGCGATCCAGTCCATCGCTATAGCGCGCCTTGCTCCTGACATGGTCGTGATGATGACATAGCTCAAGTTAGCCGGATCTGCGCTGGTGCCCGCTGGCAGGTAAGGCAACACCTTGGCGTGCAAGTGAGCCACATTCTCCGTGAGCATGGCGATGTTATAACTCACAATGCCTTCTACTTTTGCGTTAACAAAAGTAGCGCCAAACGTCTGGGGAGCCAACATGTTGAACGTGTAGCTGTTACCGACGACTAGATTAAACATTTTCTATGACCTCAATTTTTAAAGCGTCTCAAGATGACGCGACTGAAAGCGAATTGTACCACCATATAATCGAGACCGCCGTCTTCTCCAGCGGCTTGTGGCCCTAGCGTCATCCACAGCCGGTGGCGAACTGCTTCGCACAGCGTTGCAAAGCTCGTTTTGATGTCTCTACAAACGTCCTCGGTTATATTCATGTTGCGATAAGACGGGGCTCTGCGGTAACACCTCAGCATCCTTAGATCTAGGCGGCAGTAGTCCGGTCGGTGGATATAAACACTGATGCATTGATCAATGGCCAAGTGCATCAGTGTCGTCCAATCCCCAGGATGTAAAACATCTCTGATGTGTTTAGGCAGTACCTCGGCACAGTCATGTAAGTCAACGATTACAGTGTCAGGCAATGGTCTCATCTCTTACCATCCTAGCCATGATGTCATTGCGGATAATCAGCAGCACAGTGCCAACGACACTGTAAAATGAGTACCTTAGTTTGCCAGCGTGCGTATAGAGTCTGCGGTAGTTGCATCTATCATAAATCCCTAAGGCAATGCTTAGTACGTCGACCTCATCAGCACTACCGTCTTTTTCGACAGACACAGCAAATCGCCAGTCTTCGCAATCAGCTAGGACGTGGATGTTGTTAAGCGCACTGCACTGATTGCGAATTGCTTTGAGTGTGTCTACACAGATGACTTCTTTATGTAAGTCCCCTTGGACATATTGATCAGAAGATATCTGCGCCAGCTCCGGGATATCCATCGCCACTGCGCCTGGGTATAGGGAGTACTTGCTTTCGTTTGCATAGTACTCTATTGTTTGGCAAGCGCCTATCCAGCGCATATGGTAGTCTGTTTGCATGGTCAATGACCCCTAGTTTGCGCAAAGTTCTTATAAATATTTCAAGTGCAGTGTAGAGACAGCTCTGACACACCCATGTCATTTCTTTCAAAGCTTCATCACTCATCGCAACAGGCATTGATTCCATGACGAGTTTTGATTGCCACTCTACATAGGTCGCCAGATCATCCAGCGCCTCGCACTCATCGTCAAAGTATTCAAAAAATAACCTCAAGACGGTTTCTAAAACTTCCTCGTTGTTAAAGAGCGGAAAGCTTGCTAAGCCGCAAATAGTCTCGTACAGGTCTAAAACGAGGTACGGACTTTCTAAGGATTTCGATTTCTGCGGTGACGTAGTAAGGGCCACCGAACTGGAATTTTTTAGCATCGGTGATAGTGTAACCTTTGAGATAAAACAGGTCATCAGGGAGGTTGCTGCGCAGTGTCTGGATGACGTGCTCAGCAAACGCTGTGCTGATGAGGTAAGTGTTGGAGACACTCTCATTGAGGTAAGTGTCGTCACTAGCGTGTATCTTAGAATGGAACTCTTGATCTTTATTAAATTGGGGTGTATTTCGGATGGCTATGTCACTGGCTTGGTCATCTAAGATGGCATCGAGTGCACAGTAGAAGTAATCGAGCAAGTTAGCAAACGCTGTCTCTAAGTCTGCGTCTTGCGTAGCGTCTATGAACTCATCCACGTAATCACGCGGCATGCATAAGGTGCCAAGTACCAAGTCCAAGATGCTGTAGACACAAAAGTCCATCTCCAGCGCAGCGTTGTAAGCTTGCGCTCGGCTAATGGACTTCGCTGCGTCTGTGTATTTCATATCTATAACAAATACCACATTCATAACGTGTGCCTTGTGAGTACGACATGCATGAGGGTTGGAGTGAGCATGCGTATGTTTTCAGGCAGCAAGCGCTTGTTGACACCTGCCAGCTTACACGCCCTATCCATATATTCAAGAATGTAAAACCACTCATCGCTGCAATAAAAGCAAGCCTCATCCCAGCGATGCTCGCCTAAGATGATCCGAATACATCCTGCTCGTGCATGAGAGTTTCCGTCAGGCGGGCAGAGGTGTTGAAACAACAAGTGTTGAAACAACTCATCACTAACCGCTCTGTCTGGCACCACGCCGCACTCACTGAGTGCTTGATGAAGTGTATCGCGCGCCAAGTATAGGTCAACGACCACTGTCTTTTGTTTCATAAGTAATCATCACGAGTGTTCGGGTTAGCCAGTTTACAGAGGCGACTTGCGCAAGCCGTAAGTCAGGCAGGTAGCGACAGATGTTGCGAATGATCTCATCCGTCAAACGTCTCAAGAATATCGCTCTGCTGGATCGGTCGAGCCCGACGGTTTGCTCTAATTGTTGCTCTAGTAGCTCAAGGGTGTTAGAAGGCTTGACGACGTTCTTGGACACACTCATGAGTTGGTAGTCTACAGCCAACTGCAAAACATCTAGGCTAAAGTCCCAGCCTGCTTCATCGATGTCAATATGCTCATTGAGCAAACTAAGACACTCAGCGTGCGCTGGATATAGGTCGATAATCACACTCTTCATGTGTACTTCCTTTAATCATAGCCTTGTTCGCGTGCTTGTGACTGTAGCCAGTTCCAGGCTCGGTGGTCAATGCTGCGCTGTATCAGCATAAACGTCTTGTCACGTTTGATGAAGTACAGATGGTCTCGGTAACTTCCGACGAATCGATTTATGTTCGTGAGTAGGTTTTCGATGATTTGCTCAATGTCACATTTTATCGCGTCTTTTTCGCAATAAAGCCTGTCACTATCGTCGTCAGTGTTACCGTATTCGAATGCCCTCGGTGAGTTACGAGGAGTCAAAAGGATGTGTTTATCAAGCGAAGTTATAAAATCATGGCCACGACAGTGGGGCAACATCCTATCGACAAAATACTTGACGTAGTCAGATAAAATAGCGATGCCTCGCTTAGGGCCTCTTGGGGTGTCTGTCACACTCTTATTTCTAAGGTGCCAGCTTGTAATGACGGGGCGCACAATCCCTGTTACATCATCTCCGTCTTGTCGGTATACAGGAAGGACAATGTCTTGCAAACTACGCACTCTCACCCGCTCACGCCCCGTTTGCATGAAATAGTAGTCGCGGTTGAGATCGATACCTTCTAAGTCAGCACCAATGTAGATGCGCTCAGGCAGTGGCCTCAGAAGCGGAGCTAATCGCGCTTCGATTTCAGTGGCCAGAGGAAACATATCGAAGCAATAGGTCTCCAAGATATCAAGACTGTCAATTGAGGTAGTAGACCTGTATTTTTCCATAATGAGTTTTGAATCATCGTTTAATTTAAAAACAAAAGGGGTAGAAAATCGCACTACCCGCATCTGCACATGATGCGGGTAGTGCGTTTAATTAGAGGCCGTCAGAGGCGTCAGATCACGTCGTCCTCATCTACCCCTTCGGCCAGCGAAGAGCGGCGCACAGAGGCCGTTTTGCTGGCCTTGTCGGCCTTTTGGATCTCTTGCATCTTGGCCATGAAGACGGCCGTGTGATTCACGCTGAGGCAAAAGCTCAGGCGCTGGTCTTGCGGCAGCTTTCCTTCTGCCTTAAGAATGTACTTGGGCGGCAGTTGGCCCCAAATATCAAACGCAGGCAGAATCGGCAGGGGCGCTGGCGATTCTTCGGTCGTCAGCGTGATCACGCTTTCAATGCTTTCGACCTTGGCCCAATCGTCGCTCTTGGCTGAGCCGTCCAAGAAGACGATGGAGGTGAGCATGGGCTCGGCCTTGGTGATTTTGTGAAAGTTCACCCAAGAAGCCAGATCGCTCTCGTCGGGCGTCTTGCAAATGCCACTGAAGAGGAGTTCCAACATCTTGAGCGTTTCGATCACCTGTGCATTCACCTCGGCGCGCTTGGCTTCATTTTGATTGAAGAAGGGGCAGAAGATGATCGGCGCACCAGCGTCACTCACCGCCTTTTCCAGGGAGGCCAGACTACCAATCGTGTTGGTAATCTCCTTGGTGTTGCTCTTGGAGCCCACGCCAAGAGAGAACACCAGCTTGCCCTGGCTGGCCGCGAGCTCACCGTAGTAGCGCGCTTGCACATTCCCGCTACCCCCGCCCAAGGAGTGCAGCATGATCACCACATCACCGGGAGGGCAGGCCACCGCCAGGCTGTCGAGTTCGCGCTTGACGGGCTCCACAGCGGCATTGCGGTTGCGGCCACAGCCGTCTTTGGCCTTGGTTTTGTAGGTGTAGGTCTTGACACCATCGAGCCCATCGATGGTTTTGACCAAGTCCGTCTGGAACTTTTCAGCCTTTTGGAAGACTTCAGCTTCCAACACGGCCTTCATCAGGTTGTGACCACAGCCACCGAATGCAATCAGAGAAACTTTCATGGGAGTACTTTCTAGAGGGGTTGGTCTTATTGACCGGTTAAGGAAGAAATGCCGGAGACGACGGGGTCGTCAACTTCTGGAGCCACCACACGGATAACCGTAGATGTCTCGGGAGATTTGACCAAGCTGTCAGCCAGCTCTTCAAGGTGCGAACAGCGGAACTGCATGTTCATCACAGGCTTGTTGAGGTTGACATGGAAAGATTCAATGGCCAAAGGCTGCTGACCTGCCATGAACAGGCTGAACAGGCCATTGGACTTCTCGTAGGCTTTGGTGCCCGTGCCAGAGCTGACATAGTCAGCAAAGACGAATTGATTTCCTGCCACCCACGTTCGCCGGCCAAAGGGCATGTAGAGTTCGGCCTGAGGATGGATGGCAGTGAGCTCGACTTCAGGCTTGCTACTCATCGTGAAGCCACTCACGACGAATGTATCGTCTTCAATGAAGCACCGATACACAACGGGCACTTTGGTAGAGCCCAGTTGTAAGCTTTGTGGGAGGGGAAAAACCTTTTGCAAGTTTCGCAAAACCTGCATGACACCTTGCGGTGTATTTTCCATGCGAGTACCTTTCTTCAGAGAGATGCTATGTCGGTGTGATAGCTGCGCCAGCGTATCACATAGGTAATAAGTGGCTCAATTCTTTTTCAATCTACCCTTAGGAGTTTACCATGAACCTTATTGAAAAGGCTCTGTTGGATCTGCGCAGCTCAGATATCCCAGAAGAAATCTTGGAGCGAGCATTCATTCGCAAGAACATCAACTACTTGTCTCGCTCGATCATTAACATTGAAGAGATCATCAAAGAAGAAGTGATCTACCGTCGCGTCATGAGTGACTGTAATGTCGTGGGCGGGACAACGACCATGATTAACTTGGATGGTCTCGGGTATGAAAAGCCGTCTGATTACAGCTACATGTTTCGCATACCTAAGTCACTGACCTCGGGGCGCTCTATCATGGGCGTTACGAAAGTCGTCTTCTTAGCGTACAGCGCTTCAAATACGACAGCCTCCACGGGTTCATACTCTAATAGCTTATTCGGGTCTGGTGACGCTACGGCGACCATGGCAGCCTCCCAGAGTCTGATGGAGAGTTTTGACAACATCCCCATCCTCTCTACAGCTCGTGTATCAAAGGTCAATGAAAACACCATCTTGATTCACGACACTGCTGTACTGACTCCGTACTGCTATTTGGATTGCACCTTAGAGAACGACAAAGAGCTCAACAACATCCCAATGTCCTCGGCTCCAATCTTCTCTGAGCTGGTGCTGCTAGCTACCAAAGCACACATCTGGAAAAAGCTGGTCGTAGCGATCGATCAAAACGAAGTCCAAAACGGCTACACACTGGGGTCGTTCAAGAGCATCATCGACAGCTACTCTGACGCTTACAAGAGCTACCAAGAGCAACTCCAAAAATGGAGGCTCGTTGCATTCCAAAGCGATGACCGCCAGATGCGCAAGTTCATCGCAATGAAGTTCTCGACCTCACGCTAATCTAATCCATCCCTTACCTTCTAGGAGAAAACATCATGGCTGATCAAAAGTCCAACTTCATCGAAATCGGTGACCAACTCACCCTCGTCGATGGCCCACTCTCGGCAGCACTGGTAGCCCAGCTCAATGAGCGTTACCAAAAAGAAGTCGATCCAGAAACAGGCATCGTCTTGGAGACGCTCGCTATTGACTCCAACAACCTAGCGAGTGCATGGCTAGCCGCACAGATGCAAAAAGACAAAGAAGCCGCTCTCAATAAACCCATGGGGTTTGTCTACGCTGTCGACAGCGACCAGGTCAGCAGCACTGACACGGTTGAGTTAGGTGATAGTCTGAGTGACATGACAGACTACGATAAGTCTAACGCCGTGGTTTATGTGCAAGAAGGCGTGAGTAAGAAAGACAATCCTTACGTCGCTAGTTTGCTCACAGTAGCCAATAAGCACAAGGTCAAAGTCATCAAAGACCCTGCTAAGTTGCTGCACAAGCTGCGCAAGACCAAGACCGTCAAGTGAGGCCCACATGACTTATCGTAGCGTCAAAGACGTATTTGAAAACGAGTGCCCTCACTTGGTCGCAGACATGCGACTCTACAAACTCGTGATCTCTCTGGAGGCTGGGTTTGTCAATAAAAAGCGTGAGCACATGGAGTTCTTCGGTGGGCACTTGACTGGTGTGCATGTCGTGCGGTTTATGACTGAAGACAAAAACCGACTCTTCAATGAGGTCTTGCTAGCTGATGAATCCGCACTAGAGCATGAGCTGCATGCCCTGCCAGCCATCAACAAGGACTTCATTGTCTCCTCAGACATCTTTAACATCTCGTGCATTTACCTGCTCCACCTTTTCTACAAGTCTGCTAGTCTCACCGATGACCAGCGATTTGAAGCCCAGGTGCGTGTGGTCATGTACTTGCAATACAAGTTCCTCACCTCTCGGCTTTTCCAGCATTTTCGCTACCCAGCTAACCGTGACACGGCTGAAGCGACTTACGCAGCTCTCTCGCGCAAGTACGCTCTCAAGTACTACGGCTCCTGGGGAGCAGCTCTCAGAGCCCGTGCAGAGGAGGTCGTCAACCCTAAAGGCATCCACGGCGATACCATCGCTAAACTCGATGATGACTTTAGAATCGTTTACATGATCAACGATGTGCAAGGGCGTATCCGTGATATGCTCAAAAACATCTACGGGGTCTTCTTGAGTATCCACAACTCAGGTGTCAAGATCTCCCAGACTTCTTCCGTCATTGAGATCGATGGAGAGATGATCCTCAAAGACAAGAAGAACTCTCTCATGGAGCATGAGCGCTACATCCAGACGATCTTCCCAGACGCTAATGCGCTTATCAAGCCAGAGCTCATTGGCATCATCTACGAAGCCGTCGATACGCTCTACCCAGGCATGCTAGAGAACACCCTCAAGTGGGCCAGTGAGAACTTCGCTTACACAACCACTGACATCAAGATCTCTCAAACCCTCACCAAGATCATCGAGCACGCCCACACATACTTCGCTGAGAACAAAGACCTCATCCGCCATAAGGACGACCTCACAGGCATCCTCAGGCGTTTGAAAGGGGTGTACATGTCCTCACGAACGACTGAGCCTGTCTTGCTAGAGCTGCGTGTATCCATCGCGCATATCGTCAAAGCAGCGACAAAGTCTAAAAACGAGTCAGCTATCTCTGCTGCTCGCACAGGCTTCATGCTCTACGTGATCTTGCGAGCTTTCACCATGAACCACTACACCCACCACTGAGCGGCTATGTTTAAGCGTATCACCAAAACCCTCAGAGCGTGTGCTCAGTTTATCTTTGACCTCTATGAAGCCCAAAGAGGTATCAAAAGCTTTACAAGAGTCCTCACCGCTGAAGACCTCTATGAGCTCCTAGAGATCCGTGTAGGACATGTACAAAAGACAACGATCTTTTGTCAACAGGAGTCTTATGCCTGTACCTTCAATCACCTATGGCCCAGGCACAGAGACCTCACTGTTTTCAAAGTCTACGCTGAATGCTCACCCGATACCCCTGAGCATATCAAAAAGCTCTTTGAGACAGAGATGACCATTCCTCACATCTTGCATAGTGGTGCTTCTAATGCTTTGCACTCACGTATGGCTATAGAGGCTTACCTAGCCTACATCCATGCCATTAAGTCTCAGCAGTAGTAGGTGTTGGTAGGTGAGTAGGTAGAGAGTCTTAGGTAGGTATAGGTATAAGAGGTAGTAGTCTCTAGGTGAGATATAGTAAGAGAAGTGATAGACAAGGTAAGAGCTTAGTATGAGTAGGAGTAGAGAGAGCTTTGCTCTCTCTACTCCTACTAGCATTAGCATTACTTTTACTACATGACACGAGTCAGTGCGTTACTCCATCCTCTCGACCCACCGCTCTCACGAGCAGTAGACCAGTGAGAGCTTTGTCTCATCTGATTTTGCTTCATGCGTAAATTTCTATCTTTGTTAGCCTGCTCAATCATCGCATCCACACTGAGAGACTCACCCTCCATATAGACAATCTGAGAAGACAAGTGTTTCAACTTAGACTGGATATAGAAGATGACGTTAGGATCTTCCTCTTGGGACAACTCTCCTACCATCTCTTCAATAGCTTGTCTGACCTTCTTTTGCTGAGCAGCTTGGAACAGTGCTAGAGGATCAGTCTTCTCAGTAACCGAGTTCACTAAGATGGTGTGGGAGTCAATCCCGTAGAAGGCTAGGTTCTTACCCTCTGTGATCAACCAGTGACCCAGCAGCCATCCGATCACCAAGTCATCATGTCCACCTTCAGGGTGATCAATGCGACCTTTACGGTTTGTCAGCGCAGCGATCTGACCAATCAACTCATGATCTTTCACAGCCTTAGCACAGTACTTACAAGCACTCTTTAAGGTGTTGCTATAAAGAGCTTCTCGTGAAGTCTGCCCTCTCGCACTGGTAGCAAAGCCAAACAGACCCTTAGCTTTTCTATAGATGTCTTGAGCTCTACGAGACATCGGCAGCTTGGCTTGGTCATACAAAGCAGGGTGATCCAGAGGGTTATTGACGACCCAGTTGAAGATGCGCTTAAACGGATCAATCCCCTTTTGAGGCAAGAAAGTGATGAGGTGATCGATCACAGCCTGACCGGTTGATCTGTTCTCAATGACAAAGATGGCTTTAGGCCACTTGACAGCTAGACTCACTAGCCAGTTAGAGAACGTGGTGATCAGCGTCTCGTTAAAGGCCCCTACAGCGATCGTATCACCTGTCTTCACATCTGACAACACCAAGGAGATATCATCCTTGCCTACAGCGTTAGATGTGTCAATCCCGATGGTGCAGTAGTTGTTAGCCATGTAGCTGTCGATCGTGTTCTCATCGATGTACCAGCGTGTGATGTAATTGCCTATCGCACTGATGTCGGTATACACAGGCTCTGTAGAGCTGCGCTTGATGATCTCTAGGAGTCGCTTATCAATGGGTGAGCTGATACTACCGGCCGTCCACACGTTAAAGTAGTCTCGGTCAGCATCGAGGTCTTTTTGGTCAGAGTTTTCCAGAGCGTCACGCAACCAAGCATCGGTCTTACCTAACTGCCTGTGAGAGAAACACCCATAAACCCGGTACACACCGCGACCACTATCCCCGCCGCCCTCTTCCCCACTCAAAAGACTACCAGCTTTGCTGCTGCGAGAGTTTCTGCGAATCGTGTATTCCAGATCAGCCTCGTCAATACAGTCATAGAGTCGCTCCGTCCATAGAGCAGCCTCTTGAATGTAGCCATAGACGTAAGAGCCGTCCGGGTCATCGATCTTGCCAGCGGTCGTTGTGAGCATCGTGCCATAGGGCTCACCAGCTTCCTTAGCCAAGTCTCTAGCGGCCTTCATGGCAGCCATGGCTGCACCCATAGCGACTTTGATATTGGGCTGGAAGGGGGGCTCATCGATCTGAAGGATTGGCGTCGTTAGACCCCGGCCCACATTGTAAGCTCTCTTCTCAGAGGCATTAGGGACATGGGTGCGGTACTTGTTCTTGAGCGCACTGATGCCGATCTCTTCCGTGTTATAGGTATCGCCAGAGACCTTAAACTGGAGATAAGGCGGCAGCTCCTCGTAAATCTTCTTCAACCGGTCAATATTGGCGATACGCAGCTTATCATCTTTAGTGAGCAGGTTGATTTCTGTGTCTTTACAGTACACAGCGTAGAGCAGTGTCATCAAGTGGTCAATGGAGAATGACTTACCTGTCTGCCGAGGCTGTGTGAGAATGTAGGTGACATGGTTGAAAAAACACCACCAAGCTGATAGGTTTCCTCGGTTAGCTTCAATAGGCCCCGAGGCTTTACCAGACTGTCCAGGAGCCTTACCAACTTCACGGAAGTAGTACCATGGGTTGCGACGTATTTCAATCGTCACACGCCCCATTTGCTCAAGAGTCAAGTCAGGGTCATGCGGATCGACCCCCACCAATGACTGATCCACCAGAGCCAGTGGCCAGGCATGGTTTTCAATGCCCATCATCTTAAACTTTAATGCCATGTCTAAGAACGATTTGTTCTTAGTCTTCCAGTCAGGCCTAGCTGTTGGAAAGCGTGCCCAGTCTTTCTTAAATAAGATGATGTCCATTTGTTTTTACTCGGTTAATAACAAAAAAAAGAAAGCTGACTACTACAGTGGGCTTAGGCCCACTGTAGTAGCGCTACATAGGATCAGTAGCCGGCCTGCTTGGCGAGCTGGCGAGCTAAGCTGATCTTTTCTTGGTAGGTTTTGCTGTCACACATCAGGACGCACGAGTCGCCCCACTCATAGGTCTTGCCTTCAAACTCGATGGCCTTCTTGGCGACCACTGTAAGCTCGATCTGACCTCCGGGCAGATCACGATACCAGATCCCTCGCTGGAGTTCCATCGTGAGGGGCTCTTTCTCGGGCTTCTTGCCCACTGCGGTGGGTGCAGTAGTAGCCGTAGCTTCCGTATTTTCATGCAGCCCAAGGTACTCGCAAGCTGCGCAGTACGCCCCATTCGCTCGGTCGGGGTATTCCCCGAAGGCGAAGCGTTTTCCAGCCTTGAAGCCAGCCACCGCCTTCCAACCCTCACCAGCCATGGTGAGGCCCGGTAACAGGGCGTAGCCAACGCCTTGGAATGTTTGCACCGGATGGCGAGCCAGCTCACTGGCACTCCATCCATATGGGTTGTACATTTCAGTCATGATATTCTCCTAGATGCAGTTAATGAATAGAGTCGGTTTGCATCACTGCCGATTCATTTTTAGTATATGTGACTGAAGAAAACTACATTCCGGTCATACTACAGGTAAGGGGACTAACCCTTACCTGTAGCTGCCATAGCACTTATTCTTGTTCGAAGATCTCTTTGAGGCAACGATCCCCACCAAACAAACTGTTGATGCTGGCCGTAAACGCTTGACCACTGCCTGACTTGCCCTGCTTTTCAGCCATCTGTGCTAGAGGGCTGCGACGGAAGGTCGCCTCACTGATACAGGCATATACGATCATCAACCAAGTCGGTGGGTGCTCAAGAGCAATCGTCAAGATCTCATGCCCGTTCGTAGCGTACCAAACACCACCAATAGCCGACAACAAGATCCCGTAGTTGAAGTCATCCAGCCGAACACTACCCACGCGCTTTTTGCAGACATCACAAAACGTCAAGATGTCCGCAATGATCGGCAAGTCGTCGAGCACTTCTTCAATGAGCTGATTAGGCGCATTGGTCGCGGCGATAATCTGTGCAGTCACCTTATGCTGCTCAGATTCACTGAACTCCTTGGCATCGGTAAACAAACCCAAGTAGAAGTAAGCCGCCAGAATGCTCAGTCGCAACTGCTCACCCAAGTCCAGAGAGTACGTGCGCTTGATCGTCTCACTGATCATCGAAGCAAATAGCTTGATGGGCAGCGTCGTCATGTCACGCATGATGGTGGGGCGACGTGTCAGCCAGAAGTAGTTCATGCAAGCACGCATGACCATCATCTTGTACTCGGGCATGTTGCGCACATGGAAGTCACCACGCACAGCATCCCACTTACCAAACCCGCGCACATCAATAGCTGGCACCACGCCATTGGGCCCAGGTGTGGGCAAAATCACAGGGTGGTTGAAGTACTTGATGGCGTCAATGATGCTATTGCCACCAGTGACCATGAGGATCTCGAAGCCGTCCTCATATTCTCCAGGCTTGATAGTTTTGAACTGCGCACTCCCCCTGCTCAAGGAGATGCTGTCAAGCGCTTTGATCGTGGGGGTCATCACAGCGCCACTGCGCGAGGTCGTATCCCAGGGGGTTTTAAAGATAGGCATTGCTTTCTCCGAATAAAGTAAATGTAAAAACGAGGAGTCCTACAATAAATGCCTTATTTATGATGTGAAATCAACTAAAAATATAACACTCATGCTAATTTAAGCGCTTACTAATGGTATGTCATGGCTGTCATCAGCGGCTATTGGCCTGATGTAGTCAGCCGCAGGCTGTCTCGATTTATGCGGCTTTTTGACAGTTAAAAATAAACAGTCAAATCCGCCTTTACCGATAACCTGCTTTTCTTTGTTTTTCTTTTCTTTCTTGCAAGAGGAAATGTACCATGAACTCTACCCCGATGACGATCCCGCGCGGTATTCAGGACTTGGGTGCTCGCACCCTGCCGCCTGAAACCCCGCCGGTGCCGACGTTTTTCCCGCACATCTTCACCTTCGCGGCCAAGGGCCCGACGGGTGAGCCTTTCCCGATGGTGGGCTCGGCAGTCACCAGCAACTTTGGCACTGAAGTCTTTGACGACGGCAGCGATTACGCCACACACCAAAGCGTGGCAGCCCGGCTGATCAACGCCACCGGTTGCGCACAGATGTGGCAGCGCGTGGTAGCCAAAGAACTGCCTGCTTCTATGACGAACAAGGGCTACACAAACGCTGCACTGGCTCGCATGGTGCTGTGGATTGAAGTCTCTGAGCAAACACCCATCCAGCAGTACGCTCGCAAGACCAATGGCACGTACACCACGACCACTCCGACGGCACTGGTGGATAGTAACAACGTCCCCGTCAAGACCATGGGTCGCAACATCCGCTGGGTCGTGACCAATGACTTGGAAGACGGCACTGCAAGCGGCCCAGTTGGTCATTTGGATAGCTACACCATGGCTGCCGGTGGCCCCGCTAACGAGTGGCACAAGCCGGCGGGCAAGGACACGACGCGTTATCCGATCATGGAAATCGTCGGTCGTGGCGAAGGCTCTCACTACAACAAGTGTGGCGTGCGTTTGTGGCCCTGCCAAAGCACGGATGTCGATGCCCCGACATCGGCTACGCTGCGCGACTCCAAGGCATTTTTCTACAAGATGGCCTTTGTACGCCGCGCCAAACCGACGACCACTCCGGTGTTGGTGACCACTGGCGACATGCGCACCAGTCTGACGGTCTCTTTGGAACCGAATCAGCGCAATAGCGACACAGGTGTGAAAATCAGTGCTGACGAGATCTTCTCAGATGCCTATAGCACCAAGTCTGACCCGATCATCTACGGTGACATTGGTGATGTCTTTGTCTACCACGACAATGTGCAGACCGTCACACGGATCTTGTTCAACACTGAGCGTGCTTTTGGCCAAGGTGGTGATGCTGCGGAAATCCCACAATACAACACCAACAACAGCTATCGCCACACAGACTTCTCAGCCACTGACGACACCCACGCCTCACTGATCAACTTGCTCACTGCCAAGTCGTTCAAGGGGGTGCCGTACTTCACGGTGGCTCTGGAAACGGATTTCCGTGGGTCGGTGATGCCTTCGAGCGAAACCAACATGATGCTCTCTGGTGGTGACGACGGCACCATGAACCTGGAAGTCTTTGACTACCTGGTCAAGCAAGAAGCACTGAAGTACGCTGATCCGACGAATGTGTACATGAACCGTGCGCGTTTCGATCAATCCTGCCTGATCGACACCGGCTTCGGGGTGGAAACCAAAAATGCGATGACCAACATCATTGCACTGCGCAAGGACACGTACTTCATCGGCACTCCGATCATCGTCGGTGACCCCGACCCAGATCTGGACACCGAAAAAGCCCGTGCAGTTAGCTTGCGCACCATGCTGCAAGTGCTGCCCGAGAGTGACTACTACGGCACTCAAGCCGTGCGTGGCATTTTGGTGGCTCGCAGCGGTGAGCTGATCTCCAGCGAGTACCCGCATCGCTTGCCCCTGGTGATCGAAGTCGTCGAGTGGTGTGCGAAGATGATGGGTGCTTCCAACGGTAAGTGGAATTCCAAGTACCTGTTCGACATCCAGCCCAACAACACCTTCAAGCGCTTCCGCAAGATCAGCAACTCGTGGACACCGACGGATGTTCGCACGGAAGATTGGTTGACCGCAGGGATGAACTTCCCGCTTGACTCCGATCGCACCAAGTGCTACATGCCGGGCTTTCGCACCATCTACGCCGAAGAAACTTCTCCGCTGACCAGTGCCTTCGTGGTGATGGCTTGTGCTGAAGTCCAGAAGGTGATGGAGCGCACGCACGCCGAGCTCACCGGTGCTGTTCGCTACACAGGTGGCCAACTGGTGGAAGAAGCCAACCGCCGCATTGCTGCCAAGACCTTTGGTCGCTTTGCTGGTTTGTTCCAGATCAAGCCCAACTGCTACATCTCTGACGGAGATGAGCTGCGCGGCTACAGCTGGAGCATGCTGACCGAGGTGTACGCCAACAACATGAAGACGGCCGCTACCGTCGACTTGTCGCTGTTCCGTATGTCGGACTACGTGGCCTGATCGAGCTCCAGGGATGGGGTGATTTAACAGTGACCCCATCCCACATTTTGAATTCTTCAAACGAACTTTTACGAGGTATCCGACATGGTACAACGTCTGTCCGACATGATGGCCACCGGCGCATATGCCGCTGGTCGCAACCCGATGGTGAACTTGGCCCGAGGGGGTCAAAACGGCTTCTCGCCGGTGATGCAGGAGATTTTGTCTTCTGGCACCTACGTGGCCCGCCACCTCAACTGCATCGTCATCGACATGCCACGCGGCTTTGGTCTGTTCCCCGACCCTGATCCTTACTACTCTGCGGGTAAGGCACTGTTTGAAACCGTAGCCAAAAGTTACGACGGTTTCAACTCTGGGCTGGAAGTCGACTGGAGCGCCGAGCAGGCCGTAGGCGGCGCTGGCGAGCTCTTCCAAGACTACACCAACGTGACGCGCACGCGCACTGAGCCCAACTTCGTCTTCCCTGAACGCCCTGGCCGCCCGGTTGGCACGTTCTTTGACGACTGGATCACTTACCTGATCGCTGACGCCAATACCAAGTACCCCGCCATCATCGGCCTGAACAACACCGCTGAAGATTGGTTGCCCGACTGGTACACTGCCACGATGCTCTTTTACGAGACTGACCCCTTGTACAAGTACATCATGAAGGCTTGGCTGGTGACCAACATGGCTCCCAAGACCACGGGTGAAGTGACCGGCAAGCGTGACTTGACGCAGGGCATGGAAGCCAAGACCGAACTCACCATCGGTATGACTGGTGTTGCAGCAGTTGGCTTTGGCATCAACGCCATGACACAACAGTTGCTCTCGGCACAGCAAATCGGCGGTGTGATCTACTCGAATGCCAAGGCCTTTGTGAGCGAAGTCAGCCAAGACATCGCCAAACAAGGCACAGGCTTGGTCACCAACCTAGACTACCTGCGCAACAACTCAGTGGCGCGTGGCTGATTGGTTTAAAGCCTCCTAGAGCCAAAAATAAAGTCTGGTGGCACTGCCTCCTAGGAGCGTCCGTTTGGACGCTCCTAGGAGGCATTATGCCTGTTTAAAGGCCATTAGCTTTTGCTAGTTGTCAGGCGGCGCAACTTACTGCGCAAAATTTGTTCAATGTCTTGGTCTGCCGGGATGCGAACAGGACTAAACAGAGAAAACTTGGGCAAGGGCATCAAGACAGCCAGTGCCAGAGGTACACGCAGACTGTGAGGGCTTTCTTTGAGTACAGCCCTCAGTAGGGTGTTGGTGTGACTGCATGACAGGCGGGTGGCGTATTCGATTTGCTGACCATACGTGGCCTCGACAGGCGTCCAGATGATCTGAAGCGTCTGCTCATCACGAGACGTTTGAAGCAGCTCAATCGTCGTTGTGGTTTTATCCAGTACAGCGTTGAGAAGGCTGTTTAGAAAGCCCTGCATGGTAGTGGTGAAGAAAGGTGTTGTGTTTTCCATAGAGGTTCCTTAATATTTTACCAACCAACTTACACTTTGGTAATAAGTGTCTTCGATTTTTTAGAATCCAAAAGAATAAAAGAAAAAAGATTACGTGAGTACAGAACCATCCGTACTCACGTAACACCAGCGATTCAGGCGATCAGCTCATGGCAGCGGCCACAGCCGCGTCTTGGAACAGAGCTGCTGCGGTAGAGCTCACCGCCTTGCGCGCCTTGCTCAGCATCAAGCGGTCGCTCTCGGGGTAGGTCATCCCGGTGTCCATGGCCCCGTAGCGCGTGGTGGTTTCGCCACTGGAAGAACCAATCTTGGGCATCTCCACTGAACGCTGCCAGCGGGCGTGGCCCTTGGTCACGTCCTTGTCGTGCGCACCCATCGGGGATTCGAGGAACACATTCGAGATGTCAGGGTTTTCTTTGGACGCTTGGTTGCAGTGTGCACCCATTGCGCTCACGAAGCCGGCGTGGTAGGTCACATCCAGCTCACGCACCTTGGCCACGGTGTCCATGGTGAGGCCCGAGCTCTCAACGGCTTCTTGCCATGCGGCTTGGCCATTGAAGGTGATGTTCGCGCCTTCGGTGCTGAAATGCTTGGCGATTTGAGCTGCCAGCTCGTCAAAGTGATTCTTTGCCATGATGCTTCCTTGGTGATGAAGGTAAGGAGGTTGTATAGGTTCTCAGGGATTAACAAGGTGGTATGTGTTACATGTCTATCTCCTGGGAGTTGCGACTATTTGTAAAGGCATAGTCAAGCGCCTTAGGGTTCTGTACCACTGAAAAGCTTAGCGCGTTTGAGCGCTGGCTTGCTGAGCACTCGCAGCGTGTTCTTTTCTTTGAGCCGGCACATGACATCTAGGTCTGCCCGACATACCAGCAAAATCACGTACTTGCCTTCTGATTTGAAAGCAATGGGGGGAAAGTTGCCCATACGTTCAGCAGCCGCGATTGCTCCCGGACTCATGACAATGAGGCTACGGTCTACTTCTTCAGTATGAGCCAATGCTGCTTGCGCAGTCAAAACGCTCGGATCGTAATCGATGTTGTTGTGAGTAACAAAATGAGTCATGCTTGTTTCCTTAAAAATGGATGTGCACCGCTGCACTAAATACTTGTATGACGTTACTTTTATAACCATTCACCAAGCAGTGATATATGGGTAAACAATGTTTGGATAAAAAAAGAAAACCCAGTGAGGGGTTTTCTAGGTGAGGTGCCCTAGGGCACCTCACCAGTTAGACCGGAGTGGCTTTGCCTGTGAACTTGTCCACAAGCATCCACACACCACCAATGAGCAGCAAGGTGCAGCCAACCGCTACTGCGATTTCGCCCGTGGTCCAGTCTTCAGAAGCCGTAGAGGACTTGGTGGCACCGGCCGCACTCGGGGCGGGCAGGGCGTTGACCTTGGCGGTCAACACTTGCAGATCAGCCTCAGCCTTGAGGGCCTTGGCGGCTGCGTCAGCAGCAGCAGCAGCCGCTGCTGCTGCTGCTTTGTTAGCCGCCTCGGCAGCAGCGGCTGCCTCGCTGGCCTTGGGCAGGGCGGGTGCCAGCGCGTCGACGCGCTGGCCCAGTGCCAGTTGCGCCGCTTGGGCGGAGGCAGCCGCTTTGCTCAGCGTGTCGACGCTGGCGTTGGTAGCGGCGACTGCCGCCAGCAGCTGTTCGATGGTCACTGCGGCGGTGGTGGGGGCGGCGCTCACGCCGGGGATGGTGGAAGTGGGAACAGCGGACATTGTAGACTCCTGGGTAACAGTGGGGGTGGTGGAAACTTCAACAGGAGCGTCTTGCGACTCTCCCTGATCCTCATTGCCGGCTAGGCAAGTGAGGATCAGTACAGTGCGGCCGGGACCGCCCTGTACTGTGGTTAGGCTTGCCCATCCGGCGGCGCGCAGAGCTTTGGGCAAGCTCTTGCGCACTGGATGCCACGAAGCCTGGGGTGCGTCAATCTGGACTTGCCAGATTGACTCCTCGCCCTCTGGGTGCACCAGGTCGGCGAGGATGCTGATAGCACCGAGCTTGGTGCCAATGGCTTCAAGACTGGGGAAGACTTCCCCAGCTGTTGCGGTAAACTCCGCAACACCATTCCATGATAATTGAGTCACCTCAATTCCTTTCATGATGTAGGTTAAGATACGAGAATGGCTTTAACATCATTACCAACTCACTACTGATATATGTGATTGAAGAAAAATAGGATCAAATAAAAACGGCATAGTCCCTAGGTACAGAGACAAAAGCTCTGTACCTAGGGGTTTACCACTGCATGCTGGCAGGTAGTTTCTTCTGGTCGTCAATGCCCCAGCGGAAGGAAGCAAACAGCTCTTGGGCTGTCAACATCCCAGCAGACTCAAACGACATCCCAGCAGACTTGAGCACTTGCGACTGACGCTCGATCGCCTTGGCAAAGCTAGCGAGTTCCATGTCACGCTCGGTAATGCTGGTAGCGATTGCGATAGAGTCTCGGAAGCCTTCCAGAGAAGGTGCGCGCATTTTGCGAGCCACATTCAAACCTGGTTCAGTGACACGGTCCCAAGTGATGATCTGGCGAATGTAGCGGTTATTCACCCCTACAATGCGGCGGTTCTCGGTGAGTGCACGGATGGAGAAGCAAACGTCTTCTTCCGTGTTGTCAAAGGATTTCTCCAGTGCCGGGCCAAAGATGCCATCACCCTTCATCAAGGCGATGATCGCAACGATAGGTCGGCCTGCTTCATCGGTGAGCGAGTCAAAGTCCAGCTCAATGGCTTTGATGTGAGCACACACCCTGGTCTCTTCGATGTGCATGATGCGCTGAGCATACATGTCATCGGTCATGCCTGGCAAGAACTCAGGATGGCCTTCCTCACACTTCAAGCAGCGTGTCTCGATGCGTCGCATGAAAGAGTTAGAGCGGTGGAAGATCTCTTGCACACCTTCGTAAGGGTAGTAATCCCCTACGGAGTTGTACATATTGAGCCCACCTACAGGCATCTTGCGATAGCCTTTCTCATCCTTAGGCAAAATGCCTTTCACACCTGCTGCAAGCGAGGTGCATGTGAAACGGAGTTTTTCCATGATTGATCTACCTTAAAAAATAATAGACTACTTGCGCAGTATTTCTTCCATACGCTCTACACGCTCTGAGGGGTGTAGGAGTGCGCTAGCGATACCTGAATCGAAGTGACTACCTAGCAGCTTGGCGGAGGTGTTGGTAGCCGATAGCGCTACGTTACGCATAGCAGCGTAAGTCTTTTTGTAGCGATTGACATCACTGGGCTTTTTAATGACTTGACGAAAGTACATCGTCAAGTCATCAGACCAGCGAGTAATCACACTCGCTAGCATTTCAGTGACCTCAGACTGACCACCCACGTTAGCCCCAGCGTGCTTTTTGGCGGTGTCAAACAGTCGCCCGAGCATGTCGTAGCTTACATAGGCGGGCACTTTGGCCTTTGACAAGATCTCGTCGTAGATTTTGTAAGGAACCGTGTTGTCCTTCACAGCCAGGCAGGACGTGATGAGAGTAGATCCTTTAGGGAATCCAAACTCATAGTAGTCATTGCCCTCGATCTTGACCTTGTCAGTGGTCATCGGATCGAGTTGTAAGATGGCGTTAATCATCAAAACACAGTAAAACGAATCTTCAACAACGATGCTGAAAAGTCCTACGATCTTGGTCTGTGCTCCGACGTAAGCCAGGTCATGTTCTGTAAACCGGCAAGGGATGTGAACCTTACACGGTTTCAAAGCGATGACTTGGCCATCAGGCATTTGCGCCAGGGACGCAAGTACCTTTGATTTATCATGCACGAGGCGTGAAAAATCCATGGCCAATCTCCCTTAGATGACGATCTGATCTGCGCAGAAGTCAGCGATGTAGGTCAGTGTCGCCAGGCTTGCGCACTCTTCAGGTGTAGCGTCTGGGTTGACGCGACTGGCCTGAGAGATGCCGTCCAGGATGCGTCGCGCACAAGGGGCTTTCTCGTAGAGACAATCGAGCACCAAGTTGATCACGAAGTTCCAGGGATCTTTCTCGTAGTCCGCGTTGGCCATGCGAGCTGTCACCATCGCTAGCTTGGCTCGGAACGCAGCGTAATCACTTTGGTTGCGCTCAGGCGTCGGGTCATCACAGAGGTGGCAAAAGCACATCTTGAAGTTTTGCACCACCACATCATCGAAAGCATCTTTGATGATGTCCCGAATCAGTGCATGGCGACGCTCAGCTTCACCGGTAGCTGATTGCAGCGTGTAATCGCGCCAGCGCGAAATCAGTGCACTTTGGTTTTCCTTGATCTGATCGACAAAGAAGAATGGGACAGCCATCAAGCTGTTGCCATAGATGGCTTGCTCAACACCACCTTCACTCAACCATTGTCGGTATACCGTCTTGTTGACATAGACCTTACGGAAGACGTTGGCAAACACAATGCGACCAGACTTGATGGCTTGGTGTTCGTCTTCAAAACCACCAATCATGACTTTGGCACACTGCTCCATCACCAAGGTGAGGAATGCGCGGAAAGTGCCCAGAGATGAGTTGATGCCCTCGGGGATCTTCTCATACATCTTGCTAGCGCACAAGTACGCCACCAACGCACTAGCGACAGACTTCTCAGGGTCACGCAAGATGGCATCAGCTGCCAGTGTTTCTTTGGCAGTGAACAAGGCGTCCCAGATGTTTTGCAGCAACAAGGGGTCTTGGCCAATCGCCCAGGCGCTGAGCTTAGCGTCCACACCTTTCTTGCCAGTGAGCATCAGCTCAATGATTTCGGGAGGTGACTTGTCGCCCACCAAAATGCGCTGATTGATCGCCCGGTAAGGTGCGTCAGAGAACTTGTTGATGTCGTCTTCCAGATCAAACATCGGAGGTGGGAGCTCACGTTCGATGACGGTGATCGTTTTGTCCACGTCTGGTGGGATGCGATCCGTATGCGCTTTGATGGATGCGGCTACCAGCTTGATCACTGGTTGTACGGTGTTGCGAGTAAAGAACAGATGCTTTTCAATCTCACCACCGATGTCAGCGGCCAGCGCTTCGATCGCCTTGCTGCACAAACTGATGGGACCATCCGTGCAATCGCCGGTGCTCATGTAACTCACGGATTCCGGGGTGGGGGAGTACTCCGTAGCGCCAGCGTAACAGCTACGCATACCGATCGTAGACATGATCGTAGCCACAGGTGTTTGGCCCATGGTAGTGAGGATCTCGCCACGACGGTCAAACAACTCGACTTGACTGATGGCGACTTTTGCAGCTTCGACGGGAATCATTGCTTAAGCTCCTTTTTTGGCAGAGACACGCTCGATGAGCCGAGCAGCGATGCGCTGGCCAATCACTTGGTAGAGTTGGTTGGGCGTAATGACCTCACCGGAGAGGGTGTCAGAGATGTTTTTCCCAACGACACGCCGCGCGATTTCACCACCCAGAGTGATTGCGCACCCCATGGTGAGCACTGAAACTTCAGAACTCGTTTTCATTTGATTTCCTTTACAAGAAAAAGCTCGCAAATAAAGACACTGTAGGCCCTGTTTAGAAACAGGGCCTACAGCGCACACAGTATTAACCCATCACTTACGGCCCCAGTACGCGTTGCACACGCGCTTGGCACCCAAGCGGTTTAGTGTACAAGTCGTCGCTATCTTGACAGGTGATCGCACGATCCGGTCATCCAAGGATTTCTGTCCAAAGATGAAATCGATTTGCCGACCATAAGCATCACGGTAAACACCTGCCATCACCGAAGAAAACACGGTTTTCATCTGGTTAAACAGCACGCCCTTATCGCCGAGGCCGTTACCAGCACTGGCTGTGATATAGACCCGGATGACAGCTGTATCTAGCGCAATGGGTTTGTTCTCAATGCGATAACCTGACCCAACGGCTCCTGTGAAACCTTCGTTGCCTGTGGACTTAGCGATGCGCTTGAGTTGACGATCGCTTTCATCTGCAATCGCTCGCAAAGAGTCACTCATGTCTTCTTTGTCACCGTGATAGAGGACTTCGATTTTATCGACAACCCCTTTCACGCTGGCTTTAGGAGAGCGCTTAGCCAAAGCCTTGAGTAGTTCAATAGACTTGCCAGAAAACAAGTCAGTCGAAGCCGTCATTGAGTCTTCGATGTAGCATAGTACATCTTTGGCTTTGACGCTTTGACCAGGCTTAACCAAGTTGGAGACACTTTGGTTAAAGTTGATCGTGATGTTTTTGATCTTGGTGTACTTGGTCTCTAGTTTAGCGCCGAGGTCAGCAGAGATAGCAGAAGCATCTTCATGAGTATTGGCAGACTCCCAGAAGACCGTGTTAACCATCACTGCATTTTTCCACACCACCCGCTTTTTGTTCATCCAGTCTCGCTCGAAGAACCCAGTGTTGTAGACGATGCAGTCACCTACTTCGACTTTATCCCCGAGCTTGAGCGGTGTAACGACGTTGTGCGGAATTACCAAGCCAGCTGCGTGACCGTGTCTAACACCCAGCTCATAGCCTTGGATACTACCGTCATCGTAATTGACGATGATCCCGTGGTCATTGATCTGTAAGACCTTCCCAGGCTTTTTGGCTGTGTAGCAGTACAGATCAGAGGTGCGCTGGCCCAAGATCGTTTCATAGCCAGTGCGAAACGGAGACTGTGTGTAGCCAACACATGCAACAGCATGAGACTGCTGGATAGCCACGAAGTTAACCCGGCGAAACTCATCTTGGTCACTACCTGGGGCTAACAGCGCTGCGGTAGAAAACATGCTGGTAGCGCCTGTTTTCTTGTAATCAAAGTCTCCCAACAGTCCCCGCAAAGAGGTGTACTGAGGATTGCCGGTGACTTGGAAGTTAATCCCCACATCAGACGAGTCACTGGTAGACTCCGAGGTCACACCCATTTCTCGCGGACTAAATGCACGGGTCTTTTTCGTCATGCTACGGCGGTTACGACCATCCGTGCCCGAGTACGTTACTGCTTCTAGCTCTTTAAGAGCGTGCACGGGGTTGATCTCGGAGAGCTGGACTTTCACCGGGTCTTGCGTGATACGGTTCCAAGTCGCGTAAGGCGGTACTTCAATGCCGTACATGCTCTTAGCAAAGCGCGCATTGTGATTGCGGTAGCCTTGAACGAGCTCATTGTAGACAGCGCCAGCAATACGCTCATAACCCTTATCGCGCAGATTGCGAGGGTCACCAGCGGGGTAGCAGAAATCATCCGTCAGCAACTCACAACTTCGCAGCAGTAGGCCTTCAAACGTCTCAGGCTCTTTCATCTCGATCAAGATGTCTAGTGTGATCGGATCAATGAACAGCTTGTGCATGGTGTCGATCTCACGCAGGTAGCGTGTAGATAGACCCGCTGACTCCAGCAGATTCAGATAGACACCGGGGTTGTCAAAGCTGCGTGAGGAGAAGGTGCGAATGGCCTTACGGTATTCGTTAAACCCACTGACCACCAAGTTCGTAAAGATGTCGTCCTTAGGGAGAATCAAAGACTCATCGGAAAACTCAATAGCATACTCATGCGGCTGCAAACGCATTTGTGTGCCAGCAGGTACTCGGCGGACATTGGCCTTTAGCAAAGACAGCAGTGCTGTCAATCCCATCTGGTAACCAAGGATCACACCGACTGGAACGTCCTTACCAAACACTGTCAGCTCTGCGCACTCCACCGGAGCGTCATCAGCTTGCAGGCCCAGGAAGTTCTCGAAAGGCCCAATGAGGTCAAGGCTTTTACCATCGCTAGCGTAAGCGATGTTGTTCTTGTCAATGACCAAGAAGGGTTTCTCTTTAGGCCCATTCCAACCAGCTACGACACTGCCCTTATTCTCCAGTGCCTTCAAGACAGCTTCATCTACTGACTTTTCTTTGATGATCTTGTCAAAGCACAGCTCGTAACCCCCACAATGGAAAGAGCGGATACGCCCCGACAAAGCAGAGTAAGCCCGGCAGACGTTTTGCTCACCATCAAACACTTCTGAGGTGATGATGTTGGTGATTTGGTGGTCATTAGGGTCAATGGCTTTGGCCATGACACTATTAGTCAACCAGATTCCGTAGTCAGTGACTTTGCGACGCCCCCGGTTGATGAAAGTCTTACCGTAGTAACTGGTGAGCGCCACACGGTCAGGCCCGACTTTACAGATTGGGATTTCCCCGCGTTGCTTACGGAGCCGGTACTTCACGCCGTTGGCTTTGTAGTAGCCTTCGGGGTAGATCTTGGGGAGCTTGTGGCGAGACGTGGTTGGCTTGCCTTCAATCGGTGCGAGCTTAATGGTCAGGAGATCTTCCGCGCCAGTGTAGTCCTCTACCGTCTCTAGCTTATACCCAGTGATCGCAACACCTGCACGGTGAAAGTTCATCACACACGCAGCGATATCTTTTTGCAAGATCTTCTCGACGTAGTTCTTCTCCATATCCATCAGCGTGTTAGATAACATGGATTTGTCAAGAACTGTGGGGTCGTCTTTGAGGTTTTGTTTGTTAACGACTTTAAGGTCTTCTGGGTCAATCTTGATGAAGTCAATCATCGGCTGACCGTTAGGTGCGACCAGGGTCTTGTGAGCACTGGCTAAGCGCTCAAAGCGTCGGTACTCGCCAGCAGTCACAGCGCCAGTGCTGGCCAAGATGTCGCACTCTTGCATGAAGGCTTCTTCCAGATCAGGCGCTTTGGTGCGAATGATCTGTCCGATGCTGCGCTTGGGCTCAGTGCCTTGTGAGACTTTGCGCGCAGCGATTTCAGCTAATGCGTCGAGCTGCTCGTCGATGCTTTTGTCTTCTTTTCGAATGATGTCTTTAGCCGTGTCATCATCATCGATCTGGACATGCAGCGTGCCGGCTTTTAACTCGGGCTCAGCTGGAGTTACCGTTGTTTGGCTCGGTAAGTCTTGTGAGACAGTGTTGTTGTCCACAGGCGTTTGAGCCATTGGATCAGTATCGACACTGTCATCTGCCAGAGGTACATGATCTTTGGGAGTCCCTTGGGTGTCATCGTTGCTGTGCTTAACCTGGCTGGCTAGGTCGGAAGTGCGTGCGGCCACGATCGAGATGTTGACCAACAGCATGCGCTTTTGCAACTGAATCGGGTCAAACACCTTGAGGGGTTTGGTCACGTAGCCGGTGTCGGTGTCATCACACACACGCAGGGAGTTGAGCACCCCAAGGTTCACAACCATCCAGCGATTGACATCTTTGTAAATGATGTTGACCTTGTGGATATGCTCCTTAGGGATCTTTGAGATCAGGGACGCTGTTCTGTCTTTACCCAACCAGCGCCACATCTCAAACACGTTGAAAGCCGAAGCTTCTGTAAACGGCTCTAGATGCGAGGAGGTCACCTCTTTGCAGAGGTTGTCCAACTGCATGATGGTGGGACAGACGCTGGGGACTTCCCAGACGATGTAGTGATGGTGAATCGTAGACTCTGTCACCACCTTAGCGACATTGGCAAACACTGTCGCCAGCAAGTTCTCCCACTTATGAAACGCCGTGTAGACCGTGCGAGTGTACTTGTAAGCCTGGTTGATCAGATTGTAGTTAAACACGACCAGTGTATTCGGGTTGCGAATAGCGCTGTCCATGTTCTTCATCAGTCGAAACATCCGGTGCTTAGACTGATAATCTGTCACGAGTTGTGTCGGGTTGACCGACAGATGAGTTGGATTGCCCTTGGTGCTGGCCAGACTCGTAACGTGTTGAATCAGTGGAACCGATTCTTGGTTCTTGAAAATCGGATCGCTGGCACTGGGACCTGGATCAACAGCGTCCAGGGTGTGGTAGTGCAGCACTGAGTTAACAGGCAAGCGAATGTCAAGCCACGGTGAGAGAGGTAGTTGGGAGAATTGCTGCTGATTGCGCAAGCCGTGCTTGAGGTAGAACGCGTTTTGATGGATCAATTGTGCCATGATGTTGGTTCCTGGTTGTCAGTGATTACTTGGCTTTCTTGCGACCACGCGCGAGATTGTGCACCACGTATTTCACCGTGTCTGTGTTGATTGCCACGTTGATCTTGCCATCACTGCCGACGTAGTAGTTACGTGACTTGAGCATCTTGATCGCCGACTCAATGGCTTCATCGCTGTAGAGGAAGTTAGCCGATGCGGTATCGCCGTCAAAGTCAGCGCCTAGTCCTGCCAAGCGAGAGCCATGTGGGCTCAAGCTGTTGTAGAACGATGTCAGCGTCGGGAAACGATAAGCTACCCGCTCTGGACCCATGGGAGTCCAGTCAGTCCCGAGCTCTTTGCGCACCTCGGTGACGATCGTTGACTCTAAGAAAGTAAACGAGGTGTAGATACTCCCCATCCCAGTGATAGGGTAGCGTGTGACCAGCAGTGGGTAGGTATTGGCTTTGAAGTAAATCGAGCAATAAAACAGCTCAGCTAAAGTCAGCGGGGTGCAATCTTTAGCGAGTCGGCCTTCTGGGAGTTCGTCGATCCCGTGAATGAGTTTGAAAGTGCCGTCAGGCCCCTTGTACATCAAGCCCAAGTAGTAGTCATCGATTTCCACAGGGTCATGGCGAATACTCTCTTCAGAAAACGACTCAATGACTTTCTCCATGCCTTCACCTGTCATCCATTCATCAAAGTCACTGTGCTTGAGTGTCACGCGCACACTCTTGAGGGTCTTCTTATCCGTCAGCAGTGCAGGCGTGGTAACAGAGGTGAAGACCTCAGACAAGAAACCCGTGCGCAACAGGTACTTGGAGATAGGCAAGATCCCTTTGAGTGTCTGATAGATGCCGACACTGGTGTTGTTAAATCCGGGGTTGCCATGGCTGCCTAAAAACTCGACGTTAGCTTGCTGAGCTGTGATGACGTTTCGCGTGCCATTGAAGATGTTTCGACCTGCCCACTTGTTAAGCAGTAGGGCTTTCTTGCCTTCAACGACTTTCTCAAAGAGTTCATAGATCTCGATGAATGCCCGCTGCAACACAACACGCTGGTGGTCATATGCTTCGGGTGTGGTGTTAGCGACAGTGCGGTGAATCGTGTTGGAGGTAGACAAGACTTTCTGGTATAAACCATTGACCTCATCGGAGCTCTGCTGACCATGTTCATCGATTTCCAAATCTCGGTATCCGGCAGGGATCACTAGCAGCCTGGACGTGGTGCAGGTGTCTTTGTACTTTTCGATCAGCTCAATCGTTTCACGCCGGGAGATCGTATCGGTTTCTTCAAACTTGATCTTCTTCCAGTGCTTCAAGAAGAATGTATAACCCGTCTCGCCTGTCAAGGCATTGCTGCGCACGAAGTCACTGAGATTGACATCCCAGGTAGCGTACTCTTTACCAGCCATGATATCACCGTAAAACGCTTTCATTTTGACAATGCGTTTATAGATGATCGGGTGAAAGATTGGTAATTTCATGTCGATGTAAGAGAACTTACTCGACCGCTGCTCTGTGCCTGCTGCCCCAAAAATCTTCGTAGAGAACAAACCATCTGGATGAAAGTTCTTCGTCGCCCCGTCAAAAAAGTCTAGGACCTGGACAGCCTGCATCAAAGAGGCCATCGGATCGGTGATTTGCAAGAGCTTGATGTTAAATGGTACAGCAGCCATGATGCTAATTCCTGGTTTGAGTGATGAATGGTAAGCGTTAAAAAATTCATGCTATAGTTGACGCATGCTCAATATATGCATTATTCTGTTTTGACTCCCCGCCAAGCAAAGGCGAGTAAGTCAAAACAGAATAATACTACTTTTAATGAATCCTGGTTTAGGAGTACCAAATGGCTTCCAAGAAGATCGACGAAAAGGTAGACAGTGGGTTTGACATCGATGCCGATTTAGACTTTGCTGGCTTTGACTTTGACGCACCTGATGGCAAAGATGACCGCAAGCCGATCACCAAGTTTAGCACCGGGTTTCTCGATGGCTTGAAGGATAGCGCACAAGACATCCATACCATCTCTCGTGTAACACGCGGGGTGTTGCCAGCCGGGTTTGGTCAAACGGCAGACTTTGCCAGCGACGTGACACAAAATGTCAGTAAGACCTACGACGAAGTCGCCAAGACAGTCAAACCTGTCATCAAAGACACTAAACGCCTGGTCACTAAGCTGATCCCTCAAGACGCCTCGTTTATACCACAGAGTGTACGCGATAAGCTCAAAGAGTGGAAGCAAGACGAAGTAGACTCCATTCGGCCAGATCTCTCTGCTGAGCGCCAACGTGAGGATTTCCTCACTGGGCAAATGGCAGAAGCGTTTAAGTTCTCTGTAGAGCAAGACACCAAAAACCGAGTCGAGGATAAAGCCAAAGACGCCTTGAAAGAAGGCACAGACCAGTTTCGGTTTGCAACGTCGTTTGGTGTGATTAACAACATCTCTAAAGATGTCTCACGGTTGTCTAAGTACGAGACAACGATCACCTTGGCATTCCAGAAGAAATCACTGGAGCTCCAGTTTCGATCCCTGTTCGCACTGCAAGACATCTTGACAGAGAGCAAAGCCCACCGAGAGCTCGCAGACAAAGGCTTTCAAGACGTTATCAAGAACACAGGACTGCCTGAGTTCAAGAAGATTCAGAAGTCTGAAGCCTTCATGGAGCTTGGTCGCAATAAGTTCTTTGGCTCCGTGCAATCTGGTTTGTTTGGTGATAACTCCAAATACATCAAAGACCTCTTTACCAATGTGCGCAACAAGATCACGGGTAAAGTCAGCTCCATGGCCAGTGATTTCCGCATGGGTTTGGCTGGCGCTGAGAGTGGTGCGGACATGCTGCAATCGGTCGCTGGTGAAGGCGGCATGGTTGATCCGACAGAACTCGGAGGCAGCATCGCAGGTGGGTTTGTCGGTGAGAAGATGATGAACAGGGCTGGCTCATGGGTCAAGAAAAACGTCGTGGATGGCAATAAGACCATTGGTAAAGCCAATGACTGGTTGCTGGATATGATGGAGAATAAGACCCGTAAAGCCGAAGACTTCCGCAGGTCAGATGAGTACAACTATAAGACGGGCCTTATTCCTGCCATTGTGCGCTCGATCCAAAGTGTGCTGCCTAACAACTCCGTCAGCACAGGCATGGAGATCATCAACGGCAAAGAGCTCGACAACGCTTTCATCTACACGCGTCGCACAGATCGAACAATCAATGAGATCATCCCCGGATTGCTATCTAGGCAATTGCAAGTTCAGCAAATGCTGCTGACGGGTATGAAAGACATTGAGCTCACTGAGTTTGATCACGATAAAGGTGTGTTTGATACCCAGAGCAGCATTGACGATAAGTTCAAAGAGCGTTTCACTGATCGCATCGGTCAGTACAGTACGCACTCCGATCTAGACCGGCTGATGGACAAGCTCGACAAGGACAAGAAACTAACGCCTGAGCAAAATAAAGCTTTGCGCGCAGCATTGTTCCAAAACTCTGTGGCTGGTACATCCGCTACCAGGGATAACTTCCTGAAGACTGAAGCCGTCAGCACAGCCTCATCGTCAGATAAGCAAGCGATCACTGAGCTGCTCGATCAGTTTTATGCCCCCGGACTGGAGCCCTCTAAGAAGTTAGAGTTTGACAAGTTGCACAACTCCCTGCGCAACAATGTCGGTGATCCGCGTGAGCGTATCCAGTCACAAGTGCATGCCGGACAAACTGACCGCCTCCAGCGCATTGGCCTCATTAGGCAAGACAAGAACAGCGATACGTCTAGCTTTGCACTGAGCGACTACTTGCGTGGATTCTACGATGAGTCGCAAAGGCCTATGACGAGCACTAACAATGCACAAGTGCTCTCCAACCGGGTGGACCCCTTGAAAGCTTGGAGGGAGCGCGCTGAAATCCCTAAAACTGGTTTTAACTCCGATCAGTTCATTCAAGACTTCCAAGCCGCTAGTGTCTTAAAGCCTATCTTCGTCAGGCTGCATGCTGAGGGCTTTGACGATTTGCGAGGGCTCTTCAAACCGACTCAGCCTCCAGAGCCACCCGCGCCACCACCAACGACAGATGGAACGAACACAGATGGACAGTCGACGAGCTCGACAGGCAAGGCTAAGCGCAAAAGGGGTAAGTCGTCAGGTGCCTCTGTGACTGCGAGCTGGCGTGACTTGTCACTGCCTAAGAGTGATCTTACGACTTTCATGCGTGGACGCTCCAGCAATGACGATGCCATGGCTGTCATGCCTGAGCGTATCAAGAACGTCGCCAACGCGGGCTGGTGGGCACCGCCTGTAGATGCTATTGGGCAGAGTGACCAATTCACTGCACAAGACTCCAATGGCACCGGGATCATGATGAGTGCTGGTAAGGGTAGTGGTGGCTTTTCCTTCACCAAGGGATCTGCTAGTAACCCACAACCTGCGCAAGGGCTGACAGAGCGAGCTTTCTCGATGGTGCGCTCAGCAATCCATGATGGAGCTGTGAAGCTCGGTATTCGGGATGCTATCAAAACAGCCCAGCCTAAAGACATTCAAAAAGCTAGTCTGGACGCTTTCTCACCAAAGATTGCACAGCTAGCCCGCTCTACTCAGGCTGGTAACGATAGTAGCTTTACGGAATCTATCACAACCCCTGAATTTGGCGGAGGGGGTGGTGGAGGTAAGCCTCCTCGTGGACCACTCAGCGAGATGCTTGAGCAGATCAAAGAGGGTGTCTTGAGCATTGCTTGGAATGTAACAGACATGTTCGAGGTCATGAAGTCTGGTCTGGTGATGAAAGTCACACGCTCTAACACAGACTTCTTGGGAGCAGTGCCCCTGCTCAAAAAGCTAAAGACACTCCAGATCAAAGATCTCGACCCCAGCAAGGTTAAAGAGCTGTACCAAAAGATCAAAGCAACCCGTCCCGCAGCACTCGTCGCAGACTCTGTGCAACAAATGCGTGAAGAGTTGCTGGTGATGCAAAAGGTAGGTGTGAAAGCATTTGCCAAGGAGAAGCTGGAAGGTGCGAAGGGTTTTGGTAAAGCCAAGACAAAACAAGCGCTTGACTATTTCGAGAAGAATCACCCGGAGTTGCTAGACAAAGCCAAAGCCGCTGGCGATAAGATCACCGAAATCACTGGTGATGCAAAAGAGCTGGCGGCTAAAAAGCAAAAGGAGATGCTCGACTATCTGGAGAAGAACCACCCAGAACTCTTTGGTAAGGCCAAGCAACACCTCGACAAAGCTGCTGATCTGGCAAAGTCTGCTAAGAAAAAAGGTGGCGAGGTGCTAGAGAAAGGCAAAGAGCAGTGGGAAACCACTCGCGCTTACCTGCTTGAGCACTATCCTGATATCGTTGACTTTGTTGACCCTACCAAAGGCAGTTTCAAAGAGCGAAAAGAGATTGTCACTGCCTTGATGAGCGCTGCTAAAACCAAGACGAAAGACTTGGTTGACAGCAAGCTCGCAAAGACAAATGCCGGACTCCCAGCTGACCAGCAGTTCGATGCGTCTTTGCCAGGCGTAGCTAGCTTCATTGCCTACAAGGTCGCCCAGTTGATTGGTTCAGGCGCGCACGGTGGCGCAAAGCTATTTTCATGGGGAGGCATGAAGTCTTTCAAGCTCGTGCGAGGCATTGGTAATGTTCTCAAAAACATTGCCACAGATGATACTTTCGATGTGTATGTCGAGGGTGATAACAAACCCAGACTGACAGCGACAGGGATCAAAGCTGGACTGTATCACTTCATGGACAACGGCGAAAAGCTGGTAAACTCCATGAACATCAACCGCCCGGTGGCCGATCCCGCTGGTCAATGTGTCATCAGTGCTGAAGAGTTGACTAAGCTCTACGTGATGGACATTAAAACACGCGTAGTGCGAGCGTACCGCAGTGGTGTCAGCTTAGTTAAGCCCGGACTTAACATGATGAAGGATGCCATGGTTAAGTGGTATCCCAAGATCTGGAAAGCTGAGACAGGCTTGGTAGCGACAGCCTTTAAAACACTGACCTCGGCTGCTGGTGTTGTCAAACAAGGTCTCGTTGAAGCGCTTGATCGCCCGATCGATGTGTACGTGGTAGGGTCTCCCACTCCTGCACTTTACGCCAAGATCATGGAGATTGGAGGCTACGTCAGTGCCAAAGACCATGATAAGAAGATTACGCGCCCAGGTGAAATCGATGGGGCTGTGATGGATGTCACAGGTGATAAACCTGTTGTTGCACTTACGATTGATGACCTCAAGAAAGGTATCGTTGACGCCCATGGCAAGCCCATCAAAGCTTTGTCTGGTAAGCTTAAGGACATCATCTCGGCTGTCGTTGGTAAAGGTGTGGACATTGCCAAGTGGAGTTGGGGTGTTACGCGCAGTGTGGCTGGTAAGTTGAGCAAAGGTATCAAAGGCTTGTTTGGTGAACTCTCTATCGAGATCAACAACAAACGCAGCGCCGATACCTTAGGTAAGATTTACGAGTTCTTGATGGTGCGCTTCCGCCCTAAAAAGAACAAGCTCGGTGACCCCGATGGTGACGGTATCGTTGCAAACTCTTGGCAGGACTACCAAGCCAAGAAGAAAGCCGATGAAGAAAAGAAGGCAAAAGACCCCAAAGCTCCCGGTATCGCTGGAAAGGGTAAAGACAGCAAAGACGGTAAAGGCGGTGAGACCACCGGTCTCTTGGCTGGGATCAGTGGCATGCTCAGCAATGTCACGGGAGCTCTGAGTACCTTCTCTAGCATATTCTCCACTGGCTTGAAGCTTGGAGGTGGCTTTGGTAAAGGCTTAGGCATGGTTGGGCGTGGCGTCATGGCGACTGCTGGATTTGGTCTCAAAGCTCTTGGCATGACGGGTGGCTTAGGACTTAACTTGCTTGGGGGTGCGCTGCGCTTAGGAGTGGGTGTCTTAGGCGGTGGCCTTGGCATGGTTGGTAGTGCTATTGCTGGCACAGCTTCTGCTGTCATGACCATTGGTGGTGGGTTGCTGTCCTTGTTAGCCTCACCTGTTGTCTTGAGTATTGGTGCGGCTGCATTGGCTGGCTACGGGGCTTACAAAGCCTACCAGTACCTGACCAGAGACAGCATGACAAAACTGCAACGTATGCGCTACGTGCAGTATGGCTTCCCGATCGAAGATGACAAACACGCCCATAAAGTCTTTGCGCTCGAAGATGTTGTCAAGAAAAATGTCCGTCTCAACGAAGGCGAAGCCTACATCAATGAGCGAGGAATTGATGTTAAATCAATGTTGGAGCCTTTTGGACTAGATCCGACGGATGAGCAACAACAAGCTACTTTCTATGGCTGGTATCAAAAGCGCTTTAAACCTATCTTCTTGTCACACGTCGTAGCATGCGACGCCATGACAAAGTCAAATGACCTCACGAAAGCCGACGAGTTCAAGGGTGAGGAGTTTAAGAAGTTTGTCACTGCGACTCGCTTTGACAACGGCCCTTACGACTATAACAAACTACCCATCATCCCAGCGATTGCTGCAACTGATGGCAAGTACGTTAAAGCGTTTATCGATAACTTGCTCATCGACAAGAAAGACAATAGCAAGAGTAAGCAAAAGGCGATCGGTAAGACAGCCGCTGCAATGGCAGCTATCAGCAAGGACGCTGGCCAAGACAACATTTACAGCATTGATCAGCCAAAAGCTAATCTGGTTGTAGATCCTAAGTCTCTCAAGGCATCTGAAAAGATCCCAGGTGTGAAAGCGGCGGCCGCTGCTGCTGCTGTTGTCCCTACATTAGCTTTAGCAACCCCGGTGGTTAAGAAGACGTTTACTAACGCGCCACCAAAGCAAGTCGAGCAAGAAGAACTCACTGAGCAAGACGTAGCAGCAGGCCAAGCCAGCCACCTATCGCCAGCAAATGCCAGAACAGAGCCAATTACTAAGTTTAACCGACATCGTCAAGCTGGCGTTAGCACACAGGTGCAAAAACCTTTGAGCATGTCTTTGGCACCTGTCGCTGAGAAACCAGATGACGCGTCGCAAGAAGCGGTTGGCCCCGAAGCAGAAGTCGATCCAATGGAGGCGTATCGCAAAGCCTCACCTATGGTAAAGGCCGCACCTGCGGCAAAAGTAGCTCCTACTAAAGCCAAGCCTAAAGAAACACCCGGTGCGATCGTCAGCCAAGCGATTGCTCAAAACGCCGGCGCAGATAAACCAAAAGAAGTCGCTAAGGCTAAAGTCACCAAAGAGACCGGTGATGCGCAAGACGCTTCGCGTCAGCAGGTGCAAGCTATTGACGCTGTTCGCTGGCGCTCTTATGGCTTGACAAAGCTTGACTTCGATAAAGTCTTGGCACTGTCTAAGCTGGAGCGTATGATTCTGGCAGATGTCAGCTACTCTGGCTACTCTGGTGCTGCCTGGGAAGGCGATCCAGCGGCGGTGTTGAACAAAGTGTGCGGGGATTTCCGTGTCTCTTTGATCAACAAAGACGCTGTCAGTAATTGGACAGTTTGGTTTGTTAAGCGCTTCTTGCCAGTCATCACCACGTTTGCATCAGCGTATAAGCGTGAGACTAAGCGAGTCGATGTTTTAGAAGGGATCAAAACCCTTAAAGCTCGCCAACTCTACCAGATTGCTAAAACCACCTCTGGAGACTCTAGCTGCTGGAATGTCGCTATTTCGCCATGGCCGGGTTATTCGCTTAACACAGACTCGTCAAGTGTAAAAGCCAATTTGGACTTGCTTGAGTCGATGATGAAGTCTGACAACTTGTCTGAACAGACAGGTAAGTCCTCTAGTAATGATGTCAAGAAAGCAACGAAGGCGGATCTGCAAGGCGGTGATGATGTCACTAAATCGAAATCTGTCATGGACAAGATCGGTGACTTCTTTGGCTTTGGGCAAAGTAAAATCACAGGCCTCAAGCCTGGGATGCCCGGATCACCTTCTGGAACAACACCAGCAGCGACCCCCCTGTCAGAAGGTGATCCTAAGAAGTCCGCTTCGATAGGCGCTAGCCCAACAGCCCCTAAAGATCAGGGTGCGGCAAAAACCAACGCGCCCATGCCAAGTGCTCCTTCGAGCATCAAGACAGCACCTGGGGCTCTGTTAGACGGAGAGAATGGCTATAACGCGCTACAGGTCATGCCTGGCGTGGACATCAACAGTGTTAATCCTGCCTTCCTTAAAAAGCTCTACGGCATGGCCGAAGAGTACAATAAGATCACAGGCAAGAAGTTCATCGTCACCTCTGGCTATCGCTCAATAGCTAAGCAAGCTGAGCTATATGAGAAGTACGGGCCAAAGCGCGCAGCTAAGCCAGGTAGCTCGATGCATGAGTTTGGCCTAGCGATGGACTTGAACCGCGATGAGCTCAACGAGGCTGAAAAGCTAGGGCTGATGCGCAAGTACGGGTTTACACGTCCGATCGGGGGTGAGCCATGGCACATGGAGCATGCGGCGACACAAGGGGAAGCGCGTGAGAGCTTTAAGCGCAACCAAGGTTTGGCGCGCGATGTGATCGAGAAGGGAGCTGGTATTGGTGGGGGTGGCCTCGGCACGATCCCTAATGCACCTCTTGGCTCGATCAATGCAGCTTACTCTGATAAGCTGATGAAGGCCAACAGCACACCTGTTGCTTCTGATGCACCAGATATCGGCGGGGCTGCGCCCAGTCCAGCGCCGGCGGCTGGTGCTCCAGCGACAGCCAACCCGGCGAAGTCAGCCCCGCTGGGTAAACCGACTAAAGCGTCAACTGCTGCATCGCCTGCGGCTACGCCGACTACCTCTGGCATCGACACCGCCACACCTGTGGCCACGGCACCAGCAGATGGTGCGCCTACTATTCAACAGACCAAACCAGAGGAAACATCGGGCGGTCAGCGCCCAGCTCGGTTTAAGGTGGATAAGCAAAAGACTGACGTGGCAAAAGAGCCTGGGCAAAGCTACGTCGATCGCTTCGGCACGACGGGTAAACTTCAGGCTCGTGATAGTTACGCTCCTGCGGCTAAACCAGCGCCAGCTGATAAGTCTGCGACCACAGGTAAGCCTGAGGTGTCTAATGCTGAGCAGCCACCGATGTCGAGGTCACAAGCCATCGAAAAGGCCAACGCCATTGCTACGCAAGGACCAATGAGCACACCTTATGGTTTCCAACCTAGTCAAATGCTCAAAGAGCAAAAGGTGATTCCTAACCAAGGTTTGTCGGAAAAAGCGCTTAGCACTGCTAACGATACACTGACGGCACAACTAGGTGTGCAGCAAAAGATCCTCGAAGCCCTGACAAGGTTAGAGAAGTTTATCACGACTAAAAAGGAAACGCCTACTCAGGCAGCGACTCCCATAGACAGCAAGACACCAGCAGCTGATGTGAAAACCATCAAGCCAAGGAATGTCCCAGTGCCTATGAGGTCTTCATTTACGACGTGAAACAAGTGCTAAAGAGGTGGGTTTCGGCCCACCTCTTTAGTGCGTATTTTTATACTGTGTATTTTACCCCAACCTTTTAGCCACAAGTACCATGACAACATCTAAACTCTCCGACTTAGCCAATGTGTATTTGGCTAAGACCGAACCCAGTGGTGAGCGGCCTAATGCACTGCCTCGCAACAGCGAATGGATCGCCAGAGCTTACGCGATCAGTCCAGGTAGTTTATCTGACAACGAAGTACGCAATCGCAGGTATACTTCCGCGTCGTTCAAATACACTGACAGTAGTGTAGGTGGTAACTTGTGTGTCAACCCACCGAGTCAATTCACCCGGTTTGCTGACATCCGTGACCCAGGGATTGCCCGCTTCGGTGCAGTGGAGACACGTAGAGACTATATCGCTGGCTCACCTGGGATGGGCCGGTACTACTCTGAGGCGATCGATGACAACAACCAGATTGTGCACTTCCGTGTAGGTGTGCCTTCTTATAACTCCATGATGCAGTTCATGACAGGGTTTTATGACTCGGGTGCTGCACTTATGGCGCGCACAGGCCGGATGAGCGAAGGCTTTATCAATACCGTACTGCGGGTAGCTGGTAACGCACTAGGGCTGTTGGTTATGCCCCTCATGATCATCCCTTGGGGTATCATGATGCTAGGTCAAATGGCTCGGTTTTTTATGCGTTGGCCAGCCAGTAAGTTCTACTACCTCAAGCCATGTATGCCTGTGTACTACGCTGCGGTAACGAACATGATCAACCAGATTTCGGTGAACATGGGTATTACCAGCTACTCCCACCACGATCAAATCGACAACATCATTGGTAAAGAGCACAAGATCTCAGGCGGTGAAGTCAGTGCAATGCATGACATCTTGCCTGACATCATCAACTCGGATGGTGTCGTCAATGTCTACGCGATCTTCAATAAAGCCAAGCGGATGCAGATGCGTCATGAGTACCTCATGGATGCGTATCTCAAGTCCAATCAGGGCAAGAAAGACATGTACGGCATTGTCCGTGATGTCGTGATGATTGATAAGCTAGGGGTTGATAAGCCTCAAGCCAATGAATCCAGGAGCCTATCTCTAGAAGCGTATTTCTTAAAGTGGTGGGAGACAACTGATCTCTCAGGTACAGATAAAGGCAATGAGAGCTCTGGTGAGAAGGCTATTCAAGTTAACAAGTACCCAGGTAAAGTCGATGAGACTAAGCAGTATGGCCCACAGTACCCGGAAGGCGGTATCGTTGACTTCTTCACAGCAGAAAAGGCCGACGGTGCTTCGTGGGTATCTATCCGTGTTGATAGCACAGGCCAAGTCTCAGAGTCTTTCAGTAGCTCGTTTTCCGAGAACACACTCAAAGGGACAATTAACTCAGCTTCCAAGTCAGCCCGTAACCTGCGGGTAAACTTAGCTGACGGTAACTTTGACAGCATGGGCATTACCAGCTCAATCATTGATGGGGCAAGAAGCATCTTGACAGGTGCTGCGGATGTCTTACAAATCCAAGGCGTCGCTGCGTTTGCTGGCTCAGCGTTTGTAGACATCCCTGACTACTGGGATGACTCGTCAGCTACCTTCCCTAAGTCAACGTATGTGATCAAACTACCTGTGGCATACAACAACCCCGTGCACAAACTCTTCAAACAGATCGTGCCTTTGTGCGCAATCTTGGGGATGGGCATGGCGCTGTCTACAGGTAAGCAGAGTTACACATCGCCTTACATGCTAGAGATGTATGACCGTGGTCGTACCATGAAGCGTCTTTGCATGATGGAGTCCATTACCGTCACACGCGGTACAGGCAACATTGGCTTTACCAACACCGGCCATGCCATGGGCATTGAGATCAGTATTGCTGTCAGAGACATGAGTAGCATGACAGCGATGCCGATCCAGCCTGGGTTTAGTTTGTTCAAAGGGGTGTTTGACTCTGAGAATAACTTCACCGATTACATGATGGTTTTGAGTGGAATGCAGCTCAAAGACGTAGATAGTCGCTGGCAGATCATGAAGTACCAGCTAGCTACCAAGCGCGCTGAGCTCAGCAAGCTGACGACTGCGTCATACTGGGCATCTAAACTGGTTAACTTCCCAGATGC
>Ga0228698_1000012_pt1 | contig 227008 bp, 217 predicted proteins | sample McNCre117_Aug_MG_FD_178015 | JGI IMG/M metagenome (GOLD analysis project Ga0228698, IMG submission 178015) | Freshwater microbial communities from McNutts Creek, Athens, Georgia, United States - 1-17_Aug_MG | ecosystem: Environmental > Aquatic > Freshwater > Creek | place: USA: Georgia... | reverse complement strand
AGAGCAGCCAGGCTCTCAGCAGTAGCCAGGGCAGTGTTAGCAACCGACAGCAGCGTATCAATCGCAGCCTTGTTAGCCGACAGAACTTGTTCGTTATTCAGAGTAGCCATGATGTATTCCTTAAAAAAAGTGAAAACAAAGGTTAAAAACAAAGAATCAAAGTACAAAAAGCGAAAACAGCCAAAGATCAAAAAACTAAAACAAAGGTCTCGGTATTTCTTATTCTTTGCACCAGACAGCTATTGCTGCGGTGCAACATGATCAATTATAGAGCCTCAAAACACCCTGTCAAGAATTTTTTGTGCAGGACAGCAAAATAGTTGCGAAAAGCACACAGCCTCTAAAAATCACCCTGGCATATGGATTCAGTCTGCCGATTGCGGCATCATCCGCTCATGGCACTCGATACCCTTAAATCCTTCCTCAGCCCTCGCCCTTCAGCCAAAGAACGTCTTGCTGCCGGAAAAGCCTTACGCCAGAAAACGCCCCGATCTGCACTGGGTGAATTCCAGCCAACGCTGAAACGACAGGATGCTGTTGAAATTCTGGCGCGTCAGGCTAAAACCCGTATTCATGATCTGGTGCCCATCCGGCATGCCCGCATGGCAACCGATCCCTTTGCCTTTTACCGTGGTGGCGCCGCCCTCATGGCACAGGATCTGGCCCCGTTACCATCGGTGCCGATTACGGTGCAGTTATGCGGTGATATGCACGTCAGCAACTTCGGCTTCTTTGCCACCACCGAACGGCAACTGGTTTTCGGTATTAATGATTTTGACGAAACCCTACCTGGCCATTTTGACTGGGATCTCAAACGGCTGGCAGCCAGCGCAGTCATCGCCGCTGAATACCTCGGCCAAGACAGGGCGTATGGCGAAAACCTGGTGCGCCTAATGGCACGCGCGTACAGGAGGAACATGCTTAAGTACGTGCAGATGCCCTATGCCGATCTTGCACGCACCTACATTGATCAGGATAGTTTATTGGCAGCCGGCAAGCGGATTAACGCCCTTTCCCAAAGTTTTATCGAAAAACAGATTGCCAGTGCCCGTAGAAATAACAACCAAGGCCTCTTACAAAAACTGACCCATGCCACGCCAACGGGTCGAAAGATTATCGATACACCACCCTTTGTGACCCACCATGAAGAAAGTGTTCATGGCCATAGAATCATCGATATCCTGGATGAGAGCCTGAGAACCTATACCCGCTCACTCCAATCAGACCGGCGTCAGCTGTTGACGCGCTATCGAGTTACAGACTGGGCCAGAAAGGTCGTCGGCGTTGGCAGTGTCGGCACTTCCTGCTGGCTGCTCTACATGGAAGGGATTGATCATACCGACCCGCTCTTTCTGCAATTCAAAGAGGCACAGCCCTCCGTATTAGCGCCGTATTTTGGTTCAAGCCGTTTCAAAACCCAGGGCGAACGGGTGGCCCACGGGCAGCGACTTATTCAGGGTGCCCCCGACCTCTTTCTAGGCTGGGGTGTCACAAGGGAAAAGCAATTCTATTTACGCCAGTTGCGGGATATGAAAGGCGGCGTCGCCATCGGCAAAGGGGGCATTGGCGTCAATGAATTCCCCGATTACGCGCGTCTATTCGGCTGGGCGCTGGCCAACGCTCATGCCCGCTCGGGCGATGCCGCCATGCTGGCTGGCTACTGTGGTAAAACCGAACAACTCGATGATGCGCTGGTACGCTTTGCCCACGCTTACACCGACCAGAATGCCGCAGACTATGAACAGTTCTGTAAAGCCATCAAACAGGGCAAACTCCCCTGTGCGACTAAAGATTACTAAACCATGATCACTCTATTCAACAATCCTTGGTTCCTACTCATCCTAGCGGGTATCTGCGAAATTGGTTGGCCGTTAGGCTACAAGCAGGCCCAGGCCAGTGAAGGTCTTCAAGAAATTGCCTGGTTCGCATTTTCTGGGATCTCTATTCTGCTGAGCGCCTGGCTGCTATGGCTAGCCCAGAAAGAAATCCCGATTGGTACGGCCTATGCCGTATGGACAGGCATTGGCGCCGCAGGCACCTTTGCGCTCGGCATCCTTATCTTTGGTGAGCAGTCATCCCTGATCCGCTGGATGGGGGCCGCCATGATCATTGGCGGCGTCATCATCCTGAAAGCCGGGCAGTAACTATTTACCCAGTGCGCCTATGGCACGCAAGTAGCCGTAGATCTGACGTGCCATCAACTGACGCTCACTGGCCGGACGTTCCGGTGCCAGCGGCGGCATAGCCGTTAAAGGGTTTTTACCCGAAGGATCCAGCACCCAGGTGGCAAACCGTGCAAAGGATTGATTCGCTGCCCACTGCCCCAGATCGATCGGCATCTTGTTGCCGCCCACGCCATTCACCTGGTGGCACGACAAACAATATTTCTCGGTCAGTGTTGCCCCATCACGGTAGCGCTCTGACAGCATCGCCGGAAAGAGTTTTGCCTTACTCGGTGCGCTCACCAGACCGATCTTCTCTACCTGATACGGCCAGTAGGTGGCACCATCGGCTTGCAGGCTGGCATGCTGCACGTTGTCCCACACCAGATACCAAGGCCCTAGTTTGACCCGGTTATTTAACGGGGGAACTTCTACACTGAAGTCATCGCCGTCAGACCGGGCATAAACCAAATACGCCGGATAGCGCAGTAGCTGCGCCGCAGAAATCATAGAAAGATAGCCATCCTTAGCCTCAAATCCAACCAGCGCCTCACCTGTACGCCATTTCATGCCTAGCAATGCATCAAGCACAGGTGCTACCGGATAACCGGTGTAAGTCACTTCAACAGGCTTTAGAGGCGTCGAACGATGCGGTTCAATCACCGTAATCGGTGCCGCATGCAAACCAAACAAATCCGCATGAGGTGCCGGTAGCGGCACAGCTGTTTCTGCTGCCATCGCCAGACTAGCGACACTCGTTATCAAACCAATCACCAAAGCCATCAAAATGCGTCGCATTGCGTCATCCAGGTGTGTGCATATGCCTGCGATTATACTGTCCGCATGAATGAGATGCTCTTCGAACTCCCCAGCCCTTTTGAAATAGAACTCGGCACCGTCAAGCTGCACGAACCACCCGAAAGTGATGCAGCGGCTCTGAAGCAGCAGTTACTTAAAGGCACGTATGGCAAACCCTTTCTCATTGAAGACGACGGTTTGCTGACGCTGTATTTCACCCTGAGCCTGGTACAGAGCACCATGCAACTCGCTAGGCCCGATATGCTTGATCTGGCCTACACACGCAAGATGATGGCATTCCTGCCCTTCTATCCACGTCCTAAAGCCATGTTGCTACTGGGCATGGGTGGCGGTTCACTGGCCAAATTCTGTTATCGGCATCTTCCCAGGTCAGATATCACCGTGGTGGAAATCGACCCCAATGTTATCGCCTTCCGTGACACCTTCAAGGTACCGCAAGATAACGAACGATTCCGCATCTTCTGTGACGATGCTGCAAGTTTTATCCGCACACACGATGCACGCACCGACATCATCATGGTCGATGCCTTTGACGGGCTTGGCATTGCCCCCGAACTATCCAGTCCTGACTTTTACGCAGAAGCCTACCGGGTACTATCAGCGAATGGCATTCTGGTAATGAATCTGGCGGGCGACAAGGCCGGATTTGAAGACCCGCTGGCCCAATTGGCGCACGTATTTGATGACCGGGTACTCTCACTTAAAGTTAGAGACGGTGGGAACCAGATTGCCTTTGCCTTCAAGAACCCGGATTTCCATCCACAATGGGATCGCTTGAAACCCGTTGGTATTGAATTAGAGAAAAAGCTGGGCCTGGAATTCAGCCGCTATCTACAGAATCTGGAAAAGAACGAACGACGTTCCTTCAGTCTGCCACGCAAGTCTCGCGGCCGTTAATCGTCGCTTCCTTACCCTTCACCCAGAAGACGTAAGACTCGTCATAATTCACGTAACGCGCACCGCTCGCGCTCAGCCCCTGCTTCAGATAACGCGTCATGTTGCCGATCTCCATGGTCGCCGTCTGCTGTGCATTATCAAAAACAACGTAAATACGACCGGTTTCCGGACAGGTATAACGCACGGCAAAAGGTTTGCGTGGCTTGGCAGCATCAGCACGGTATTGTGCAGGGATATCACTGACCTTGGCGCGTTGAATTTCGACTTGGCCCGCATTATTTGGCGTGCTGTCCTGGGCTTGAGCCACACCAGACGTCAGCAGCAGTACACACAGCCATTGAGATAATTTACACATTACAAAATTCCGTCTTATCAGGGTGAAGTCGCTATACCGCCAGCCACTTGAGACCAGGGACGCAATACATTGTCACACGGGTTGGATCGGGTAACCACACCCGCCGCATTTTGAGCGAGCAAAGAGATGCCGCCAGTAACGATGGCAAGCCCGACACCTGCCGCCTGTTTAACCACACCTGACTTATTAATCCCCATGCTCGGGTTGGCAAGCGTCCCCTTGATTTGCACCAGACCGGCAGGATTCACCCCCGTCGTAAGCCCTGAACGCTCCTTCGGATAAATATTGATCAGCAAGCTTTCCGGCCCCAGGTTAACCTGACCATCCAGTGTGAGATCAAGACGTTCCGTTTGCATACCCACGCTCTGATTAATCTGTACCAAACCATTCCTGATGGGCAGATACGCCACCAGACATTGCAACTGATTGGTGGTGGTACTCGAACGTAGCGGATTAACCGCATTGGCAACGCTCACCAAAAAATCACCCCCCAAGTTCATCAGCGAGTTACTCACCGTTGCCGGGCCAACAGAAATCTGCGCGGCACCATTGGCACTGGCAGCTAAGGCACTGACCGAAGCCCCACGGCTACTGAGATTAAAGGCCGCTTGCGTAGGGCCGCCGCTTACCAGATTACCCTTGCCCAACTGCATCATCACATGTCCAAAATCAAAACCCGTTGCAGAACCACGAACTTCAAGACCTGGTCTTGAAGCATGCACACCATTAAGCCGTCCATCGGCAATCACGCGCCCGGAACCCAGCTTGAACGACAGCGACTTCAAGATCAAGGCATCATCGGCTGTGGCAGTCATGGCGCCACTGAACGAATCTAACTTAATGCCATTCCGCAAGGTGAATGTGCCTACATCCGCCTGTACCTGGCCTTGCCATACAGGTAGTGTGTTGAAAGGCAGTGGTTCCGATGAGAAGACCCGGTTGGAAGACTGCGGTTTTACGGCAACACCCTCTTTACTGCCCTGGGACAACGTGGCACTCATCGCTTGCAAATCAAGTGCGCTTGAATTGATCTTCAGATCAACAACGGGGCTACTGTTGGGAATGAACTGGATATGCCCCTGTGCCTGTGCAGTTTGCTTATTAACCCCCAGACTGAGATCAAGAGCGAAGTCATTCGGCTTAACACCCCAGTCATCGATCAATGGCAGCCATAAATCCGTTGTGCCTTTAAGGGTTAGCGGTAGGTTATTCCATTTCATCACCGCGTTCAGCTGAATCTGATTGCCCACGCGCCGGTTATCAAAATCTTTGATCAACAGGGTATCAACCACTGCCCCTTGCGCGTTCTTATAGATCAGTGAAACCTGGTTCAAATGCATTTCTGCCAGATCAAACCCGAAGTTTGATGAAGCCTCATTACTCTGATTCGTTGGCGTTGTTGTTCTCGCGGGCGTATCAAAGACCCAATTCCCCGCTACCTTCTTGGATGCTGGCGCTGCCTGCAGGATCACTTGCGCTTGATCCAATACAACATTTTCAATCTCGACCTGCTTATTAAACAATGGTCGCCATTGCAAATTAAATGACACCTGCTTGGCGGTGATCATATTGGCATCAGCCGCCCAGTCAGGATTACTCAGGGATACTTGCTCGGCCACCACAGCCAGATGTGGAAACAGCTTAATCGACACCGGGCCTTTAATCGCCAGATCACGACCAGTGCTTTGCTTAACCTGCGTACTAACGATACCGATGATGCGCTTGGTATCAATCGTCGATACGGCAAACAAAATTATTGCAACCAGCCCTGCAACAACCAGGGCTAGCACAACGCCGATCTTTTGTTTAGGACTCAAATTCATCAACCCAGGTAAGCCGCCAGCACCTTCTCATTCTGATTCAATTCGGCAGGCGTACCTTCCACTGCCACATGCCCACGATCCATCACATAGGCGTAGTCGGCGACTTCCAGGGCACTGCGGGCAAACTGCTCTACCAGCAATAACGTAATACCACTATCCTTCAGATGGCGAATCGTCTGGAACACTTCCTGCACAATCACCGGTGCCAGACCCATCGACGGCTCATCAAGCAGTATCACTTTCGGATCAGCCATCAGGGCACGACCAATGGCCAACATCTGCTGTTCGCCACCCGACAACGTGCCGGACTGCTGATTGCGACGCTCTTTCAAGCGCGGGAACATTTCGTAGACGCGATCCAGACCCTTTTGTGCCTGACCGCGATATCCCAGAAAACGCGGCAAGCGCGTGTACGCGCCTAGCAGTAGATTATCTTCTACGGTCAGCGGACCAAAGACCTTGCGACCTTCAGGCGAATGCGCCATGCCCAAGCGCGCAATCTGTGCCGCACCGAGTGACGTCACGGCCTTGCCATCCAGCGTTACTTCACCCTTTGTGGGATGAAGTAACCCGGAAACAGCACGCATTGTGGTTGTTTTACCAGCGCCATTAGCACCGATCAAAGCCACCACGCTCCCTGCTTTCACTTCCAGGTTAACGCCATTAAGCACCTGGCTTGCACCGTAGCCGGCATGTAGATTCTGTACGCGCAGCATCAGTGTTCTCCCTCTGCACCACCCAGATAGGCCGCAACGACCTTCGGATCACGTTTTACGTCTTCAACCAGACCTTCGGCAATGACCTTGCCACCATCCAGCACGGTGACCTGATCGCATAGCTCACTCACAACATCCATATGGTGTTCGATCAGCACAATGCTGATACCCCGCTGATGAATGCGGCGCACGATCTCGATCAGGCGCTCGACATCAGGTTGTGCCAAGCCAGCCGCCGGTTCATCCAGCACCAGCAGCGCCGGACGACGTGCGAGGGCACGTGCGACTTCAAGGAAGCGCTGAGCCCCATAAGTCAGATCCATCGCCCGTACACGCGCCTGCTCTTTCAAACCCACCAGTTCCAACAAGGCCAGTGCATCTGCCTGAGCGCGACGTTCTTCTTCGTGGGACATGCCCATAATCACCAGCGGCATCGATACGTTATACGCACCACGCAGGGCAACCATCACGTTATCCAGCGCCGTTAACTGACTAAACAGTTGCAGGTTCTGGAAGGTACGCGCCACGCCTTCCTGGGATACGGCATACAAGCTGCCAGTCGCTAACGGCTTGCCATTAAGCAGCATCGCACCATGAGTCGGCTCGTAAAGACCGGACACCACATTCACCAGCGTGCTCTTACCAGAACCGTTCGGGCCGATCAGACCGTGAATAGAACCACCCTTCACCGTCATCGACACATTATTGACCGCTTTCACACCGCCAAAGTAACGGGCCAGCTCTTTAATCTCCAGCAACGGACCTTTGCTTGTTACCACGGGCAGCACGGCATCAAGCGGTGCTGCAGCCGGCAGCGGTGCCGGTGGCACGCGGAATATACGGGCGAAGTAATTGGTGGCAAAACCCATCAGACCTTCGGGCAGGCCCACCACCACGGCAAACAGCATCAGCGCAAAAATGGCTTTGCGCCAATCTTCCGTGTTATCTGCCAATACACTACCCAGCACCAGAATACCCATTGCCACAATCGGTGCGGTAGCACGGAACATGCCGCTGCGTTTCGCCTTAAGCGACTTCAGACCAGCTACCAGCGCAGCAACGAAACCGATCAACGCAAAAGCTTGGAACAAGGTGCGATCTGACAGCAGGTTCGGCAACAGAACGACCAGCGCTGCGCCCACAAAGGCACCCCACAGATTTTTACGACCACCGAGCACCACACCCAGCAGCAGAATAATCATCAGTTCATAGCCAAATGTGTGCGGCTGCAGGTATTGGAAGTTGTAGCCGTATAAACCACCGGCCAGCGAACCCAATGAAGAGCCCAGCGCAAAAGCCAGCACCTTGTGACGGAATACCCCTACACCCATGGCATCGGTTGCAATCGGGCTATCACGCAGCGCTTCAAACGCACGGCCCCACTGACCTGCCAGCAGATTACGCATACCGGTCCAAACCAGCGCCAGCAGCAACAGACACAACCAATAGAAGCCTGCGGCATCTAGCGGCATACCGAACAGGTCCGGCTGCGGAATCTGCAGCCCCTGAGCGCCATCAGTCACGCTCTCCCATTCATTGAGCACAACGACGGTCAGCGCACCGAAGCTCAGCGTTGCCAAGGCAAACTGCGGCCCTTCGAGGCGCAATGCAGGCAATGCCAGCAGCCCACCCAGGATCGCCCCAATCAACCAGGCAGCAGCTATTGCTACCGGTAGGCTCATACCCAGCTTGGCCGCGACCAACCCGCCCGCATAGGCACCGAGACCAAGAAAAGCTGCCTGCGCCAGATTAACCTGCCCCAAATAACCCACGGTGACATCCAGGCCAATCAGCAGAATGCCGTAGATCGCTAGCAGCGTGAGCAGACCCAGAACAAAAGGATTGTTAATCGCCAGCGGAATCATCGCCAGCAGACCCAGTGCCACCACTTCGGCACCACGAACCATCAGAAAACGTTGTAACTGCATGATCAAACCTTCCGGATGGCGACTTTGCCAAAAATACCTGCAGGACGAACTGCCAGAGCCAGAATCAACAAAATCAAGCCCGGTGCTTCACGCCATCCGCTACCCAGATAAAAGCTCGCCAGACTCTCCAGCGCGCCAAGGAACAAACCCACAATCACGATACCGAAACCGGAATCCAGACCAGCAACGACCGCAACTGAGAAAGCTTTGAGAATAATCGCCGATGCCATCGTTGGGCCTACGGTCGTAATCGGCGACACCAGAATCCCGGCTAACGCGGCAACCGCACCCGATAGCGCATACGACAGCATGATGGTGTTCTTGGCCGAAATACCCATCAGCTCGGCGGCGTCACGGTCAGCAGACACCGCATCGAATGCTTTCCCCAGCAAAGTACGGCGTTTAAATAGTTCGACCAGACCCATAATGGCAAACACGCCAACCACCACAGACAGCTCTACGGGAGTGACATCCACACCGAGCAGGTTGATCGGGTCCGAAGAAATCGGCGTCGGGAAAGGACGGTCATCGCGACCCCAGATGTTTTCTGCAGCCGAAAAGAGGAACAGGCCTAGAATAATCGTCAGCAGAATCCAGCCCTCGCTGCGCTGCTCCAACGCAAGACGAACCGCTGTCCGCTCCACAAATAACCCAAGCAGTGCGCCAAACAGCAAACCACACGGAATCATCAGCCAGTAAGACATCCCCCAGTCCATGAGCGTCAGGCTAAAGAACGCTGACACCATCACCAGTTCACCCTGGCCAAAATTCAGACTTTTACTGGTTGCATAAGTCAGCTGAAAGCCATACGCAATCAGCGAGTAAACCAGCCCCATCAGCGAGCCACTGACGACTAGCTGAGCAAAAATTTGTAGATCCATGTGTAACCCTAATCTGCTTTAAAACAACATCGGTGCGACACCCTCTCAGGCATCGCACCGATCAAGAGCACTATATTACTTGGCTTTCTTAGCTGCAGTCTTGCTCGTTGCAGCCTTCATCAGACGCTCTTTATCAGCCGGGTTGGCAAAAGTCACGCGTCCATCTTTCACCATACCCATCACCACTTGTTGGGCAGTGAATGCTTCGTGGGTTGCTTCATCCGCTGGGTTCCACTTGCTGTACGGGTGGTTCCAGATGGCAATCACGCCTGGTACAGGCTCTTTCAGATCTTCCAGGGCATCCTTAATCTTGCGTGTATCTGTGCTCTGCGCCTGCTTTACAGCGCCAGCAAAGACGTACACGGCATCGTAACCCTGGGCTGCAGAAACCGGCGATGGAATGCGATCTACCTTATAGGCTTTGCGATAGCCATCAATAAAGCTCTTGGCCTTCGGTGTGATCGGTTCTTCAATAAAGGTCTGTGGCATCAGCGTGCCATCACCATTCTTACCGGCATTATCAATGAAGTTCGACATCGACAGCGTCCAGCCACCGATCAACGGTTCCTTCATACCGATTTTGCCCTTAGCGTTAGCCACAGCTGCCAGCTCTGGACCAATACCCCAGATCAGAATCGCCTGTGCACCAGCCAGTTTGCACTTGGCCAGTTGCGCGGTCATATCCTTATCACCGATATTGAATTTCTCGGTAGCAACCACCTGGATCTTGCCACCCTGCTTTTGAATCTGGGCGAGCAAGTCATCGCGGCCAGACACCCCATAGTTGGTCGAGTCGTGCAGCAATGCTACCTTGGTGTAACCACGGCGAGCGGCTTCCTGAACCACCATGCCGGCCTGAATGCTGTCATCCGCCGCAAAACGGAAAATCGATAGTTCCTTAACACCAGCCTTGCTCCACTGGGTCATCGACAGCGAACCCGCTGCCGGTGTAATCATCTTGGTGATGCCCTTTTCCTGGTAATACTTGTCACCAGCAACAGCCACGCCAGTGTTCACGGTGCCGATCACGCCCGACAGATCAGACATTGACGACAATTCCTGAGCAATCAGTGCGCCGCGGTCATTCTTGGCCTCATCATCGCGCTCGATAATGCTGATCTTCATCTTCTTACCGCCGACATCGACACCACCTGCGGCATTAATTTCCTGAACGGCCAACTTAGCACCGTCACGCATCGATACACCCATCGGTGCAGAACCACCACTGAACGGGCCAGTAATCGCCAGCTTGATGTCGTCAGCGGCATAAGCGCTCACTGCAAAACACCCAGCTACCAAAGCACCAACGGTCACTTTGGCAAAATTCACTGCAACTTTATTATGTAGCTGCTTCATAGTTTTAACTCCTTGGGTAAGGCCATGTACGAACGAAATGAATGTTTGAAACGGCACCTGAATCATACGTTGAATTTTTTTTAAATATTTGTGCGGCGCACCGAATTTCGACCCTCATCCTTTGTTACGCTACGCCTCATGATTGAAATTCTTTCTGACCCACTCTCTGCACTCATCGTAGCGGCTGGCGCATTCATGGCAGGCATCATGAACGCTCTCGCTGGCGGCGGCACATTCTTCTCGTTTCCGGCGCTTCTGGCCGCCGGTATCCCACCGGTTACGGCAAACGCCAGCAACACCGTCGCGCTCTGGCCGGCCAGCTTATCCAGCGCCTGGGTCTATCGCAAAGAACTCGCCAAACACCGTTCCTGGGTGATTGCGCTCACCCTCATCGCCGCCATTGGTGGCGTCGCTGGCGGTCTGTTACTGCTGGCCGTCTCTAATGCCGCCTTCATGAAAATGGTGCCTTGGCTACTCCTGCTGGCCACCGTGTTATTTGCCTTCAGCAAACAGATCAGCGGTCTGGTTGTACGGCTTAAATCCCGCATGGGCATCACGCATACCGATGACAAACCGCACAGCCCGGGCGGCCTGGCTTTCCAGTTTCTGGTCACGGTCTATGGCGGGTTCTTTGGCGCTGGCCAGGGCATCCTCACGCTCGCCGCACTCTCCATCCAGGGTATCGAGAACATCCAGGAACTTAACGCCCTCAAGAACTGGATCTCAGGCGTTACCTACACCGTCTCTGCCCTTACCTTTATTGTGGCCGGTGCCATTAACTGGCCCTACACCCTACTCATGGTGGTCACCGCCACGCTAGGCGGCTTTACCGGCGCACACATTGCCAAGTACCTGCCGGCCATCTGGCTGAAGCGGCTGGTTATTGCCGTAGGCAGCCTGCTAACCGTAGTCTACTTCTTCAAGACCTAGCCAGCAGACTACGAACGACCCACCCGGTCTCTAAATCGACGTTTGGCCGGTTGCATGGCCACGTGGTTACGCGTCCACCCCCCCTGCTTGCTCGGCGTTAGGAAACGTAGCCTAGAGGCACACCAGGTAAAGAGGCGATAAAACGCCGGGTAACGATAGGTCGCCGCCCAGCCATGCCAGAGCGCCATCGCCACCGACGAATAGGCCGAGCCGGCACCTCGAACAGCTTCACCCGCTGTCGCCGGATTCTTATAGGCCTCGGTACGCAAGCGAATCAGCAAATCAGGGATCGGAATCCGTACCGGACACACCTCGGCACAAGCGCCACACAGCGTGGATGCCGTAGCCAATGCGTAGGTGGAACCCAGCCCCAATAGATGCGGTGAAATGATCTTGCCAATCGGGCCTGGATACGTGGTGCCATAAGCATGACCCCCAATGCGGGTGTACACCGGACAATGGTTCATACAGGCACCGCAACGAATACATTGAAGAGTTGAACGCAGCTGCGGGTCGGCATAAGCCTGCGTTCTACCGTTATCCAACAGAATCAGGTGCACCTCGTCCGGACCATCCAGCTCACCCACCTTGCGTGGTGAGGAAATCATATTCACGTAGGTCGTAATCGCCTGCCCGGTAGCAGACCGCGTCAGCAAGCTCAGCAGTGGCGGCACGTGGGTGAGCTTCTCCACCACCTTTTCAATACCGGTAATGGCAATGTGTACGCGCGGCACCGTAGTGCTCATCCGGCCATTGCCTTCGTTCTCAACCAAACACAAGGTGCCCGTCTCAGCCACCATCACGTTCACACCAGATACCCCGATATCGGCTGAGGCAAACTTGTCGCGTAAAACCTTGCGACCAATCTGGATGAGCTCATCCACCGAATCCGTGTAGTCCACTCCTGGAATCCGCTCGGCAAAGAGTTCGGCAATTTCTACTTTGGTCTTATGAATCGCCGGCATGATGATGTGCGATGGCTTTTCATCAGCCAATTGGACGATGTACTCGCCCATGTCTGACTCGAGCGCTTCAATGCCAGCCGCTTGCAAGGCATGATTGAGCTCGACCTCTTCGCTCACCATCGACTTGCCCTTGATCACGGCTCGGGCATTCTGGGCCTTGGCGATATCAATAAAAATCTGGTTCGCTTCTTCTGGGGTTTCAGCCCAATGCACCTGAATCCCATTGGCCGTGAGTTTGGCCTCCAGCATTTCGAGCAAATCAGGCAGCTTCGATAAGCTGTATTGGCGAATCGCCTCGCCCAGATCACGCAGGCGCTGCAAAGCGGCATCGTCAGGAAACTGCGCCAACCGCTTGTTTTGCAGAAAATCCATCGCGCCTCTAAAGCTCTTCTGTAAGGCAGGATTTTCGACAACCGCCTGGGCACGCTGACGGAATTCCTCAGACGGCACAAAGTGTAGTGGCTGATTCATTTATCGATCCTCCACCAGTACAACCACCAGCTGTTTGGGACCATGCGCCCCATAAGCCAGGGTTTGCTGAATGTCAGCTGTCTTCGATGGACTAGAAATCAGAATCACATTGGTCGGCAAACCGGCTGACCAATCTTCCTTCACCATCATATCCATCAGACTTTCGACCACGCGGCTGGCATGCAGAATCGCAATATGAACCGGTGGCACCAGAGACAACAGCCGTGGTGATTGATGCCCACTCCACAGCACAAGCGTACCCGTCTCGGCGATACCGCCATGCGTCAGCGTCAACCCGGCATCGACGGTATTAAAGAGTGCCGGTTGATCTTCACGGCAAGTTGTTACCGGAAACAGAGCTGTCCGTTGCGCCAATCGGGCACACAAGTCCTGATCAGACAGCAGTTCAGGACCCACTGCCAGTGATTTCACCTGCTTGTCATGACAGATAGCGCTTAAGCACGCAGCCAAATCAGCTGCCACACAACGATGCACTTCTGCCATGGCGTTCTTCATATTGAGCATCAGCCGCTCAACGCGCGTTGACTGATCTTCTACTTGCTCTTGATAAAAAGCCTGGGCATCTGGGGAGGCCAGCGGTGTTGCATGAGCAGCGCGCAATTTATCAAGAATGCGCTGACGTGGGCTAAGCTGGCTCATGATGCCTCCCCTTCGGCAGCCGTCTTGCCGCCGGTCCGTTCCAGCAAGAAGGTTGCCAGATGTTTACCCTTCAAATGTTTCCCAATCTTGGCCGCATGACCGGTGATGTTAAGCATACAGCCACAGTCACCCGTAATGAGCGCATCGGCTTCAAGGGCTTCTATCGAAGCCACCTTATCGCGCACGATGCCACCGGAAATCTCCGGATGACGCACACTGAACATACCGCCGAAGCCACAGCACTCCGACTCATGTTCCTGCACCTTGAGGGTCACACCCTCCAGCCCCTGCAACAAGGATCGTGTTGCTGCCAGCGCACCGGTCTCCCGTCTTGCCGAGCAAGAGGTGTGTAACGCCACGCTACAGTTCTGGCCACAGTCTGGCCGATTGAAATTCAAAGAACGGACCAGAAACTCACTCAGCTCCCAGACACGGTTAGCAACAGCCTCTGCATTGGCTGCATCTGGCGTATCTTTAAATAGCGTCGGGTAATGATGGCGCATCATGCCTGCGCACGACCCCGATGGCAGCACAATTGGCCAAGGCTCCGGAAACAGATCCAGCTGTTGGCGGGCGACGGCGCGTGCTTCATCTGGCTGGCCACTGGTATAAGCCGGTTGTCCACAGCAGGTTTGGTCTTCGGGGAAGTGAACGCGGACGCCCTCACGCTCCAGCAAGGCCACGGCATCCAGCCCTGCTTCTGGCACAAACAGATCTACCAGGCAGGTACAGAAGAAATAAACATTCTTCGGTTTTTGATGATTCATAAGTGACGTCCATTCAACTTTTGCACATGACGATCCAATCGATCGCGTAATAACCGCACACCATTGAGCATCAGGTAGTACCGCTCGTTGGCATTGGTGGGTACCCACATCTCTTTAACCTGTAAATCCAGATTGGCCAGCGCACTTTCAACATCCTGCAGATCTGTTTCAGATGCACAGCCATCCAGCATCTCTTCAATACGGCGCATCTCGATGTAACGATCATTCATAGCCGTATTGAAGTGGAAATTTCGATAGCGTGGCAACATCTTCAGCAGCGGATAGGCAATGGCAAACAACGCCGCCACCAACAGCCATGCCCGATCCAGAAAGCTGGCAATCCAGAACGGGAAAGTCCGTTCCAGAATCGACGTGTTGGATCTCAGATACTTAAGCGCTACTTCGCTCTTCTCGGTATCGTTATCAAGAAACGCCGGGAAGCCACCCGGACGTTTGAAGTACACATCCGTATTCCGATAGAAATAAGCGCCCGCCATCATAAACAGGTACTGAATCGCCGGGTGCATATCCTTATCTACAATGATGCGGGTGTTGGTTGCCACCAGATCAATGTCGTTAGCCGGGCGTACCGGATTCAACGTCACAGCCCCACGCGGAAATACCACCGGTTCGGTATAGCCCAGTTTGCTGGAAATGGCATGCGACGATTTGAAACTCAGAATTCTCAAATCCGGGTCTTCGAGCAGTGACCACAATTGCTTTGAAGCCATATCGGCCAGAATGAACATCCCATCAATCTGACCAGACCGCAACGCAGCGGCACTTTCAATCGTGGCCATCACCCGCTGATTATTCGGGTTATCAATCCGGATCTTATGTTCATCCAGCAAATCCAGCACCATGTACTTGGTACCACTGCCCTCGGCGCCTAACGATACCCGCTTAGTAGCCAGGAAGTTAGGTAAATCATCGGCATCAATCGGCGCACCTCGGTAAAAGAACCAGAGTGGCTCATATTCGATACTGCCTAGGGATATCACCTGATCCGGTATCGGGATCGGAACCCCGGATTGAGCAAACGCCGCATCCACTTTCTGATCGGAAATCAGCTGATTGTTATCCACAGAGCCATTGGTCGGCACCAGCTTTAATTCAATATTGTGGTGACGAAAGTACGCCTGATACATCTGGCCCACTGAATCGTAGGTAGAACCTGGTTGGCCCGTCGCAATAGTCACCACGCTGGGCGGAACCGGCCTCACGATATAAATAAAAGCCAACACGCCCAGCACAAACATCAGCGTCATAAACCAGTGAAATCGCAAAAATGATTTCAGCGCAAACAGCTCTTCTTTGATGTTTGCGTAAAACTGGTACTCGAAATTCGGCTTTTTGAGGGGTGGTGGCATAACGAAAAAATACACCAAAATCGCAGCGGCTGGTGGATCCTTGAAAATGAAATCATTTCAGCCATGGGTTAGAATCAGCCAAATATTTACATCCAGGACAGCCCATGAGTTTTGTTGAGAAAGCCGCAGCCAAGGCCCTTGCCAACGGCTTAAAGCAGGAAGACGTACAAAAGGTTGCGGATCAGAAAGCCAAAGCTGCTTTTGTCTTGCTCATCATTGCCTGTGGCATGTGGTATTTCGCTCAGACACCGTTTGCCGTACTGCCGGTGATCGCCGCCGCCTTTGTGGGGGCACACGCTTTCTTCAAGTCTGAGGTCTCATCCAAGATGATCGACCTCTCCATGAGATCCCGCCCATGAAATGCACTGCCTTCATTGCCTTAAACGTACTTGTGCTCACTGCCTGCGGCCCCGGCACCCTAACGGTGAAATCCGCGCCAGAAGGCGCGCTCATCTCCTACGGCAATAAATCCCTAGGTCTGGCACCCTTCGTAGCCAGCCTGCCCTCTAGTGACAAAGCTATCAGTAAAGATGCCAAGGGTTGCTATCTAACGACCGGCTTTACAGCTCGATGGGCAAGTGGCGCAACTGCCGCATCACCCAACCCAACCACACTCTGTAACGGACTGAATGCCGACTACGTGGTTGAGATTGCCAGACCCGCCGACGCACCAGGATTACAGGCAGACCTGCAAGCTGCTAACGAACGAGAAAACGCGCTGGCCAAACAACGGGAAGCCGACTCCATTAACAATCTGGCCAATGCCGAGGAAATGGACGCAATGATGTACGGCGGCCCATTCGGATATGGCTACGGATATTACTAACGCTTATTTAGGGAACGGGTCCAACGGCCGCCCGCAGCCTACACCCACACAATCATTCTTGATCCGTTTAGGCTTTGTCTTCACAGGCTCTTGCGGCACACCCAGTTCTGTTAAAAAGCCTCTGGCTTCGGGATCTCCGGCACTCGCCGCTTTCTGGATCAAGGCCATACCGCCCGTTTCGTCTTGTGCCGTACCCATGCCGGCAACCTTGGCCAAACCTAGCTGATACACACCCGCCGGATAATTCTGATCCGCCGCCCGCTTAAACCAACTAACGGCCAACTCCGGGTTTTTCAAAACACCCACACCCGTCATCAACGCCAAACCCACAACCACCTGGGCTCTGGGTTTACCATCTTCAGCTGCGGGTAGGCAGCTCTTATAAGCCCACATCTCGCTTCCTGAGCGGATCACATTGTCACAAGGTGCCATCTGGTCTGACAAAGCTGGTTGCACCAGGAATGACAACAGGCAAAACAACATCGCCAGAAAACGTTTCACGATGGTGACCCCATCGATTCTTTTCGCGCCAACTGCTGCTTGCGGTGCACAAACCACCCACCGCCCGCAATCAGCGCCAGTATCAGCAAAGTGATAATCAGCCTCCGGTGGTCCGCAATCAGAAAATCGACTCGGTTGTACTCCATGCGCTTCTTGATAGCCATCAGATAGGTGGCAACTGTATCACCACAGGGTAATGCTGCCATCGCAGGCGCCTGTACGTCAGCACCAGCCGCCGTTTTAACCACCACCTGCTGATAAATCTCCGCAGCAATATAAGGCGATAGATACTTGGTCGTTGTACTGGTGTCATCCAGAATGCGTTGCGACTCAAGCGCCAGATTGGCACAAATCCGCCGCGGCAAATCACCCGCCGCGTCTTGAGCTACCGTCTGGCCAGCAACCAGCAACAAACTCAGCGCCATGAACCATGACGCAAACAAATGCTTAGTGGGCATTATTCAAACGCTTCACCGCTACCAGAGTCACCAAAAACACCAGGTGAATCGCCGCCGCGCCCACCACTACGTGAATTTCGGTGCTAGCAATATCCGTCAGCACCTTCAGTAGGTTCACACCAGAGATAGTCACCAGAGAAAAGCTCAGCTTCTCCTTGATATACGCGCTGTCCTTAACGGCATCACCCTTAATTTCAGCGGCTGCATTACCAATCACCAGCGAAGCCAGATCAATTACCAGCGCTGCATCAATCACCGTGAGCAGCAATACCAGCGCCTCCGATTCAGAAATACCCTTGTGAAGGGCCTCCACTGTTACATGGACCAGCTCAACGGCAATGGCATAGCCAAACAAAATGGTAGCCAGCGAAAGGCCCAGCAGAACGAATAGGTTGGTTAGTTTTTTCATCAGCTTTCCTTACTGAATCGCGCAGCATACGCCACCCGATGGCGTGCCGCATCTCGCTCTCGCTCCTTCGAGCGTTTTGCTGGCGTTAAGGCCAAACGATAAGCCCGCACCCTACAGGCAACCGAGCAGTAACGTGCATCGCTACGCTTTGGCGTAAACGGGGAAAGACAGGTCCAGCAATGGGTACTCAAGACAGCCTCCATAACCGTTACAGAGACAACCCAACCAGGATCTCTGTAACATGTATAAATGTTACAGAGGTTTGCGGCCAAGGTCTATCTGTAACAGATACAGCCGTTACAGAGAATAACTTCAAAACGCTAAAGCCGCTAAATTAGGCGTTTCCAGCCTTCTGGCTAGAGCCCTTCACTTTCTCTACCGGATACTTCAAGGCATTCTTAGCCAGCTTATCCACCACAGCGTCGTTCATGTTTACGCCGAGCACACTACTCAAGCGCACCAGATACAGCAACACATCGGCCAACTCTTCACCCACATGCTCGGCTGTTGCTGGCGAGCGACCGGCTTCATGAGCCTCACTATCAGTCATCCACTGAAAGATCTCATTGAGTTCCCCCAGCTCGCCCGTCAAAGCCATCACCAAGTTCTTAGGGGTGTGAAACTGATCCCAATCTCGCTCACGGGAAAATTCGGCCAGAGCCTGTTCGAACTTGCTTACATCTAGCAACATAACTCTGGCCTAATCTGTATTAATCCAGTTTAACGGTCACGCCGCTGCTGCTCAGGTTGAGCTGAACACCTTCCGATGTGCTGGTCAGACGCATGATCACGCCGTTCTGGTTCTTAAGGATCGTACCGCCCACACCCCCACCCAGCGTGATGCTGCTCTCCAACTTGGTAAAGGTACCTGAGAACTTAGATGGATCAGCCATGTCATAGACCTCACCAGCCAGCGACACCTTGGAAATGCCCACATTGGCACCTACGCTCATGCCACTGATCTTGAATGGGTAAGCCTTACCCTGATAAGTCAGCACACCGCTACCACGACTGCCACCAACAATCAGCGCAAACTGGGTCTCGGTAATGTTTACCGTAGCGGATGGCACCTTAGCGGCATCAGCTGCATAGGCACCAACGCTCAAAAAACCGAGGCTCAAAATCAGAAGTGCAAAAAACTTACGAATCGATGTCATAAACGTCTCCGATAGTTAAGGTCAACCGTTACACAATACTCTGAACATCTTTAACAGTAGCTTAAATACAAAAACAAAAAACCCGCAAAGCTTAAAGCTATGCGGGTTCCCTGATGATTCTGGCGGAGACGAGAAGATTCGAACTTCCGATACCCTTTTGGGGTATGCTCCCTTAGCAGGGATGAAATCCTGTAAATCTCTGTCAACACAAATACACCGAAAGCCTTGTAATTAGCTGGTTTTAGCCCTACCATACGCCTCATGGAGTTCGGTGGAATCCGGTACAAAGTTGGACGTTTAGTTAGACGGAGCGAAAATGGCAGATTACAAGCTACACACAGCCCGGGGACTGGAAGCCCTCGCGCCACGCGAGAAGCCCTACTGGGCCAAGCTACCCGGCGAGCGCGGACGCTCTATTGGCGTGCGAAAGACTGAATTAGGGACCTATTGGCTCTGCCGCTATTTCCAAGCCCACGAAAGAAGCTATAAACAAGTTGCCCTGAAGGCTAACACCTACGCCGAGGCAAAAAAACTCGCTGACGACGTTTTCTGTCACGCCGATTCTGGCGGTGAACGAAGCAAATTGACGGTTTCCGAGTATTTCGACAGATATTGCGCCACCGTAGCGCCCAGCACCTCGCACAGCACTGTCCGAAATACTCTAGGCAAGCTCGCAGGGGTGAAGCTATCGGACCTAAACGCGATGCACGTCGCCGACTGGCGGAACAGTGACATGCTAACAAAGAACAAAGACGGCTCGCCCCGCCCTATCGCCACAATGCGCCGCATGGCTGCCCCGCTAAAGGCTGCGCTCAACATGGCCGTGGCAGACGGGCTGCTGGCTGACACAAAGTGGCGAGAGAAGCTGCGATTCACCCAGAAGAATGTCGAGACGGTAGAAACTAGCACCGAGGAGACGCGTCAGTACCTGACCGTCGCGCAACGCCGGGCCCTTATCGAGCACGCAGACGAGAACTTTAAGCTCCTGCTCACCGTCTCCTCTTCGATGCCTGTCCGCCCGGGCGACTTCCCTGCGGCCAACGTTAAGGACTTCGACGCCAAGGCCGGGACTGTCTTCCTCAAAACAAAGGACCATCCGCGCCACGCCAAGCTGGCACCGAAAGTTGTCGAGCTACTGGCCGAGCATGTAAAGGGACGCCAACCGACGGACCCGCTTTTCACTTTCGGTGAGAGCAAGGGGCGCTGGCACCGGAACCAGTGGCGTGAAGCAATTCTAAAGGCCGCAGAGCGAGCTCGCGCAGCACAGGCAGCCGAAGGCATTCCAGAGGATGAGCGCGTGCCCATGAGCGTCTCTATGTATGACCTGCGGCACAGCGCCATCACCGACCTCATCGAGAGCGGTGTCAGTGTTTCGCAAGTCGCCTTTCTGGCTGCAACGTCTATTGCAATGATTGACGCCAACTACCGCAAGGCTCTAGCCAGCGTCCAAGAATCTGCGTTGGACCAGATGGCGAGCGCAATCATCGTCTGACGTATACACGCATCAACAACATCGACGGCCCTTCGGGGCCGTTTTTGTTTGCGCGGCACTTTGTGTTGCAAAAATACAACTTTATTTTGCAGTCTCCCGGCAGTCTCCCGGCGGTGACAGCGTGTCAACACGCGTTTATAAAACAACCTCCGCAAGCCGCATAACACCGTCTCAGCACCTAAGGACTAACAGTCCGTAACCCTTGCAAATAAAGGGTTTCAGGCGGTTCTACAAGGAACATTTTCTCTAGATTGTGTGTTTTCATCTGTTCCGTGGAGAGAGAAATCTCACCGCAAAAAGATGAAGGGCCGACGGCGGCAACCGACGACCCTTCGATACAACAACCGCCACACAAGGCAGCGGTCCCATGGACGGGAATCGACAGGTTAACACCTAGCCGTGTGTGGCACCAAGTGGAGTCACCAAATGGAAAAGACATACCAGCACGGTTTTGAGAACCTGCCCACTATGCTCAGTGTCGCCGACATTATGGAGCTGACCAAGATGTCGCGGAACGCAATAGCGACCTCAATCAACCTTGGCCGACTGAAAGCGTACAACCTGACGTCTGAGCACCGCCCGAAATACCGAATCATGCGCGACGACTTTATTGCGTGGGCAACCTCACGCCAAGTACCAGCGACCCGCTCGGAGGGTAAATGATGAAAAACTCATCGAGCCCAAAGTGCGAGACCTGCGCCTACTTCAGCGAAGCAAAACTCGACGGCGAACTTGTTGAGGCAACCTGCCGACGCTACCCGCCTGTGCCTATTTTTGGCGGTCGCTCTTCGGCCTTCCCAGTTGTCCTCGAGGACGACTCGTGCGGCGAGCACCAAAACAGCTCGAGGAACGGCAGCCAGAGAACAAACAGGGATGTCTGAAAAAAGAAAACCCGCCAAAGCGGCGGGAATTCTTTAAGAACAAAAACAGAGACCGACCCTATTAGGGAGTCAGACGAGAAACGGTGTTCGCAGCACCATCGCCCTAAGCAGCACAGCAATTTTACATCCTGCCTAATTTTTAGGCAACGACTTGCTGACGCTGTTTGTGGTGCGCCTGATTTTAGGAATTAAGAAAAATGGCAGCAACAAACTACAAACAGAAGTCTTCGGCGGAGACAGCAGCCGATGCAATGGAGGCTCTGGGTTTTATCAGCCCAGACATTCCGCGCGATGAATGGGTGACGGTGGCAATGTCGCTCAAGAACGGTCTCGGCGACGAAGGATTTCAAGCATTCGACGACTGGAGCCAAGGCGGAGACAGCTACAACGCAGCGGACACACGTTCGACGTGGAAGAGCATCTCTATAGGCGGCGGAATCACCATCTCGTCGCTGTTCGCCAAGGCAAAGGAGCACGGCTACAAGCCAACAGGCAAGCCGACCCAAAAACAAGCCGAGAAAAAGGCAACAAAGGCACCAGCACTGGAAAAAGAGCCCCGCCCTAACGACGAGGCGCTGGCCTCGGTGCGTGCAGAGTGGGCAGCGGCAAAGCCTGTCACTGACCACCCTTACCTATCGCGCAAAAGCGTCAAGTCTCACGGCCTGCGCGTAGACCGTTACGGCAACCTGCTCGTGCCGGCATATCGCAACGGCGAGCTCGGCTCGTTTCAACGTATCCCGGCGGAAGCTGGCGCTAAAAAGCCAAACGCTGCAGGGGTACCGATGAAGGGCTGCTCTTTTACGCTGGGCAACGCCGAGGGCGCTAACCGAATCTACGTCGGCGAAGGCTACGCAACGGCCGCAACGGTCCACGAGACCACCGGCATGCCTGCGGTCGTCACATTCGGCTGCGAGGCAATGATGGGCGTGGGTGTGGAGCTACGCAAAAAGCACCCGTACGCGGAAATCGTCTTTCTGGTTGATGACGACGTTAACTCGAAAGAAAACATCGGACTCACCAAATGCACAGCCGCGGCAACGGTCGTTGACGGGCTTGTCGCGGTGCCAGACTTTGGTGACGAGCGCTCGGAAAAGGATTCGGACTTTAACGACCTGCACAAGCTGTTCGGACGTTCCGCGGTGCAGATGTCGCTGGCTGAAGCCTTCGACCCAGACGCCGAGCTGTTACCGGTCTACAAGTACCACCCGGAGCGCATGCTCGCGGTCGAGTACGTCATCGACGGGTTTATCTCAACGGGAGTCACTCTGATAGCTGGCAGCCCGGGCGTGGGTAAGACCACGGCAATGGTGACAATGGCCGCGGTGGCTGCAGGTCTGGTCAAAAAGGCCAACGGCATCACCGCGACGCTACGTCGCAAGGTCTACTACGTCACGGAAGACCCCCGTCAGGTCGAGCGCATTCTCTACGGGCTGAAAAAACACGGCATGATTGAGTGCAGCGACGAAGAGATACTCGACTGGTTCACCATCGTCAACGCACGCCGCCGTTCCCCGGAGGAAGTCGGCAAGATGGTCGCCAAGGCACGCCGCCGCGGTACGCGCATTGCACCTGCCGCGCAAAATCACTTCCCGTGCGAGCCGCTCATCGTTCTGGACACCAGCAACGCGACCATCGACATGGACGACGAAAACAACAACAGCGAGGCCGGCAAGGCCATCTCTGCGGTTAAGCAGGCCCTCGGCGATGGTGCTCTATGGATTGCAGGGCACACGGCCAAAAACATCAAGCACGCCGAAGTGTCTAATCTGTCATTCCGCGGCGCTGGTGCATTCGAGGGTGACTGTCACGCGGTTTCGTTCATCTTCCAAGAAAAGGAAGTCGACAAAAATACGCGCTTCTGGGCGCTGGGCAAGCACCGCTACGAGGCCGAGTTCCGTGAAGTACGCATCGAGAGCAGCGCCGACTATGAGCTGGTTGAAACCGACTGGGGCCAGAAGCAAAAGTGCTGGTACCGAATCAGCGAGCTGTCGAAATCCTCTGAGCTAGACCGCGAGCAGGCAAAGGCAGACGCCAAAGCGGACAAACAGTGTCAGGAAGTGCAGCGGTTCAAGGGTGAGATTCTGGCCCTTCTACTTGCGGCGCAAAAGACCGGCGAGACCTACAACCGCTCGGACGTAATCAAGGCGATTGCGGGAACAGAGGCCACCAAACGCGACGCGATAAATGAGCTCGTTAAGAACAGAGACGTCGTTGAGACGCGCGGCGAAAAGAACGCCAAGTACCTGACACTTCGCGACCCTGCGAAAACCCTGTAGCAAAGGCTTGGTCGTGGTGACCACCCTTTTACCGCCCTTCGGGGCGGTTTTTTTATTTGGTAAACTCGCTTTGTACAACCATCGACTAGAGGCAAGCCATGAAGAAACTGATTGTCCCGCTGCTTATCTGCATTGCCACCATCGGCACGGCGTCGGCTGACTGGAAGGGCGTCGCCTCAACGGATGCTGCCGACTTCTTCTTGGATAAAAGCACCGTCCGTTCAAGCGGCCAGTACAAAGAGGCTTGGGTGTTGACTGACCTTAAGGCTGCAAAAAAGGACGGATTCGGGAAGGACTACCTGTCTTCGAAATCAAAAACGCGCGTCGACTGCGTCGGGGATAAGTCTCTCTATCTGGCGCTGGTTCTTTACAGCGGGAACATGGGCAGCGGTGATGTCGTATTTAACAAGTCGTACAACGACAACGACTGGCAACACATTATCCCCGGCAGCGCATGGGCAATCGTTACGCAAGCCATCTGCGGCAAGTAACAGAAGTCGGCACAGTGAAGCCGCCCTCCGGGGCGGTTTTTTATTGCCGGTGCGTGAGGACCACTAGATGCGTTCCTCGAGCGCCTTGCGGACGTTTAACAGGTCACTCTGGACACTGAACACTGCAAAGGCCAACAGACCGAGAATCACCCGCACCGACTGGCTGGCGTCCGCGAACCAATAGGCCGCGACACCAGCGACAACCGGGATAAGAACAGCCAGTACAGGGTTTTTGGACTTCACCTGCATATCAATCTCCCGTCAACGCATAGAAAAGATGCCAGACCCAGCTTGTGCGGGTCTCGACCGTTTTAAGACAGGCAGAGTCGTAGCCGACGACCGGGTCCTTACACATGCCCACCTGCATGGCGTAGCGTTGATTCTCGACGTGGACCAGCGAGGACGCCAGCCAGACGATAAGACCTGCGGCAATGATGAGTAGAATTCTGCAAGAGTTCATATTCTGCCCCGGTGTTATTTACAGGTGCCGCCAGCAGTCTGCTCGAATGTAACAGCCGGGCCCTTGGCCGAGGCCGGCTCACTAAAGCCAGACTCCTGAACGATTTGGCCTGTCTTCCGGTTGTAAACGGTTCGCGAGTGTGACCTGAAGGTGCCACCCTCAACTGGAATTTCCATTTCCCCTTGGTCCGCCACAACGATGTCGCGGCTAGTCTGCCGCCCCTCGATGTCGGTGTATTCCTCGTCGTTGAAATTAAGCGTCCCGTTATGGTCCCTGTTAATGACGAGCTTGAGCTTCTGCTGCTCGACCTTTGTCGGGACTACCTGACCGTCCTTTGAGCCGGAGCTGGTAACAGTCACGTCGCAGGTGGCGCTGACGTTGAACTTGTCGCCACAGGCGGTGAGGGTCAATGCTGCCAGTGCTGCGGCTAGAAGTGTTTTTGCGTACATGTGCATGCCCAAGTTATTTGCAGGTGCCGTTAAAGGTGACGACCGTCTCTTCCAGAACGTGACTCGCTTTTACGGTAACCATTTCGCTACGGCTGGCATCGACAATCCCGTTCTTTATGTCGTACGCCAGCTTGTTGTGCAGGTAACCGCCGCCGCTGTCGTTCTTGTACTCGTCAAAAATCGACCCGACTATCTTCCCGTCACGGAATTTCACATGCTCGCCACGATAGCTGACGTTGTTGAACGACGCCCACTGTTCCTTCTCGTTGTAGGTGATTGCCATCGTCTTTGTTTCAATCACTGGGCGCTTATCCCGGCCGTCAGTCATCCCGGCGGAGTTTTGGCTGACGGTGCAGACCTTCTCGACCGGGCCAGAGCATCCGGCGGCAAGTAAGCAAAGCAATAGCGTTGAGAATATGTGAGCGCGGTTAAGCATGGCATTCCTTTATGTGTATCCGCTTATTCTAACCCTTTCGAGAATGGGCGAAGAATGGCCGCTGGAGCGCCCTTGCGACGCACAGAATCGCTCTGGGTGAGGCGAACGGCTGCGGGTGATGGTAAGGGTGCGGAGAATGCTGATATTTCAGGAAAGCAGTATCTCGAGCAGCGTGCTGATTCGGAGCGGATAACAGTACGGATAACAGTATGGGCGGGTGTGACCGCGGTGAGATTGCCAGAAGCAAAATTCCGCTGAACTGCGATGAGCAGACCAAAAAATCCCTTTTTCTCCCTTCCACCCTCGACCCTCGATTTTCGAGTCTGCTGTTCATCGTCTTAAGGAAAAAAAGCTCGCTGAGCAACAGAAGCGGCTTTTAGCCGCCGCTTCGTTACTGTTCGCTGTTCATCGAGCGCTGACCACGCTGAACTGCGCTGAACGCGCTGAACAGGATTCTGAAGGGTGTGTTTTTCGGGCTTAATGTATAGCTTGAGCAATACGTGTCAACACATTGATTCGTATGGCCTAACCGGCTTGTTTTCTTTCTGGAAGTTCCTATACTTTGCCCCATGGTCGATTTTTCAAATGGGGTTAATGGATGGGCACCGTTACGCAGCACGAAATAATGGGGAGTGAGATTGGTAAGACCAATTTTCCCGAAGCAGAGAGCGAAAACGCTTCTCTGGCGTCCCCACAGCGCAACGAAAAAGGACACTTCGCCAAGGGCTGGAAAGGTGGCCCCGGACGTCCGCGGGGCGCTATGTCACCCGCCGGACGCTTCCGTCAAACGCTGACCGAGGAGCACGGCGAGGAGCTGCTCGCGCTGGCAATGACCGCAGTCCGCAGCGGCAACGCCAACAGCCTGCTGGGCACGATGATGCAGTTCGTCGTCGGCCAAGCCAAAGCCGAGCTCGCGCCGATTGTGCTGCCAGAAGCGACCGAAGGCACCTATGAGGAGCGCACCGAGGCAATTAGCCGGGCAATGCTCGACGGCACTATCAGCCCGGATGCTGCAAAGGTAGCCATTGAACAGCTCAAGGCAACCGAAGAGGCGAAGCAACTGCGTGAGCTGGGTGAAGAGCTCCGCAGCCTTAAGGCGCGGCTCATCAACGGCACCGCGACGAGAATCGAATGAGCGCTGCAATCGACCTCATGCAGCGGGAAATCCGCGAGCTGAAGAAGCTGCTCAACGCACGCGAGAGCGGTATTCCAGAGACGCTGGTCGTCATTGTGAAGGGTGACGCAGCCAAGTCCGCAGAAGGTCGCACAGCGGCTGTTAAAACAGCATTGCTGCCCTATGGATTAGAGACGGCAGAAGACGCGCTCGCCGCAGGCTGCACAGTGAAGCTCGCCCTCCTCCCTTATCTGGGCGAAGACGACAGACAGCTACCAAAGCGCCCTAATGAATTCGGTGAGCCGACAGACGGTCCGCATCGTGGCCCAAACACTGGTGACGACTCAGGCGCGGCCGAAGAGATTCAAGACACAAAACCGGACCAAAGTTCGGCAGATAGTTTGGCGTCAGGCTCACAAAGCCCGTCGCAGGCCATTGCTGGCTCCCTTAACGAGGGAATGACCGCGTGATGGCTAGAGGGTTAAGTCCTGCAACGAAAGCGGCGAGACGTCGCCTCTGCGTTTGGCAGGCGATGCAACAGTCTGGAAGCAACCGCAACGCGAGCGGTCGAGCCGATGGTCTGGAGCATGACATCACCCGCCAAGCGCAGGCGGAGGATATCAAGTCCGTAGGTGCTGAAACTCGGAGCAGCCTGTAAGGCAGGCCGGACATGGGTTTTAGAGACACGGACTTCGCAACATGGTCTCACCCACCAGTCGGGAGACTGCGGGGAGACATGAGTATCAGCCAGATGCACGGCGGAGCACACGCTGACCGCGGCGCTGACGGTATCAACGCAGGCGGCAGGCAGGCGGCGGCAGGCAGGCACTCACCCGCCGGCACCCCGGCGGCGGCAGGCGGCAAGGCACGAACAAAAGCCTGCGGGAAAGTAATAGCAGCGCGCACCACAGCGTCGAGCGAGCAACCGCGGACGACAGCACAGGCGAACGCGCGGGAGGGACAGGCCGGGCTATGCAATCGGCAGGCGGGCCCCTCTCTATATTTATCCCACCCGTCCACAAATTTTCCCCATTTCAGCAACTCACAAAAAAACCAGTCAACAACCGTCAATAGGAGTACCAAATGAACACGCACACCGACACCGAGACAACCGCAGCACCGCAAGTCTCCGCAGAGACTCAACTCCTCGGCATTGAAGAAGCCGCACGCAACGAAAAAGAGCAAATCGCCGTCGAGCTCGACAAGGCGGTGAAGAATTTCAAGCTGCAGGAGCAGAAGCGCGTCGAATTGGAGTACGCCCTTTCCAAGGCCGAGGAGCAGATGAACATCCTCTCTGGCAGCGCCACGCAGTACCGCGACAGCCAGCGCGCGCAGGCAATCAGCCGCATGCTTTTGGGCGACACCTCCGTCGAGCTGGATAAGCTCCCGGCCACTGACCCGATGGCGAGCTTGAGCGTGACGGACCTGAAGGCAGGAATTGCACAACTACGCCGCGACCGTTCGGAGCTGGAATTGAGCTGGAAGGCTGCACAGTCCGCGGTGAACGCCCTCGAGCGCAAACACTTCGCTGCACACGCCAAGCTACACGGTGCCCGTTATCAGCTCGCGCGCAACGCGATTTACGACGCATGGGTCGAATTGCAGGCCGCGGAAGGTGCCTCGCAGAAGCACGCCTTGCATCAAGTCCCGCAGCACGTCGCGCAGGACTTCTGGAACATTGTTTTGCCGGCAGTCGACACGCTGGACTCGATGAAGGACCTGCGCCCCGCCGGCCGTAATTTTGGCAGTAACGAAATCAAAGGCGAGAACATCCGCCTCACTGGTTTGATTTCCACGCGCGCTGCTGGCCTAGCTGCTGAATTCCAAAACATGATGAACGGAGTCCAATCATGAGCAACAAAGTCCCCTTATATCTTCAGCAGGGCCTCTCTGACCCTAACAACGTCGAGCGCGTGAGCCGTCAGATGTACGGCATTCCTGCTGACGAGCTTATGAGCTTGATGGGCGTTCTGGGTCCGCTGATGCGCGGCCATGAAATCCCGGCGAAGGACATGACATACATTCGTCAGTACGCAAAAGAGCGCCTAGGCTGGAACAGCGAACAGACGAACTCGAAACTGCGCGAGATGTCGCAGGAGCAGAACCCGGCGCAGCGCCTTTATTCGTTTTTGACTGCTGGCGGTCAACCAATCACCGAGCAGCTATTCAACAACGTCAAAAGCCTGACAGAAGCCTACAACGCCGAGGACATGTCTGAAAGCCTGACGGAGCGCCTCGAGAACAGCACCTCGAATCAAGCGCTGTCGCAAAGAGACCGCTTTGAGGGCATGCCGGCCAGCAAGTCGACGCTTGAAGGCGCACAGCAACGCAACAGCCTGCGGGACCAAGTCGCCTTTATGGTCAAAGGTCCAGAAGGTTCATCCCAGAAGACGATGACCGACTTCCGCCGGGACGTAATGACAGCACGCAACCGCCTAGCCGACAAAATCGAACTTGACGACGACTTCGACAAGCCGAAAAGCATTAGAGATTCGTTGTCATTCCAATACGACGTGGCAAAAATCAGCGCGGCAAGTGTCGAGGCCGGGATGGGCAATGTGGGCGAAGAGATGCGCGACATCGAGTCCGCATACGACCGGACCACGGGCGCCGATTCGGACATCACCGAAAAACTGGACTCTTATTAACCAACTCCGAAAAGGAAAACGTAATGAGCAACGAATACGCAGACCAAATCACAGACGACGCCCAGCGGCGTGCATTCGAGCAAGGCATTGCCAGCCAGCAGGAAATTGGCAAAGAAGCCCTCGAGCGTGAAGAGAAGGCCCGGGCGGAGATGCAGCGCCACATGGATATCGTGACGAAGGCATTCACCAACCCAGACTCACTGGACCACAACGACCCGCACGTCCGTGCGGTTCTGGGCATGCGCGCTCAAGCCTTATCGAGCGCACTACGGGCACACGGCAAAAAATGACCGACCTCACCACCACAGATTGCATCCTCACGGTCGAGCCGTTTGTCTTTTCGGAGCCGACAAAGTTCGTCGGCCCCGTTCTTTTCAACCTGCGCCTTGCCGATGTGCGAAACCCAAAGCGCCACACCGTAAAGGCCACGGACGATGGCTACTTCATGCACCGCATCGTCTGGGGTGACATGAGCGGCGTCAAGGTTAAGGCCGAGCTCCGCACGCTTCCGCCAAAGCTCGTAAAAGAGCTGCGCGCTATCGCTCGAGAGGAGTGCGAGCTCATTGAAAAGGTTTATCACGGCTCATGGATACACTGACCGAATCGCGCACACCGGTGCTGCACGATGTGCTGGCTGACCTTGCCGGCAAGGGTGACCAGTGGGCGATGAATGAGCTGGTACGCCAATTCGAGCCGCTCATTGGGAAGTTCACATGGGCGCTTCTCCCGGGCATGGAAAGCACCAGCGCCGAAGACCTGCGGCAGATAGGCGCAGTCTGTTTTATTGAGATGGTGCCGAAGTACAAAATAGAGGTTGCCAGTTTTATGACGTTTGTTTTTCGTTGGTTGCCGCTGAAGATGAAGCGCGAGTCCGATGGAAATTTTCAAGACCGCCTAGTCTCGCCACCCGTCAACAAGCTGTCAAAAGACCGCGCACGCATCAAGCGCGGCGAATCACCCGAATTCATTATGTGCGCGTCAACGAGCATCAACGGGCGCACATTTAACGGAACGGACGGCCCGGAGCAAGTCTCCGATGACGAGTTCCTTCACTTCCTCACTGGCGAATCTGTTGAGTGTGCTGGTGAGCAGGCAGCAACATCGCGAATAGTCTGGGCGACTATCGACGCGCTACCAGAAGCGGACCGGAAGGTCCTGCACCTCTACTACAAGGCCGACATGTCCCTCGAGACTATTGCCGAAATTTTTGGGGTTACCCGGCAGGCTATTAACACGAGAATTGCAAAGGCCCTCGCCACCGTTCAATACAAATTGGGAATTCGCGATGACAAACCAACACACACAACAAGATTCAAGCACCTCCGAAGCATTAAACAGGCTACGCACTAAACTTAACGCCAAGCTCGAGCAGAAGCGCATCGAAGAAGACGCCGTCCGCGCCCACTTGGACGTCTGCGAGCGTCTGGCAAACGACACCGCTGCGATGGTGATATCGGCAACCGACGGGTTAATTCCCGGCGTGCGGGTCGAGCCTTACACCTTCGGGTACGCGGTGTTTCTAAAGCATCGTCAGGTGGCTGCCATTCGAGTGCCGGAGATTTTCCCGGGCGAGCCGAACCGGAACCCTTTCGTCACCATTTACAGGGTTACCGCAGACGGCGACTCGCGGCGCACTAGCGGTCACAGCTATATCTACCACGACGCCGAGGGTGCCGCAGGGAAGGCGATTGGTTACCTCCTCGACGTATGACAAACCTGACACGCATGCCACAGTCTGCCGTGAAGTGTGTGTCTAGGGCCCAGCCAGTGGTGGCCCTAATAACGCTGGCAGTCGAAGCGCAGTGTCTCCAATGAAACGGCGTGATTCGATTTTGAGTGGCTTCTACCCGGTTGCCACCTCAAGAGCTCCGCACCTAGTGCGGATTGACGACAACCCCGGGCCGTCTCTCGCCCAGCTCGGCCCGGGCTAGTCTCCAAACACAAAGGCACGCACCATGAACTTTATACAACTGGTAACCCGGCTTCTCAACCTGCTGCGGTTTATGTCCCTAGCGGACGCTCTACTGTCAGAAAAAGAGCTTGAGGGGCTTTTCAATACACCCATCCCGCTGCGAAGCTCGTGCATTGCCACAGTCCAATACAACAAAAACAGCGGGACGTTGGTTATCGTATTCAAAGACGGACGGTCGCACGCGTATAGCGTTCCAGTTGAGAAGTTCCTCGAGCTGATAAACGCACCGTCTCCCGGCGGCTATTACAACGCAAATATAAAAGACTAGACGACCGGGCATTTGGGGCGCCCAAACAGGGAAAATCTGTCGGACGCCAAACTTTCGTCCAACAGGTACAAAGTTGGACATTTGTTGGACGTTAGACGCCCAAGAAGACCAAAAACCACAACCCGCCGCTGTCTGATACCCGCTTCTGGCGTGAGTTTTAACGATTCTGCGCTCCAAAAGCCCCAAAGAGAAAGGCTTCCAGAGGATTAAACCTGTGGAAGCCTTTGTATTGGCGGAGACGAGAAGATTCGAACTTCCGATACCCTTTTGGGGTATGCTCCCTTAGCAGGGGAGTGCCTTCGACCACTCGGCCACGTCTCCATTCCGGTAAAACCGGAGGCTGAATTCTAACGGCTCAGCCCCGCCGGGTCAAACTTACTTGGCTTGATCGAGGCCAAATACGCGGTGCAGAACGCGCACGGCCAGTTCCAGATACTTTTCATCCAGAATGACCGAGATCTTGATTTCGGAAGTCGAGATCATTTGCAGGTTGATGCCCTCTTCTGCCAGCGCACGGAACATCTGGCTGGCAACGCCTGGGTGCGAGCGCATCCCCACGCCAACGGCCGATACCTTACAGATCTTGCTGTCGCCGACCACTTCACGAGCGCCGATGTGCTTGCGTACGTCTTCCAGAATGGCCTTGGCCTTTTCGAAGTCGCCACGACCTACGGTGAACGAGAAGTCGGTGGTGCCGTCATGGCTAGTGTTCTGGATGATGATGTCTACGTCGATGTTGGCATCAGCGATTGGACCCAGTACTTGATAGGCGATACCAGGTTTGTCAGGCACGCCCAGGACGGTGAGTTTGGCTTCATCGCGGTTAAAGGCGATGCCGGAGATGATGGCTTGTTCCATATTGGTATTGTCCTCAACTGTGATGAGGGTGCCTTCGCCACCCTGACCGTATTCTTCAAAGCTGGAAAGTACGCGCAGCTTGACCTTGTATTTACCGGCGAATTCCACCGAGCGGATCTGCAGTACCTTGGAACCCAGGCTGGCCATTTCCAGCATTTCTTCAAAGGTAATGGTGTCCAGCTTGCGGGCTTCTGGCACGACCCGCGGGTCGGTGGTGTAGACACCATCGACGTCGGTGTAGATCTGGCATTCGTCTGCTTTGAGCGCAGCGGCCAGTGCAACACCGGTAGTGTCTGAACCGCCGCGACCCAGCGTGGTGATATTGCCTTTTTCGTCGACGCCCTGAAAGCCGGCCACAACTACGACACGGCCTGCCTTGAGGTCTGCACGCATCGGTGCGTCGTCGATCGACAGGATGCGCGCCTTCATGTGGCTGTCATCCGTGAGGATTTTGACCTGGCCACCTGTATAGCTGACTGCATCAACGCCGATTTCTTTCAGCGCCATACACAGCAGACCGATGGTGACCTGTTCGCCCGTGGACAGAATAACGTCCATTTCGCGCGGATCCGGGTTGTCTTGTAACGCTTTAGCCAGAGCAATGAGGCGGTTGGTTTCGCCACTCATGGCGGAAACCACGACCACGACATCGTGTCCGTCATTGCGGAAAGCCGCAATGCGACGGGCAACGTTCTGGATGCGCTCGGGGTTGGCGACCGAGGTGCCGCCGTATTTCTGAACGATGAGAGCCATCAGTAGGTCTTATAGATGTGATTGAACAAAGCGCGCAGATTATAGCCCATTTTAGCGGAAAGCCGCATGGATTAAGGCGCTGCGGCGATCTCTCACCTGTGCTGAATTGCGGCATTGCACCATAGCGGTGCATAAAAGTTTGACATTGGTCAAAGTCTGCCTACATTGAGTAGTGGAGCGGGAGAATAAAAATGACTTCATCCAATCGCAAGCGCTTCAAAGGTCAGGGGGAGATGGCGAGGAGTCCTGCGCCATTGAGAGGGTCTTTGGTGCAAAACCCGAAAGAATTGCGGAACAAACTCGGTTTGACGCAAGGCGGCTTCTGGTCGCCTGTAGGCGTATCCCAGAGTGGTGGTTCTCGTTATGAATCCGGGCGGAAGCTGCCCGCATCAATCAGCACCCTACTTCACCTGGTACATATCGAAGGCATTGACCTGACGACACTCAAAGGACAGCATGCGCTGGTGGGTCTTTACTTGAGTGAAACTGACCCGGAAACCTATGCTAGGCTTTTGAAGGCAGCTCAGGCAGCTACCGAACGTTAATCAGATACTGATTTGTACTTTAACGCCGGTGGCGCGGATACGTTCTGCCCAGGCGTTCATAGTTTCTGCTGCCAAAGCCGTTAAATGCGGTGCCTCGGGCTGTAACGAAGGCCGTGCTAACCCATAGAGATGGATGCCCTGGATCTGATGGGCGTTGTGCGCCACGAATTCCAGATAGGCGGTTTCATCTTCAGCACCCGGGGCTTTGCCATCCCAAGCGACCCAGCAGGTTTGCAGCCACACCGGTGCCAGCGAACAGGCTACATCCAGGCGGTGTTGTATCTGTTCCGGCTTATAGCTAATGCCGTTGATCTGCTTCATGGATTCGGGCAACAGGCGATCGACCTTGAACCAGACCACCCCACCCGCTTCTTTAAGCGCACTGATGCCTTCCTGCACTTCAGGGCGCAGCATGAGGCTGCCGTTGGTAATGAGCACCAGCGGAATGTTGAGGCCATGCGCATCGCGCTGACGTTTGGCAATTTCAACGGCTTGTAGAAACTGGGGGGAACTGGTTGGTTCCCCGTTACCGGAAAAAGCGATGTCCCGGATTTCGCGCATGGCGGCAGGTGTGTCCGGTGGAATCATCGGGCTGAGCGCGGGGTTGTCGAGCAAGCCTTTTAGTTCTGCTTCGAGCAATGGCAGATTCACTTCCGGCGCATCGCCCCTATGCAGCCCCGGCACCTGACAATAAGCACACGCCCAGTTGCAGGCGTTATTGGTGTTGAGATTGATGCCGATAGACACGCCCTGCATGCGGCGCGAGAGTACCGGGTACACGTAGGTGAGATTCAGAAAATCCGGATCGTGGTCGCTAAAGGTCAGCCAGCGTACAGGCTGGGCAACTTGGGCATCGCGCGGATCTTTCGGAGCAGTCATGCCGCAATGATACAATCTGCCACCTGTTTTAGCCCGGAAATCGCCCCATCATGCGTATCACCCGTCGGCTGGAGTTTGACGCCGGCCACCGTATTCCTGATCATCGTAGTCAGTGCCGTCATTTGCACGGGCACCGCTATGCCCTGGAAATTACGCTATCGGGCGATGTGATTGAGCGCAACGGTGACCCGGTCAATGGCATGGTGATAGATTTTGGGGATATCAAAACCATTGCCCTGCGTGAAGTAGTTGAGCTGTGGGATCACGCGTTTCTGGTTTACGCGGGTGATAAGGAAGTGCGCGGTTTTCTGGAAAGCATGCCCGGCCACAAGACGGTGGTACTGGATGTCGTGCCGACTGCCGAAAACCTGGCCACCCTAGCCTTCCGCTTGCTGGCGCCGCACTACACGCACGCTTATGGCAACAACCTGAAGCTGGTGCAGGTACGTTTGTATGAAACACCCAACTGCTGGGCAGACGCTATTGCACCGATCGACTTCGTCGAACCCAAACCCTAAGTTTTAGCGCCTTATCAGCGGACCCGCTGATACACCTTGGCAAAACGGCTCTGACCGCACACCCCGAAATCACCGGGGCCATATTGCATGAGCCAATCCCCTGCTTCGCCACACAACACATCGCGCCCTGCAGAACGTGCTGCCGTGAATGGTTCATTAATCTGCTTGGCTAACACAGGCACAGGCTTGGCGGTGTATGCGCCATCGTTACCATCTTGCGTGGGCGCTACGGCCTGATACTTGGCATCGAAGCGGTGCCGATCCACGCTCCAGCAATCTCCTGTACAGCCGGTGATGATGGCATCACCGGCCTGGTACTTGTTCGGCCCTTCCAAGCTGACCAACTCACCGTGTGCAGGGGCAAAGACCACCTGCACCACTTCGGTTTTAAGATAATGGGCGGCGTCGGAGTCGAGTGTGAGATCGATGTTTTTTAATTCGAGCATTGGCAGCTTATCGATTCACATCAACGACAACGCGGCCGCGCACTTTGCCTTCGAGCAGTTTGCCGGCAACGTCCAGCGCTTCTTGCAGACTGATCTCGGTGGTATTGGCTTCCAGCTTGGCGACATCCAGATCACGCGCTAAACGCTGCCAGGCTTCGACACGGCGTTCAATCGGTGCCATAACGCTATCGATGCCATACAGCGTGATGCCACGCAAAATGAATGGCATCACGGTGGACGGGAATTCAGCACCGCCAGCCAGACCACAGGCGGCAATCGCGCCAGCATATTTCGTCGTGGCACAGGCATTGGCGAGTGTGGTGCTACCTACTGAATCAATCACCCCGGCCCAACGTTCTTTACCCAGTGGTTTGCCGGGGTCCGACAGTTCTTTGCGGTCGATAATACCGGCCGCGCCCAGCGCCTTTAGATGTGGCTCTTCTTCCGGGCGACCGGTAGAAGCGATGACGGTATAACCCAGCTTGGCCAACAGCATGATGGCCACACTACCTACCCCACCATTGGCACCCGTGACCAGAATCTCGCCATCGGCCGGTTTGATACCATGCTTTTCCAGCGCCAGCACACACAGCATGGCGGTATAACCTGCCGTGCCAATCGCCATCGCCTGGCGTTCGGTAAAGCCCGTAGGTAACGGCACCAGCCAGTTACCGTTCAGGCGTGCTTTCTGCGCCAGACAGCCGCTATGCGTTTCACCGACGCCCCAGCCATTAAGTACGACTTTGTCCCCGGCTTTCCAGCAGGGATGATTGCTTTCCAAGACGGTGCCCGCCATATCAATACCGGGCGTTAGCGGGAACTTACGAACCACCGGGCCTTTGCCCGTAATGGCCAGGCCATCTTTGTAATTCAGCGTGCTCCAGGCCACCTGTACGGTGACATCCCCTTCAGGCAACGCTGATTCATCAAGCGCTTTAAGTTCGGCACGGTAACCAGCGTCATCCTTGTTGATCTGTAGGGCTTTGTACATGGGGCGTCTCCGGGGACATTGTTATCGGTACATTCTAGACCGGACGGATTGAATCGAACACCCCTGCACCACAAAGAATAACGGCCCGAACATTGCTGTTCGAGCCGTTGCTATCTGGCGGGTCCGGTGAGATTCGAACTCACGGTAGGCTCGCACCTACGACGGTTTTCAAGACCGTTGCTTTAAACCACTCAGCCACAGACCCTTTTAATTTTCAGGCGAGATTCTATCAGCTTGCCTCGGGTTTGGGTGAGCGAGGCCGCCCAGGACCTGCAGGCTTGCGACGGAACGGCTTGGCAGTACCGTGCGTACGCGCTGGTGGCAGCGGTTTGCCGTCAACGCCGACCGGACGTTTAGCACCCTGATAACCACCACTACGCGGCGGTTTGCTGCCGGCTGGCTTGCCCTGCCCCTTATTAAATTGCGACGACTTACCAAACGGCTTTTTACCGCGATGGTTCTTACGCAAGCTGTTGAGCGCTGGCATGCCTGCCAGTTCGCGATGCAGGTTACGGTCTTCACGTGCTTCACGACGGAATTCGGCGACGATGTCACGAATGTGGGCGTTAGCACCACGTGGCTGACGATCATCGTCTTCCCAGGCTTCATCATCATCGATGAACTGTAGCGCGGTGAGCGGATCAGTTTCGCCCGGTGCCAACTTGTTGCCGTTGTACATGGCATCCATGACATAGAGCTTGTCTTCCGGCAGATCGACCCATGGGTCGCGGTCATCCGGGAAATACGGTTGTGCGTCAGGATCACGTGGTTTACGACCACGCGGCGGACGCTGATTGGCCTGCTGACGTGCATACAACCAGGCTTCGCCTTCAGCACGCGCTTTGGCGTCTTCATCCAGCTCTACAGGTTGACGATCTTCTTCTGCTTCATCAAATTCAGCACCGGCTTCGGCTTCTGCACCTTCTGCCGGTTCTTCTCCGGTAGCGGCCGGTTGATTGCGTGCGTTACGCGGATCAGCGGCATACTTGGCAGCTTGCTCAGCCTGGTATTCAGCCAGCGCTTCCGGCGACATGGGTTCGTAACCGGGAATGATTTCCGGATGAATCTCGGTGCCCAGAATTCGCTCAATGGATTTAAGCAGCACGGCGTCATCGTGCGTGACGAAAGCCACGGTATCGCCCACGCGACCATCTTCGCCATTGAGTACGCGATTCAAGCGCGATGGGTAATCATCAGGCACGGCCGGTAGATCGTAATGCACGACCCGCTGCATGCCATCCATATCGAAACCACGCAGCGCCATATCGGTGGTGACTAATGCACTGAGCAGCCCTGTCTGGAACTCTTCCAGTGCACGGCCACGTGGCATCTGACCACGATGTGCGTGCAGCGCATTGGCCGTAACGCCACCTTTGGCGAGTTTACGAGCCAGGCCTTCGGCACCAAATTTTGTGCGGGCAAATACAAGTGAACGCGGCCAGGCTTCGTCACGAAACAGCTGCGTCATCAGATCCCGTTTGCGATGCGGGTCTACGGCAATAAAGCGCTGGTGCACGCGGGTAGTGACATCATCACCACGATCAATCACCACTTCTTCCGGATACTTGAGCAGGCCATCGGCAAAACTACGGATGTCATCACCCAGCGAGCTGGCAACGACAACGGTCTGGCGAGCGGCTGGCAGCAGCGGATAGAGGCGCTCGAGTTCGGCAGCCTGTCCCATATCCATCATGCGGTCGACTTCGTCGAAGATGACAACACGAACACGATCCAGATTCACATGGCCCTGCCCCAGATGGTCGAGCAAGCGGCCTGGGGTGGCAATCAGCACATCCACGCCACGTTCCAGCGCCTGAATCTGCGGATGCATACTCACGCCGCCATATACGGCAAACGAGTAGTAGGCATCGTGACGGCCATAGGTGCGGAAGGCATCCAGCACCTGAAGCGCCACTTCACGCGTTGGCACCAACGCCAGAATACGTGGGCCACGGCCCGGTTCCTGCATGGTTGCCGGGTCATCTTGCAGCAAGAGGTCCAGCGTCGGAATGGCATAAGCCGCGGCTTTTCCGGAACCAGCCGGCGCAGATACCAGCACATCTTTGCCAGTGAGCACCAATGGAATCAGCGCAGCCTGCACAGGCGTTGGTGTAGCTGCACCAGAGGTATCCGCATCCTGAATGGCCTTGATGCGTTGCTCGGAAAGTGAAAACTGTTCGAAAGACATATTTGTTGCCCTCGGGGGCTAACCGGCTAAAAATCTAAAGAGAACCGAAATCGGACTTAAATTCGAACCGGTCAGGCGGCAGTGCAATCAGTTTGCAGAGAGGCCGCGTGCCAGGTCGTTACAAATGTCGTCTACCGCTTCCAGGCCTACTGCGATACGCAGCAGATTGTCATGAATGCCTGCGACTGCTCTGGCTTCCGGTGTAATTCGACCATGCGTGGTAGAAGCCGGATGCGTTAGCGTCGTGCGGGTGTCACCGAGATTACCGGTGATCGACAACAACTGACAGGAGTCTATCACACGCCAGGCAGCATCTTTGCCACCCTTCACTTCAAAGCTGACAATGGCTCCGCCCGACTTCTGCTGCTGCATAGCCAGCTGGTGCTGTGGATGTGAGGGCAGCCCTGGGTAGTAAACACGTTCCACACCGGGGTTTGCTTCTAGCCACTTGGCCAGTTCCAGCGCGGATGCCGATTGGGCTTTGATACGAATCGACAGTGTTTCGAGTCCCTTACCTAGTACCCAGGCATTAAAGGCGGACAGCGTTGGGCCGGTGGTGCGCAGGAAAAGGAATACTTTTTCAACGATCTCTTTGTTACCGCAAACGGCCCCACCCAGCACACGACCTTGACCATCCAGGTACTTGGTCGCCGAATGAACCACAACATCCGCGCCTAGTTCGAGCGGCTTTTGCAGAATCGGTGTGCAGAAGCAGTTATCGACTGCCAGCAGGATATTGTGCTTTTTAGCGATACCTGACAGTGCGCGAATATCAGCGATCTGCGTTAGCGGATTCGATGGTGTTTCGCAGAACAGCAGTTTGGTATTCGGGCGAACGGCCTTATCCCACTCAGCGGCGTCGGTTTGCGACACAAAGGTGGTTTCAATGCCGAAGCGCGGCATGATGGTACCGAGCAACTGAATGGTAGAACCAAACAACGAGCTCGATGCGACGATGTGATCACCGGCACTGAGATTGGCCATTACCAGCGAGGTAATCGCTGCCATGCCGCTGGCGGTACCGATACATGCTTCGGCACCTTCCAGCGCTGCTAGGCGCTCTTCAAACAGCGTAACACTCGGGTTAGTAAAGCGGGCGTACACATTGCCCTCTTCTTCACCGGAAAAACGCACCGCTGCCTGTGCTGCATTCTCGAAAACAAAGCTGGACGTTAGATACAGCGCTTCGCTATGTTCGTTATGCGCACTACGATTCATCCCTGCCCGTACAGCAAGTGTTTCGGTAGCAAGACCTTCAGGCAGTTTTTTATTCGTGGTCATGATTGATGCAATTATTCCTGGCCCGGGCGACGGACAAACATTTCGATCTGCTGGGCAGCGTTACCACCTTCATCATCTTCTTCGTTGCTGGCAGTTGGTGCAGCAGGCTTCTCGCGTGATTTTTCGACGGCATCCAGATAGGCTGCATCAACGTCACCGGTGATGTAGCAACCAGTAAAGCAGGAATCGTCAAAACCGGCGATATTAGGATTACAAGAACGCACGGATTCTTCCAGCGCTTCCAGATCCTGATACACCAGCTCATCGGCACCAATCAATGCGGCGATCTGCGCGTCAGTACGACCGGTAGCGATAAGTTCGCCACGGGTTGGCATATCAATACCGTACACATTGGGGAAGCGCACTGGCGGCGACGCCGAAGCAAAGTAGACTTTCTTGGCACCGGCGGCACGGGCCATTTCCACGATTTCGTGGCTGGTCGTACCACGTACGATGGAGTCATCCACCAGCATGACATTCTTACCGGCAAACTCATGCGGTACCGTGTTCAATTTCTGACGCACGGACTTTTTGCGGGTCGATTGACCTGGCATGATGAAGGTGCGACCGATGTAGCGATTCTTCACAAAGCCTTCGCGGAACGGAATGCCCAGTGCCTGTGCCATTTGCAAGGCGGCGGGACGCGACGAATCTGGAATCGGGATCACCACATCGATATCTTTCGGATCGATGACTTTACGCACCTTGGCGGCCAGCGTTTCGCCCATCTTCAAACGGGTTTCATACACCGACACGCCATCCAGCGTGGAATCCGGACGGGCTAGATAGACGTACTCGAACAGGCATGGTGACAGCTCGTGCTTTTCTGCACACTGTTCACGCACCATGTTGCGATCCAGATCAACGAAGACTGCTTCACCTGGTGCCACGTCATCAACACGCTCAAAACCCAACGAGTCTAGCGGTACGGATTCAGAGGCCAGCATCCACTCCGCGCCTTCCGGCGTTTCATTCTTACCCAGCACCAGCGGACGAATACCAAACGGGTCACGGAATGCAAGCAGACCATAACCGGCAATCATCACGACCACGGCATATGCACCGCGCACACGCTTGTGTACACCACGCACGGCATTAAAGATGGCCCGATGATCAAGCTTTGTGCCGTTAGCCGCACGTTGCAGTTCGTGTGCCAGCACGTTGAGCAACACTTCGGAATCGGAGTTGGTGTTGATGTGACGCAGATCCAGCTTGAAGAGTTGTTGCTTCAGCTCTTCAGCGTTGGTGAGGTTGCCGTTGTGCGCCAGCATGAGACCAAATGGCGAGTTCACATAGAACGGTTGCGCTTCGGCAAAGTTGTAGGCCGAACCAGCCGTTGGATAACGGCAGTGGCCGATACCCCAGTTGCCTGGCAGCGCCCGCATATTGCGCGTACGGAATACATCACGCACCAGGCCCGGGCCTTTATGCATGTGAAAGGTACTGCCTTCAGCCGTAGAAATACCTGCTGCATCCTGCCCGCGATGCTGAAGCACCATCAGTCCGTCATATAACAGCTGATTGACCGGAGTGGTTGCAACGACGCCAATAATCCCGCACATGGTTAGTCTCGATTACTTGATTAGAAGAAGTTGGGGCGCCAATTGCGGCGCCATCTGGTTGAGCGTGTCGGCAAAAGCAATGTGCTTGGCCAGATCATCGGGCAACCAGGGCTTGATATACGACACACCCTGTTCGGTCAGTGGCGCCAGACGCGCCTCTTTCCACCAGAGTTCTTCGGGTAGATGGGTCATGCCCCCAATGGCTACCAGAAGCAGAATCAGCAATGCGCCGCGAGCGGCACCAAATGCCATGCCCAGCGTGCGATCGAAAAAGCCCAAGCCAATGGCGTGGATCGTTTTACGAATGAGTGCCCGAAAAATAGACACTGACAGAATCGAAGCAATAAAGAGCAGAATCCAGCCACCGGCAATTTGCCAGAAAGTGACGGTGAGATACGGCGCCAACAGCTTGCTGCCTACGGCTTCACCCCATTCACGCGCGACCAGAAACGCCACTACCCAGGAGCCCAGCGACATCACTTCGCTGACCATGCCACGCCAAGCACCCAATAGGACCGAGGCAGCAAGAATAGCGATAACGGCGTAATCGAAACCGGTCATATCACCCAAGGCGCCCGGTTAGGGTATGGATCATTTTTTGACGACGAGGCCGTTCAAACCGGCCTTGGTAATTTTGGCGAGGGCTTTGTCTGCAGCTTCTTTGCTAGAGAAAGGGCCGGCCTTAACGCGCGTTTTGCCTGCCAGGTTGCCGGTAGCCACTTCAGTCCAGCTGGAAATGCCCTGACCGTTCAGCTTGCTACGTACCTGCTTCACGTTGTCGGCATCAGCAAATACACCCACCTGGATGTAGTACTGACCCGCCTGAACAGGCTCTTTGCTGTCTTTGGTATCTTTTTTGGCTTCTGCAGGTTTATCAGCTGACTTCTTTTCTGCTGCTTTATCGGCAGGCTTATCCGCTGGTTTCTTTTCTGCCGATTTTTCTACCGGCTTATCAGCAGCTTTCTTTTCAGCTGGTTTTTCAACAGGCTTCTCTGCCGGTTTAGCCGGTTCAGATTTAACCTCAGCAGCCGATTGTGCAACGACTACGGGTTTAGCATCTACCGGAGCAGGCGTAACAGAGGATTCGGCTGATTTCGTGTCGGTTGCGGCTTCTTTAATCTCACCGGGCGCTGCAGGCGCAGCACTCGCCGGCACGGCTTCTGGCGGTGGCACAACCACCGGTGCAGCGGGAGCCTGCTTCTCAGCTTCCGTCACGATACGGAAATCATTGAGCTGCGGTGGCGGCGTGGTATCCATCACCATGGGCAGCACGGCTGCCACGATAATGACAAAGAAGGCAGCACCTAGCAGACGGCGACGAGCGCGTCTTTTAAGGTCTTGCTGGCTATCTGATTCTGGAGTATCTGGCTTCATGCCGTTCTGCCCAAGTCCTTGAGGACATCAGCTACTGTGAGGAAAGAACCGAAGGCCACAATTCTATCACTCTCGGCAGCGTTTTTTCGTGCTGCAGCATAAGCACTTCGGGGATTTTCGTAGGTTTCAATCTGGGCATCTTTAACCCCCAGACCATTTAGGGTTTCCCGCAGTTGTGCCACAGTGGCCGAACGCGGATTATCCAATGGAGTGAGATACCAGCGGGTAATGGGTTTGATGAGCGGCGTGAGCGCACCCACCAGATCTTTATCGGCCATCATGCCCACAATGCCGTGTTGCGTATGGGCAAAGGGCAAATGGCTCAGGTTATTGGCCAGCACCTTGGCGGCATCAGGGTTATGCGCAACATCCAGTACCAGATCTGGCGGCCCGGGAATCACCTGGAAACGCCCGGCCAATTCGGTTTCTAACAGACCGCGGCGAACAGCACCCATGGCAACCGGCAACCGATCCTGTAGGCAATCCATCGCCGTCATGGCTGTGGCCGCATTCAAGAGTTGAATCTTGCCGCGCAGACCGGGATAGGCCAGACCGCCCCGCCGCTGCATGTCTTCCGGCTTGGTACCCGGCTGACGTAACCAATAGCGCCATTGAATGCTTGGCAAACCCTCTTCGCCGGGTAATGGCTCAAAACCGAAAGCTTCTCCAATCAGATAGACCTTGGCGCCAATGTCTGCGAGTTTCTTGAGCGCCGGCAACGGCATATCGGGTTCAGCAACGACGATGGGCTTGCCCGGACGTGCGATACCGATCTTCTCAAGCGCAATGGCTTCCCGTGTGTCACCCAGATAATCCTGATGATCAAGTGAGATACCTGTAATCACCGAAACATCCGGCTCATAGAGGTTCACGGCGTCCAGACGGCCACCTAATCCGACTTCTAGCACCAGGGCATCAACACCGGCCCTGAGAAATACCTGGATGGCTGCCAGCGTGGTGAATTCAAAATAAGTCAGCGCAATATCAATTGCCTGACGCACCGCTTCTACCTCTTCAAACGCAGCAATCAGCGCCTCATCCGGTGCCGATACCCCATTAATCCGAACGCGCTCATTGAAGTGAATCAGGTGCGGGCTGGTATAGGTGCCGACTTTGTAGCCGGCCCGGTCCAGCATGTTGGACAGATAGGCAACGACCGAGCCTTTGCCATTGGTGCCGCCGACCATGATGATGGGCACACCCGATGCGGTAAGCGCAGCCTGCTGACCGAGTTTTTCACTAACGACTTTGACCCGATCCAGACCCAGTTCAATACCCGCAACGCCACGCGGGTGCATAGCCTCAATGTGGGCCAGCCACTGATCTAGATTTTGCATGTTGGTCCGACAGGAAAGCTTAAGAGCTCACCGGCTCCTTACGGAGGATGCGCAGTAGCGATGACAGCTCGTCACGCAGTGATTTGCGATGAACGATCATGTCGATCGCACCCTTGTCGAGCAGGAACTCGGCACGTTGAAAGCCTTCCGGCAATTTCTCACGCACGGTCTGTTCGATCACACGTGGGCCAGCAAAGCCCACCAGTGCATTCGGCTCGGCAATCACTACATCACCCACAAAGGCGAACGATGCCGATACACCGCCCATCGTCGGATCGGTGAGCACGGTAATGAACGGCAGGCCATGACGGGCCAACTCGGAAATCGAAGCCGTGGTCTTGGCCATCTGCATCAGCGAAAACAGGCCTTCCTGCATACGGGCACCACCAGAAGCGGTGATACAAATAAAACCACATTTGTTTTCAATTGCGGCACGGACACCACGCACAAAGCGTTCGCCCAGCACCGAGCCCATGGAACCGCCCATGAACTCAAACTCAAAGCAGGCCACTACCGCGGGTTCTGCTTCGATCGAGCCTTGCATTACAACCAGCGAATCAGTTTCGCTCGTCTGCTTCTGAGCTTCTTCCACGCGCACCGGGTACGGGCGGCTATCAACAAACTTGAGCGCATCTTTAGGGCGCACTTCGGTACCGATTTCAACACGGCCATGTGCATCCATCAGCATATCCAGACGGGCACGTGCTTTCACGCGATGGTGATGTTCACACTTCGGGCAAACCTGCATATTGGCTTCAAGATCAGCCGTGTAAAGCACCGCTTCACAATTCGGGCACTTACACCATAGACCTTCAGGCAAGTTACTCTTGCGCTGACCATCGGCGCGTTTGATCTTCGGGGGCAGCAGTTTGTTAACCCAGTTCATCGCGTGCTCCTAATATGCGTTGATTACTTAAATTACTTATTACCGGCGGCTTTATCGACGCCGGCACGAATATCTTTCATCACAGCCAGCAAGGCGGCTCGCGCCTCGCTTTGTGGCACATCGGTCATGGCGTCGATCAGGCGGCTGCCCACGACGACAGCATCGGCCATACCCGCCAGACGTTCTGCGGTACTGGCATCACGGATACCAAAACCCACACCCACCGGCAAGCCAGTGCGATTGCGGATTTGCGGAATACGTTGCGAAACTTCATGCAGATCCAGATGCCCTGCACCCGTAACACCCTTCAGGGATACATAGTACAGATAGCCGCTGGCAACCTTGGCCACAGCAGCAATGCGCTCTTCGGTAGAGGTCGGGGCCAGCAGATAGATCGGATCCATATCCACAGCACGTAGTTGCTTGGCAAAACCTTTGGACTCTTCGGGTGGGTAATCCACCACCAGCACACCATCGGCACCGGCTGCTTTGGCGGCAGCCACAAAGGTCGTCTGCCCAATGCACTCAATCGGATTGGCGTAGCCCATCAGCACGATCGGGGTGTCCTGATCCTGCTTCCGGAATTCGGCAACCATTTCCAGTGTTTGATGCAGGCCAATGCCTTGTGCAATGGCACGTTCGGCTGCGCGTTGGATCACCGGACCATCGGCCATCGGATCCGAAAACGGCACACCGAGTTCGATCACATCTGCCCCACCCTCAACGAGGGCGTGCATCAGATCAACGGTAAGCGCAGGCGATGGATCGCCGGCCATGATGTAAGGGATGAGGCCCTTTTTGCCCTGTGTCGCCAGCGCGGCAAAGGTGTCGGTAATGCGACCCATTACTTAGCCTCCACATTGCTATCGTTAACCCGCATACCCGCTTTCGCGAAAGCCGTGCGGCAACTCTGACGGCAATAGAATTCCATACCACTGGCTTCGGAAACAATGTGCAGATCCTTGTCGCCACGACCCGACAGGTTTACCAGCAGAATCTTGTCCTTGGGTAATGTCGGTGCCAACTTGGCAGCATAGGCCAGCGCATGGCTAGATTCCAGCGCAGGGATAATACCTTCGATACGGCACAGATCATGAAAGGCCTGCAGCGCTTCTTTATCAGTTGCACCGACGTACTCAGCGCGACCGCTGTCTTTCAACCAGGCGTGTTCTGGACCCACCCCCGGATAATCCAGGCCAGCTGACACGGAGTGCGTTTCAACAATCTGGCCGTTCTCATCCTGCAATAGATAGGTACGATTGCCGTGCAGCACGCCCGGCTTACCCAATTGCAACGATGCTGCATGACGGGGTGTATCAATACCGTCACCAGCAGCTTCCACACCGATCAGCTTAACGTGCTCGTGCGGAATGTAATCATAGAAAATACCCATGGCGTTAGAACCGCCACCCACACAGGCAATGACAGCGTCCGGCTGACGACCGACAATATCCGGCATCTGCTTGACGCATTCCTTGCCCACCACGGAATTGAAATCACGCACCATCATCGGATACGGATGTGGCCCAGCAACGGTACCGATAATGTAGAAGGTATCTTCAACGTTGGTCACCCAATCGCGCATCGCTTCATTAAGCGCATCTTTCAGCGTACGAGACCCGCTTTCCACTGGAACGACTTCCGCACCAAGCAGCTTCATACGATAGACATTGGCCGACTGACGACCCACGTCTTCAGCACCCATGTACACCACGCACTTCATGCCAAAACGGGCCGCTACGGTTGCCGAAGCCACACCGTGCTGACCCGCACCGGTTTCTGCGATCACGCGCTTCTTGCCCATACGATTGGCCAGTAATGCTTGGCCAATCGTATTGTTAATCTTGTGAGCACCCGTGTGATTGAGGTCTTCTCTCTTCAGATAGATCTGCGCACCACCCAGAATTTCACTCCAACGCTTGGCGTGATAAATCGGGCTCGGGCGACCAACGAAATGCTTCAGTTCACTATTGAATTCTGCGATGAAAGCCGGATCACGACTGTAGTGATCATAGGCATGCTTAAGCTCTTCAAGCGCAGCAACCAGCGTTTCTGACACAAAGGAACCACCATAGGGACCAAAGTGACCGCGGGCATCTGGCAAATCGTAGGGTTTCATGAAGCGAATTTCCTGACTACTGTATGGCTACCTGCATCACATACCGCGAACGGCATCGACAAAGGCTCGAATTTTGTCGGCATCTTTAATGCCTTTGGCACTTTCTACCCCGGAAGACACGTCAACTGCCACTGGCTTTACCTGACGAATGGCCTCAGCCACATTGTCAGGATTCAGCCCGCCGGACAGTATCACCGGCAAAGGACAGGAAGACGGCACTAGCGACCAATCGAACGACTCCCCACTCCCGCCATAAGCCGGGGTCCAGGTGTCGAGCAACAGGGCGCGCGCCGAAGGGAATTGCGTAGCGAATTCTAACAGATCGACCCCCGGCCGGACGCGTGCTGCGCGCAGGTAGGGCAAGCCGAAGCCTTCGCACTGATCTACCGTTTCATCCCCATGAAATTGCAGCAAATTCAACGGAACTTCTTCGATCACGCGGTTTACTTCTGCCCGTGAGGCATTGACGAACAATCCGACGATGGTAACGAACGGCGGAATGGCTTTTGCCAGCACCTTGGCCTGCTCAATCGTCACATGGCGGGGGCTATCGGCATAAAACACGAGGCCGATGGCATCGACCCCGACGGCCACGGCTGCCTGCACGTCTTCCAAACGGGTCAGGCCGCAGACTTTGATTCTCGGTTTGGCGTGCAATGTCATGATGTGTCGCAAATCAGAAATTGAAGATCTGGAGCGGGTCGCCCGACTGCCCGGCAGCAGACAAACCCCAACCCGCATCATAATCGACTGCTGTCAGATACAGGCCATCCGGCATGAAAGTTGGCGGTGCAATGGTCCGGTCTTTTTGTGCCAGCAAGTCAGTCATCAGCGTAACCGGCTCAGCACCTTTGCCCACATAGACCAGGGCGCCAACCAGGTTACGGATCATGTGCTGTAGAAAGGCGTTAGCGGCGAAATCAAAGACCAGCCAATCGCCCTGACGATGCACACGCGATTCGGTGAGCGTGCGTACCGGGCTGTTGGCCTGACACTCAGCGGCACGAAAGGCACTGAAGTCATGTGTACCGACAATCGACTGCGCTGCCACTGCCATGGCATCGACATCCAGCGGACGATGGAGCCACCCTGCCCGACCGGCAAAAATGGCAGCGCGCTCCGGACGATTAAGCAGGATGTAACGATAACGCCGCCCGGTGGCACTAAACCGGGCATGAAATTCTGCCGTCACCGGTTTAGCCCAGCGCACAGCACAGGAGTCAGGCAACAGGGCGTTTACCCCACGTACCCAGGCCGAATCCGGTCGGACAACCGGTGCATCAAAATGGATTACCTGGCCGGTGGCATGAACGCCAGCATCCGTACGCCCGGCACACACAATCTGTATGGGTGCATCAGCAATCTGGGACATGGCTGATTCCAGAGCGCCCTGCACAGTAGGCAGCGTTGAGCCAATAGGTCGGCCATGAACTACCTGCGTGGTCGGACCCTGTGTCTGCCAACCATGGAAAGCGGCGCCATCATATTCAATGCCAAGCGCCCAACGTTGCAGGGTCATACGACACTCCCCCATGCCAGGCTAAGCACCGCGACACCAAGCATGAGCGCACTGAATGCCTTTTCAAGTCCGGATAGACTCACTGTCTCCAACTCCAGCACCTCGGGTGCACCTTGCGCGGGCGATCCGGATAAATCGGCACCGGCCAAGGCCAATACATCATGAATATTTTTGGGCTTAGGGGATGCTTCTAGGTAATGAAATACCAGCAATAACCGCGCGACTGCCCGCTCAGGCCATTGTCGTTTGCCCGCCAGCGGTTGTAACAGCGCTAGAGATCCAGCTGCGAGACTTCGATCATCCGTTGTATCCAGCAATAAGCAGACTGCGGCCAACATGCCGACAAGGCGTAGCAACTGCGCCAGACCCAAGGCCACCCCTTCTTCCGTGGGATGCAAACCCCACTCCGGGAAGATCGCCGCACCCGGCGTCATGAATAGCGTGACGACAAATAGCACCAGGATGAGCAGACGCACCCGGCGCAATAGTTTCAGAAAACGCGCACGATGTAGGAACAACGCCCAGAGACTCAAAGCGATCGCCAGTGGCAGACCCAATCCGGATTGCAGGACAATTGCGACGGTAAACACCGCAACGAGTTTGATCGCGGGTGACACGTTAAGCTCAGGAGCAGTCCGGCCCATCAGCATGATTAATGGTCGTTACCCGGTGTTTTATCTTTGCCGGGCGAGGACAAATCCAGATTGATTGATCCCCAGTTCACTTTAGGCTGTGGTGTGGCACGTGGCTTTTCGTCACGGTCTGGTTTTACAACATCAGCTTGCCGTGCCTTCTCACCTGCACGTCCCAGGCTAACGCCCAGCTGCAAGCCCAATAAGAGCAACGTCAGGCTACCGACCACCCAGACCCAATCAGGAATATTCATCTAATCTCACTCGCTTCAACGACAACGCCCCGTCCAGCCACAAAGCCAGACGGGGCGCCTGCTTAATAAATTAAGCTTGTACCAAAATACGCAGCATGCGACGCAGCGGTTCGGCGGCGCCCCACAGCAGCTGGTCACCACAAGTGAACGCAGCAAGGTAATCATCGCCCATAGCCATCTTGTGCAGACGACCAACCGGCACAGTCAGCGTACCGGTTACGGCAGCTGGTGTCAGGTCACGCTCACTGATCTCGCGATCATTCGGCACAACCTTAACCCAATCATTCGCCTTGGCGAGGATGTCACTGACTTCATCCAGTGGCACATCTTTCTTCAGCTTGATAGTCAGCGCTTGCGAGTGGCAACGCATGGCACCGATACGCACACACAGACCGTCGATCGGGATCGAACCGGCCGAACGGAATGCCGGGTTGCCGAGGATCTTGTTGCACTCGGCGCCGCCCTTCCACTCTTCCTTCGACTGACCGTGCTCAACAGGCACGTCGATCCATGGGATCAGCGAACCGGCCAGCGGCGTGTTGCGGAAGTTCTTTTTCGGGAACGCATCCGAACGGATGGTCTCGGCAACCTTGCGGTCGATTTCCAGAATAGCCGACTTCGGATCAGCCAGCAGGTCGGCAACCGACGCGTGGATCGTACCCATCTGGGCGATCAGTTCGCGCATGTTCTGGGCGCCAGCACCCGAAGCCGCCTGATAAGTCATCGACGAGACCCAGTCGATCAGCTTGTGTTCGAACAAACCACCCAGACCCATCAGCATCAGAGAGACGGTACAGTTACCGCCGATCCAGTTCTTACCACCCTTACCCAACGCCGAGTCGATCACCGAGCGATTAACCGGGTCGAGCACGATCACGGCATCATCGGCCATACGCAGTGCCGAAGCCGCATCAATCCAATGACCATTCCAGCCAGCGGCACGCAGTTTCGGATACACCTCTTTGGTGTAGTCGCCACCCTGACAGGTCAGGATGATGTCCATCTTCTTCAGTGCGTCGATATTGCTGGCATCTTGCAGCTTCTCACCTGAGGAAACGCCGCCAAATGACGGGGCGTCGCCGCCCGCATTCGAGGTAGAGAAATAGACCGGCTCAATGTGGGCGAAGTCTTTCTCTTCCTGCATGCGTTGCATGAGGACCGAACCCACCATACCGCGCCAACCGACCAGACCAACGACAGGCTTTGCCATGACTCTACTCTCCGTATGAACTCTTATTTGTAGTGTGACTTCAATTACAGCGCTGCAAGAACAGCGTCACCCATTTCGCGGGTACCCACCTTGCGGGTACCTTCTTCATAGATGTCGGCCGTACGATAACCTTGGGCCAATACTGTGCGAACTGCATTCTCGATACGCACTGCTTCAGCTTCTAAACCGAAAGTGTAGCGCAGGAGCATGGCGGCGGACAGAATCGTTGCCAACGGGTTGGCAACGCCTTTACCGGCGATGTCCGGGGCCGAACCGTGCGATGGCTCGTACAGACCTTTGTTGTTTTCATCAAGCGAGGCCGATGGCAGCATGCCGATCGAACCGGTGAGCATCGAGGCTTCGTCCGACAGGATGTCGCCAAACATGTTGCCGGTGACCATCACATCGAATTGCTTCGGCGCACGCACCAGCTGCATCGCGGCGTTATCGACCAGCATGTGCGACAGCGTCACATCCGGATATTCCTTGGCGATCTCTTCGAAAATATCGCGCCAGAACTGGGTACATTCCAGCACGTTCATCTTGTCGACCGAACACAGCTTCTTGCCGCGCTTCTGCGCAGCCTGGAAAGCCACATGGGCGATACGACGGATCTCGCTCTCAGCGTAAACCATCGTATTGAAACCGACCTTCTGGCGGCCCCACTCCGTATCGCGCTCTTCAACGCCACGTGGCTGACCAAAATAGATATCACCGGTGAGTTCGCGCACGATCAGAATATCCAGACCCGAAACCACTTCCGGCTTCAACGACGAAGCGTTGGCCAGTTCCGGATATAGAATGGCCGGACGCAAGTTGGCGAACAGATTCAGATGCTTGCGGATACCGAGCAGACCACGCTCCGGACGTTGCTCGCGCGGCAGCGTATCCCATTTAGGACCACCGACAGCGCCCAGCAGCACGGCATCAGCCGCTTCGGCTTTGGCACGCGTTTCTGCTGGATATGGCTCACCGGTTGCATCGACGGCACCACCGCCCAAAAGACCGGTAGTGATTTCCAGACCGAGTGCACCATTAGCATCCTTGTTCAGTGCTTCGAGCACGCGTACAGCTTCAGCAGTGATTTCAGGGCCTATGCCGTCACCCGGCAGTACGAGAATCTTGCGAGACATCCGATTTACTCCAGAGAATTATTTACTCAGTTACTTCACAAAGAGCCAAGGTTGTTCGTGGCGGCGACGATCTTCATACGCATGAATCGCATCCGCATGACGCAGCGTGAGACCAATATCGTCCCAACCATTGATCAGACATTCCTTACGGAACGCATCCACCTCAAACGGAATCGCTTCACCACCTGGCGTGCGCACCACCTGATTCGGCAGATCGACCACCAGACGGTAACCCGGTGTGCCCATCGTTTCAGCAAACAGGCGATCGACCACTGCCGCTGGCAGTGCGATCGGCAGGATGCCGTTCTTGAAACAGTTGTTGAAAAAGATATCGGCAAACGACTCGGCGATGATGGCACGGAAGCCATAGTCGAGCAGCGCCCACGGGGCGTGTTCGCGCGAACTACCGCAACCGAAGTTCTTACGCGTCAGCAGCACCGAAGCGCCCTTGAATTGGGGCTGGTTCAGCGAGAACTGCGGATTCAGCGGACGGTTAGTGCAATCCTGACCGGGCTGACCGACATCCATGTATCGCCATTCGTCAAAGGCAAATGGACCAAAGCCCGTGCGATTGATCGACTTCAGAAACTGCTTGGGGATGATGGCATCAGTATCGACGTTGGCACGATCCAGCGGTGCAACGAGGCCATCCAGCACAACGAACTTATCCATTACAGCACCTCCCGCACGTCAACAAAACGGCCGGCAATTGCCGCGGCCGCAGCCATGATCGGGCTGACCAGATGGGTACGGCCCGACGGGCCCTGACGCCCTTCAAAATTACGGTTGGATGTAGACGCACAACGCTCACCCGGTGACAGGCGATCTGCATTCATACCCAGACACATCGAACAACCCGGCTCGCGCCACTCAAAACCAGCTGCCTTGAAGATCTTGTCCAGACCCTCTTCTTCCGCCTGACGCTTCACCAGACCTGAGCCCGGCACCACCAGCGCCAATTTGACGTTAGCAGCCACTGAACGGCCGCGCACAATCACGGCGGCCTGACGCAAATCTTCAATACGCGAATTGGTACATGAACCGATAAAGACCTTATCGACTGGCACACCGGCAATCGGCGTATTCGGATTCAGGCCCATATAAGCCAATGCGCGTTCCATACCTTCACGACGTACCGGATCCTGCTCTTTGGCCGGATCGGGAATCATGTCCTTAATGCCAATCACCATTTCCGGCGATGTGCCCCAGGTAACCTGCGGCTGAATGGTGCGAGCATCCAGTTCAACGACCTTGTCGAATTTCGCACCTTCGTCGCTATGCAGCGTACGCCAGTAGGCAACGGCCTTATCCCAATCGCTACCCTTAGGCGCGAATGGACGACCTTGCACGTAATTAATCGTGGTGTCATCAGCGGCAACCATGCCCGCACGCGCACCACCTTCGATGGCCATATTACAGATGGTCATACGACCTTCCATCGACAGGCCACGAATGGCGCTACCAGCAAACTCGATGGCATAACCCGTGCCGCCAGCAGTACCGATCTTGCCGATGATAGCGAGCACGATATCCTTGGCGCCCACGCCCTTGCCCAATGGGCCTTCAACGCGGATCAGCATCGACTTGGATTTCTTCGAAACCAGTGTTTGCGTGGCCAGCACGTGTTCGACTTCGGAAGTGCCGATGCCAAATGCCAGCGCTGCAAACGCGCCATGGGTTGATGTATGAGAATCACCACAAACTACGGTCATACCCGGCAACGTGGCGCCCTGCTCCGGGCCAACCACGTGAACGATGCCTTGACGCACATCCTTGAATGGGAAATAAGCGAGTGCACCATTCGCACGGATGTTGCTGTCGAGCGTATCTACCTGCAGACGGGCAATCTCGTCATCGATACAAGCCGTACCTTCGGCTTTTTCCCAGCCTTCGGTTGGAGTGTTGTGGTCTACCGTGGCAACGACCGACTCAATACGCCAAGCTTTGCGGTTGGCCAGTTTAAGGCCTTCAAAAGCTTGCGGGCTGGTGACTTCGTGAACCAGATGACGGTCGATGTAGATGAGCGCCGTGCCGTCTTCTTCCTGACGGACAACGTGGTTTTCCCACAATTTATCGTAAAGTGTTTTTGCCATGGCGAATTCCGTAGATGCAATGCCGTGCCAAGCACAGCCTAGAGCCCGAAATTATCGCATAAGGGGCGCGCTGTTTGGGGTTTCAGCCGGTGCAGACATGCCCTTGGCGATACAGAACCAGCCGGCCAAGGCAAAGATCGAGCCCAGGGTAAATGCCCAGCCGGCTCCCAGCGGCTCCCAGACTAAGCCGCTGATGATGCCACCGAATAGGCCGCCACCCCCAAAGGACAGGCTGGAATAGAGCGCCTGCCCCCGGGCATGGATATGCTTAGGAAACCACTCGTTCACCGCCGCAATGGCGGCCGCATGGTGCACCCCGAAGGTAAGCCCATGCATGGCCTGGGCAATCAGCAACAGCACCAGTGATTCGGCACACCAGCCGATCATAAGAAAGCGGACAATCGCCACCGCATAGGTAGCGAGTAAGAGCGCACGTAGGCTGTAGCGTTTCATCAGGGGTGCCATCACCATGAACAGCCCGATCTCAACCAGCACACCCAGCGACCAGAGCAACCCGATCATCCCTTTGCTATAACCCAGCGCATCCAGGTGGATGGAATAAAACACGTAGTAGACACCATGTGCTGATGACATTAGAAAGCATGCCAGCAAGAGCATCCAGACACGGCGTTCACGCATTACCGAGCCGAGCGACGCCAAAGCTTCATCAGCCGCTTTTGCAGCACCTGTCCTTGGAATAGGCAGCCCTTCCGGCACCTTGAATGCCATGATCAGAATACCGATCAGGACTACAAATACCATCATGGGTACATCGCTAATAGGTAGTTTATCGAGCAAAGCGCCACCCAACAACACGGCCACGATGAAACCCACTGAACCCCAGACGCGGATCTGGCTATAGCGCTGAGGCTGCTCACCCAGATGCGCAAAGGTCAGGCTTTCCACCAACGGCAATGAGGCGCTCCAGAAGAACGCCATTAGCGTCATCGGAATAAAGAGCTGAATAAAGTTGTCGGTGAGGAAAAAGCCCGTAAAGCCTACACAGGCACAGAGCGCAGATAAGCGAATAATGTCTACACGCCGCCCGCGCTTATCGGCCAGCCAGCCCCAGAACGTGGGTGCCAACAAGCGCATAAGCTGCATCTGCGACATCAGCAAGGCAATGTCCGCCGCACTCAGGCTCAGCCCTTGCAGATACAACGTGAAGTACGGCGAGAAGACGCCGATGAAGGCGAAATAGAAAAAGTAATAAAGCGACAACCGCCAGTAAGGAAGCGGTGCGCCAGTCATCGGGTCGAAATCAATCTAGTGGTGCTGCAACAGCTCAGGCATCCGGTGCCGCAGCAGGCACTGGTGGCAAACCCGAGTCCACATCGCCGCACTGTGCACGATGACGCAAGGCATGATCCATCAGCACAATAGCCATCATAGCCTCAGCAATGGGTGTGGCACGAATGGCCACGCACGGGTCATGACGGCCAAAGGTTTCTACCATCACTTCTTCGTTGCGAATGTTAATACTACGGCGCGGCGTACGGATGCTGGACGTTGGCTTGATGGCCATACGTGCCACGATATCCTGCCCTGTCGTAATACCACCGAGCACCCCGCCCGCGTTATTGCTCAAGAAGCCTTGCGGTGTAATCTCATCACCATGTTCGGTGCCGCGCTGGGCGATCGAATCAAAACCGGCGCCGATTTCCACGCCCTTTACAGCGTTAATGCCCATCAGCGCATGCGCCAGATCAGCATCGAATCGATCATAGACAGGCTCACCCCAACCGACTGGCACACCACGGGCAGCAACGGTAATGCCACCGCCCACGGAATCACCGTCTTTACGCAGGTCATCCATATAGGCTTCTAGCTGCGGCACGATGCCATTGTTCGGCGCAAAGAACGGGTTTTCACTAATGTCGTTGGCCGAAACAAAGGGGATCTCGATCGGACCCAGTTGATCCATCCAGCCTTGAATGGTGATGCCATAGCGCTCAAACAACCATTTACGGGCAATTGCTCCCGCCGCCACACGCACAGCGGTTTCACGGGCCGACGAACGGCCGCCACCGCGGTAATCGCGGATACCGTATTTCTGCCAATAGGTGTAATCGGCATGTCCCGGACGGAACTGCTCGGAGATATTGCCGTAGTCTTTGCTGCGCTGATCCTGATTGCGGATCAGCAGGCCAATCGGGGCACCGGTTGTTTTGCCTTCAAATACACCAGAGAGAATCTCGACTTCATCAGGCTCGCGACGTTGCGTCACGTGACGCGATGTACCCGGCTTGCGGCGATCCAGTTCTGCCTGAATATCGGCTTCGGTAATCGCCAATCCCGGTGGGCAACCATCGACCACGCAACCAATCGCTGGTCCGTGTGATTCGCCAAACGACGTAACAGTAAACAGGGTACCGATCGTATTTCCGGACATAGGGTCTGATTTTCTTGAAATTTTTCTGGAATTTCTGGCGGCCAGGCGCCTGAATTTGCACAAATTCTAGCATGCGCTACGCCGCTGGCCTGTACCGGCAAGGCTTTGCATATGCTGCCATGCAACAAACATATTAACGGCGCGCCCGGCACGGATTTTCACCGGCGAAAGCCACAAAATCAGATCATTCAACGCGAAAAAATTATTTTCATGCAGGCAAATCAAGGGCTTCCACGTGCCCAGGCGCGCAAGCCCTTGATACGTCTCGCTTTGACACAAAACACTATATCTAGAGAAAAGTTTGAAGTTGGACACTAGATGTAGTAAATTTCATCCATACGAATTTTTCCGCTTCCATCGAATATAAAACCGTTACGGACACGATAATGACTACCGAGACAAACACTCAGCGGACCGCCGCCACTGCACGCGCCGATCTGCCACCCCAGGAAATCTGCACCGAAGTACTGGTTGAAAAGTACGCCAAGGGCAAAGAACAATCGATCCAGGAAGTACGTGCCCGTGTAGCCCGCGCCCTGGCCAAGGTTGAAGACGAAAAGAACCGCGCCAAATGGGAAAGCAAGTTCCTGTGGGCGCAAGAAAACGGCTTCGTACCTGCTGGTCGTATTAACTCGGCTGCCGGTACCGATCTGCAAGCCACGCTGATCAACTGCTTCGTGCAGCCAGTGGGTGACTCGGTGGTTGAAACCGTTAACGGCCGCCCAGGCATCTACACTGCCCTGGCTGAAGCTGCTGAAACCATGCGTCGCGGTGGTGGCGTCGGTTATGACTTCTCGTCGATCCGTCCGCAAGGCGCCCGCGTTAAGGGTACCCACTCGCGCGCTTCGGGCCCTGTTTCCTACATGCGCGTGTTCGACCGCTCGTGCGAAACCGTGGAATCAGCCGGGGCCCGTCGTGGCGCCCAGATGGGCGTCATGCGTTGCGACCATCCGGATATCGAGTTGTTCATCCACGCCAAAGACAAAGGTGACCTGACCAACTTCAACATCTCGATCGGCGTGACCGACCCGTTCATGATGGCTGTTGAAGCTGATGACACCATCGAGCTGGTACACGTTGCCGAACCGAATGAAGACATCCTGGCCGAAGGCGCCTACCAGCGCGAAGACGGCATGTGGGTTTACCGCAAGGTACGTGCACGTGACCTGTGGGATCAGGTGATGCAATCGACCTACGATCACGCTGAACCGGGCATTCTCTTCCTTGATCGCATGAACAAGGATAACAACCTTAACTACTGCGAACTGATCGAAGCTACCAATCCTTGTGCCGAACAACCGCTGCCACCCTACGGCTGCTGCTGCCTGGGTTCGATCGACCTCACCCACTTCGTAATCGACCCGTTCGGCGCAAAGGCCGAGTTCGATTTCGCTGCCTTCGGCGAAGTGGTTAAGGTCTCGACCCGCATGCTGGACAACGTACTCGACGCGACACACTGGCCACTCGCCAACCAGCAACAGGAAGCCATGAACAAGCGCCGCGTCGGCCTCGGCTTCACTGGTCTGGGTGATGCCCTGTACATGCTGAAGCTGCGTTACGACTCGCAAGAAGCACTGGCCATGGCCTCGAAGATTTCCGAATACATGCGTGACACCGCGTATCTGACTTCGGTCGATCTGGCCAAAGAGCGCGGCGCCTTCCCGCTGTTCAATGCCGAGCTGTACCTATCGGGCGGCAACTTCGCGTCGCGTCTGTCGAACGACGTGAAAGCAGAAATCCGCAAGCACGGTCTACGTAACTCGCACCTGCTGTCGATCGCCCCAACCGGCACCATCTCGCTGGCTTTCGCTGATAACGCCTCGAACGGTATCGAGCCAGCCTTCTCGTGGACTTACACCCGTAAGAAGCGCATGGCCGATGGCACCATCAAAGAATACGCCGTTGAAGACCACGCATGGCGCCTGTACCGCCACCTGGGCGGTGATGTGAACAACCTTCCAGACTACTTTGTGACCGCGCTGGAACTCTCGGCTAAGGCTCACAAGGACATGGTGGCCGCCGTTGCGCCATACATCGATACGTCGATCTCGAAGACCGTTAACGTACCAGCCGACTACCCGTACGAAGAGTTCCAGGATCTGTACATGCAAGCCTGGAAGGCTGGCCTGAAGGGTCTGGCCACCTACCGTCCAAACAGCGTTCTGGGTTCGGTCCTGTCGGTTGATACACCGAAGCAGGAAGAAGCGCAGAAGCAGCCGCAAGACTTTGTCACCAGCGATGCCAACCGTCGTCTGCACATCAAGGATCTGCCGGCACCTGTACTCTCTTCGCTGCGCTGGCCAAACCGTCCGAACCTGCCAGAAGGCAACCTGGCCTGGACCTACATGATTGATGGTCCGTTCGGTAAGTTTGCGCTGTTCGTCGGCCACGTCGAACAAGAAGCGAAGAACTGGCCATTCGAAGTCTGGGTCAATGGCCCAGATCAACCACGCGGCCTGGGCGCTGTTGCCAAGACCCTGTCGATGGACATGCGTGCCAACGACCCGGCCTGGCTGAAACTCAAGCTCGACTCACTGTCGAACACACCATCTGCTGGTGAATCGTTTGACATGGCCTTCCCACCGAATGGCGAGCGTCAGCTGATGTCCTCATCTGTATCGGCCTTCGCACAACTGGTGCGCTTCCGTGTGGAACAACTGGGTTGGTTCAAGCAAGACCTACCAACGCCCGTGTTCGATGCACTGATGAGCGCAAAAGAGCCTAAGACCGGCACCGATGGCACCCTGTCGTGGACTGTCGATATCTACAACCCGAACACCGGTGAAGACTTCGTGCTGGGCCTGAAGGAAATCACCCTGCCGGACGGCGTGAGCCGCCCGTACTCAATGTGGCTGTCGGGTAACTATCCACGTGCACTGGATGGTCTGTCGAAGCTCCTGTCTACCGACATGCGCGTCATCGACCCGGCCTGGATCGGCATGAAGCTACGTAAGCTGCTGGATTACCCGGAGCCTCTGGGCGATATGCTGGCCTTCGTACCGGGTTCGCGTAAGCAACAGACTTACCCGTCGACCATTGCTTACCTGGCCCACCTGATCCTGCACCGCTACGCCATGCTGGGCATTCTCGACGAGAATGGCTTCCCGCTGAAGCAGATGGGTATTCTGCAAGCACCAACTGAAGACGGTGCTGTAAAGCCAGTTCAAGGCAAGCTGTGCAGCGAATGCGGCAACACCACCATGATCCGCAAGGATGGTTGTGACTTCTGCACCGCCTGCGGCGCGGTAGGTACCTGCGGCTAAAACATACGTCTAAGCCCAACAAAAAAGCCCCGGGAGAAATCTCGGGGCTTTTTACTTTTATTCAGGTGTTGGCGAACAATCAGCCAACTATATAGGGCTTAATCAGTAGCCAGACAGACGTACAAATCAGCATGACCGCGAACAACATGCGCATTTGTCGCTCAGGCAGCTTATGCGCAGCGGCGACACCTGCTGATACCGTTAAAAGACCGCCGATGGCTAACGGTAGACCCATCGACCAATCTACACAGTCGGCATAACTATAGGTTCCCAGTGCAACCACCGCACAAGGTGTCACCAGCGCCATCGATAAGCTTTGTGCCAAGGCCTGGCGTTGGCCAAACAATCCCATCAGTAACGGTGTGGCAACCAGCCCGCCGCCTACGCCCAGCAAACCCATGCTGGTACCTGCCGCCACACCTACCATGGGCAATAAGCGCTGATCCAGTCGGCTATGCACTGGTTCGGATTCATGGCGATGCTTGGCTAACAACATCTGTGCAGATAAAAGAAGTAAAAATGCGCCGAAGACGCCGCGCAGAATGTCAGGCTGCAATTGCGTCGCAAAATGCGCCACCAGCCAGGTGGTAATTGATGCCAGAAGGCCGATCCATATGGCGCTCTTCCAGGGGATGGGTCGTTTACGGCTATAGCGCCACAACCCCATGGCCAAAATAGGCACCATCATTGCGAGCGATGTGCCCTGAGCCAGTGCCTGTTCCATGCCGAATGCCAGCACCAGCATGGGAATGGCAATAATGCCTCCGCCAATACCAAACAACCCGCCAAAAAACCCCAGCGCTGCACCAAGCGTCAGCAATTCAATCAGTTCCCCTAATGCTAAAAAATGCATCACGTTATCGCTTTAAAATTAGATGAATGCTACGAATCGTGACACGATAGACTAATGTTAACGAATCGCCCAATTTAATCCTGCCATGTCTCCAAAGCCCAACCCGAACTTCTGGACACAGCCGCTACCTGAACTTCTGGCAGCGCTGGGTAGTAGTCCATCTGGGTTAAGCGATGACCAGGCCTCTTCCCAGCTAGAACGCTATGGCCACAATGAATTAAATGCGACACCCCGGCGAACGCTCATTCGCCAGTACCTGTCTCATTTCAAAAATCCTCTGGTACTGATTCTTCTGGCTGCCAGCACTCTGTCGGCTTTAATGGGTGAAGTGGAAGGCGCGTGGATTATCTGGGCAATTGTACTGATGAGTGTGACGCTGGATTTTATCCAGGAGTTTCGCGCCCAGAATGCAGCCAATCTTCTGAAAAAACAGGTTGCGGTTCGTGCCACCGTGCTACGTAATGGCGCACCCCAGGAAATACGTCTAGAAAAAATCGTCCCCGGAGATGTTGTACTGCTTAATGCCGGGGCACTTATTCCTGCTGACTGTCGCGTTGTAGAAGCCAAGGACTTTTTCGTTAATCAGGCCCTGCTAACCGGTGAAACGTTTCCGGTAGAAAAACATGCCATTGATCTGCTGGATCCCAATACAGATCTGAGCGATGCAGACAATGCGGTATTTATGGGCACCTCTGTGATCAGCGGCATTGCCAAAGCTGTTGTCTGTCAGACGGGCAGCGCCACATCACTTGGTGACATTGCTGAGAACCTGAACAGAAGGTCGCCACCCACCGAATTCGAAATGGGGTTACAGGCTTTCGGCCAACTTATCATGCGCCTGACCGTGTTCATGGTGCTTTTTGTATTCCTGATCAACACCCTGTTCTCCCGTCCCTTACTGGAATCCTTTCTCTTCTCGATTGCATTGGCCGTTGGCTTAACGCCAGAATTGCTGCCGATGATCGTGACATTGACCTTGTCGCGTGGGGCGCTACGCCTTTCTCGCGAAGATGTCATTGTTAAAAAACTCTCCGCAATTGAAGACCTCGGCAGCATGGATGTGCTGTGCACAGACAAAACAGGCACACTAACCGAATCACATATCCGTCTAGAACGCCACGTTAACGCTGACGGTCAAGCCAGCGAGGCTGTTCTCACGCTGGCTTATCTCAACAGTTATTTTGAATCTGGGTTGCGCAGTCCTCTCGACGAAGCCATTCTGGAACATCATGAAATTACCACTAACGGATGGAATAAGATCGACGAAGTGCCTTTTGACTTCGAGCGCCGTCGTGTATCGGTATTGGTGGACAACGGGCAGAAACGCCTACTGATCGTTAAAGGCGCGGCCGAAGATGTGTTGAGTCATTGCACGCAATTCGAAACCCCTGATGGTCCTCGACCGATTAACGATAATGATTGGGCTCAGATTCATCAATTACACGACAGCCTGGGTGCCGAAGGGTTCAAGGTATTAGGTATCGCTTGGCGTCAGGTTCTGGAAACCCAACAACATGCACTGATTAATGATGAAACCGAGCTGGTGTTCGCAGGTTTTGCAGCATTTCTTGATCCGCCCAAAGAAAGTGCAGCAGGGGCAATCAAAGCGCTCACCGAAAGCGGCATTAGCGTGCGCGTTGTCACAGGTGATAGCGAGCAGGTTACCCGCTACGTCTGTAGCAAGCTCAACATACCTATTACGGGTGTCATGCTGGGTAGCGAGGTTGCCGCACTGGATGATGCAGCTTTAAGTGCCCGCATCCGAGATATAAATTTATTCTGCCGTATTAACCCTGCGCAGAAGAACCGGATTATTCTGGCCTACAAACATCTGGGCCATACCGTTGGCTATCTGGGCGATGGCATCAATGACGCACCGTCTTTGCATTCAGCCGATGTGGGTATTTCCGTTGATACTGCCGTGGATATCGCCAGAGAAGCCGCCGATCTCATCCTGCTCAAACAGGATCTCAACGTGCTTTACGCTGGCGTGATTGAAGGCCGCCGGACGTTCGCTAACATCATGAAGTACATCATGATGGGCACCAGCTCCAACTTCGGCAACATGTTCAGCATGGCAGCGGCAACCCTCTTCCTGCCGTTCTTGCCTTTGTTACCAGCGCAAATACTCCTCAACAATCTCCTCTATGACATTTCGGAGCTGCCCGTTCCTATGGATAACGTGGATAGCGAGTATCTGACCCAGCCACGGCATTGGGATATCGCTTTTATCCGTAAATTCATGTGGATTGTCGGACCGGTCAGTTCGCTGTTCGACTTCCTCACCTTTGCCGTCTTACTGTTCGTATTTCAAGCCAATCAAACACTATTCCACACCGGCTGGTTTATCGAATCCATGGCAACGCAGGTGCTCGCCATCTTTGTCATCCGCACCATTGGCAACCCGTTCAAAAGCCGACCCAACCGCTGGTTGGCATTAACCTCTGTAGGGGTCGTTCTGGTTGCCTGTGCCCTACCATTCACCTTTCTAGCGCCAGTACTCGGATTTGAAGCGCCCCCCGCCCTATTCTTCGTCATTCTCACGGGTATGGTCTTCAGTTATCTGATCATGCTGGAGCTGGCAAAACGCTTCTTCTACCGGCGAATCATGCAATAAATCAACGCGGTAAAAGCTATGCAACTGCTATAGTTTCGGGTTTCGCCTAACCCGTTACGTCAAAAATGAGCAGTCCTGAAGCAACCACCCACAAATCCCTGCAAGCGCTGGCTTTAGCCGCATTGGGCATTGTATTCGGCGATATTGGTACCAGCCCGCTCTACGCTTTCGAACAGGTCTTTTCTAACGGAGCGCATTCGGTGCCCGTTGCTGAAATTAACGTCCTCGGCGTGCTTTCGCTCTTCTTCTGGTCGTTGATGATGGTAGTCACGCTGAAGTACGTGTTTTTCATTATGCGAGCGGACAACCACGGCGAAGGCGGCATCATGGCGCTGATGGCTCTTGCCCTCAGCAAATCAGAGACACGGCCAAAGCTGCACAAATCATTGCTCATTCTTGGCCTAATTGGGGCTTCTTTCTTTTACGGGGATGGCGTGATCACACCAGCCATTTCCGTTCTTTCTGCGGTTGAAGGCTTAGAGCTGATTTCGCCGGATCTGAAGGATATGGTGTTGCCTGTAGCCTTGGCCATTCTCGGACTACTTTTCTGGTCGCAAAGACGCGGCACCGGCAGTATTGGCCTATTCTTCGGCCCGGTGATGCTGATCTGGTTTCTGGCAATTGGCGCACTTGGGCTATGGAACGTCATACAACACCCTGTCGTACTGGTTGCGCTTAATCCGTTCTATGCCATCGAGTTTCTGGGCACTCACGGACTGCTGGCATTTTTTGCGCTAGGTGCCGTTGTGCTCTGTCTGACCGGGGCAGAAGCACTCTATGCCGATATGGGTCACTTTGGCCCCCTACCGATTCGCATTGTCTGGGTTGGCCTGGTGCTGCCGTCACTCGTGCTGAATTATTTTGGCCAAGGCGCCCTGCTTCTTAATCACCCAGACGCACTCGATAATCTGTTCTATCTAATGGCACCTAGATCACTACAAACACCACTGGTGATTGTAGCCACTGTTGCCACAGTCATTGCGTCACAGGCTGTTATCTCAGGTGCCTTTTCAATGACTCGCCAAGCGGTTCAGCTGGGCTTTCTGCCTCGCCTACGCATCCTGCAAACCGCTGCCGATGAAATTGGCCAGATCTACCTACCCTTTGTTAACAGCGTTCTTGCCCTATCGGTTGCTGCCGTCATTCTCATTTTTCAGTCTTCCAACGCACTGGGCTCCGCTTACGGTATTGCTGTAACCGGCACCATGCTCATTACGGATTTTCTGGCGATTGCTGTCGCCATCACGGTATGGCGCTGGCACACGCTGCGCGCCCTACTGGGCGCTGTCAGCTTCATCTTGATCGATGCTGTGTTTTTCGGTGCCAACACATTGAAACTGCTCGATGGCGGCTGGTTCCCGATCCTTCTTAGCCTGATCATGATCTTTATCATGACGACATGGTACCGTGGCTACAAGTTGGCAGAATCCAAGGTCAGAAGTCTAACAAAACCTTTGCTCGACTTTATCAAAGATGACGTTAATAACAGCATAGTCAGAACAAACGGTAGCGCCATTTACATGGTGGAAAATGATCATGTGACCCCGATGGCTTTAATCCGCATCGTGAAGCACTTCAATGTGCTCCATCAGACCGTTGCAGTGCTCAGTGTTAAGTATGAACTAGTACCCTTCGTCAATGAAGCATCACGCGTTGATATACGCCTATGCGATAAAGGATTCATTCAGATCCTGATTCATAGCGGCTTCATGCAAAAGACCGATGTACCAGAAATACTAAAGAATCACTGGCCTGCATCGCTTAAAATTAACTACGAGCCGATATCATTTATCTTCAGACGTCTCGCATTCAAAGCCGAGAATTCGAAAGGCTTAGGCATCTGGCGCAAGAGATTCTTTAACGTGATGTTACGAAATGGCGCAATGCCTTCTGAAGTGTTTAGCCTACCCGAAAGCGAAACAATTGCGATTAGCGTCACCTTAAATCTTTAACCTTGCAGTGAATATAATGACCACACAAAGAAAGACTCGGATTGCCATTACCTGCCAAGGCGGCGGTAGCCAGACTGCCTTTACTGCCGGTGTACTCCGTGGCCTGTATAGCCATGGCATCCAAGAATCACATGAGATTGTAGCGCTTACCGGCACATCGGGCGGCGCAGTCAATGCGGCTATTGCCTGGTATGGCATGCTCAAAAATGCTGACGGCGACAAAACGCCTGTACAGCAACGCATTGCCGACTTCTGGAATGAATTAAAAGCTAGCAGCCCGATGGAGCAATGGCTAGATCAGCTCAATACCTTCATGATTCGGGCATCCGGTACAGGACATCTACCTAAAATCGAAAGTAGCCCATCATCGCAATTCAGCCAGATACTTCAGGAATCAGCCGCCTACCTCTTGCCCCGTAAAAACTATCTCGATTTCAAAGGGCTGCTTGAATCTCACATCAATTTCAAAGAGGTGTCGGGACTCATCAAAGCCAACAGTCCGGCGCTCTTTATGGGCGCAGCCAATGTGTTGAATGGCAAAATCCGAATCTTCAACTCCCTTGCGGACAAAATCACCGTTGAAACAATTCTAGCTTCGGCTGCAATTCCTAGCGTTTTTCCTGCCGTCAAAATTGGTGATGAATACTACTGGGACGGCCTATTCTCATCAAACCCGCCAATCAGCCCAGTATTACGACCTGTTCACATGACGAATAACCAGTTTCCAGATGAGATCTGGATCGTCCTGATTGACCCATTGCGTTACGATAGAGTACCAACAACCCCCGGAGAGATTCTAGAGCGCCGCACGCAGATGACCAGCAACATCTCATTAATTCACGACATTGAAAAAATTGCGATCTTCGACCTGGCGATAAAGGCCGGAGCACTAGATGAGAGTTCTCTGGAAGAGATCGGCCTGAGCAACCTTGGCAAACTCACCTTCCGCCTAATAAGGATCTCCGACGGACTACAGAGTGAACTAGACTACTCAAGCAAACTCTCTCGTAGCACGAAGCTGATCGATACATTGATGAATGACGGTTTACAGCAGGTCGAGGCATTTATGCCCACTCTGAGCAGACCGGGCTCTACTCCGAATCAAGTACTTGAACGGATTACAGAGTAAACCCGATCATGGGTAAGCTGATTCTCAGCTTATCTTCATTTAATGCTACAGGCCGTCTGCATAATCTTGGCATCCAGGGAATTCTTTTCCGGTGTGATCATCGGCGCTTCAGTCACGGTGGGCGTAAAGTTATAGACAACCTTACCCGTGCCGTCCATCAACGTGACACCGGTTAGCGCCTGCTGCTTCGCCTTGCAATCTGCCAAAAGCGTATTCGTGGCCTTCGTGTATTCGGCACCGTTTGGTGCCTTCATCTTATTCGTATAAATCGTCTGGACGGTGAATGCCGTTTTGCCGTTCGATTGCACGATGCTATCAACATCGAGTGCGTAGCTGGCATTCTGCTCAACCGTAATTGCACGTAATGTTTCTGCCTGGGCGACCCCGGCCAGTGCAACAATACCCAGCGCAAGAACGATGTTGGTTTTTTTCATGATGACGCTCCTTTGGTCTAATGTGCTCAATTTACCAGATCTATGGCATGAAAAAACCCGCCGGTCTTGCGAGCGGCGGGTTTCTATTACAGCAGATTCAACTTAAACGTTGACGGTATCTGCCACGTCCTTGAACTCTTTGATCTGATCAAAGTTCATGTAGCGGTAGATCTTGTCAGCATTCTGGCTGATAACGCCTTGATGTTCCATGTACTCGGCCGGGGTCGGAATCTTACCCAGCAGCGCACAAACAGAAGCCAGCTCAGCCGAACCCAGATACACGCGGGTATCAATACCCAGACGGTTCGGGAAGTTACGGGTCGAGGTGGACATGGCGGTCGAACCCTTGCGGATCTGTGCCTGGTTACCCATACACAGTGAGCAGCCCGGCATTTCCATGCGGGCGCCGGTGCGACCCAGAACGCCGTAGTGGCCTTCTTCGGTCAGCACATGCTGATCCATCTTGGTTGGCGGGGCGATCCACAGGCGAACCGGGATGTCGCTCTTGCCTTCCAGCAGCTTCGAAGCGGCGCGGAAGTGACCGATGTTGGTCATACACGAACCAACGAACACTTCGTCGATCTTGTCGCCAGCCACTTCAGACAGCAGCTTCACATCATCCGGATCGTTCGGGCAGGCCACGATCGGTTCTTTGATCTGGTCCATGTCGATTTCGATGACGGCGGCGTAGTCTGCATCGGCATCGCCCTTCAGCAGCTTAGGATCGGCGATCCAGGCTTCCATAGCCTTGATACGACGCTCCAGCGTACGCTTGTCCTGGTAACCGTTGGCGATCATCCACTTCATCAGTGTGATATTCGAACGCAGGTATTCGGCGATTGGCTCTGGGTTGAGCTGAATGGCACAAGCGGCAGCCGAACGCTCAGCAGCAGCATCAGACAGTTCGAAAGCTTGTTCAACCTTCAGATCTGGCAGACCTTCGATTTCGAGAATGCGGCCCGAGAAAATGTTCTTCTTGCCCTTCTTCTCAACGGTCAGCAGGCCTTGCTTGATAGCAGCCAGCGGAATGGCGTTAACCATGTCGCGCAGGGTGATGCCAGGCTGTAGCTTGCCCTTGAATCGAACCAGTACCGATTCCGGCATGTCCAGTGGCATAACGCCAGTAGCTGCCGCGAAAGCAACCAGACCCGAACCAGCCGGGAACGAAATACCAATCGGGAAACGGGTGTGCGAGTCACCACCGGTACCAACGGTATCCGGCAGCAGCAGGCGGTTCAGCCACGAGTGAATAACACCATCGCCCGGACGCAGCGCAACGCCGCCACGGTTTTCGATAAACGGTGGCAGCTCGTGGTGCATCTTCACGTCTACTGGCTTTGGATAAGCAGCGGTGTGACAGAACGATTGCATGACCAGATCAGCTGAGAAACCCAGACAGGCCAGATCCTTCAGCTCGTCACGGGTCATTGGGCCGGTGGTGTCTTGCGAACCCACGGTGGTCATCTTTGGCTCACAGTAAGTGCCCGGACGAACGCCCTTGCCTTCTGGTAGACCACAAGCGCGACCCACCATCTTCTGGGCCAGCGAGAAGCCCTTGCCCGAATCAACCGGATCTTGCGGCAGACGGAACAGGGTCGATGCTGGCAGACCCAGTGCTTCGCGGGCCTTCGTCGTGAGACCGCGACCGATGATCAGCGGAATACGGCCGCCGGCACGAACTTCGTCCAGAATGACCGGGGTCTTCAGTTGCGATTCGGCAATGACTGCGCCGTTTTTCAGTGCAGTGACTTTAGCGGTAGCGTGATCAACCTTCAGTTCGATCTCGTCGCCCATGTCCATCTGGTTGACGTCGATTTCGATTGGCAGTGCGCCAGCATCTTCCATGGTATTGAAGAAGATCGGAGCGATCTTGGTGCCCAGACAGACACCACCGAAACGCTTGTTCGGTACGAATGGGATGTCTTCACCGGTAAACCACAGCACCGAGTTGGTAGCTGATTTACGCGACGAACCAGTACCGACTACGTCACCGACGTAGGCGATCTGATTGCCCTTCTTGGCCAGACCTTCGATTTGCTTCAGCGGGCCGCGCGAACCCGGCTCATCAGCATCGATACCCGGACGTGGGTTCTTCAGCATGGCCAGTGCGTGCAGCGGAATATCCGGACGCGACCAGGCATCTGGTGCTGGCGATAGGTCATCGGTATTGGTTTCGCCAGTGACCTTCAGTACTGTCAGCTTTTGCGAGGCAGGCACTTCTGGACGCGAGGTAAACCACTCAGCGTCAGCCCACGATTGCAGGACGCCCTTGGCGTTGACATTGCCCTTGTCGGCCAGCTCTTTCACGTCGTGGAAGAAATCGAATACCAGGAGGGTCTTCTTCAGACCTTCGGCAGCAGCGGCACCACATTCGGCATCGCCCAGCAGATCGATCAGCGGCTTAACGTTGTAACCGCCGAGCATGGTGCCCAGCAGTTCGGTGGCGCGAACGCGCGAAATCAACGCACACGATTCTTCACCCTTGGCCACTTTGGCCAGAAATTCAGCTTTAACGCCGGCGGCATCATCCACACCTGCAGGAACGCGGTAGGCAATGAGCTCAACCAGGAAATCTTCTTCGCCCTTCGGCGGATTCTTCAGCAGTTTGACCAGATCTGCGGTCTGCTGGGCATTCAGCGGCAGCGGGGGGATCCCCAGGGCTGCGCGCTCGGCAACATGGCTCCGGTAAGCTTCTAACACGGCGGTTTCCTTTCAAAAAACGGAGGAACGACAATTTGAGGCAAATTATCGGGAAATAACTGCGTAAACCGAATTTGTAACACAAGCCGAAGCCAGAAGCGAGAGGCAAACAGGAGAATTTGGCAAACTCTTATAAAAGAGTTGAAATCGCCGCCTAAAACACCCCATCATCTAAACCAGAACCAGCGCCAACTCACCTTATTCATATGGCGCAGCCTACAACCCAGGCCGCTTAGCGCTTTGTTTTCAGTTTCGCGCGCAACCTTATGAATATCTTAATAAATATCCAATCTTCAAAAAACGGGCCTAAGGGTTGCCCAGGACAGAAGTTTGGGTTACAGTAAGTCCCATGCATAAGGTGAAAACCCCTCGCAAAGCGACTCTAAGTGCAGGCGCAAGCCGCATGACGCGCAAAGTGCTGGTGCAAGCCATTACGGCTATCACCCTCACTGGTGCGCTGGTTCCAGTGTCAACGGCTGTTCGTGCCGATGAATTGGAAAAGCCGGGTCTGCTGCAGCGATACACCGTCAACATCCAGGATCTGGTCATTAAAGGTCTGGAGTTCGTTGGTGTCCCCTACCGTCGTGGTGGCAATACCGTGGAGTCCGGTCTGGACTGTAGCGGTTTCACACGTCTGGTATTCCTCGATTCAAATGGCATTGACCTACCCCGTACCGCGGCTGAACAAAGCCAGATGGGTACCAAGGTCAGTGCTGAAGAGCTAAGACCAGGTGACTTGGTGTTCTTTAACACCATGCGCCGCGCTTATTCCCACGTGGGTATTTATCTGGGTAACAACCAGTTTGTCCATGCGCCTAAACCGGGTGCAGAGATCCGCGTCGAGAATATGCAACAGTCCTACTGGGTCAGCAAATACAACGGTGCCCGTCGCCTGGACGGTGTCTCAGCAGCACCGAGCAAAGCACTCGCGTTCTAAGCGCCGGTGCATCCTTCAAAAAACGCCGCGCACTGCGGCGTTTTTTATTTCCGGGGTTTTGTTTAAGCTAGCGCTATGTCGAACATTCACGATGCCGCCCTGCCCGATGCCCTGCTCCAGTTCTATACGACTGCGCCCTACGATTGCAGTTATCTGCCGAATAGACAGGCACGATCACAGGTCGCCATACCGCCAGAGCATATAGACACCACGGTTTACAGCACGCTGATCAAGCGTGGTTTCCGTCGTAGCGGCCAGTTCACTTATCGCCCACGCTGTGACGGTTGTGCCCGCTGCGTACCGGTACGGGTACGCGCCCTGGAATTTATACCCGATCGCACCCAGCGCAAAATAGTTAACCGCATGAATAAGCCGGACCACATGCAGGTTCGGGAATGCCCACTGGCTTTTAACCCGGAGCATTACGCCCTCTATCGTGCCTATCAGCAATCCCGCCACCCCAAAGGTGGCATGGATGAAGACGATGCCGATCAGTACACCCAGTTTCTACTCAGTAGCGGTGTCGATACACGACTGATCGAGTTTCGTGTCGATGGCCGCCTGGTCATGCTGAGCGTGATGGATGTGCTGCCCGATGGGCTATCCGCGGTGTACACCTTTTACGATCCCAGCGATGCCAAAGCCAGCTACGGCACCTACGCCGTGCTCTGGCAGATTATTCAATGCCAGTACAACAACCTGCCCTATCTTTACCTCGGCTACTGGATCGCCGAGAGCGAAAAGATGGCTTATAAATCCCGCTACCAACCCATGGACATGCTTGAAGATGGCCACTGGATTAAAATGCCTGCTTGATTGCAAAGAAACCCACCATGAATGCCTATTCCTTTTTACGCCCGCTGCTCTTTAGCCTTGCACCCGAAACCGCTCACAACCTCAGCCTGAAAGGCCTGGATCACGCAGCCAAACTTGGCCTGCTGCGTCAAACGCTACCGGCCGATCCGGTTACCGTTATGGGCATCCAGTTCCCGAATCGGGTAGGTCTGGCCGCCGGTCTGGATAAAGATGGCGCGCATATCGATGGTCTGGCGACGATGGGCTTTGGCTTCATTGAAATCGGCACGGTGACCCCCAAGCCACAACCGGGCAACCCGCAGCCTCGGCTTTTCCGTCTGCCTGCACATGGTGCGCTGATTAACCGCTTCGGTTTCAACAACCTCGGCGTGGACAATCTGGTCAACAACGTCAAAGCTAGCCAGTTCGTTAAAAACGGTGGCATCGTCGGCATCAACATCGGCAAAAATGCCAGCACACCGATTGATCGCGCCAATGACGATTACCTGATTGCACTGGATGCGGCCTATGCCCATGCGCACTATGTAACGATCAATATCTCTAGCCCGAACACCCAGAACCTACGCTCGCTGCAACAGGACGACGCACTGGAAGCCCTGCTCGCCGGCCTGAAAGATCGTCAGCAACGCCTGGCTGATCAATATGGTAAATATGTGCCGCTGGCACTCAAGATTGCACCAGATCTGGATGACCTACAGATCGAGGCCATTGCCTCTGCCGTACGTCGTCACCGCTTTGATGCGGTGATCGCCACCAACACCACGCTGGAGCGGGCCGATGTGATGGGTGATCCGCATGCTGGCGAAACTGGCGGCCTCTCGGGCAAACCCGTGTTTGCAAAATCCACCGCCGTACTGGCCGAGCTACGCAACAAGCTGGCCGGCGAACTGCCGCTGATTGGCGTGGGTGGCATTGCTTCAGGTGATGATGCCGTGGCTAAACGCGAGGCTGGCGCCGAACTGGTGCAGATCTATACCGGGCTGATTTACCAAGGCCCGCAACTGATTAAGGACGTAGGCGAAGCGCTGGCCCGTTATACCCGCCAGAATCGCCGCCCCACCCTGTAAAAACAGGGTGTATGCCTAAAGACCGTAGATTGACTGCGGTTTTTAACGCATAAATGCATAAGCTTATAGCGAATGCGTGTTGCGCCACACCATGGAGGGGCGGATAATGCGGCATCCTGTCGCGAAATCCGCGAATCTTAGTTGGCAACACTCCTGGCAAAACTTCAGCCTGACTTAACGTCTTTCTGTCCATGACCGAATATATCTTCGTGGTAATTGGCGCTGTTCTGGTGAACAACGTCGTGCTGGTCCGAATTCTTGGCCTGTGTCCTTTCATGGGTGTTTCCAAGAAACTGGCCACGGCCTATGGTATGGGCGCGGCAACGACCTTTGTGCTGACACTCGGCACGGGCGCCAGCTACATCATCGACCACTATTTACTGATTCCATTCGGTCTGGAATACCTGCGCATTATTTCGTTCATCGTCACTATTGCCGCACTAGTACAGCTCACCGAACTGGTGATCCAGAAAACCAGCCCCACCTTGCACCAAGTGCTTGGCATCTATCTGCCACTGATCACCACCAACTGTGCCGTGCTCGGTGTGCCCCTGCTCAACATTTCGCAGAACAATGATTTCATTGCATCGATTCTCTTTGGTGCCGGCAGTTCCATCGGCTTCTCGCTAGCGCTGATTCTTTTCGCCGGCATCCGCGAACGGATCGAAGGGGCCGATGTACCGCAACACTTTCGTGGCACTGCCATTGGCCTGGTCACCGGCGGCCTGATGAGTCTGGCCTTTATGGGCTTTGCCGGTCTAGACCGTATCCGGTAAACAGCATGAGTGATAGTTTTCTCTACGCAATTGCCGTGATGGCCCTGGGTGCCGTACTACTCGGTGCCATGCTCGGTTTCGCTGCCGTTAAGTTCAAAGTGGAAGGCGACCCGCTGGTCGAAAAAATCGACAGCATTCTGCCGCAGACCCAGTGTGGCCAATGTGGCTTCCCGGGTTGCAAACCCTATGCCGAAGCTATCGCCAGTGGCGAAGCTGAAATCAATCAATGCCCCCCCGGTGGTGATGAAAACATTCATAAGCTGGCCGAGTTGCTGGGTAAAGAATACAAACCCCTGTCGGAAGAACACGGTGTAGAAAAGCCGAAGGCTGTTGCTCTTATCGACGAAAAAATCTGCATCGGTTGCACACTCTGCATCCAGGCCTGCCCGGTAGACGCCATCGTGGGTGCTGCCAAACAGATGCACACCATCGTTACTGATCTGTGCACTGGTTGCGAACTCTGCATTCCGCCATGCCCTGTCGAATGTATTTCGATGGAAACGGTTAGCACGACGCTCGATACCTGGAAGTGGGAAAAACCGAATACGCCACCCCGCGTCATTCCGATTATTGCTGTTGCTTCCGGCATGAGCCAGGCGGCCTGATATGAAGTTATTTTCTTTCAAAGGCGGCGTTAAGCCCAATCCGAATAAGTCGCTATCGACCACCCTGCCTATTGCGCAGGCACCATTGGCCAAACGTTATATCGTGCCGCTGCACCAGAGTGTCGGTGGTACACCACGTCCCATCGTGCAGGCTGGCGACACAGTGCTTAAAGGACAGCGCATCGGCGAAGCCGATGGCTGGGTCTCTGCCGCTGTACACGCCCCCACCTCCGGTACCGTCATTGAAGTAGGTCCGCACATCATGCCGCACCCATCGGGTCTGCCAACTGATTGTGTGGTCATTGAAGCGGATGGTCAGGACACTTGGATTAAGCGCACACCCTTTGACATCACCAATGCGTCAGCCGATGCCGTACGTGAATATCTGCGCGACATGGGCATCGTCGGCATGGGTGGCGCGGTTTTCCCGAGCCACGTAAAACTCAGCGTACCGCGCGGCAAACAGGTTGAAGAGCTCATCATCAATGGTGCCGAGTGCGAGCCTTTCATCACCTGTGATGATCGCCTCATGCGCGAACAGGCAGCGGAAGTCGTTCAGGGCAGCGCCCTCTTCGGCAAGCTGATTGGCGCCAAGCGGGTGATTATTGGTGTTGAAGATAACAAGCCGGAAGCCATTGCAGCCCTCAAGGCAGCTCAAGAACAACTGGGCTTGCCGGTTGAAGTGGTGACCGTGCCAACGATCTACCCTACCGGTGGTGCCAAAGAACTCATCCGCGTGATTACCGGCAAGGAAGTACCCGCCAGCAAACGCTCTACTGATTTTGCCGTTCAGGTCTTTAATGTAGCTACCGTGCAATCAGGCTGGCGTGCCATTCAATATGGTGAACCATTGATCTCCCGCATTGTTACGCTGAGCGGCAACGTCGGCGAAGCACGCAACTGGTCTGTACCCATTGGCATGCCGATTGGTGAACTGATCGCGCTTGCCGGACCAAAGGCTGATACCGACGGCATCATCATGGGTGGCCCGATGATGGGCTTCCGTGTGCCGACACCTGAAGCACCGGTGATCAAAGCAACGAACTGCCTGCTTGCCCATTCAGTGGCGCTGTTTCCGCCGAAGCCAGCCGAACAGCAATGTATCCGTTGCGGCTCCTGTGCGACCGCATGCCCGCAAGAGCTACAGCCTTTCGAGCTTTACTGGTGGTCGCGTGCCAGCAAGTTCGACAAGCTGGAAAATTACAAACTGTTCGACTGCATCGAATGTGGGTGCTGCGACTACGTCTGCCCGAGCCATATCCCCCTCGTGAACTATTTCCGTTTCGCCAAGAGTGAAATCCAGGCGGAAGAACGTGCGCACAAAGCGGCGGATAGCGCCCGCGAGCGCTTCGAATTCCGTGAAGAACGCGCTGAACGTGAAAAACGTGAAAAGGCTGAACGTCTGGCGAAGGCCAATGCTGCCCGTCAGGCTGCCGGCACAACCCTGACCGACAAACCTGCTGCACCGGCAACAGAATCTGCGCCAGCCAACCCGGCACTAGATCACGAACAAGCCACCACACCGGTAGCGCTTGATACGCACCCGGTACTCGATGCTGCAACCAAACAGGCTGCGATTGCTGCTGCGGTTGAACAGGCTCGCGCCAAACGCGATCTGCACAACAAGACACCTCATTAATTCAAGAAACGCTACGACTATCGTGCCCTTCAAGACACCGAACGTACTCACACAGTCGCCTTACCTGGTTTCACCGGTAAGCGTCAGCCGCATCATGCTCAAAGTGCTTATCGCACTGATCCCGGGCATCATTGTGTATGTCGCCCTGTTTGGCGTTGGCATTGTTGTTCAACTGTTGCTGGCCACCACAACGGCATTAGTTGCCGAAGCGGCTTTCCTGAAGATCCGTCACAAACCCATAGCCCCTGCCCTGGCTGATCTATCCGCTGTAGTTACTGCATGGTTGATTGCCTTATCGTTCCCGCCCGTCGGCCCATGGTGGCTGGTGGTTGTCGGCACACTGTTCGCCATCATCATCGTCAAGCAACTGTATGGCGGCCTGGGTCAGAACCCGTTCAACCCGGCCATGGTGGCCTACGCCATCTGCATCGTTTCTTTCCCGGCGGTGATGTCGCAATGGCCGGTCACACTGGCCAATGGTGGCCTGCCTGCCCTGGATCAGATCAGTACGATTTTCAGTCATGCGCCTGCAGTCGACGGTTGGGCTGGTGCCACGCCACTGGATCACCTGAAGACCACGCTGCGTCTATCGATGAACAATGACACGCTCACCGTACAAAGCATTGCGCAGAATCAGAAGATTTACGGCATCGGTGCAGGGCAAGGTTGGGAATGGGTAACGCTGGCCTGGCTGATCGGTGGCCTGTGGCTCTGGCAGCAACGCATCATCACCTGGCATATCCCGGTGGCTTTCATCGCCGCGATTGGCGGTCTGGCGCTGCTGTTCTGGGGTGTTGATCCCAAGCACTACGCCAGCCCGGTATTCCACATCTTCGGTGGCGCAACGCTGCTCGGTGCATTCTTCATTGCCACCGACCCGGTATCCGGCGCAACCACACCCCGCGGCAAACTCATCTTTGCCGCCGGTGCCGGCATCATCGCCTACCTGATTCGTGTCTTCGGCACCTTCCCAGATGGCATTGCCTTCGGCGTCCTGCTCATGAACATCTGCGTACCGCTGATTGATATGTATACGCAACCAGCCATCTTCGGTGAGAAGTCCAAAAAGGACGCATCATGAGCACACCAGAAGAAAAGCGCATCATGCGCGTTTCGGTTGAAACATCGCTCACGCTGTTAGCCTTTGTCGTCTTCTTTACGGCAGTATTGGCCTGGTCCTACCTGTTCACCAAACCCACCATCGAGGCTTCTGCCAAAGAAGAACGACTGGTATTTTTTGATCAGGTGCTACCGCGCAATCTATATAACAACGACCCGCTCACCGACACGCTGAAATTGCCACCCGAACCAGCATTGGGCCAACGATTTGCCAGCCAGGTATACCGCGCCCGCATGAATGGCAAACCAGCCGGTTTGATTCTGGAAGCAATCGCTCCGGATGGCTATAGCGGTGACATCAAAATGCTCATCGGCCTGGACGCCAAGGGCAACCTGCTGAGTGTTCGCGTCACCGAGCACAAGGAAACCCCGGGCCTTGGCGACTACATTGATCCTAAAAAAGATCGTAACAAGGCGCGCCCCTGGATTACCCAGTTTGATAACCTGCCCGCTCTATCTGATGTGCAATGGCACGTTAAAAAAGATGGCGGCCAGTTTGACTCGGTGGCTGGTGCAACCGTCACCCCACGCGCCGTGGTTAAAGCTGTGCACAAGGCTGTGCAATTTGCCCAGGCAAATCTGACCATGCTATTTGCCAAGGCAAATATGGATCAGGCGAAATAATCGGAGACCGATATGCTGCCCGACTTCAAAGAACTCCGCGACGTTACCAACAACGGCATCTGGAAACAGAACAGTACGCTCGTACAGATTCTAGGTATGTGCCCGGTGCTCGCCATTACCACCACCATGGTCAATGGCGCGATGATTTCCTTCGCGACTCTGCTGGTGATGGCGTCTGGTAACTTCATCGTTGCGCTGCTGCGCAACTACATCCCTTACGAAATCCGTATTCCGGTCTTTATTCTGATCGCCGCTGCGATGGTGACGCTCATCGACCTCACGATGAACGCCTACCTGCACGAGATGTATCTGGTGCTGGGTATCTTTATTCCGCTGATCATTACTAACTGCCTGGTGCTGGCCCGTATTGAAGCCTTTGCCGCCAAGCACAATCCGATTTCGTCGGCCTGGGATGGCGCCATGATGGGTGTGGGCATGGTCTGGACACTGTCACTGCTGGGCGCGATTCGTGAGTTCATTGGTACCGGTGCCATTCTGGGCGGTATTGATCTAGTCATTCCATCGCTGCAACCGATCCAGATTCTGCCTGAAAGCTACCCGGGTTTGCTCTGGGCCATTCTGCCACCAGGCGCCTTTACTGTACTGGGCTGTCTGGTTGCCTGGCGCAACTGGTATATGGCTAAACAAGCGGCTAAAAATCATCAACCCATACCGCAGCCTGTCGCTGGTGGTTGCCACTAAGCGCGCCTGAAGCCTCGCTTCATGAATAAGGAACAGCGGGTCGAATTCTTTCGCCGGCTGCAGGCAGCCAACCCGCACCCCACAACCGAGCTGGCCTACGGCTCTACCTTTCAGTTATTGATTGCCGTTATTCTGTCGGCACAAGCAACCGACAAAGGCGTTAATCTGGCCACGCGTCAGCTATTCATCGACGCCCCCGATGCGAACACCATGGGCGCCCTGGAAGTTGCAGGGCTATCGCCTTACATTAAGTCCATTGGTCTTTACCCGACCAAGGCCAAGAACGTCATTGCCACCTGCAAGATCCTCTGTGAACGCTATGGTGGCGAGGTACCGGAAGACCGCGAAGCACTTGAGGCATTGCCTGGCGTTGGCCGCAAAACCGCCAACGTGGTGCTCAATACCGCCTTCGGCCACCCTACCATGGCAGTCGACACCCATATCTTCCGCGTATCTAACCGTACGGGTCTCGCACCTGGAAAAACACCACTGGCTGTCGAGCTGAAGCTGCTGAAGAATGTGCCCAAAGAGTTTCTGCAAGACGCGCACCACTGGCTCATTTTGCTAGGGCGCTATATCTGTAAGGCGCGTAAACCAGAGTGCGAAGTCTGCCCGGTGATCGACCTCTGTCGTGCACCCGAAGCCAAGGCAGCACGCAAACTCATTAACCCGAATCAATAAGTCCGGAATAGTCATGATCTTCACACCGACCAAAGATCAGGTACGCCAGTTCTTCTGCGAGTCACGCCGTAAGCAACGTGACAATCTGCCGCTTGATGGTGCAGAAATTATCGCCGCCAATGTGATTGCCCTGCATCCCGAATACCATGCCCTACTCGATGATCCGGAAGCCGCCATTGCTGGCGAATGGACACCAGAGCAAGGCACCATGAATCCGATTCTGCACCTGTCCTTGCACATGGCGCTGACTGAACAACTCTCGGTCGATTCACCACCGGGTATCCGCACTATCTTTGAACAACAGGCTACCCAACTAGGTGATGCCCACGAAGCCCTGCATCGCCTGCTTGAATGTCTGGGGGAAACAGTGTGGCATGCGCAACAGCCGGGGGGCATCTTTGACACCGAGGCGTACTTAGAAAGACTCCGGAAGCTCTAATAAAAAACGGCACCCAAGGGTGCCGTTTTCATGTGATCGGAAAAATCCGATTACATATGGATACCGCCGTTCAGCGAGAAGTCTGCACCGGTCGAGAAGCTACCGTCCGGACCAGCCAGCCACGAAACGATCGAAGCGATTTCTTCTGGCGTACCCAGACGCTTCACCGGCACACCGGCAATGATCTTTTCCAGTACATCTTCACGAATGGCTTTCACCATATCAGTGCCGATATAGCCTGGCGACACGGTGTTGACCGTAACGCCCTTGCTGGCAACTTCCTGTGCCAGGGCCATGGTGAAACCGTGCATACCGGCCTTAGCGGTCGAGTAGTTCACTTGACCCATCTGACCCTTCTGACCGTTCACTGAAGAGATGTTGATGATGCGACCCCAAGTGCGGTCGATCATGCCGTCCACCACTTGCTTGGTCACGTTGAACATCGAATTCAGATTGGTGTCGATCACAGCGTCCCATGCTTCACGCGTCATCTTACGGAACATACCGTCACGCGTAATACCGGCGTTATTCACCAGAACGTCGATTTCGCCGACTTCTTTCTTCACTTTTTCGAATGCAGCAACGGTGCTATCCCAATCAGCCACATTACCTTCGGAGGCGATGAAGTCATAACCCAGCGCCTTCTGCTCGGCCAGCCATTTGTCTTTACGTGGCGAGTTCGGGCCGCAGCCAGCTACTACCGTAAAGCCATCTTTGGCCAGTCGTTGACAAATCGAGGTACCGATACCACCCATACCACCCGTTACATAGGCTACGCGCTTGCTCATACTTCTGTCTCCCGGTTTGTTCTTGTGGCCCCATAATTATGGAACTCTGTTTTGCATCCTGTAACAAATCCACGTATTTGTAAATACGCATGGCACAACTTTCCTCGCCGAAACTTTCAATTAACTGACAACCCGCTTCCTGTACGATAGATCCATGCGATTTACCCTGCCGCCCGTTGCCACCATCGTGACTGCCCAGTTGTTCGGCACATCACTCTGGTTTTCCGCCAACAGCGCGGCTGGCAGCCTCATGCAGGCCTGGGGGATTAGCGAAGCCGATATCGGTTTACTCACCAACGCCGTACAACTCGGCTTTATTCTGGGCACCCTCACCTTCGCCCTTACCGGGCTAGCAGACCGATTTGAGGCCAGCAAAATCTTTCTGGTCTGCGCACTGCTGGGTGCTCTGACCAATGCCGCCTTTGCCTTATCAGCCACCGGTTTACCCAACGGCCTGCCACTGCGCTTTGCGGTTGGCTTTAGTCTGGCGGGGGTTTACCCGCTCGGCATGAAGCTGGTGGTTAGTTGGGTACCGGAACGTGCTGGCACCGTCCTTTCCCAATTGGTGGGCATGCTCACCCTGGGTACCGCTTTACCCCACGGTATCCGGCTAGCCGGTGCCGATTGGCCCTGGCAACAAACCATCCTCGTCTCTTCCCTGCTCGCCAGCATCGCCGCCCTGATGATCTGGCAACTGGGTGATGGGCCACACCTCAAGCGCCTAGCAGGCGCATCACGTATCCGTCTTGGCCGGGTTCTCACCGCATTCAGCATCCCCCAATATCGCGCCTCTGCCCTGGGGTATTTCGGCCACCAATGGGAGCTATATGCGTTCTGGACGATTATCCCGGCGCTACTGGTTGCTGCCGGTTTAGCCGAACGCGGCACCCCGGAGATTTCCGGCTTATCCTTTCTGATCATCGGTATTGGCAGCCTCGGCTGTGTTTTTGGGGGCTGGTGGAGTCAATCGATTGGCAGCGCACGCGTGGCAGCTAGTGCACTCGCCTCATCTGCAATCTGCTGCGCCTTCTTTCCACTCATTGCACACACTTCACCTGCGTGGCTCATGCTGGTACTACTGGTCTGGGGCACTACGGTGGTTGCAGACTCACCCCACTTCTCTGCACTCTCAGCTAAAGCCTGCCCGCCAGAAATAGTTGGCAGTGCACTCACCTTGCAAAACGCACTGGGCTTTGCCATCACCATGGTTTCCATTCAGATCGGCACTACGGTCGTTGATCGCTGGGGCGTTTATACCGCCTGGCTGCTTTTACCGGGTCCACTATTTGGCCTATGGGGTCTGGCACCACTCTGGCGTAAAACACACAACACATCATGTTAAAGAATCTTCGCACCGCACTTTCTGAACCGCATGCCATGACGGTAACACTGGCCGCCGCCGGTATTCTCATGATTACCATGGGTACCCGGCAATCGCTGGGGCTCTTTATATCTCCCATCAATTCCTCTAGTGATATTGGCATTGTGGCGATTAGTCTGGCGCTGGCGATTGGGCAGTTTTCATGGGGTCTGGCGCAACCCTTTGCAGGATTACTGTCAGACCGTTACGGCCCCGGCAAAGTATTGGTAGTCGGCCTTTTTCTCTTGGCATTAGGCTGCGCCCTCACCCCGTTGATGCTTACCGGTTTTGGACTGATCGTAAGCCTCGGGTTACTCATCTCCATTGGCTCCGGCATCGGTGGGTTCTCCGTCCTCATTGGCGCTACAGCACAACGCATTCCTGCCGAAGCACGTGGCCCGGCATCCGGCGTTATTAATGCCGGTGGTTCACTTGGTCAGTTTATTGGTGCACCGATCTTTCAGGGGCTCATCCAGGCCATCGGCTGGGCAGGCTCACTGTGGAGCATGGCCATCATCTCGCTCTGCGCATTGCCGCTCATCAATCGCCTCACCGGTGCCAAAACCATCCACACGCACCCACAGAATCTATCGCCTCAAGATTCCTTCGGTAAAACAATCTGCGGCGCATTGGCCAACCCGAATTACTTTTTGCTGAACCTGGGCTTCTTCACCTGCGGCTTCCACATTGCTTTTCTGGTAACCCACTTACCCGGCGAAGTAAGCCTTTGCGGCCTGCCCGCCAGCGTGGCCAGCTGGGCACTTGCCATCATCGGCCTCAGCAATATCTTCGGCAGCCTCTACGCAGGCCAGTGCGTGGCACGTTATCGCAGCAAATACATCCTGGCCATTATGTACGGCAGCCGCGCCTTGCTCATACTGGCCTACCTGCTGCTCCCCAAAACCGAATGGACTTACTACGCCTTTGCGGCCGGATTGGGGTTCACCTGGCTAGCCACCGTACCACCAACCGCCGCCATTGTCGGCAAGCTCTTCAGCTTGCGCTACCTGGCAACACTATTCGGCATCTCCATGCTCTCTCATCAGGTCGGCGCGTTCTTCGGTGCCTACCTCGGCGGAATCGCCATGGTGGAATTCGGCAACCTGGATGCAATGTGGTACGCCGACATGGCGCTTGCTGGTTTTGCAGCACTAGTAAATCTGCCGATCAAAGAAGCCAAGTTAAAATCCTGAGTTATGGATCACCTGTCGCTCAGCCTACAACTCTTTGCAGCCGGCCTGATGATTGGCTTGGTTCTCAGCCTGCCCACCGCTGCCATCATTAGCGGTATTTGCGAAGCGTTACAACCAGATAGCTCGCAGCACAAAGTCGGTCTCATCATGATCATGATCTATGTACCGCTTTTTACATTTCTCATGCGCAACATGACCGAAGTACTACCCATGATGATCGGCATCATCATTAGCAGCAGCATTATTGCTATTTCGGTGATGATCAAGAAGTACAGAGAAGCACTTAAGCTACAACAGTCACAACAGTCTGACTAGGCACAAAGGCCGCAAAGAATTAACGCATATTGATTACGTGTTGAGTCACCGGCAAAGAATCACGCAGACGGACAAATTCGTTATTAAAAGGGTCTAGATTGACGTGACCAAGCAGCGGAAACTCAAGGCTCAAAATCAGATACAAAGCAAAAGACATCAACAACGCAAACAGCAGCGTCAGAAAACGTTCTTTACGTTGGCTTAACCCAGATTTATACCCCGCCAGGAACGAACCAATAATGACAAGCGCAATCAAGGAAATCCAGATGATTTTGGGTGGATGCATCCACATGGCCTGACGCTGATTATCGTAGGCGCTCGTTAGATCGTTAACCTTGCGCACCAGGTCATTGGCCAGCGCCCGCTTGTCAGGGGAAACATTTTGAACAGCAGTCAGCGCTTGCGCGTTCAACGTTGAAAAAATTGCATCTACCGATTGTTGCTTTTCTGCCAGAGCTTTCTTGTCGAAAATATCTGTGTAAAGAACCATTCGTTTATCCAGATAGTCTCGCAATGTTGCCCGCAAGCCATTCTGATCATCGGGATTCACGTAGCTGACTGCTGTAATGGCCGAGCTGATGGAATTGACTTCAGCAAGTATCAAATGTTCCCGCTGATCAAGACGACCTGCCGCCCCATTAAAGGTAAAAGCCACCACAAGCGCCATTAATCCCAAAATCGCGCTGACTAAAGTTTCATCGGTGGCGTTTCTGGTCCCCTTACTCCTTTTATGTAAGTAGCTACCATAGTGCCAACCTACTTTTATGGTGACCAGAATGGCAATAAATATAAATGCCGGAATTAAACCGGCTTTGAACAATGGGAAATTGCCTTGCGTAAAATCCATAGAACACCTGAATCAGTCACTTAGGACGATTATACAGATCGCAACAGGGTCGCCTTTAGCCTAAATAACGGCAATAAAAAACCCGCAGCCGTTACCGAGTGCGGGTTAATCTGACTTTAGGTGGTCGTGACGGGATCGAATCTTTCGCTCAAAGTCCCAATATAGGAGATTTTTTCGATTCGATATTTTTACATACCGCCAAAGATACCGTTGAGTCATTTTTTGGATTTGGTTCGAACCCTGACCCGAAAATAACTAATGAAATCAATGCCGATTATATGCGGTTTCTACGGTCGTTTACACACTCTGAAACTCACCTTCATCAGGCTACAGATGTGGCACCAGCAAAGCCGTTCACTGAAGCCAGAAAATACTCTTCACTCCACTCGCCCAGACTAACCTGCTGCACTTTATCGGCATCAGACTTGTCATGCCATCACTGTACCCAAATCAGTAAAGACAAATCCCGTCTCAACCAAAGTTCATGATTAACCCACTATTAGTGGAGGTGATCATGGGACAGCCAGCCAAAAACTTACCCGAAATCGGCATTCTGTGGGCGCTTCGTAGCCTAGTGCGACTCAATGGCCAAAAGCAGTTCTTGGCCGAAGATGGGTTCATGGATGATGAACTGGCACGCACATTAGGCATGGAAGCCTATATCCCGAAGGACGAGCTGGAATCAGCTACCTTTGATCGTAGCTTGATGCTCACTAAGCTGCGCTTCAAACTTCGCCAAATGGAAGCATCCCAAAATGGGATTACACCTCCTGCCCCACTGCAGCGCAACATGTCCAAGCTTCAGGAAATGGCCGGTCTGACTGAAACTGAGTGCCGCATCCTTGAGTTTGCCATCATGGTTCATGGCATGCGTGACATTGAGAGCATTACTGAATACCCGTCTAGCATTCGCCCTTCTGAGGTCACGAAGCACCTCTCGATCTACCTAAATTTGCCCATTAACGAGATTCACATGGCCGTTAGCCGTAAGTCGGCCATGGTGCGTTCTGGGTTGTTCGCCGTTAATGGTAGCGATAGCTTCATGCCGTCAATGCATGAATACCTCAAGCTGGTGTCGTTCACCTTTGCCGAGCAGATGCTCTCTGAAAACTGTGACTTTGACGAAATCTTCCGTGAAATGGTCATTCCCGGCAAAAAGACCAACCTCACCCTGGCCGACTTCTATCACATCAACGATCAGCTCACGATCTTGTGCCAGTACTTAAATAATGCGATTCAAACTGGCAAACAAGGGGTCAACATCTTGATCTGGGGCGAGCCAGGGGTTGGCAAGACTGCCCTCTCCCGTTTGATTGCGGATGTTCTCGGATATCAGTTGTTTGAGATCGCGAGCGAAAGCCAAGCAGGATATGCATTGAATGGGGATGAGCGTTTCCGTGCGTTTAGCGCTGCACAGTCCTTCTTTTGTCGCAAAGACAGCCTGATCGTCTTTGATGAGGTCGAGGATGTATTTGGTAGCAACCGTTTCATGACCAATATCTTCGGGGGGCGCGGCTCCCTTGATGCCATGCCAGGCATGAATAAGGCTTGGGTCAACAACATTTTGGAATCCAACCCGATTCCGACCCTTTGGATCAGCAACAGCTTCCAGGGAACGATCGATCCGGCTCACGCACGCCGCTTCTCGATAATTATCGAACTGCCGATTTCTAATCAGGCTCAGCGCTGGAATACCATCAAAAAGATGAGCAATGGCATGCTCAACGACGAGACCATCAATCAACTTAGCCAATCTGCCGACTTGGCACCTGCAGTGGTCAGCCGTGCCATGGATGTCATCCAGACGATTGAACCCAACATGGCACCTGAGAAAGCGTCCGAATGGGCAAAAATCCTGGTGAATGGGACCTTGGAAGCCCAATCACATAAACCCCTGCCCAAAGGCAGCCCCTCAATGCTCCCGTCTGATTATGAACCAGCCTTTGTGAATGCCAACTACGATCTGGCAGAGATCGCTAAAGGGCTAGCCAAAAGCAGCCAAGGGCGCCTGCTGCTCATGGGGCCACCCGGTTGTGGCAAGACAGGCTATGCCCACTGGTTGGCCAATCAACTCGGCAAGCCCTTGCATGCTAAAAAGGGGTCTGACTTACTTGGACCCTATGTCGGGGAGTCTGAGAAGAACATCGCCAAGGCTTTCAAGGACGCCCATGCAGCAGGCGCTGTCTTGCTGATCGACGAGGTTGACTCATTCCTTGGCAAGCGTAGCAATGCCAATCACAACTGGGAAGTATCCCTCGTAAACCAGGTTTTGGTGGAAATGTCGGACTTTGGTGGCTACTTTGTAGCAACAACCAACCTCAAAGCCGATCAACTGGACGAGGCATCACTACGTCGTTTTGACCTCAAGGCATCATTCGACTATCTGCGTTCTGAACAGGTGCTTTTGATGGCAGAGCATTGCTGCCAGAAGATGGGGCTACCGAACCTGAGTGCAAATCAACGCCAAACCCTACTCAACCTCCATAAACTCACACCCGGTGACTTTTCTGTGATCGCTAGCCAAGCCAAGTTTGTCTCGCTCCAAACCACTAACAAGTTCATTGAAGCACTAGCCCATGAGCATTCGGTTAAATCCGGGGGGCATACTGCTATTGGGTTTATCGGATAAGGAGGGTTCATCAATCAAACGGAGTGATTTTGCAATCCTCCAGGCAAGCGTTGCATCATCAGGGTCACCGAGGGTATCCATTACAAAATTATGTCGGCTATCACTCCCGACTACCCAAAGACACGCACCTCCTGCCGCATGAAATCCTGTCTTGGCATCAGACGTACTGCATATGATTTCTGACTTGTAGCCTGACCAGCCGCCAACCCTGACAACCTTGGCGGAAGAATTATCAAACCGGCCGATCCCAACTCTAACCACCCCTTTTTCATAGATAAAGATATTCTCTTTGCTATTTGCGGCAATAAAGTCACCACGCCCAACCTTGATTCGCAGGGTGTAATCATTCGGCTCAATGAGCCGCTTACCGTTCAGCAATAGGTCCATGTTTTTTTGACTGAGGATGGTTTTAGTATGTGGTCCTGACCAGCGCTTCTGAATATAGATATCCGAGCCTTCCACTTGGACGATGAGCTTCGACGGGTAACAAAACTGAACCCCAATGTCTGGATTAGCGTACGAGACCCATCCATTTCCATAGGATCGGCAGTCTGAAGCCATCGCTAAGGCTGATAGCGAGGATCCTAGGACAAATATCCACACCTTATTCATCACGGGCCTTAATGACGCCGTATTGAACAGCCATCGACTCTAAGCGGCCTTTATCCAAAACCTGGTCCACAAGGAGCTTGTCAGCAATTTCTTCAAGAAATGCGCGATGAGTACGGAGTTGGGCAAGGACCACGTCATACTGACGTGACAAGAACAGGCGCGCTGCATTTTCGACACGATGCTTCTCGGCATCAGAGATATCTGCACCAGTCTTGAGTAGTAGATTAGAGCCGGCCGTTGATTCATCTTCTAGTGTTGGGCTGATGCCATAACGCCCAATCAGATCCTTAGCGATGTCCGTTGCGTTGCGGAGGTCGCCACGAGCACTCGTGACCGACATATCTTCAATACCAATCGTCAACTGCTCTGCTGCACGGCCTGCTAAAAGGACTCGGACGAGATGGCGCTTATATTTGTAATTACCCACCGAGGGCAATGCTGCCAGAAACTCATATGAGGCTGACACCTGGCCCAGAGTACCTACCGAAGGGACAATCCCTGCGTAATCAGGAATATTCACCCCATTTGAGTCGACAATACTGATCACCGCATGCCCTGCTTCATGCAATGCAATATTGCGTTTGAAACCCTTTGGAGAATCATTGGGGACGTACTCACCTGTCCCATGTAGCGCAAAGTTCACCAAATCAGCAAACTGGACCTGACGCCCTTCTCGATAGGCAAGGCGCTTGAGTGCTAAGGCAATTAACCCTGCACGACGATCGTCATCCGCTTCACACTCAAGAATCTGCCCAACCACCTCAGGATTTGCTACCAGGGTATTTCCACAGATATCAGGGGGAAGCAGATCGATAAAAGACAGCCCACGGTCGTGGAGACTGGCATCATCAACAAAGAATCGACGGTCAAACGCACCAGCGCTACGGAGATCGTCTACGAGACTACGCGGATCATCACCAAACGTGATAAATACTAGAGGCTTATCAGCAGGAATCTTAGCGAGGATTTCGGCGAATTTACGATGAAAGCATTTGATTTCATCCGAGCCGGTGCCTTCCTTGGCCTCAGATGACCAGATACCCAATGGCATTAAAACCATGGTTGGTTCGATAATGCCTCCAAAGCCTTGGGCGAAGAATTCGAAAACCTTGCCCTCCTCCAGCTCCTTCAATGTGTAGCCAGATTCCTGTGAGATTTGGTGGACGATCTTCTTGCCATACTCCTTGCTGTCATTAATGACCATGGCTGCACGACCGACAAATTCCCACGAGGGAGCTACCTCATTCGTGGGCTCGGCAATTGCTTTCAAGTCATGAATCCAAGACTTGATCGCCGCAAAACGGTCTTGTTTACTCCAACCAACAACGAGCGGGGCCTTAGTAGCTTGTACTTCCTGGAATGTTGCTTTCATGAATCCCCTCCATATGACGATGGGGATACTCTAGCGCTGGGTAAAGACCGCGTTTGTCTTAGGCCAAGCTAGGCTTAGCCACGGGCAAAAAAGGCATTATTTACGCGAAGAATTCTTTGAATGGGGGAAAGCACCTCGGGCAATATACAGTCAAAATTCCCACCATTCTCATGAAGGAGATCATAGGGCAGAACCCAGATCTTGACGATGTGATCTGGGTTTGAATCATCTTGATACTCGTAGGGACCATCTACAGTCAACAGACCAGAGGTCGCGGGTGCAATAATGGCAACTTCCGATGCATTCCAATACTTCCCATACACATAGAGTTGGTAAAGATCGGCACTAGAAATTTGCCCTTTTTCTTCGAAAACTTTCCATTTTGCATCCAAGATGACTCGTTGGGTAGAACCGGAATCTGTAAAGTCAATCACGATGTCTGGACGCAACATTGATGGATGTCCAAATGGACCGGTGTTCCTTGCAAACAAAGACTTCTCGCGACCAACTTGTGTCCTGACGTTGAATCGTGGATCAGCAGAGAGCGCATGCCTAAGTCGATTCGCGACGTATTCTTCAAAAAGCTTCTCAGCAGGAAATAAGAAACTTTCGAATTTGTCATCGGAGGACGAGTCCGCAGAAGGACTCGGTGAATAGGGATTCAAAATTGCCTTACACCAACCCTTCAGATCTCGATAATGACCGGCACCTCTTTCAACCTTCCAGGCTCTGAAGTCTTTCTCTTGCGCGACCCTAGAGTCTGAACGCTCAACATCAGAAAATGCAAATAGAAGCTCGCGTGCCAGTCTCTTGTTATGAGAGTCGGCTGATTGTTTCCAGACTATATCCAAGGCACTATGGATCAATCGGTTCTCAGGTCTATTCGCGGTAAATTCATCATGACGCACATAGACCTTACTCGCATCGGCAACGTTCAAACGCAAATGTTGGGGGAATAACAACCGGCCTTTAAGTACAGTCAGGTTTTCTTCTACGGAATCGTATGATCTGCGCAGCCCTCGTTTAACGAGATACGTAACCTTCTGCAGAAATACAGACATAAACCATTCATACAAATCTGTATGCAAGTGCTGATATGCTTCGCTGAACACACGATAGTCAATGTCTGAGGTGTAACTCAGCATATGCCCAACCACGTTTCTTAAAACCAAAGCAGTCTCGGGAGATTCGTTCATTTGCTGAAGTTTCGGTAAAACCTCAATCGCACCTGACTCTGTTGCTATGACGCCAATGTAATTCTTGACTTTAAGACGTCTAACACCACGAGGGCTGTCAGCAGCCGCATACAAAACACCATCCGAGTTCGTCTCATCATCTTCAACAAGATCAGACAATTCTTCCCACAAATCGGAGGGAATAAGGCGATTCTTTAATGGAATTGCAAGATCTTCAAGGCGCAGATCACCGACACCATCAACAGCGCGGATTAGATAGCCGTGTTCAAGAACTGAATAAGTTTCCAACTTATTAGCCTTAGTTAACCAGCTTGTTGTAGGCTTGAGGTTGAATCAGCGCACCCTTATTCCATGAATAAATCTTTTCTGGTTTTGTCAGGCTCGATTTCGACGGTAACTGCACTTCTTCCCAATGAACAAAATTTTGCGGTTCACGACTACCCCCGTTCTCACCGAGAACAAACCGAATACCTTCCCAATCTTCAAAGAAATACTCGTCCAAAAGCGGAAGGATTTGCTTTTGCATTACCAGTCCAAGATTGGCAATTGTCGGCAGGTCACCAACATCACGATGCCCTGGTTTCAGCCCCATGAAGAAAGCGTGACCAATCGTAAATTCTCGACCACGCTTAGCCTGTATGCGCTTATTCAATGCGATCAACCATTGTGAAAGATTGATGTTTGGTATCTCAACATCTTCTAATAAGCCAGGATCAGGCATCAATTCTTCAAAATAGAAACGGCGACGCAAGGCAACATCCAATGTCGCAAGAGACCGATCAGCAGTATTCATGGTTCCTAAGAGGCATAAATTGCCAGGCACCTCAAAAAGTTCTCCTGAATACGGGAGGACCACTGGAAGAGACTCACCGCTGCCAAGCCTCTTTGTCTCCTCAATCAAGGTGATGAGTTCGCCAAAAACCTTGGCTATGTTGCCACGATTAATTTCATCGATGACCAAAACGAAACGCCGCGCTGCATTTGCAGCATCTTTACGCTGTTTATCGGTAGCTTCATGATAGTTGCCCCAAAATACATCGAGGAGAGCTTTCAGCTCTGGCGACAACTTATGATCCAGAGTATTGGCATAAACCCTAGCATTAGCCTCAAGCATTTCGTTTTCTTCGTAATCTGAGAGCTTAGCTAAGTAATAGAAAGTGGCCTTCCGGGCTAGTTGTTTAAACGTGCCATTCCGAATTTTGTAGATTGGCTTGTTCTGATCGTTTGTTTCTACTCGAATACCTTCAATGAAGTCTTCATAGGCATACGACTGATGGAAGGTCGTAAAAACTACGCTGCCCTGGTCGATAGCCCGATCAAAGGTACGCTTCGCCTCTGATCGATCTTCACTGACGGCCTTGCCCAACATCAAAAGAGCCTGGTCTACAGTTGAAAAGGTCTTACCAGTGCCTGGCGGTCCAAAAAGTATCGTATTTTTTGACATGCTGGTTACTCCGGCAACTGGTTCAACTACTGGGACTGGCTGCTGTTGTATTGGAAGAAAATCTCTTGGTGTTAATGCTGTGCCTTGAGGAAGATGACGCGGGGCAAGAAACTCTTGTGGAGGTGGGTGTGCCTCAAAAATAAGTTGGTTAATTAGCTGGAGCGCCTGAGCCAAATCAGAACCATCGGCCAAAGGATGAGTTTCTGGTATCTCATCCAAATTTTCAATTGGACTAATGGGTGTAACGACGTGATTTACTGAACGAGTTGATTGAGCAAAATCGTATTCAGCAAGATGGTTCTGGAATACGGTCCTTGTGGCTGCATCTTCAAAGCATCCATCAATGAATCGCTGAGCATTGCGTTGCTGAAACCCGATATAAAACTGATTGTTTTCGTAGGTTAGTACGACACGACTCTTTCCGTCAAAATCCCCACTGTTCTTGTTGATGTAACCACTGCTCAAAAATACAGATTGATCATCCGCGAAATCAGGAGATTTCAATGCAGCATTCGGAATTAAGACAGTCAGGCGCTGGCATAGATTCCGCGCGGCAGCAATCGCAGCAGGCTCTCGGCGCAGTCTTTTCAAAGTAATCTCTGTGCAGAAATTATTAATGAAAGCATCCTCGTCAGCAAAACATCGCTGCCGATCTGCATTAGTCCAGGGCATTTACGTTCCTCTCGCGCGACTAGTCAACAACCACATACCAATATTAGTGGAAACTTCCTTGAAAACAGTGCCGCACTTCATGCCCCAAGATGTGCATAGTCGTTTGGCGTGCTGTGATAATAGTACAACTATTCTTGTCCCAGAATGAGCATGCGTCGACGGCATAACCAAATCCACCCAATTTGCGCTTCTGGCTCTCTGATTCGCATTCCTTCTGGACATTGTCCGTATAACGCCAAGTGATCTGCTTTGAATCCGTCATGCTCTTGCTGGCAGGAAACTTTGCTTCTGGATTGCGCCAGGCAGGATCAGACGCAGCAAATGCCATCAATGACAGCAGTGCTAGAGTGGCCGACAAGACGAATTTGATGGAACTTTTCATGGCAATGGCACCTCATTAGAGAAATGTCATTCGATCACCGAGTCAAGACAGAAACCGTCTTTCGAAGCCTTAATCAATTGAATTTTAGGCGAAATTTTAGGTCATATCCGTCGCTGACCCAGTCGCTGGCTAGCGACAAATTACCGTCCACATTGATGTTCTTTGCTGCGACCAAATCAAAGGCAGACTTTGGGCGGTTTTCTTCATCAACCCAAGGTGCCCGCGTGTCAATTTGCTGGTTGAGGGATATTGCACTACCGCGCACTGGAAAGCCTGCCATAGGCGCACCATCCTTGTTCATAATAGCGACGATCGACGCCGAACCTATCTGCCGATAAATCTCATCAGCTGCCCATCCTTGGTAGCAGTTAACCTCTTCCTTACCCGCAAAACAGAGACTGAAGCTTTCACCTGGATTTGGCGGTGGAGCCTTATTGGCGCGATTGTTTGTAAAGGGCGCGACGATGATCGCTACTGGAATTAGGACAGGCAACGCCGCAATCGCCAAAAGACCCTTGCCAATTTCTGCCCAGGAATTCTTCTCACGATAGGTGTACTTGGTCCCATGCACCGCTAGGAAAGATTCAAGATCAGTTACCCATTTCGGACTTGGCACAATTTTCGTGAACTTAACGCTCATCCCGACACTGCCATCTTCGTAGACTACCGGATCAATCGTACGTGACTCAACTTTGATTAATTCCGGTCGTTGAATCAACTTGTGCAATAGTTCACGTGTCGCCGCCTTATGGTTGAGATGACGTTCCACCCCACCAAGATCTAGACTAGTCTCTGAATTAACGGCAATGCTACGTGTATCAGGAGATACCTTAGCCTCAATGGATACGACGCATGGCGCCCCACCAGAACTCGACTTGACCTTATAGCTCTGAACCACACCACCGCTATACTCATCAAGCGTTTCAGAGAACTTAGCATCATTGACTAGACTACGCTGACTATTCAGGAATGTACCTTTATAGTCTTCCGCCGCTTTAAGCTTGGCTTGCTTCAAGGCTTCCGTGCAGTCACGGCCATATCCATCAGACTGAACTACAGTCTTGTCATGCTTTACTGAGGAACAGGCAGACATAAGCAATACACAAATATAAATTGGGATTAGTCTGACCATTCCGCCCTCCATGAGATGGTCTGTATTAGACCAGCATGTCCCGACAATATTTGTCTGAACCGGCTTATATGCTTAGTCCATCTGATGGAGGGGTGCTATGTGCGAATTAATAAAGATCTCTGAAACTGATTTTGTCTTTAATCAAGACGCAGTATGCGTTCTGTATGCAAATGTCAGCTATTCGACTAAGGACGGAACGGTCTATCACAGCACCGACTCTATTAGCGGGGTATTTCACGCTTGCTCGTTAGGACCTAGGCAGGACAAAGATGGATATCACTACGTATATGTCTGGTGCCAAGTGAATGACCTAGAAGCTTCAGATTTTCCAGATGACAACTACTGGATTATTTTGAAAGTGCCGCTGCATGGCTTGATTGAATTGCCAGACCACACTGGCGAAGTGATCAGCCGTATTAACGTAAATTAACCGAGGTTTCCCAATGCAAACAGCTGAATATCTACAAGGCATTTCAGAACCCATACCAATCTGGCTCGAATGTTTTGAGCCAGGAAATCCAGCACCAATCAAAGACTTTCTAGGTTCACGTATCGTGTTTTACCCTGGTTCAGGTCACGATGGACAGCCCGTCGCCTTGTTTGGTTCATCGCATGCTGCCCATTGCTTTGTTTATGCGGACTATGGTGTATCCCAAACAGAAGTTGAATCTGACCTGAACAATCCCAACACTTCTTTCCGTGGGTATCAAACTTTAGCCCGGATCAAAATTCATGAAAGCGAACTTACACCCCATGGGTGGGCGCATCACCTGTCGCGTGAGGATATTCGTAATCCAACGTTCGCCAAGGGGTTTGTGAAGCCGTTTGGGTTTATGGAAATCCTAGAGCGACTTGTGGATCTTGATGAGAGGCATGGCCCAGAACGCCTTGCCTTACTATTCCTTGGCGCAGACGGCATTGCCAGCTACGACGCACTGTTCTGCCAAGGAATCACCAACCCACCCTTTGGATTGGTCATCCAGGAACATGGTTTTAGCTGCAACTATGACACTTTCGGTAGAGATAGCCTGCTGGAACTCATTGCCACAAGGACTGGGACATTTCCAGAATTGCTTTTGGTTTCAGCAAACGGGCAAGCTTGGGATGGGTACGATGCTGTTCCAAACACGATACCTACGCGTGGCGGGATGCACTCTATGGAGCGCAGCCTTTTCAAGCGCCGTCTCAATTAGCCGTGATAGTTACCCTGCATACAGTGACGAATTTCATGACCAATCGTATGGTAGTTTGTCGTGGTACCCAATACGACCGTACATTTGTTATTGAACGATGATTTATCGAAGAAGGAGCATGCCTCGACAGATCGTTTAAAACCGCCAAACCCTCGTTTTTTGCTTTCAGCTTCACACACAGCGCCTACATTAGTCGCAGTAATAAACGTCACCTCGATCTTGTTCGAGTTCATTTTGCTGATATTGAACTCTTCGTGCGGGTTTTCGCTGGTGTTGAAAATTTCGCCATTTTTACCTTGGCCTGCAAACACCAATTCTGCAACTGCCAGAATCCCAAGACCCAGAGCCAATTTAGGTTTAATAGGCCACCGCATCGCTTACTCCTTTGACCAGGCAGTCCATGCCTGATAAATCATCACCATCGCCAACGTATCCAGCTCACAGTACCTCAGTAAAGCCTTTTGGGTAGCCGTACGCAGAGTGTCTGGAACATCCTCAAACTGCATGCGAGCATAGGCTGTCGTCGCAGCGCCACCTTCTCGGATGTCATCGCCTTCCTCTTCTGATCCACCGTCCAATTCCTTCTGATCGATATCCTCGAAAATGGGCGGCAGAAGGTCGTAAGGATTCTTAGCGCCATCGCTATCAGGAACCCACCAAGTCATTCCTTGCGAACCACTCATCGGGAAGTTCTTGCTAGGAATCCCGTTCTCTGCCCCATAGACTGGCTGACTATAGGTAGCCTTTAGCCAATCCGAGGCCTTCATGACTGCTGGCAAAACCACCTTGATGCTGGTACGACCTTTGGTGTCTGGATGAAAGAAACACTGCCCCGCCAGAACATTGAGGTCAACCATGGCCCTGTCACCCTTATGAATGACAACTGAACCTTTTTTTCTGACTGTCAAAGAATCAACGAATTCGATCAGATCCGCTGCGTCAGATGGCGCAGTTCCATTTGCCATCATTGCAAACAGATCTGCCCGTAACCCATTAAGCATGGTGTTTTCATAGTGGCTCCACATGAAAACAGTGCCATGCTCTTGACCTGGCGTGCAAAGGGCCTTTTTGAGCGCACGAAGAAAATCAATCGAAGGGTCCTGACCCGGCACAAGATCAAGGAATTCGTTGGCATGGGTCACTTGACCATCTTGATCCATCAGGTGGTGCGAGAATTGAAATGCCACTTGTGAATACGGGCGTTTCCCGGCCACAAAAGGCAGTGCAGGCCGTGCGCCTTCAAAGTCAATGAAATGCAATGGGAATTTGAAGCTGGCAGCAGCCTCAAGCCAAGTAGCTTTATCGAACTCGAATGAGCGAGATTGATCCCACTCGCCAAAGACTTGCAGATATTGCCTTTGGGTCCGACTCATCCCATTGCTTTGGCTAGCCTCTTCAAAATCTTCCTCATGAAGATCAGAAAGAAACAAGCCTCTAGCTTCCATCAACTTATCGAGTTGACCTTTCACCGGGTAATACAGCTCAGTAATTGGTCGTTTCTTACGGATTTCAGATGGTTTAGAACCCGTTACCTCTGACCAACATTTATGGAAGCCGCTTTTTTGGTCAAGAGTCGGTTTATCTGTATAAAACTCACAGACACGGCATTGCTTACCGATCACAGGCGTAATCCGTTCATCCTTTGCATAAGAATGCGCCCAACTCATAGCAGCATGTTCAAAAAATGTTTCACCGCCAGGATGCTTAACCGTTGTGGCCAAGATCTCGTCAACGAAATCGCTCACGTCGAGAGTCGTCAGAAGTGGATTACCTACAGACGATAGATCTGTGCCAGGGACGGTAATCGCCCAGCTCCGCTGATTCTCACCCTTCCCTTCCTTGTGAATCTTGAACTTTTGATTGAGTCCGTTAATCGTCGACCGTTGTGCCTTATCAGGCATCATGAGAAATGGCGTGAGTTCCTTGCCCGGGAATGCGGTCCGGAACAATTGGTACTGGAAGGCAATGTCTTGTAGATACGGCAAGATATCTGATTTGATTGCGCCCAAAGCGTAGGGCTTCGATTTTGGCGGCTTTCCTCGCCATTGTTCCTTTATCGATCCTTTTGTCGAGTCAAACGACTTCGACTTAACCTCGATCAAAGAAATTTGATTGCCACGCTTTCGGATGATATCGAAACGAGCTAGCCAATCACCCCATTGAACCGTCCCTTCAAAAATCGTCACATCCGTCTGCTGAAGAAGCTGCTTGGTATGGGCAATCTGGGTAGCCTGATCAGGGGCAGCGACTTCAATTCCTTCTGGGAATATCAATTTGGCCAATTCTCCGACCTGAAAGCCTCCTTCAGCCAACGCCTTCAGAAAGTCGTTGCTTTTCTTAGTATCGACATAATCGGTCCTCCCAACATAGTCGAGCTTTGTTGGGCATTCTAGAGCCGTCTTGAAACGGCTTTTGCTGAGATATCGAGGCATCAATGCATCCTTACCAAAGTACGACTTGGTCTTCAGAGCTAATTTGAATGGTTTCATCGGATGGCGTTATTGCCTCATCCTGAGGATCGCGATCAATGACGCAATCACTTCCATGGGCACCCCCTTCTTGACCACGAGATGCCCCATTGATCACGCGAATCTGGCCACTACCGGCTAGACGTGGCCAAAGTTTTGCGACGATGGCATCAAGGACTCCACCCTGGTTTTCAATGATGGCTTTTTCGAAACGCTCTAAATCAGCCTTGCATTGAATTGGGCTGCCTTCAAGCATAGCCACACCAACGCGGACATCGTTAAGCACATCACCAACGCCACCAAACGCGCCAAAACGTTGGATTGCAAAGTCTCGCCATGATTCAGGATGATGTACCCCACCCGTACTAGCGGAGCCAGACCCAACATGGCTTCCTGTCGCCTTCACCCGGTGCTTTTTTAGACGTACCAGCACCCCTTCAGGCTTCGACGTATCGTTCGATGCGATGCCGATATAAAGGCTTGGACGCGGAAGGTCTGCAGCGAAGAGATAGATGCCATAGACGTCGTTCCAAGAATAGCTTAAGCCATCCCAATGCGAGAAGGTACCGATTGGATCCAACCCTCGGCCCCATGTACCGAAAGTTGCGCGCGGTCGAATAGGCGTCCATCCCTGAGTATTTTTAGCATGCACCTGAGGGAACCAAGGGGTGTTATCTGCTGGGACATTAAAGTGGATGGGAACATTTAATGGTGCGTTAAAGCGTAAGCGCATGTGAGGACTCCATTTACAGATAAAGTGCAGCTGACTTCTTTAGATCATCTGCAACCCGATCCTTGAGCAACTTAGGGCCAATGACACGAACATGGTTCGCCATACTCAAAATCCAAAAAACCAATTCCTCGCGCAGCAAGATATTTACGCTTAATTCGTAACCGTCCTTAACCTTCTTAGCCGTCTGGCTTTCATTGAGTGGGGTCTCTGAAATCCAACCGTAGGTGCCTTCGTCTACCCAGAGTTTCAAATGGATAGGTTTGCCCAGATCATCCTCATCAAAAACTGGGTATGCCAATCCCTTCTTTAAGTAAGCTTCCAAATCAAAGTCTTCGCCACCTTGGACGTCATCGTATTCGAGGAACTGTACCTGCTTAACCTTCTTGATACGTGACATCGTGAAATACGTTGGCGCACTGCCATAACCCCGTTTGATTCCTACGAGATAGCGCCGTACTCCACGTTGAACGAGAGCAAGTGGCTTCACAATGAAATCCTTGTCGCGATAATGGATCTCTATCAGTTCTTCGTCATAAAGTGCTTCGTGAATTTGCATCTCAACTTCTGGGATCGTTTCTGGAGCGACAAATCCAACGGTCTCAGAAAGGATGGCGATCTTCTTCAGCCATTTGTCCTCGGCTGCCTCTGTAGCCTTGCGAGGGATTTTTCTGCCCAGATCCTTCTCTGATTGCTTTCTGACGAGCTGATTCGTGTGAATAGCGGTAAACAAGGGCTTTAGCTCGTCCGCCAGTGCTTTAGGCACTAGCCCAAGTCCGATTTTCTGGAGCACCCCCAATGCCACTGCCTGAGCCGAGGTCAAGGCATTGACCATCAATCCAGATCCGCCATCTTTCCAGCTATAGGCATTTTCGCGATAAGCGTGGCCGTTCTCATCTTCTGAGAGTACTTTTTTGGACTCAATGGCACCGGTAATCCGTTTCAGGTCCCGAAGATCACGGGTGACCATTTCACGGAAGCTTTTGGCCTTAGTCTTGGCGCCCTTGTTGGTGGCTGCGATCAGTTGAACTAGATTTTTCGAGGTCAAAGGCTTGTCGCTACTTTGCAATTTGCACAAAATATCCCATTGGCGCTGGTTTAAACTCATGACTTTTCCTTGAAAATCAGTTAATTACAGATCGTTGCCGTAGAAGCTTGTGATGTCGATGCAAACCTCAATCAGCCTGCCATCATCCAATTCTATTTGAAAAATGTCTACGGGTATCTGCGTACCGTCCGGCTCCTCATGAGTGGACAGGATTTGCTTATACAAACGCCAATCCTCCCCCATCTCCCCATACAGAAAACATAAGTAGCCATACTCCTGAGCAATTGCCTTCGAGGAGTCCTCGGTCTTGATGATCCGAAGAACTTCTCTGTAGGGTTCGAACTTGCGCATGATCACTCCTTTGTTTTACTAGGTACTTAGTCAGCTATTACGGTCAGCCAGATATTGATCTTGCTAAAAGACGAATACTGTCTTTGGCCATCCCTGATCTATAAAATCAAAAATCGTTTTTGCGTGGGCTATGGGCTAACTAGGCACAGCGGCCTAGTTAGCGCATCAGGCGGCTACTTTTTACGTTTTTTGGGCTTGCGCCAGGTTTGCTGAGCTAAGCTATCAGCACTTTGCGCTGCGAGGCTAAATACAGTGGCAATGTCCTGCCCCGCGCTAAGTGAATCAATGATGAATTCCCGCTGGCTGCTAATGTTGGCAGGCAATGTTGCTTTGTTTGCCTTGTAATACTGGTACATGTGCTCGGCTGCGACAGTCTTCTGCATAGACAACCCTCCGCGTGAATAAGGATTTACTATGCACCACACAAAAGACGATATTTGTCTTTACATACAGACAACTATTTGTATTTAATGATATTTAAATGTATTTGTTTGGAACATTTCTGGATCAATTTCGATCACACCCCTGTAGGCATTGCGCCTAGGACAGCTACGGTATCAACAATTAATCTTAGGACTTTCATAGATAATAATTTCATGGGAAGGTACTCAAAGCTTAAATGACTACCCCCTCTGCCGATCAACCCGCCCCCAAGGGGCGGTTTTTTTGATTGAAATAATGTACGGCTCGCGCCTACGTGTCCTAACTCACATTGAGAATCGTCAGTTCATTGCCTATATCAGGCAGTGCATCCTTGGTAGCAATTGGCGCTGCTCTAGGCACGATAAGCGCATCAATGCCACAATGGGTGTGATCGTCTAACTACTCGATACACTATGTAATGGCTAATTATTCATAGGGTGCAGTTTTTAACTCTCGGTTTAGTGCATTTTCTGCATCATTTGCTTCAATGAAAGTGCAGTTTTTGCCCAGTAAATGGTGCAGTTTTTGACCCTCGGATTTTTTATCGAATGGCCACTTTTGCCACGCTCGCGAGACAAACCCGTCTAGAAAAAGTCCCTTGCGCTTCTCCTTGTCACACAGCGGCTGCCAGGTAAGTGCATAGCGACACCACGTGTTCTTTCCTGCTTCGAATCCATGCGATCGGGTTCTGTAAATAAAGCCGTGGGCAATCAAAGCCGCGATAGCGCTTCTGACGGTGTGATTGCTTCCCACTCCTCGTTCATTGCAGTATGAAAATGTCGCTTGCAGCAGGCCATTGTTTCGTCCGTCATATTGCCTAGCGATGATCATGAGCACTCGAACAGCTTCTCCGCTCAAGTCCGCAAAGGCTGGGCTATCTATTACTAAGTGGGGTATTGCTGCGAATAGTTGATCTGCATTAGCCATGGCGCACCTTCCATTTCTTGATTGCATCGCTCCTCTTTACGCAGGCCAAGTGCCTTAAATTACATTCTGAGCATTCCAAGTAATGCCATTGCGCAGAATCTTGAGTAACTCGGTGAACAGCTTCACCTCCGCAACATGGACACGAAGCATCGTTAGTTTCAAAACGGTTATCCCAAAGCGCCTTGACCCTATCTTCCGATCCACTCAATTGGGTTCTGCATAGACACCGAACGTTCATGCATTCCACACAGAACACATTGCCGAATTTGGTCACACGCGCTTCACCGCCACAAAATGGACATGCCTTCATGACAGTGTCTCCACGCCAGTTTTTTTTGCCACATATGCATCGAGGTCTTTGGCACTAACGCTGGTGGTTCGACCGAGCTTCGTCAATCGAGGAAAATCTGGATCATTCTTGGCAAACTTCCAGAAGGTCGACAGCCCTATTCCTAGGCGTTTTGCGGCTTCCGCGGGCCGGATCTGAATGTCCATGTTCATTTCCTCTCTCCTTGCGCCTTACCGGTCAGGCTAGCGATCAGATTGAAGATGTCCGAGGCCCGCCAGGCTACTGAACGCAGCCCGAGTTTGACGGGTTGTGGATAGATGCCGGCCTTCACAAACGCATAGAAATGCGAACGGCTAACTGGCAACAGGGGCAGGATTCCTCGAGCTGGATCTCCGATGATGTCGTAGATCCGCAAGAGGCGGTTCGAATAGAAATCACTATTAAATTCCATGAAAACACCTATATGTTAATTAAGGTGTTATGGATTTAATGACAGGATTTCCGAGGTATGGGTACACCCCCATTGGACATCCTTGAACCTCACCTCCTGGAGGTTCTATATGCTTCTACTTTAGATGGCGAACTACCGTCGGGTCAGGCTTTCGCGGCCTTCAACTGGTCTAGGTAATCAGCCCAGGCCTGCATCATCTCAGTCCTTTTATCGATGAACTTGGCTCTGGCATAGGCCGCTCCCAACGGTCCTGGAGCTCTGTGGGCCAGTTGCTGTTCAATCACTTCGGGGTCATACCCGAGTCGTTCATGAAGAATCGTCCGAGCCATCGCCCTAAATCCATGGCCAGTTAGCTCGTTCTGAGTATCGATTCCTAGACGTCTCATCGCCGCGTTGACTGCCGCATCAGACATTGGTCTTTTGGGGTCACGTTGACCAGGAAACACATGCTCGAGATGACCGCTGTAAGGCTCCAAATCTTTGAGGATCGATATGGACTGTTCAGACAACGGCACCAAGTGCGGTTCGCGCATCTTCATTTCCTCCGCCGGAATGCTCCACAACGCTTCATCGAGGTTGATATGCGCCCACTTTGCCTTTCTAAGCTCCCCTGGGCGGGTAAACACAAGTGGTGCTAGTTTCAGGGCACACTGCACCTGAAACGTGCCTGAGAACGCATCAAACATCCTGAGGATATCCCCAACTCTGACTGGATCGGTAACACTGAGCATGTGGGTTGATTGAACGGGCTTCAGTGCACCACGCAAGTCGACAGTCGGATCTCTGAGAACCAGCCCCTCGGCCACCGCAAATCGCATAATTTGGCCGGAAAGTTGGATTGCCCGATGGGCAGTATCGACATGGCCGCGTTTTTCTATTCTTCGTGCCATCACCAAGAACTCCGGCGCTCCTAGATCGGCGACAGGCCTGCTACCGATCCAGGGAAAGACATCTCGTTCAAGCAGGCGAATGGTCTTCTCGGCATAGGACTCTGTCCAACTATCGGTGTTGTTTTGATGCCAGCGCCTAGCTGTTACTTCAAACCCATTGGCGAGCTGTACGCCACGTGTACCCTTTTGCACCTGTTTAACAAATCCGGGGTCAATACCCGCCGCCAAGCTTTTTCGGGCTTCATCGCGCTTATCACGGGCTTGCCCTAGGCTAACGTCTGGATATCCCCCCAAGGCCAGTGTTTTTCGCTTTCCCTCAAACCGGTAATCAAGCCGCCATAACTTGCCTCCTGAAGGGGTGACAAACACATACATTCCCTTTTCATCAGCTAGTTTGTAGGCCTGATCCTTTGATTTCGCCGATTTCACCTTGGTTTCTGTCAAAGCCATACTCTGTGGACCTTTTCGAAAATTGACGGTATCGGAACCCATAAATGCATGGAATACCGTCATCGATACCGTCAGCAATGTCGGTGTTTCACCGGTATCACGATAGACTTTCGTAGACAACAGAAATGAAAAAACCCGCTAAGGGAGCGGGTTTCATGGACTTCTTTGAATTTGCTTGATCAGGTTATTGGTGGGTCGTGACGGGCTCGAACCGCCGACATTCTGCGTGTAAGGCAGACGCTCTACCAACTGAGCTAACGACCCTTCCTGAAGCAGGCGAAATTCTATCAGATTATGTTCGATCTTGCAGCTGTTGGATCTGAGAACGATTTAAAGCGGTTTCCAGCTCGGTAATGCGTTCCAGCAACCGAAAGCCCAACGCCAGCGCATGCACGTCCAGGTTGAGTTCCAGATCATCCCGAATCCGACGCAAACGGCGGGCCAGCGTCATAGCCTGGCTGTCGAATGACCAGTCGTTAAGGCTGCAGCCTACCGGTTTGAGCACGCCAACTTCGACGAGTTCTATAACGTCGCCCTGGCTCAAGCCAGCAACCTGGGTGAATTCTGTAACGCTGAGCCAGGTGGCTTCTAGTGTGGTGATTTGTTCTGTCATGGCCAATCCTGGGCTGATCAACTTGCGCGGTGGGCTTCAGCCACAAAATGACCGCGCGGGTTAAAGGTAGATGCTTCGGCCAGCTGCTTGTAGAGCGCTTTCTCGGCATCGTTCAGTTCTGTGGGTGTCGCAATCTGCACGATGACGTACAGATCACCCGCGCCCTCTTTAGGTTTAGGTAGGCCGTGCCCCCCCAGCCGTAGTTTGCGACCAGCCGGTGTACCTGCAGGAATTTTCATGCGGACGGCGCCATCGAGCGTAGGCACATCAATCTCTGCCCCGAGCGCGGCTTCCCACGGGGTAACCGGCAGATCGAGGAAGAGATCATGATCATCGGCACGGAACAGCGGGTGCGGATGGAGCGCAATGTTCAGATACAGATCACCATTGGGGCCACCATTGAAGCCCTTGCCGCCCTTGCCTGGCAGACGCATCTTCTGACCATCGGTAGCGCCTTTGGGGATACGTGCCTTGAAGATTTGTGGCACCCGATGCAAACGACCCTGTGCATCGTATTCGGGCATTTCGAGGTTGAGCTCGATCATCGTGCCCTTGGCGGCCTCATCCAGTGAGATGTGTGCAGTGACTTCGAAATCCTGACCTGGTGCTTTGAAAGATTGGCCACCGGCCTGATGCGCACCATGCCCTGCGCGACCCGCATGTGCCCGGCCACGACCCATCTGCGCGAATAGTTCGGATAGGTCGACGTCTTCAAAGCCGGCACCTTCGAAACCTCCCGCACCAAAGCCTCCGCCGCCAAACCCACTGGCACCACCGTGTGCGCCGCTAAAGCCAGCGCCCTGGGTGTACTGCTCCCAACCCGGTGGCGGACGGAATTGCTCACCCGGGTTATGTCGTCCTAGTTGGTCGTAGGCTTTGCGCAGTTCAGGGTCTTTGAGGGTTTTATAGGCCTCATTGACCTCTTTGAACTTCTCTTCGCCATCCGGATCTTTAGAAATGTCCGGATGATATTTATGGGCGAGCTTCTTGAATGCCTTTTTGATGTCGTCGGCCGATGCATCACGGGCGACACCGAGTGTCTCGTAATAATCCTTGAATTTCATGCCTGATTTCTTCTCGTTGTTGGCTGCGTTTATTGTAGCCATATTGGGGCCGAGAAAGAAAACTCAAGCGCCTTAAATGCAACATGCCGGTGAGGCGAACCTGACCGGCATGCTGTTCAGCCGTAGCTGAAGGGTTTATTGAGCAGCGTATTAGCGGCCGCGACCACCAAAGCCACTATGGCCAGACCCCTTGCTAAAGGTCTTACCACCACCTGGCTTGGCGAAGGTCTTGCCAGCAGGCTTGCTGAACGACTTACCGGCCGGTTTATCCGAACGGCCTTCACCGCGTGGCTTATCACCAAACTTGCCAGCAGGCTTATCGCCCCATGGCTTACTGCCACCGAAAGATTTGCCTCCAGGACCCGAACGTGGTTTGTCACCAAAACTGCGTGGCTTATCACCGCCGAAGTTGCGAGGCTTGTCATCAAAGCTACGCGGTTTGTCGTCGTAGCTACGCGGACGGTCATCAAACGAACGCGGCGCACGGTCTTCGCGTGGACGATCACCGAATGAACGTGGTTTATCGTTACGGTCGCCGAAGCTACGTGGCTTGTCGTCAAAGCTGCGTGGACGATCTTCACGTGGGCGATCGCTAAACGAACGTGCTGGACGATCCTCGAACGAACGTGCCGGACGGTCTTCAAATGAGCGCGGCGGACGATCGCCAAATTCACGTGGCTTTCTCTCACCACCGAATTCACCACGTGGGCCGTCGTTACGCTGATTATCGGAACGTTTTTCCCAACCACCCGAACGACCACCACCGCCACCACTGCGACCATGGCCGCCGAAGGCACCACGACCACCGCCGCCACCAAAACTACCAGGACGGCCACGACCTTCGCCACGACCACCACGGCCTTCGCCGCGTTCCGGTGTTTTAGGTTCCAGACCAGCAACGACTGCCACCGGAATGCGCTGATCAGTCAGCGCTTCGATGGTACGAATTTTCATGCGATCACGGTGCTCGGCAAAGGTAATCGCCTTACCAGTACGACCGGCACGACCCGTACGACCGATACGGTGCACATAGTCTTCTGCCTTCATTGGCAGCCCGAAGTTGAATACGTGCGTAATGCTCGGCACATCGATACCGCGAGCAGCCACATCCGTAGCAACTAGCACGCGAACATGGCCGCTACGCAGTTGCTTCAGACGATGAGCACGTACCTTCTGTGGCATCGCGCCGTGAAGCGCGGCAACCGCATGGCCTTGCTCGGCCAGCGCATCGGCCAGACGGTCGGTTTCGACTTGGGTGCTGGCGAATACAACGGCTTGTTCCAGTTCTGCGTCACGCAGGTAATGGTCGAGCAGCTTCTCTTTGTGAATCATGTTGTCAGCCCAGTGCAGCGACTGCGTAATCTGGGTATGACGATCAGTCGCACTGGCTAATTCCAGACGACCCGGCGACTTCATAAGGCGTGCGGCCAAAGACATAATGCGCGGCGCAAAAGTGGCCGAGAACATCATGGTTTGATCACGGTTCTTACACAGGTGATTAATGTCTTCCAGATCTTCGGCAAAGCCCAGATCCAGCATGCGGTCGGCTTCATCAACGACCAGCGTTTTAACATCGGCCAGATGAATCTGACGACGTTGTGCCAGATCCAGCAGACGACCCGGGGTAGCAACAACCAGGAGTGCACCACGCAGGCCAGCCATTTGCTTACCGTAAGGCATGCCGCCCATAACGGTAGCAACACGGATACCCTTGCTGTTCTTGAGCAGGTCGATGGCATCTTGTGCCACTTGCTGAGCCAGCTCACGCGTTGGGCACAATACCAGACCGGCCGGACCAATAACGCGATGCAGGTCGATCGGTGAGTTATTACCACCGGCCATCATGGCATTCAGCACGGGCAGCAGGAAGGCGGCCGTTTTACCGCTACCTGTTTGGCTGCTGACCATCCAGTCGCCACCTTGCAGGGCGGCAGGAATCGCTTCAGCCTGTACCGGCGTTGGTTGGGTAAAACCCAGGTTTTCAATAGCCGTCAGTAAAGGCGCGGCCAGACCCATGCTCGCGAACGAGCTGTTTGTTTGTTCAGTCATTTTTATCCCCAATAAGGAAAACCGGTCGCGCTTGTCTGACGCGATGGTCTGTGGTCAAAAGAACATCGACCATCAGACAGATGCCGGCAATTCCGGCGTCCGGTACACCCTGTGGGTGCGGCTGGGGACGATGCTAATTACTTGATGCGAAGCGCATTATTGCGCTGCGTCATGCAACAACGGGGCGAACTATAACACTAGTTCGCCCTATTGCCTAATTTATTGAATTAATGACGAATTGCCGGTGCTTCAGCGGCGGGTGTTACTGCCGCAGGCGAACCTTCAACCGCCTCTGTTTGTTCTGGCAACGCCACAGGGGCATCTGCCAAAGCATTCTCCAGCACCTCGTCGATCCACTTCACCGGAATAATCTCGATACGACCCTTGATGGTGTCGGGAATCTCGACCAGATCCTTCACATTCTCATGCGGGATCAGTGCACGTGTGATGCCACCACGTACCGCCGCCAGCAGCTTCTCTTTGAGGCCGCCAATAGCCAGGACTTCGCCACGCAGGGTGATCTCACCCGTCATGGCAACATCACAACGTACCGGAATACCAGTGAGCGCCGAGACGATGGCGGTAGTAATAGCGATACCGGCGGACGGACCATCCTTCGGCGTCGCGCCTTCGGGGAAGTGCACGTGCAGATCGGTCTTCTCAAACACATCGTCTTTGATACCCAGACGACGCGCTCGGGAACGCACAACAGTGCGGGCCGCTTCTACCGATTCTTTCATCACGTCACCGATAGAACCGGTGCGCTGTACAGCGCCCTTACCCGGCATCGAAGCCACTTCGATGGTGAGGAGTTCGCCACCGACTTCGGTCCAGGCCAGACCAGTCACCTGACCCACCTGATTTTCCTTTTCAGCCATGCCGAAGGAGAAGCGACGCACACCGAGGAACTTATCCAGGTTCTTTGGCGATACCAGCACACGTGCCGTGGCGGACTTCTTCTTGAGCAGCAGGGTCTTAACGACCTTGCGGCAGATCTTGGAGAGCTCACGCTCCAGTGAACGTACACCCGCCTCACGCGTGTAGTAACGCACGATGTCGCGAATGGCTGGTTCACTGACGGTGATTTCGGTTTTCTTCAGGCCATTGTTCTTGATCTGCTTAGGCAGCAAATAGCGCATCGCAATGTTGACCTTTTCGTCTTCGGTGTAACCTGAGAGGCGAATGATCTCCATACGATCCAGTAGCGGACCTGGCAGATTGAGGCTGTTGGCCGTTGCCACAAACATCACATCCGACAAGTCAAAATCAACTTCGACGTAATGATCCTGGAAGGTGTGGTTCTGTTCGGGATCCAGCACTTCCAGCAATGCCGAAGACGGGTCGCCACGGAAGTCCTGACCCATCTTGTCGACTTCGTCGAGCAGGAAGAGCGGATTACGCACACCCACCTTGGTCAGGCTGGTGAGAATTTTGCCCGGCATGGAACCGATGTAGGTACGACGGTGGCCGCGAATTTCAGCTTCATCACGCACGCCACCCAAGGCCATACGCACGAACTTACGGTTCGTGGCTTTAGCGATGGATTGACCCAACGAGGTTTTACCCACGCCCGGTGGGCCAACGAGGCAGAGAATCGGTGCCTTCACCTTATCGACGCGCTGTTGTACGGCGAGATATTCTATGATGCGGTCTTTAACACGCTCCAGACCAAAGTGGTCCTGATTGAGGATCTTCTCGGCACCAGCTAGATCTTTGCTGACGCGGGTCTTTTTCTTCCACGGCAGGCCGACGAGGGTGTCGATAAAATTACGCACCACGGTAGCTTCAGCTGACATCGGCGACATCAGCTTGAGTTTCTTGAGTTCGGACTCGGCCTTCTTCAAAGCCTCCTTGCTCATACCGGCGGCTTTGATCTTCTTATCCAGCTCTTCGAGATCAGCACCCTCTTCGCCTTCACCCAGTTCTTTCTGGATGGCCTTAACTTGTTCATTCAGGTAGTACTCGCGCTGCGACTTCTCCATCTGGCGCTTAACGCGACCACGGATGCGCTTTTCTACTTGCAGGATGTCGATTTCAGATTCCAGCTGGCTTAGCAGACGCTCGGTACGCTCGCGCACACCCAGCAACTCCAGCACTTCCTGTTTCTGCTCTAGCTTGAGCGGCAGATGTGCGGCAATCGTATCGCACAGGCGACCGGTGTCTTCGATACCAGAGATGGACGACAGAATTTCCGGTGGAATCTTTTTGTTCAGTTTGATGTACTGATCGAACTGGGCCACCAGCGCACGGCGCATGGCTTCCACTTCATTGTCTTCAGTCTGTTGGCTTTCGAGCGCGGTGACGTTGGCGAAGAACAGATCGTCTTGCGCTTCAATACCATCAACACGCACACGACGTGTGCCTTCCACCAGCACTTTGACAGTGCCATCTGGCAGTTTGAGCAACTGGAGAATGCTGGCTACGCAGCCCACGTTGTAAAGCTGTTCAGGGGCAGGATCATCATCGGCCGCAGACTTCTGGGCAACGAGCACGACCGACTTGCTGGCTTCCATAGCCAGTTCAAGTGCTTTAATTGATTTAGGGCGGCCCACAAACAGCGGGATAACCATTTGCGGAAAGACCACGACATCGCGCAGCGGCAGCATCGGTAGACGCGCCTGCTCACCCGGTTGCAGCACGGCAGGTTTCTCTTGGCTCTCAGCCTGAGCTTCCTGCGCGGGCTCTTCGTGTTCTTCTGGGTTTTCGATATGTTCGGTCATCACTGTGGCCTTTATGGTTCTGTTCTCTTTCGGGGCATCCCCAAGGGTTCAGGGATACCTTGCCGCAGTTGGGGATGATGCGCGCCTTTTCAAGGAGCGCATCCCTTCCGAATTGCCAAACTAGCTTGCTTGCGCCTGGGCGCCTTCCTGCAATACGTACAGTGGCTTGCTGTCACCCGTAATGGCGGCTTCTTCCACTACTACCTTGGCGATATCCGTGCTGCCCGGTAAGTCGTACATGGTGTCGAGCAGAATTGCTTCTACGATTGAACGCAGACCACGGGCACCAGTTTTACGTTCCAGGGCACGCTTGGCAATGGCCTTGAGTGCTTCGGGACGGAATTCCAGATCAACACCTTCCATCTGGAACAGCTTCTGATATTGCTTGGTCAGCGCGTTCTTCGGTTCAGTGAGAATACGCACCAGTGCCGCATCGTTCAGTTCTTCTAGGGTCGCAACCACTGGCAGACGACCGATCAGTTCCGGAATGAGGCCATACTTGATGAGATCTTCTGGCTCAACTGCCTTGAGCAGCGTGGTGATGGCTTTTTCTTCTTTGCCCGTCACTTCGGCACCGAAACCGATACCGGTCTTCTCGGTACGGTTGCGGATGACCTTATCGATACCTTCAAAGGCACCACCGCAGATGAAGAGGATGTTGGTGGTATCTACCTGCACAAAATCCTGATTCGGGTGCTTACGACCGCCCTGTGGTGGCACAGAGGCCACAGTACCTTCAATTAGCTTGAGCAGTGCCTGTTGCACGCCCTCACCCGATACGTCACGGGTGATCGATGGGTTATCCGACTTGCGCGAGATCTTGTCGATTTCGTCAATGTAGACGATGCCTTGGCGTGCCTTTTCGACATCGTAGTCGCACTTCTGTAAGAGCTTCTGGATGATGTTCTCGACGTCTTCACCCACATAACCAGCTTCAGTCAGTGTGGTGGCATCGGCCATTACGAATGGCACATCTAGCAAGCGGGCAAGCGTTTGGGCGAGCAGCGTTTTACCGGAGCCCGTTGGGCCGATTAACAGAATGTTCGACTTCGAAAGCTCAACACCATCGTCCTTTACGGACGGCATGCGCAGACGCTTGTAGTGGTTGTAGACCGCTACGGCCAGAATCTTCTTCGCTGGCTCTTGGCCAATGACGTATTCATCCAGCGTCTCGCGGATTTCACGCGGCGTCGGCAGGCTTTCTTTAACCGCCTTTACAGCCTCTTCGACTTCATCCTGAACGATGTCAGTGCACAGTTCGATGCACTCGTCGCAGATAAAGACCGATGGGCCGGCGATGAGCTTTTTAACTTCATGCTGACTCTTGCCGCAGAAGGAGCAGTACAAGGGCTTTTCAGAATCCTTGTTGGCGTCGCTCTGTTTGTCTTTGGTCATTTCTTTTCCTTCAAATTCTTATTCAGGCGCCGCAACTCTTATGCGGCTGCACCGCGGTTACCAATCACTTTGTCGATCAGGCCGTAGGCCACCGCTTCATCGGCCGACATGAAGTTGTCGCGGTCTGTATCGCGCTCAATGCGCTCCACATCCTGTCCGGTGTGTGTGGCCAGCATGTTGTTGAGCTTGGCACGCAGCGAGAGGATTTCTTTGGCGTGAATTTCAATGTCGGAGGCCTGACCCTGGAAACCACCCAGCGGCTGGTGAATCATGACGCGCGAGTTAGGCAGCGAGAAGCGCTTGCCCTTGGCACCGGCGGTGAGCAGGAAGGCGCCCATGGAGGCAGCCTGGCCAAGGCACAGGGTCGAGACGTCTGGCTTGATGAATTGCATGGTGTCGTAAATCGACAGGCCAGCCGTTACCGAACCACCAGGCGAATTGATATAGAGGTGGATATCTTTATCCGGGTTCTCGGCTTCTAGGAACAGCAACTGGGCAACCACCAGATTGGCGCTCATATCGTTGACCGGGCCAACCAGAAAGACCACGCGCTCTTTGAGCAGGCGGGAATAGATATCAAAAGCACGCTCACCACGGCCGCTCTGTTCCACGACCATAGGCACCAAACCAATCGCTTGTGGGTCTGGTTGGGTCTGTACCAGGGTGTTAACGAGGCCATTATGGGTAAACATGTGTGCTCCTGAGGGGTATTACGGATTATTGAGTGTAATCATGCCGCAAAAGCGGCCGTTTTTGATGAATTTCAGCAAGTTCTGGCAACTTTTTCCAGTGAAACACCGACTATTTATGGGGCTAATCTCCCAAATCAAGGACTTAGCGCAATTTCAAATACCAGAAATGCAACCGGCCGGGCGAACCCGGCCGGTTTTGCGATCATCCGTTAATTAAAACGGGGATCAGAGGCCTTGCTGACCCATGATTTCGTCGAAATCAATGGCCTTGTCGGTAACCTTAGCGCGGGCGAGAACCCATGCCACCACGTTTTCTTCCAGCACTTCCGATTCAATACCCGACAGACGCTGTGGATCTTGCTTGTACCACTCGATCACTTCAGCCGGGTGCTGATAGGTTTCAGCCATTTCAGCGATACGGGCGTTAATCTGATCTTCGGTAGCAACCAGCTTTTCAGTCTCAACCAGTTGTGCCAGGATCAGGCCCATGCGTACGCGTGGTGCAGCACGATCAGTAAACCACTCAGGCTGCATCGGGATGTCGCCCTTCATGCCGCGCTGTTTCATTTCTTCACGGGTATTCTGCATCAGGCGGTAAGTTTCCTGCTCGATCATGGCCTTAGGCACAGTGATCGGGTTCAGGGCATCCAGCTTATCCATCACAGCTTCGCGAACGCGCTGGTGAATGCGTTTCTTCACTTCACCCTTGAGGTTCTTTTCGACTTCGGCACGCAGATCATCTGCCTTGCCGCTTTCGACACCCATGGCCTTAACGAATTCTTCGTCCAGCTCCGGAATGACCGGGCCCTGAACTTGCTTAACGTTCAGATCAAACTGAACGGTCTGTCCAGCCAGCTCGGTATTGCCGTATTCGGCCGGGAAGGTCAGGTCAAAAGTCTTAGCGGTACCAGCAGTGCAACCTTCGATAGCAGCTTCGAACTCAGGTAGGAGCGTGCCCTTGCCCAACACCATCGGGTAATCCTTGGCTTCACCACCAGCAAACGGTACGCCATCCTTTTTACCCAGGAAGTCGATAACAACACGGTCTTCCTTCTGAGCGGCACGGTCAGCGTTTTCATAACGCACACGTTGCTTACGCAGGATGTCCAGGGTCTTGTCGACATCAGCGGCAATCACTTCATGAACCGGACGCTCGATTTCGGCACCAGAGACATCTGCCAGGATAATTTCAGGGAACAGTTCGAAAGTCGCTACAAATGTGAGGGTGTCGCCTGTTTCGTCGCCCTTAGGCTCGATACGTGGGTAACCGGCAACCTTGAGCTTCTGGGCCGTAATGGCTTCGCCGTAGGCGCGGCCAACGAGTTCGTTCAGAGCTTCTTCACGCGCCTGCAGACCGTGGTGTTGCTTAACTACCTTGGCAGGTACTTTACCCGGACGGAAACCGGCGATCTTCAGGGTTTTGCCCATGCGCGCCAGGCGGGCATCGGTTGCAGCTTCAACTTCTTTAGCGGCAACGGTCAGTTCGATTGTGCGCTCCAGTGGCGACACTTCCTGCACGGTTTCGGTGGTGCTCATGAATTCGTTCCTAATGAATAAAGGCCAGACTTGCAAAACCAGTGATTATATCTGATCACGCCCTGTCAGGGTAAGGCCATTCCCCGCCCTTTTTCCTGAATTGGGGAGGCATAACTTAAGGAATCGCTAATAATTCGCCCTTGTTTTAACGTTATGCTCGTTAAAACTTCAATCGCCTCACTTATGGAGACACCTATGAAGCGTTTTGCCTTTTTTGTTGCCGCACTGGCCATTGGCCTGACTATGGCCGTTGGCAATGCCGAAGCCGCCCGTGTAGGCGGTGGCAAGTCGTTCGGCATGCAACGTCAGATGGCGCCTGTGAGCAAACCGGCACCTACCGTTGCTCCGGCAGCAGCACCGGGTGCAGTCAACCCGGCTGCGGCACAACCAAGGCGCTCCTGGGTTGGTCCTCTGGCCGGTCTGGCTGCTGGCTTAGGCCTTGCCGCACTGGCCAGCCACTTCGGTTTTGGCGAAGAACTGGCCAATATGCTGATGTTCGCCCTGCTGGCTTTTGCTGTTATGGCCGTAGTGGGCTATTTCCTGCGCAAACGTGCCGGCGGCCAACAGGCAACGATGGCTGGGGCTGGCGCACCGTATAACGCCCCCGCTTCAATGTATCAGGCAAACAACCTGAGTGGCGGCAGCGTAGCCAGCGCAAGCAATATTCCGGCTAACTTTGATACCGAAGGCTTCCTCCGTAACGCCAAGGTTGGCTTTATTCGCCTCCAGGCTGCACATGACGCAGGCGATCTGGCGGACATCCGTGAATTCACTTCGCCGGAAATGTTTGCAGAAATTCGTATGGATCTGGATCAACGCCATGGCGCACCCCAGAAAACAGATATCGTTTCGCTGAATGCCGAGATTCTGGATGTGGCTGAAGAATCACAACGCTACATTGTGAGCGTGCGATTCAACGGTATGTTGCGTGAAGAAGCCGATGCCGCACCGGTAGCCATTGATGAAATCTGGCACCTGACCAAGCCTGTGACCGGCCAAGGTGGCTGGGTGCTGGCAGGTATCCAGCAAGTTCAGTAATACGTAGCACTCCCAACCCCGGCCCCAACCGGTTGCCCCTGCCAAGCGATTGGCAGGGGCTTTTTATTTAGTGGGCTTTCTGGTGCTGAAGCTGATACTGCTTCAGTGCTTGCTTCTGGCGTTGTACCTGACGGTTAACGGCTTCGTTGAGTGGCAAATCAAAACCCGGCGGGGTATGCGCCCAAGGGTAACCCGCCCTGCTGAGATCTCTTGCGTAGTTAAACAACGCATTCATGTAGTGGCGATCAAACTCTTTTTTATGCGGTACCTTAAAGTCTGGCCCGATATAGGCTAGGTTAAAATGAACACCATCACGCTGGGTGACCAGATACGTGCGATAAATATCACCACCGCCCTGGGACTGAATGAGCTGATCCACAGCGCGGCCCATGATACTGAGGGTGTTACGCTCAGTCTGCCGCCAATCGGAATCTAACCGTGCGTTACGAATAATGTAAGCCTGACGATTCTTGAATCTCGTGACCACGCCTTCTTTCAAGGCCATTTCACTTAGGGCCGAAGGATAGAGGAATAGTTCAGCTGTAGCACCACCATCCACGTGCATTTCCTGATAGTGCTTTCCTTCAGCCACCACGTCGATCATGACGGGTGGAAACGCGCCCGGAATAGCAGCAGAAGCCAGCAGGATTTTTCTGAATAGCTGCAATGATTCAGGTGTACCAACGGCTGCCAGTTTGCCCATATTCCACATCACAGGCACACCCGCATCCAGATTGGTTGTTGCTACCACTAACCAGCGGTTGCGCACGGTGTATTCAAAGGCAATCTTCTGTAGCAATTCCGGGGTGATGAATTCTGAAATCAACATATATAAAGGCGATGTGTCGGCAAAGGCGTCGCCAAACAAGGCGCCTCGTAAACCTAATTCGATAAAAATATCTTTCTGGTCAACGTCGGTAAATGTCTTTTTAAGGACGTAGTCATAGTCTGAGCCCAGATAGGCAAAAGGCGCAATCATAGCGCCCGTGCTGACACCCGTTACCAGGGAGAATTCCGGACGATCGCCCCGCTCTGTCCAACCAGTTAACAAGCCAGCACCAAAGGCACCGTTATCCCCACCACCAGACAAGGCCAGATAACTGGCATTGGTCGGATCCAGAAACGCTTCAGGCTTCTCTTGGCCAATACGAATATCGTCGACCATAGCTTGTACGCCAGTACGCGACCAGATCTTGTAGCGCACCCCAGGCATGCCTTCTATGTAGCTCTGTGTTGTCAGGTCTTGTGGCACCGCGTTTTTACGGTCCAGTGTTGTACACGCGGCTAGTGAGCCAGCGATCAGAGCGCCCAGCAAAAGCTGGTTTAACAGTCGGCTAAAACAGGTTTTCATAGGCTTAGTCGGCTAAAAAGTGGGCAAATTCCGAAACCGGGACGCGTTCGGTCTGTAAGGTATTCTCAATTTTATCCGGATCTGCATAACCTAAGGCCATGCTGCAGATGACTTTCTGCTCTGGCGGCAGGTTCAAGTGCCGCACAATGATCTTATGGAATTGGTTAAATGCAGCTTGTGCACAGGTATCCAGGCCATGGGCTCGTGCGGCGATCATGATGTTTTCCATGAACATACCGTAATCGAGCAGACTTCCCCGCCCCATCACCCGATCCATCGTAAACACAAGACCGACCGGTGCATCAAAGTACTGGTAATTACGCGCCTGCTGGGCTTTCATGCCCTCAGGGTTATCACGCTTCAGCCCCAGAAGCCCATAGAGATCCAGACCAATCTTGCGGCGACGTGCCAGGAAAGGATCAATCCATTTTTCAGGATAGTAGTCGTATTCTTCATGATGCTCGGGCATCGCTTCGGCATCGTAAAAAGTACGAACGATTTCTTCTGACAGCGCCTGTTTACGCGCGCCCGTCAACACATACACCTGCCAGGGTTGGGTATTGGTGCCCGATGGGGCGCGGGCAGCCACATCAAGAATAGCTTCGATTTCAACACGTGGCACCGGGGTAGGCAAAAACGCACGCACCGAACGGCGGCTACGGATAACGTCATCAACAATCTTGGCAACAGCATTTGGCATGAAACGAGTCCTAGCTTAGTACGTTAATAGCATAACTATAAAATACGCAGCCACAATTGCGGGACCAAACGGCCGTTCTTCGTGAATGCCGCCTGTTGAACGACACAAAACACGCTCCCATATAAATAGGGCGATAGCCAGCAATGACGCCAGCAGCAATACCTGTGGCAAAAGTAGTGGCCCAGACCAGGCACCCATGGCCGCCAGTAGTTTTAAATCACCCATACCCAGGCCATCACGGTGCCGGATTAGTCGGTACGCATGTGCCAAAAGCCATAGCGGTAAATAACCGGCTACTGCACCAATGACTGAAAACTCAAGGCCGATGGTTCGGGTTTCAGTAAAAAGCTGAATAATCAAACCTAACCACAGAAGGGGTAATGTAAGGACGTCGGGTAAAAGCTTGGTACGCGCATCAACGAAGGCCAATACAACGAGCCCTGCACCCCACACGGCCCACAACAAAGCTTGTGGCGTCGGGGAGTACGCATAAAAAGCTGCAAGCACCACTAAGAGACTGCAAACCGCACTGGCCGCGTTGAACCTTGTAAATGCCGGCCACCGCCAGAATGTTGGTGCACTGCCGCCAACGGATTGCTGATCATTGACCACGGCTGCTGATGCATGCGCCTCAAGGATTTCTGCGATCAGTGTTTTTTCTTGCGCAGCCATGTGCAGTGGCAGCCATTCATTTAGTCGACAGGCAAACAGCGCCATGACAACAGCGAGCCCCCAAGGCAGTAAGAACGATTCACTAAACATTGGGCTAATCACTGGCAATAGACGTCACAGTAGCAATCAGGGGTGCAACACCGTTGGCGATATTGATCATCCGAACCGGCGTAATTGCTACATACGGGCGCAATGGATGGCGCATACGAAGTGCCCGAAACAGCCGCCGATAGATCCATGCCTAACTGGTTCACACACTCCTGATAGATCTGTGCAGCAATCTGCTCCGCCGTTGCATCTACGCCACGCAAGGCCATATAGGCTGCGGTGGTTTTCTGACGTGCCGCTGTGCCCAGCAAAAAGCTGGTTGTCGGGCTGAGCCGCTGGTTTTTGTAAGTTCGCTGAAGGGCGGCCTCATCCGCCTGTTCCTGACGAATGATGGCGTCTCTATAGGGGTGCGAACAGATACGCAGGTTTTGCCCTGCACAGTTCTGCTCCATCTCTTGCCGTAAGCTCAATCCCCACTGGGCTCGCTGGGTGTTGGCAGCGACATTCGATTGGCAGAAACCTTCAATATCAACAGCCGCCAGCACCCCCGTGCTAAACATTAGAAGAATCAGGCAATTGAGTAGTCTTTTCATAACGCCGTCCGGGAAATACGTTTTGTATAAATTCTACGCTGCCTGATCACTAAAAAAGCCATTGGCTTACTAATGTATTTATCTTCGATGATACGGGGCTTTGTTCCCCTACAATATAGGCTTGGTGTTCATGACGAACCCAACGAACTCAAAGCGACATGAACATCAGGCTGCGTGACTTTCTGAAAGACGGAGAAAACACCTTGATCCTCGGGGTCGGGATCATTCTTGCGCTCTTCATTATGACCACAGCCATCATTTCGGCTTATTCGATCCGGGAGAACAGCCGTCAGGATTGGACGCACCAACTCGACAATCTGACACTGACGCTATCCGAACAGGCTTCACAGGAACTACAGATCGCAAACAAGGCGCTCGATAGTATTGTGCTCGAGATCAAAAACGCCAAGGTAGATGATGAGCGCCAATTCAAAGAATTTACAACCAGGGAAAGTCAGTTCACATTCCTGCTACAAAAGACAGCTGCCAATCCGATGATCAACGTCGCCGCCTATGTGGATAAAAAGGGCGACATTCTCAATTACACCCGTGCCTTCCCTGCCCCCAAAATCAGCATTGCCGATCGCGATTACTTTATTAACGCGCAAACAACGAATGGGGACGACACTTTTTACAGCACGCCGGTACAGAACAGGACAGACCAAAGCTGGGTTTTTTACCTGTCCAAAAAGATCAACAACCGGAACGGTGAGTTCCTGGGCCTGGTAGTGATCGGCATATCTGCCGAGGTATTTTCCCAGTTCTATCAGAACGTTGTTGCCAATCTCGGCCCGGGCGCATCCATCAGCCTGTATCGCAAAGATCTAACATTAATCACACGCTGGCCATTTATCGAAGGTGCCATTGGCCAAAAGACCAATGACGCTGCAACGATCAAGATCATCAATGAACTGAAATTACCAAATGGTGTCATTCATGCGGATGAATCCCCAGCTGGTGACCAAACTACCGATACTGCCCGTATGGTTGCCGCCCGTGTGGTAAAGAACTATCCCTTTGTAGTATCCGCTTCGGTTGGCGAATCAGTCGTGCTACAAAACTGGCAACGCAACGAGAAATGGGTCTGGATCTCGGCACTGGCTAGCCTTGTTATTCTGGCGATTAGTATCAGCCTGTTGCTTAAGGCAAACCGTGCACTAACCAAAGAACTGAGTGAACGGATTCTGACGCAACGCGAGCTGACCAAAGCACACGAAAAGCTGGAAACGCGGGTTAAAGAACGCACGGTAGAGCTGACTAAGGAAATTGCCGATAGAAAACTGGCACAGGAAGAACTAGCCCGCCTCAATACCTATATTGCAGAGGTATCGCACCGAGCTGGCATGTCGGAAGTCGCCAACAGTGTAATTCATAACGTAGGCAATGCCTTAAACAGCATCAACGTGGCCGTTTCAACGATCAATGCTGAAATCAAAAGCAGTCCACTGGCCAACCTGCCCAAGATAGCCGATCTGATTAAACAGCATAGTGACAATCTGCCAGATTTCTTGAGCAATGATGAAAAGGGGCAAAAGTTGCCCAAACTGCTTGATCTGTTATCCGACCAATGGAAGATTGAAAACGTTACATTGTTGTCGGAAACCAAACAGCTGCAGGAAAGCGTAGCGCACATTCGTGAAATCGTGAGCCGCCAGCAGTCACTCAGCGGCAAGTTGGGCATTGATGAAACGATCAATATTTCCGACCTTATCAATAATTGCCTGAGCTTCTACGTCACCAATTTCAAGAATGCCAGCATTATTGTTTCGATGGACAACGAACCTAATCTGGAATGGGTGGGTGACCGCAGCAAGATTACGCAGATTCTATTGAACCTGATTATGAATGCAGAAGAGTCTCTGATTGCCAGTGAAAACCACCCTAAGACCTTGAAGATCACCAGCTATCACAATAAAAACGATGGTATCCAGATCGAAGTAGCCGATAACGGCCTGGGTATCGAACCCGCTGTGTTGAACAAGCTATTCGGATACGGTTTCACAACCAAGCCATTTGGGCACGGTCTGGGCTTACATGCTAGCGCCATTGCCGCCAACGAAATGGAAGGCACCCTGCAGGCCTTTAGCGCCGGCAAGGATAAGGGCGCAACATTTATACTCTCGCTTCCGAGAAAAACGGCCACTGAGAACGAAGCCTGAGATCGACGCCATGCAAAATCGAATTCTAGTCATTGATGATAATCCGGCCATTTATGAGGATTTCTGCAAGGTCTTGACCCCCGGTACAACACCTTCAAAAGCCCTCATCGATCTAGCCAGCGCTATCTTTGATGAAGTCAGCAAGCCAGCACCTTCCGAAAACTACCAGATTGATTTTGCGCCACGCGGCCAGGATGGCGTTAAACGTGTTGAGAGCGCACTACAAGAAGGTTGGCCGTATGTGATTGCCTTTGTGGACATGCGCATGCCCAATGGTTGGGGTGGCCTGGAAACGATTAAAAACCTGTGGCTGGTGGACCCGCAGCTACAAGTCGTCCTTTGCACGGCTTATTCAGACTACTCATGGGCGGAGATTCGTGAACAACTCTCGCGCAGAGACCGCTTTCTGATTCTTAAAAAGCCATTCGACAATATTGAAGTACAGCAAATGGTCGAAACACTGATTAATCGTCAGACAGCCGAAGCTCAGCTGCTGCTGCTGGATGCCTCCATTTCACAGGCAAATGAAGTTGTCATCATTACCGATGCCCGACCTAAAACAGCGGGTGGCCCAAAGATCGTTTACGTAAACGATCGATTCGAAACCAGCACCGGCTACACCAGAGAATTTGCCTTGGGTAAAACCATGGATATTCTCTATGGTGAAAAGACGAAATCAAGCGCGCTTGAATCTATTAACAAGGGCCTTGCGAACCTTCAGCCTGTACGCGTAGAGCTCATTAACTATTCGGCAGACAAAAAGGATGCCTGGGTAGACCTGAACATGTCGCCTATACGAGATAAATTAGGCGAAGTGAGTCACTGGCTTTGGATCCAGCGAGATATCAGCGCACAAAAAAGCACCTTTGGAGCGTTGACCGAAAAGGAATACGGCGTCGTTAAGGCCGTTGCCAGAAACAGTGATATCACGCTCAAAGAAATTGCAGATCAGCTTCACATCAGTGAGCACACCCTGCGCAACCATCTGGCCTCAATCTACGAAAAGCTCGGCTTAAAAAACCGCCTTGAGCTTTATGTGTTCTGCAGCAAGATGATGGACGAGCTTCACTAAGCCCACTACTCGGCTTAATTGCTGGCGTACCGGTACTTTGCTTTCCAGACTGATAGCACCATATTCGGGTACACATTAGAACCCAGGCTCCCGTTATAGCGAGCCAATCCACGCGCTAGATTATTATTCTCGATGTCCAGATAATGCCTGAGAATGATGCAGCCATAACGGAGGTTGGTCTGGGCTTCAAACAACGAGTCTGTATTCTGGCCAATCAGACCTTTCCAGAATGGCATGACCTGCATCAAACCCGATGCCCCCACGTTCGACAATGCGAAGCGGTTAAACCCACTTTCAACTTCAATCAAGGCCAGCACCATATCGGGATCGAGTTGATAACGGGTAGCCTCGTAATGAATCATCCTGAGCAATTCACGACGTTTACGCTCGTCAGGGATCTTGTTACGTAACAGGTAGGACTGTTGCGAAATCCAACCAATGGCGTGTTGGACATCTCGGAATGAATTAATGCTGGTGGTGCTATAAAACTTCTGGCGCAGTTCCTGGCGATTGCTGAGCGATATATCTTCATACGGTTGGGTCGCCCCGAAAGCGATACCAGCTGGTAAAGTAGCAAAAAGGCTAAACACAAGCCATTTCATATGCTTAGCCTCCTGACACCACCTGCCCCATCTTGAAGATGGGCAAGTACATAGCTACAAGAATGAAACCGATGACCCCGCCGAGGAAAACGATCATCAGTGGTTCCATCATTTGAGCAAGTTTCTCTACCGTGCCATCAAACTCTTCTTCAAAGTAGCTACTGATGGTTTCCAGCATTTCTGTCATGTTACCGGTCTGCTCACCCACAGAAATCAGCTGAGAAAATGTGGGCGGGAATATCTTGATCTCTCCCAATAATTTAGAAAGTGGTTCACCTGAGAACACGCCACGTTTGGCTACCTGAATGGCATCTCGCACAATTTCGTTCTTTGAAGACGCCGCCGTAATATCCAGCGCTTCAATCACTGGCACACCTGCGCCAGATAGATTGCCGTACACCATGGAGATCTGGGCCAGATTCGAGTTCAGGATCATCTGCCCAATCAATGGCATTTTTAGCAAGTAGCTATGCCAGCGCTTACGGAATGCAAAGTTCTTTTTAACCGCCATTCTGAACAAGATAATCGACGAGACCACCAGAACGAGCAGCACGCCACCGCCATACGGGTCACGCAAGAAGTTACTGATACCCATGATAAACAGCGTTGGTGCTGGGAGCTGCGAGCCAATACTGCCGAACATCTGAGCGAACACCGGCACCACAAAGATCATCATGATGCCAACTACCACCGTGGCTACGATCAGCAGGATAGCGGGATACAACATGGCTGATTGAATGCTTTTGCGTATCTTGATGGTTTTGCGGATGCTCAACACCAACTTATCCAGAAAGATATCCAGGCGGCCGCTCGACTCGCCTGCCTTAACCATATTCACGTAAATCGGATTGAAGATGTCCGGATGTTTGGAGAATGATTGAGAGAGACTGGAACCCGACTCCACATCCTGATAAATCCCGTCCATCGTGGCTTTAAGCGTCGGGTTTTCAACCTGATCCCGAACCATGGCCAATGATGGCAGAATCGCCAAGCCTGAACGAAGCATAGTGGCCATTTTTTTGGTCGAAATCATCAGCTGAACAAGCTTGACCTTCTTCTTGACCTTGAACAGCGCTTTCCAGTCCCGCTTTTCTTTTGGTGTCTCTTCAGTTTCACGGTTCTTCTTCACAAGCTGTGTAATGATGACCCCATCAATCTTCAGCTTGTGGGCAGCCTCATCCCGCGTCAGGGCATTAACGCTACCTGAAACGTACTGCTTATTGCGTATCCCTTTCCAATCGTAATCAGGCATGGCGACCTCTAGTTAAATACCAGATTGCTCTGGTATTCCTCGATAGTCAGAATGCCTTGCATCACCATCTCCCGGCCTATTTGCTGCATAGATCGGAAGCCGTCTTCTTCGGCAATTTTTCTCAGACTGCGGCGATCTTCAGAAATGATAGCGGTACGCATGGCTTCGTTAATGCGAAGCACTTCGTAAATACCCTGCCGCCCTTTATAACCAGTGTGATTGCACTTCTCGCAGCCGGCACCATGGTACGGCTTGGCGGCTTTGGCCATTTCTTCTGAAAAGCCCAGATGCAGCAGGATAGCTTCGTGATTGCCCTCCAGGGGTTGCTTACAAGAACTACAGATTCGTCGCGCCAGGCGCTGGGCGATTACCAATGTTAATGCGGCACCGATCAGGTAACCCGGAATACCCATATTGATCAAGCGGACGATAGTGCTAACGGCATCATTGGCGTGCAGCGTAGATAGAACCAAGTGGCCCGTAAGGGCCGCTTTGATAGATATATCCGCCGTTTCTTTATCGCGGATTTCGCCCACAAGAATAATTTCCGGATCCTGGCGCAGGAACGATCTGAGCGCAGACGCAAAGGTGAGACCAATATCGTCCCGGATCTGCACCTGCCCCACCCCATCAATGGTGAATTCGACTGGATCTTCGGCGGTAAGAATATTGACACCGGGCTTATTCAGCCGTTTTAGCGCACCATACAAGGTGGTCGATTTGCCCGAGCCGGTAGGCCCAGTCACCAGCACCATGCCTTGCGATGCTTCAAAGGCAGAAACTACGTCGGCGTACTCCTTCTCAGGGAAACCGAGCTTATCAAGATCAAAGGAAATGCCATCCCGATCAAGAATACGCATAACAACGCGCTCACCAAAGACAGTGGGTAGTACAGACACCCGTAGATCGACGTCTCTGCCTTCTGGCATGGTAAAGGTAATAGCACCATCCTGCGGCAGACGTCTTTCTGAAATATCTAACGACGCCATGATCTTCAGGCGCGTGGTGACGGCCGCATAGTTATCAAACAGAAACTGGGTAATGGTCTTACGCTTTTCCAGAACACCGTCGATCCGGTAGCGCGCATCAGCATGCTCTTTATAGGTGTCCAGGTGAATATCACTGGCACCAAGCTTAATGGCATTGCTGATTAGATCATTAACGAAAACAATGATTGGCTTGCCTTGACTCGCATCTGCAGCTTCCGCAGGCTCTACAACAACTTTAGCCGCCGCGGTATTACCCCTATTCAGAAGGCCATGTAAGCGTGACGCATCCGGTTTGCCCTTTTCCTGGACCGCATTGATTTTAATTGCACCGCCTGTAGATGGCTTAGGTACAAATCCTTTAACCACAGCCAGTAATGTTTCCATTTCGAGCGGCGACACCACATGCGCAGAAACGTCTTTTCCGGTGATCAAACGTACGCTACTGATGCTGCGTAACGCACTTGGCTCGGCGATAGCTACTTTGAAGCCGTAATCATCCTCGGCAAAAGGAACAATCCGGTTTTCCAACGCAAAGTTGGCTGGAATGGCATTCAGGTACTGGGCTAGCTTTCCTTCAATCTCAGCGGCTGATATCTGGGGGATATCCAGATAGGTTGCCATTGCTTTTTTAGCTTGCAGTTCATCGATAGCCTGCTCTGTAACCAATGCCTGATAAATTGAACCGCCCGTGGCCTTACTTTTGGTCTCAGCATTTTTAAAACGCACGAGATCCACCAGCCCACGATCCAGGCAGAATCGAGCGACTTCCATTGAGCTATCTACTGGGGTGGCCATATTAATTGAGGATCTTTGGGGCAATGAATACAAGTAGCTGCGTTTTCTTATCCGCTTTTTTGGTGTAGCTGAAGAAGGTGCCGATCAGCGGAATGTCGCCAAGTAGCGGCACCTTTTCAACCGTGTTTTCTTTGGTCTGGTCATAGATACCGCCGATCACCGCAATGGTGCCGTCTTGAATCAACAACTTACTTCTAACCTCGCGTTTGAAAATGGCAGGCGGCGCCGACGGGTTAGCACTCGGAACAGGCGAATCTTTATTCACAATCATGTTGAGGAATAGATTGCCATCACCGACGATACTCGGCGTCACTGTAAGCTTGAGGGCCGCATCCTTGAACTCATAGGTAATCTGATTAGGACCAACGCCTGGGACTGGGTAAGGAATCTGCGTACCATCAATCACCACGGCTTCTTCGTTATCCATGGTGAAGACGTGCGGATTGGAAATAATCTTCAGCAAGCTGAGCTTTTCCATGGCAGAGAGCTCTACCTTCAAGGCCGACGATGATGTCTGGTACAAATAACCAAAGCCGAACGGGGCACCGGATGCGACCTTATCGAATACAGAGCCTGCCGCAGTACCTAGGGTCAAATCACCCGCCCCCGTATTAGCACCGGCTGCCGTACCCCCGATCGAATTAACGCCGTTGGCCTTTGCCGAGTAGTTACCAAGGCGAGCACCCAGTTCATATTGCCAATCGTCTGACGCTTCCACCACAAAGGCTTCAATCAATACTTCCTGGGTTCGAATGTCCAGCTTCGAAATCAGCTTGGCCGCCAGCTCCATTTCACTTTGCGTACCTTTAATAATGATCGAGTTAATACGATCATCCGTGGTGATCTCGATCATGCCGCCCGGCTTTGGGCCAGCAGTTTGAGTACCGGGCGCTGTATTACCGCCGAATATGGCCTCCAGTTGCTTTTTAACAATCGGTGGCTTGGTGTAATACAGTCGGAAGATCTCTGTCACTTGCGTACTAACAATACGCTTGGCCGCCATCTGACGGCTAACCTCTTCCAGACGCTTTCGCTCGAATTCGTCACGCGCCAAAACGGTTTCTGGCTTTTGTATGCGAATGATATTGCCGGCAGGATCAACACTCTTCGACAACCCTTTAATTCGGAGGATGTTATCTAGTGCACGATCCCAGGGGACGTTATTGATTTTGACGGTGACGGTGCCATCGACATCATCGCCCACCAGGATATTCACGCCGGAAATCTGCGTCATGGCCTGCGCCAGTTCACGGATATCAACATCGACGAAGTTCAGATTCACCTTGAACGACTTCCAGTTACCGTCTTCCGTACGCTGCGTTTCATTAATGAAGTTACGGCGATTCTGGTCTAGCTGCTCACTCGGTTTGCGCTCAATCTTAGGGCCCATTTCCAGAGTTTGCTGAGTCTTAGGAACCAGATCCGACATGATTTGCTGTGGATCGAGCACCATTTGCTGGCGCATTTGCGCATCTGATTGTGGCGGCAGATTGCCAAGGGCCTGACAAGCAGTCAGGCCTATGACGTACGCCGCGAGCCATAGATATCTTTTGATCATTCTTATCTCCCAGCCCCCGGATTCGGCGCGCCGATTTGCTGGCCTGTCTGTGATTGCACGAATAGGCGAATCCGGCCGTTACCCTGCTTGAGTATCAAACCATCCATGTCGATATCTACAATCACCCCACCCTGATTACCTAGTCGATCACCAATTTTAACGACATAGTTTTCACGGAAATCAGTACGAATCATGGCGGCTTTAACAGAGTTGGAAACAATGACCCCGGTAATCACATAAGACTCCGGGTTTGCCATCAACAGCGGTGACAAACGGGGGTCTCTACCGCCTTCAATCATGCCGTTGGAAGACCGTGCAAATGGGTCGCGATCAAGCGTTTTCACGCCCTTGCGTGAATCAATAGCCGGTGTGTTAGATAAGAGGTTTTCTTCCGCACGACCGGCATTGGAACCTGCTGATGGATTAGCGCTAGGCTTAGGGGTAGGCTGTATATCGCTATACGACCCTGCTGACGGACCAGAAAGCGGGTCAGCCGCAGCCAGCCCACCCACTTTGATATAGCGCATCTCCTGATCTTCAAGATTGGAAACCGGTTGCGCCGATGATTCCACGGCCTTGCTTGGCATGCCCGGCTTGGCCGGCAACTTATTAGGCAGACGGAAAGTCGATAGCTGCGATTTCACAACCACTGTGCCGCGATTATCACCAGGCACCAGGGTGATCTGTTCTTTATCGATATTGATGCTCTTATCAAATTCGGCCAATTGCTTCCGGTAACGCATATAGCGCGTGTACTGCCCAGTGAGTTCAATTTTCAAACGTATGCGGTAAAACAATGGGGCAGCCGCCTTATTTGGATCTTTACCATCTGCTGCTGGCTGACTACTACCTTGCGCCGGTGGCTGACCACCAGGTACCTGCTTTGCACCCGGGTAAATCGCGTCTTCACCTTCTTTAGTGAGAGAACTGATCACTAATCCCTGGCTTGATGCCATAAGGCTCAAACGTTGATAGAGCTCTTCAAGCTCGGACTCAACGCTAAACAACTGATTCAACTCAGCATAATTCTTCTCTGCCTGATAAAGATCATCTTCGGCTTTCCGATTGGCAACATCAAGGTACTTCAGGCGGGTTTCCATCTCAGGGATGGCATCAACCTTTTTCTGCATCTCCTGGCGATGTTCCAGACTCGGCCAGAAAATAAAAAAGACATAGGCAAAAAACACCAGAAAACCGAGCACCGACCAGAGGATCACCTTGGCAAATGGTCCTTTGATAATGGTCGTACGATTCGACATAAGCGACTTGAACAGCACGCTCAGATCGACCTTTTTAAGTTCGTTGAAGCTCAACATAATGTCGTGCCTGGTTAAATATAAAGCGCCGCTTTAACGGTCTGAGCATTTGCGGGCTCAGCCGATGGCGACACGGTTATAGGCTTTATTGCAGCATCGGCAGAAATGTTCACTGTGCAACGGATTTCAAACTGTTTTGCTCCACCGCCCTTACGTGGAGTCGGGGTGCCACTCAGCGTCATATTTTGTAACGATGCGCGCTCGACCATCGGCAACTTCTGTAGCCGATCAATAAAATTAACAATCACCTGGTCATTAGCGGCATCACCCTTGATTACCAGGCTATTCGGACTATCAAAACTAATGGTGGAGAACCAGACGCCACCCGGCACGCTCTGGTTTACCGCTGCCAGCAGGTCATAAGTGCCAACTTGATTAGATTTGAACTCTTTGCTGGCATCCAGCATCTGGGTGTATTTGGCCTTCTGGGATTTAAGATTGGCTAGTGCAGCCTCTTTAATCTGTAGCTGGTTTTCAATTTGCACCGCAGTCTGATACTGCCCGCTCAACGTGTTATTAAAAAAGTACTGGTACATCAACGTACCCACGACAAATAAGGACACAACCAAGGCAAAACCGATTAAACCCACCTTGGAAAGCACTTTTTTACGCTCAATTCCGTGGACAGCATCGCGATTTGGCAACAAGTTAACGTTGTTTACGCCAGTGACGTACTTGTAATAGCCAAAAATATCAACTTTTCGTACCGCAAGGCCGATTACGGAGGTAAATACCGATGTATTAGGCTCAGAACTAATGATTTCATCCAGATTCATGGGCACTTGCAGCTCTGAGAAGGGATCAAAGAGCTCAATGCCATAGCCATCCAGGCACTTACGCATCTGATGCATCATCGCGTTCTTATCCTGAATCGGCGACACGACCAACACGCGGTCAATCATGTTTTTACCGAACTTTGTGTCATAAGCCCGGAATGCCTGGAGGATCTGGCCGGCAAATCGGTCGTAAAGCCGGTCACCCTGCTCTCCCTCTAATTCGCCCGCCTGGATCAACGCCCGATCATTATCTGACACATAGATATCGTAGATAAATGGCGCATCATCAGTAACGATGAGCACATAGTTTTCATTCGGGCCAAACTCAATAATTGCCGTTGTGCCATTAAAGGTGTGCTTCTGTGTTTTGAGCGCGTTGCGGATGGCAAAACAACGCACATCGACCACCACCGGGTTTAATCCGGCTCGCTCGGCAATCTGCACATAGTGATTAATCTCAGAGAGCTTGGAGGCAACAAACAACAACTCCATGGTGTTGTCAGACGTATCTCGGCGAATGACCTGCCAGAAAATGGAGTACTCCTCCAGCTTTTCGTCTAACTGAAGAATGTTGTTCCAAAGTGAGTCATACTGAATGGCACTTTCGATCTCTTCATCCGTCATCAGCGGCATGGTCACTGTCCGGACAATAGCGCTGGTAATAGGGATCGAAATGGCTGCATTAGCGGTATCCAGGTTAGCACTAACAATCAGATCCCGGAGCTTCTGAACGTATTCATCCTGATGGTCTCGAATATCATTCAGATCACCCTGATCAGAGACATACTTGTATCCCATCTTCTCCAGCAGCCAGCCATTTGGCTTTTCACTCAACTGAGCCACACGAATATAGTTCGGTGTTATGTCGACACCGACCACATCCTCCTGCTTGATTGAGTACTTACTCAAGGCATCAATAAATGCCTTCAGGATGGGTTGAAATGGATTGTTCATGATCTTGGCTCTTTATTTATCGTTATTAGTAAGCACGCTTTTCGCGCCAGGATTTGTACTGGATCTTGCTCGACGAGGAAGAAGCGCTTGAGGTGAGCTTGGCAATATTGTCTCGACCTGAAGGTAACGTAATGCCTGGTGGCAGATTGCTCATACCTACGTATATGTTGCCTTTGTTGTCTATCGTGGGAGATGTTGCAAGGCCCTGACCAACTACACCACCTGCCCCACCAGTCTGGCAGTTATCTGTGACTTCAATCACTCGACTCTGCCCATATTTTGGACATGACTGTGCCTCAGGCTGATATGCCGTGAAGTACACGTATTTATTAAAGACTGATGCGCGGCCAACAATTTTCTGGAAATCGGATGCTGGGCTAACACCTGTTTTTGCCCATACATCTGCGTACCAAGATTTGGTAGCTGTACAAGTGTTGCTATTTACATTCGTGAAATTTGCACTTGTAACTGTCTGGTTAGTATCCGTAAGGCCTTTTGATGGGAAATCAGGATCAGAAATTCCGTAAATTCGGTTGTTTATGGTCGAAGCTTGACGCTGAATCCGCGTCATATCCCCTGTGCCAAAGTAATTGAAAAGTCGATTGACCTTATTGCCGCTTGCGTCTTGTCCGCTGACAATGGTCGTTCCCAACTGATTGAACCCCATGCGGTCGTTAGCGAGAGTGGCTTCTGCTCTGAACGACTGATAGAGGCTAAACAACGATGCGTTTGAATCAGATAAAGACGCTTTACTGAGATTCCATTTCCACAATTTGCCTTGCAGGTCTGTGAAATAGGCAATCCCGCCATAATAATTGGCGAGCGACGTACCGTCGCCAGTAACAACTGATAGATGCGCCGTAACACCATTGGGTATATTTGATGCTGCATCATTTATCAGCGGCGTTGCTGTGACAACATGCCCCCCTGTAGAAGTCACAGCATTAGCAGTTGCGGCACCGCAGCTCGTTGTCGAAATCGAGGAATCAGGCTCTAGCTCTACTGCATAAGCGTAAGCACCAAAGGAACTGGTCGTGCCGGTACCTGTGACCGAGGCACCGCCTGCGTATCCACCACCAAAAACCGCAACCCAGCGTTGGTTATATCCCGCTTCGCTATATGGGAGCAGCATGATGACAGGGCGTGACCAAGCACCCCCCAGTTTTGAATAATCAAAAGCTGTACATCCAGCATTGTAAGCAAATGTCGATTTCTTACCACTGGCATCCCAGTAGTTAATGCTTTTATTAGTGACATCGTTATTAAAGCTGAAAAGATGTTTAGGTGCGTCCGGATCTGTTACATCGAGTGCGTAATAGGCATTGCCACCCCAGCCTAAACCGCCCATCAGAACAGTCTTCCACTTGCCTTCTCCATAGAAATACACATCTTTGACGGTAATCGGACCATCGACGGTAAAGATGCTATTACTATTCCCCCCTCCAAATGTGCCCACACCTTTGTTACCTGCCATATTACGCAGCATCGGTACTACGGGAGGCGGAATAAATGCCCACCGTTCATTTAGATCACTATCAAAGGCATGCAACATGCCATCATTGGCACCCACATAAATTTGCTTTCTGCGATTCGCATTGTTTGCAATGAATGTGGTGTAACCCTTTGTACTTCTAAAATACGCCTCCGACTTTCCAAACATGTTGGCATCTGAACTCCATGGTGCATTCGGTGCGCCCACCATGACCATCTCAGAGTGGTAGGTATCACCAAGCACCGAAACTCGTACAGTGCCGGCTGTCGCAACGTCCTCAAGGTAAGAATTTAAGCCACGCGTAAAATTAATCAGATCAGCCGTTGCCGCTGGATTGCTACTAGATGGACAGTTATATAAAAGCTGTTCAAGTGCCGTTGCATTGCTTAAATTGAAATTGTTTCTATCCCCGTTGCCAAGCCCTGATCCAGACATGCAGCTCGAGTCGTAACCTACAGTCCAGATGGAACGCCCACCGCTGGCAAAGTCACCATTAACTGCTGCACGTGCTTTCAAACCGGTACTGGCAAGCAGGGGTGCATCGCTCTTTATTGCGCCGCTGGCATCCAAGTTATAGCGCTTAATTTCACCGATCCATTGCTTATCTTTCTGATATCGGAACAAAGCCTGATAAATGGTGCCATCCCCTAAAACTGGGGGTGCATAAGTCTGATAAACGTTAGAGTCTGTGCTGCTGCCTCCCGGAAGTGATGCGACCTTGGTCGGCAAAGCCGGTGGTACAGCGGTGCCACTCACCCCTTTGAAACCAAAGGTATAGGCTAATGTCGGGTAATTTGGGTCATAGCCCATGGAGTACATAGATGCACCAACACTGGACATTGCATTGGCCAGCGATGTCCGTGAGTCGCCTGCACCGTAGTAAATGTAAAAAGTAGCGGATTCGTTGCAGTACAGGTCGCCAAATTGGAAGTCGAACGATGAACCAATCTGACCACTGACACCGGTAACGTCCTGATTTAACGAACTTGCATTGATTGGAACACAGGCAGTAAAAGGGTTAGCATGCTTGTTGTCTTCACCACCGTTATCGCAATAACTCCAGATCTTAGGGAAATTGCTACCAAGATAAGACGAGCGGATACCGACGGCATCAACAGAAGCTTTCGTGGTGTTTTCCAGAATATCCCAGTCCATATTACGGCGATACCTGACATCCAGAAGCGTCCCGCCCGATATATTGGTAATAGTTACCAACCCTTGAAATAGGGTCTTGTTTGTTGCGCCAGAAGTCGGTCCATATACATGCGTTACTTCCAACATGGGCAAACCCGACGTATCGCTAATCCAGACTGTAGATTTCACGCTGGTTGCATCAACGACAAAACTTTTAACAGTCATAGTGACATTGGTTGCAGTACCTTTGCCAATTTGTTGACTAATAGATGCCCATGCTTGTTGATTGCGGTTATCAACAGCACCAGCCGCCCAAGATTCCCACTTGCTTGCCTGACTTGTAGAGTCATACCAGCCTGGAATGTAATTACCAGTAACAAGCTGACCTGTTGTTGGATTGCGACGTTGAGGGCCGGCAGGCCAGTAATATGAAATACCCACTGAGCCAGAGTTGACAGCACTCAGAGTGCTACCCTTGGAGTCCTTAGATTGATTCAGTGAATTGGTCGCAGCTGTGCCGCCTCCATCAGGAGTATTTAAATTACCCGCCTGATCAACGCCGAGCATAATAGCTTGCTCAGAAGGCACTAGAGAGTTATGAATGATCCCGCATGTGGGAAATCCATTGACAATCGTGCTACAAGAACTGACCTGAGCCATAGCATGGCTAACAAACATAGGTGAAGTCATAAACAACACGAAATAAAAACTTCGAGTCGCCTGGCGTAATTTTTTTAGGGTCAGGTTAGCCATGATTTTTCCTATGGCGTATATTGCACAACAGCTTCAACGATAGAACGGCTTGCGCCTGACTGCCATCGTGTAGTGTCAATAAGTTGGCCATTCATCGGCACGTTAAATCCGCCAATCGCTGTAATACGAATTACATAAACAAAAGTGCTGGCACCATATCCGTTTGACGTACCGATTTCATTCCCGGTATTGCCATTGGTACTCGAAGAAAGTTTTTCGACAATACAAGAGCTATAACTGGCACTTCCTGCGCGTTGTTTGAAAAGTGTGCTTCTGCTATCAGCTTGACCTAGAGGCGTGGTATCTATCAATGTGGAATTACTACTGAGCGGACCACCTGTAGCAGCCAGGTCTTGCGCTGCACCAACGCTATTCACCCAAGTTTTGCCTGAGGTAGTAGACAACCACTCCACAGCATTATCAAAACAGGTTTCAGCAGCATCAATAGAAAGCGGTTTGTTAACCACGGCCGAAACCATGTCGGATTGCACTGTTGCTACGTAGGCAATACCCATGCCCATTAATGTAATGACCAGCAGGAGTATTAACGCTACAACCATTGCGATGCCCGATTGTTGTGCGGCTACATTATGCTCAGGGAACCAAGGAGACATTTTTGGCCCTCCCTAAGAATGTAAAGTTCTTTGTCACTGTCTTCGTTGTTCCTTCAATTTTTCTAGGGGAATCAACGACAAGCGATACTTGCAACGTTTGATACTGGTTAGCAAAACTTCCAGATAATTTCTGATTGAGTCCCTTAACGCTAAATTTTGATACCCAATCAAGCAGCGGCTCTCCAGTATCAGCCCCCGTCAAGGCAGTCGAATTGCTTCGCGTGCAAAATACACTCGGATCAATACATTGTCGCCTTTCCCGATACAGCCTATTTCTTGCAGTACCGCCTTGTGGGATATAGTTTGCAATGTAATATCGAACAAGCGTGCGATACTGAGTTTGACCCGGGGGGGGCGTATAGTCGTCGAACACGATGCTAACGTCACCAGGATCTGCATTAGCAATCACAATGGGTTGCGTAGCCGGCATTGGATAATTGTCATTAATGTCTTTGAATCCAGCCATTCGAATATCCGACTGCATTAAATCTATAGCAATCAACGCACTGCGATCGACATCCGTTTGTGCAGCCAATGTTTGCTGTTGCTGGGCAAAAAAATTGTAAGCCGCATAAGTACCAGCAAGCACAACCGATGTGACTGCCATGGCCACAAGCATTTCGACCAAGGTATATCCGTAAGCATGTTGAGTCATATCGCCCTCAATTTACGGGTATACAAAGCAGAAACATCGCCATTGGCGATTATCAAAGACACATTAACGATGAGACCAGTGCCATCATTTAGCACGTCAACCTGACGCATTTCCTTACCAGAAACTGGGTTGTAAGGTCCTACATTCGTATTTAAGTCCAGACACCAGCTTTGCCGATCATCAGATGCGCTATAGTTGCATGAGTTCAAACTACCGGCGTACTGAGCAGGATTAACGAATGGGTTCATAGCATCCGTCATAGGACGCTGCGCTTCTGCGGCAATCGTTTGAACGATACGATCAGCCATAAGATTTACATACATACGCTTTTCAGCTTCAACAATCGTATGTTGCGATAAGCTGTAGAAAAAGAATAAGCCACTAAAACCGAGCATAAAAATGGCCATGGCCACCAATGCTTCTACTAAAGTAAAGCCCGACTCATTGCGGTTGCAGTGACACTTGCTGATATATACCTGAGTCATTGATCGATCTCCGCCCAAGTGTCGGTGACTATACTTCCTTTATATTTTTGAATAAAACCTGTACTTTGATTGACGAGTACTCTGTAATCATTAATGTTTTTGTTACCGGATTGAGATCCGATTTTGACTTCGATTTGGGCTCCAGAGTTTTCAACGCCAGTCTGCCCCGTAGCAATGAATATCCCTCTCATGCCAGCGTTGCACAGAGGAGAAGTGACATTTGTTTTCCCAGACAAAATATTAAATGAAGCATTCTGAGAAACCGGGTCCTCAACCAAACCTTGAGCAAATCCATTTTGCACGCTATTGATATTTGCTTGGGGATTGGTTGAAACCTGATAGGTTAATGAAGAACCTACCCCCCCCTGTCCATTACATATAAGTAGTGCCGTACCGTTGAGCGTTCTCGCGCGTGATTTCAGATAATCAATCTGCGCCAAAACTGCTAAATAATCCGATTCCAGAGCACGCTTTTGTCGCCAATCCTGAATACTGGGCGCAACCAGAGCACTCGTTATCATCAATATGGCAATGACAACGACGATCTCTAGAAAGGTGACGCCTTGCTGGTTCATACCGGATCAATCTGCCCTATTTGAACAAGTTGCTGAATAAAAGCTTCCATGGTGATCATTCCCTCACCACGGGCCATTTGCATCACGCTTGGAATCTGGAAGACTTTGTTCTCGCGAATCAGGTTACGTACCGCCGGATTACAAGTCATGACTTCAAATGCACCGACACGACCTACCCCACCCTTACGCTTCAACAGCCGTTGGGTCATAACCAAACGGAGCGATTGCGATAACTGCGCACGAACCTGATCCTGTTGTTGCGGTGGAAACACGTCAATAATCCGGTTAATGGTATTAGGCGCACCGCTGGTATGCAGCGTACCAAACACTAAGTGACCTGTTTCGGCGGCTGTTAGCGCCAACTGAATTGTTTCCAGGTCTCGTAACTCACCCACGAGAATAACGTCAGGGTCTTCACGCAAAGATGCTCGTAACGCAGATGCAAATGACACGGTATCGCGCGCTACTTCACGCTGCGAGATAACGCTCTTCTGGCTTCGATGGACAAATTCAATAGGGTCTTCAATCGTAATAATGTGTCCATTACGATGCTTATTGATTCGATCAATCATCGCTGCAAGCGTGGTCGATTTACCAGAACCTGTTGGCCCTGTGACCAGAATCAGACCATTCTCTTGTTCGATGACATCGCGCGCAACGGCGGGCAATCCAAGCGAATCAAAAGATGGAACCTCAGATTCAATCTTACGCATCACAGCCGCTAGGCCACGCGCTGTTTTAAACAAGTTAACCCGGAATCGGTAATCACCACTTTCAACGGCTAAATCCGCATCAAAAGATTCCATAAATTTGATGCGTTGCTCTTGTGTCAGCCAATTTTTAATGAATGAATCGAAATCAACCTGGGTGACTACATCATCAGGAAATGACTGAATCTCACCATCTACACGAATAGCAACAGGCTCATTCACATGCAAATGCAAATCAGACAGCTTGTAATGCGTTACGTAGTGTAGGGCTTTGTCGACGATTTCCATGATTCAGCTTTCAGAATCCAAATAGAACGATCCCAACACCTGAAACGATCAGGAACGGGCCAAAGGGAAATGCTTTGTTCATAGTCAACTGCTGGCGCTTAAAGACTGCCAATGAGGCGATGGTTAGCAGACCCAGGATACTTGCGACGCATAGAATTGGAATGATCTGAACCCAACCCGTCCAAGCACCTAAAGCGGCTAGCAACTTGAAGTCGCCACCGCCAAAGCCATCGTGCTTACGAATCAGCTTATAAAGCTGATTAACCGACCACGGCAACATAAAGCCCAAACAGGCACCCCAGATTGCATCTGTAGGACTAACCGGTGTTAAACCAAACGTGCTTGCGCCTAAGCCGAGCCACAGCAAAGCCAGCGTGAGCTTATCCGGCAGCAAGTAGGTTTCTAGATCAATAAAAAAGAGGCTGATGACCAATGCCATAAACAAGGCATAAGCAACACCCGTGGGTGTCAGCCCGAATTGCCAGGAGGATGCAGCAAAAAATAAAGCAGTAATGACTTCTACAAGAACGTAGCGTCCATTAATAGAGGCCCCACAATGCCCGCATCGACCTTTCAGGAAAAGCCAGGACAAGACTGGGACATTTTCGTACCAATTAAGTTGGGAATCGCAGCAAGGAGCGGTCGAGGACGGCCAGAGCAAGCAAGACAATGAATCTGTTTGGTCGTCCAGAATAGACTTAGGCAGACGATGAATGACGACATTCAAAAAACTACCAATGATCAAGCCAAGGACTGAGGCAATAAATATTTCCATGCTGCACTCTCCTTTGGTTATCAGAAGCCAGTCTTCACACTTTGCTCGTTGATCGTAAAAATTATATTGTTATCTTTGCGCAGTACTGCTACTGCCTTGTATGCGTTAACACAGCCATTTACTGCTGATGTGCCTACTATTGAAAAATCAAAATCATTAGTTGCAGCGCCTGCGATCGGCGCTTCCTTATTTGCCGCAGTCGATCCAAAAAGATTTTGATTAATGTCGGTTCTTACTGAAGAAACGTAGTAGCAATTATTTTCAGAAAAGTAATTCTTCTCCATAAGAAAAATGCTTTTCAAGGTATTTTGAGCATCAACATTTTTAGCAACGCGGATGTTATCCATTAGAACTGGCGTACCAATTACTGCAAGAATTCCAAGCAAAGCCAGCGTCACCACCAGCTCCATGAGCGTTACACCAGATTGAGCGTTCAGTTGCATCAATATAAGGCAGACCTTGCGGCCTGCCTCCAAGAGATTATTGAACGCTAATACACTCAGGCGCGGTTGGGTAAGCCGCAGGTGCCGGAGTAGCCAGGCTAGAATCAAACACCGTGGTCTGAATCGTTACACCAGTACAGGTACCAGTACCCTTCAATATGCTAACTTTGCCTAGATCTGTACCTGCTGCAGTTGCATAGACCGGCGTTGCATCCACATTGTTGTATGGGTTCTTGAGCGTTTTATTGCCGTACTCGGTGAAGTAAGTTAACGCACTGTCTGCATTCAAACCACTCGGACAGGTAATCGCGTTACCAGTTGCAACCTTTGGATCAGCCAATGATGGCGTAAGACCGGCAGAACACTTAGTCACTTCACCTGCAATGAATGTCTTCATGGAATCAAAGTTCTGCTTGGTTGCACTAACCTTTGCAGAGGCCTGATAACCGTTATACATAGGAACACCAATGGCGGTCAGAATCCCGATGATGGCGATAACCACCAGCAGCTCGACCAGTGTGAAGCCGGATTGCTTCTGTTTGCGTTTCAGATACTGAGTCATATGACCTCCGATAACATGTTCAAGAATTGGGCATGTCTGCCACACCTACTGAATTGCAGTGTGGTATGGGAAGGTTCACTAATAAATGGTTGTTATCTACTAAATTCAGCAAAATAGTAGATAGCTACTAGATGCCTAGCGGTTAAGCTCTTTTTGTAACAGCTGAATATTGCTGGCGTGCATGCTTTCCTTCTGCTGAAGTCCAACCATTTCTTTTACCTGATCGGGTGTCTTGGTCGGTGCTGCAGAAAGATCTTTAATGCGGGCCTGCACGGAGGCGAGACGCGTACGTTCAAGATCAATTTCTTCCTGAATCACCCGTTTGCGCTCTGAAGCAGCTGCTTCATAACCGGTTTTAGGCTTTTCCGGGGCTTTTACTTCTTTAGGTGCCTCGGCAGATTTTGCACGTGCGGCTGCCGATTTCTTTGATTCAGGCGGTGGCAACACCATTTTTGTGCAGTTCGGCCCTTTTTCAACATTAGAAAGTGTTATTGAGCCACCGTCTGCCTGGCATTTATAGACTTCTGCCGAAGCCACACTCGAAATACCAAGCTGTAACAAGGACACGGAGAGCAACAGACTAAGTTTTCCAGACGACACGTACTCTCCCCTATTTCCAGCTAACGACACGTAGTTAAAACCCGTCTGCGATTCTTTCATGGGTTACTGCAGATAGCAACTCGACAGCAAATATGGGAGTTTTCCCTATACCTTTTAATTACATTCGGGATAAAAAAGTTCATTTAGATGATATCCCTGTGAGGGACAAGGAATTGTGATAAATTTCGCCCATACTTAAGGCAAATATTCGTTCAGCATGAAAGACATACCCGCAAAAGAACTGCAAAATCTGCTGAACCAAGTTGCCCTTGGTGACAATAAAGCCGTTGAGACAATTTACCGTCACTACCAGGCATCTCTCTACGCTTTTATCCGGCTCCGGGTAAGAAATGACGATGCCGCCGAAGAGATACTCAACGATACCTTTATGATTGCCATTCAAAAACCCGAGCAATATAACGGCACATCCGAGTTTAAAACTTGGTTGTGCGGTATTGCCAAGAAAGTCTGCGGCACCTGGATGCGAAAGCAAAATTCCGGTGTTGCCCGATCGATTGTTGATGTAGATGAAGAGGTTTTTGACAACCTCCCCGCACCCGATTGGGACATCGTCTCCCGGCTAGAAAACCAGGAAATGGACGAGGTGCTGCGCGAATGCATCGATAAGCTACCGGTTACCCACAAAGAGGCCTTCTTCTGGACTTGGTTTGAAGAAGAACCTATGGAAGTAGTCGCCGAACGGCTTGATTGCCCGATTGGCACGATCAAGAGCCGCTTATTCAACGCTCGCGCCAAAATTGCAGACTGCGTGAAATGCGTATTTGAGCCGGAGGCGGCTTATGTCTGATGACATGATGCAAACCTCCGACCAGACCCGCTTTGAACAGCTTCTGCCGTTCTACGTTACCAATCAGCTTTCGGATGATGACCGTAGCTTTATGCAGGGTTACATTGCAACACACTCTGATGCCAAGAAAGCCGTACATTTTGCAGAAAGACTCAGCCGGATCGTTCGTAATACGGGCACCAATCGCAACCCTGATGCCGCGCTGAATCGTCTCTTAGCCGATTACAAACCCAGGCAACGCATGAGCCTGATCCAGCGCCTAAAAGCCAAACTACGTTCACTCGGTATTTCCCCACCCCTTGCCATAGCCCTTTTGGTCATTGTTGGCCAGGGCATTGGCTACGCAGCCCACAAGATGAACTGGTTCGGTGCTGCCAAAGAGTCTGTTGTGTCACCGGCCGAAGCTGATCTCAGCATTACACTCAAGCGTGGCGCAGACATGGGCGCTATTGCGACCATTCTTGAAAAGTTTGGTGCCAGCATTGTGCATTCAACCGCTGCTGGCGATTTTCAGAAAATCTTTATTACTATTATCGATAAAGCACGCTTACAGCCACTGATCGATGCCATTATGGAACTGGGCATCGTGGATTCAGTGGCTGTGCTGCTCTAAGCACCCATTTCCAGATCCACCTTGATCGGCACCCCTGCCTCATCAGCAGTTACGGACTCCGGGTCGCCAATACTGATACGATCAGCCAATTTGGGGTCTACGTTAATTAGCTTGGCCTTAACTGCATTAGCGCGCCTAGAGGCCAACTGTTTGAGTTGGTTGTCGTCAATCTTGTAGCTCTGTATCAACTCCTGCCGCAGCTGCGTATCGCGCTCAGCGTTATCCGGCAGCGTTAACAAACGCTGGCCCAATTTAATACGACCTACCTGCACTCCATAGGCTGATCTCAGTCCTGCTTTAACTTTCGGATCAGTTAAGTTTGGCATCGGCAGTGGCTCTCCCTCTACAACCTTGAGACCAGATGCTTCGAGTATGGCCTTATCAGCCATAGCCCGTGCCAGTTCGGCTGCATCTACTGATGGATCATAGGTACCGTGAATCACCAGCTTTGACTTAGGCCGTTTAGCCAACAACTCGGCAATCTTGGAAAGCTGTTCGTCTCCATCCGGTGGCAAAGCACTCTCACCCGGCACAAAAGCAATCGCATCGACATTTTCAATACCCAGCATTGCACCCAACGCACGGAACGGCGCCGTCACCACGTTAGCCAATACCGTCTTCACTGCCTGCCAGACTAGATGCCCGACACTGAATTCCGGCTCGTTCACATTTCCCTTAACCGGAATGTTTACATCAATCATGCCGTCAGAATCTTCCAGCAGCGCAATTGCCAAACCCAATGGCAAACGCGTCCCCTGATAGTCAGGCACCTCCTGACCCAACTTGATCTTCTTAATCACAAAACGGTTCTTACCCACTAATTGCCCATCTTTAGTGACGTAACGCAAATCCACATCAATCCGCCCATCATCAATGGCGTATCCAGCAAAAGTCATCGTGTATGGATTTGTGGCATTAAGCGGGATATTGCGAAAAACCAGACTTACATCATTGTTCAAACGTGGATCGGCAAAGGCCAGTTGTCCACGTGCACGCAAGCTGCCCGTCTTAGCGGCACGACCATTGAGCACCAGCGTCGCGTAACGGCCGGGTTCGTTGCTGATGCCCTGCACTGATCCATTCAGATCCGTCACATCTACTTTGAAAGCCGGCTTAATCGACTCATCGCCGAAGAACATATTACCGTTCTTCAGTCGTACGCTACGGATGTCGTAACGGAAGCCTGGCTGCGCCGGTGGTGCGGCTTTAGCAGGTGCTACGCTCGCAACAATAGGCTTGGCCGAGCTCTCAGTCTTTGAATCTGCTTTCGTATCCGATGCAGCTGGCTTCTCCGCCGGAATCGGCTGTGGCTTACTGAACAAACTACGGAAGTTCGATTGGCGGTGTGCGTCGATCATAAAACGGATCTGCGGGTTATCCACCAGAATCTCGTTCATCGTCAACAGCCCAGCTTTATCCTCAGCGCGCGGCAGCACCACATGCAAACGGCTAAATGACGTCGTGTTCCAGGCGAGCAGCGGATCTTTGGCACCGGCTACACGGATATCCAGCTGTTCAAACTTAATGTCACCATCCACCGTCAGGGCATCGGTATCCTGCTTCAAATCTAATGCACCGTTAATCACACCTGAGTTGCTGTCTAGGCGCTGATAACTCGGTGCCAGACTCAACCAAGGCTTGACCGGCAGATGTTCAATCGCAATTTTGCCGCTTAATGCACCATTTGCAGCCATGGTCCATACGGACTTGATCTCACCTTCATCTAGCGTTAGGTCTAATGCCGCCCTTAGCAAAGATTCGGAGTTTTCTACCAATTGACCCGTTGCAGTCACCTTGCCAAAGACCAACTGCCGATCTGGCACGTCAGCCACCTTGGGCAACGGGATTTTTACACTACCAAGATTAATCGTATATTTTGACCTCAGTGACGCACCGCCGACATGGCCAGAATCATCCTGATTGGATAAGTCTGATAGATGCAGATTTAATGGTCCCAGATCGTAAGCGGCGTTTTGCGACGCATCGCGCACAGCTAACCGACCGCCATTAATTGCGAGATCATCAATGCCTATCTTTAACGTTGATGGCGACTTTTTGTCTTTGGGTGGCTCGCTACCGCCCCATTTATTAATACGATCAATCAGGATTTGCCAGTTCCAGGCCGCTCCTTTACCTGAAGCCCTTGCAAACAATACCTCTGGCTGATCTAGTGCAATCCGTTCAAAACTTAATCGACCAGCCAGAAGCGGCAGGAATCGTGCATCAATCTCTAACTGCTTTAAGGCAAACAGTGCGTTACCGCCCACCTGAGATGCAAGACGTATGTCGTTAATCCGAACTCGCAGCAAAAGGGGCGATAAATCTACATTACCAATTTCAATCTTGTACCCGATCTGATCACCAAAATGCTTTGCTTGATCACGGATCACACCAGGCAACAGTAGCGTAGCCAACACCCAGAAAGCACCAACAAGTACTAACGTGGAGAACAGAAATATCTTGGCTATTCTTTTCATTTCAAGGTAATCCTCGGTGACGCATCACCGATAGCATACCGCTACTCTAGCCAAACATCTGAAAGCTAATGGTGCCCAGGAAGAGACTCGAACTCTTACACCTTGCGGCGCCAGAACCTAAATCCCAGATCACTAACAAGGAATTGCTCAAGATCTAATGGGGTCATAATCACCAACCAACGCACCCAGCTTCTGCCATAATAAGACAGGACGGGTGGCTCAAGCAGAGACTTCTTGCCGAGCCAACCCGTCAGGCTTATGTTTAATTTGCTGTTGCTGACTTCTTGCCAGCTTGATATCCAGCGTTGTATTCATGCTGCTTGGATTTCTCGTATTGGTCATACACATAGCCGCCGACTGCACCAACAGCAGCACCGCCAATAGCACCCCAGATTGGGTTGCCGCCAGCGATAGCCACAATGCCTGCGCCAGCAGCAGCACCGATAGCACCACCTGACAAGGTTCTTTGCTCAGTATTGCTCATGCCAGAGCAACCCGTTAGAAATACCGCTGCAATTGGAATGATTACTAGTAGCTTTTTCATATTGGGCTACCTAATTACTTAGTTGGCTTAGCGCAAGGGAAGCGACCACCAAGGAAGCGCAGAATGGTGTCTGCTGCAGGCTGGTTGCCATAAGCCGGATTCGCTTCAGCCCATGCAACATATTCCTTGATCACTTCAGCACGTGTAGGTGCTGGTTGCTTTACACAAATAAACTTTGGGCCTTTCTTATGCTGGCTATATACAACATAGGTGTCATATACAGCTTGGCCATAGATTTCGCACGTAACAAATGAGGCGCCATCAGCTTTGCAGTAAGTGAGAATGTCAGAGGTGCTCATAGCATTGTCTGCTGCATGAGCATTAGCTGTAAAACCAAAGCTGAGAGCAGTGGTAAGTGATGCAATGATTAGTTTTTTCATGATGTTGTCCTAAAGATATTGTTAAGTGTGTTCTGTTCGTGAGTGATTAACGGCGACCGCCACCGCCAAAATGCTCACCGCCACCGCCGCCTGAACGTGAGCCACCACCAGAGCGTGAGCCACCACCAGAGCGTTGGCCTCCAGATCTCTGGCCGCCACCACCAAAATGATCTCCACCACCAAAGCTTGAATGGCCGCCACCGCCAAAACCACCGGGGTCTCGTGAACCGCCACCTGAACGGCCACCGCCAGAGCGTTCACCCCCACCCGATCGCGAACCGCCACTGAGTCCTCCATGGTCTAGGCTTTGGCGTAGTTGATCGCGTTCGGCATCTCTAGATTGACCGCCGCCTGAGCGCTCGCCTCCTCCGCCAAACCCACCTCGCTCACCACCCCCGCTTAATCCACCGCGCTCACCGCCACCACTGAGGCCTCCACGCTGAAGATTCTGGCGAAGTTGGTCGCGCTGTGCGTTTCTTGAGCCGCTACCGCCACCACCCCAGTTGGCCTGTTGACGTTGTGCATCAGGTTTCCAATTCGATGAACCATATCTGCTTCCACCAGACCAGTTGTTGTTGGTGTTACGGTTGAAATTATTAAAATTATTGTTGTTTACGGTCAGTGAGTTGCCACCACCCCAGCCGCCGCCCCAACCGCCGCCCCAGCCACCGCCCCCCCAGTGACATCCGCCCCAAAGAGCAGCGCCTACGGCCATGCCGAGGCCAAAGGACAACAGTGCAGTACCGGCTACATAGCCTGGTGGATAGTAGGTATAAGGCGGATATGATGGATACGGCCAACCACCATACACAACGTTTGGATTGTAGGTTGGCACATAAACAACCTGCGGGTTTGCAGGTTGGATTACGATGGTCTCATTATTGCCACTACCTTGGGTTGTTACTGTTTGCTGGGCGTTAGACTGAAGCGCCCCTGATGCTTTGGCTTTGGCGCGAAGAGTCTGTATAGCCGCCATCACATCGGATTGTTGCGCGAGAACTGCGTCGCCTAGATTTTGTGTCCAATTAAGTTGGCTCCCCATCATGCCAAGCACGGGCGGAAATGATGCCAAGGACTTTACGCTTGGATCCCAGTTTTGCTGTTGCAGGGCCTGATTAAGTGCATCACCCTTTAAGCTGCTGTTAGCCTTTTGCCAGTTGTATGCTTCGGCAACTTCAACTGGGTAAGTAGATGCCATTAACACCTGTGCTACCAGTGGATCTGGATAAAGAGCTATTGGGGCAACCAGTGCTGCGAGTTGCGCCTCTGTCAGTTGCTGTGCGCCAGCTTGCTGCTGGCTGGACGATTCCTGTGCATAAACTAACGGGACGGAAGCCGGAAATGCCAGAGCAGCACTAACAAGACCTACAAGCAAGCGTGAAGGCATGTTAACTTTTGATTTGTTGGGCATGGGTTAACCTTGGTTTCAAATTTGTGAAGGGATTCTATCTGAATTTCTTAGCGCTGCGATTCGCTTGGCCTTTGAAGAGTACGGCTTTGTAGCAGCTGATAAATTCATTGTTTTTCGATGCGCTTAGCTGACACAGGCCAGGAACTGCCAGAGTCCGATTGTAGAGCTCTATGCGATTGATCCGTTCTGGATCTGGTAGTTTCTCAAAAACCGCGACTCTTTCATTAAAATACCCGTTATCGAATCCAATGAGTCGATACTGTTTCATCTCTTCTTCTGTTAACTGGTAAGTCTGCTTGGTCTGATGAGCGAGGATGACATCTAATAACCCATGCTCAATGCCCATTTCAGCAAAGTAATTCCTGATGTCACTATTGAAGGTAGTTAGCTTGAAGGAGTCATTAAGGCTACGCGTCGCATCGACTTCCTTTAAGACTTTGCCTTGTGGGTCCGATATGGTTAAACGACCAGCATGAACACCAACTGTGCGCGACCTTGCTGCGCGAACGACGCCACTAGCTAAAATGAAAACACAGGCGCTTTCGCATCGACCCATGACAAAAGTGTGGGCCTTCTTTTGGCGCAACAAGTGGCCGATTGCCATGGCTGCATCCCCATCGCCCCCTGGGCTATTAAGGAGAACAAGCAAGCCTCCGGGAATTTCATCCTTATTGGACCACCCAGAAAGACTTTGGCTGACGTTAAAAAGTGTCGTGGCAGTAATGACCCCGTTAATTCGTATAACTTTGGGTTCAAATGCCTCGGGAGCCGCCTCTGCTCTAAAAACGAACAAAGCAACAACTAAGAACGCTGCAAAAAAGCGCATATAAGTGAGATGGAGGGAAATCCCTCCATCTACGTTATTTCACAGCTTTACAGGTGCCGAAATTAAAGCTCTTTGGAGTCAGATTGTCCTTGAAAGCGTAGCCATCTTTCAGGTGGAAGTTGCTTTGAGCGCGGTTGTAATAGAATCGCTTGAGCTTATCATCCGTCTCGGTGCCTACTCGTTCAATCCGAACGTTTGAACATACGACCTTCTTGAACTTGGATGAATAGGCGCAACGAGTGAGCTTGGGTTTTTGGTCGTCGTTGTCTAGCTTGTAGCTGTATTTGCCAGCTGCCACTTGTTGCTTAGTGAACTTGCGTCCGTTATCTGTCTTATCCGTTACGGTACATTCGAGAACATCAGCGGTTGCTGCAAACGCTAGAGTGCAGCCAGCAAGAAATGTGATGAGTTTTTTCATTTTTGATCCTTTGTGAATTGTTTTCAGAATCAGTTCAGATTCTGAATCGATGGCACAGTATTGAGTTTAATAAACTTAAGATCCTTGGCTTGATAGTCGGCCTTTTTCAGATCAAACAACTGGGGTGATGGGTTCTCAAAGGTGCGAACGTAGTACTTCAGGTTTGCGGCATCGGCAACCGTTGTCCATTCTGTATATTCGTACCCGCCAGCACCACCGCCATAAGGGTTGCTGGCCGGTAGGTTGATCGAGCCCGGCGTGATATCGAAGTTATCCATGATATGCCAGACCGTATTCACCTGTTGAGCGGCGGGCCCTTTGGGCGCTGATGCGGCATAAATAACCGCACGGACAAATCGGCTACTGCTTAGCATATCGCCCGGCATGCCATGCAAACCACTACCCGAGCTAGGCGGACTGAACTTTTGCCCACGAATGGTGATGGGGTTGCGCTCAACAGGGGTTAAATTGACGTAGTTGCCCACATTCAGCAGATGCCAAGCGAACGGGGGGTCGTTAGTCGTCACGCCAACCGGGTTGTCATGAATCGTGAGTTTTCCTTCCAGGTACTCGACCACGATACTTTTTCCGGTGCTGTCATGAAGTTGCATGCGCACCTGAACAACACCCTTGTAAGCACCGAGGGTTGAGCTATTTACCATGAGCTGCGAAAACCCCTTTTTGACCTCATCTACCGTTGCGTAGTTACTCAAGGCATAGGTGAGCATCTGGTAAGAGGCGATGCTGTTGGCTGATTCAGCCTGTGTGGGTTTTTGATAAACCGCCGTATTGGGCGCGTTCATCAAGCCGCCGGCCATGCCTTTTTCATTGATGCCATCAACAACAATTGGTTGACCAAGAGCGTTCATGCCGGCAACTGCATATTTGGATTTCCAGTTCAGGCCAGAGCCGGCTTTGCCATCAATGCCAACACCTTTGAAGTCGAAATTACGTGGTGACACCATAACTTCAGACTTAAGTGGTATGCCGAATTCCATGGTTCGGCCGTAAACATAGCTGCCTTCAGTCGTAGGAACAATCAGGCTAGTGCAGGCAACCGCACTGCTGATCGAAGAAAAGGTCAGTGAGGCTGACACAAATAATGCAGTGATTTTTTTCATCAGAGCTCCAGTCATATTAGACATGTGTAGCGGTGTATGGAACGCACTGTATCAGAGGCATAGTATTTCATACGAGAGCCAGCCGACTTAGAGCAAGCCATCAAGTAGGGCTTAACAGCGATTTATAAGAATCGTAATTTGGGGGGCTACCGTTGTTCCGCCTGGAGCTATTCGCGCCAAATACCTTATATGCAGAAGGCACCTTGAAAGAAGCCAAATTCCTTATTCTGCATACTTAGAGATGTTTCCCACACTCTTCCCACACTTAACCCCTGAAAATGGGTGAATATGCGTGAAAACGGATGATAAATTGTGGGAAAGTTGGACAAAGGTGTTTTGCGTTACTTCTTGGCGCCACCCTTGCAACGCCTTGTTTTTATTGCTTTATTTCGATGGTGCCCAGGAAGAGACTCGAACTCTTACACCTTGCGGCGCCAGAACCTAAATCTGGTGCGTCTACCAATTTCGCCACCTGGGCAGGTGCCATTTGCAAGGTGTGATTCTATCACTGAATCCTTCAAATCGCTCCCGTTATACTTCAAGCATGGCTGTAGATCATTACGAAAACTTCCCGGTTGCCTCGCTATTACTGCCCAGGCACCTGCACGCTCCTGTGGCTGCCATTTATCGCTTTGCCCGCACGGCTGACGATATTGCCGACGAAGGCATGGCTACGCCGGAAGAACGCCTTGCCAAGTTATGTGAATACGACAATGCCTTAAAGGCTATTGTTACGGGAGCGTCTGTACCGCAGGCACTGGCAACCATATTTGAACCCCTAGTGCATGAACATCAGCGGATTGGCTTGCCGCTGGCGCCCTGCCATGCCCTGCTGTCAGCCTTTATGCAGGATGTTCACCAGACCCGCTATGCAACCTACACAGAGCTACTAGATTACTGCGCCCGCTCGGCCAACCCAGTGGGCCATTTAATGCTATTTCTTTTTGGAGCAGACACGTCAGCAAACCGCAAAGAATCAGATGCCATCTGCACGGCCCTGCAACTGACCAACCACTGGCAGGATATTGCAATTGACGCGGGTAAGGGGGCCAATGGGCGAATTTATCTACCCCAAGATGAACTCGCACTGTGGGGCTATACCGATGCCGATATTATTAGCGGCGCCGGTATGCAGCGAGACCCATTACGCTGGGCCGAGTTTATGACGTTTCAAACGACCCGGGTAGCCGATCTCTTTAATCAGGGGCAGGCACTCCCGGCTCGGCTAGGGAAACAATCCTGGCGGATTGGCCAGGAACTACGGCTTACGGTAGCTGGCGGCCGGCGGATTCTATCCAGAATTAACGCTGTGAACGGCGATGTTTATCGCCACCGCCCTACACTCAACTGGCGCGATTGGCTCATGCTGCTGCTCCGCAGATAGCGCTGTTGCTCTACAATCCTGCGCATGGACACACACGAATACTGCCAGCAAAAGGTTGCCGAGAGCGGCACCTCGTTTTACTACGCGTTTCTGTTCCTGCCGCCGGAGAAACGACAAGCCATCCATGCGCTATATGCCTTCTGCCGAGAAGTGGATGATGTAGTGGATGAATGTGAAGACCCGGCCATTGCGGTTGCCAAATTAAGCTGGTGGCGACAGGAAGTAGCGCTGCTGGAAACCGAACCCGGGCAGCCCCAACCCACACACCCGGTGATGATTGCACTCAAATCTGTACGCCAGAATTTCAATCTGCCGGTGGAGTATTTCAACGAGATCATCGATGGTATGGCGATGGATCTCGAATATAGCCGTTACCCGGATTTCAAATCTCTCTCGCTGTACTGTTACCGCGTTGCCGGCGTTGTGGGTCTGCTGTCTGCCGAGATCTTCGGCTATAGCGACCGAAAGACCCTACGCTACGCTACCGAACTGGGTACGGCATTACAGTTAACCAATATTATTCGTGATGTGGGCGAAGACGCCCGCCGTGGTCGCATTTACCTGCCGGTTGATGAATTGCAGCGCTTTAACGTGCCGGCTGCCGACATCATGAATGCGCGCGAAACTCCGGAATTTGTTGCACTCATGGAGTTTCAGGCAGAACGCGCCCAGTCGTATTACGACAAGGCGCTGGAAACGCTGCCTGCACCAGACCGTTCGGCACAACGCCCGGGGCTGATTATGGCTGCAGTGTATCGCACACTGCTGGATGAAATTACCGCAGATGGCTTCAAGGTGCTGCAACAAAAAACCGGGTTACCACCGTTACGCAAACTCTGGATTGCCCTAAAGACCTGGTTCAAGTACTGATGCCCCAAACGCCAGCCCCGGCACAAAAATCGGTTGCCATTATTGGCGGCGGCTGGGCTGGCCTGGCCTGTGCACTTAAGTTGGCTCAGGCGGGTTACCAACCCGTTGTTTTTGAATCCGCGCCGGAGCCGGGGGGGCGTGCACGGCGTGCACTCATCGAAGGTCACTATCGAGATAACGGCCAGCACCTGATGCTGAACGGCTGTGTTGCGTTGACCAAGCTCTTTGACGTAGCTGGCATTAAACTGCCCACGGTATCGTTTGCCTATCAGAGTGGCGCGCGTCAGCTGAGTGTTCCTGCTAACGCGGGTCAATTTGGGTTGGTTCTAGCGTTACTGCGTGCCAAAGGATTTTCATGGCACGAACGTTTTAAGCTCATCACCGCCCTATTGCACCTGAAAGTAAACGGTTGGTGTGTACCCGATGATCTAAGCGTCTCAGACTGGCTGCAGCAACGCCAACAACCTGCTGCCCTGATAGATAATTTCTGGGCACCGCTTGCGCTGGCCATCTTAAACACCCGTATAGACCAGGCTGCCATGCGGCGTCTTGCGCCGGTATTACGAGATACGCTCGCCAAGGGCGGTAATGCCTTGTGCATGCTTCAGCCCGAAAGCAATCTGAGTGACAGCATTGTTTCACCCCTCATTAGTGCGATTGAACAACGCGGCGGCACACTCCACTGTGGCGAACGGGTCACCGCCGTTGAGCAGGCAGGAATGCAATTTCAACTACGCATTAGCAACCGGAATGACAGCCCACTCTTTGATCATGTGGTCTTAGCCGTACCACCTTGGGCGCTCAATCATCTGACACTGCCAGCATCAGTGAATGCCACCTCTGTAGCAGAAGCATTTGGGGCACAACCGATTGCAACGGTTTACCTGGGCTTTGACAGCGACTTCCGGCTACCTACCCCGCTATTTCAGATTGCCGGTCCAACACTTGATGATGCGCGGGTGTGGGCTATGGATCGGGCACATTGTGGGGAACCGGGTGTTATTGCCATTTCAATCTCGGCTCAGGGACCCTGGTGCCAGCTCACAGCAGATGAATTGGCGGAAGCTGCGTTAAGCGCGTTACTGACAAACCTGAAGAATGCCCCGATTTGTCTGTGGAAAAAGTCCGTTGTGGTGCAACGAGCTACCTATGCAGCAACGCCTCAGGCCGCGCTTAAACCTCTTTCACTTGAGCCACTCCCTCGTCTACACCTGGCAGGAGACTGGACGCACGCCGACTACCCGGCAACGCTTGAGGCTGCCGTTGCCAGTGGTTTTGCCGCTGCCAAGCGAATAACCCGGCAGCACACCTGATCAAGCGCCCGGTTTTTCGTTAGAATCTAGTCATGACGATCTGGGCGATAGGCGATATCCAGGGGTGTTTTGACCCACTGCAACGACTACTGGACAAGTGCCGCTTTGACCCGGCACAAGACCAGTTGTGGATGGTGGGCGACCTGGTCAATCGTGGCCCGCAGTCACTGGAGACGCTACGTTTTATGCGCAGTCTCGGCAAGTCGGCCATTACCGTGCTGGGCAACCATGATCTTTATCTGCTCATGGTGGCTGCAGATGCAGTGCCACGCCGGGGCAAAGACGATACGCTGGACCCGATCTTCGCAGCGCCTGATGTCACTGAACTACTCGACTGGCTTAAAGCACAACCCCTCGCCCACGCTCAAACGTTGGATGATCAACGCTATGTAATGGTGCATGCTGGTCTGTTGCCTGAATGGACGGCCGATGATGCGCTCGCTTTGAGCGAAGAAGTCTCGAAGCATCTGCGTGGTCCGGATTTCGGGGCATTTCTTTTGTCGTTGTGGGGAGATACTCCCCTAGGTTGGCACAAGGATCTGAACCCACTTGATCGTGCCCGCGTCATTGTGAACGCCATGACCCGTATGCGCTTTTGCACACGTCAAGGCGTGATGGATTTAAAGATCAAGGGCAAACCTGAAAACGCCCCAGAGGGTCATGTACCCTGGTTTGAGGTACCGGGACGCAAAACAGCTAAAGACACCCTAGTTGTGGGTCACTGGTCTGCCCTGGGCTTGAAAATGACACCGAATCTTGTGGCGCTGGATTCTGGCTGCTTATGGGGTGGCCACCTCACAGCGGTAAGCCTTCCCGAGCGTGAAGTGATGCAGGTGTCCTGTACAACTTGCAGATAATTGATCCTGTTTGATCCAGGTCAAATTTATGACCGAAATGCCGTATAAATTGAGCGTAGAATCGACTTAGTGCACCGCATCATTCCGTTGTCATGAGTTATGCGTCAATTTGCTGGAAGAGATCATCATGCTTGAAGAACATTATTTAAAGCCCCTATTCGAACCGGAAAGTGTTGCCGTTTTCGGCGCAAGCGATCGCGAGAACTCAGTCGGACAGGTGCTGTTCCGCAATCTGGTGCAAACTGGTTTTGGTGGACGTCTCTTCCCTATTAACCCCAAGCACGACACGGTTCAGGGACAAGAAACCTTTAAATCGCTGCACGATGTGCCCGGTCGAGTGGACTTAGCGATTATCTGTACGCCGGCCATGAGTGTGCCGGGCATTATTGAACAATGCGGCGAGCGCGGTGTGCGCTTTGCGCTGATTGTCTCCAGTGGTTTTGCTGAACGTGGCCATGCCGGTGCAGCGCTGGAACGTAAGGTACTGGAAATTGCCCGTAGCTATAGCGTGCGTATCCTGGGCCCGAATAGCCTTGGCATCATGCGCCCGCCTAGCCGTCTGAATGCAACCTTTACACAGGAACGCGCGCATGAAGGCAAGATGGCGCTGGTCTCGCAATCAGGCGCAATCTGTTCAGCTATTCTGGATTGGGCGCTGCCTAATAACGTGGGCTTTTCGTCGGTGGTATCCCTTGGTCGATCAACCGATATCGACTTCGGCGAGATTCTAGACTACCTGGTACACGACCCACGCACCCACTACATTCTGCTTTACATCGAAGGCATCCAGAACGCGCGACTCTTCCTATCCGCCCTGCGCTCGGCCGCCCGTATTAAACCGATTTTGCTTTACAAGACCGGACGTTTCGCTTCGGGTACCGCCGCCGCCCTGACCCACAGCGGTATTCGCAGCGGTTCGGATACGGTATTCGATATGGCGGTGCGCCGTGCCGGTGTGGTGCGTGTAAACAGCATTATTCAGCTGATTGAAGGCGCCAAAGCACTAAATGACCGCCTGCAGCCCAAAGGTAAACGCCTGGCCATCATTACGAATGGCGGTGGCCCGGGTGCCATTGCAGCAGACCGCGCCAGTGAGGCCGGCATTCCCCTGGCCGAACTACAGGACGGCACCATTCAAGCGCTGAACAAAGTATTGCCGACCACCTGGTCGCATGCTAACCCGGTGGATATTGGTGGTGACGCCACAGCTGAACGTTATCGCGATGCGATTAGCTTGTGTGCTGCAGACGAAACGGTGGATGGTCTGCTGGTGGTGCTGACACCACAAGCGATGACCAACCCGCAGGCTGTTGCCGAGGTATTGGTTGATCTATCGAAAGATCTGACCAAGCCACTCATCGCCTGCTGGATGGGCGAAGAACATACACGGGCCGCCCGCGAGTATCTCTCTGGGCACAATATTCCGGTGTTCCGCATGCCGGAGTCTTCTGTCGATCTATTTTCTAATCTGTCGACCTTCTACGAAAACCAGCGCCTACTGCTACAAACCCCTGCCGCCAAGTCGGAAGGCAATGAGTTACGAATTGAAGGCGCCCGCATGCTGATTGATGCGGTGCTGGCCGAAAAACGCAAAACGCTCTCCGAGATGGAATCGAAGTCCGTCTTGCGCGCATTCAAGATCCCTGTGGCTCAAACCATGGTGGCGCATAGCGTGGCTGATGCCTTGATGTACGCCGAGCAACTGGGCTTCCCAATTGCGATGAAGGTGGACTCGCCGGACATTCTGCGCAAGACTGATGCTGGTGGGGTGCGCTTGAATATCCAGGATGCCGTATCCCTGCGTAACGCGTATCACGACATTATCGAAACGGTAAAACGTAAGCATCCGAATGCCCGTATTTCCGGCGTATCGATTGAGCCGTTCGTGTCTCGTAATAACGCCCGCGAAGTGCGCGTTGGTGTGTTCCGTGACCGTACTTTTGGCCCAGTAATTACATTCGGTAGCGGCGGTAACGAATCCGATCTCTACCCGGATCGTGGTCTCGCCCTGCCCCCACTGAATCAGGTGCTTGCCGAAAGCCTCGTGAAATCGACGCGTGCTTTTAATCTGCTCAAGGCACACGGCCCGATTCCGGCAGCGAACATCGATGCAATTTACGAGCTGCTCCTTCATATCTCTGATCTGGTCAGCGAAATCCCGCAGATCATTGAGCTGGATATCAACCCGCTTATCGTGGATGAAGAAGGTGTAATTGCAGCCGATGCCCGCATTGTGATCGATTATGCACCGGCAACTGTAGATCGCTATGCACACATGGCGATTCACCCGTACCCGAACCATCTGGTTGAAGAATGGATTCTGCCGGATGGTTCATCCGTCACGATTCGTCCGGTACGCCCTGAAGATGCGGAAATGGAAAAAGAATTCGTCAAGAACATGTCTGACGAAAGCCGTTACTTCCGTTTCATGGACACCATGCGCGAGCTTTCGAAGCCGCAACTGGTGCGTTTCACGCAGATTGATTACGATCGCGAGATGGCCTTCGTTGCCGTACAACTGGATGATACGGGCGAACCGGTTCAGATTGGTGCCTCGCGTTATGTGACCAACCCAGATGGTGAAACGGTTGAGTTTGCGCTGGCCGTAGCCGATAGCTGGCAGAAACGCGGCCTGGGTCGCAAGCTCATGCAGGTGCTGATTGATTGCGCCCGCATCAAGGGCTATACGGCCGTGATTGGTGATGTACTTTCGGACAACACCAAGATGCTCAATCTGATGAGCTCACTGGGCTTCAAGATTCTGCCGAATCCGGAAGACAACACCATTAAACGTGTGGTGAAACCGCTCACCCACTAATCAGATGGACTGGCGGCTGCTACGGGTGTTGATGCCCGGCAGCACGCCAGGCGTTTGCGGACGGAACGGCGTGGTCTGTGGCTCCGCACTAAACTGCACATTGATGGTGAATTCGTTCTCTTCACTCAATGAACCGCGGTTCACGGTGAGATATTCACGGAATGGCACGCCCATCGGCTCGATGATGTAGAAGTCGCGCTTCGAGCCCATTTCCTTGCTCTTATAGGTGTAATCCGAAGCACGGAATGCCACCATATGGTATGCACCCTTCTGGATCTGACGCGTGCTGGTCACATTATCGTTAGAACGTTCGACCAGCATCAACTGAACTGAACGCAATTGACGCAATGCATCCCCCGCTAACCAGGTTTGATAGCATCTCAGCGAGTCATACTGCGGGTCGTTGCGGAAACAGAGCAAGCCCTCACCATTCACAATCTCCGTGCCACGGGACGTCTGATTTCTGAATGGGGAGGGTGCCAGACCAAGTGGCACGGCGATGGGTGCGGCGATCAATGACAATACAGACTTGCCGATATCGCTCCATTTGGAACGTTCGAAATCGATCCGTTGCCCTTGCACATTCAAAAAGGCTTCCAGATCGGAATACCACTTCTCACTCGGTGCCACATCAGACACCTGCAACACAATCTGGGCGTTCTTCTTGTTATCCGTGCTGACGTACAAACGATCCATACGGGCGCTGAACATTGTCGGACGCATGATCAATGCGGTTAATGTGGATCGTGCCTCATCCTGCTTATCCACGAAACGCCCAACCTCGCCCAGATTCAGTGAGCGGCTATTGGGGTTGAGCGCAATATTCTTTTTGTCGAGGTAGACCTCGGCACGGATCTTTACCGTGCAGGGTGAAACGCCTTTGCTCTCCAGCACCGTGTACTGACGTACAACACCGCCGCTGTATTCATTCAGGCTTTCCGAATAGTACTTATCCGAAACGAGCGACTTCTGGCTATTAATGAATGAGCCGACTACCTTATCGCTGGCCTGCACCTTGGCCTGGCCTAAGGCTTCCTGACAGGTGCTGCCGACACCTTCTGCATCGACCATCTGCACATCGCCCTTTTTGGACGAAGAAGCGCAAGCCACCAGCAAGACGGCGCTCCCCAATAATAGGGAACGCCGCCACAGGTTAATCCGTGTCACTGCCAGCTAATCCAGCAACTCAGGTCAGTTGCCCATCGCCTTGCGCATTTGCTCGGCACCCTTGATGCTCTGCTGTGTGACCAGAATGGTGACTGATACGTGCTGCTGCTCTTTAGAAACTTTACGCTCGGTAACCTGAACACCCTTCAGAATGGCCTGTGAGTTATCGTCAATGCGCTCACGAACGGTCTGAGCAACGGTGTTGGCCTTCTGACGGCTTTCCTTGGTGGCCTGGCTATTGCTAGCGGCATCTTCGTCTTCACCCGCTGTATTGGATTCATTGCTGCTATCCACCTGCGCAATATTTTTCAGGTAAGACTTGGAGATAGTTTGCACAGACTTGGTCGACTTCACATCATTCGACATAAATTCGGTGAGGTTGCGCTTGGCACGCATGGTCGCTGTTTTGAAAGCGATCTCAACACCTTCGGGGGCGTTGTTCACCAGGGGCGCTGTGGCCGAGGACTTGATCGAGATCCAGTTACCCTTGTCATCAAAGGTCAGCGTCAGCGGACCATTCGCTTCGAGGAATTCCACATCGGCCGTGCGGCCCGGTGTGGCATCTACCGGATTCTTCGGTGTGCTGCTACAGGCCGTGAGGCCCAGGAAAATGGCGGAAGCAATCAGAAACGATTTTTTCATTACTTACTCCTCGTTGAAACTTAATTGGTTGGCAATACGTATTGTTGAACGACCACATCGGGACGCTTGTACAGATCCTGAACTTTTTTGCGCACAACCGGGTCTTTGATCTGAGAACCCAGCAGATCCGAATGTGTCAAAGGCTCAACCTTTGCTGCGGGTTCTTTGGCAGGTGGCGCCGGTTCGGCATGCGTATCCAGCGGTTGCACTTCCCCCTTTTCCGATTCTGCAGGCTGCGCTGGTGCCGGCTTTTTGATCTTTTTGCTGGCAGGCGTTTCTGCTTTCCACTGGTTCAATCGTTCGAAATCTTTATCGAACTTGGAAAACTCACGGTCAAATAAGGATTCCTGGGCACAAACTGCCCCGCTCAGAAACACCAGAAGAATGATTAGGTAGCGCATCGTGTGTCTTATAACGATCAATATCTTATAAAGTTAACGCGAAACCGGCCATTTTTTGCAAAAACCGGAAATAAAAAACGCCTGGGCTTAACCAGGCGCTTTTTTAGGCAGAAATGATCCGATCAGGAATCGAACAGCACATCGTACGGATACGACTTTTGCGGCACTTTGGCTTCTGCATAGATTTCGTTCTGCTTTACATCCTGGAGCTTATCCCACCAGATGGCGCGGCCTGTCTGCTGGTCGGTACGCCACTCAGGATTCTTCTTCAGTTCTTCATTGATGAACTTGGTGTGATCCGAAACGTAATTAGATTCGACGCGGGCCATGGCCGGAAACTCCGAAATGTGTGAATGGGGTGATTATAAAGCAGAGTCGACTCTGGGCGAAATCCCCGGAACGGCAACCTCTTCTGGCTCTGCAACCGGCATCACCTCGTTAGGCAAGCCCAGTGCCTGGCGGTGCTGCTGCCAGAGGCTGAGCATATTGCAGAACAAGGCGCCCTGCTCCAGTGCATCGTCCAACGCCACGTGCGTGTGTGGCAGGTCGTCGAACCACTCTTTGGGTAGCTTCGGCTTGATGCAACTACGGTACGGTAAGCCCGATAAGGCCATGGCGAAGGTTTTCATGTCCAGAGCCGACCAGGAGAATGGCGACTCACCGGTAAAACGCATCATGTACCAGAAGACAAAGGTGAAATCGAAGCCAGCCGGATACGCCACGAAGACCGCCTTACCAGGCAGCGCCCTTACCCATTTAACGTAGGCCTTCATGGCCTCTTTGGGATCTTGCAGATCCTTGCGGCATGCTTCCCAGGCCTCAGGCTCGGTCTTCCACCACTTCATGGTGAGCGGGTGCCCCTTGGCATCAGGCAGCAGCTCCAGATTGGCGCTGAAAGTGCCGATCAGCTGTTTGTCGGCGGTATAGGCTGCCGAGGCAAACGACAACATGGAATGCGGCCCCGGAATCGGACCATCTGCTTCAACATCGGTGCTTACGTAGATTTCAGCCATGTGGCATTTTACCCATGAAAAAGGCGACCTTCCGGTCGCCTTCTCCTGAGCGGGTCTCCTTACTTTGTGAAGACCATCTTGCCCTTCTTGCAATCCACCTTGATGACATCTTTGGGTCCAAAGTCGCCTTCGAGGATATGCGTGGCCAGTGGATTCTCGATCTCCGCCTGGATCGCCCGCTTGAGCGGCCGTGCCCCGAAGACCGGGTCGAAGCCGGATTCCGAGATACGGTCCAGTGCGGCATCCGAGACTTCCAGCCCCATATCCATAGCGGCCAGACGCTTCTCCAGATACTGCAACTGGATACGGGCGATGTCGCGGATGTTCTTCTGATCCAAGGAATGGAAGACGATGACATCGTCGATCCGGTTGATGAACTCCGGACGGAAGAAGGTCTTCACCTCGGCCATGACGGCAAGTTTGATGACGCCATAGTCGTCTCCCGCCATCTGCTGGATCATCTGGCTACCCAAGTTAGAGGTCATGATGACCACGGTGTTACGGAAGTCGACCGTTCGACCCTGACCATCAGTCAGGCGACCGTCATCCAGCACCTGCAGCAGAACATTGAACACATCCGGGTGGGCCTTCTCGACTTCGTCGAGCAGGATCACGCTGTACGGATTGCGTCGTACAGCTTCAGTCAGGTAACCACCCTCGTCGTAACCAACATAGCCCGGCGGCGCGCCGATCAGACGGGCAACCGAGTGCTTCTCCATGAATTCGCTCATATCTAGGCGGATTAGGTGATCCTGCGAGTCGAAAAGGAATTCGGCCAAGGCCTTGGTGAGCTCGGTCTTACCGACGCCCGTAGGCCCCAGGAACAGGAAGGAACCATAGGGACGATTCGGATCCGACAGGCCGGCACGCGAGCGGCGGATAGTTTCCGACACAAGGCGCACAGCTTCGTTCTGACCGATCACGCGATTGTGCAGATAGCTTTCCATCTGCAGCAGCTTGGCGCGTTCGCCTTCCATCATCTTTGACACCGGGATACCCGTTGCCCGCGAAACGACTTCGGCAATTTCTTCTGCGCCGACTTCGGTACGCAGCAGCTTGTGCTTAGTGGCTTCGGCATTGGCGGCATCGCCCTTGCTTTCAGCAACTTTCAGCTTGGCTTCCAGCTCCGGCAGCTTGCCGTACTGCAGTTCAGCGAGTTTGTCGAACTGACCCTTGCGTTGCAGCTCGGCCATTTGTAGGCGCAGCTTTTCGATCTCTTCACGCACCTGTGACGAGCCTTGCAGCGTCGACTTCTCAGCACGCCAGATTTCATCCAGGTCGGCGTATTCCTTGCCAAGTGTATGGATCTCTTCCTCGATCAGCGCCAGGCGCTTCTGCGAGGCTTCGTCCTTTTCCTTTTTTACGGCTTCGCGCTCGATTTTGAGCTGGATCAGGCGACGGTCAAGCTTATCCATCTGCTCCGGCTTGGAGTCGATTTCCATCTTGATCTTGGCGGCAGCTTCATCGATGAGGTCGATGGCCTTGTCCGGCAGGAAACGATCGGTGATATAGCGGTGCGAAAGCTCCGCTGCGGCAACGATGGCCGGGTCGGTGATCTCGACACCGTGGTGCACTTCATAACGCTCCTGCAGACCGCGCAGAATAGCGATGGTCGACTCGACGGAGGGTTCTTCAACCATCACCTTCTGGAAGCGGCGTTCCAGGGCAGCATCCTTCTCGACGTACTTGCGGTATTCGTCCAGCGTGGTGGCACCGATGCAATGTAGTTCGCCGCGGGCGAGCGCAGGCTTCAGCATGTTGCCGGCGTCCATGGCACCTTCGGCCTTGCCAGCACCAACCATGGTGTGGATTTCGTCGATGAAGAGAATGATCTTGCCTTCTTCGGCAGCGATGTCTTTCAGCACGGCCTTCAGACGTTCTTCGAACTCGCCGCGGTATTTGGCACCGGCCAGCAGCGCGGCCATATCCAGCGACAGCACCTTCTTACCCTTCAGGGTTTCCGGCACTTCTTCGTTAATAATGCGCTGGGCCAAGCCTTCGACGATGGCGGTTTTACCCACGCCAGGCTCGCCGATGAGCACAGGATTGTTCTTGCTGCGGCGTTGCAGGATCTGGATAGAACGGCGGATTTCGTCGTCACGGCCGATGACCGGATCCAGCTTGCCCAGGCGGGCACGCTCAGTTAGATCCAGGCAGTATTTCTTGAGGGCTTCGCGCTGGCTTTCCGCGTCGGACGAATCCACGCCCTGACCGCCACGCACAGCCTGAATGGCCAGCTCCAGCGATTTGCGGTTCAACCCGTTATCGCGGCAGAGACGGCCGGTTTCGCCCTTGTCATCACACAGTGCGAGCAAAAAGAGTTCAGAGGCGATGAACTGGTCACCCCGTTTGGCAGCTTCCTTGTCGCAGAGATTGAGCAGATTGCCCAGATCTCGCGATGCCTGCATTTCGCCACCGGTGCCCTGCACCTGCGGCAGTCGCTTCACGAGCGCCTCGGTTTCACGGGCAAGCGCCGTCACATTGACGCCGGCGCGCTCAAGCAGCGAACGAATACCGCCATCCGACTCCTGAATCATGGCCAGCAGCAGATGTGCTGGCTCGATGAAGCCACAGTCGTTGGCGAGTGCAATGCTCTGGGCATCGGCCAGAGCCTGTTGGAACTTAGTCGTCAGTTTGTCGAATCGCATAGTGGTCCTTTGTCTTTTTTATTTGGCGGCCGGGCGCCCGATCTTCAAATCACCCATTCGCCATGATCTTTTGGCAATATGTAGGCTAAATATGCTTTTTCAAGTCCAGCGAACCTGCATTCGTTAAAGTTTAGACCTATTCAGGAACAAACAACATGAACCCCTTGGCCGCCTCCCCTCTGACTGGTTCAACCGGCTCGACATCCGGGCCGCATACAAAAGTGATCAGCCCAAGGGCAGCGGCGGCGCTGGTGCAATCAGGCCAGACGCTGGCCACCTGTGGGTTTGTGGGCATTGGCTTTCCGGAGAATCTGGCTGTTGCGCTCAAAGAGCATTTCAACGAGACCGGTTTGCCACGTGACCTAACCCTGGTATTTGGTGCTGGCCAGGGCGATGGGAAAGACCGCGGCTTGAATCACCTGGCGCCACCCGGATTATTAAAGCGGGTAATTGGCGGCCACTGGGGACTCATTCCCAAGGTGGGTGCGCTGGCCACCAGCAACCAGATTGAAGCCTATAACCTGCCTCAGGGCGTACTTTCACAGCTATACCGGGATATCGCCTCCGGCAAACCCGGTTTGCTCACCCATGTTGGCCTACACACTTACGTAGACCCACGACTTGGCGGCGGCAAACTAAATGAACGGACAACGGAAGACTATGTCTTTCTAACCGAAATCGATGGGAAGGAATATCTACGTTACAAAACCTTCCCGATCAATGTGGCATTTCTGCGCGGTACCACCGCAGACTCCCTAGGCAATATCACTGTCGAGCATGAAGCACTCACACTGGAGTCTCTAGCCATTGCCATGGCGGTTCGTAATTCGGGCGGCAAAGTGTTTGTACAGGTAGAGCGTCTGGCCGAACATGGCACCCTGAAGCCCAAAGATGTACGTATCCCCGGCATTCTGGTCGATTATGTGGTGGTTGCCGAGAACCCGGCTTACCACCAGCAGACCTTTGCCGAAATGTATAACCCGGCATTTGCGGGTGAAGAAAGGGTAACGCTGGATCAGCTGCCCCCGATGGCTCTGAATGAACGGAAGGTTATTGCTCGTCGTGCCGCCCTTGAGCTACGCCCAGGGTCCATCGTCAATCTGGGTATTGGCATGCCAGAGGGTGTCGCTGCCGTGGCTGCCGAAGAGAACATTACTGATTTCATGACGCTCACAGCAGAACCCGGTGTCATCGGCGGCATTCCTCAAGGCGGCCTGAATTTCGGCGCCGCCGTGAATGCAGATGCGATTATTGACCAACCCTACCAGTTCGACTTTTACGACGGTGGCGGCATTGATATTGCCTTCCTGGGGTTGGCCCAAGCCGATGCTCAGGGCAACCTCAATGTGTCCAAGTTCGGCCCCAAGCTCTCCGGCAGCGGTGGCTTTATTGATATCAGCCAATCATCCAAAAAAGTCGTTTTTGTGGGGACCTTTACCGCTGACGGCCTGAAGATTGCCGTTGAAAACGGCGAATTAAGAATCCATAACGAAGGTCAGGTACGTAAATTCGTTAATGCCGTGGAACAGCTGACTTTTAGTGGCCATTTTGCTGCCCAACGTCAACAGCCTGTGATTTACATCACCGAACGTTGCGTCTTTGAACTAACGCCTGAAGGTATGATGCTCACCGAAGTGGCTCCGGGCATGGATGTAGAGCTCGATATCCTGGCACACATGGACTTTACCCCACAGATCAGCTCAAATCTGAAAACCATGGATCCCCGAATTTTTATGCCGGACCTGATGGGTCTGGCAAAAACCGAATCTCTTTAAATACCGTACGCCCTCTCTGGAAAATTTATGCGTCATTACCAAACCCTATTTGCCGCTGTGCTGCTCACCGCCAGCGTGTTTATCAACGCTCATCCGGCCTTGGCTCAAACTAACGACACCAATGTTGCTGCGCCGCTCAATGGCCCGGTTATCCAGCGCATTCGCGATAAGCAAACACTTACCATTGCCTACGATCCGAACCAGGCACCCTTCTCGTTAACGGGGGATGACGGTCAACCCACCGGCTACACCGTTGATCTTTGCAAAATCGTTGCCTCGCAGCTAGTGACGCAGCTGGACATGAAATTGATGGATGTGCGCTGGATCAAAACCAATACTCGTTCACGCTTTGATGCCATTGAATCGGGCGATGCTGATCTGGAATGTTCAGCCACCTCGAATACCCTGGATCGGCAACGTAATTTTGCTTTCAGCTTGACGAGCTTTGTTCAGGGGGCGACCTTTGCCGTACGCAACGATGCCAATCTGGAAAAGCTGGATCACCTGACCGACAAAAAGCTGGCCGTGGTTCGCAATACAACTACCAGCAAGCTGATGAAACAGGCGATTGCTAGTGATCAAATGCAGGCTACTTTGATTGAAGCGAAAAGCTTTGAGGCAGCCGGCAACATGCTGGCCAATAAGGAAGTCGACGCCATTGCCGGTGACCGCCTGGTCATGTTCGATCAGCTGATCCGATCCAAACTCGGCACCCGCTTCCGCATGCTGCCGCAAGACTTTGCGCCGGAGTATTACGCCATCATGATGAGCAAAGCCGATCCGGATTTACGCTGGGCCGTAAACGCAACATTGTCGCGCACCTATCGCACCCCGGTGATCGGGGAACTTTATCAACGCTGGTTCGGATCACTCAACCAACCGAGTCAATTGATGGAAGCGCTCTACTTCACTCAGGCCTTTCCAGAATAAATAGCGGATTTGGTAAAACATTAACGTTCTACCGCTAGAATCTAACAATGTCTGAGTCACGCCTGCCACTGCCCATCAACAATGAACAGCTTGCGCTGGCAGATTGGCAATCGGCAGGGACAAACGCAACACTCAAACTCTCTGGCCACTTCAACGCCCATACTTTGAGCGGCCTGTGGTCTCAGACCCTGGAAAACCAGCAAACCTGGCTCGCCAGTGCAGGGCCTGCCAGCCATCTGACGATAGACCTGGCTCAGGTCAATTATCTGGATGGCGCTGGCATTGCTTTTCTGATCGATCTAAAACACACGCAAGCAGCAGCCAGTGGCAATGTGACGATGGCAAACCTGGATCCGCGTTACGAACCGCTGATTCAACAATATCAGCCGATCGAAACCCTGTTTCCAGTACATGATGGCAACCATCATGCACATACCAGCCTGATAGAACGCATCGGTAAAGGCGTCTACGAAATGGCAGAAGATGCAAAGCATCAAACCGTGTTTATTGGCCAAATTGCCAGCAGTATTGGCTGGGCCATACGCTATCCACGCCAGGTGCGCTGGAACGATTTTATTAATGTGGGTGTTGAGGCGGGTGTCGCCGCCCTACCGATTGTTTCGCTCGTTGCTTTCCTGATTGGCGTCATTCTGGCCTTTCAGTCTGCTATCGGATTAAAGCAGTTTGGCGCCGAAACCTTTGTCGCCAACCTGGTATCACTGTCGATCTTTCGTGAGCTTGGCCCATTGATGACAGCGATTCTGCTGGCAGGCCGCTCTTCGGCCGCGTTTGCAGCTGAAATCGGCACGATGACTGTGAACAACGAAGTAGATGCGCTCGTTACCGGCGGCATCGACCCCATCCGATTTCTGGTGCTGCCCCGCATGCTGGCCGGCCTATTGGTTGCCCCGATTCTCTCTCTGTTCTCAGATCTCATCGGCGTGTTTGCCGCATCACTGACGATGCTGGCATACCAGATCCCCTTTGTGACCTTCTACGAAGCGGTGCTTAAGACCATTCACGTCAATGACATCATGTCAGGCCTCACCAAGTCACTGCTGTTCGGCCTCATAATTGCTGGCGTGGGTTGCCTGCGCGGCATGCAAACAGGCACAGGCGCTGCAGCGGTTGGTCTGTCAGCCACCCGTGCCGTTGTTTCCAGCCTGATTCTGATTGTGATGGTCGATGGGCTATTCGCCTACATCTCCTACAAAACCGGATTCTGATGCCATGACTACAAATCCGGCCGCGACTGAAGAAAATATCATTGAGGTAAAAGACCTCACTGTAGGCTACGGCAGCAATATTGTGCTGCAAGACATCAACTTCTCCGTAAAGCGTGGCGAAGTATTCGTCATTCTCGGCGGCTCGGGTTGTGGCAAATCCAGTTTGCTTAAAAACATGATCGGTCTTTACGATCCACCCTGTGGTTCTGTTTTGATTGAGGGTGAAGACATCGTTACTGCGGAAGGCTCAGCACGGCAGAATATTCTCACGCGCTTTGGCGTGATGTATCAACAGGGCGCACTCTTCGGCTCAATGAATCTGCTTGAGAACGTGCGCCTGTTTCTTGAGGAATACACGCAGCTGAGCGAAGACGAAATGTCGCTGATTGCGCGTTGCAAACTCGATCTCGTGGGACTGCTCCCTTTCGAGACCTTTATGCCCTCAGAAATTAGCGGTGGCATGCAAAAGCGCGCTGCGATTGCACGTGCCATGGCGCTGGATCCGGATATTCTTTTTCTGGATGAACCTTCGGCGGGTCTCGACCCGATTACATCGGCCGAGCTGGACCAGACGATTCTGTCGATTTCTAAAAATCTGGGCATTACATTTGTAGTGGTCACTCACGAACTGCCGAGTATCTACACCATTGCCGATCGCATCATCATGCTCGACAAAGATACCAAAGGCATTATTGCCGAAGGCGATCCACGCTGGTTACGCGAACATAGCGATAACCCACAGGTACGTAAATTCTTCAACCGCGGCGCCGTTGTTGCGCCTGGCGACACCCCACTTCAACCTGCATCCCTACCGGCCTGAAATACATCATGTCTAATCGAAATAGCGCCCAATATTACCGACTCGGCATCTTTGTACTAATTGGTGCAGCTGCCCTCGTAGCGCTCGTACTCGTTTTTGGTGCCAAAAACCTATTCACCAAGACCATGATCGTCGAAACCTATATCAAGGAATCTGTACAGGGTCTGGATGTGGGCGCACCTGTGCGATTTCGCGGCGTGCGCGTTGGCCAAGTCAGCTTTATTGGTTTATCCGGTTCGCTATATGAGCATAACGTAACACCCATAGAACGCCGTCAGTATGTGGTCGTACGTATGACTGTTGAAAAACTGAATCACGACAATGCAGAATACATCGAAAAAATGGTCAAAGACGGTATGCGTGCACAGATCCGGGGCCAGGGCATCACCGGCGTGAACTATATCGAACTGGATTTCGTCAAAGACCCAGAAAAGATGAAGGAACTGCCTTTCAGCTGGACGCCGGATTATCCCGTAGTCCCTTCACAACCTAGCCCGGTGAACATTCTTCTGGATAGCGTTGAAGATGCACTCAAGAACTTTAACCATCTCAATCTGGCCAAAACCCAAGAGGAAGTAAATACACTTTTGGTCAATCTGAATGGCATGGTAGCCGGTGATGGTGGCAAAGGCAACGGCCTGAATAGCTCTGTGAAAGAACTCAATGCCCTGCTCGCTAAAGTGAACAAGGCTACGGACAATCAGGAGCTGGCCATCATGATCGAACAGCTCACCGCATCAATCGTTGTGCTACGTCAGACACTCACGACCATGCAGGGCGATCTCACCATCTCCGCTGATAACGTGCGACAGATCACTAACAATGTGAATGATCTATCGCAGAAGGCGAATGATTACCCATCGTGGCTATTGTTCGGCCAACCACCCAAGCGCGTTACTCCTTAAACAAATCGGCAACCAGGAAATACCATGACTGCCTCAATCACTCGCGTCTCTCCTAAACGTCCTGGCGCATCGCTTCGCCTCTGGATGCTGCCTGTGTTAGTTACCCTGCTGCTGAGTGCCTGCTCAATCTCTCGCCCCAATCCGGATCAGAGTAGTTGGCTGGTTGTACCGGAACGCACTGCTGCGCCACGCGCGACTCCCATCAATATGCATTTGAAGATGGGCAACTTTGCAGCCAACGCACCCTACGATGGCAAATCGCTGGTGTACCGCATGTCAGACAACAAATATGAGAAGGATTTTTACAACGTCTACCTAGTCTACCCGCGCGACATGGTGGCCACTGCCACGCAGAAATGGCTCACGCAATCGAATGCTTTCACGCTCATCGTGGAACAACCCACTACCTTCTTCCCGATGTATCAGTTACAGGGGGTGATCGATGAATTTTATGGCGATTACCGAGACCAGCCTACGGCGGTTGTAACGATCCAGTTTTATGCCAGTGCCAGTTTCAATGGCAAGAATGGCATGTTCTCTACACCGCGCATTACCAAACGGGTACCTTTGGCTGACAAATCGACTCAGGCACTCATTACCGGCCAGCAACAGGCGCTGACTGAGGTGCTACAGGAACTGGAACAACGCCTTGTGACTGATGCAGCCAACGCGCCGCCAGAATTTAAGTCTGTGACTGGCCGTCACGTCGTTCATTAAGACTTACACAATCCGGACTGGCGCAAACCCACCACCCGGCGTGCGGAAGTTGGTTGTTTGTCCCTGATATAAGCGTGCGGCCAGCAGCTGGATCTCGCCGTTATAGGCATAGACCCGTAGATCGTATTTCAATATCGTGGCGGCACCATCTTCAATAGGCTTCAGTGCCAGCTCTGGTGGCGGCACAAAATCTTGTGCCACATAACCACCCTGAAGAATTTCTTCAAATACACGCTTCGTGAGCTTCTCACCCCGATAGGTTGCACGAGACCCGAAGCCCGCCTGAGGTTTGAAGAACAGGGTTTTGCGCTTACCCCAAAAGTACTCGCCCTGCGTCGCGGCTACCGGAACGGTACGCGGCACACAACGTACGATCTGATCGACTAGTTCCGGGTTCAAACCGAAACCCGCCAGACGTTCAGAGTCAGACAACCAATCCAGATTACGTTTATCTGCCCATAATGCATGCGCTTGGGGATGCGGGGTAATCAACGTGCCCGTTGTAACCCCTGAGGCCTGAACCTGCCACGCCCCAGCCAGCGCCGCAGAGGTTGCTGGTGTCAGACTGAAATCGGTGAGTCGGTTATAGAGCAGATCAATCGCCCTGCCCTGATAACTTAATCGCCCTTGTTCATTGCAACTGAGTTGTTCGGGGGAACAGATACTCGTATGTATGCCGTGCGTTTCAAACAGCTTTTGCCAACGCATAAACTCAGGGTAGAGATATTGTTGTTCCGGACTTTCGTCAACGATAGCAATGGTCTCTAACGGTCGTGCGCCACCCCATGTGAGCCATTCAGCCCTGAACATATCGATCAGTTGCTGTTCCGCAATTTCCGCACCCTGTTCTTGAGCCCAGGCCCGATTCAGCAGCGTCACCAGCAGGCTACCACCCGCATTGGTATTAATTTCGATGAGCTTAGGCCCATTCGGGGTACGATGAAAATCAAAACCCAGACAGACACCCGGTGGAAGTTGCGCGAATCTTGCTTTATCTCGTTCGGCAATTGCATGCTGATAGGACGGCAAGGCGACCAGCGCAGTGACGGCTTTCACGAAACCAGCGAGCTCCGCTAATTCTGCCGCCGGCAAATCAACCATGCTGTCGGAGAACAGGTGTGGCCGTTCGGCTAATGCGCCGGCACCCAACACCACTTCCAGGATATGACGATCAGGCAACATGATCTTTAAGCGTGTGAATTAGAAAAGTTTCGGCTTCGGCAATGTCACGTGTTCGTGCCATGGGTGGCAGGCTGCGCCATACTTTCTTGCCGTAGGCCTTGGTAACAAGACGCGGGTCACCAATGACAAGCACGCCTTGATCCCGCTCACTGCGAATGAGACGTCCAGCGCCCTGCTTGACGTTGATGACGGCATGCGGCAACTGATAATGCATGAAGGCGTTTTTCCCCTGACGATTCAATGCGTCAATCCGGGCAGACAATACCGGATCGTCCGGTGCTGCAAAGGGTAGCTTATCGATCACCACCAGCGATAGTGCATCGCCTGGGACATCAACACCTTCCCAGAAGCTTTGCGAACCCACGAGCACCGCATTACCGGATTCTTTGAAACGACGTAGCAATTCATTTTTAGCCGCATCTCCCTGACAAAGCACTGTGATCTCTGGCTGGTGAAAGGCCAGCCGTGTTTCCAGTTGCGTACGCACCTTTTGCATGGCGCGTAATGAGGTGCACAAAAAGAAAGTGCGGCCCTGTGCTGCTTTAATTAGGGGGAGCGCTTTGTCCACAAGGCGTTCCGTGTATTCCGGGCTATTCGGATCGGGCAAATCAGTCGGGCAACAAAGCATCGCCTGCGTGCCGTAATCAAAGGGACTATCCCAGCAATAGGCGGCAATATCATGCAATCCCATGGCTTCTTTGTAATGACCAAAGTCACCCTGCACCGCCAGCGTGGCTGAGGTAAACACCCAGCTGCGCGGGCTGCTTGCCATAAGTTTGGTGAACGGCTCGGCCACCGATAGCGGTGTGGCGTGCAGATGTAAACCGTGACCTAGCGTTTCGACCCAATACACATAGTCGGCTGCTATTGGCTCGGCATCTGAATCCGCAGCCGGCGTTTGTCTAAGAGCCCCTTTTTTCCAGCGCTGTAAATCCTGACCCAGCGCCTGGGCACGTTGCCATGCCCGCTCAAGATCGGGCGAACGTCCGGCCTGAGTTTCCAGCAGCGCGGTCATTAAATCGAGTCGCTCCGCGAGTGCGTCCAGTCCCTTGAGAAACTCCGCATGCTTGAGCATGTTGATTGCCGGCTGACGTACGGTATCGTTACCCAGGGTCAGACGAAAATCTTTAGCGGCTTTATCCAGAGCGGCACTCTGCACCGGTAGATCCAGACAATCCCGCGCCTCGGCCAGCGCCGAAAGACGCACATCCTGCGCCAGGTCCATAACCTGCGTGGTTGAGAAGCGCTGCCCGAAAAAGATACCGGCGGTTTCGGGTAACTGATGCGCTTCGTCAAAGATGACCGTATTACAGTTGGGCAATAGCTCGGCCATACCCTCTTCTTTAAGGGCGACATCGGCAAAGAAGAGATGATGGTTTACCACCACCATATCGGCTTCCAGCGCTTCTCGCCGTGCCTTTACGACAAAACATTCTTCATACTGGGCACACTCACTGCTCAGGCAGTTGTCTTTAGTAGAAGTGGCCATGTGCCAGACCGAAGACGATTCAGGCACATCGGCACACTCGGCTTTATCACCGCGTTTCGTCATTTTGGAGAAACGCAGGATATTCGTGATGTGACGTGCATCCTCTTTTTGCAGGAATCGGCCTTCGCTATGGGCTCGTTCAAGATGATGCAGGCAAACATAGTTGCTACGCCCCTTGAGTAATGCCACACGGATAGGCGCACCCAATGCTTCACGCACCGTAGGGATATCTCTCTCAAAAAGCTGATCCTGCAGGGTTTTGGTGCCGGTAGACAGCACGACTTTGCCGCCAGACAGCATGGCGGGCACCAGATACGCAAAGGTTTTGCCCGTTCCGGTTCCAGCTTCTACTAGGCAGGCGGCATCTGCTGTAATGGCGTCGGCGATACGCTCAGCCATTTCGGTCTGCTGTGGCCGTGCTTTAAAGGCGGGAATCTGGCGAGCCAGCGGCCCTTCGGGGGCAAATACATCGGCGACTTGTTCGACCAGGCTCATGCCCAGATTCTACCAGCCGCCAGCCACAGAATCGCCGATTTGCCACGAGGGCACTGAGGCGGGGATAATGATGCTTTGCGTCAAAGACTTAAGAGGTAATGCCTGTGAAGTGGACCATCATCTGGATTTTTGTGCTGTCGACCGTTTTCGTGCACTTCCGTGGACGTGTCCGTCTGCGCCCTTTCCGCCAGATCACTGACCATTCCACATTCCTGGCACCGGTCAACGTACTGCTCTATGGCGCATCGACCGTACCTAATGTGCCTTACCTCGACGCCAAAGATTTCCCGGAAATGAAGATCTTTGATGACAACTGGGAAAAGATCCGTGAAGAAGGCCTGAAGCTCGCCGACGATGGCTTGATCAAAGCGTCTGACACCTATAACGATGTGGGCTTTAATTCCTTCTTCCGTACAGGCTGGAAGCGTTTCTACCTGAAGTGGTATGACACGGCGCACCCATCTGCAGAAGAGCTCTGCCCTTTCACAGTGGGTCTGCTCAAGCAAGTACCTAATGTTAAGGCAGCGATGTTTACACACCTGCCGCCGGGCGCCCGTCTCGTGAAACACCGTGACCCGTATGCGGGTTCAATCCGTTACCATCTGGGGCTGTCGACGCCGAATGATGATCGCTGTTTTATTGACGTTGATGGCGAGCGTTACAGCTGGCGCGACGGCAAGAGCGTGTTTTTTGACGAAACCTTCATCCATTACGCTGAAAACGAAACAGATAAAGACCGTCTGATCTTCTTCTGTGACGTCGAACGCCCATTGGCGGGTTCGTGGATTCAGGCTTTCAATCGCTGGTTCGGCCGTTATGTGGTGGGTGCTGCGGCATCGCCCAATGCCGAAGGCGATAAGACCGGTGGCCTGAACAAAGTGTTCGGCGTCGTTTACAAAGGCCGCGTCTGGGCCAAAGGCTTGAAGTCTCGCAACCGTACCCTCTACTACGCCGGCAAATGGCTAATTCTGGGTGGCATTCTTGCCCTGATCCTTTTTGCGTAATCAGGAAGCCTGACAATGCGTTTACTGCACACCATGCTGCGCGTCGGTGATCTGGACAAGTCGCTTGATTTCTATACCCGCGTGTTGGGCATGTCGCTACTACGCAAAAACGACTATCCAGAAGGCAAGTTCACCCTGGCTTTTGTAGGCTATGGCGCAGAATCAGAACAAGCTGTGATCGAATTAACCTACAACTGGGGTGTCGATAAATACGATCTGGGTACGGCCTTTGGCCATATCGCCCTTGAGGTTGATGACGCCTATGCGGCGTGCGATGCCATTCGCAATGCCGGCGGGAACGTTGTTCGTGAAGCCGGCCCGATGAAACATGGCAATACGGTCATCGCATTTGTCGAAGACCCTGACGGCTACAAGATCGAACTCATTCAGCATAAGCGCCACAGCAACTGATGGGCAAACGGCTTGAACGTCTGGAGCAAAAACTCCAGGGGTGGATGGAACGCGCTAACAAGGGTAATCATCTACCGGGGTTCAGCGCACTCATTTCCTTTGGGGGCACGCTCACAGCGGCGTATCCGGTTACAGCTGTGGTGATGACTGCCGTTATGCTTGCCGCACGTCGCTGGCTGATGGTCAGCGTCGCCTGCTCGTTTGGCAGCGCAGTGGCTGGTGCAGTTATTGTAGGCGTATCCCATCTGCTGGGTTACAACGAGATTCACCATTTATTCCCGAACCTGATTGGCCCCGAAACATGGGCCGAGGCCTCAGGCTGGATCGGCGAATACGGTATCTGGGCAATTTTTGCCGTAGGCGCCTCGCCACTGCCGCAGATGCCGCTGTTGATTTTCTTCGGTATAGTGGATGACCGGATTCTGGAAGCCTTTATCGCACTCTTTGCCGGAAAACTGATCAAGTACACGCTGGTTGCCTGGGTTACACAGCACTTTCCGGAGAAACTCAGCTTCTTCAAGCGAATTAACGGCAAAATCCGCAGCAATCAGGGCCAATAGGCTGGCGGCTTACCGCCCATCAGCGTAAAATTGTTGCGTGGGCGAACAATCGCCCCTGTCCATTACTACCGGAGTTAGCATGTTTCCCGAATACCGTGAGCTGATCACCCGCCTCAAAACGACTGACCGTCATTTCACCAACCTGTTCGACAAGCACAATGAGCTGGATCAGAAGATCCAAAATATGGAATCGCACGTTGAATCGGGCACTCAGGAAGAAATCGAAACCCTGAAAAAGGAAAAACTGCACCTGAAGGACGAGCTGTACGCCATCCTGAAAAAAGCAGAAGCCTAATCAAGGCACTGAAACTGCCGGTATCCCTATTCGCGGAACCGGCAGTCTTTCATGGTCACATCGTGACTGAAGTCTTCTGAGGTATAGACGCTCCCAGTGAGCACCCCTTCAAAAGACACCACTTTGCCTGCCGGTGCAGCACCCAACACATTCCGGCACCAGAGTGACACCTCTCCCAATCCGGAAACACGTACATCTGCGACAACCGCATTCGGGTTACCTTTCGGTGCTTTAATAAACTTGCCCTGACCCATTAACGTGTCACCGGCATATTTTTTACCGCTCGTCGGTGATTTCGTCACGCTCCTAGCAATACCCACCAGATCATTTAATGCCAATGGCTTCATGGCAGTGTTGGGCACAGCAGGTTGGGTTCGCGGTGGCTGGACCATGGCTGGTGTATGCATTGCCGAGCCTTGTGGTGCTTCATGCGCGCTTGAGACTGAAGATTCGTCAGCCGTAAAGGAAGATGCCTGTTGAACAGTGCTGTTCATCACCGTGGCAGGTTGTTGCGTTAAGGCGCACCCGCCCAATGTACTCAGGGATAACAACAAAGCTGTGGGACTAAATTTCATCAGAAGATACCAAAGGCAACTTATTTATTTTATAGTGACTAACAGAAATATTTCTCGATGCGCTGCATTATAAATGAGCGAGTGAGTGGATGCTTCAAGCAAGAAAAATCAGGCGTAATATTGCGCGGTTGTTTTTTATCATCACAACGGTGCTGATGATCGGCATTGGGTTGTCCGTTTATTTTTCTTGGCAATACCTGATCACGAGCGAAAATGAACAGCTTGAGCGCAATGCAAGCATCACCTCAATCCAGGTAACCAGCACGCTATTTGATGCCTCAAAAGTTATTGAAGTTGCACACATCCACCTGGAACAAGCACTCACTTCTGGCAACATAACTCCTGCCAGGGGTCAGCAGATTCTCGAGGAAGCTGTAACTACTTTTTCTGTCTATAACCGTACGGCACCCTTTGGTTTAATGCTGCTATTAGATCGTGACGGAAAACTCATCGCCCAGAATAAGGAAGTGCCGAAAACATCGCTCGATCTCTCTGATCGTTACTACTTCTACTCCCTTAAAAACGATCCGGCACGGACCTTCAGCATCGGCCCCTGTGTGATCACTAGAACGACAGGTAGGCGTGCTTTTCATTTATCGATGTCACTAAAAGATCCCGCCGGAAACTTCGCCGGGGTCATCGCAATACAGATTCAGGAAGAAAAGTTAACCAATGATCTACATGACATGCTAAATCATGTAGATCAGACAATTACAACCTTTGCTCCCAGCAATCAGGTGGCCTTCTATTATCCGAGCGACCCGGAAGATTCGTGCAAGTCAGAAGCCAATAATTTTGCGAAACAAATACTCCCCATCATCGAGCAAAGACAAGAACCAAAGGGATGGATCAATGCTAATGGGTTAACACAGGGACTGACTACCGACACTTATGTTGGGTTTGCGTACTCACCCCACTTCAAGCTCCATACGATTGCCGTCAATAATCAAAATCTACTCTACACATATCTGTCACATAACTGGCTCGTACTTCTATTTGCTGGAATTAGCATCTGCCTATATTCGTTCCTTTTTATACGCTTGTACTTACAAGCTCGGCATCTGGAACAATCCCGTTTTGAGTCGCTTCACGATCAACTCACCGGTCTACCAAACCGTCGGGCGCTGGATGAAGTTTTTGAGCGATTGATGCGTGAATCCATGCGGACCAATACCCCCATTAGCGTTCTTTTTATGGACATAGACCATTTTAAAAGGATTAATGACCAACACGGTCATGATTCAGGGGATCGAGTGCTCACCCTTGTTGCTGACACACTAAAAAGCCAATTACAACGCCCGATGGATATGGTTTGCCGCTGGGGCGGCGAAGAATTTGTCGCAATCCTACCCAAAACCGATGAAGCCGGTGCTATTAACGTTGCGCTACACATCATGGAGCGCGTACGGACGTTAACATTCGACCTACCCAATAACGAATCAATTAAGGACGTTACGATCAGTATCGGTATTGCCACAACAACTGTGACTGCGGAGAACATCACTGAGGATTTAGTCGATATGGCTGATAAAGCGATGTTCTTGGCCAAAGCGCATGGTCGGAACTGCTACCAGACCTACCAGCAGGCTGATGCGTAGCGAATAAAACTGACGGTTTTAATGGCCAAATGTCCGATAAATCGCAATCATCGCAGGTCCCAGAATCACGATGTAGAGCACCGGGAAAATACAAAGCATCATCGGAATTGAAAGCTTGGCTGGCACTTTAGAACCCGCTTCCTGTGCTTGCATTCGACGTTTGTTGCGCAGTGCATCCGCATGAATCTTCAGTGATTCTGACACGTTTGTGCCGAATCGTTCAGATTGAATCAGCATGGTTACAAGGGCATTCACGTCATCAACCCCGGTACGTACTGCAAGATTATTCAAGGCCTCGTTACGGGCAATACCAGCGCGTAGTTGTAAACTGAGTTCTCGAAACTCTTCTCCAAGCGCTGAATGATTCGCCTCGAGCTCTTTGCCTACGCGCGCTATGGCTGCGTCAAGACCCAAACCGGCCCCAACACAAACCCTCATGAGATCAAGCGCATCAGGAAAAGTTTCAAAGATTTCGCGTTGCCGTACTTTAATCAGATGTTTTAGATAGAGATCCGGGCCATAGTAACCAATCGCTACAAGTCCCAGTGTATAGAACGCGATGGTTGTCAGACTGGTCGTCGAGCTAGAAACAAACTCAACAATCAGGAAGAGAATTGGCAAGCAAATTGAGAGAATGGTCTTGAAGGCATAATAGACGAGAATCGGAAAATCGCCCCGATAACCAGCCATGATGAATTTCTGCTTAATCGGATTAACCGTTTCATCACTTTTTGGCGCTGACAGTTTATTCAACGATTCGAGGATGCCTCGAGCCCTCAGTTCTAAGGTGCTGGGTTGCGTGAGAAAGGTTTCATTGGCACTGGCGCGAATTAATTCAAGACGGCTTTCCACTCGGAGTCTTAAAAGAAATTCAAATACACCAAAAGCCAGCATAGCGGCGACAATGAAGACTAAAAGTAGGAACAGTGCGAATCCAAGATACATGTTTTGGCCCTAAATCCGGATACGGATGAGATTACGCATCCAAAGCACGCCCAACAACATAAACACAAAGCTACCGACTAGGAGCTTGATGCCTATCGGATCAGTAATCATTACTGACATCATTTGAGGCTGAAGTGCGGTCAGAAGGACGGCCATAACCATTGGAATCAAGGCCAGGATCAACGCGGTTGCACGCGCTTCACCGGTCATCGCTTTAACCGACATACGGATCGCCAAGCGATTTCGGATCAGCTCAGACACATTCCTCAGCAGCAAGGCCAGATCACCACCTACCTCACGGTTAATAATCACCGCTACAGTAAAAAAACGCATGTCGCTACATTCAATGCGTTGACAAAGACTATTGAGTGCATCCTGTATTGATTCACCGAAATTAATTTGATTCGATGCAACCAGAAACTCACTGGCGATCGGTTCTGGCGATTCAGTAGCTGCCATATGCATGGAAATAGTGAACGAATGCCCGGCCTGCAATGAACGGGCAATAAAATCTAACACGTCCGGCAGCTGTGCTTCAAGCAAAGTTTGACGCTTACGTATGAGGAAATTTAACCCGATGTAAGGGATAAAACCACCCAAGAAACTCACTAGCGTGACAATAACGAACGGCAACCCGACTGCCAAGCCAAGCAAAAAGACCACAAAAAAAGTACCCGCACTCACAGCCAGAAACTCATCTAGCTTATAGTCCTTACCACTCATCAACAACTGATGGTCCAGGTGGTTAATCCAGGCATTCTTTTTAAGCCAATTAGTGATGCGTTCCCGATCACTAACGACTTTGACGAGATTGGCTGTCGATCCAAATTTCTTAGATTGCGTTGCCAGAGAATCAAGCCGTGCATCTATCAGTCGGTTGACCTTATTGAAGCGCTGATTAATGGCAATAACCATTAGCGCCACAACCCCGAGCGAAATCAGGAAAATGGACAACGAGACCAGAGACATTTATCGATCCTGGAGCTTATTTGGATCAAACAAGTAATCGGCCAAAGGCACACCGCGTGACTGCAGCCTATCGGCAAACCTTGGCCGGATACCCGTTGCACGGAAACGACCCAATACTGTGCCATCCGGGGCAACAGCCGTTTGCTCAAACTTGAATATTTCCTGCATGGTAATCATGTCGCCTTCCATGCCCGTCAATTCCTGGATACTTACTATTTTACGCCGTCCATCACTAAGCCGTGATGTCTGAATCACGACTGAAATAGCCGCGACCACTTGTTGGCGCAGCGCCTTTTGCTGAACATTGTATCCAGCGAGACCCACCATGTTTTCCAGGCGCACCAGGGCGTCACGAGCCGTGTTCGCGTGGATCGTTGTCAGCGACCCCTCGTGACCTGTGTTCATGGCCTGCAACATATCGATAATTTCACCGCCACGACACTCACCAATGATGATGCGATCTGGTCGCATACGCAGTGTGTTTTTAACCAGCGCGCGGGCATCAATCTCCCCCATCCCCTCCATGTTCGGGGGACGCGTCTCTAGACGCACAACGTGGGGCTGCATCAAACGCAATTCAGCGGCATCTTCAATGGTGATAATCCGCTCATTCTCCGGGATATAACTGGACAAAATGTTAAGCAGGGTCGTTTTACCGCTGCCCGTCCCCCCCGAAATGAGAATATTCGTCTTCGCTTTCACCAGAGCACCGATAATCACCGCCATCTCATCGGTCAGCGCACCGTATTCCAGCAAATTAGCCATCGTTAAAGGTATGGCGGAGAAACGTCGGATAGAGACAGCTGGGCCGTCCAGTGCCAGCGGCGGAATAATGGCATTAACACGAGACCCATCAGGCAACCGCGCATCAACCATCGGGCTTGATTCATCGATACGACGTCCGATACGCCCAACAATTTTCTCGATAATTTTCAGGAGGTGCGAGTCGCTCTCAAAATTAATATGCGTTCGCTCAAGACGACCCTTCCGCTCCACATAAACTGTGTTGTAGTTATTGACTAAAATATCGGACACGCTCGGATCTAGCAGCAGTGGCTCTAGCGGTCCTAGACCCATCACCTCATCCTGGATTTCTTTGATCAACCTGGATAGATCATTGTCATTGATCACCAGACGATCTTCGAGCACTACTTTTCTAACAGCCGCTGACAGATAGTTTTTTAACTCTTCCGTCGACATGGATTCCAACGCATTGAGATCCATAGTTTCCACAAGGCGCGTGTGGAGTTGCCGTTTTAACAGAACGACGCGGCGCGTACTTTCTGCCGGTGGCGGCGTGCCATTGGCGTCATAGTCAGTGGAGTAACTTCCACTCTGTTCAATACTGGCCCGCAAGGACATTTATCGACCCTAACCGAAAAGTTTGCTGAAAAAGGATCCTGCCTTCGCTGTTTCCTGTAGGCCGCAAATACGCTGCGCCATCTGGAGAATACTCACCGAGATACTGCTGCTTGGTGATAACTTCAGAATAGGAATCCCGGCGTTAACAGAATCGACGCAGGGCGCATAATCATTGGGCGTTGTCCATTCAACCTTTTTCTGAATCGCATCTTCGATCTTTTCCAGTGGCGGTTTCAAATCCTTCGTCGAACGATTCAGAACTACTTTCACTTTTTGATCTGCATAGCCTAATAACGAGAACACATGAAGCAACTTCGTCATTGAACGAATGTATGGCAGCATGGGCTGCATCACGGCATAAATAAATTCAGAACGATCCAGCGCTTTCATTGAGAGCGCATCGAATGTCTCAGGCAAATCAACCAGAACAAAATCGTAATCCTGCACAGCTACCGTCAGTAGATTATCAATTTGCTGTGGCTTAATTCCTGAAGATTTATCAATACGGTCTGGCGCCTGAAGCAGGTTAAAGTTTTTATCGATTTGAATAGAACCGGAAGCCACCACGGTAGAATCAAGCCCAGCCTGGGTGACGATATCTGCAAACGATGAAGGACCGGCGCTTTCTGCCATATAAAAAACCGCGTCCCCATTCTGCAGATGCAAGTCGATATACAACACTTTTTTGTCACAGGTTTTGGACAACGCGTAACCTAGGTTTGTAGCCAGAAAAGTAGCGCCGGCCCCACCCTTACAGGAAACAAAACTGATAATTTTTCCGCGCGGTTGGGCAGCAGTGGCAATGTAATGTTTACCGCGTATACGTTCAACGGCAGCCCTCAGCTCTTCCCCTTCGAAAGGGAACCAAACCACCTCCGACACCCCTGCCTGCATCATTTCCAGCAGTCGACTATCGACTCGCGTACTTGATACATAAATGAAAGCCGGATTGATGCTGCTGCGCGTTTGTGCCGCTATCGCTCGCAAATAGTCATCTCTTATCTCATCAGCGACCACAATAACGACATTCGTCGAGACTAGATCAATCCGTTCCAGTCCCAGACTGGATCCTGAAATTTCGTTATAGACAAACTGATCGCGGCCGGACTTCAGCTCCAGAATCTGTTTGACCGATTCGAGCATCGATGGATCAGAGGAAAGTGTCGCTATTTTCATGAGGAACTTTCAGAAACTAATTTTGGATCGATACGCCAGCGCTGCCACCCGTCAGAGATCCTGTGCTCGTTGTCGCAGGTTGCGTACGGATAAATGACTTCTGATAGCTATCAACCGAATTTTTAGCTGCCGGACCATCTAGTCCAGCAACCGCTTTCGGGTTACCCTTTGGCGCATCCGGGTTTTTGGACTGAGCAACAATCGCACCATTTACAGCCTCACCGTAGGTAGGCATGGCATCCCAATAGGGTGAGCAGGCATTCAGACTCAGCATCATGGCGCTGAAGGCCGTTACGCAGAAAAGACGATTTAGTGCTTTGCTCATTGTGCAACCTCCGCATTCGCAGCTGGTGGCGTGTTAGGTTTACCCGTCAGTGGGTTGTACCCACGTTCCATCTGGCCCAGCCCCCAGAACTCCACTTCGGATGGTTGCTTGTAGTTATCCGTTGGCAACTTCGGTTTTGCATCAAGCGGTTTCACGATATGCGGTGTCACGATAATCACCAGCTCGCTACGTCCGGCTGAAAAGGAACTGCTGCGGAATAGCGCACCGATCACTGGAATATTCGCCAAGAAAGGGAAAGCACTCACGATTTCAACAATGTTTTCAGATAGAAGCCCGCCAATGGCCAAGGTTTGACCATCCTGCAGCTGCACAGTGGTTGAAGCCTGTCGGGTAATAATTTGCGGAATCACCGATGTTGCCGCACCAGGAGCGGCAACAGTGAATCCGTTCGACGATGGCTGTGACACTTCCGGCCGCACCTTCAGGCTGATTTTGTTACCGGACAATACTGTGGGCGTAAAGCGCACACCAATCCCGTAATTCACTTGTTGCAATGTAATCACCGAGCCACCAACCCCGGATGACTGCGGCACCGGGATGTACAACTGACCGCCCGACAAGAACTGACCCTCTTGCCCACTGATAGCCATGATGTTCGGCTCAGCCAGAATCTTTACCAGGCCGTTGTTGACCTGAGCTTGCAACCATCCTTGCGTAGCACCCGTTGCACCGTAAAGTGTTGCCGCTTGACCCAGATTCGCTGCGCCGTTGAGCAGATTCACGGCAAAACCATTACCCGTCACCTGTACACCGAGCTTCTCAGCAACATCACGGTTAATTTCTGCCACCTTCACTTCCAGCAAAACTTGTGGCAAATCTTCTGTCGTCATCATATTCATGACTTTTTTGCCGGAAACCTGCTCTGCAATGTCAATAATTTGCTGGATTTTCAATGAGTCAGAGACCTGTCCACTCAATACCAGTGCCTCACCTGCAGACGACACGCGTAGCTTTTTCTCCTGTGGCATCAGCTTAGTCAGCAATTCACGAACAGACCCGGTGTCCACCCCGACATTCACATCAACCACGGACATACGATCCTGATCGTGCCAAACGAAAATATTGGTAGCCCCACTCTTCTTAGCCAACACATAAATCTCGTTCGGGTTCAGAAGTGTCACATCTGCAACAGTCGTATCTGCAATAGAAACTCTGGTCGCTGCCTCCGTTGCTTTATAAATGCGCGATTTACCCGCTGTCATGGAGAGCGTACTGCGTGTTGCAGCCTTGGACGTCTCGCTCGTTGCGGCAGCGGGTGCAGCAACAACCGGCACAACCACGCCCAGATTAAAAACCGAGAGGCACAAAAACAGGGAGATCGAACGCTTAAACCGTATCGTCGGATTATTCATATCAGCTTCCAGACTAGTAATTGCTGCGAACCGTGCCACGGATTACTTCAATCGGTGCACAAGACCCCGCCGTTTCACATTGGGCCAGGCCGGTATTTAATGTCACAGCTTTATCAGCCTGACTGCGCAATGCCAGCGACAAGTTACCCGCTGCTTGTGCCGTATCCAGGGTTTCTGCCTGTTTAGGCGTCACTTCAAGGGTAATAACGTTCACCACTTTCGGTTTGGCCTCACCGGTCATCGACGACTCCTGGTCCACCGCCAGGACGCGAACTCTTTCCAGCAGCAATTTCGAGGTTGGTTGCTCGGCATTAGCCTTCGAGCGCACCAACACATCCACAAAATTGCCGGGTAACGCAAAACCAGCGACGCCTGAAATAGCGGTAACGCCGATGGAGTAGCCACGCATACCCGGGGCAATCTCAGTCACAGCACCGATCTGGGCCACGATCGGCACCAGATATTCTTGTTTAACCAGCGCGCCTACTGGAATAGCTGCCCGGGCTTTACGCCCAATCAAGGACTCCACGTTACTCGCGGAATCTGCATAAACTTCTTGTTTTGGCTTTTTGGTCAACCCGATGTTGTCGCGCGACAGCTCATCACCGACAGTAATATCTTTTGTCGCCACTACTACTTGTACAAGATCCCGCTCTGCACCCAGCCAGAGCGTCGCGCCGATCACCGCAACGATCCCGATCAAAATAGAAAAAATCAGAACTCGATTTTGACGCATTGGTTACCACCTCAAGTCGCTAAATTCAAAGCAACAGCAACCGGGCCTCAATAGAGGCCCGGTTGCAAATTACATTAGATACAAGTTGCAACCGTGCTGAACAGCGTATTTAAACCCTTACCACTGTTTGACACCGCAACAATAATCGCTAGGGCGATCAGGGCTGCAATCAACCCGTACTCAATTGCCGTAACACCCTTTTGGCTTTTGAACATTTTGGTCAAGCCTGCTTTTGCCTTTTGCATTTTGAACATATCAGTCCTTTCAAGTTCACCACTTCGGGTGCGTATCCCCAATCTACTCCAACTCATAGGCCATATCAACAACTATCTCAATGGTTTTAACGGATGGTTTATATGAAAATCCCGAAGCTACCGATAAGTCCAATGTCGATGCATCACAAAACTTACCAAGGGCACAACACTCACCACTGCAAAAACTCCCGCAAATGGCGGCCAGCCCAGCCGATCCGTAGCCCAAGCTAACACCAACGCCAACATGAATCCCAGCAAGGAAACTGCCATAAAACGTCGAAAATTCTGTAGGTTAGGCGTGTTCGAAAAACTCCACCGCGTGTTGAGCGCATAGGAAAACACCGTACAGACCACATATGCGATCGCATTGGCCCATGCTGACCTCAAGAACCACCATTCGATTAGGCTAAGTGCAATTAAGGCATGCAGCAAGGTAGCGCTGACACCTGTAGAGGCAAAACGTATCAATTGTCTATGCCGTGGCTGCTGGCATCCAGGTTCCGGAGATCGCCCTGTCATAAGGCCTTAATCACTGGCAAATTGGCCTGTCGTCTCATTCGGCAATGGCAACCCCTGACGATAGACATAAACCAGATGACCATCACAGTCGAGCATATTCGAAGGGCTACCGAACTTGCGAACGACTTCATCGCGATCCAAGCGATCCATTACGACAAAGTTCGGATGCAATGGCAACATACGTTGACGACCTACCTTGAACCAGCGCATGTTGTAGTTCATAAAGACTGGGTTCGCCGATTGATCCAGTGGCATCAGGTGAAGCTTGTCATTACTGAGAAACATATAGCGTTTAGCACTTAGCCAACCTGTGTAACCCTGGTTTAACTGATGATCAAGCAGACATTGCACGACCGGTGATTGATTGTTCTTCACAAAACGAGATGTCAGATTGGGAGAGATCACTATAACGAAGGCACTGGCAACGAGCAGCGCTGTACTGAATTGGGCGACCAGACGCGCCCGCACCCTCAATAAATAGCCGCCAACAAGCATAATGAGCCAAATCACAGGATTCATAAAAAATGGCAGCATATAGCGAAGCACGATCGAATCGATATAACAACCTTGAAGCCCCAACAATACGACGAAGCTAAATGAGGCCAAGCTACTCAGTGCCAGAAAAAGGACCCAGGCATCCCGTTGAGTGTTGCCCCGTGTGATGACTACCGCATACACGATGGCTATCGCTCTGCCCCACAACAACAGATTCAGCACCACCACCACCGCGAGCCCCAGATCTCCCGCTCGGATCCTTGTCGTTAGATCAGCCAACAAACCGATGTTCACGTCACAGGTAGCCATATAGGCTTTCAAATACACACCGTGACGCAGCAGCACTTCCAGAATCAGGCCGCATATAGCCGCTGTGAGTAAATATTCACTTAAGCGAATGGCAGCCAGACGTTTTTCTGACCAATAAATAACCAACCCGACAACAAAGGACGGCACAACAAACCAGCCAATGTAAATAAAATCAGAAAATGAGGTTGCCAGCACCAGAATGACAAGCAGGACTAGTACACGCCGACTCTTGTGTTGCACTGCGTTAATGTACAAACCCATCGTAATGAGGCCGATAAGCAAGGCACCTGTATGAATAAAGGCCGAGGTCAACCAGAAAAAAACGGCCTTGCTCAGGCTGCCGCCACAAAACACAGCTGCAGCTGCCAGCAATGCCAAACTCGCAGCGACGAACCAACCCGTATAAACACCCCTATCCTGTACGCAACGATTAAAACAATAACTGATCGCGCAGGTATAGGCCGTCAGCAGCCCTGCGCCATAGCAGACTGGTAACAACAGGTTAGGCAAAGGTAATGCACTAAATAAACCGGCAAACAGCAAATCTGGAAAAACATACAAAGCCGGTGAATAATTCCAGGAAAACAAGAGAGCTGGATTACTTAATGCATCCTGAGCAATGAGATACGGCTGCACCAAGTCTGAGCTATACACAGCACTCGTAATTAGGAAGCCGTTTTCCCCAAAAGAGAGAAAGAAGGCATACAACACAAAAAAAACGGCATAAACCGGCAAAAAAAACTGCCAGACAGTATTGGTCCAGCCTTTCAATCGAGTCATCTCAGGAATACCTGTTACACAGCATTAGCGCTGCCCTGCCCTACGGTACACCACAGAATTGTCATCCTGGAATAAGCGCACCCAACCATCAAGACCTTGTAGATATTTGGCTTGGTACGAATCGGCGGGCAACAGCGTCCAAACAATCTGATGCTTATCGAGTGTCTGGCTAAACTCACCTATATGCGTAGGATTATTGGTCTGATTAAAATCGGCCGTAACATCGGAACCATACATATCAGCCCTGCCATCAATATAGACAGGAATCCCTCGAGAGATCAGGTAACCCCCATAGGCAAAATCATGAAAGACCGGGAAATTTTCTAAACCAGCATTGATAGCAGCATCAACAGCGGCTGTCGGCATGATATTCGCGGGAGGCACCGGTTTAAAGGCGAGTGAAACACTTATCGAAACAACCGTCAGCACACTCACTGTAACCACTTTTGCACACAAGGAGGCGGGTGCTAACCAGGCGCTGTTCAATTGATTACTTGAGGTTTCATCTTTACCGATACGCCTGGAAAACACTTGGTATTGCTGTGAAAATGGCCGGGCAATCAGTAACGGGGCTAGCAGACCGAAAATCGAAAAATACCGGATATGCGCAAGTGCTTGATAAAGCAAACCCAGCACAAGGAGCAGCCTTATAGGGGGTAATCGCAACATGCCCAGACTGGTTAAAGCAAGCAGCACAAAGATCCAGATTTCTATGGCGTTGATTTGTGAAAAATCGGCAGGTGACCATTCGACAATGGTCGTTAAGGTGGGTTGTGACAGCAGTTGGAAAATGAGGCGATAGGCGTGCCAGCCATACGGGGTTACCATACCCGCCAGCGCTGCTAATACCGCGAAGATAACCCAGCGCTTCGCTAGAGCTTTGCGGTCCGTTGTCGCTGCGGCATAAATGCCTTCGAGGGCAAACGGCACCAAGAGCACCAGGCCGAGCATATAGCTGCCATGCATATTGGCCCACAGCATCATTAAAACCAGTAGCCAGTATGGCGGCCCCACCTCACGCTCATTCGATCGGATAAGCGTCGCGACCCAAACCACCAGCATCGGCCACACTAGGATATGCGGTCTGGCCAAGAGGTGATTGAGCAGGCTGGTAGCCGACACAATCAAAAAAATCAACGCGTATACAACAGGCACCGCACGATGAAGCATAAAGCGAAACAGACAGGCTAGACTCACTGCGGCACAACTTACCGCAAGCACAATCAAACCAGACCAGCCGGTGACACGATAGACCAGATAAAGGACGATGTCCGATAGCCACTCATGAGGCACCCAAGGCGCTCCCGATCGCGTAAACGAAAAGATATCGTGATCCGGCACCCTGCCATTAGCCAGAATCCACTGACCAATGGTGATATGCATAAAGGTGTCCGGATCGTTTAACGCTGTACTTTGCGAACGAAGGAGCAACAACACAAACAGAACAACAAAAACAATCAGTTGTAAGTAGCTCATGCAGCCCAAAGTGCCACCAGAGGATGAACGAGCGGTTGCACCACAGCCGTTAACAGGATCGTGATTCGTTGACATAGCGCTATTATTCACTGAGCAGGCTTTTTAGCAATCACATAAAAACCATCTACCTGAGTCAGCATCGTCGAATGTGGATCCGCATGCTTGCTCGCCTTGGCAAAAGTTTCGGCATCCACAATGTAAATCGAATCCGCATCATAATCACCTTCCTGAATAGTTTGCCGGGCACGCTCTTCTGCCGCAGCCAATTTATCCGTATCAATGCGATTGAGATAAACCCCATCGGTCGCCAATTGGTGGGTACCTGCATAGTAGGGAATCGGCTCGAACCCCTTAGCGTTATACATCAACGGGATTCGTCGAACTTTAGCGTAGTGCTTCGCTGCCTGATCCCAAAACGGACTCACCATGCCGGTTTGCCAGGTCGAGGCGGCAGGCATCATAGTGAATGATCTAATTCGTAGCCAGCCATCCCGCGTATCAATCAGTTGAACTCCCACTGCAACCGTGAGCAACACCAAAGACAGTTTTCTGCCGTAACCTCGAACCAGCAAGTAAATCACGGTGGTCACAATAATGTAGTAAACCGGCCAGAACATTCTTCCAGAGGCCCTGAAGACATTGGCTGCAAGCAACACAATGTCGTTAATGGGCATGCTCAATGTCCAATCGCCAACCGAGAGATTGTTCGTCAGGGAAAACAAAAGCAGCAAAATCAACACGACACAAACCGGCCGATGCCTTCTCACCAGAGTTCGCATTTTTTTGAAGTGCTGCCACAACGCAATCAACGCAAACGGCAGGAGCAATATCACCCCCAAACCAAGAAAATTGAATCCTTCATGCTGCGTCGGATCGTCCGGAATATCAGGGATAACGGAAGACCAGAGACCGTATTCCGCTCTGCCTGGGTCAAAAATTGCCAGCAAATTCATTTGAGACGCGCCATAGCCTGACGAGCTCACATGGGTGCTGACACTGTAATACCCTGCCATCCAACAGGCCAACCCTACCGATAGCACCACAGTCACTAACTCTAGCAACGTCGATCGGTTTGATATCTCATGACGGAAGAAGCGTGTGTACCGATCTGCGAACCATAAGGCAAGGAGCATCACCAGCAGATAGGCATGCACCAGGGCGGTTACCACCAAGAGCAACAACCAGTACAACAAGCGATGCTGCGTTGTCGGCCGCAACACCAGATAAATGGCTGCCAGAATCAGAAAATGGCCGACAAGACTGATGTGCCCAATGTAAGGATGGAGGCGCCAGATCATCGGTGGTGAAAATGTCAGCAATACCGTGCCCAATAGACAAATCACCGTTGACGGCGACATCAACCGCATGATCTTCCAGGCAAAGCAACTTTGCAGCACGAAGCAGACCAAAATCCACAGGCCGAAATACTGGAATACTTCTGGCAACCAAGGGGAAAACGGTTTAAGTAACAGTGCCAAAAGCGGAATGCTGTCCGAATAGACAATCGCGTTGCTAAATTCCAATCCGTAATTCGGGTTTAATCCGGGCGGTAAACTCCAGTCTGCATGGCGGAAGAATAGCCAGCCCAGATACATCGTCGCCTGATCACCCTGTCCTAACCAGGCAATATTGGATGGGTCGAGTACCCTCGGTCCAACCACACAAAAGAAGATCGCTACCCCGATAAGCACAGGGATGAACCATTCAAAACAAGCCCAGTTTGTCTTACGATGAGCAAGCATCACTGGCGCACCGCTAAGGCTTCCTGGCCAGACAAAACACCGTTAGCCCAAACAATCGATTGTGTTTAAGTAGCGGTAACTCCGCCCCGGAGACAGCCGTCAGCAACCTATTACTTAGCGGGTGATGCTTTTTCAGTTGCGATACAGGCTTGCGCGATTTGCCACCCACCCATTTCTGTAACAAACGAATCGCTGCGGCCAGTGGGAATACGGCGGCAAAGTAATAACTTGAGGATTCCACAATCAGGCCGGACTGTTTCGCAACCGCTTCAATCTGTGCCAGGGTATAACGCCGCTTATGTTCCAGAAAGTCGTCATGCCCACTCCAAAGAAACTGGAATGCAGGTACGGAAAGCAGGATGTGCGTTCCCTGAGGAAACTTATCCACCCAGGACTGCAAAAAGGATGCATCGTCTTCAATGTGTTCCAGCACATCGATCATCAGCACCAGGTCCGCCTGGCTGCGTTCAGCCGAGCGCCGGAATGACAGTGGCTTGTTGACTACCTTAGTATCCGTATCTGCCGAGTAATTAATATCGACACAGGTAGCTTCTCGGATTGACGTATGCATCAGGAGATCACGAGCAAAAAATCCCGAGCCAGACCCGACATCGAGCAGCGCTTTAAAGGGCCGAACCGAAAGTAAGCGCCTGATGGCTTTGGCTTTGCTTCGATAGTACCAATGCCACTCTGCCTCCTCTCCTACCAGCTCAACTTCTTTCAGGTCCAAAGTTAAACCTCTGCCTGATAGGTACGACGAACGATATAGACAGGGCGTCGCTTGGATTCAATATAGGTACGTCCCAAATACTCACCAATCACACCAATGCCGATCAGTTGTAGACCACCCAACAATGTTACCGCCACAATGATCGACGCATAACCCGGCACATCCACCCCATAAACAATTGTTCGCAGCATAATCAGAAATGCGAACAGTAACGAGCTCAGCGCTACAAAGCTACCCAGATAGGTCCACAGCTTCAAAGGCGCCGTGCTGAAACCAGTGATCCCCTCAATGGCGAAGTTCCATAGAAACCAGCCATTCAGTTTGCTGTCTCCAGCCACGCGCTGGGGTCGGACGTATTCAACCACGCCTGTCTTGAAGCCTAGCCACGCAAACAACCCCTTCATGAAGCGTCGCGATTCGGGGAACTGCTTCAAGGCGTCTACAACTGCACGATCCATGAGCCTGAAATCACCGACATTCGCCGGAATACAGGTATCAGCTATCCAATTGTGGCAACGATAAAAGAAGGCGGCCGTGGTTCGTTTAGCCCATGAGTCTGCATCGCGATTAATCCGTTTTGCTAACACCACATCGCAACCCGCGCGCCATTGGTTGATCATGTCGAAAATCAGTTCCGGCGGATCCTGCAAATCCACATCCATCGGAACGACCACCTGGCCGCGCGCCGCGTCAAGACCTGCCGATAGTGCAGCCTCTTTGCCGAAATTACGACTCAACTCAATCACCTTGATGAATCGATACCGCTTCTGCAGGGCCAACAAATGCGCCAAGGTTTGATCCGTACTCCCATCATTGATGAAGAGCACCTCCAGATCGATCTCCCGTTCAGGAACAAAAATCTGGTTCACCCGATCTACAAAGCGTTCGATGACATCAACTTCGTTATATACCGGCACCACGAGCGTTAGTGAAAGCACACGCTGTGCGCGTGGATCCTGTTGGTCTAAATTGTCAGGCAGGCTACCCATTACTCAGCCCTCCGAAAATAAGCTTGAACCACAAATGGTATTTAACGAAGATTTTCTCATAATGAACACAGCACATCGGCATATCGAATAGGGTGCTGTACAACAATAACAATAAGAATGCCGGGCCCGTTAACAACCAACGACCTACTTTCGGATTGTGAAGTATAGGCTTCATCGTTAACGCATAAGGTGATTCATTCAGGGCGAAGGCCAGCAATACCGTCTGATTACACGCAATGGCTAACCACCTGCCCCAGTCCGAGCCAATCAGAAACATTGAAGTCGATAACACAAAGCCCAACGTAATCAATCTTGGGTAATTCGAAGACCAGCGATTAGGCTGTGTATTGGCTAGCTGGTTCACGATATACCCCAGCACAAGGCAATTGCCTATTATGAACAATAGCCAGTAACCGAAGCCGCCTGAAGCAAATACCCCATACAACGTTGAGACATGTTGACGCAGGCCCCAGCCCACACCGCCAATCGTTCCAAATACCGTATATGGGGCTGATGGCACCAGAATAATACGATCCTCCAGAGAAAGCCCATCCCATAGTGTTTGGGCTATTTCCGGCGTGCCATGATGCAGAATACTCAACCCAAACAGCGCTACTATCAACGCTATATAGACACCCCAGCTATATCGCATTAGCTTGAAGGTCGGGTTTTCTTTGATGATGACCCAGAACAGGATCGACGTAATGGGGACGCTCATCATGAGATAGCCTTCGTGCACCAGCTCTGCACAGGCGCCACCTACTATAGACAGCATGGCAAATATTGTTAACCAGAAGCCTCGCCAAGCTAGTGGTGCGCGTAAGGACAATAGATACACGCTGCATAGCAACGCAAACAGCACCAGAAAAACCATTTCCTTGCGTGTAAAGAAGATTTGCCCCAAAGCCATATGCCATAAACCACCCGGCAGAATTAAGGCAAACAGGAGCACTTTTAAATTACGGACTCGCCCCAGTACATAGGTTGCTAACAGCGTCGCGCAATAGGCTAAATAAAGACCCAATGGCACCCAATGCACCCAAGGGATGGTTGAACTTCCTGCCGCGAAATAACGAATCCATTCGCCTGCCAACCCACGGCGGATAAAGCCACCCTCATAGTTAATCAGCCATTCCAGCGCAATCCAGTTATTGATGCGCAATGGGCGAAAATCTCCCAACATCCAGGTGGCCGTCAACATGACAGACGTTTCGATTACAAAGAGAATCGACGCCACCAGGAGCAGATGCTTAATGCGACTCATCTTGCTCCAGATCCTTGAACGTGTAGGCATGCCCCAGATACTGGCACTGATAATCAGCGACGGTAGTGACTATTTTTTCCGGCAACTGACGCTTGTCCGCATAGCGTAACGCACCGCTTTGGAGGTTCAAATGGGCCTCACGGTAATTGGGCTGCTCACTTGTCCGGGCACAATCTTTATCGCGCAAAAGCAGCACACCTGAATCATTAGTGCATACGGTAAACAGCCCAAACATCACAGGCGCACTAAATTCAAAGACGGAATCTCCGTAACGCTCCAACAGCAAAGGATCTGCACCCAGGTAATGCTCCAGCAATTGCCCATCTGTACTGTAGACGCGTTGCTGGCTATGCCCCTGACAAAGCCAGTATTCGGGAAGAGACTCCGCCTGGCAGCCAACGACACCTACGGCCAACATGACTAGCGTGACAACTCTCACAAAAAACCGTCACATACTTTAATTAACAAGCGACACCGTTGAAAACTCATAGAACCCACAGCTATTAGTACCGCTAATACTCAAGCCAGCATCCGTACCGTTGCCACCACCACCACCCGTGCCCTGGTATATCTGGGTCACCATCGTCCCTTTTAGGGTTGCACCAGCACTGCCCTGGAATGTCACTGTGTAATTGGGCATATAAATATTGCCGGTAATAACCGCGTTAGGCCCACCCTGCAAAACAAAACTACCAGCATTAGGAGAATAAATAACGACAGAATTGCTAGAAGTCACTGAACTACTACAACTACCAGTATTAGTCGTTGTCATGTTCAAAGTACCGCCACCACCCAGATTCAGTGTGGTGTTAGTACCGTTCATATATAACAGCCCGGTTACGTTAAGCGTACCGTTATTACTTGGCCCTTGCACATTACCGTCAAAGGCGTAGGTGCCTGCCTGAGTCAGATTACAGACAGAATTTGCACCCGAACAATCCAGGCTGTTATACCGCCCTGGGGTAAGCGTACAAGTTTGATTATTAGGACACGTCAATGTGGTTGCAGCACTGCCAGTGAAATTGGTCGCTGTACCAGCTGACCCCGGCAACGTGGGTGCCGTAATTGTTGGCACCGGCACCGGTCCGGATAAAGCCTGAGCTGCTGGTGTACAGGTGTTGCCGCAGTTCGCCACATTACTGTTGTTGTACAAGAAATTTTTACTGCCAGTCACCGCTGCCGAATTACCAGTAATGGTGATGTTGCCGAAATAATTAATACATTGAGAGCCATTAATCGCCGCGCTCCCTTGCAAATAATTGCCCGCCGTACTGGCCGAACTGGCAATAATGCAAGCCTGATTGGTCCCCTTGGTTAGACCCGCTGTCGCCACAGCGCCCGCGCTGTACTGAGGAAAACCAAACAGCGACAGGAAGAACGTGCTCCAGGTGGTACTAACCACGGCTCTGGCACAGTTCTTTTGCGTTGCCGGGTCGTAACACAGGGTCGTATCACCCGGGTTGGCATAGGCCGGGTTTTGGATGCTCACTGTATACAGGTTCGGGTTAACGCTATAGATATTGGTGCTGCCGGACACAGCCACACTGGCACCACAATATTGGCCCACCAGCGGATTGATTACACAGGCCAGCGCTTCAGCATCGGCTACTTCTTGCAAGCGTGCCTTCTGGACGTACACATAGCCTATATCTACAGCCATGCCGATAAACCCCATCAGCACGACCATCAAAAAGCCAACAAGAACGGCAACCGCGCCCCGCTCTGATTTTCTGAGCCTATTCATGAAGCATCACCGCAGATGAGGACATATTCGTTGTCGTGCCGCCAAAGTACCAACCGATTCCTTTGTAGGCATACCGCACCGTCACTGTCATCGGACTACCCGAAGTATATGTCGAGGCATTAAAGGTTACCGTCACATTGGAACCTGAGCCAAAGCTGATCATGCTCCCACTGGCATAACTATAGGCAACCTGGCATGGGTTCGTTGGCGTTGTGGTCGTACACGTGCTGTCGACACTATGGATAGAGGCCCAGCGCGCCCCTTCACGTGCCGCATTCACCACCACCGCCTGGTCATACATGATGACCCCGTAGTTGATAATGCCAAATAGAATCAACAACAACACCGGCAACAGCAGCGCAAACTCAATTGCAGCAACGCCGGTCTGCTTGCATTTGGCGATACGGCCTTTAGATAAGCGCATACGGTTCACTTTGTCAGCACCGATTTATTTAACGGGTACGTTCATTAGACACCAATAGACCGCTGTCTGCAAAACTGATCCAGAGATCGTCGTAACTCTCCCGGTTTGAGCCTGAAACTTTGACACGTTTCATCGTGACCTGAATGCGTCCGGCTTTCCATTCACCAACCCAACCGCTCAGTCCGGCAGCGCCATCCGTATTCATTGTCTGGATCTCGCTCTTGCCATAGGCCTGATCCAGTTTTTTCTTGAGATCCTCATTTTTGATCCCTTTGAACTTGTACTTGTACGAAATCATGGCCAGCTGGTCATTCACAAAACGGGCACTTACCGCACAACCAGTCGTACTGAACGGACATTTGGGGACATATTGTTCGTTGCACAGAAAGCCATCTTTGGATCTTATGCCACCCTTCATTTCTTTACAGTCATAAAAATCAGTGAGTTGCACCAACTCAGGAAAGCCAAACTGAGCTAACACGGGCTTGAGCTCTGATTGTTTAGGCTCCAGCTGGCACAACTGATCCAGCTCGCAAAACCATTCCTTTTGCAACTCATCCGGATGACCAAACCATTGCATGGTTTCATTGCTGCGCATAAAACCAAAAATCTGCTGGTTTTGCTCGTTAAAGCCCACATAAAGGATCTGTGCACAATTTTGTGGCTCACAAGCCCGTCCCACCACATAAAGCTGGTCATTCAGCTTTTTACTGATCAATTTGGTGCTCAGCGCCTCTTCTAACCACTTCGGATGCCCAATCCCTGCAGCACTCATCGCCTGCTGTAGCCATTCCTTAAACCCGGGCTTCCGCTCGTAGAAATCAACCAAGGTTTTGCACGAAGCATCTTCCAGTGAACACGGCGCCACTTGCGTATAAGCCACTGACGGCGGGTTCAACTCCTCACGCATCGCCTGTCTGTCACCATTTTTGCCCTCTTGACCGCATGCGGCCAACAGAAAGGCTGACAGTATTACAGGTAAAACAGTCTTAATCAGGGCAGCCAACATGCAAATCCTTAGGTTTATGCACTTGCAGTATACGATTTATCCGTCGCCAATGAATATGCCTGAAACAAGCTTATGCGCTGCACATAACGTTACAATAGCGTTTCGATTGTATTAAAAAGCATAGGACTCCCATGTTCGGCAAACTGATGCCCAAAGAGGGCAAGTATTTTGATCACTTCAATGCACACGCTGCGCTGATTACGCAAGGCGGCAAGCTATTAACCGAGTTGATTAACGCGCTTGCTACGGGTTCAGGTGAAGTTAACCGCCTTGCCGATGAGATTGATGCCACCGAACGCGCCGCTGACAAGATCACTCACGACACGCTGGCTCAACTACACAAATCTTTCATCACCCCCTTTGACCGTGACGAAATTCACGAGTTAATCAGCGGCATGGACGATATTCTGGACATCATTCAGGATGTCGCCGAATCTGTTTCGCTTTACGATATTCATTACGTACCGCCAGCGGCCGTAGCCCTGGCCGAAGTAACCGCTCGCTGTTGCGACCATATCGCGATCGTTGTTAATCTGCTCAACAGCATGCAAAACGGGCCTCAGATCCTTACAGGTTGCCATGCCATCGACGAACTGGAATCCGATGCAGACCGTATGCTGCGCGAACTGATGTCGACGGTTTTCCGGGAAGAGCCTGATGTGCGCCAGGTCATTAAACTCAAAGAAATCTACGAACTGCTGGAGTCGGTATCTGATCGCTGCAAAGATGTCGCAGGCACGGTTGAGTCTATCGTCCTTGAAAACTCCTGATAGCGCTGGTCATGGATAGCTTGCAAATAAGCATGGGGGTGATTGTCACCCTGGTTATCGTGGCATTGCTGTTCGATTTCATGAACGGCTTCCACGATGCCGCTAATTCAATCGCTACGATTGTCTCGACGCGCGTACTCAAACCCCATCAAGCCGTATTATGGGCCGCCGGTTTCAACTTTCTGGCGTACTTTCTGTTCGAACTCAAGGTTGCAGGCACAATCGGCAAAGGCACGATCGACCCATCAATCGTTGATCACTATATTGTTTTCGGGGCCTTAATCGGGGCCATCGTCTGGAATGTGGTTACCTGGTATTACGGCATCCCCTCTTCCTCTTCTCATGCACTGGTAGGCGGCCTCGTTGGCGCTGCCGTAGCAAAAGCCGGTTTCGCCAGCCTGATCGCTTCCGGTGTTCTTAAGATCATCGCGTTCATCTTTATTGCCCCATTGATGGGCTTTACGATTGGCAGCCTGATGATGGTAATCGTCTCCTGGCTTTGCCGGAACATGTCTCCTAGCAAGGTAGATAAGCACTTCCGCCGCCTACAACTAGTATCCGCAGCCGGCTACAGCCTTGGACATGGCGGCAATGATGCCCAGAAAACCATCGGCATTATCTGGATGTTGCTCATTGCTGCAGGCTTGTCGGAATCGTCCGGACACGTTCCCGCCTGGGTCGTCCTGTCCTGTTACACGGCGATGGGGCTGGGCACTATGTTCGGTGGTTGGCGTATTGTTAAAACCATGGGCAACCGAATCACCAAGCTCAACCAGGCGCGTGGTTTCTGCGCCAATAGTGCGGGTGCAATAACGTTGTTTTTTGCAACGGCGCTGGGTGTCCCCGTATCAACGACCCATACTATTACCGGTGCTATTGCAGGCGTAGGCTCAACCCGTGGCACACGTCGTGTACGTTGGGGCGTCGCGGGCGGCATTGTCTGGGCATGGATTCTTACCATTCCATGTAGCGCCCTGATTGCTGCGGCAGCGTGGTGGCTGGGCACGAAAATATTGTAATACGCGCCTGCATCAACACAGAAAAGAGGACTAGAATCAAACGAGACACTTCTCACGGTAGGTTCTCGTGCTTCTGACCCGTCAACGCATTCTGGTTTTTTTAGCGCTAGCCTGGACGTTGATCGCCTGGCAAACAGTGCAACTCTATACAGAAGACCGTGTAAGCCAATTGTTCGCCACGGATTCAAATGAACTGGCCGATGATGTTTTCTCTCTGCAAAACGCCATCAATGAACGACTGACGCATCTCGCTTCTTTGCCCAGCATCACCAGTCGGCTGGATGCCGTTAAAGAAGCAACCGACCGCTTCAACAAGGCACCTACTAACCTATCTGATAACGATGCCAGGAAACGTTATTGGACAGAAAACCCTCAGCTCAAAGCACTCGACGCGCAGCTAGCCGTACTCAAAGCTGAGCTCGGCGTCGATATCCTCTTTCTAATGAACGAGGAAGGCTACTGTATTGCCTCAAGCAACAGCGACTCGCCTGAAAGCTTTATAGGAACACGCTACAATGATCGGCACTACTTTACCGAGGCCATGCTCGGCAAACCGGCTTCACAATATGCCGTTGGTAGAAAAACAAACATTCCCGGACTTTTCTTTTCTGCCCCTGTGCTCGTTAAAGATCAGCCGCGCGGTGTGCTGGTCATCAAAGCAGATATTCCCAAGCTGGCGCCACTTCTAGCTCCTTATAGTGCATTTTTAACGGATAGCCACGGCGTTGTTATCCTTTCCAACAAACCTTTTTACCTGTCACACCTGTTGCCTGGCAGCAATTTCCAAACACTAAGCACTGAAGAGCGTCTCTTACAGTACAAACAGGTTGATCTACCGCCATTAGCCATTACAGCGATTCCCAAGAAAGACAACGATCCGGCGCTCGTGCGTATGGGACCCGACCCAGATCAGCCGCTTTCGGTAAAAAACACGGATCAACTCGCCCTAGCCACCGATCAGCAACTGAATATTCATAACCTGACATTGCATGTCATTAAGCCGATCAATAATGTCCTTCAGGCACGCAGTGATGTCTACTACATTACCCTGGTAACCGTTCTCGCCGGCTATTTTATTCTGGGACTGCTGTACCAATCATTTCTTTATCTACAAAGAATCCGCGCATCCGAAACGGCAGCCAGAGAACAGAATCAAGACCTGCAGAACGCACTCAAACAACACGAACAGCAACTGAATACAATCGTCGATCATTTACCGATGATGGTTGTAGCACGCGATGCCAAATCTGGTGCCATACTCAAATCGAATCCGGCAGCACAGGAAATACTCCGCAGGGAGATACCGCTCACGCTTGGCCAATCCTATACAGAACAACTACCTCAGCCTTTGGCGCATTTTCTTACCGAAAACGATGATCAAAGCCAAGTAGAGGGGAGCAGCATTGCCTATCGTGAACAGTATCTAAAGGTCGATGATGCAAGTCGCACGCTCCGTGCATTAACAGTTGCCTTGCTTCCAGAAGGCCAGAAAACATCGAATCTGCTGATTGATCTAGTTGAAGATGTCACCGAAGTACGGGAAAGAGAACAAGAAATCCATCGGCTGGCCTACGCAGATTTTCTGACCAATTTGCCCAATCGCGCAGCCTTTATAGGCAAACTGGAAGAATCGATCACGCGCTTACATAATGAACGTCGTTTCGGTGCACTACTCCTCACAGACATTGATGGATTCAAGCTGATCAACGACCGATTGGGCCGTACAGCCGGTGATCAGATACTCATCGAAGTGGCACATCGGCTGATCGCGAATCAGGGGGAGGAGACTTTCCCTGCCCGACTGGCCAGCGATGAATTTGTCATAATCCTCGAAACCAATGCCACAACCGATCAGGATGCTGTTGCAGAGGCAACCTGCTTCGGCAAATCACTGCTAGACAGTATTACAGCGCCCTATCACATCAACGGCTTAACTTTGCACCTGACGGCCAGCTTCGGTGTTGCGCTATTCGGGCCTGAGGAACCAACCACAGCGGATGAATTGCTTCGAGCAACTGATGCCGCCATGTACGAAGCGAAACGCAGTCATCGCGGCGGCATTCATTTCTTTGATGCCGAGGTTCGCAAGTTGCTTGAAGAGCGCGCAGAGCTGGGCGGCCGCCTTTTGAGCGCCTTACGGTCCCAAAGCTTCGAGCAACGTTACCAGCCACAATTAGACACATCGAATCATGTTATCGGAGTTGAAGCGCTCATTCGCTGGCAAGACCCGGTTTTGGGGAATGTGTCACCTGCCACATTCATCCCGCTCGCTGAAACGCTACACGTTATTGTCGATATTGATCGATGGGTGTTGCACCATGCCTGCAAGACGGCAGGGCTTTGGCGTAACGACCCTGCCCTAGGCAATATCGTCATTTCGGTTAATGTCAGCGCCGAATTTTTTGGCCAGGAAGACTTTATTGCATCAATAACCGATGCGATTCACATGAATCATGTCGATCCAAAACAGATCATGATCGAATTAACCGAAGGTGCTGCCATCGCCAACGATGTGCACACTGTTAACTGCATCAATCAGCTACACGCACTTGGTTGCAAGGTCGCCATTGATGACTTCGGCACCGGCAACTCTTCCCTCTCCTACATGCGACAATTTACGGTGGACCAGCTGAAAATCGACCAAAGCTTTGTCAAAAATATGCTCTCCGATCAGCGTAGCCTTGCGATCATTGAACACGTCATCAGTCTCTCAAAAGCGCTAAATTACAACACACTGGCCGAAGGGGTAGAGACTATCGAACAGCGTAACCGACTTAGCCAATTAGGATGTATGCACTTCCAGGGCTACCTGTTTGCGCAAGCCATGCCGCTAGAGGCTTGTGTTAACTATATCCGCACGCAGAATGGAACGGCAGCGATGGGAGTTGTTGCTTAAGCAGCGCTGTGTTCAGACTGTTCAATGACATACGTACCGGGAGCTGGCGCCAAGACTGGGAACTGTTCGTCGCTTAGTGAACGTGCCGGCACCCACTTACCTGTCCGCTCGTGCAGCCAGGCAAACCAGTCAGGCCACCAAGATCCGACACATTCCGTTGATTGCGCCATCCAGCTTTCAAAACTATCGCTGGTATCGACATTACCCACCCGATAGCTCCGATGTGAATCCGGACGTGGTGGATTGATGATTCCCATGATATGTCCAGAGCTGCTGAGCACACCGCGTTTGGGCGCAGATATCAATCGGTTAATGTGTGCTACCGAGCGCCAGGGGGCGATATGGTCATCTTCCGCCGCAACGACGTAAAGCGGCTGCGTAATCTTCCCAAGATCAATTGCTGTGCCGCATAGCGATAGCGCATTGGGCACAATCAACCGGTTTTTAAGATAAAGGGATGTTAGATACCAAATGTACATCTCAGCAGGCAAACGGGTGCTATCCATGTTCCAGTACAGCACTTCGTTCGGCCTATTTGCTTCGCCGTAAAGATACCGCTTAACGGCAACATCCCAGATCAAATTATTGGAGCGGAGCAGTCGAAAAGCTGCTGACATCGATTTGCCATCTAAATACCCCGCCTGACGTACCACACCCGTCAAATAGTCCACACTGGCCGGATCAATAAAAATTTCAATATGCCCCGGATAGTGATAATCCACTAGCGTAGCGAACGTCGTCCAGTGGGGAACGCGCACCACGCGCTTTTCTTGCTTAGCGCGTACGTTTTCAATGGCCATCCACATGCTGAGCGCTGCACCGCCTATGCAATAGCCGACTGCATGCACCTGCTTGGCGCCGGACAACTGAATCGCCGTATTAATGGTGACGTCGATACCCTTGGCCAGGTAGTCATCCATCGTCGTGCCACTCATCTCAGCCGTTGGATTCTTCCAGCTAGTAACGTATACATCAAACCCTTCATCCAGCAGATACTTAACCATGCTCTGTCTAGGCGTCAGATCCACAATATAGAACTTGTTGATCCAGGGCGTCACAATCACAATCGGGGTAGAACGCTGGCGTTTAGTGGTTGCCTGGTAGTGTAGTACCTCAACCAGCTCATTGCGAAACACAACGGCCCCTGGAGTCACTGCCAAATCTCTTCCCACTTTGTAGGCAGCCATTTCGGTCAATGGCAATCGGCGGTCGCTCAGATCTGTCTGCAGGTACGACAAGCCTTGCTGCAAACTCTGACCCTGCGTCTCAACCGCACGGCGCATCGCTTCAGGATTTAACCAAAACTGATTGGTCGGCGCCATGGCATTGGCGTACTTTTTAAACCAGAACGCTGCTTTACGGCGTTCTGCATGATCCATGCCCGGCGTTTCTTCGATCAACCGTTCATAGGCGCGTGACCAATATAGATACTGCTCCATCAAGCTTTGCCAACTCGCCTCTTCTTTCCATACCGGATCTGTAAAACGCTGATCAAACCAGTCAGGCTCTATATCTAAAGGAGTCTGTTTGCCATTCAAGCGAGCCCAGGCATTGCAATTCAGCTGCGCCAAATCAGATAGCATCTGACTGCTCGCGGCCATTAATTCAGAGGGATGGTTGACCCAGGCTTGCCAGGAACGAATGATCGGCATCACCACACCAATCGGATCAACCATCGCTTCCGTAGACTGCGCGAGATGCTGCCGAATACCCGTCAGGTGGTGCCAAAAACCATTACGCTGAAGCAGCGGACTTTTCATATCAAGTTTTAGTTTTCGCGGCCTTCACTGCCTCTGCTGCTGCAATAGACATTTTGACCGCTTCATTAGCGGCTTCCGTCGCCCGTTTGGTCGCCTGCGCTGCCTCAGAAGACGCTTGCAGTGATGTGGCCTCGGCTTGCTCTGCGACAGCGCTTGCCGCGGCCGCTGCGGCGGCGGCAGCTGCCGCGGCCGCTTCCATGGCAGCTTCTGCAGAAGCGCCGGCCGCAGCAGCTGCTGCCTCAGCCGCATCAATTACCGACTTATCCAACGCCTTGCGGGCTGCCTCAGAGCATTTGGCGGCAGATACAGAAGCCTTCTCAGCAGCAATACAAGCGCGCTTTGCAGCCTCCGAAGCGCTCACCGTCAACGCTCTTAACGATCCCAGAGCGGTGGCGTATTTTTCGTTAATAACCAGATAACCTTTGCGCAGGTTCATGATCTCGGTTTCATGCGCAATCAGTCGTGCATAAATATCTTCTAATTTATCTTGCATGGCTACCCTCTCCCTCGTCAAAATTCACTGGAGGTTTTAATAAATTACTTGACGCAGTATAGAACAGACAACGAGACCGCTGGCAAAATAACTGCAGCTTCATATACCGCGCATTTTTTTAGGTGTAGAGTCAGTGCACGATGACTACAGAAAAGCTTGAAACCCATTTTGGTGTTGGCGATGAAATTGACCGTCGCACTGAGCTAGAAAAGCTTAGCTGGGCGCTGCTTGCCCACAATAAAGCCGCTCATGCATTGAGCCACGCTGAAAGCATCGAAAATTTACTCAGCGGTGTCTGTAAGTCAATCGTCCAACAAAAACCTTATGAGGTTGCATGGGTGGGCTTTGCAGAAAATGATGCTGCAAAATCTGTGCGGATCGCCGTAAGTGAAGGCCCTGCAAAAGACTATACGACTGGCTTACAAGTTAGCTGGTCTGCCGATTCTCCATTTGGCAATGGGCCAGCTGGCACCTGCATCCGAACAGGCATCTCCAGTACTTTTCAGAACTGTGCCATTGATACGGGTTTTGAAGCTTGGCGTGAGCGCGCTCTTGAGTACGGCCTTAAGTCGGTCGTTGCTTGCCCATTCTATGATGGTTTCGAAAAGCCCATTGGCGCACTGTTGATCTACGCCTCTATTCCCAATGCCTTTGGCGATCTGGAAATGCAACTTTTTGAGAGCCTCGCCAAAGAAATTGGTGCTGGTCTTAGAAGTCTAGAGAAGCAGGCACGACTTGATGAAGAGATCCAGCATCGTGAAGAAGCCCAGCAACGCTTGGCTGATGCGCTCCGTGCCACAATTGAAGCGGTATCGAAAACGATGGAGTGGCGAGATCCCTACACTGCTGGGCATCAACGTCGCGTTGCCCTGATCTGTGCCGAGATAGGCAAAAAACTGGGCTGGAAACAAGAAAGAATTGAAGGTGTATATCTGGCCGCAATGGTTCATGACATCGGAAAAGTCGCTGTGCCTTCAGAAATTCTGACCAAACCAACAAAACTAACTGACATTGAAATGATGCTCGTACGAGAGCACGTAGAAACAGGCTATCAAATACTGAAGGACATTCCATTTCCTTGGCCTATTGCCGAGATGGTGAGACAACACCATGAACGCTTAGACGGAAGCGGCTATCCTAAACATCTAAAGTCTGAGCAAATTCTTGAAGAGGCAAAAGTGCTCGCTGTAGCAGATATTATCGAAGCCATGGCGTCTTATCGACCATATCGACCAGGTTTAGGCTTAAGCGCTGCATTAAATGAGATACGCGCTACTGCGGGTATTCAATTAGACAAAGCCATCGTCGAAGCAGCCTGTGCGCTAGAAACAGAGAACCATACACTTGGGAAAATTCTGAGCTCTTAATTCACCACTAATACGACATCTCTTGTTATGCAGGAGGCTTATTGTCCTCACCTTGTTTAAGGTATTGCGCATATGCCTGATCTTCTTTTTTGGCTTCGTGAACACTTTCCGCCGTCATGAAGAACATGCGAATGATTTTATAGATCACCCAAATCAGCAAGATTGGCACGAGAATAGATGCAATGATTAGCGGCATACAAAGGCCTAAGCATATTGATATAGGCCGATGATAACGGCATTTTGAATCAATCCAAAGGGTTTAATACCATTAAGCTTTGTTAGCAGGCATCCCCATCCAGCAAATGAATCGCATCATGCACTGCATGACGGCTGACTGTAATGGCGGTGTACTGTAACGTCAGCCCCTCTACCTGCCCCAACAGTTCGATATCGCCCCGCGCTTGATGCTCTGCTAAAAGCGCAACAGGTAGCGGAAATGCACCAACGCCCTCCCATCCAAACGCCGTCATTAGCGCTGCATCATCGAATTCACCGGCGGCCTTGATTTGCAGATGCTGACGATCGAACCATGCATCCAGGCGGCCACGTAATAACGACTCTTTACCCGGCAACAAAATCGGCAGATCCTCCAGACATTTCGGAAAGCTTTGCTGCGTCTGTGCAGCGACCTGCCGATGTGCCACAAAGACCAATCCAGATTCGAACAGCTTACGACTACTGACTCGTACCGGGCTACTCGGGGGAACCGGCGTATCGGAAATAATCACATCCAAGCGCCGCAACGCTAATTCTGTCAGCAACTGCTCCAGCGTTGACTCTACGCAGACCAGCCGAAACTCGGCCGATTCAGTTAAGACTGGCTTTAACAAGCGGAATACCATGGCTTTATTCAGTGTATTAGTCACACCAACCCGAAATTCCCGGCTTTTGTTTTCGGACAGGTTCTGCAACACCTGAGTCATCTCTGACCCCAAAGCAAAAATTTCTTCGGCATATTCCAACGCCATGCGCCCTGCTTCGGTAAGCTCCAGCTGTCTACCGGAGCGAGCAAACAATGGAATACCAAGACGGTCTTCCAAGAGCTTGATCTGTCCGCTCAGCGTTTGCGGCGAAACATGAATCGCCTCACCGGCACGCACAACACCGCCCAGCGTTGCCACTTTCCAGAAGTAATACAGATGCTTAAGATTAATCGGTCGCCCTATCATTTCGCTTTTCTCGTAACATTTGTTATAAAAATACGACTTTTATTTGTTTTTGCAAAGGCTATATTGGCCCCAAGGGCGCAGCAGGTTTAGGCAACATCTCCCAACCCCAGCAGGATTGTCTGTTGCGCCCGAGTCTCCCTCCTCGGAACACACCCCCTGAATGTGTTCCTTTACTGCCCGGAAAACGGGCAGTTATTTTTTAAGCTTTGCGTCCAGACGGTGCAACAAGACCAGGTTGTGGTAACTTGCAAATAGAACTAATAAAACCGCATGGGAAATCTGGAGTTTTATCGTCACGCTATCAGGATTATTCGGGGTCAATGACGTCATGCACAAACTCATTACACTGCTATTGCTTAGTATCAGTGCTCTCAACGTTCATGCCGGAGAGCCGGTTTATATTGGGTTTGATGGTAGTTATGGGCAGAAATCAAACACCTCCGCCAAAGCGATTGAACTTGGGGCACGCATAGCGATTGACGAACTAAATGCACGCGGTGGCGTTTTGAATGGCCGCCCCTTGGAATTAGTCACCCGAGACAATCAAGGACTAACGATGCGTGGGCGTGATAATTACGTAGCCATGGCCTCCCAGAAAGATCTGGTTGCGGTTCTTGGTGGAAAGCATAGTCCTGTCATCGTCGAGTCCATCCCCGACGCGCAACGCATGAAAGTGCCCTATGTCAGCGTATGGGGTTCTGCCAATCAGATTACCGACAATGTGCCAATGGACAGCTACATGTTCCGAGTATCTCTTAAGGATGAATGGGGCGTCGTCGCATTGCTCGAACAGGCTGTAAAACAAAGCACTAACCACAAAATATGCGTCTTAGTACCCAACACGCTATGGGGTCGCTCGGGTGAGAAAGTATTACGAGATAAAGCCAAGGGATTAAACGCCAATTTAGTCTCAGTCAACTGGTACAACTGGGGCGACAAGGACTTTACCCGGCAGCTGGATGCGTGCGCTGATAGCAGCGCTACGGCGATCCTCATGATCGCAAACGAAGCTGAAGGCGCCTTCATTGTGAACGAAATTGCTCAACGCCCGGAATTAGTCCGGCTACCCATTGTGGCACACTGGGGTATCACAGGCGGTGCTTTTTCAACGCTTACTGGCGATGCGCTCGACAAGGTTAATTTACGCGTTATTCAAACCTTCAGCTTCGTCAACAATCCACGCCCACGCGCACAAAGCCTTGCTAATAAAGCGATGCTGGCACAAGGTGCTAAATCACCAGAGGCCATCATTAGCCCCGTTGGTATTGCCCAAGCTTATGATGCTGTCTACCTACTCGCCAATGCTGTGAACAAAGCGCAATCCACTCAAGGAACTGCTGTGCGCAATGCGCTTGAAAACTCACCCCCTTTTGATGGCGCGATCAAACGCTACGCGCCACCATTCACACGCACGAACCACGATGCACTCAACAAGCATCAGGTGCTTTTTGCGCGCATTAAGCCGGACGGCAATATCATCCCGATTCGCTAAACAGATGCCCAAAAATTCTCTTCGTTACCAGATTCATCATGGCTTTAGCCGGGTTCTTACCCGCTATACGGTGCTATCCAGCCTTGTTCTTTTGTGCCTGATCGGATCATTTGAGCTCTATGTCACGCATCGTAATCTGGAATCACAAAGTGATCTGATCCGCACTCAACTTAATACCGAAATAACCGCAACACTCACACAGGCCGATACGCTTACTCATTCGCCCATGCTGTGGACAGGTTTGATGGATAGCTTCAGTCAGGAAACTGTGCTCAAACCGTTATTTAGCCAATTAAATCGCGTGGCGGATCAGCGATTTGTGCTTCTAGACTATCAGGGGCGCATTGCCATCGATGCGCCAGGCATCGACCCCAAATCATTAGCGTTAGTGCGTGCTGCCATTCCAAACATTAAACCGGATGGTTTTTCAGTACAGCTGTTACGCACAGATACCGCCAATAATTTATTGTTGACGCTGTTGCCAGTCATGTCGCCTTTAAGTGATGCACCGCTGGGCTATTTAATGACGGAATTTTCGGTAACGGCTTCTGTGCAAAAGCTCAACGTCGACAGACTAATGGACTTTGAGTTTAATTTAGAACCCGTTTTTGCCGTACCCGATTGGTGGAAGCTTCGCGCAGTATACAAAGATCAAATTCACGTGGGTGATCTGGAGTTTTCGTACGACACCCGTTATGCCATCAGTTTGATACCTGATCTACTGGCGCTTATCGGTCTCTTATTGACAACAGCCTTCCTCGGCTACCTGTTTCTGAACCGCATCGAGCGCTGGCTTGATGCCTTTTCAAGACAACTGACCTACCAACTTGATCAGCTTGTCAGCTTTGCCCGCGATGTATTTACCGGTGTACCCGTTAAAGTTGAGTCGCCTGCAAACTCTGGCAATGAAATCAACACAGTAATGAAAGCCCTGGAAACGCTGCTAAGCGAGCAAGCACTAAGCCAGGAGCGCTTGCGTAAACTGGCTTACGAAGACGCGTTAACTGGCCTACCTACCTTTAGTCGGTTTTTAGAATCGCTTGAAAGCCGCTTGATCGCACAGGAAGCGCATGCTTTCCCGCTCATGCTGCTTTTTATGGACATAGACAAGCTTAAGCATATTAATGACATCTATGGCTACGCTGTCGGCGATTTAGTCGTACAGCATACAGCGAATACCCTCAAAGAGTTTCTACCAGAACCTCGGGTTGTTTCACGTCGCACTGGTGATGAATTTATCGCCTGGGTCGAAATGGATATTGTGCAGTTGGAAAGTATTATCGAATCCATAACCCGATTCGACATCGAGCATCAGGGTGTACGCATACCAATTTCTTTAACCGTTGGTGCCGCCAGCTATCCACAAGATGCCCAATCACTCAACGATTTAATCTTTTGTGCTGAATATGCATTAAGGCAAGCGAAGCAACGTGCCCGAAAGTCGTTTGTCATCTTTGACAAACAGCTTGGGCAGCGCCTAATTCGTACAAAGCAAATTGAAGAACGCATTAGCGCCGCACTCCAGGATTGCGCCATCGTCCCCTTCTATCAGCCGGAAGTAGATATGGTTACCGGTGAAATCACCGGTGTCGAGGCTTTAGCACGCTGGCATGATCCAATTTTGGGCTGGATTGCACCCGATGAATTCTTACCCATTGTGGAGCATCTGCGCCTGTCATCTGCATTAACTGCCTGTGTTCTATCCGGAATCCTCGAAGATATTGCAAAAATCCGCGCATACTTTCCGGGCGCTAAAATCGCTTTTAATGCCTCACCGCAAGACTTTCATGGCAATCAGCTTATCCAGATCATCGAATCATATGTCAGCGCCCATGGACCCCAGGGGCTCGCTGGCTTAGAACTGGAGCTTACCGAGCAGGATATCGTTGATCTAGACGTTGACCTCTTGGGCAAGCTAAGCAAGCTTATTGACATGGGCATCCGGATTGCGATTGATGATTTTGGCACGCGTTATTCATCACTATCCCGGCTAACTGCCCTACCGTTGCACCGGCTAAAAATTGACTACAGTTTTGTTGCCAATGTCACGCACGAAAAGGGCGAAGAAGTCGTTCGCCTCATTATCAGTCTGGCCAAAGCCCTCAATCTCGACATTACTGCTGAAGGTGTTGAAACGATCCATCAACGCGATTTGCTGATCCAGTTTGGTTGCGTTCATGCGCAAGGTTGGCTCTACAAGAAGGCCTTGCCGCTCTCGGATCTGATTCAACTACCTAAAAGATTAGACGCGCAGGAAGCAGCATGAAAGTCTCCACGTCCTTGTTAACTGCTCTGCTGTTAACATCTCCACTACATTTGCATGCTGCGTGCTACGGAGATCAAACACGTGCTCCAACACCATTAACCTTTTCACCCGTGCCTCAGCTTCCTGTACCCACGATGTTTGCGCACTGGGCACCCGTGTTAGAAGCGGTTGGCAAACATTCTCGACAATGCTTCGATTTGGTGATCAAACCGACCATTCCTGATTTCGAGAAATACCTGTTAAAGGGCTCGCCGGATATCGCTTATGTCAATCCTTACCATGCCGTCATGGCCTATAAGGCGAAGCAATACCAACCGTTCTTTGCAGATGGCTCTTCGTTGCTTACAGGTATTTTGGTCGCCAAAAATAATAGTCCTATTAAGCAACTATCTGACCTTCAAGGGCAGCGCGTTGACTTTCCGGCACCGAATGCCTTTGCCGCGTCGCTACTGTTGCGTGCGCATTTAGCACAGCTCAACATCCGTATCCGTCCGAATTACGTGAAAACCCATAGCAACGTCTACCGAGGGGTTCTAATCGGTGAAGCCGCAGGCGGTGGTGGTGTCAACAAAACGCTAGATGCAGAGCCCATGGAAATTCGGCAAAAGCTACGTGTGATTTATGAAACCCCGGGATATCGTTCGCACCCAGTGATTGCCAGTCCCAAAATTCCGCTTGCAACCAAAGAGCAAATTTTCCAAGGGTTTCTTGCGCTCACCAAAACGGAACAAGGGCGCGCACTGTTAGAAAACGTACAACTCAATGAGCCTATTCCCGTTTCTTACCAGAAAGACTATCGACCACTGGAACGGTTGAATCTCGACAAACTGGTGGTACTTGATGACTAATCCGGAATTTCAGGAGTCAGCAATACGCGCGCGAACCAAATTTCATTGGTCATTCATACGAATTGGCCTGTGGTCTTCTCTCTCCGTTTTAATCATTTTAATTTTTTTAGGTTTGTGGTCGTACTATCAAACCAATCAACTTGTACGCCAGGCTCAAGAGCAAAGCGGGAATAATTTTGCCATTGGCCTTGCCAACGCGTTGGAAGAAAATTTAATTGTTCGTAACTACGCCCAGCTTGAGGTAGCGCTACTGCAAGCCATGAGCAGTGAACAGATTCAAACCGCTTTAGTGGCTGATGCGGACGGCACTATTCTCTCGGAAGCGACACGCGACCCTGCTACTGGCAAACCTCAACCAGTTTTTAGCAGCACGGGCACAAAGGCACCAGAGCGCCTTTCAGTCACACAGCGACAAGATGACGCGATTGATATTGTTAAGCCGATTGGCACAACGACGCATAGTGGCTGGGTCAAAGTGCAAATATCAATGGCTAATAACAACCCGTTACTCAAAGGCATCCATCAACAGTTGTTAATAATCGTTGGTTTGAGCGCGACAGTGATGTTCATCATCGTGGTATTTACCCTACGCAACACCTACAGCAAGGTGCAAAACACCCAAACAGAAATAGAAGATCTCAATGATTCTCTACATACAGCGGCGTTCTATGATCAATTAACCCAGTTACCAAACAGACCCTTATTGCGAGACCGTTTAAATCAGGCACTGGCACTATCTGAAAGGTCTCATCATCAGGTTGCAGTAGGTTACCTTGATTTAGACGGCTTTAAAGAAATCAATGACACTTATGGCCACGACATCGGCGATAAAGTGCTCGTAGAGGTGGCCAAGCGTTTAACGCAGCAGATGCGGCACCACGATACGGTAGCTAGAATAGGCGGTGACGAATTCGTATTAGTCATCAACGAGTTACAAAACTTAAGCGATTTCGAACGCTTGCTTGACCGCATTCTGATAAGCTTAGCCCAGCCTATCGATATTGGACACCGAACCGTTGCCATTAGCGGCAGCATAGGCGTTGCGTTTAGCAATGATCATTTAGCCAACCCAGGCGTCCTCATAGCGCTAGCGGATAAAGCGATGTATTCAGCAAAACGCTGCGGAAAAAATCAGTGGCAGATATACGATGCCACCAATTTCCCTGCACGCATTTAACGGTAAGTCTTCCATTCACAATACGTTGATTACTGCGCGGCCAGTATTAGCTTTGATGATTGAGCTATCTGAATTTTGCTAATTAAGTTACTTGACGCCTTGATCCGGTACAAACTTCAGGACATTACCGTTAATGCAATAACGCTTTCCGGTAGGCGGTGGGCCGTCGTCAAAAACATGTCCCAAATGAATACCTGAACTGGCGCTCAACACTTCAACACGGCGCATGCCATGGCCGTTGTCCTCTTTCAGCGTAATAGCGCCTGGCAAGGGGTTAAAAAAACTAGGCCAGCCAGTACCGCTATTGAACTTGGTATCACTGCGAAACAAAGGCGCACCGGTAATCGGATCAACGAAAGTACCCGGACGCTTCTCATCAAGATGCGAGCCAGTACCCGGATATTCCGTACCCTGCTCGAAAGCAATCTTGCGCTGTTCGGGTGTCAGCAACTGAAAACCCAGCCAGTGCCAGAAGCGTTTCTGATCGCCGTTATACCCGGTATAACGTGACACTTCTTTGCCCTTCTCAAACAGAACGATGGTTGGCGTAGCAAACAGCTGCTTCTCTAAAGACCATCCCGTAGGGGCCGATGTATTGAATGTACGAGCAACCGGAACGTCCGATTTCCAGTGATCAAGAATCTCCCTCTTGAACTGTTTGCAATAACCGCAGTCTTCCGCCTCAAACACCACGAGTTGGCGGTTGAAATTAAGCACCTTGCCATCCATCGGCTTGCTTGCAGGCAGTTTCATGTTGTCGGCAGCCGCAGGTTGAGCGTTTATTGTACCAACCGCCGGATACATCACACCCGTACCGCCTAATCCGCAATAGCCATTCGGATTCTTCTTCAGATAATCCTGGTGATAGTCCTCGGCCTTGTAATAGGAAGTCAAAGGCCCGATCTCCGAAGTGATCTTGCCTTTGCCGGCGGCTGTTAATGCATGCTGATATACCTCACGGGTTTTAAACGCAATTTTCAGTTGCTCATCACCCTGGGTGTAAATGGCACTACGGTAATTAGAGCCCACATCATTCCCTTGGCGATCGCCCTGGGTGGGATCATGGCTCTCCCAAAAGCGTGCAAGCACCTGTTCAAGGCTTACCTGTTTTGGATTGAAGCTAACCTTAACCACTTCCACATGATTCCTGCCTTGAGCTTTACCATAGTGCAACGCCCGCTCATGTGCCAACACGGCTTCATAGTTGCCGGCAATATCACCATTGGCATAGCCACTCTCGACATCGACTACGCCTGGTAGCTCGGACATTCTTTTTTCCGCACCCCAGAAGCAACCCATGCCCAATACGACTGATTCCGTGCCAGGTGCAGATTGAAGCACAATTGGAGGACGGGTTGATGGTGTTGGTACAGACATCGTATTTTTCTCCTGACTACAGGCGGTGATTCCGAATACCGCTAAAGACAAAACGACCCATGTCTTGATCGTATTAACCAAGGAATTGGTACGCACGACATCATCATTCACCATCATGCTCCTTTAGTCGATTAACCATCGTTCGTTAAAGATAACAGGGTATTCTCATTCTGCGATATGCTTCACTTTCTCTGCGATGCATCCAATCCATCTCGGTATTTCATCAGGCTGGTAGACAGTGCTTCACTTAAGCCGGGTGGCGTATTTAACCAATGGTAGCCCTTTTCTGCTCGGCTTTCGGCGTAATTGAAGAGCGCCTGCATATATTCCGGGTCAAAGCGATTCTTGGGCTGCTTACTCACAAAATTCTCTGCAACGAAAGCCAGGTGAAACCCAAAACCATCCTGTCTTGCTGTTAGGTAAGCGAGCAGGATATCCCCATCACCATGTGAGTGTGCAAATTGGCCAAGGGCCTGATTGGCAATGGCCAATGTTTTACGTTCAACAGTCTGATATTTTTCCGAATCAAGAATGTCGTTGCGTATTAGATAGGCCTCACGCTTTCTGCCTTCAAGTAATTTTGCGCCACCGGTCTCCTTAAACAGGGAGGCCGGATAAATGAATACCTGCCGGCTAACCCCGCCATCCACATGCATTTCCTGATAATTCGTGCCTTTGTACTCGGCGTTAATCATCACCGGACTAAAAAATCCTGGCAACGAAGCCGATGCCAGCATGACATTCCGAAATAGTTCAAGCGCCTGCGGCGTGTCATAACTCGCTATTTTTCCCATATTCCAGATAATGGGTTGGCCGGTATCCAGATTATTAGTTGCAATCAGTAGCCAGCGCTGGCGATTGTTGTATTCATGCGCAATCTTCTGCATAAACTCAGGCGTCACGTACTTCGCAATCAGGTTATACAACGGCCTTGTATCGGCCAAACCATCAGACAAAAGCACGGATGAATAATTGCGCTTACGGAAAACATTTTCATCTTTAACGTTGGTATACAGTGCCTTGAGCGTCTGATCGTAATCCGGCCCCAGAAAAGCAAACGGTGCCATCAACGCACCGGTGCTTACACCCGTCACCATGTTGAACTCAGGACGGTCACCATGTTTCGTCCAGCCATTCAGCAAACCGGCGCCAAATGCACCATCACCGCCGCCTCCGGAAATTGATAAATAATTAACGGGCGTTCCCGGACTAATTCTGTTCAAAATCTTCAAGGAACCTTCAAGATCCTTGAGTAGTGCATCAATACCCGTCATCTGGTAGACGGCATAACGCACGCCCGTCATACCTTCAATTGATGCCTCATGGGCATAGGCAGGCGGTAAAGCCGGTTTTCTGTCTAACGGCTTCCAGCCAACTAGCGCCAAAACCAGGCCTAGTGCGATAACTACTGATTGAATGTGTTGTCTCATCAGGCAAAGACCTTTTAAATGTCTTGAGGTCGTCATAAACGCCTACATTGCTAATAATGACAGAAAATGCCGCAAAAACAGGCAAAGAAAAAGGCCTCCATTGCTGGAGGCCTTGAATTCTGGCGCGCTCGGAGAGATTCGAACTCCCTACCCCTTGGTTCGTAGGTAGGTTGTTTAAGCCAGTTTTATCGCTTATCCGCCAATGGGTTAAACCAATGAAGTTTAGCCCATACGTTAAAGAAGCGAATCTCTGTAACCCATTGTTTTATTGCGGACCACATAGGTTGAATGGGTCACTTTTTAGCTGCTCAATCTCATCTGTAGTTAAACAAATTGGCTGCACTGAGTTTCGAATCTGCAGCACAGAGTCCGCGACGAAACATGGGCTTTTGATCGGTTTTTATTCGAGGAGATCCTCATGAAAAACCGGATCCTTCACCTTACCCGAAATACGATACCCTACGTCAAAGAATTACATCCAATCGCTGGTGGCGTTCTCGGATGCCTAGTGATGCAGCAACTCGACTACTGGTTTGAAGGTCACCCTGAAGGATTTTATAAATTCCTGGAGCCCTCTGATCACCCAGCCTACAAAGATGGCGATAGCTGGACTGAGGAGCTGGGAATGTCCAGACACGAGTTCCGGACTGCATTCGACAAGATTGGAATCCGCTACAAGTCAAAATCCGAATTCGACCAGGCTCTAGATAAGTTCCAGGGGCTGTTCTATTGCAGTTATGTGGATAGACGCAGCAACCTTACCTACTACTTTCGCAATCACGATTTAGTCGATGCCGCCCTGGATGAATTACTGTCGAAGCCAGCACAAAAGTCTGCAAAGTCAGACCCTACACCAACCACCAACCCGCGATGCGAGACTGAATTTACTGTAAAGCCGGAATCCGGATTTACAGGGAAACGGGAATGTGGATTTACAGTAAAGCCGAATTCCGGCTTTACTAGGAATTGGGGTTCTTCACTTACAGGGAATCCAGAAAACCCACCTCCCCTATACAAAGACTACAACACAGAAACTACAACAACCACGAACAATTGCGGTGCTATTGATTCTGGTGGTTGTGGTGAATATCTGATTTTTCCAAAATGCTCTGAAAGCGAGAGCATCGCTATTGGCCAGCTTCTTGCCGACTGCCCTGCTGAAATGCAGCAGGCAGCATTGGATGAGATCGAAGGTGCCCGTCAGGCCGGAGTAATCAAGACGAATCTGGTTCCTTTTGCTCGGGGGATCATGACAGCCATTTCCCGAGGCACTTTCACGGTAGGGCACGGTACAACAGTTCTTGAACAACGCAATAGGCAGAACCGCAGAATGACCAGTGACGTCTCAAACCAAATAATCCAATCGCTAGATACAAAAGCATTATTAAGGGGCAAAGCCTTATTGGATAAAGTCAACGGCCTTCGAACAAGAATCAGTTAGGCTTTCGTATGCAATCCACCACCCCACCAAAAAAACATCAAAATGTTGGTACTTATTTACAAATACAGACGTTATGCAATAATAACGCCATGAAAAGACAAGCACACCTCGTCCACCAGCTACTGACGCAAAAGACGCTACTCCGTCCGAATGACGCGGTATCAAGCGGCTATTCGCGCATGTATCTGACTCAGCTAGCCAAACGTGGTGAACTACGCAAAGTCGGCCGGGGACTCTACGCCTCCCCGCTACGCAAAGAGTCGGAAGAATCCGGACTTGCAGAGGTAGCGATCAAGCATCCACGGGCCGTTGTCTGTCTGCTGTCTGCCCTGTCTGTTCATGGACTCACAACCCAGGCACCTCATGAAGTATGGGTGGCCGTGGGGAGCAAGGATCGCCCCCCGAAAATGGATTACCCACCGCTCCGTATCGTTCGCTTTGGCGGTGAAACACTGACAGAAGGATCCGAGGTTAAACTCATCGAAGATATCCCTGTCCAGATCACCAACCTACCAAAGACAATTGCAGACTGCTTCAAGTTCCGTAACAAGATTGGTCTAGATATAGCACTAGAGGCACTGAAAGAAGCCTGGCGGGAGAAGCGTGTCAGTATCGATGATCTATGGCGTTACGCGAGGCTCTGTCGCGTACAGAATGTAATGCGCCCCTACCTTGAGAGCCTGGTCACATGATCAATCGTGCCGCATCTGTTCGCGCCCGGTTGTTAGCCAAAGCCAAGGCCGAAAATCAGGATTTCTCATTGGTGCTAACTCGCTACGGGCTTGAGCGTCTGCTCTACCGTTTGAGTGTGTCATCGAACAAAGACAACTTTTTACTCAAAGGCGCCCTACTCTTCGATTTGTGGTTCGACGTGCCGCTACGCCCCACCCGCGATATCGATTTACTCGGGTTTGGTCCAGCCGAAGAGCCCCTAGTGTTGGCAGCCTTTCAGGAGATTTGTCTGATTGAGTGCGACGATGGCATTGAGTTTAATCTCGGCACCCTAAAAATTGAGGAAATACGAAAGGATGCCAATTATTCCGGGCTACGTATCAGCTTGATAGGCTACGTTGATGGGGCTCGCTGCCCCATCCAAGTCGATATCGGCTATGGTGACGCCGTAACGCCAGCCCCTGAACTGGCTGAATATCCTGTCATGCTATCGGACACCCCAGTGCCGATACTTCGAGTCTATCCACGTTATACGGTCATCGCTGAAAAATTCGAAGCACTAATATCGCTTGGGATGATTAATACCCGGCTTAAGGACTACTTCGACTTATGGGTAATTCTCACTACCACTGAGCTAGACCAGAAGCTACTCGGTGAAGCGATTACCGCAACCTTTACTCGCAGAAAAACGCCCCTTCCGTCATCGCTGCCCGAGGGTTTGTCTGAGGAGTTTTCTTCTGATGCCAAGAAGATCGCTCAGTGGAACGTATTCATTAAGAAAAATCAACTCGACGCGCCGAGCCTAGATGTCGTTGTTACCATTTTGTGCGACAGGCTCGTTCAATTTGTAAGCTAACTCAAAGAATCGGGCAGGTTCTGTGCCCGTTTATCGGCCGAAGCTGACGACCGGACGATCAATGAAAATCTCGGCTTTCCATTTCGAAAGCCGACATAAATATATCTCTTATAAATCGAGGCGATTCAGTTGAACATATGGTTTAAATGCGAAGTGGCAGAGACACCTGTGGTTCCAGTGCTTGTAAAATTGCATGCGCCCCGAGGATGTCTTCATGAAGCTGTGCGTGCTTCGGTGCAATTACTGTAACGACCAAGGCGTATCGAATGGCTGGCGCTCCTGATGAAGCTTGCCCACCAGCATCTCGAGCGTTGTAATGTACATCGAATACTGGCTCGAGCAAGCTGCTTCCGTAATAGCTATTCTCTGCATGCAGAACCGTTTCCCACTTGCCCAAGTCTGCACGTAGTTCGGCCTCTGTCCGAAACTCGGCTGCCGGGAAAAATGTGGCGGACGAGGCGTTTGTGGCGCCTTCCTTACGCTTACCGCTATTGGGTCGAAACGTGATTCCCAAGCCCGCCTTTGTGTAGGCTCCAGCATCTTGGGGGTCAACCGGGCTCGCATAGCAGAAGGTTGCCCTCAAGCGGACCTTGCCCTGAAGTTGGAAATTCGGAAGGGGAATAGGAGCTCGCAGGAATTTTCCGGCGCGCAATTCACCTTGATAAATGATCCGAGCCTCTCCCTCTCCGCATGTAATCAGTTGATTGATGTCGGCTGGCACGCGCCCCCAGCCGACATGATGAACATCATGCTCTTCCTTTTTCTCGCAGCCGTGGACTAGCAATGTCTTTATGGTCAGCGGTTGCACTGCGTCACCCAGGATGGCGCGAATACCAACCGCAGAGCGCAAAGCCAACGGTGCCGCAAAACTGGTACCTAGCGTGGCCGCCAAGTTCGGGTGTTTACCGGGAGCCGCAACATGAAAATACTCTTTTGGCGCCCCACCGAAAGCAACGACATCCGGTTTTCGCCGCCCCGGGCTGCGGCCAGGGCCTGTGGCGCTGTAGCTCGCGCGCTTCCAGTCGTCGCCGCTTCGATCGGCCGCGCCAACTGATAGAGCGTTGACGCTATCGGCTGGAACTTGAATGCGATTTAAGCTCAGCGTAGCATCGCGCTCCCCATTATTGCCGACTGCTACGGTCATCAAGGTCTCACCGTCGCCTAAGATGTTATCAATGACCGCCGTCCAGGCATGAACGTCCTGGTCCTCAATGGGCAGGTCAGGCCCCAGGCTGAGGTTGATGAACTGGTATTGGCGAGAGAGGAGAACGGTTTCGATGTGCCCGAGCGTTCGATATAACTCGTAGGGATCCTCCCCCTCAATCTTGGCATCTAATACCCTGTGGTGATCGACTGGGGCATAGGGCCGTTCAGCAGAAGTCTCAGGCTCGATTGGACCGAACAACGCGGCGGATGTTACGGCAAGGCCATGTTCGGTGAAGTTGGCAACATCGTTCGCCTCTTCATCTGCCAAAAAATATCGACGAACATAGGGATCTAGAACGTGTTCCGGTGGCAATCCGCCATCTAGAATGGCTACTTTCGGCTCTCGCGAAAGCGGCTCGCCGCTGGGTAGCGAGAACGGGACGGCCAACGACATGCTACGTGTTGCAGGCCGAGCGGCCCTGAGATGAGGCATCGGACGCACTACGCGAGCCAGCGTGAACTGAGACAGATGCTCCAAGCCAGAGGCCTCTCCTTCGGCAGCCACGAAGAGTAGCCGCCCGGCCTCGAATTCAAACGCACCATTGACCTTGAAACCACAGTCTTTGGCATAGTCAGCAAACATTGATCGTACTTCGGAAGCATTTCCTTCTGGGGGCAGGTGCAAGCCTACCTCGAACACATGACCGATAGTAGCCCCTTCAAGGTGCAGTCGATCAGCCGGAGTCATGGCGGCAAAGGCCTCGATACGGGTGAATTGCTCTGCAACCGGCATTTGTTCATTCAGGCTCCGCGCAAATGCGGGGAAGTTAGATAGCGCTGCCCGCTTTCCGGCCACGAACAACTCTGTAGTTTCCACCTCGGCAGGAGCCTTTTTTTGAGTCTGATGACGAGGTTTGATACGGCGGGTGCGTGAACCCACCGAAGATAACCCAACCTGATCAAGCAGCAGTTTCGGGAAAAATGACTTTGCCAAGTAGGCGGGATGCAATACCAAGCGAGCGACAGCCAAATCATCAGCGCATGCTTTTGAGGGCAAGGCCTCAAATATGGTGTTGGCCACCTCAATCTCTGGAACGATGATTCGTTGTGCATCCCCAAGCGTGTAGGGGTGCGCTTTGTCTCCGGTTTTCTTCTTGGGTGCTTCGATGGGATAGGTCAACAACTCAGCGCGTCCGATCAAGTATCGCGTGGACATTTATTTAAGCCCCCTGCCTTTGCGGGGTGAGGGCCCCGCGTGTTTTCGAATGGTGTCGCGAGCGACCCCTGTCATCTGGCTAATTTGCATGTGGGTGTGCTGTCCAGCCTTAGCCAATTCGATGGCGAGATTTAGCCGCTCAACTTTACTGAGCTCTTCTTGGCGCTGATCGATGGCAGAGCTAATCAACTTCTCAATTGGAGCTGTTTGGAGAGCATGACCGCGGCGTAAGGCGTTGACACTACGCTCAACGTCGGACAAAGACTGCCCTTGAAGGCCAGCAGCCAGAACATCGATCCAGGACTTGAATACGTCTTGATCGTTATCAAGGAAACGCTTAATCGCCACCCCAATGGAGGCGGCATCTGGTGAGTCGAATTTAATGACCATATCGAAGCGCCTCCACAGGGCTGGGTCGACTAGTTCCGGGTGGTTGGTGGCTGCCAGCAGCAGACCACTATCTGGCCATTGATCAACTTCTTGTAGCATGACGGTTACCAAGCGCTTCAGTTCGCCAATGTCAGACTCATCGCTTCGTCGCTTGGCAATCGCGTCAATTTCGTCGAGTAAAAGAACCGCCGCGTGTTTCTTGGCGTGGTCCAAGGCAGCACGCAGGTTGTTCCCGGTCTTGCCAAGCAGGCTGCTCATGACAGCTGTAAGATCGAGTACCCATAGGGGCTTACCCAAACTGCTGGCGATCCAGCGAGCCGATAGCGTCTTGCCGACCCCGGGAGGGCCAACCAGAATAGCGGAACGTGTGGGGCTGATACCCCGAGCCGCCAAGCGTTGAGATTCCTGTCGCTCGCGAATAATGGCTCCAATCGAGTCACAGACACCACTTGGCAGGATCGGAGATGCCAATCCCGCTCTGTCATCGAAGACGCGAATCAATGCGAGGCGAGAGTCACCATCAACTGGCAAGGCTGTTTCGCTGGACTCGACCACCGATGCGCCACGTCGCAGCACAGAGTTACCTGACGAGCGCATTTGAGTCGACTTTAGGGATTGATCAAGGTGGGATGCCAGATCGGGGTGGGATTGCCTGTATTTTCTGATCAGGCGCGCCAAAAACAGCCGGGCATCCTCATGTGATTCGCTGGCTGCCAGTCGCGCCAAATTGACGAGATCGCCTTCGATCTCGCTCGATTCTTCCTTGCCGTTTTTGATCACTCTAAACCATAGCCTCTGCGGTAAAATTTTATTTTGGCTAATTTTATGGCGAAAGCGTGTTTTAGGCAATTTATTTTCGCCACCGGTTTGTAGGCATTCCAGCAGTTTAGGCTTTCAGGGGGCACTGATGGCAATGATTTATTGGCGAACTTTGATGAATGGGACGATGCCCCCCGATCTGTAATGCCAATGTCTATTGGAATGCGGATAATTTTTTGCTGCAATGAACAGCCACGGCCGAGCGCTGAGACATGTTGAGATGCCGGCTGTATACCGCCGGCACAGGTGCCTGTTAGGCTATAGGGCAAATGAAGGCATTCGCCTGAGAGGAAAACTACCGTTCAACGAGGCGCACAACTGGATGGCAGCCACGCGCTAGATTGCTGTCTCTTTTAGCAAACTAGGTCAATGGCCGCTCCGCCCGAGTAGCGGTCAATGCCTTGAAATCCGCTCTACGTCGAAGTGGCAAACTGCTCAAGGCTAGCTTTCAGCCTCTGTTCCAAACAAAAACAACGGGTTAGACGTGCTTAGTTTTTCGAGAGTTCCAAGTTAGGTGAAATTCGACATCGATGCAGGATCGCTTCTTGGATTTCCATATTTAGTCCGGTGGATTTTAAATACTGGCACCCCACTCACTTGGATTTGGCTAGAGGACCACGGGCAGATTTGGCCGAGAAACGGCCACTCTAGCCAGCTGCTCTACTTCCGCTTCTATCCGATGGCTGACTGTCTAATGCAAATTCAAACCGAAGATTCGATTCACCCTTTTAAGGGAATAGACACCCATCACTTCTGAAAAGATACTAAGAGTTAACCACTTAAGGGGGATCAAAATGGCAATTCATGAATTTGGTTACGCAATGGGCCGCATCACTCCAAATATTTGCTTGGGGTACTACATCTACTTAAATGCTGGCTCCACATATCAGTTCACAGCAAGTGCTTCGAATGGATCTACCCTTGATACCGCAATGCAAATCTATAGCCAAGGGGTCAATCAACTAATGTACGGCAATGATTCAAATGGCTCAAGCAATGCACAGATCACTTTTAAAGCAGCAACCTCAGGAATTTATTTCATTATCGTAGGTGCCGGCTCTGCCGGAAGCACAGGGGAATTTAGGCTTTCAGCCGCAATTGATACGACTCCAAGCCAAAGCATTGAATATCAAAATAACATAAACACAATCGGTGCATTAAAAATTGGAGATAGCATTAATAGCATTGTCGATTTCGCTGGCGACCACGACTGGTTTAGGATTACCTTACAAGAAGGCACCCAATACAGATTTAATCTTTCAGGGGCTGGATCGTCAAACCTATACAACTCCTCACTTGCGCTAAGGGATATGCAAGGCAATCTGATTTCAAGTAACGAAAACATCTCCAGCACAAATCTAAACTCAGAAATCATCTTTACGGCCAGCAAAAGCGGTGACTACTTCCTTGATGCCTCCGGATATTGGCGTTGGACAGGCTCATACCAGCTCAGCGCTACCGAGATGTCCAGTCCGAGCGTCGTGACATCTGTTTCGTTGAGCAGTAGTACTGGGAAAGTTAGCGGCACCTTAAATACCGGAGACACCCTTTACACTGAAGTAGATTTTAGCAATGCCGTAGTAGTTGCAGGTCATCCGACTATCACGTTGAATATAGGCGGGTCACGCGTAGAAGCATCGTACGATAGCGGATCTGGAAGCAAAACTCTTTTTTTCAAATACACCATTCAAACAGGACAAACTGACACTAACGGAATCTCAATAGATGCAAATGGGATTTCTCTAGCCTCTGGATCAATCTTAGATATGAATGGGAAAAGTGTTCAGCTGTCTCATTCATCAGTCGCCGACAACGGAACATACAAGGTTGATACAACTGCACCCACTGCATCGGTTTCCTCAATACTTCACTCCGATCTTGGGACAACTGACACTTCCTTTACGTGGAATACCGTCACCACAGATCACACTATAGGTCTAAAAGGAAACGTAGAGTCCGGCTGTACCGTTTATGTATATGATGGTTCAACACTACTCGGAGCTGCGGCAACCACAGGTGACACTTGGTCTTACACGACCACATACCTAGCCAATGGCGATCACAACATCAACATTCACGCAATTGATAGCGCAGGCAATGTGTCCAACATTTCTGGCGGCTTAGTAAAAGTAGACCAGCACTGGTCAACCACCAGTGGATGGGGAAGCATCAACGTTCTTTCGGCACTCAATCAAGCAACTGGCGTTATATATAGCGACACAACAAACACAATCAATCCTTCATGGGGAATTAACCAAGGAAATTTCGACGATGCGTGGCATTATGGCTACACTGGCAATGGCGTCACAATCGCCCTTATCGATACCGGATTAGACTTCAGCAATAAAGATATCACAGCTAAAATCAGTCGCTTTAGCTACGATTTCGTTAACAATGACACAAATGCGAATGATGAGAATGGACATGGCACATTGGTTGCTTCAGAAATTGCAGCCTTAAACAACGGAATAGGAATCACCGGTGCTGCGTACGACTCGGAACTGATGATCCTCAAAGCGCTGGATTCTAATGGAATTGGTAATACCTCAACGGTATGCACAGCAGTTCAATATGCGGTGGACCATGGCGCTGACATCATCAACATGTCTTTAGCTGGTAGCGATGATGTTGCTTATCAGACAGCACTACAATACGCGCTAGATCATAACGTGCTCGTAATTATGGCTGCCGGAAACAATGGAAACACGACACCGCTGTCTCCCGCGATTTATGCACAGCAATTCTCTAATTGCATCGCAGTTGGTGCCACTCAATGTGATTTATTAACCGGGACTCAAAGTTTCGCGTCGTTTTCAAATCAAGCGGGATCCAATTCAGCGTACAATTATGTAGACGCTTCTGGTGTTGGTGTTTACGGTTACGGCTTGTACGGTGGCACATATCTTTCGTCCGGCACTTCAATGGCCGCACCCTATGTTACCAGTGAGGCAGCAATCTTGCTTTCCGCGAACTCGTCACTAAACGCCACACAGATTGCTCAAGCCATCACAGGCACAACTCAAGTTATTCTCTGACACATCAAGGACCTTGGACACCTTTAATCTCTCAAACAAGAGTTATAAAAAGGTGGCACTAATTTTGTATGCACTTCAATATTTGTATCGTACGGCCGGATGAATACATACATTCGGACGCATTTCTAGAGCTCGCAGAAGTGCTGATGTATGGACTTCAAGACCTCGGTCATAGCGCTCTAGTTTGTGAAAATGCTTTAAACATGGAGGGAGGTCGCAATATTATTATTGGTTGCCATCTCATAAGCCCAGCTACTAACAAATGGATACCTGAAGACAGCATTTTTTTAAACACAGAACAAATCTTTGCGGACAAAGTATTCTGGCACAGCGAAATTTATCAGTGGGCAAAAGATTTCCAAACATGGGATTACAGTGAACGCAACATTTTAAAGCTTCAAACTATTTGCAGCAAACCGCCAAAGTTTTTCAAAATCGGGTACCACAAGAACCTTGAAAGAATTCCAACGGATAGGATCAAAGACATAGACGTATTATTCTATGGGTCCACCAATGATAGAAGATCAAAGATCCTCAACGAGCTAGCAAAAGAAAATCTGGTTGTAAAACAAGTATTCGGTGTTTATGGCAAGGAACGTGATGACCTTATAAGCCGATCAAAAATTGTACTTAACTTACATTACTACAACTCAAAAATATTTGAGATTGTTAGGGTCTTTTATCTGTTAATTAACAGAAAAGCTGTCGTTAGCGAGATATCCCCGGGGACTCATATCCCGATTGAGTATCAAAATGGTGTTTGTGGGTCAAACTACGACAACCTTGTTCAGACCTGCGTTCAGCTAGCGCGAGACCCAGACATGCTTGCAGAATACGAACAGCGAGGCTATGAGTGCATTAAAAAATTGCCGCAGCATGAATTAATCAAGGACATACTTTTCTAAGCACAGAAACTAAATGGGGGCCTTGCCATGCTTGGCTATCGACACTAAAAGCACCTGAAAATCCGTACATTGTGGCCCATCGATTTTTATCATCAAAGTAAAGAGGAAAAGTCTCTTCGGTAATGATGTTCACATGGGTCGGATCCCAAAAAGCCGCATTATGAGGAAATGCTGGGGTAAAGGAATAAAATAACCCACCAACTTTGAGCACTCTCCAAATCTCATTCATAAGACTCACAAATGGTAATCTTCTGTCAGGTGCATAAATCAAACGGGGTATATGCTCAATAAAATCATGGGCTGTCACAAAATCGAAAAAGTCCGATTCGAAGGGTATAGGAGATGTAATCAGATCGGCTTTTACCACGTTTCGATCAACATCCTCCCTGACATCTAGACCAAAAAGCTCATCAGCTAAAAAGAAATTCTTAGGGTTTGTGCCGCAACCCAAATCCAATGACTTTGTCTTTGATACATTAACCACTGAGACACCTTTTAATTAATTCAAATCAGCTACAAACTGAAAACCGCTAACCAAGCAAGCGTTATTTCCAACCTCATCCAGGAAGAACTTCATACCACCTGAAGACCCATAAAACACACCACCAGCTTTAGACTTAAACTCCTCCTTCATTTCACCAAAGCCTTTAGAGGATTTTCTAAGAGATGAACACGATTGATTGACGAACATCGATCGATTCAGTGAAGCATCGCAAGAACCCTTTGCATTTGCCATAACTGAATAAGATACCGTTTCTGGATTATTTTCAGTTTTCTGTATAATCACCCCAGCTTTAACATAGTTCGTGTCAACCCCTGAAACGGGAAAATCAATGCCACGTGAGACGATTTGTTTTTTGATATCAGCTTCAATATTTGAACATCGTTGAATAGGTGGCATGCTTTGATCTGCAGTAGCTGTCGCACTTCCACTAGCCAAAAGTTCGACCATACTACAGGACTGATTCGCTTCCGTAATAAAACCTAAGAGACGGCCATCTGAATTACGGATTATTTTAATTCCACTAACATCTTGCTCAAGTTTAGCTGACTTAAAAACGTTAGAAGATAGAATTTGAGAACAAGCAACAGGCACTGCGGTCACTCGAGTCGCGATTAACTGACAGCCCTTTGGCGAAGCAATCCCGGTTAAATTAGAATGAACAGATGATTGATCTTGTCTTGTTGCAACAAAAATATCAAAACCATTCTTATCAGGTTGTTTTTTATGCTCCGCAGATAACATGGTATAGCCGGTCTGATCAACAGAGGCAACCAGACCTTGCGAAATTTCACGCACGCTCGAAATACAACTCAGTTGATTTGACTTTTTTAATGAATTATCAAAAAAAGTTGAACTTTCTCCGGTTTGTGCATTTGCCACTCCACAACATAGAAAAAAAACGAACGTCGTCAAAATATTTTTCACTGAATAATCTCCTTTTTTAACGTAGTACAACCCGTATCATCTGGAATAAAATACGTATGTGTGTTTGAATTCAATTCGGACTGAAAAATGTCACGCTGTACAGATCTTGGTTTGCCATAGCTAACGAAAACCTGTGATTTCACATCTGAGCAACTGGCCGACCAATGATTAATTTGTTCATACGTTCCAAGACATAAATTATTTGCCGTAACTAGGGATATATTAGAAAGGCCCCTCGCCCCAGTTTTGGGATTAATTTGGGATATCGCAATGCTAATCAACCCATTATTTACAGATCCTATAGAATGAATGACAAAATTCACTTCATCTGAACTCATAATATACTTTGACAAAGCCTTTGTTTTTGTAATGCAGTTTTGAAGACCCGCTTGCTTCAACTGTCCTTCAAGTGCCTGAAGGGCCGCAACAGTATTATTAGTCTGCGCAGAAACGCCACTGGCAGTAACAAAAAAAACAGCACTTAAGACAATCAGGACTAGCGGCTTAGGTAGGTATTTTAGACTTAACATCATCACTATAAAGCGCTTGAATTAAATCAAGATAAGCATTCTGCACATCTAGATTTTCAATTGAAAAAGTCCAGAGCAACTGATTTACCTTATGTCGGTATTCATCAATATTCGACTCATGATTTAAAAGCGCATTAATCAAAACCCTACCGCCTTCAATCGGATCAAATTCTGGATAATAATAGCCAACATTACGAAACTCTTCAGAATTATGAATTAGCGGAAATGATCCATACAAGATATCCCAGTATGAGTAATTCAAAGCATTTTCCCACTGGTGAGCTACGACAGCGTTTGCATGCTGATTCATCATTTCTACCACAGGCAATCGTCCTTCAGCCGTAATCTTTCCAGCTTTCAGTAGATCTGTTGTAGCAACGAATTCCTCAAAGTGAGTCTGGCCTTTAAAGGCGAGTGTATTCATCAAATACAAATGTCCAATCACGTCCGGACGCAATCTTTCTGCATTCTCACAAACGAGCAAGGGGAAATGAAATGTTTTTATAAAATTAACATTCGGTTCAAAAGTTGCTATTCGCCACTTCTCCCCTTCCTTAAGCGCCTTCCATGAAAAGGGATGACGGTAATTTGCTCTTGCATATTTTATAGCGGCGCTGTCCCAAATATGAGGCGCTACAAATGTATTTTCAGATCGGGTAATACGACAATAACTTCTATTTGTTCGAACATGTTGCGGAGTAATCCAGACTGCATCATAGCCTGCATGATCGATGATTTCACCGATCTCACGGCGACTAGATATAGCCTCCAAGTTCATAATCATCACGTTACCAGCAACATATGAAACTAGTTTCCCACCTCGCTCACGATATCCAATTGCAGCAGGGATTGGCAAGCGTACCCCCAACTCGATAATAATATCTAAAGTCGAAGTTGCTGCATTAATACCCAAACAGGGAATACCGAAAGCTTTTGAAACAGCATGCTCTTCAAGTATTTCGCCTTCAAGAGTACAAGATACTAGAACTACGTCGCTCACATAGATAAGACGTTCGAGCAGGTTTGCAAGATATAAAATATTTTGCCCAATACCTGAACCCCACAGGGTTTGAGCTGTATCTGTCGCACCCGCATCAATTGTTACACCAATTCTGAGACCCGCTTTCATTTGACCACCTTCTCAATGAGAGACTTATGAGAGGTCTTACTGAAAATGGATTCAGGGTGTCGTTCTTTTAACAACTTTGAGGCTATCTGTTTATATTTTTTAAGATCCTTATCATGTTCTTTATAGGCGCGAATTAAAGCAGCCCCTCCCGAATACGCATCAAATTCATCATAATAATAACCATAGTCCTTTAAAAACTTGGAATTATGAATTAACGGGTAGCCGCCATATAAAACTTCGTAATACAAATAATTAAGTCCATTTTCCCATTGGTGTGATATGACTGCATCTGCATGGTTTGTCAAAAAATCAGCTGACACGTAACGCGCTTCAACTGATCCTCTTCCACTTTTAAAAATTCCCAATGAATTGCAGAATGAAACAAAGTGCTTGTTTTCCTTAAAATCTAAAGCATTTGTTACAAGTAATGCACCAAACATCTCTGGGCACTCTTGATACGCGCACTCAGCCACTAATATAGGCATATGCGCCGTTTTCATAATGGTTATATTCGGCTCCATAACGGCAACACGCCAACGAGACTCACCAGGTTTGTACATAAAGTTATCATTAATCTCGCCTGGCCGTGACGTAATAAAATCAGGTGCCCAGATCTGAGGGATTTCAAACACGGGGCATCTATATACAGTTTCACACCAGCCTTTGTAGGTCTTTATATGTTGCGGCGTCATCCATATTGCATCATAGCAATCGTAATCATAATAACGCTCTGCGTCTGCTCGTATTTGTGGATTGCATGCAACGCCTTCCATGGAAATCACGCCACCATTTCCACCCTTGTAGCAAATAATGCTTACGTTCTTTTTTCTTAACTCTAAAAGAGTCTCTCTATCTACACATGAGCCTATAACAATCACACAATCCAGCTCACCAATGATATCGTTGGTTCTAACGATATCACCCATATCCACACCGAGATAACCAATATCTTCAGTAGGTATAGCATCGCCATGATTCAGAAGATACGGCTTAAACCCCTTTATCGACTTAAAGAGCTGGTACAGAAAAATTACATTTTGGCGTAATCCGTTCTCATACAAACCAAACGTGCCCTCTGGCCTGACATAAACGGTGATCCCTACGACAACACATTTTTTCATTTTGTTCCTGGAAATTCAAATACAGAATTGACCTTTGCCAATCCATCAATTGTCAAGTTCAATTCAGAAGGTACTGCCAGCACATTGATTGATACGATTTTTTCTGCCTCAGTCAAACTGTAACCGAAAAAATTATCCTCTTCTATAATTTTTGGCAAATGCCAATACATACAATAGTTCATATCACCAATATATTTAAGCAACAATTCTGAATTTTCTTCTCGATCATTTTCAACATACAGAATCGGGCGATCTCTCTCTATAATTTTTTGGGCGCCCTTGAGTACCTCTAGCTCCATACCTTCAACATCGATTTTAATAAGACCAATTTTTTGGTGTTCTGACGAATGCTCATCGTCAAGTGTTGAAAATTGAACCGGGGTTGCATCACCCTCAGAACATTGGACCTGCGAAGCTTTTAGCTCTACGCCACCAAAATTCCCTATCTCACTGTATACAGGCATGGCACAAGCTTTGACATATCGCTCATCAGACAAAGCAACACACTTTGCAACAACATTGTCTATCGCATTTAACGCGAGATTAGCACAAAGTACGTTGTATAAATTCCTTTGCGGCTCATATGTGTATAGCTTTCCCCCGATGGATTTTAAGTGGTTCGCTAGCGGAATACTCAAGGTGCCAATATGCGAGCCAACCTCTATGACTGAAAAATTTGGGCGACAACACGCAACGAGTAATTGCAACTCATCCGATGAATACTCCCCCGCAAATAATATAGAACGGCTAACAAACTGATCATTAATTAAGACCAAAAACAAACCGAAACGCGCAGCAACCAGCGCACGATCATTAGGCAAAGCATCAATTATTCTATCCGGCAGCATTTTCACCCTCCCTTACCATTGGATTGAAATACCGCCACCAACAACGGCCGCACCTGCGGATGAACTATTGGGTGTCGTTGAAACACCAAATTGCCCAGTAATATTTTCATTAACCCGAACCTTTGCACCAAGCGCTACCGCACTCTGCCCCTGGAAAGAACCAACCCCAATCCCTAACGACATGACATTACCACCTGTAGTTCCTGGAATCATTCCAATTGCTGCTGCACCGGCCACACCTTGATAAGACTTCGTGAGTCCCTGGTTCAATTGATTGACGCTAGCATTGAGTTGCCCCACTGTTGCAGCATCGGTACTTGCTATACCAGGGGCAAGGTTAGTTAAACGCAGATTTTGGCTTGAATCATTAGGGTTGCCAAAAGACACCGTGTTTGACTGATTCGCGAAGCTATTTGCACCAATAGCAACGGCATTACTAACGCCATCCGCAACTTTAGCGCCAGCACCGATTGCAATAGCATTTGTCGTATTAGCACCAACATTTGCGTTTGCACCTATCGCAATGCCATTTACAGCGGATGATTGCACAGTTGCATTCTGACCGACGGCCACAGCAGACTGCGCTGCTGATGCAACGTTAGATCCGGAGCCCAAAGCCAATCCACCTGAAGCATCATTAGCAACCTGCCCGACCACACGATTTACAACCTGGCTCAATGCCCCTAAACTCGAAGAAACATTAGTCACATTCGTAGAAAGATCGTTAAACGAAGTGTTGAGTGCAGACAAACTCTGACTGACGTTTGCAACGCTCACAGAGACAACACTTAGCTGTCCAAAATTAACAGCATCTGTTGCACTCACCCCTGCAGCAACATTTGCAATCGTTCGAGTTACACCGTTTCCACCTACAGAAACTTCATTGTCCCGTGTCGTCACTGACCCATAACCCAAAGCAACCGAATTTACATTGGTAGCAACAGCGTTTGCACCGATCGCCTCAGAATTAAGCGCTGTAGCCGTCGCATTAGCACCAATCGCCATCGCATTAAAAGCCGATGCAGATGTTCTATTACCGAGAGCAACTGAATTGGTACCCGTAGCTTGAGCTGTATCGCCTACAGCAAGCGCACCACCGTAATATCCAGTTGGTGCACCTGCAACAGATTCAACGCCGATCGCTACCGAACCATATGCAGTGGCGCCAGTACCAACCGCAACAGCTTTGTTATTAAGCGCGGCTGCTCCCACACCCACTGCCAATGCATTATCACCTACAGCAACAGCACCCTGCTCTGATGTAGTCGTTTGAGCCATGCCCGTAATAGACGATGTACTGCCTGTAACAGACATCGTAACTGTAGCAGAACTACTTGATAGCGATGTCGAAACTGACACGCTTGTAGATGATGAAATGCTACCACTAAGCGGCGAGTATAAGTCGCCAGTAATCGTCGCTATTGAACTTGCAACGCTTGCAACACTTGCACTCAAATTAGTAGTACCAGTGGCAACACTCGTCGTTGCAGTCGCCAAGCTTGTGGTCAGGCTTGTCGTGACTGTGGCAACACTACTCGTCAAACTAGTTGTCGCTGTCGCCAGACTCGTAGCGGTCGCGGTAGCCGTGGAATCCGTACTCGATACGGCACTCGCTAGACTGCTTGTCAGATTTGTAGCTC